>Ga0209930_1000057_pt1 | contig 642360 bp, 582 predicted proteins | sample ThiBiot_500_biof_2_FD_183948 | JGI IMG/M metagenome (GOLD analysis project Ga0209930, IMG submission 183948) | Wastewater bioreactor microbial communities from Cape Town, South Africa - Thiocy_cont_500_biof (SPAdes) | ecosystem: Engineered > Bioreactor > Thiocyanate-remediating >...
CCCGAACAGGACAGTGAAACGCCTTTGCGCCGATGATAGTGGACGGACGTCTGTGAAAGTAGGTCATTGTCAGGCTATCTACACCCAAAACCCCCGACCGGTAACCCGGCCGGGGGTTTTGTCTTTTACGGCCACGCGTTTCGCGTAGTGTCTTCCCATCTTTTTTCCTGTGATGCGGCGTTCTTTGGCCCGCCGGGGAACGGCTGCGCCTTTTTCCCGGTCAAGAAATGATCGCGGACAAGGAGAACGACATGAAATCAGTGCGCTGGATGGCCGGATGGGCCGTGGCTCTTGGCATCACCATGGTCGCCACATCGGTGGCCCAGCCTGTGCGGCCGGGGAAGGACGTACCCGTGGTTCGCGCGGCGTTGCCCGCCGGGGTGCAGTTGTCCACCTGGGCCGAGGGCCTGGAGCATCCCTGGGGCCTCGCGCTGTTGCCTCAAGGAGGCGCCCTGGTGACCGAACGACCCGGGCGCTTGCGTGTGGTGTCGGGGCAGGGACAGGTCTCGGCGCCCGTGGCGGGCGTGCCCAAGGTGGATGCCCGTGGCCAGGGCGGCTTGTTGGACGTGGTGCTGCACCCGGACTTCGCGCGCAACGGCTTTGTGTACCTGAGCTATGCCGAAGCGGGCGAGGGGGGGAACAGTACCGCGGTAGCCCGCGGCAGGCTGGTGCAGGAAGGTGGCCAGTGGCGCTTTGCCGACTCCCGGGTCATCTTCCGCCAGTCTCCCAAGTTCGCCAGCACGCTGCACTTCGGTTCCCGCCTGGTCTTTGCGCGCGACGGCAAGCTGTTCATTACGCTGGGCGAACGCTCGAGCCGCCAGACCCGTCCGGACGCCCAAGGCTTGAACACGCATCATGGCAAGGTCGTCCGGGTCAACGACGATGGCAGCGTGCCGCGCGACAACCCGTTCGCTGGCGACAAGGGGGCGTTGCCCGAGATCTGGTCGTTGGGCCATCGCAATCCCCAGGGTGCGGCACTGAACCCAGGTACCGGTGAATTGTGGATGGTCGAGCATGGTCCGCAGGGCGGCGACGAGTTGAACGTCGTGCGAGCCGGCAAGAATTACGGCTGGCCCCTGTACACGTACGGCGAAGAATATGGCGGCGGCCGGATCGGGCAGGAGGCGTCGCAGCCGGGTTTCGAGCCGCCCTTGTACAGCTGGGTGCCGTCGGTGTCGCCGAGCGGGCTGGCGTTCTACACCAGCCAGGCCATTCCCTCGTGGACGGGCAGCCTGTTCACCGGCGCCTTGAGCGGGCAGGCGCTGATACGCTTGCAGTTGGACGGTGGGAAAGTCGTGCGTGAAGAGCGTCTGCTGACCGATCTGGGCAGCCGGATCCGCGATGTCGTGATGGGGGCGTCGGGAGAGTTGTACCTGCTGACCGATGCCAGGCAGGGGAAGATTCTGGTCCTGCGCGGCGCGGGCGCCGGAGGCTCGTAGGCCGGGCGGGGCCGGGCCTGCGATGCGCCCGGACCGCATGGGCCGGGCGCTGGCGGGAGCCCCGTCGGACGGGGCCGCCTGCTTATTTCAGGTGCGCGTTGACGATCTTGGTCAGCTCGAACATGTCGACGCTGGGCTTGCCGAACAGCTCCTTGAGCTTGGCGTCGCCGTTGATGTTGCGCTTGGCCTTGGGATCCTGCAGCTTGTGCTTCTTGATGTATTCCCAGATCTTGCGCGTGACTTCGGTGCGCGGCAGCGGGGCCGGGCCGATGACGGCAGCCAGCGTGGCGCTGGGGGTCATGGGCTTGAGGAAGGCGGCGTTGACCTTGCGGGGAGCCTTGGTCGCGGCCTTCTTGGCCGGAGCGGCCTTCTTGGCGGCCGGGGCTTTCTTAGCCGGAGCGGCTTTCTTGGCGGGCGCGGCTTTCTTCGCCGGCGCCTTCTTGGCTGTGGCCATGCTGTACTCCTAAAAAGGGGTTCAATCGTCAGATCGTTGGCAGGGCCACACCGCAGTGCGCGAGAGGCAAACTCCAGAACTGCGGAATAACCCCGCGAGCGCAGCATATCGCCTTGCTGGGCAAAGCCACAACAAAATTCCAACAGAAACGGCGTTTCCCCGGGGTTTTAGACGGGGATGCAACGCTTGGCGGGCCGCTATGGCCGGTAGAATGGACACATTGCCGTCTACGCCCTTGCCGGGATGCGCCCGCCAATGTTTGCATTTGTTCCGTTTCGTATCCGGTCGTCCGCTTTGTTGCTGGCTTTCGCGGCGCTGCTCGCGGGCTGTGCCGGCCCCGCTCCCGAGCGGCTGGAACAGGCGGAACCGGCCCACGGCGCCGCGGCGCTGATGCTGTCGCAATCGTCCTCGGCCGTGGGCGAGGTCCCGGCGGGATGGCGGCCCTGGATCATCCGGCCCGACAAGACCAAGACCCGCTACCAGGTCGCCCGCGCCAGCGTGGGCGGGCACGAGCGTCCGGTGCTGCATGCCGTGGCGGAATCGGCCGCGAGCGGGATGTGGGTGCCGGTGCACCTGCCGGTCGCGCAGGCCCCGTATGTGCGCTGGTCCTGGCGTACCGACGCGATGATCGAGCGGGCCAACAGTTCCCGTCCCGAGACCGAGGACGCGCCCGCGCGCCTCGTGCTGGCCTTTGACGGCGACTGGCGCAAGCTGCCGCTGCGCGACCAGATGCTGGCCGAGACCGCGCGCATGCTGCTGGGGCGCGAGGTGCCCTACGCCACCCTGATCTACACCTGGGATGCCGGCAAGCCGGTGGGCGCCAACCTGGCCAATGCCCACACGTCCCGCATCCGCCTGAAAGTGGTGGAGTCCGGTCCCGAGCGCACGGGCCGCTGGCTGGACTACGAGCGCAACTATGTGCAGGACTACATCGAGCTGTTCGGAGAGGAGCCCGGCACGCTGATCGGCGTGGGGGTCATGACCGACTCGGACAACACCCGGGGCTACGCCGAAAGCTGGTATGGCGACATTCAGCTTTTGACACCAAGTCGTACCGCGCTGGGGGAACTCCCGGACGGACCGGTTATCGATTGACATTCGGGCCGCCGAGCGGCCGCAGGACCGGAGAGCAGGAATGGATGCTGGGGTGGCGTTGCGTTCGCCGCTGGAAGCCATACGCAAATTTCACGATGATCTGACGCTGCTGCGGCGCGACCTGCACGCGCATCCCGAGCTAGGATTCGAAGAGGTACGCACTTCGGGCATCGTCGCCAAGGCGCTCGAACTGCTGGGCGTGGAGGTGCACCGGAACATTGGCAAGACCGGGCTGGTCGGCATCATCCACGGCCGGCGCTGCGACAGCGGCCGCATGATCGGCCTGCGGGCCGACATGGACGCGTTGCCGATGGCCGAGGACAACGCCTTCGCGCACCGTTCCAGCAAGCCGGGCATGATGCACGGCTGCGGCCACGACGGCCACACCACCATCCTGCTGGGCGCGGCGCGCTATCTGTCCCGGACGCGCAATTTCGACGGCACCGCGGTGCTGATCTTCCAGCCGGCCGAGGAAGGGCTGGGCGGGGCCCGCGCCATGATGGACGATGGGCTGTTCGATACCTATCCTTGTAACGAAATCTACGCGCTCCACAACTGGCCGGGATTGCCGGCCGGCAAGGTCGGCATCAATCCCGGACCGATGATGGCCGCGTCCGACCGCTTCGAGATCGTCATCGAGGGCAAGGGCGGCCATGGCGCGCATCCCTACCAGACGATCGACCCGGTCGTGGTGGCGGGCCAGATCATCACCGCGACACAGTCCATCGTTTCGCGCAACGTCAATCCGCTGGACTCCGCGGTGGTGTCCATCTGTTCGGTGCAGGCCGGCAACCCCGGTGCGATGAGTGTGATCCCGCGCGAGGCGCGCCTGGTGGGCACGGTGCGGACCTTCCGCCGCACGGTACAGGAGATGGTCGAGAACCGGTTGCGGGACCTGTCCTCGTCGATCGCGGCGGCGTTCGGAGCCAAGGCCACGCTCAAGTACGACCGCATCTATCCGGCCACCATCAATACGCCGAGGGAAGCCAATTTCGTGGCCGACGTGGCGACCGCGATGCTGGGCAAGGAGAACGTCATCCGCGACCTGACGCCGTCGATGGGGGCCGAGGATTTCTCGTTCATGCTGCAAGGACGGCCGGGCGCCTATTTCCGGCTGGGACAGGGCGGCGCGGAGCAGGGCTGCTTCCTGCACAGCAGCAACTACGATTTCAACGACGCGGTGATCCCCCTGGGTGCGGGCATCATGGCCTCGTTGGTCGAACGCAGTATGCCGGTCGTGGACTGAACCCGCCCGAGGGGGCGGGTTTGCACCAGCCTTGCTTTCAATTGCTTTAGAAATAAAATTTGTATACCTAAAGCAAAATGGGAGAGTGGCATGGCGAACGACGAACGCGCGGCGGTGCTCGCCGGCACCAGCGGTCCGGGCCGGCGGGATTTCCTGCGCGGCGCGATGGCGGCGGCGGTGGCGGGAACCGGTGCCACCCTGGTGGGCCCGGCGCGGGCCCAGGCGGAAGGCACACGGGCGCCGAGCCGCGAATTCCTGATCTCCGGCGGCCACGTGCTGTCGATGGACCGGAGCGTGGGTGACCTGCCCGAGGGGGACGTCCACGTGCGCGACGGCGCCATCGTCGCGGTGGGCCGCAAGCTGTCCGTGCCCGGTGCGCAGGTCATCGACGCGCGCGGGATGATCGTCATGCCCGGCTTCGTCGATGCCCACTCCCATCTGTGGAATGCCTTCCTGCGTGGTTCGGTGCGGGGCGACGATCCCCAGCGCGGCTATTTCCCGACGACCAATCGCGCCGCGCCGCTGTGCACGCCGGACGACGCCTTCCATTCGGTCCGGTTCGGGCTGATGCAGGAGTTGCTGTCGGGCGTGACCTGCCTGAACAATTTCTCGCACAACACGCGGTCCGTCGCGCATGCCGATGCCGAGATCCGCGCGGCGCTGGACGTCGGGGCCCGCACCCGCTTCTCCTACGGCACGCCCGGCCGGGGCGAGCGCCTGGACCTGGCCGGTGTCAAGGCGACGCTGGCGAACTGGGGCCGCGCGGACCCCAGGCTGAAGCTGGGCGTCAACCTGCAACTGCCGTCGCCGGCGGTGCTGAAGGCCGGCGGCAGCGACGATACCTTCGTCGGCGAGGTGAGAGCGTCGAGGGAACTGGGGCTGCCGATCTCGCTGCACTACGGCGACACGGCGCACGGGCTCGTGGGGTTGATGGATCGAAGCAACCTGCTGGGACCGGACATCCTGATGATCCACACCCAGGGGTTTACCGCCGCCGAGCGCGAGCTGATGGTGAGAAAGCAGGTGCAGTTCAGCATGTCGCCGGCCATCGAGATCCCGTATTCGACGGTGCGAAACGGCTACATCCAGTTCGCGGAGCTGGAGGCACTGGGGGCCAGCCTGAGTCTGTCGGTCGATGCGTCCAGCGCGCTGGCGACGGGCGATTTCTTCACCGTCATGCGGGCGCTGCTGTGGGCCCACAAGCAGCGCGCCGACGTGGACCGCAAGCTCGAACCGCGCCGCATCGTCGAGATCGCCACGCTGGGCGGGGCGAAGGCGCTGGGGATGGACGACGCCATCGGGTCGCTGTCGGCCGGCAAGCAGGCCGACATCATCCTGGTCCGCAAGAACGACATCAACATGGCCCCGGTGATCGACCCGTACTACTCGTTGGTCTATTCGGGCATGCCCGCCAACGTCGATACCGTGATGGTGGGGGGACGCGTGCTGCTGCGGGGCGGGCGGCACGCGACGCTGGACGTCCAGGAGGTCGCGGACCTGGCCGCGCGGGCCGGGAGCCGGATGCACGAGCGGCTCGAGGGCATCATCTCGAACCGGAAAGAGAACCTGGGCGACCTGAACCGGAAAGGATGAGCGGGAACGCGCGCGGGCGCGGGGGTTGGCGCGGGGCCGGGTTCGGGCCGTAAAATGAAGGCAACCTAGCCGGCGCGCGCGGCATACGCGTGCGCGCTGGCCGACCTTCCGATACGCCCCTTGGCCGCATCCATGACCCTTTCCACGCTGACCATCACCCGCCCCGACGACTGGCACCTGCACCTGCGCGACGGCGAGGCGCTCGAGGCCGTCGCCGCCCATTCCGCGCGCCAGTTCGCCCGGGCCATCATCATGCCCAACCTGAAGCCGCCGGTCACGACCACGTCCCAGGCGCTGGCGTATCGGGACCGCATCCTGGCGGCTCTCGGCAAGCGCGGCATCGGGCCGGAGGCGTTCACGCCGCTGATGACGCTGTACCTGACCGACAATACCGAGCCCGAGGAAATCCAGCGCGCGCGCGAGTCGGGCGCGGTCCATGCGGTCAAACTGTATCCGGCTGGCGCGACGACGAACTCGGATGCCGGCGTGACGGACCTGCTGGGCCGCTGCGCCAAGGTGCTGGAGACCATGGAGAAGGTGGGCATGCCGCTGCTGACCCATGGCGAAGCCACCGACCCCGCCATCGACGTGTTCGACCGCGAGCAGGTCTTCATCGATCGGGTCATGATTCCCCTGCGCCGCGCCTTCCCGGCGCTGAAGGTGGTGTTCGAGCACATCACCACGGCCGATGCCGCGCAGTATGTGCGCGATGCCGAGGGTCCGATCGCCGCCACCCTCACGCCCCAGCACCTGCTGTACAACCGCAATGCCCTGTTCCAGGGCGGCATGCGCCCGCACTGGTACTGCCTGCCGGTGCTCAAGCGCGAGACGCACCGCCAGGCCCTGGTGGAAGTCGCCACCAGCGGCAGTCCGCGCTTCTTCCTGGGTACCGACAGCGCGCCGCACGCGCGCGGCCTGAAGGAACACGCCTGCGGCTGCGCCGGCTGCTTCACGGGGCTGCACGCGATGGAGCTGTACGCGAAGGCCTTCGACGACGCCGGCAGGCTGGACGCGCTGGAGGGCTTCGCCAGTTTCCACGGACCCGATTTCTACGGCCTGCCGCGCAATACCGGCACGCTGACGCTGGTGCGCGAGTCTTTCCGCATTCCTGACGAACTGTCGTTCGGCCAACAGACCATCGTGCCGCTGGCCAGCGGGGAGACCTTGCCGTGGCGGGTCTCGATCTGACCCACATCGACTGGGGCCAGCCCTGGTTCGCCGGCATCGCCCACAAGGGCGAGCTGCTGGCGCCCACGGGCGGTGAGCCCTTGTGCGATAGCTTGAACCGGCTGCTCACGGCCGGCGAGGGCGGCCACGGCACGCGCGGGCGCATGCGGGTGGCCTCGGGCAAGCCGCTGCTGTTCGTGCCGCAATCCGACCTGCCCGAGGGCCGGGCCTACGAGGCGCACATTCACCAGACCGGCCGCATTCCCACGCGGGACAACCTGCACGATCTCTTTAACGGGCTGGCGTGGTTCGCCTTTCCGCAGGCGAAGGCGCGGCTGAACGCGATGCAGGCGCGCGCGCTGAAGAAGGCGTCTGCCGACGAGGGCCGGGGGCCCTTGCGGGACGCCGTGACCATCTTCGACGAGAACGGGCTGGTGCTGGCCTGCTCCAGCGACGAACTGGCCCAGGCCTTGCGCCGCTTCGACTGGCGCACGCTGTTCGTCGAGCGCCGCACCGCGACGCTGATGCAGACCGAACCCTGGGCGATCGGCCACGGGCTGCTGGAAAAGCTGGTGCGGCCCTACAAGGCCATTACCGCGCACGCGCTGATCGTGCCGGTCGACGACTCGTATTTCCGGGCTTCCCCCCAGCAGCGGCGCACCACCATCGACCGACTCGTGGCCGACTGGCTGGACAACTGGCCTTTCTTCACCGCGCGCGACCTGTGCCCGCTGCCGGTGCTGGGTCTGCCCGGCTGGTGGCCCGACAACACGTCGCCGGGGTTTTACGACGATACCGAGGTTTTCCGCCCCGGCCGTACCCGTCAGCGGTAAAATAGACGCGCAGAGCAGATCAGGCAGTCGCGGTGCCTTCGGGCATCGAGGAAGGTCCGGACTCCACAGGACAGGATGGCGGCTAACGGCCGTCCGGCGATCGCTGGGGCGCAAGCCCGGGCGCGAAGCCGAGGAATAGGGCCACAGAGACGAGTCTGCGGCGAGGGCGGACGATGTTCGCACCGGTACGGCCACTCCGTACCGTTCGCACGGGCAACCGTGCGAGTCGCGGCAGGGTGAAACGCGGCAACCTCCATCCGGAGCAACACCAAATAGGCATGCGCGCGGCTTCGGCCGCAATAGGGCGGTCCGCCCGAGCATGCGGGTAGGTGGCTAGAGCCGTCCGGCAACGGCCGGCCCAGAGGAATGACTGCCCGCGGGCGACGCCCGTGTACAGAATCCGGCCTATCGATCTGCTTTGCCTTGATTCGCAGGCGCCTTCCCATGTGCGGAAGAGCCCAGGGCGGGAGTGCCGGCTCTCATGCCGGCCGCCAGAAAAGGGACCATCTCGCGCAGCGCCCGGTCGAATTCCTGGCCGTTGCTGGCGCCGCCGGAGAGCACCTCCAGCCGACCGGTGTCGGCGAGCACGTACTGATAAGTGCCCAGCACGAAAATGAAACGCCAGGCGACCTGCTCGGGCTCGAGTTCCGGGAGGCTGGCCGCCAATGCCTGGACGAAGCGGTGCGACGATGCGTCGTAGAGCGTCCTGCGGAGCTTGCCGCCGAAGCGGCTGCCGTCGAGTTGCAGGTGCGCCTGCATGCGCAGGAAGTTGCGCCCGCCCGGCCCGCTCATGGCCAGGCGCACCGCCGGCACCAGGAAGATCTCGATCAACCGCTCCAACGGTATCGCGCCGCCGGCATGTGCCGCCTCTTCTTCATCAAGCAGGCGCATGCGTTCATCGACCAATTGCTGGCCATTGCGCATGTAGGCCTCGAAGAACAAGGCTTCCTTGGTCTTGAAGAAGTAATGGATCATGCCCTGGTTGACCCCGGCCAGGTCGGCGACCTTGCGCAGCGAGCAGCCCTCGAAACCGTGTTCGGCGAACAGTTTTTCCGCCGCGCTCAGGATGGCGTCCCGGCCATCGGTCTTGGGGCGGCCTACTTTCCTGGGCGTCGCGGGAGGAGCGGTGACGGTGGCGCGAGAAGGAGTAGCCATGAAGAATTCGGAATGTGCTGGCGGGTTTGGCCACGGGTTGTAGCCGCTTCGGCCCAATGATGCAACGGGCGCCGCCAGGAAGGAAGCGGCGGGCCGGATGCGGACGTTCCCTTGCTTGCACCCTGGCAAAGTCTGATTCTATAATTAGTTATTCGAATAACTAACTAATTATGAAGATGCGGCGCGGCCGCCATTGGGGACTCCATGACTTTGAATTCGCTGCTTCGGTTTTGCGTCGCGTCACTCGTTGCCACGGTTTTCCATGGGCCCGCGCTGGCCCAGTATCCCGAGCGTCCGGTGCACCTGGTCGTGCCCTATCCGCCCGGGGGCGGGACGGACAACATCGCCCGGTTCCTGGCGGACAAACTCGGGCAGCAAATGAACAAGCCGTTCGTAGTGGACAACCGTCCCGGTGCGAACGGCAACATCGGCGCCGATGCCGTGGCCCGGGCGCCGGCCGACGGCTATACCTTGCTGCTGGGAGGCATGGGGCCCCTGGCGGTGAATCCCGGCCTGTACAAGCGGATGCCCTATGACCCGGCGAAAGCCTTCGCGCCCATCGCGGTGGTTTCGTCGGCGCCGCTGGTGCTGGTGGCCGGTCCGTCCGCGCCTCCGGGCGACCTGCGCCAACTCACCCGCTACATGCGCGAGCGTCCCGATACCCTGACCATCGCCAATGCGGGCGAAGGCTCGCCCCACCATATTTGCGCCGGCCTGTTCGTGAAAGCGGCGGGAACATCGGTGGTCCACGTACCGTACAAGGGCGCCGCGCCTGCCGTGACCGATCTCCTGGGCGGCACTGTGCAAGCCTTGTGCGAGAACGTCGGCACGATCAGCCCCTATCTGAAGGACGGCAAGCTGCGTCCGCTGGCCGTTTCCACCCAGCGCCGCACGGCGCTGCTGCCGGACGTGCCCACTTTCGAGGAAGGTGGACTGCCGGGCATCGATTTTTCGCTGTGGTTCATGTTGGTGGCGCCGGCAGGCACGCCCGCCGACGTGGTCGCGCGCCTGAACCGCGAGGTGAACGCGGTCCTGCGCCAGCCCGATGCCATGGCGCGCTTGCGCGACCTGGCCAACGAGCCGGTGGGGGGCTCCGTGCAGGATGCCGCCGATTTCCTGCAGAAGGAAACACAACGCTGGCCCGCTCTGGTCAAGTCCATCGGTTTGAACCAACAGTAAGCCTGTCGACGCCGGGAACACTCCACCCATGCATTACATAGATTTATCCGTGGCCATCGAGAACGGTTTGCAGGTCGACCGGCCGGGCAATGGCCCGCACATCCGCTACCAGCATCACAAGGAAACCTTCGCGGCGCTGGCACAGCCCTTTGCCGGGCTGTCGCCCGAGGATCTGCCCGACGGCGAAGCCTGGGCGGTCGAGCGTCTCGATCTGTCCACCCACAACGGTACGCACATGGATGCTCCCTGGCACTACGCATCCACCATGGATGGCGGCCAGCCCGCCGCGACCATCGACGAGGTTCCGCTGGAGTGGTGCCATCGGCCCGGCGTGAAGCTGGACCTGCGTCACCTGCCCGATGGCCACGTGGCGACCGCCAGCGATGTGGAGGCCGAGCTGCGGCGCATCGGTCACGAGCTTCGGCCCCTGGACATCGTGCTGGTGAATACTGCCGCCGCCGCTCGCTACGGCCAGCCCGACTACCTGGATGCCGGCTGTGGCATGGGGCGCGAAGCCACGCTTTACCTGACCTCCCGCGGTGTGCGGGTCGTGGGCACGGATGCGTGGTCCTGGGATGCGCCTTTCTCCTACACGGCACGACGCTATGCCGCTACCGGCGACGCTTCCCTGATCTGGGAAGGCCACAAGGCCGGACGCATTCAAGGCTATTACCAGATGGAAAAACTGACCAACCTCGACCGCTTGCCGTCCACCGGCTTCCAGGTCATATGCTTTCCCGTGAAAATCCACAAGGCTTCGGCCGGCTGGGTGCGGGCCGTGGCGGTGCTGTCATGAGCCATTCCACCGCGAACGCCGCGCTGCTCGGAACCTGGTACCTGCGCGAAGCCTATGCGGTCGGCCCGCAGGGGCAACGGCTGTTCGACGTGTATGGCCCGCGCCCTTCCGGGATCATCCAGTATGGCGCCGATGGGCGCATGATGGCGCTTATCACGCACGACGGCCGCCAGCGTATTTCCGGCCTTGATCGCCAGGACGCCTCCGAGCGCGAAAGCGCCGTGGCCTACAAGTCGTCCATTGGCTATGCCGGCAGCTACAGCTTCGACGGCGACTGGATCGTGCATCGCATCGACGTGTCCACCTATCCCAACTGGGTCGGGGCCAGGCTGCGCCGCGAGTTCAGACTGGGCGATGGCGTCGTGGAGCTGCTGACCGCACCCCAGCCGCAGAACGGCGTCGAGACCGTCATCAAGCTGGTCTGGCAGCGCGAGCCCATCGGGCTCGATGCCAGGCCCGCTCCTGCTTCTTCCTCCATTGCCCCCGCCACGACATGAGCAAAGCCCCTCGCAAGAAGGTCATCATCACCTGCGCCGTTACGGGTGCGATTCATACGCCCACGATGTCCGACGCGCTGCCGTACACGGCCGAGGACATCGCGCGGCAGGCCATCGAAGCGGCCGAGGCCGGTGCCGCCGTGCTGCACCTGCATGCCCGCCACCCGCAGACCGGAGCGGTTTCGATCGACAGGGAGCACTTCCAGGCGTTCCTGCCCGTCATCCATGCATCCACCAACGCCGTGGTCAACCTTTCCACCGGCGGCAGCCTCACCAATACGGTGGCCGAGCGGATCGCCCCCGCACAGCACTTCTCGCCCGAGATGTGTTCGCTCAACATGGGCAGCATGAACTTCGCCATGCACCCGTTGGCCCAGCGCTACGAGACATGGAAGTTCGATTGGGAGGAGCCCTATCTGCGCGAATCCGACGGCTACATCTTCCGCAACACCTTCCGCGACATCGCCCAGGCCGCGAACGCGCTGGCGTCGCACGGCATCAAGTTCGAGCATGAATGCTACGACGTGGGCCAGCTCTACAACCTCAAGTTCTGCATGGATACCGGGCTTTTCAAGGCGCCGGTCTTCATCCAGTTCGTATTGGGCATTCTGGGCGGGATCGGCGCCGATCTGGACAACCTCACGTTCATGAAGCGCACCGCCGACAAGCTGTTCGGCAAAGACTACCAATGGTCCGTGCTTGGCGCCGGCGCCAGCCAGATGAACCTGGCGGTCGCGGCGGCCGGCATGGGCGGACACGTGCGCGTAGGCCTGGAGGATTCGCTGTTCATCACCCGGGGCAAGCTGGCCACGTCCAATGCCGAGCAGGTGCGCAAGGTAAGGGCGCTGCTGGAAGACCTGGGGCACGAGATCGCTACGCCGGACGAGGCGCGGGCGATACTGGCGCTCAAGGGAAGGGAGCGGGTCGCCTTCGGGTAAGGCCGGGCCGGCGGTTTCCACCCCGGCCGTACGTGTCGCCGGTAGAATACGACGGGCCTTCCCTGGGCCCTTCATGACCGCGACCCTTCCCACTCCAACGGATCTTGCCTTCGAGCTGGCCCCTGTCGGCCTGCTGGTGACGCGCGACCGTGTCATCGAGCGCTGCAACCGGGCGTTCGCGGGCATGTTCGGGTACAGCCGCCAGCAACTGGTGGGCCAGACCACGGAAATGCTGTATCCCTCCCATTCCGAGTACGAGGACATCGGCGCGCGCGGCGTGCGCAGCATGCTGGCCGAGGGCATCCACCGCGACGAGCGCATCATGGTCCATCGCAATGGCGAGCTGTTCTGGTGCGCGGTGTCCGGGCAGCCGGTGGACCCGGCCCAGCCGTATGCCTGCGCCATCTGGGTATTCGAGGACCTGCGCCCGGTGCGGGCGGTCCGCATGGCGCTGACCCCGCGCGAGCGGGAGATTTCGGCCCAGATCCTGGCCGGACGGACCAGCAAGCAGATCGCCAAGGACCTCGCGCTGAGCCCGCGTACGGTCGAGACCTATCGCCTGCGCCTGATGCGCAAGCTCGAGGCCCGGACCGTGGGCGAGCTCATCTCCCGCCTGCTGGGCCTGCCCTAGCGCCCGGCCCCTAGACCGGGATGCGGATGGGGAAGGGCGGCGGCGACGGTACGTGCGGCGCCACGATGCGGTTGCGCAGCGTGCCCAGCCCGCTGACCTCCAGTTCCAGCACGTCGCCGTGCTTCAGGAAGCGGCCCAGCTCGTTGCCGCAGCCGCCGCCCACGGTGCCCGATCCCAGGACCTCGCCCGCGTACAGGGTTTCGTCGGACGACACGTAGGCCAGGATGTCCAGGAAGGTATGGTGCATGTCCCGGGAGTTGCCGCGCGACCATTCCTCGCCGTTGACCCGGGTGACCATGGTCAGCGCCTGGGGATCGGTGATCTCGTCGGCGGTGACCAGCCAGGGGCCCATGGCGTTGCCGGTGTCGAAGTCCTTGCCCTTGGCCGGGCCCAAGCCGCCCTGCATCTCGGTGTACTGGGCGTCGCGCGCCGAGAAATCGTTGAAGATGGTGTAGCCGAAGATGTGGGAGGCGGCCTCGGCCACGGGGATGTCCTTGCCCCCGCGCGAGGTGACCATTCCGATCTCCAGTTCGTAGTCGATGACCTGCGAATACGCCGGCCAGTGCACGTCGGCGCCGTCGCCCACCACGCTGAAGGGATTGCCCTTGTAATAGATGGGGCGTTCGTACCAGACGCGCGGCAGCTCGACCGAGGCCGGGTCCAGCCGCTGCGTGCCGATGCCGAACAGGTGGCGGTTGGCGCGCGATTGCCGGAAGTGCGTCTCGAAACACAGGCAGTCGCGCAGGCGGCGCGGCTGGGGCAGCGGCGCCTGGCGGGCCACGGTCGACACGGCATGGGTGGCGGTGGGGTGCTCGACCAGCCGGCGGGCGTGGTCGAGCGCCGCCGGCCCGGCGTCGATCAGGTCCAGCATGCTGCGGAAATAGGGCGCGGCGTCGGCCGCGGTGAAGTCCGAGATCGTGGTTTCGCCAGGCAGCAGCGCGCCGATGTGCGCCGCGCCGCCGGGGGCGAGGAAGGTGGTCAGTTTCATCAGTGGTTCCCGTCGCAGTGTTCGTGTCCGCAGGCGTGCGGCTTGCGGGCGAAATGGCGTTTGCCCATCAGCGCCAGCATGTCCATGACGTTGGGGGCCGGCAGCGCGCCGCCCGAGATTTCGCGGTAGCAGGCGTAGACATTGACGCACAGCCGTTCGTCCTCGCCCCAGTTCGCCCAGCGGTCCATCGAAATGGCGTCCACCGCCTGTTCGAAGGACATGCCCGCTTCGAGGCAGCGGCGGGACTCGGCCAGCAGGTAGATCAGATAGTCGCGGAATTCCCGCACGCCATCCTTGTCCGTGATCGGGCCATGGCCGGGCACGATGGTCTCGACGTCCCAGTCCAGCATCCGGTCGCAGGCGGCGATCCAGTTCGAGACCGGGCCGGTCCAGATGGCTGGATGGGCGCCGACGAACATGATGTCGCCGGTGAAGACGGTGCGGTCCTGCGGTACGTAGACCAGCACGTCGCCTCGCGTATGGGCCGGGCCGACTTCGATGAGCTGGACTTCCTTGTCGCCGACCTTGAGGTCCATGCGGTGGTCGAAGGTCTCGGTGGGCAGCGTCAGGCGGATGCCGCTGAAGTCGAACCGCGACCCGATCACCTCTTGCCAGAACTTGCCGGCCATGCCCATGCTGGGCCAGTCCTTCTGCCATCCCGCGTATTGTTCGGGCGGGCGGTGCTTCATGTCCTCCACGCAGCCGTTGGAAGCGATGATGCGCGATCCCTCCAGCAACTGGTTGCCGAAGGTGTGGTCGCCGTTGCCGTGGGTGTTGACCAGGGCGCCGATCCGCTTCGCGGCGGGCACGGCGTCGCGCATGCTGGCCAGCATCTCGGACGTCATGGGCAGGTCGAACAGGGTGTCGACCAGCAGCGATTCGCCACCGTCGGAAATCAGCCCGGCGTTGGACCAGCCCCAGCTTCCGTCGGGAACGAGGTAGGCGTGCAGGCCCTTGCCCAGGTCGTGCAAGCCCTTGGTGAAGCGCCATTTGGCGGTCGAGGTCGTCATGTCGTCTCCTTCTGGTTGTTCCGCGTTCTATGTGTATCCACTGGCGGCGGCTCAATCGAGCCGGATGTTGGCGTTGCGGATGACCGCGCCCCATTTGTCGTAGTCGCGCCGCACGATGTCGCGCAGTTCGGCAGGCGTCGATCCTACCGGCTCCAGGCTGGCGGTGGCCAGGCGCTCGCGCACGTCGGGCATGGCCAGCACGCGGGCGACGTCGGCGCTGATCTTTTCCACGACCTCGGGCGGTGTGCCGGCCGTGGCGAACAGGCCGTGCCAGGCGTCGGCCACGTAGCCGGGCACGGTCTCGCCCACCGTCGGCACGTCCGGGATGTTCTCGCTGCGCTTGGCCAGCGTCACCGCCAGCGGCCGTACCTTGCCGTCCCGGGCCGCGGCCACGCCGTTGGTATAGGGCTCCATGGCCAGGTCGATCTGCCCGCTCAGCAGCGCCAGCACCTTGTTGGTGTTCATGGGGACGTGCAGCATGCGGGTGCCGGTCATGCTGGTCAGCAACTCCATCACGATGTGGTTGCCCGAGCCGTTGCCGGCGGAGCCGTAGGTGAGCTTGCCGGGATTCTTCTTCGCATAGGCGACCATCTCGGCGATGTTGGTGACCCCCAGGTCGCTCCGGGCCAGCAGTACGTAGCCCAGGTTGACCATGAGCGACACGGGAGCGAAGCTCTTGAAGGCGTCGTAGCCCAGCTTGCCGTACAGATGGGGGTTGGCGCACAGCACCGAGTTGACGGTATAGAGCAGGGTGTAGCCGTCGGGCTGGGCCTGGGCGACCGCGGTCGCGCCGATGGCGCCGCCCGCGCCCGGACGGTTCTCGACGATCAGGGGCTGGCCCCAGATGTCCCCCAGTTTCTGGCCGACGATGCGCATGACCACATCGGGCGAGGTGCCGGCGGCGAATGGGACGATGACCTTCACCGGCCGGGTGGGGAAGTTTTTCTCCGATCCGTGGGCGGGCCAGGAGGCGGCCAGCGCGAGGGCCAGCGCGGCGCGGCCGAACAAGCGTGCAACAGGGGTCTTCATGTCGTCTCCTTGGGGGGGGCTGGCTCGTTGCGGCCGCCGGCAAGCGCGGCCTTGAGCTCGGTTTTCAGAACCTTGCCGTAGTGGTTCTTGGGCAGTGCATCGACGAAGCGGTAGCGCTTGGGGCGCTTGAAGCGCGCGATCCGGTCCAGGCACAGGCCGTCGAGCGCGGCCGGGTCTGGCCGTTCGCCGTCCCGGGGCACGACGAAGGCCACGACCTCCTCGCCCCATTCCGGGTCGGGTGCGCCGACCACCGCGACCTCGGCCACGCCGGGGTGGGCCAGCAGCACTTCCTCGATCTCGCGCGGGTAGATATTGGAGCCGCCCGAGATGATGACGTCCTTGGAGCGGTCCTTCAGCGTCAGGAAGCCTTCGGCGTCCAGCGCGCCGACGTCGCCGGTCCACAGCCAGCCGCCGCGCAGCGCCCGGGCGCTGGCCTGGGGGTCGCGCCAGTAGCCGGCCATGACCACGTCGCCGCGCACCTGGACCTCGCCGATCTCGCCGTCGGGCAGCGGTTCGCCGTGCTCGTCGGCCACGCGCATCTCCACTTGCGACTGGGCGTAGCCCACCGAGGCCAGGCGCTCCAGCCAGCGCGGATGTCCGCGGTCGGCCAGTTGCTGGCGTGGCAGCGCCGTGATCGTCATGGGCGATTCGCCCTGGCCGTAGATCTGGACGAAGCGGTCGCCCATCACGGCCAAGCCCCGGCGGATGTCCTCCACATACATGGGGCCGCCGCCGTAGACCAGGGTCTTGAAGCCGGACGGGTCGGCGTCCGCCGCCTCGACATGGGCCACCAGCCGCTTGACCATGGTCGGGGCGGCGAACATCGACAGCCGGCCCACGCTCGACGCCAGGCCGGCCAGCTCGGCGGGGTCGAAGCCGCCGGACTCCGGTACCACGTGGCGCGCCGCTGCGGCCATGTGCGGCAGGCTGTACAGCCCCGCGCCGTGGGACATGGGCGCGGCATAGACGGCGGCGTCGGCCGCGTCCACCGGATCGACGTCCGAGAAGTAGCAGGCCGTCATGGCCAGCAGCATCCGGTTCGTCTGCATGACGCCCTTGGGGCGGCCGGTGGTGCCCGAGGTATAGAACAGCCAGGCGAGATCCTCGGGCCGGCGCCGGGCGGGGGGCACGGGGCCGGCGCCCAGGAGGTCCCGGTAGCCGGCGGTGCCGGTCTCGAAGACGTGGCGGATCGCCGGTGCCTCGTCCAGCAGCGGCAGCAGGCTCGTGGCCAGATCGGGGCTGGTGAACAGCGCGCCGGCCCGGGCATGTTCCAGGATGAACAGGGCCTCGCGCGGATGCAGCTTGGCATTGATGGGAACCACGGCCAGCCCGGCCCACCAGGCGCCGTACATGGCCTCCAGGTATTCCGGGCAATTGGCCATGAACAGCGCCACCCGGTCGCCGGGCCCGAGGCCGCGGCGGCGCAGGCCGCCGGCGACGGCCGCCGCGCGCGCGGCCAGCCCGCGGTAGTCGAGCAGCCGCGAGGCCCCGTGGTACAGGGCCGGGCGAGCGCCGTGGGTCCGCGCGGCGCGGACCAGCAATTGAACGACATTCATCGGGCGGGTCCTAAGCGGCGCGTTCCAGCACGCTGACATAGTTGGCGACGACCGAGCCGCCCATGTTGAACACGCCGGCCAGTTCGGCGCCGGGCACCTGGATGTCTCCGGCTTCGCCGCACAACTGCATGGCCGCCATGACGTGCATGGACACGCCGGTGGCACCGACCGGGTGGCCCTTGGCCTTGAGGCCGCCCGACGGGTTGACGGGCAGCGCGCCGCCCGGGGCCACCGTGCCGTCGTCGACGCAGCGGGCGCCCTGGCCGGCCTCGGCCAGCCCCATGGCTTCATAGCTGAGCAGTTCGGCGATGGTGAAGCAGTCGTGGACCTCGGCCAGGTCGAGGTCGTGGATGCCGATGCCGGCTTCGTCCAGCGCGCGCCGCCAGGCCCGCCGGGGACCTTCGAAGGCGACCGGGTCGCGTCGGGACATGGGCAGGAAGTCGTTGACCTGGACGGTGGAACGGAAGCGCACCGCGCGGCGGAAGTCGCGCGCCAGCGGGGCGGCGGCCAGTACCAGCGCGGCGCCGCCGTCGGCGACGGTGGAGCAGTCGGTCTTGCGCAGCGGCGCCGCGATGATGGGATTGCGCTCGGACACCGTATTGCAGAAATCGAAGCCCAAGTCGCGGCGCAGATGGGCGAGCGGGTTGCGGGCACCGTTGGCGTGGTTCTTGGCGGCGATGCGCGCCAGCGTCGCGCCGTGGTCGCCGTGGCGGGCGAAATATTCCCGCGCGATCAGGGCGAAGATGCCGGGAAAGGTCAGGCCGCGCGCGCCTTCCTCGCGATGGTAGCTCGCGCGGGCCAGCGCCGCGGTCACGGCGGGGCCGTCGGCGGCCGTCATCTTCTCGGCTCCCACCACCAGGGCGGTGCGGATCCGGCCCGAGCCGATCGCGTCCAGCGCGGCATGGATGGCGGCCGACCCGGAGGCGCAGGCATTCTCCAGGCGTACGGTGGGCGTGAAGCGGAAGTCGTCGTCGGCGCCGAAGGGCAGGGAGGACGGGAAGCCGTCGGGCACCATGCCGGCGTTGAAGTGGGACACGAATACGGCGTCCACGTCCCGCGCCCGCAGCCCGGCGTCGGCCAGGGCCAGGCGCGCGGATTCGACCATCAACCCCTCGAGGTCGAAGTGGTCCAGGCGGCCGAACGGGGTATGGCCCCATCCCACGATGCAGGGGGTCTCCATGGTGTCTCCTTGGTGGCGCCGGTCCCGGTGGGACGGCGCATGTCGTTATGGAGGCCATTATTTCCAGCCGCGCGGGCCGGGCCTAGTCGTAGGAATACGCTAGTGGCGCACCCGGCCGCGCTGCCGGGCAGCCGCCGGACCCGCGTGGCGCCTGGGCCAGGGGCAGTGTTTTGTTACCTTGTCGCCCCTTTTGTGTCACTCCTCTGGTTTTTCTTCATACGACACCTTCACTTCAAATGCCAATGCACTGATTTCATAGAACATTTCGCAATGTGAAGGTTCGAGGAAGTGTGCCTAAGTCCTTGTTACTAATGAAGAAACTGTGTTCGGGCGGCTTGACCCCGCGTAATCGCTCATTTAGAGTGGGAAATAGTAGAATTTTGTGCAAAAAAGTGGGGTGAAAAGCCGTGTTTCAGGGCAGCAGCGCGCTGACGCTCGATGCGAAGGGAAGGGTGTCCATCCCTACCCGGCATCGTGACGCGCTGATGATGCAGGCCGAAGGCCGGCTGACCCTGACCCGGCACCCCGACGGTTGCCTTCTGATCTACCCCCGTCCCATCTGGGAGGTGAAGCGCGAGCAGATCGCCGCATTTCCGATGCAGGCGCGCGCGCTGCAACGGTTGCTGCTGGGCAACGCCCAGGATGTCGAGCTCGATAGCGCGGGCCGCATCCTGATCGCTCCCGAACTGCGCACCGCCGCCGCCCTGACGCGCGAGGTGATGCTGCTCGGCCTGGGCGCTCACTTCGAGCTGTGGGACGCTGCCGTTCTGGCCCAGCGCGAGCAGGAGATGCTGGCGCAGGGCATGCCCGAAGTCCTGAACCAGTTTTCTTTCTGACGCCGTGACGACCCCATTCCTGCATCGGCCCGTCCTGCTCGAGCCGACGATAGACGCGTTGGCCGTACCCGCCGACGGCGTTGGCGCCGGGGTATGGGTCGACGCCACTTTCGGCCGGGGTGGCCACACGCGCGAACTGCTCGCGCGGCTCGGCCCCGAGGCCAGGCTGGTGGTGTTCGACAAGGATCCGCAGGCCATCTCGGTGGCTCGCGCACTGGCTGAGCAGGACCGCCGGGTGACGGTGGTCCACGAAGGTTTCGGCGGACTGGCCGAGGAAATGTCCCGGCTGGGGATCGCCCGCATCAGCGGCCTGATGATGGACCTGGGTATTTCGTCTCCGCAGATAGACGACGCCGAGCGTGGATTTTCCTTCATGCGCGACGGCCCGCTCGACATGCGGATGGATACGACACGCGGCGAAACCGCCGCGCAATGGCTCGCCCACGCGAGCATCGATGACATGCGGGAGGTCATGGCACGCTATGGTGAAGAACGGTTTGCTTTCCAGATTGCAAAGGCGATTGCAACTGGCCGCGAGAAACGGCCTATCACGACCACAGGCGAGCTTGCCGACATCGTGGCTGGTGCAGTCCGCACGAGGGAGAAGGGCCAGCATCCAGCGACCCGCACCTTTCAAGCTCTACGGATTCACCTCAATCAGGAGCTTGAAGAGCTCCCGCGTGCGCTAGCCGCGGCGCTCGACCTGTTGGCGCCCGGCGGCCGGCTGGCGGTGATCAGCTTCCATTCGCTGGAAGACCGCATCGTCAAGCAGTTCATCGCCGCCGCGGCCCGGCCCGGCGCGGAAACCGCGCGCCTGCCGCTGCGCGAGAGCGAACGGCCGCAGCCGGTGCTGGCCTCGATCGGGCGCATTCTGCCCACCGAGGCCGAGGTCGCCGCCAATCCCCGCGCCCGCTCGGCGGTGCTGCGGGTGGCCGAGCGCACCCACACGGCCCTGCCGGCCGAGGGCGGCAGGGCTTTCGCCAAGACGCCCGAGGCGCCCGCAGCCAAGCGGCGCCCGCCGGCCCGGACGCGCACCCCGCGCGCCCATACTTTCGCCAGCGCATAGGAGGCCGGCATGGGGCGCCTGCTCTTCGTCCTGACGGTGGCCTTGATAGGGTGCGCACTGTCCCTGGTCAGCAGCCAGTACAAGGCGCGCAGCCTGTTCGTCGAACTGGAGCGCGCCCAGGCCGTGGCGCGCGACCTGGACGTGGACTGGCGCCGGCTGCAGCTCGAGCAGACCGACCATGCCAAGCATGCGCTGATCGATAACGTGGCTCGCACCACGCTCAAGATGGAGCCGGTCACGCCCGCGCGCACCATCTACCTGGCGCAATCGCGCGACGCGCAGAGCGGTCCGGCGCTGCTGCCCTATGGTCCGCCGGGCGTGCCCCTGCCGGCCAAGCCGAAAGCGGGAGGTGCGCGATGAAGCGCCGCGTCCGTTTCTCGTCCGAGAATCCTGTCCTGAACCTGAAGCTGCCCGCGTGGCGGTCGCGCTTCGTGCTGTTCATGCTGTTCGCCGGATTCACGGCGCTGGCCGTGCGCGCGCTGTACCTGCAGGGGCTGTCGAACGAATTCCTGCAAAAGCAGGGAGAGTCGCGCTACGCCCGTACGCTGGTGCTGCCGGCCTCCCGCGGGAAGATCACCGACCGCAACGGGGTCGTGGTCGCGTCCAGCGTGCCGGCCCGCGCCGTCTGGGCCATTCCCGAGGACGTCAAGGCGCCTCCGGGCGCGTTGGCCGAACTGGCCAAGCTGCTGGAGATTCCCCTGCGCGACCTGCAGCGCAAGCTGGCCAACGAAGACAAGACCTTCGTCTACCTGAAACGCCAGGTGCCGGTGGACGTGGCCGAGAAAGTGGCGGCGCTGGGCCTGGACGGCATCCACCAGCAGCGGGAGACGCTGCGCTACTACCCCGAGGGCGAGGTGCTCGGCCATGTGCTGGGTTTCACCAACGTCGAGGACCGCGGGCAGGAAGGCATCGAGCTGGCCTACAATTCCCAGTTGGCTGGCCGTGCGGGCAGCCGCCGGGTCATCAAGGACCGCCTGGGCAGGGTGGTCGAGGACGTGCAGGCGGTACGCGCGCCGGCCAATGGTCACGACCTGACCCTTTCCATCGATACCCGGGTGCAGTACCTAGTGTTTTCGCAGTTGCAAGAAGCCGTCGAGCGCCACAAGGCCAAGGGGGGCGCCGCCATCGTGGTGGATACCCGCAGCGGGGAGATCCTCGCCCTGGCGAACATGCCCACCTACAACCCCAATCACCGCGAGACCCTGACCGGTGCGCGCCTGCGCAACCGCGCGCTGACTGATACCTTCGAACCGGGCTCGACCATCAAGCCGTTCTCGATCGCGCTGGCGCTGGACCTGGGGCGGGTGCAGCCCTCGACCGTGGTCGACACCGGCGGCGGCCGCATGACCTTCTACGGACGCACCATTTCGGACACCCATGGCTATGGCAAGCTGGATGTGGCCGGCGTGGTCCAGAAGTCCAGCAACATCGGCACCACCCTGATCTCCCAGCGCATCGAGAACAAGGAGATGTGGGAGAAGTACACGGAACTCGGCCTGGGCCAGGCGCCCAAGCTCGATTTCCCCGGCGCGGTGGCGGGGCGCCTGCGGCCTTATGAAAAATGGAAGCCCATCGAGAAGGCGACCATGTCCTACGGCTACGGCCTGTCGGTGTCGCTGGTGCAGATGGCTCACGCCTACACCGCGTTCGCGCGCGACGGCGACACCGTGCCCCTGACCTTCCTGAAGACCGAGCGCCCACCCGCCGGCACCCGCATCTATTCCTCGAAGACCGCGCGCACCATGCGCCAGATGCTCGAGGCGGTGGTGGGGCCGGGCGGCACGGCCTCGCAGGCGCAGGTCATGGGCTACCGCGTGGCCGGCAAGACCGGCACCGCGCGCAAGATCATCAACGGCGCCTATGCCACCAAGTACGTGGCGTCGTTCTCGGGTTTCGCGCCGGTGTCGAACCCGCGCATCGTCGTGGCGGTCATGATCGACGAGCCCACGGCGGGCAGCATCTACGGCGGCGCGGTGGCCGGACCGGTGTTCTCCAAGATCACCGGCGGGACGCTGCGCATGCTGGGCGTCGAACCCGACGCGCCGTTCAAGTCGCTCGTCATTCCCGAGCATCCGCTGGAGGACAGCCTGTGACGATGGCGACGTCTCCCGCCTCCATCCTGGAGTGGCTGCGCAAGCATGCCTCTCCAGGTTCGCATTTGCGTCTGGACTCCCGGGCGGTGCAGGTGGGCGACATTTTCCTGGCTTATGCGGGCGCCCGCAGCGACGGCCGCGACTTCATCGGCCAGGCGCTCGAGCGCGGGGCGAGCGCGGTGGTGTTCGAGGACACGGCGGCCGACCGCACGGCCGCGCTCAAGCGCAACCTGGCCGAACGGGGCATCCCGGCACTGCCGGCGGTGGGCCTGAAGGCCGCGCTGGGCGTCGTCGCGTCCGGCTGGTACGGCGATCCTTCGCGCGAGATGAAGGTGATCGCCGTGACCGGAACCAACGGCAAGACCTCGTGCGCGCAGTGGATCGCGCGGGCGCTGACCGACGGCGGCATGCCCTGCGGCGTGATCGGCACGCTGGGCATCCAGATCCTCGGACCGGACGGCGGTTCGCGGGCACTGGCCACCGGCCTGACCACGCCGGATGCCGTGGCCCTGCACCGCGCCCTGGCCGACATGCGCCGCGACGGCATCGCGGCGGTGGCGATCGAGGCGTCGTCCATCGGCATCGCCGAAGGGCGGCTGGACGGACTGCACGTCGACATCGCCGCCTTCACCAACCTGACCCGCGACCATCTGGACTATCACCCGGACATGGCCGCCTACGAGGCCGAAAAGGCGCGGCTGTTTTCGTGGCAGGGCGTGGCCGCGGCGGTCGTGAACCAGGATGACGAGGCCGGCCGGCGGCTGCTCGCCACGCTCCAGGCCAGCGGCCGGACCGTGGCGCTGACCGCCTACACGCTGGAGCCGACGGGCGCCGGCGATGCCGCGCCCCGGGTACTGCGGGCGTCCGACCTGCATGCCACCGGCAGCGGCATGGTCTTCACGCTGAATTGGCAGGCCCACGCGGTGCAGATCGCCACGCCGCTGCTGGGCGAGCACAACGTTTCGAACCTGCTCGCGATGGCGGGCGTGTTGCTCGAGCTCGGATGGAGCGTGCAGCGCGTGTCGTCCGCCCTGTCGTCCGCCCTGGCCGCGGCCGGCCGGCTGCAGGCCGTGTCGGCGCCGGGCCGGGCGCCCGGCGAAGGCGGGCCGCTGGTCGTGGTCGATTACGCGCACACCCCGGATGCCCTGGCGCGCGCGCTCGAGGCGCTCGTGCCGGTGGCGCAAACGCGCGGCGGCCGGCGGATATGCGTATTCGGCTGCGGCGGCGACCGCGATCCCGGCAAGCGGCCGCAGATGGCCCAGGTGGCGTGCGCCCATGCCGACCTCGTCGTGGTGACCAGCGACAATCCCCGCAGCGAGCGGCCCCAGGCCATCATCGACCAGATCCTCGCGGGCGTGCCCGCGGGGTGCCCCGTGCGGGTCCAGCCCGATCGCGCGCTTGCCATCCGCGAGGCCGTCCTCCAGGCCGGACCCGACGATATCGTCCTGCTGGCGGGCAAGGGCCATGAGGCCTATCAGGAAATCGACGGCGTCCGCCATCCGTTCTCGGACGTCGAACAGGCCGTGGCTGTCCTGGCCGCCTATCGGGCCGAGCCCGCCTCCGGCGGGCTGATGACGGTGGCCGACGCGGCGCAAGCCATGCGCGGCGTCGTGCATGGCGAGGCCGGCGCCGACCGCGTGGCGTTTTCCCACGTCGGTAGCGACTCGCGCAACGTGGCCGCCGGCGAATTGTTCTTCGCCCTGAGCGGTGAGCGTTTCGATGGCCATGCCTACGTGCGCGCGGCGCACGAGGCCGGCGCGGCGGCGGCCGTGGTGCAGCGTCCGGTCGACGGCGCCGGGATGCCGCAGATCGTGGTGGCCGACACCCGCCGCGCCCTGGGCGACCTGGCGGCTGCCTGGCGCGGACGGTTCGCGATCCCGGTGGTGGGCGTGACCGGCAGCAACGGCAAGACCACGACCAAGGAAATGATCGCCGCCATCTTCGCCGCGCGCCATGGCGCCGACGGCCGGCTGGCGACGCAGGGCAACCTGAACAACGAGATCGGCGTGCCGCTCACGCTGATGCGGCTGCGCGATGCGCATCGCTGCGCCGTCATCGAACTGGGCATGAATCATCCGGGCGAGATCGCCGAGCTGTCGCGCATCGCCGCTCCTACCGTCGCGCTGGTCAACAACGCCCAGCGCGAGCACCAGGAGTTCATGCACACGGTGGAGGCCGTCGCGCGCGAGAACGGCGCCGTCATCTCGGCCCTGGCGGCCGATGGCGTCGCGGTGTTCCCCGGCGACGACCCCTATACCTCAGTCTGGACCGAACTGGCCGGCACGCGCCGCTGCCTGCGCTTCGGTCTGTCGGGCGAGGTCGAGGTCACGGCCGCGGACCTGCGGCTGGATGCCTTCGAGACCCGCTTCCAGCTGCGCACGCCCGACGGCCAGGCCGAGGTGGCGCTGGCCGCGGCCGGCCTGCACAACGTACGCAATGCCCTGGCCGCCGCCGCCTGCGCGCTGGCGGCGGGCATGGACCTGGAGGTCATCGCCCGTGGCCTGGCCGAGTTCGCGCCGGTCAAGGGCCGTATGCAGCGGCACCGCCTGGCCGGCGGCGCGCTGCTGATCGACGATACCTACAACGCCAACCCCGACTCGGTGCGCGCTGCGATCGACGTGCTGGCCGCGCTGCCGCGGCCGCGCGTGCTGGTGCTGGGCGACATGGGCGAGGTGGGCGACCAGGGCCCGGCCATGCATGCCGAGGTCGGCGCCTATGCCAGGGAACGCGGCATCGACGCGCTGTTCGCGCTGGGCGAGGCGACGCGCGACTCCGTCCAGGCGTTCGGCGCCGGCGGCATGCATGCCGGCGCGGTCGAGCAGGTGGCGCCCGCCGTGATGGCGGCCAGCCCGGCGTCGGTATTGGTGAAGGGCTCGCGTTTCATGCGCATGGAGCGGGTGGTGCAGGCGTTGCAGGCCGGCCCCCCGTCGGATCATTCTTCTATTGGTAATAAGCATGCTGCTTGAACTGGCCCAGTGGTTATCCGAGGATTACCGGGCTTTCTCGGTGTTCAGCTACATCACGTTGCGCGCGGTGCTCGCGTGCGCCACGTCGCTGCTCATCGGCCTGATGGCGGGCCCCTGGGTGATCCGCAAGCTCACCGCTCTCAAGATCGGCCAGGCCGTCCGCACCTACGGCCCGGAAACCCACCTGATCAAGAGCGGCACGCCCACCATGGGCGGCGCGCTGATCCTGATCTCCATCGGCGTGTCGACGCTGCTGTGGGCCGACTGGAGCAACCGTTTCGTCTGGGTCGTGCTGCTGGTCACCTTCGGCTTCGGCTGGATAGGCTGGTCGGACGACTACCGCAAGGTCGTGCGCCGGGATCCGGAAGGCATGCCAGCCCGCGAGAAATTCTTCTGGCAGACGCTGATCGGGCTGGTTGCGTCGGTGTACCTGGCCTTCGCCATTTCGGCGCCGGACGCCGGCGGCACCTGGTCGCTGTTCGTCGACTGGATTTCGGGCGGTTTCGGCTACCACCTGCCGCCGCGCGCCGACCTGATCGTGCCCTTCTTCAAGAGCGTGAGCTATCCGCTGGGCGTGATCGGCTTCATCGCACTGACCTGGGCGGTGATCGTCGGCAGCAGCAACGCGGTCAACCTGACCGACGGGCTGGACGGCCTGGCCATCATGCCCACGGTGCTGGTGGGCACGGCGCTGGGCGTGTTCGCCTACGTCGTGGGCCGCGTCGACTATTCCCGCTACCTGCTGTTTCCCTACATCCCGGGCGCGTCCGAACTGATGGTGATCTGCGCCGCGCTGGGCGGCGCGGGGCTGGCCTTCCTGTGGTTCAACGCCTATCCGGCCCAGGTCTTCATGGGCGACGTCGGCGCGCTGGCGCTGGGCGGCGCGCTGGGCACCATGGCGGTGATCGTGCGGCAGGAAATCGTGCTGTTCATCATGGGCGGCGTGTTCGTGGTCGAGACGCTGTCGGTCATCCTGCAGGTGAGCTGGTTCAAGTACACCAAGAAACGCTACGGCCAGGGCCGGCGGATATTCAAGATGGCGCCGCTGCACCATCACTTCGAGGTCAGCGGCTGGAAGGAAACCCAGGTCGTCGTCCGGTTCTGGATCATCACCATGATGCTGGTGCTGATCGGACTGGCGACGTTGAAGTTGCGTTGAACCGTGTCGGACGAATCGCTGAACATGCAAACCCCCGTTGAAACCGCCGCGCAAGCGCCGTTCACCCTGGTCCTGGGCCTGGGCGAGTCGGGCGCGGCCGCCGTGCGCTGGTGCGCGCGGGCGGACGGGGGCCTGCGCGTGGCCGACTCGCGCGCCGAGCCGGCCGGCCTGCAGGCCCTGCGGGAAGCGGCGCCGCATGCCGAGTTCCGCCTGGGCGCGGACGCCATGCGGGCCAGCGGCGGTGCGAGCGCCTTCGATCCCGCCCTGCTGGAAGGCGTCGAGCGCGTCGTCATCAGTCCGGGCCTGCCGCCGCATGCGGCGCCCGCGGGCGATCTGGTCGGCGCCGCGCGCGAGCGCGGGATTCCGGTCATCGGCGAGATCGAGCTGTTCGCGCTGGCCCTGGCCGAACTGGCCGCCACCCGCTCGTATGCGCCGCGCGTGCTGGCCGTGACCGGCACCAACGGCAAGACGACCGTCTGCGCGCTGACGGGGCATCTGGTCGAAGCCGCCGGCCGTTCGGTGGCCTTGGCGGGCAACATCAGCCCGGCCGCGCTGACCGCGCTGATCGCCGCGCTGGACGAGGACCGCCTGCCTGATGTCTGGGTGCTGGAGTTGTCCAGCTTCCAACTGGAAACCACGCACAGCCTGAGGCCCGACGCGGGCGCGGTGCTGAACCTGACCCAGGACCACCTGGACTGGCACGGCGACATGCGCGCCTATGGCGCCGCCAAGGCGCGGCTGCTCGCGGCTTCGTCCGTGGCCGTGGTCAACCGCGATGATGCCCAGGTGGCGGCCATGGTCGAGCGGCTGGACGCCGAGCACGTGCGCAGCTTCGGGCGCGAGGCGCCGGTGGCAACGGGCGACCTGGGGCTGGACCACAGCCACGGCGTGGCCTGGCTGGCCGAAGCGGCGGCCGAGGATTTCGACGCGCCGCCGCCCAAGCGCAAGAAGGGCGAGATCGTGACCCGTCCCGACGGACGGGTGAACCGCCTGATGCCGGTCGATGCGTTGTTGATCCGGGGCCTGCACAACGCCCTGAACGTCCAGGCGGCGCTGCTGCTGGCGCGCAGCTTGGGACTGCCCTGGGCGCCGCTGCTGCGTGCGGTGCGCGAGTACCGGGGCGAGCCGCACCGCGTGGAATTCGTGCGTGGCATTGCCGGCGTCGACTTCATCGACGACAGCAAGGGCACCAACGTGGGCGCGACTGTCGCCGCGCTGGAAGGCCTGGGGCAGCGCAGCGTGCTGATCGCCGGCGGTGTCGGCAAGGGGCAGGACTTCTCGCCGCTGGCCCGCGCCGTGGCCCTGCATGCGCGCGCCGTGGTCCTGATCGGCCGCGACGGGCCGCTGATCGCCGAGGCGCTGAAGGATACCGGCGTGCCGCTGGCCACCGGGCAGGACCTGGGCGCCGCCGTGCGCACCGCCCTGGACCTGGCGCAGCCGGGTGATGCCGTGCTGCTGTCGCCGGCCTGCGCCAGCTTCGACATGTTCCGCGACTACAAGCACCGCGCCGACCAGTTCGTCGACGCCGTGCAGACGCTCGCGGCCGACAGGGGGGAGGTGTAGCCCGATGAGCCTGTTCGCCGAACTGACCGGTAGCGTCAACGCCGTGCGGCCCAGCCGCACGCGGATGCTGAACTACGACGCCGCGCTCGTCACCTCGGCCCTGTCGCTGCTGCTGATCGGGCTGGTCATGGTGTATTCCGCGTCGGTCACGCTGTCCGATTCGCCCAAGTTCGCCAACTACGGCAACTACTATTTCCTGGTCCGCCATGCGCTGTACCTGACGCTGGGGGTGGTGGTGGCCGCGGCCACGTTCACGATCCGCATGGACGTGTGGCAGAAGTTCTCGATGCCCGTGTTCGGCGTGGCGCTGTTCCTGCTGGTGGCTGTGCTGATTCCCGGCATCGGCAAGGAAGTGAACGGCTCGCATCGCTGGCTGCCGCTGGGCTTCGTCAACTTCCAGCCTTCCGAGCTGATGAAGCTGGCCGTGCTGATCTACGCCGCCGACTACACCGTGCGCAAGCAGGCCTACATGCAGAATTTCGTGCGCGGCTTCCTGCCCATGGCCTGCGCGATGGCGGCCACGGGCCTCTTGCTGCTGCTCGAGCCCGACCTGGGCGCCTTCGTGGTCATCGTCGCCATCTCGATGGGCATCCTGTTCCTGGGCGGCATCAACGGCAAGCTGTTCGGCGGCCTGACCGCCGTGCTGGTGTCGACCTTCCTGCTGCTGATCTGGGCCGCGCCCTGGCGGCGCGAGCGGCTGTTCGCCTACCTGGATCCCTGGACCGAGGTCAATGCGCTCGGCAAGGCCTACCAGCTGTCGCATTCGCTGATCGCCTTCGGCCGCGGCGAGTGGTTCGGCGTGGGGCTGGGCGCCAGCGTGGAGAAGCTGCACTACCTGCCGGAGGCGCACACCGACTTCCTGCTGGCCGTGATCGGCGAGGAACTGGGTTTCGTCGGCGTGCTGGTCGTGATCACGCTGTTCTTCGTGATCGTGCGCCGGGGCTTCGAGATCGGCCGCCAGGCCATCGCCATGGACCGTGTGTTCAGCGGCCTCGTCGCCAAGGGCGTGGTGCTGTGGATAGGGGTGCAGGCGCTGATCAACATGGGCGTGAACCTGGGCCTCTTGCCGACCAAGGGCCTGACGCTGCCTTTCATGAGCTTCGGCGGGTCGGGCATCATCGCCAACATGGCGGCGCTGGCCATACTGATGCGCGTGGACTACGAGAACCGCATCCTGATGCGCGGAGGGCGGCTATGAATGCGCCGCGCACGCTGATGGTCATGGCCGGCGGCACCGGCGGCCACATCATGCCGGGGCTGGCGGTGGCCGGCGCGCTGCGCGCGCGCGGCTGGAACGTGGTCTGGATGGGCAATCCGGACGCCATGGAAGGCCGCCTCGTGCCGCCCCAGGGCATCCCGATGGCGCCCGTGCGTTTCTCCGGCGTGCGGGGCAAGGGGCCGGCCACGCTGCTCAAGCTGCCGTTCACGCTGGCCCGTGCCGCGGCCCAGGCGCTGTCGGCGCTGCGTCGCCATCGTCCCGACGTGGTGCTCGGCATGGGCGGCTACGTGGCGCTGCCCGGCGGCTTGATGGCGCGCCTGCGCGGCACGCCGCTGGTGGTGCACGAACAGAATTCCGTGGCCGGCATGACCAATCGCGTGCTGGCGCGCTGGGCCAGCAAGGTGCTGACCGCCTTTCCCGGCGCCTTGCCAGGGGAACTGACCGGCAATCCCGTCCGGCCCGAGGTGGCCGCCGTGGCGCCGCCGGCCGAGCGCTTCGCCGGCCACGCCGGTCCGCTGCGCCTGCTGGTCGTGGGCGGCAGCCTGGGCGCGCAGGCGCTCAACGGCACCGTGCCCGCCGCCCTGGCGATGCTGCCGGCGGATGCGCGTCCGCAGGTGGTGCACCAGGCGGGCGAAAAACACATCGAGGAACTGCGCACGGCATATGCCCGGGCGGGGGTGGACGCCGACTGCCGCGCGTTCATCGCCGACATGGCGTCCGCCTATGCCGACGCCGACCTGGTCATCTGCCGGTCCGGCGCGATGACGGTGGCCGAGGTCAGCGCGGCGGGCGTGGCGGCCCTGTTCGTGCCGTTCCCCCACGCGGTGGACGATCACCAGACCACCAATGCCAAGTATCTGAGCGATGCGCAGGCCGGATGGCTGCAGCCGCAATCGGCCCTGACGGCCGACTGGCTGGCCGGCTGGCTGCGCCAACGCACACGGGCCGAACTGGCCGAAACCGCGACCCGCGCGCGAGCGCTGGCGCATCCGCTCGCCACCGAGCGGATCGCCGACATCTGCGAGGCGGCGGCGCGACGCTGACACATCATGAGACATCGAATCCGACACATCCATTTCGTTGGCATAGGCGGCTCCGGCATGAGCGGGATCGCCGAGGTGCTGTTGAACCTCGGCTACCGCATCAGCGGCTCCGACCTGGCCGACAGCGCGACCACCCGCCGGCTGGCGGAGCTGGGCGCGCACATCACGCAGGGCCATAGCGCCGACAACGTCGAGGGCGTGGACGCCATCGTCACGTCGACCGCGGTCGCGGGCAACAACCCGGAAGTGATCGCCGCGCGCAACAAGCGCATCCCGGTCGTGCCGCGCGCGGTCATGCTGGCCGAGCTGATGCGCCTGAAGCGTGGCATCGCGGTGGCGGGCACGCACGGCAAGACCACCACCACCAGCCTGATCGCCAGCGTGCTGGCGGCCGGCGGGCTGGATCCGACCTTCGTCATCGGCGGCCGCCTGAATTCGGCGGGCGCCAATGCCAAGCTGGGGCAGGGCGAGTTCATTGTGGTCGAAGCCGACGAGTCGGACGCCTCGTTCCTGAACCTGCTGCCGGTCATGTCGGTGATCACCAACATCGACGCCGACCACATGGATACCTACGGCCACGATTTCGCGCGGCTCAAGAGCGCGTTCGTGGAGTTCACGCAGCGGATGCCGTTCTACGGCACCGCGGTGCTGTGCATCGACGACGCCAGCGTGCGCGAGATCCTGCCCTTCGTGTCGCGGCCGGTCACGACTTACGGCTTTTCCGCCGATGCCCAGGTGCGGGCGACCGAGGTTCATGCCGACGGCCCGCGCATGTGCTTTACCGTCAGGCGGCGCGACCGGCAGGTCGAGCTGCCGCCGCTGGACATCACCCTGAACCTGCCCGGCGAGCACAACGTTCGCAACGCGCTGGCCACCATCGCGGTGGCGACCGAACTGGGCGTGCCGGACGACGCCATCCGCGAGGCGCTGGCGGCGTTCAAGGGCGTCAATCGCCGCTTCACGCAGGCGGGCGTGTTCCCGGTGAAGGCCGAACATGGCGGCGGCAGCTTCACGCTGATCGACGACTACGGCCATCACCCCGTGGAAATGGCCGCCACGCTGGCGGCGGCGCGCGGCGCCTATCCGCGGCAGCGCATCGTGCTGGCGTTCCAGCCCCATCGTTACACACGCACACGGGATTGCTTCGAGGATTTCGTCAAAGTGCTGGGTACGGCCGATGCCCTGCTGCTGGCCGAGGTCTACGCCGCGGGTGAACCTCCCATCGTGGCGGCGGATGGCCGCTCGTTGGCCCGCGCCGTGCGCGTGGCCGGAAAGGTCGAGCCGGTGTTCGTCGAGGACATCGCCGACATGCCGCAGGCCATCGCGGATTTCGCGCGCGACAGCGACGTCGTCATCGCGATGGGCGCCGGCTCCATCGGAAGCATGCCGGCAAGAATGGGAGCGCTGTTCGCTCCGGTATCGGATCAGGAAGGGACACGGCAATGAGCGCGCAATTCGGCAAGGTCGGGGTGTTGTACGGAGGGAAGTCCGCCGAGCGCGACGTGTCCATCATGTCGGGTACCGGCGTGCACAAGGCCCTGCGCAGCGCGGGCGTCGAGGCGCACCTGTTCGATACCGGCGTGCGCTCGTTGGCCGAGCTGGCCGAGGAACGCTTCGACCGCGTTTTCATCGCCCTGCACGGACGCTACGGCGAGGACGGCACGATCCAGGGCGCGCTCGAACTGCTGCGCGTGCCGTATACCGGCAGCGGGCCGCTGGCCTCCGCGCTGGCCATGGACAAGACCATGACCAAGCGCATCTGGGTCCACGAAGGTCTGCCCACGCCGCGCTTCGAGACCCTGGACCGCCGGTCCGATCTGGCCGCGGTGGCCGCGCGTCTGGGCCTGCCGCTGATCGTCAAGCCGCCGCACGAAGGCTCCACCATAGGCGTGACCAAGGTCACGGACCTGGCCGGCATGCGCGCGGCCTACGACCTGGCGGCCGAGTACGACGAGCACGTCCTGGGCGAGGCCTTCATCCAGGGACGCGAGCTGACCGTGGCCGTGCTGGGGACCGGCGCTTCGGCGCGGGCCCTGCCGGTGGTCGAGATCGTGGCGCCCGAAGGCAACTACGACTACGAACACAAGTATTTCACCGACGACACCCGCTACCTCTGCCCCGCGCAGCTGCCGCCCGCGGTCACGCAGCGCGTCCAGGACATCAGCGAGGCCGCGTACCGCGTCCTGGGCTGTGAAGGCTGGGGACGGGTGGACGTGATGCTGGACGCCGACAACCAACCCTATCTGCTGGAGGTCAATACCTCGCCCGGCATGACCGGCCATTCCCTGGTGCCGATGGCGGCTGCCGCCGACGGCATGAACTATGAAACCCTGTGCGTGGAGATCCTGAAGGATGCCCGCTGCAAGGTTTCAGGCCGGTCTTCGTAAGAGATTGAATCGGACGCTCTGTGTGGAACGACTCCCGTACCCTGAACCTCATCGCCAATACCCTGTACCTCGCCGCGGCGCTGGTGCTGGCGGCGTGCGCGCTGCTGTGGCTGGCGCAGCGACCGGTGTTCGCGTTGCAGACGATCTGGATCGAAGCCGAGGACGGCACGCTCCAGCATGTGACTCCGGCCAGCGTGCATCCGGCCATCTCCGGCCGGCTGACGGGCAACTTCTTTACCGCCAACCTGGAGCAGATGCGCCAGGTGTTCGAGACGGTTCCCTGGGTGCGGCAGGCGTCGCTGCGCAGGCAATGGCCCAATTCGCTGGTCGTGACCATCCAGGAGCACCAGCCGCTGGGGCTGTGGAACGAGAACCGCTTGCTCAACACCTACGGCGAATCGTTCACCGCCAACCTGGGCGAGGCCGAGGACGACCGGCAACTGCCGATCTTCGGCGGCCCGGAAGGTTCGGAGAAACTGGTGGCCCAGCGCTACGCCGAACTGACGCGCTGGTTCGCGCCGGTCAAGCTCGATCCGCTGCGGGTGGTGCTGACGCAGCGCTACGCCTGGCAGGTGGAACTGTCCAACGGCGCGATCATCGACCTGGGGCGCGAGCCGACCACCGCGCCCGGCACGGACACCGCATCGCTGGAATCCCGCGTGCAGCGCTTCGTGCAGGCGATTCCGGTGATCGAGTCGCGTATCGGCAAGCTGGAACATGCGGACCTGCGCTATCCGAACGGCTTTGCGGTCACCACCGCCCGGCCGCCGGCCAGCGCCAAACCGAATCCAAGGAAACCTGCATCAACCATGCAACCTAACCAGAAAAGACCATGACTCGTGAAACCAAGGATCTGATCGTTGCCCTCGACATCGGCACCAGCAAGGTGGTGGCGGTCGTGGCCGAGATGCTGCCTGAAGGGCGCTTCGAAGTGCTCGGTCTCGGGCAGCATGAGTCGCGCGGCATGCGCAAGGGCGTGGTCGTCAACATCGAGACCACGGTCAACTCCATCCAGCGCGCGCTGGAGGAGGCCGAGCTCATGGCCGACTGCAAGATCCGGGACGTCTTCACGGGTATCGCCGGCAGCCACATCCGCAGCTTCAATTCGAGCGGCATGGTGGCGATCAAGGACAAGGAAGTCACCGCCACCGACGTGGCGCGGGTCATCGAGACTGCCAAGGCCATTAACATCCCGACCGACCAGCAGGTGCTGCACGTGCTGACGCAGGAGTTCATCGTCGACGGCCAGGAGGACATCCGCGAGCCCATCGGCATGAGCGGGATCCGCCTGGAAGTGCGGGTGCACATCGTGACCGGCGCGGTCAGCGCGGCCCAGAACATCGTCAAGTGCGTGCGCCGCTGCGGTCTGGAAGTACAGGACCTGATCCTGCAGCCGCTGGCCTCGAGCCTGGCCTGCCTGACGCCAGACGAAAAGGAACTGGGCGTGGCGCTGGTGGACATCGGCGGCGGCACGACCGACATCGCCATCTTCACCGGCGGCGCGATCCGCCACACCGCGGTCATTCCGATTGCCGGCGATCAGATCACCGGCGACGTCGCCGCGGCGCTGCGCACGCCCACGCCGGATGCCGAGGAGATCAAGCTGCGCTACGGCGTGGCCAAGCAGGTGCTGGCCAGCCCCGACGAACGCATCGAGGTGCCCGGGCTGGGCGACCGCGGGCCGCGCCAGTTGTCGCGCCAGGCGCTGGGCGCCGTGATCGAGCCGCGGGTCGAGGAACTGTTCACCTTCGTGCAGCAGGTGATCCGCGAGTCGGGTTACGACGAGCTGCTGTCGTCGGGCATCGTGCTGACCGGCGGCACCTCGCAGATGCCCGGCGTGGTGGAGCTGGCCGAGGACATCTTCCTGAAGCCCGTGCGCCTGGGCGTGCCCGAGTACACCGGCAGCCTGGCGGACGTGGTCCGCAGCCCGCGCTTCTCGACCGTGATGGGTCTTTTGGCCGAGGCCCGGCTGCAGCGCGTGCGCGGCCGCAAGGTGGCGCAGCAGACCGGAAATGTCACACAGGTTTTCTCTCGTATGAAAGAGTGGTTCCTGGGGAATTTTTGAAGCGATCCCCCGTCGCATACGTTGCCCGAATCGTGCAGTCCTTCGCAGTCCGATGAAGCAGTGCCCGTTCTTTGAGTCCGTGCAGTTGCAGGTCCAGAGTATCCAGTAGTCCGTTCAAACCAGTTTTTTATTTGAGTCGAGGAGGTGCGTGACCGGGGAAGGTGAAACGTGAAGCGCGATCCCAAGGCGGGGTCAGTCAGATGGTCGATTCCGACCCGATCACATTTCACATTTCACATTTCCCAGCCGCCACTTATCCGCCAGAACCCCCGGAGGTCATTATGAAATTCGAAATGCTAGACACCGATACCCGTGGAACGGTCATCAAGGTGGTGGGTGTGGGCGGCGCCGGCGGCAACGCCGTTGCTCACATGATCCGTCGTGGCGTGCAGGGCGTGGACTTCATCTGCGCCAACACCGACATGCAGGCACTGTCGCACACCAATGCGCCGGTGCAGATCCGCCTGGGCCGCAGCGGCCTGGGCGCCGGCGCCAAGCCCGAGCAGGGCCGTGCCGCCGCCGAGACCGCTCGCGAAGAGATCCGCGACGCGCTGCAGGGTGCCAACATGGTGTTCATCACCGCCGGCATGGGCGGCGGCACCGGTACCGGTGCCGGCCCCGTGGTGGCCGAGGTCGCCAAGGAACTCGGCATCCTGACGGTGGCCGTGGTGACCAAGCCCTTCAACTTCGAAGGCAGCAAGCGCATGCGCATGGCCGAGGAGGGCATCGACGCCCTGACGGAGCACGTGCATTCGCTGATCGTCGTGCTGAACGAGAACCTGTATGAACTGCTGGGCGAAGACGCCACGCAGGAAGACTGCTTCAAGTCCGCCGACGACATCCTGCACAACGCCTGCGCCGGTATCGCCGAGATCATCAACGTGGACGGCAACGTCAACGTCGACTTCGAAGACGTCAAGACCATCATGAGCGAGCAGGGCAAGGCCATGATGGGCACCGGCATCGCGAGCGGCGTCGACCGCGCCCGCGTGGCTTCGGAGCAGGCCATCGCGTGCCCGCTGCTGGAAGGCATCGACCTGAACGGCGCCCGCGGCGTGCTGGTCAACATCACCGCCAGCCGTTCGCTGAAGATGCGCGAGACCCGCGAGATCATGGACACCATCCGCAGCTACGCCGCGGAAGATGCCACCGTGATCTTCGGCGTGTCGTACGACGATGCGATGGGCGAAGACCTGCGCGTGACCGTGGTCGCGACCGGCCTGGGCCGCACCAAGGCCAAGCCGCAACTGGTGCAGAACACCATGCAGCAACTGCGCACGGGCACGGACAATGTCCCGGCCTACAACGCCCAGGCGGGTGGCACCAACTACCACGACTACGACACGCCCACGGTCTTCCGCAACCCGCGGGATGCGTCGATGCGCGTGCAGGCGCTGGAAAGCTCGGGCATGGAGCACCTGGACATCCCGGCCTTCCTGCGCAAGCAGGCGGACTGACAGGCCGATAGACCCCCTCTGCGCGCTGACGCGTTCCCCCAGGAAACCGCGGATCTGGCTTAGCCAGTCCGCCGGTTTCGCCCCCTGGGGGGCGCGCGTAGCGCGTAGGGGGGGTATTTTTATTTGTTGCTTTGCTTGGGAGGGTGGCGGCGGGGGCCTATACTGCCCATCCGGTGTTTTTCCCTTCCATACAAGGAGTCTTCCATGACCATCAAAGTAGGCGATCGCGTCCCCGACGGTACCCTGACCGAGTTCATCGCCGTGGAGACCGAGGGCTGCTCGCTCGGCCCCAACGCGTTCCAGGTCGCGGATCTGGCCAAGGGCAAAAAGATTGCCGTGTTTGCCGTGCCGGGCGCCTTCACGCCCACCTGCTCGGCCAAGCACGTGCCCAGCTACCTGCAGAACCATGACGCCTTGAAGGCCAAGGGCGTGGACGAAATCTGGTGCGTGGCCACCAACGACGCGTTCGTGATGGGTGCCTGGGCCAAGGACCAGGGCAGCCAGGGCAAGGTCCGCATGCTGGCCGACGGTTCGGCCAAGTGGACCAAGGCGCTGGGCCTGGAGTTCGACCTGACCGAGCGCGGCATGGGCGTGCGTTCGCAGCGCTATTCCATGCTGCTGGACGACGGCGCCGTCAAGGTGCTGAACGTCGAGGCCCCCGGCAAGTACGAAATCAGCGACGCGGAAACCCTGCTCAAGCAGCTGTAATTCCGTTTCCGGCACGGCCGCGGCGGAGTGTGCGCGGCCGTATCGGAACCTGTGGCGGCCCACCCGCTCTAACACGGAAACGTTACAATCTAGTATTAACCCGGATTTCTAGCCGCCATGCTTTGCCAGCGCACAATAAAAAGCGTCACTCGAACCACCGGGGTCGGTCTGCATTCCGGGCGGCGCGTCGAGATCACGCTGCGCCCGGCGGCACCCAATACCGGCATCGTCTTCCACCGCATCGACCTGCCCGAACCCGTCGACCTGCCCGCGTCCGCGATGGCGGTCGGGGACACGCGCATGGCGTCGGTGCTGCAGAAGGGCGACGTGCGGGTCTCCACCGTCGAACACCTGATGTCCGCCTGCGCGGGCCTGGGCATCGACAACCTGCACGTGGACCTGACGGCCGAGGAAGTGCCCATCATGGACGGCAGCGCGGGCACCTTCGTGTTCCTGCTGCAATCGGCGGGCATCGAGGAACAGAACGCGGCCAAGGAATTCATCCGGGTGCTGGAACCGGTCGAAGTGCGCGAGGGCGAAGGCGCCTCCGCCAAATGGGCCCGGCTCGAACCCTACGACGGCTTTTCGCTGGCCTTCTCCATCGACTTCCACCATCCGGCCATCGACGCCACGTCGAACTTCGCCGAGATCGACTTCGCCAAGCATTCCTACATCAAGGAAATCGCGCGCGCCCGCACCTTCGGTTTCATGCAGGACGTGGAGAATCTCCGCGCCGCGGGCCTGGCGCGCGGCGGCAGCCTGGACAACGCCATCGTGATGGACGAATTCCGCGTCCTGAACAGCGACGGGCTCCGCTACGACGACGAGTTCGTCAAGCACAAGATCCTGGACGCCATCGGCGACCTGTACCTGGTGGGCAAGCCCCTGATCGCCCGCTACGTGGCCCACAAGTCGGGCCACGGCATGAACAACCAGCTCGTGCGCGCCCTGCTGGAGCGCCGCGCCGCCTGGGAACTCGCCACCTTCGAATCGAAGTCGGTCGCCCCCCAAGCCTTCCGCGAAGACTGGGTGATGGTGTGACCCCCGGTTGAGGCGGGGTCAACTGCGGATCTTCATTATCTGGCGTAGTCGTGCCAGGGCTTGGGTGCCCTGTTCGGTGGCCTGGCGCGCCTGAGCCCGCGGGGCCGGGCGGGACAATTCGGTCTCTTCCAGGCGGGTAAGCGTTGCTTGAACGCGGACGGCGATTCCGTTAACCTGCCACCCTTGCTTTTCCAAGGCGGCCACCAGCCGGGGCGCCAACTGGCGCAGTTTGGCCGAATGGGCCGCGGCCGGTACGCCCAGCGTCAATTGGCCATCCTCGAAACGCAGCACGTGGCAGGATGAGCCCAGGGGCGCGGGCAGGGCGGCGCAGACCTGGCGTTGCAGGTCCAGCAGGCGGCGGGCGGTGCCCAGCAGGCTGGCACCCTTGCCGTCGCGTCCCAGGCACGCCAGCGTGGCGGTGTATTGCGCGGGATCTGCCTGGGTCTGCGGCTTGCGCCGCTTCCGGAAGGGCGCGGCGGGCCGGGTACGAAAAGTTTCGATCACGAACTCCCTGGAGTCTCGGGAACATTCAAGAGGATACGGGGCGCCGAGCAAGGCGCGTCTCTCACGCCAGGAGGCACGTTCCGTGCAGATCATCATAGTGCATCCGCGCCTGTCCGAGGCGAGGACGCTGACCATAACGCCCCGTTTCGCCGCGGGGATGATCGCCGCAATCGGTGCCGCCCTGATTCTCGGGGCCGTACTGTTGAATTACGCCGCGTCCGGCATCTCCTGGCCCTGGAGCGGTTCCGGCCAGTCCGAGCGCGCGCGCGAGGAAGCCCGCCAGCAGGCGGTGCTGCGCGAGAACATCAACCTGCTCGCCAAGCGCGTGGGTGAAATGCAGGCCAAGCTGATGCAGCTCGATGCGCTGGGCGAGCGCGTCGCCGGCCTGGCGGGCGTATCCCCGGCGTTTTCCGCCAAGGGCGTGCCGGGCCGCGGCGGGCTGCTGGTATCGCCGCAGCCCATGTCCCCCCAGGACGTCAGCTCCGAACTCGATCATCTCGAAGCCCAACTGGCCGAGCGCTCCGACTACCTGAGCGTCCTGGACGCGCAATTGACGACCCTGTCGGTGCGCAAGGCCATGACGCCCACCGTCATGCCCGTCACGCAGGGGTACAACGGCTCCTCGTTCGGCTGGCGGGTCGATCCCTTCACCGGTACGCGCTCCCTGCACGAGGGAGTGGATTTCGCCGCGCCGTCGGGCACCTCCATCGTGGCCGCGGCGGGCGGCGTCGTGCAGGTGGCCGAATTCCATTCCGGCTACGGCTACATGATAGACATCGACCACGGCAACGACCTGGTCACCCGCTATGCCCATGCGTCGAAGCTGCTGGTCAAGCCGGGCGACCTGGTCAAGCGCGGCCAGCGCATCGCCGCCGTCGGCAGCACCGGCCGCTCCACCGGTTCGCACCTGCACTTCGAAGTGCGGCTGGGCGGCGTCGCGGTCAACCCCAACAACTTCCTGACCCACGGCCCCGGCAAACAGCCCGTCGAACCGTTCTCCAAGGTCGTCACCCTTCCGGCCCCCGGTCCTCTGGACTAGAAAGAGGCCCCCCAACGCGCTTACGCGCGCCCTGGATGGTGAGCCCCCAGCCGCTACGCGGCAGCCCCCCGAGGGGGCCAGGGCCCGCCTTGGGGCGGCCCGGCGCCGGGCCCAGGGGGCGAAACCGGCGGACTGGCGGAGCCAGATCCGCGGTTTCCTGGGTCTGGTACCAGCCTCTTGGCAGGTCGCACGGTTGCTATCGCTGGCTGCCAGCGATAGCAACCGTGCCTCCCCCCAAGATAACGGTACTAGACCCAGGATGCGGTGGATCCGGCTTTGCCGGTCCACCCGCATCGCCCCCTTGAGGGGGGCGCCCGAAGGGCGTGGGGGTGGGCTTCCCTTCCGGTCCACCCGCATCGCCCCCTGGGGGGCGCCCGAAGGGCGTAGGGGGGGGACCATAATCGGCTGAGACCTCCCGCAGGCAGCGCATCAGGCGTTCGCTGGCCGGGGACAGCGCGCGCTGCTTGCTCCAGGTCAGGCCGATGGGGCGCAGCAGGCCGGGGAGTTCCAGCGGCAGGATGGCCAGCATGCCTAGGTCGCTGTAGTGGCGCGCCGCGACGCGGGACAGCAGGCCGACGGCCCGGGTGGACTGGAGGTAGGTGGCGATGACCGGGACCGACAGGGTTTCGATGTAGTCGCTGGGCATGGCGATGTCGTGTTCCTGGAATACGGCCTCCAGTGGCTCCCTGGGCAGGGACGCGACCGGCGGCAGGATCCAGGGGTAGGGGGCCAGGTCGCGCCAGTGCAGGGACGCGGTGCCGGCCAAGGGGTGCTGGCGGCCCACCACGACCATGCTCGATCCTTCGAACAGAGGCGCTTCCTCGAAATCGGCGGAAGGCCAACTGGACAGGCGGCCGACCAGGACGTCCAGATGGCCGCGCCGCAACTGCGGCAGCAGCGTGGCCATCGAACCTTCCTGTACGTGCACCGTGGTCGTGGGCGAGACCCGCTTGAGGGCGGCCAGGGCCTGGGGGACCAGCGCCGAGGTCATCGCGGGCATGGCGCCCAGCGCGGCGCGGCCGGACGCGCCGGACAGCAGCGCGCGCAGTTCGTCGCGTGTCTGGGCCAGGGTGTTGAGCATCACGCGGGCCTGGCGGATCAGGCATTCGCCGTAGACGTTGGGCTGCACGCCCCGGGCTGTCCGGTCGAACAGCTTGAAGCCCAGGCCCTTCTCCAGCTCGGACAGGGCCAGCGACACCGCCGGCTGGGTGATGTTGAGGCTGGCGGCGACTTTGCCCAGGTTGCGCAGGTCATCCAGCGCCACCAGCAATTGAAGGTGGCGCGGCTTGAGGTTGGCGCGGATGTACCAGTCGAGTCTCGCCATAGCGGATTTCTCCGGAATTTCATAAGTGAATGCTTATGATAAGCGCCGGATTATTAAGTGGTTTGCTTATGTTGATGCGGGCATGATGGGCGCCTTCGATCAGGAGTCCCCGTGTCTCATCCCAAGCCGACATCGATCATCGATCTTCATACCCACGTCATCGCCGCGGATCAGCAGGCCTATCCGCTGGCGCCGCTGTCCGGCCGGCAGTCGGACTGGTCGCGCGAGCGGCCGGTCACGCGCGAGGCCATGCTGGCGGCCATGGACGAGGCAGGCATCGCGCAGGTCGCGCTGGTGCAGGCTTCCACCTGCTATGGCCACGACAGCAGCTATGTCGCGGATTCCGTCGCCGCCCGGCCGGACCGTTTCATCGGCGTCTATTCGATCGGCCTAGCCGAGCCCGACGCCGCCGAGCGCATCGCCTACTGGCACGGCCGCGGGCTGCAGGGCATGCGGGTGTTCATCGCCGGCCACACCGCCGCCGACCACGCCGCGCGGCTGGACGACCCGCTGGGCTTTCCCGCCTGGGAGCGGGCACAGGAGCTGGACATCCCCGTGTGCGTGCAATTGCGGGCCGACGGCCTGCCGCAGCTGGAGAACATCCTGCGGCGCTTCCCGCGCGTGCGGGTGCTGCTGGACCATTTCGCCCGGCCCCGGCTGGACGACGGCCCGCCCTATGCGGCGGCGGCCAGCCTGTTCGCGCTGGCGGACCATCCCACGCTGTTCTTCAAGTTCACCACCCACAACGTCCGGGAGGCCCGCGAAGGGGCGGCCACGCAGGCCAGCTTCCTGCGGCGCGCGATCGACGCGTTCGGCGTTCGCCGCATCGCCTGGGGATCGAATTTCCCGGCGTCGGCGGGCAGCCTGGCCAGCCTGCTGGGCGAGGCGCTGGAGGCCACCGTCTCGCTGTCCGGCGAAGAACGGGAATGGATTTTCCATCGTACGGCCCGGGCCCTGTATCCCGCGTTGGACGCCGTATCGGCAAGGGGAGTGTGATGGGTTCGACGACGCTGCGTACCCTGCTGGGTGATTATCCGAACACGCTGGCCTTGAAGCGGGGCGAGATCGCATCGGCGTCCGTCGGTTTCGAGTTTGATCCGGTCAAGACCGCCAACCGGGCGTTCAAGCGCGTGGTGCGCGAGGGCGCCTTCGACGTGGCGGAACTGGCGCTGGTGACCTTCCTGCAGGCCAAGGCCTATGGCAAGCCCCTGGTGCTGATGCCGGCCGTGGTGGGGGCGGGCCGCTACCAGCACCACTGCCTGGTCCACAACGTCGAGCGCGGCCGCCTGCGGGTGGCGGAGCTGGCCGGCAAGCGCATCGGGATCCGGGCCTACGCCCAGACCACGGTGGCCTGGGTGCGGGGCATCCTGGCCGACGACTATGGGGTGGACCTGAACGGCATACGCTGGGTGACGTTCGAGGACGGGCACCTGGCCGAATTTGCCGATCCGCCCGGGGTGACGCGAGCCGAAGGCCGGAACATGGTGGAGATGCTGCTGGCGGGGGAACTGGACGCCGCCATCATCGGCACGGACCTGCCCGACGATCCGCGCCTGGCGCCGGTGCTGCCCGATCCCCATGCGGCCGCCGCCGCCTGGGGCGCCCGGCACGCCATGGTGCCCATCAACCATATGGTGGCCGTGGACCGGACGTGGTGCGAGACGCGCCCGGAGGTGGTCCGCGAGGTCTACCGGCTGCTGCAGGAAAGCAAGGCCGCGGCCCGGCGGGATGCCAGCGGGCCGGATCTGACGCCGTTCGGTGTGGAGCCCAACCGCCATGCGCTCGAGCTGATCATCCATTACGCCTATGACCAGAAACTGATTCCGCGCCGCTATGCCGTCGACGAGCTGTTCGACGACGTGACCCGCGTGCTGTGACCGGTGCCGGCCACAGGGCCGGCCCGCAAAGACAATCGCGGCGGCGGGGGCCGTCGCCTTTATTCCCAGGAGACAACATGAAATGGTTCGCAATCCTGGCCGCCTGCGTGGCGGCCGCCGTTCCCACGCTTCCCGCGCAGGCCCAGGTGGGCGGCCAGGTCACGCGCATCGTCGTGCCGTTCGCGGCGGGCGGGGCCCGGGAACTGCTGGCGCGCACGTTCTACCAGGAACTGGGCCAGCAACTGGGCCAGACCATCATCATCGAAAGCCGGCCCGGCGCGGGCGGCGCCATCGGGACGTCCAACGTCGGACGGGCCGATCCGGACGGGCGCACGCTGCTCATGGCCGCGTCCAGCCACTTCGTCACGGCCGAGCTGGGCGCCAAGCCGCACTATGACCCGATCAAGGATTTCACCCCGGTGGCCAACATCGGCACCCAGAGCTACGTGCTGATGATCAGCAGTGCGCTGCCGGCCAAGAACGTGGCCGAATTCGTCGCTTATGCCAAGAAGCGTCCGGGCGATCTGAACTACGGATCGGCCGGCATTGGCAGCTCCACCCATCTGGCCATGGCCTATTTCCTGAGCACGGCCGGGCTGGACATGCTGCACATCCCCTACAAATCCACCCAGGAAGCGGCCAATGACGTGGCCGGCGGGCGGGCGCAGGCGGTGATCGTGCCCAATGCCGGTGTCGGCGCTTATTTGCAGGACTCCAGGCTGCGCATCATCGGCGTGACCTCGCGCCAGCCCTCGCCGCTGTTGCCCGGCGTACCGCCCATCGCCCAGGCCGGACTGCCTTCCTACGTGTTCGAGTCGTGGTTCGGCCTGCTGGCGCCCGCCGCCACCCCCGCGCCGGTGGTCCAGCGCATCAACGCCGCGGTGACGAAGGTGCTGGAGATGCCGGCCATCAAGGAGCGCCTGGCCACCCAGGGCGTGGCGCCGGATGCCATGAATGTCGATGAATTTGGCAAACTGTTCGTCCAGGACAGGCAACTGATGGCCCGTATCGTCAAGGAGGCCAAGCTCACCCGGGATTGACCCGGACCGGTCCCGGCGGGGGCGGGCGCCGTCCCCGGGCCGGGCCAGCCGCCGGGGCGGCGGCCGGGCGGGGAGGTCCATGCGGACGGGGCGCGTGATTCAACGTCCTCCCACGGTGCTAAACTGGCTGGCTTATCCCCTATCCCGGCTGGGATGTCAGGCCACGGCCCGGCCCCGGTTGCTTGCAAATATCGCGCATGGTTTCCTCTCTGCTCAAGAAAATTTTCGGCAGCCGCAATGACCGGCTGCTGAAGCAGTACGGCAAGTTGGTCTCTCGGATCAACGCGCTGGAGTCCCAGACCGCCGCACTCAGCGACGAGCAACTCACGGCCCGCACGCAAGAGTTCAAGCAACGCTACCAGAACGGCGAGTCGCTCGACGACCTCCTGCCCGAGGCTTTCGCCGTCGTGCGCGAAGGCGGCAAGCGGGTACTGGCCATGCGCCACTTCGACGTCCAGTTGCTGGGCGGCATCGTGCTGCACAGCGGCCGTATCGCCGAAATGCGCACGGGGGAGGGCAAGACCCTCGTGGCGACGCTGCCGACCTACCTGAACGCCATCGCCGGCAAGGGCGTGCACGTGGTGACGGTCAACGATTACCTGGCGCAGCGGGACGCGGCCTGGATGGGCCGCCTGTACAAGTTCCTGGGCCTGTCGGTGGGCGTGGTGATCTCGCAGCAGCCCAACGAGGAAAAGATCGAGGCCTACCGGGCCGACATCACCTACGGCACCAACAACGAATTCGGCTTCGACTACCTGCGCGACAACATGGAATACCGCGTGGAGGACCGCCGCCAGCGCGCGCTGTTCTACGCGGTGGTCGACGAGGTCGATTCCATCCTGATCGACGAGGCGCGCACGCCGCTGATCATCTCGGGCCAGGCCGAAGACCACACCGAGATGTACATCCGGATGAACGCGGTGCCGCCGCTGCTGACCCGGATGGCGTCCGAGCCCAAGTCCAACGAGCCAGAGCCCGAGGGCGATTTCTGGGTGGACGAGAAAAGCCACCAGGTCTACCTGTCGGAAGCCGGCCACGAGAAGGCCGAGCAGATCCTGGAACGCCAGGGCCTGCTGCCCGAGGGCGAGTCGCTGTACGAGCCGCGCCACATCAGCCTGATGCACCACCTGATGGCGGCGCTGCGGGCGCACAACCTGTTCTTCCGCGACCAGCACTACGTCGTGCAGAACAACGAAGTGGTCATCGTCGACGAATTCACCGGCCGCCTGATGGTGGGCCGCCGCTGGTCCGACGGCCTGCACCAGGCGGTCGAGGCCAAGGAAGGCGTGAAGATCCAGAACGAGAACCAGACGCTGGCCTCGATCACCTTCCAGAACTACTTCCGGATGTACGAGAAGCTGGCCGGCATGACCGGCACGGCCGACACCGAAGCCTACGAGTTCCAGGAAATCTACCGCCTCGAGACCGTGATCATGCCGACCAACCGGCCCATGATCCGCGTCGACCAGAACGACCAGGTCTTCAAGACCGACCCGGAAAAGTACAACGCCATCCTGGAAGACATCCGCGACTGCCAGAAGCGCGGCCAGCCGGTGCTGGTGGGGACCACCAGCATCGAGAACTCCGAGCTGCTGTCGGCCATGCTGGTGAAGGCCGGCTTGAAGCACGAGGTGCTCAACGCCAAGCAGCATGCGCGCGAAGCCGAGATCGTGGCCGAGGCCGGCAAGCCTGGCCACATCACCATCGCCACCAACATGGCGGGCCGCGGCACCGACATCGTGCTGGGCGGCAGCGTCGACAAGCAGGTCGACCTGATCCGCGCCGACGATGCGCTGTCCGAGACCGAGAAGGACCTCCGCATCGCCCGCGTGCGCGATGAATGGAAGCCGCTGAACGAGCAGGTCAAGGCCGCCGGCGGCCTGCGCATCATCGGCACCGAGCGCCACGAATCGCGTCGTATCGACAACCAGCTGCGCGGCCGCGCCGGCCGCCAGGGCGATCCGGGTTCGTCGCGCTTCTACCTGTCGCTGGAAGATTCGCTGATGCGCATCTTCGCCGGCGACCGCGTGCGCGCCATCATGGAGCGCCTCAAGCTGCCCGAGGGCGAGCCCATCGAGGCCGGCATGGTCACCCGTTCCATCGAGTCGGCCCAGCGCAAGGTCGAGGCCCGCAACTTCGACATCCGCAAGCAATTGCTGGAATACGACGACGTCGCCAACGACCAGCGCAAGGTCATCTACACCCAGCGCAACGAAGTCCTGGAAGCTCCCTCCATCGCCGACGTGGTCGCCAACCTGCGCGTCGCCACCTTCACCGAGACCTTCCGCAGCTATGTGCCCGAAGACTCGGTCGAGGAACAATGGGACGTGCCCGGCCTGCAGAAGGCGCTGGAGCTCGAATGGCAGGTCGAGTTGCCGCTGGCCGACATGGTGGAAGCAGAGCCCAACCTGACCGACGACGACCTGCTCGAGCGTGTGCTCAAGGCCTCGGCCGACGCCTACGACGCCAAGGTGACCCTGGTGGGCACCGAGATGTGGGGCCAGTTCGAGCGCTCCATCCTGCTGCAGTCCATCGACACGCACTGGCGCGAGCACCTGGCCATGCTGGACCACCTGCGCCAGGGCATCCACCTGCGCGGCTACGCCCAGAAGAACCCCAAGCAGGAATACAAGCGCGAAGCCTTCGAGCTGTTCTCCAACATGCTGGACCGTATCCGCAACGACGTCGTCAAGGTGCTGATGACCGTGCGCGTGCAGTCGGCCGAGCAGGTGGAACAGGTCGAGCAGGAAGCCGCCCTGCCGCACGTGCAGAACGTGCAGTACCACCACTCCGACTACGACGAAGCCCTGGCCGCCGCCAATGCGCCCGCGGGCTCCGGACAGGAGCCGGTGCGCAACGTGCTGCCCAAGGTCGGGCGCAACGATCCCTGCCCCTGCGGCAGCGGCAAGAAGTACAAGCAGTGCCACGGCCGGCTCGCCTGACGGGGCGTTCCGAAACGTGATGTGAAAAGACCGGCGCTTGCCGGTCTTTTCATTTGAAGGTTCACACGATGGCGCGGGACGGACGACGGTGGTCCTCGTTGAGCAGCGCCGCGATCTGTCGCAGGGCCTGCCCGAGTTCCTCCTGGTTTCTCGCGCCGCCTATGGACAGGCGAACGGCGTCGCCGGTGCTGGTCTGCACGCTGAATGCATCCGAGCCCGCCACGATGATCCCGCGTTGCTCCAGCGCGTTGGCGAATACCTGTGTGTTCCAGTTGCCGGGCAACGGCAGCCAGACATGCAGTCCCGTGGGGGGGGCCTGAGCGGTCCCGGGTAGCAGGGCGCGCGCCAGAGCCTGGCGCGCGCGCGCTTCGCGCTGGATGTCCTGCACGATCTGCCTGGCGGCGCCGCTGCGTATCCATTGCTCGCCCAGGGCCAGCAACAGCGACGAGCATCCCATGCTGGATGCCCGGAGGCTGTCTTGCACTCCGGCCCCGCTATCCTCGGCGGGCGGAACGATGAAAGATACCCGCAGGCTGGGCCACAGGCATTTCGACAGCGAGGCCAGGTAGTAGGTCGCCTGGCCGCCGGTGAAGGTGGCGAGCGGCGGCGGGGCGTCGTGCAGCAGGTAACGGTAGGGGTCGTCCTCGATCAGGGTGAGTCCCCGCTTTTGCAGCACGGCGGCGACATCTCGGCGGCGCTGCTCGGGCATCGTGCGCGTGGTCGGGTTGTGCAGCGTCGGATTCAGATAAACCACCCGGGCGCCGGTGTTCCGGTGCTGCCTGTCGATGGCGTCCGGCAGCACGCCGTCCGCATCGCTTTCCACCGCCTGCACGCGCAGGTCCAGCTGGCTGGCGGCCAGCAGGAAGCCGGGGTAGGTCAGGGGTTCGCACAGAACGGTGTCGCCCGCGCGGGCCACCGTCAGCAGCACGCTGAAGATCGCCGCCTGCGTGCCGGCGCATACCAGCAGAGGGCGGCTGGCCAAGGCGCCCAGTGCCGGGCCGAGCCATGCCTGTCCGGCCTGCATGGCCGAGACGTTCGTCGCGTCGTTCTGATAGACGGACAGGGCCTCGATGCCTTGCCGGTCCAGGATGTCGGCGACGCCGTTCCGCACGCGATCGGCCAGTTCTCCACCGGCGGGCTGAGGCGGAATGTTCATCGACAGGTCCACCCGGCTGCCTGGATGGGGACTGCCGCCACCCGCCAGCACGTACGAGCCGCGTCCGCTGAACGAGGCGATCAATCCCCGATTGCGGGCTTCGGTGTAGGCGCGGGTCACGGTGGTCAGGTCGATACCCAGCTCGGACGCCAGCCACCGTTGCGGAGGGATCTGGTCGCCCGAGGCCAGTTCTCCCGTCCGTATGGCCTGCGCCAGTTGCCCCACGATCTGCTGGTAGCGAGGGCCGGCTCCCGGGGTCAATGGCTTGAGCCACCCGGCGCGGATGGACTCATGCGGTGGAGTTGGCTTGCGCATTGTCTATCCATACAAAATGAACTATATTGTCCATGCAATATATAATAAAATCCATACAGTGTAAATATGTATGGATAAATCGCCAGGCAGGAGGAGGCAGGCCAACCACCGACCATCAGGTGCAGTCCCATGCTCTCGTTCACCGCCCTGGACATCGCCCGGATCCAATTCGGATTCACGATAACTTTCCACATCGTCTTTCCCGCCATCACGATCGGCCTGGCGAGCTACCTGGCCATTCTCGAAGGGCTATGGCTGTGGAAGAAGAACGAGGTCCACCGGACGCTCTACCATTTCTGGACGAAGATCTTCGCCGTCAACTTCGGCATGGGCGTGGTGTCCGGCCTGGTCATGGCCTACCAGTTCGGCACGAACTGGAGCCGCTACTCGGAGTTTGCCGGCAGCATCACCGGCCCGCTGCTGACCTATGAAGTCCTGACCGCCTTCTTCCTCGAGGCGGGCTTCCTGGGGGTGATGCTGTTCGGCTGGAACAAGGTCGGGCCACGTCTGCACTACTTCGCCACCGTCATGGTCGCGATCGGTACGCTGGTGTCGGCCACCTGGATCCTGGCCTCCAACAGCTGGATGCACACGCCCGCCGGCCATGCCGTGGTGGATGGCGTCGTCGTGCCGGTGGACTGGATGGCCGTCATTTTCAATCCATCGTTTCCCTACCGCCTGGCGCACATGGTGGTGGCGGCGGTACTGTCCACGGCCCTGTTCGTCGGGGCGTCCGGGGCATGGCACCTTCTGCGCGGGCGGCGCGAGCCGGCGATCCGCAAGATGTTCTCGATGGCGATGTGGACATTGTTCGTCGCCGCGCCGCTGCAAGTGGCCGTGGGCGACCTGCATGGTCTGAACACGCTCGAACACCAGCCCGCGAAGATCGCCGCGATGGAAGGCCATTGGGAGAACGTGCCGGGACAGGGCGTGCCGCTGGTGCTCTTCGGCTGGCCGGACATGGACGCGGAGACGACGCGCCACCGGATAGAGATTCCCCGCCTCGGGGGGCTGATCCTGACACATGACTGGAATGGCCAGTATCCGGGTCTGAAGGAATTCCCACGCGAGGACCGGCCGAATGCGGCTGTGGTGTTCTGGACCTTCCGCGTCATGGTGGGCCTGGGCATGTTGATGATCGTCCTGGCCCTGTGGAGCGCTTGGTTTCATTGGCGGGGGTGCGCGCATGAGTCCCGCGCGCTGCACCGCTTCGCGTTGCTGATGGGGCCGTCGGGCCTGGTTGCCCTGCTGGCCGGCTGGTACACGACGGAGATCGGCCGGCAGCCCTGGGTGGTCTACGGCCTGATGCGGACCCGCGATGCAGTGTCGCTGCATTCAGAGTTGACGCTGTCCATCGCGTTCGCGGTGCTGGTGGCGATGTACGTCGTGGTGTTCGGGACCGGCATTGTCTACGTGCTCAAGCTGGTGGGGCGCGGCCCCGGCCCGCACGGCCTGCCGCCCGGCGGCGACTCTCCGAACCAGCGGCCCGCGCGCCCCCTGTCCGCGGCGACGGAGCTGCTGGATTCCCCTTCTTCATTCCAGCATTGAAAGGCGTGCAATGGGTATCGATCTTCCCCTGATCTGGATGCTGATCATCGGCTTTGGCGTCATGATGTACGTCGTCATGGACGGTTTTGATCTCGGCATCGGCATTCTTTTTCCCTTCATTTCGGACCGGGCCCACCGCGATGCGATGGTCAATACCGTCGCGCCCGTATGGGACGGCAACGAAACCTGGCTGGTGCTTGGCGGGGCCGGGTTGATGGCGGCCTTTCCCAAGGCCTACGCCATCCTGCTCAGCGCCTTCTACATTCCGGTCCTGCTGATGCTGCTGGGACTGATTTGGCGCGGGGTCTCGTTCGAGTTCCGCTTCAAGGCCGACGATGCCCATAAACCGTTCTGGGACAAGGCGTTCATGACCGGTTCGTTCGCCGCGGCCTTTTTCCAGGGTGTGATACTGGGGGCCTACATCGACGGTGCGTCCGTAATGGCCGCGGCGCAGGGGACGGGCGATTCGATGGCATGGCTCACGCCTTTCTCGCTCTTTACCGGAGCCGGCGTGGTCGCGGCCTATGCCCTGCTGGGCGCGACCTGGCTCGTACTGAAAACGGAGGGGGAGCTCCAGCGCCGGATGATCCGCGTCACTCACCCTATCATGATCGCCATCCTGGTGGCCATCCTGGTCGTCGGCATCTGGACGCCCATCAACCATCCCGCCATTGCTGGCCGCTGGTTCAGCCTGCCCAACTTCTGGTTCTTCGTGCCCGTGCCGGCGCTGGTCGTGCTGGCCGCCGCCGGCATCTTCCGATCGCTTGGGCGCGACCCGCATGCCGGGCCGTTCATTTGGTCACTGCTGCTGGTGTTCCTGGGCTACTCGGGTTTCGTGATCAGCATCTGGCCGCACATCGTGCCGCCTTCCCTGTCGATCTGGGAGGCCGCCGGCCCGCCCCAGAGCCTGGGCTTCACGCTGGTGGGTGCGCTGCTCATCATTCCGATGATCCTGGGCTATTCGGCCTGGGCCTACTACGTCTTCCGAGGCAAGGTGAAGGTGGGTGAGGAGTACCACTGATGGACGAGCGCGTATCGGACACCCCATCTTCCCTGTCGCGGCGGCTGGGATGGCTAGTCCTGATCTGGGTGTGCAGCGTCGCCGCGCTGGCGGTGGCCGCGCTGGCCATGCGTCTCCTGATGCGCATGGCCGGGCTGGCGGCGTGAGCGTGCGCAGGTCACGCCACTTCGAACATGGCCTCGATCTCGACCACTACCCCGTGCGGCATGCTGTTCACGCCCACGGCCGTGCGCGTATGGGCGCCGGCTTCCCCGAATATCTCCACCATCAGGTCCGAGGCCCCGTTCACCACCTCGGCGATGCGCACGAAATCCGGTGTGGCGGCGACGAAGCCGCGCAGGTTGACCACCGAGACGATGTCGTCCAGGCCGTTGGGCAGGGCGGCGCGGGCCTGGGCCAGCACGTTCAGGGCGCTGGCGCGCGCGGCCTGCTGGGCCTGGGCCAGGTCCAGGGTGTCGCCCACGCGGCCGACGTGGCGCAGCTCGCCGTTCACGCTGGGCAACTGGCCCGAGACGAACAGCAGGTTGCCCAGTTTGCGCGCCATGCGGATGCGGGCGGCGCGGGCCGCGGGCGCGGGCGGCAGGACGATGCCCAGGGCCGACAGGCGGGCGTCGATGGGGCTTGGCATGGGGGACTCCCGATGATGACAAAGAAAGCCATTCTCCCGCCCGGGGCCATGGAGCGGGCTGATTTTTCGCGCCGGGGCCATAACCATCCGGTTGGAACCACGGGCGAAACTGGAATGCGGCCGAGGCCAGGGGCTCCGTATCATGGCCGTTTCGACAAGGAGCGCGCATGCTGTACATCATCTATCAGGAAGACCGGGACGACGGCGCGGCGGAGATCCGCAAGCAGGTCAAGCCCGCGCATCTGGACTACCTGGCCAGCTTCGAGTCCAAGCTGGTGCTGGGCGGGGCCATGCTGGCCGAGGACGGCGTCGGGCGCACGGGCAGCGTACTGATCCTGAACGTGGGCAGCCTGGCCGAGGCCGAAGCGTTTTCGCGCGACGAGCCGTTCCGCAAGGCCGGGCTGTTCAAAAGCGTGAAGATCTCGCGCATGCGGCGCGGGCAATGGAATCCGGCGGCCGCGCCCGCCTCCGCCGAGGGCAACTGACCGGCGTCAGGCCGCCGGCGGGCGGTGGTAGAGTTCGCCGGCGGCCTGCTTGAGGTTGTCCACCATGCGCAGCGCGGCGGCCGACAGGCTGTTGTGGGCGTGAGTGATGATGCCCACGGGCAGGGCGGGATAGCCGATGTCGACCGGTAGCTTGGCCAGGATGCCTTGCTCGATGTCGGCCTGGACGATCTGCCAGGGCAGCGCGGCCACGATGTTCCGTTGCAGCAGCAGCGCGCGTATCAGCGGGAACGACAGGGTTTCGACGATGCGGGCGGGCAGGTCCAGCCCCTCGCGCGCGAAGAACATATGGATGGGCGTGCGCGCCACGCTGCTCGCGTGCGGCATGACCCATTCCTGCGCGGCCAGATCCGCGGGCGTGGGCGAGGCCTTGTCCGCCAGCGGGTTCTGGCGTCCCGCCACCAGCACGATGGGTTCGAAGTACAGGGGGATCTGCCGGATCTGTCCGTGGCCGTCCTGCTCGGACATGCGCCCCACGACGATGTCGATCTCTCCCGCCTGCAATCCGCTCAGCAGCCTTTCCTTGCTGCCGTCCACCACCGACACGCGCGTGGCGTCGCCGTCGGCGAAGAACAGCGACAGCGCGCGCGGCAACAGCGTGGGCAGCGCCACCATGTAGCTGCCTATGGCCAGTTTGCCGGCGGCGCCCTGGCGCAGGGCGGTCAGTTCTTCGGCCGCGCGCTTGAGTTCCGCGTGCAGCGAATGGGCGTAGCGCAGCACGTGGCTGCCGAACACCGTGGGTACGACGCCCTTGGCCGTGCGATCCAGCAGCCGCTCGCCCAGCAGCGTCTCCAGTTCATGGATGGTCTTGGATACCGCGGGTTGGGACATGTGCAGCGTTTCCGCGGCGCGCGACAGCGCACCGCATTCGGCCACGGTCTTGAACATCAGCAGATGGCGCAGCTTGACCTGGGTGGTCAGCACGCGCTCGATCGATCGCTCGGCTTCCATGGATGGACCTCGACGGCAGGAAGGAGAGGGGGGCCGGCCCATAACCATTTGGTTTGCCCGGCCGCCCGAATGCGAATGATCGCACGGCCGGGCCGCTGATAGAGTGGCCGCATCCCTGCTACACCGGAGAATGTCTTGAAGATCACCGCTTTCGCCCTTGAACACCTGAGTCTGCCCGACGAGGATCCCAACTGGAAATTCGCGGGCCAGGCCTATCCGACCAATGACGCCGTCCTCCTGACCCTGACGGCCGAGGACGGCACGCAGGGCTGGGGCTATGCCGCGGCTTTTCCCCACCTGGCCGCGACGGCGCTGGGGGTGGAAGGCGCCTTGCAGCGCATCTGCCCGGCGCTGGTCGGCCAGGATGCGATGGCGATCGAGGCGAATCTCGTGCGCGTGCAGGCCGCGCTGGTGGGCAACAACCCCGCCAAGGCGGCCATCGACTGCGCGCTGCACGACCTGAAGGCGCGCCTCCTGGGCGTGCCGCTGTACGAACTGCTGGGCGGCAAGACCACCGACCGCATTGCGATCTGCCGCATGCTGGGGCTGAAGACGCCGCCCGAGATGGCCGAGCGCGCGCAGCGCCTGGTGGACCAGGGCTACCGCCACCTGAAGCTCAAGGTGGGCGGTTCCGTGCGCGAAGACATCGAGCGCCTGCGGGCGGTGCGGCGCCAGGTCGGCGACACGGTGAGGCTGGTGGCCGATCCCAACCAGTCCTATCGGGCCAAGGATGCGATCGTGTTCGCGCAGCGGGCCATCGAGTTCGACGTGGACATCATCGAGCAGCCGGTGCGGGCCGACGATCTGGACGGGTTGCAGGAAGTCACGCGCGCCTCCAGCATCGCCATCGAGGCCGACGAGAGCGCCTACGATGCTTCGTCGACCTACCGGCTGGCCGCCAGCCGCTCGATCAACGCGGTCAGCCTGAAGGTGCCCAAGATGGGCGGGCTGCGCGCCGTGCAGACGGCCGCGCGCATCTGCGAGGTGGCGCATCTGGGATGCCGGATGGGCGCCAACGTCGGCAGCCAACTGCTGGCCGCCCATGCCCTGCACCTGGCGGTGGCGCTGCCCAACATCACCTATGCCTGCGAGCTGGCCGAGTTCCAGAAGCTGCTGAACGATCCGTTCGAAGGCCTGAAGGTCGTGGACGGCCATCTCCACGTTCCGGAAGGTCCGGGCGTGGGCGTCGTCCGCCGCGCGTCCTGAGCGCGTCCGTCCACACATTTTTTTTCAAGGAACGTCCATGGAATTCCCCATGCTTCCCCGCCGTCCCCTCCTGCAATCCGCGCTGTTCGTGCTGGCCGCGACGCTGGCCGCAAATGCCGCCGCCCAGCCGCTGCCGCGCCAGATCCGCATGGTCGTGCCGTTCTCGCCCGGCGGCCCGGCCGACCTGATCGCGCGCAAGTTGTCCGAGCGCCTGGGGCCGCAACTGGAGGCGACCGTGATCATCGACAATCGTCCCGGCGCCAATGGCACGATAGGCGTGCAGGCGGTGGCCAAGGCCGCGCCCGATGGCGGGACCCTGCTGTTCGCGACCTCGGGCATGTTGACCATCAGCCCCGTCCTGTACAAGGACCTGAACTACGACCCGCTGAAAGACCTGAGCCCGATCGGCCGGGTAGTGGCCAACGGCACCGCCTTGCTCGTGGGCAAGCAACTGCCGGCCAACGACATGAAGGAATTCGTCGCCTACGCGCGCCAGTCCACGAATCCCGTTCCGATCGGCTCGGCCGGGACGGGCAACATCACCCACCTGTACATGGAGCTGATGAAGGACGCCACGCGCGGCAACTTCGTCCACGTGCCTTACAAGGGCGTGGCTCCCGCGCTGACCGACGTCATGGGCGGCCAGATCGCCGGCGTGTTCGTCGACCTGCCGGCGGCGCTGCCTCTGCTCAAGGGCGGGAAGGTCAAGGCCCTGGGGCTGGTGGGCACGGAGCGCAGCCCGTCGGCGCCCGAGATTCCCACCATCGCCGAGCAGGGCTATCCGGGGGTGGACGGCGTGAGCTGGTTCGGTGTGCTCGCGCCCGCCGGCATGGCCGCCGACAAGGTGCAGGCCATCCACGCGGGTATCGCCCGGGTATTGGCCGATCCGGCCATGATCGAGAACCTGAAAGAGATCGGCTCGGTGCCCGCCCTGAACCAGCCGGCGCAGATGACCACGCTGATGCGTGACGAGCAGGCGCGCTGGGCGCGGCTGATCAAGGCGCGCAACATCCAGGTCGACTAGGCCTGTGGCGGGCGGCCCCTTGGGGTCGCCCGGACCGCTTTCAATTGCCGGTGTTCTTGTCCGCGGCGCCGTGCTTGGCGCGGACCTTGGCCACGTGGTCGGTCAGCAACTGCCTGGCCAGTTCGCCGTCGCGCGCCACGATGGCCGCCAGCATCTTGCGGTGCCGCTGCACCAGCCGCTTGCCCACCGCCGGCGTCGTGTACGGATTGACCGAGCGGTACAGCACGTACGAGATCGCCTTCATGATCGACGACAGGAACTGGTTGTGCGAGGCGTCGACGATGGACTGGTGGAAGGCCAGCGAGGCGGTGGTCAGTTTCTCCGGCGTGAAATCCTCCGGCGAGGACACCAGTTCCTCGACCCGCGCCAGGCACGCTTCCATCTTGGCGATGTCGTCGGCGTTCGCGAGCTGGGCCGCGATCTCGGCGGCGCTGGCCTCGATGATGAGCTGAGCGTCGAAGACCTCGTCCGAGCCGACGCCGATCAGCTTGAGCTGGATGGCCAGCGCCTCGACCACTGGCGCGTCGTTGCCGTTGGCGATGCGCGTGCCGCCGCCCGCGCCCGTGCGCACGTCCACCACGCCCAGCGCCTGCAGGCGCCCCATGGCTTCGCGGATGGGCAGGCGGCTGACCTGGAACTGCTCGGCCAGATCGTTCTCGGATCCCAGGAAGTCGCCGGGTTGCAGCTTGCCGTCCAGCACGGCTTCCTTGATCTGTTTTTCAACGCGCATGGCCGTGGATTCGGTGCGCCCGGCGCGCCACACAGGTAGATCGGCTCTCGTACGTGCCATTTTTTCTATTCCACCGTTCATAAGTCGCAGACTATATGAGCAATTATATCCGCTCTCATGACCTCGGGCCCCTGCCGCGATCCGGCGACCCGGGCTCAGTATAAACACTAAAAAACCCGCTCATCTCATCAAAAAACATTACGGAATCAATGCGTTAAGACGGCCTGCCCGGTCCGCGCGCGTATCGGGCCGCGAGGGCGCGGCCTTGACACTCCTGGTGATCACTCATACAGTATGACTATTAAAATAACTTACCAGAAAACGGGCAAATGGAGACACATCGATACGGCTCGAGGGGCGCGGCATGGCGCGCATAGTCCTCGGGCTGGGAACCTCGCACGGGCCGCAGCTTTCCACGCCTCCCGACAAATGGCGCCTGCGGGTGGAAGCGGACCGGGCGGAGGCGGCGCATCCCTATCGCGGCGCCACCTACGGCTTCGACGAACTGGCCGCGATGCGGGCGGCGGAAGGCCTGGACGAACGCGTCACGCCTGATGCCATGGCCCGCCATGCGCAGCGCTGCGCAGAGGCGGTCGAATCACTGGCCGCGCGATTGCAGGAAGCCCACGTGGACGTGGCCATCATCGTCGGCAACGACCAGCGCGAAGTGTTCAGCGCGCGCCTGACGCCCGCGCTGTGGATGTATGCGGGTGCCGAGATCGCCGACGAGCCCGTGCACCCCGAGCGCCTGGCGAAATTGTCGCCGGCCATCGCCATTTCGGCAACGGCCATCAAGCCCGCCGTGTCTTCGCGTTATCCGGGCCACCCGCAATTGGCGGCCCACCTGGGCACCGCGCTGGCCGACGCCGGCTTCGACCTGGCGCAGTCCGACGAGATGCCGCAGCGCGGACCCGGCCCGGCCACGGGCATGCCGCATGCCTTCGGCTTCGTCTACCAGCGACTGATGAAAGGCAGCGTATTGCCGCACGTGCCGTTCATGCTCAACACCTTCTATCCGCCCAACCAGCCGCGCGCCGGCCGCTGCATGGACTTCGGCCGGGCCCTGGCCCAGGCAGTGGCCGCGTGGCCGCAGGCGCTGCGCGTAGCGCTGATCGCCTCCGGGGGGCTGAGCCACTTCGTCATCGACGAGACCTTCGACCGCGCCTTGCTGGATGCCATGCGGCGGCGCGACGAAGAGTGGTTGCGCGGCATCGACGAGGCGACCCTGCAATCGGGCACGTCCGAGTGCAAGAACTGGCTGCCCGTGGCCGCGGCGTGCGCCGAGGCCGGGCTGGAGATGGAACTGGTGGATTACGTGCCGTGCTACCGCTCGCAGGCGGGCACCGGCACGGCCATGGCATTCGCGGCCTGGCGATAAGGCCGCGGCAAAGGAGCAAGAAGTGCTGTCCAGGAAAGACAACGACATGCTGACACAGGTGGGGCCGGGAACGCCCATGGGCGAGCTGTTCCGCCGGTTCTGGCTGCCGGCCCTGCTGGAAGAGGAACTGCCCGAGCCCGACGGCGCGCCCGTCAGGCTGCGGCTGCTGGGCGAGGACCTGGTGGCGTTCCGCGACACCAGCGGCCGGGTCGGGCTGGTGGATGCCTATTGCGCGCACCGCCGCGCGGGGCTCTATTACGGCCGCAACGAAGAGAACGGCCTGCGCTGTGTCTACCACGGCTGGAAGTTCGACGTGGAGGGCCGCTGCGTGGACATGCCGTCCGAGCCGCACGAGACCAACTACAAGGACCGCGTGCGGATCACGGCCTATCCCACGGCCATACGCGGTGGCGTCGTCTGGACCTACATGGGGCCCAAGGGCACCGAGGGGCCGCTGCCGGAATTCGAATGGTCGGAGTTGCCCGTCGCGCAGCGTACGGCCACCAAGCGCCTGCAGCGCTGCAACTGGGCGCAGGCGGTGGAAGGCGGCATCGATTCGAGCCACATCTCCTTCCTGCACAGCCGCAAGGAAGGCACGGACTCCGGGCCGCGCAATCCCTATCACCAGAGCGACCGGCATCCGGTGTTCGAAGTGAGCGAAAGCGAGGCCGGGCTGGTGATCGCCGCCCGCCGCAACGCCGAGCCCGGCCATTACTACTGGCGTGTCACGCAGTTCCTGCTGCCGTTCTACACGATGATCCCGCCGGTGGGGGCGTTCAAGGAATCCAGCCGCGAGCCCTACGACGGCCATGCATGGGTGCCGATCGACGACCACACGACCTGGACCTGGTCATTCAGCGCCAGCCCGGCGCGCCCGTACTCCGACGAGGAGCGCGAGACGCGCGGCGGGCGCAACGGCTTCTGGGGGCCGGTCGACGAGGCCTACCTGCCCCTGCTGAGCGCCGACAACGACTACGGCATCGACCGCGAAAAGCAGCGCAACGACAACTTCACCGGCATCACCGGCATTCCCAACCAGGATGCCGCCGTGCAGGAAAGCATGGGCGCGCTGGTCGACCGTTCCAAGGAAAACCTCGGCCATTCGGACCGCGGCATCGTGAACTTCCGCCGTCTCATGCTGCGCTTGGCCAAGGCGCTGGCGGCCGGCGAGGTGCCCGAGGCCGCGCGGCGCGGCGACCTGTACCGCGTCCGCTCGGCGTCGGTGGTGCTGCCGGCCGACGTGCCGGTCGAGACCGGCGCAGCCGGATTGCTGAAGGCGGCGCCCGCTCCGGCGGACCGCTGACACGCCAACAAGGAGGAGACACTATGCAAGGCAAGAGATTCGCCACGATGCTGGCCACCTGTATGCTGGCCTGCACGGCCGGCGCGGCCTACGCGCAGAAAGCCAAGAACACGCTGCGCATCGGACTGGTCGAACCCATCTCCAGCATGATCCTGTACGACGGCCCCAATCCCGAGGTGGGCATGTTCTCGCGCGGGCTGTTCGATCCGCTGCTGTGCTTCGACAATCGCACCGGCAAGTTCGCGCCCAATCTCGCCAGCTCCTGGAAATGGCTGGACGACCAGACGCTGGAACTGAAGCTGCACACCGGCGTGAAGTTCCACGACGGCTCGGCCTTCGATGCCGACGACGTCATCTATACCTTCGGCTGGCTGACCGATCCCAACAACGGCCTGCGCTTCGCCGAGAACTACGCGCCGTTCAAGCGCGCCGAGAAGATCGACCAGTACACGGTTCGCATCCACACCAACGGTCCGGCGCCCACGGCCATGCTGCGGCTGGCCTACTCCACGCCCATCGTGCCGTCCGACCTGCACGGCAAGTACCAGAACAAGGGCGATTTCGGCCGCAAGACCCCGATCGGTACCGGACCGTTCAAGGTCGAGAGCTTCACGACCGACCGGATCGTACTCGTGCGCAATCCCGACTACACGCACGGCACGCCGTGCAAGCCGGCGGCGCGGGTGGCGCGGGTCGAGGCCGTGCCCATGCCGGACACGCAGACCCAGATCGCCAACCTGGCGACCGGCAACATCGATTTCATCAAGGTGTCGGACAAGGCCCAGGCCGACATGCTGGCCAAGCAGCCTACCCTGAAGATGAGCGCTAACGAGGGCCTGACCTTCCAGTTCATGGCCATCGATTCGGCCGGCCGCTCGGGCAACGCCGCGTTGTCGAACCTGAAGGTCAGGCAGGCGATGGCGATGGCGGTCAATCGCACGCTGGTGGCGCGCAGCGTCACGCCGGGAGGCGATGCCGTGTTGGTGCCTGACGCGCTGTGCCTGCCCATCCACCGCGCCTGCGCCTACTCGACCAAGCCCCCGGCCTATGATCCGGAGGCCGCCAGGAAGCTGCTGGCCGAGGCCGGCTACCCCAAGGGCTTCGACGTCGAACTGACCGCGACACCCGGGTCCACCGGGCTGGCCGAGGCGGTGGCGGGCGAACTGCGCAAGGTCGGCATCCGGGCCAAGGTCGATCGCATCACCTTCGCCGGATATCGCGAGAAACAGCGCCAGGGCAAGCAGCAGGTGCTGGTCAGCCTGTGGACCTCGGGCGGCCTGCCGGACGCCTCGTCGCCGGTCCAGTTCCTGTTCGCGCCGGGTGCGCGCGACTACTGGCACGACAAGCAGATCCAGGCCTGGATGAAGGAGGGCATGGCCACCACCGACGAAGAGCGCCGCGAAGCCATCTACAAGAAGGCCTACGACCGGGTCAACGAACAGGCGTACGTGGTGCCGCTGTCGACCAAGCCCGACGTGTTCATCCACAACCGCGACCTGGTGCTGGACAAGACCTCGGGCGGCGTCTACGGGCTCGATTTCTACGAAGTCCACTGGAAGTGAGGACGGCATGCTCCAGTTCTTCATCCGCAGGCTGGGCGTCTCGCTGCTGGTGGCCATCACCGTCTCGGTGATCGGCTTCGCCCTGCTGCGATTGTCCGGCGACCTGGCCTCGGCGCTGGCGGGCGAAACCGCCACGCCCGAGGAGATCGCCCGCGTGGCCGGCATGTACGGCCTCGACCGTCCGCTGTACGTCCAGTATTTCGACTGGGTGTGGGGCGCGCTGCACGGCGATCTCGGCACCTCGCTGTTCTCGCGCACGCCCGTGCTGGAACTGATCGTCGATCACCTGGGCGTGACCATCGCGCTGGCGCTGTGCTCGCTGCTGCTGTCGCTGCTCGTCGCCATCCCGCTGGGCGTGGTGGCGGCCATGCGGCCCAACACCTGGGTGGACCGGACTGCGCTGGCGCTGGCTGTGTTCGGCCAGGCCATTCCCAACTTCTGGTTCGCGCTGATCCTGATCTTCGTGTTCGCCGTGAAGCTGCAATGGGCGCCGGTCTCGGGATCGGACACCTGGGTGCACTTCATCCTGCCCACCCTCACGCTGGGGCTGGGGACCATGCCAGCCAAGATGCGGCTGACGCGCACCGGCATGATCGATGCGTTGTCCTCGGACTTCGTCCGCACGGCGCGCGCCAAGGGGTTGTCGGCCCGGTCGGTGCTGTTCAAGCACGCGCTGCGCACGGCCATCCTGCCGGTGGTGTCGGTGTCGGCCGTGTCGCTGGGCTTTTTGCTGGGCGGCTCGGTCATCGTCGAATCCGTGTTCGGCCTGAACGGCATCGGCCAGCTGGCCTTCCAGTCCATCAGCCAGATCGACTTCCCGGTGGTGCAGTCCATCCTGGTCTTCCTGGCGTTCTGCTACATCTTCCTGACGATGCTGGCGGACCTGATCAACGCGCGCCTGGATCCGAGGATCAAGCTATGAGCACAGTCATGGACGCAAACCTGGCGGACGCGCGGGCGGCGCGCAAGGATCCGGCTTCGCCTCGGGCCATCATGCGGCGGCGCGCCCGCTCGCACGTCGGCTTCCTGATCGGCGCGGGCATCATGCTGGCGGCCGTGCTGGTCGCGGTATGCGCGCCGTGGCTGGCGCCCTACGATCCCTATGCGCAGGATCTTTCCAAGACGCTCGTCGATCCGGTCTGGACCACGGGTTCCTGGGACTACATATTGGGCACGGACGCGCTGGGCCGGGACTACCTGAGCCGCCTGATCTACGGCGCCAGGGTGTCCTTGACCGTAGGTTTCGGCGCCGCCGCCATCGCCGGGGTCATCGGCTCGCTGCTGGGCCTGGTGGGCGGCTATTTCGGCGGCCGGGTCGACACCTTCGTGGTGTACGTGCTGAACGTCAAGCTGGCGCTGCCCAGCGTGCTGATCGCCCTGTCGCTGGTCTCCATCGTGGGCGGATCGATCACGGCCATGGTGGTCATCCTGGGCCTTTTGACCTGGGACCGCTACACCGTGGTCACGCGCAGCGTCGTGCAGCAGATGCGCAGCAACGAGTTCATCCACGCGGCGCGGGCCATCGGCGCCTCGCATACGCGGGTGCTGTTCCGCGAGGTCCTGCCCAATGTCATGAACCAGATCATCGTCGTGGCCAGCCTGGAGATCGCCATCGTCATCCTGATCGAAGCGGCGCTGTCCTTCCTCGGCCTGGGGGTGCAGCCGCCCACGCCGTCCTGGGGCCTGATGGTCTCGGAAGGGCGCGCCATGATGTTCTTCAAGCCTTATCTGATCGTGCTGCCCGGCATGGCGATCTTCCTGCTGGTCATGGCGATCAACCTGGCGGGCGACGGACTGCGCGACATCACGGCGCCGGAGGGCAGGGCATGAGCGCGCATTCGCAACCCCTGCTGCAGGTCGACGGCCTGTCGGTCGAAATGGACGTGGCGGCTGGCCAGCTGCGCGCGGTCAGCGACGTCAGCTTCGAGGTCGGGTCGGGCCGGACTTTTTGCCTGGTGGGCGAGTCGGGCTGCGGCAAGACCATGACCTCGCTGGCGCTGATGCAACTGCTGCCCCGCAAGGCGCGACTGTCGGCGCGGCGCATCCTGTTCGAGGGACGCGACCTGGCGCGGATGCCGCCGCGCGAGGTCGCGCGGCTGCGCGGAGACCGGATGGGCATGATCTTCCAGGATCCCATGACGGCGCTCAATCCCGTCTACACCATCGGCGACCAACTGGCCGAGGTCTACGTGCGCCATCGGCGCGCCAGCCGCAAGCAGGCGCGCGAGCGGGCGGTCGAGCTGCTCGAGCGCGTCGGCATCATGTCGGCGGGACAGCGGTTGGCGCAGTATCCGCATCAGTTGTCCGGCGGCCTGCGGCAGCGGGTCATGATCGCCATGACGCTGATGTGCGAGCCTTCGCTGGTGATCGCCGACGAACCCACGACTGCGCTGGACGTGACTGTGCAGGTGCAGATCCTGCAACTGCTCAAGAAACTGCAGGCCGAGATGGGCATGGCCATCATCCTGATCACCCACAACCTGGGCGTGGTGGCGCGCATGGCCGACGACGTGGCCGTCATGTACGGCGGGCGCATCGTGGAGTCCGGCTCGCCGGCGCAGGTCTTCGGCCGCGCCAGCCATCCCTATACGCGCGGGCTCATGGCCTGCATGCCCACGCGGGGCGAGGCGGGCCCCGGCCAGCGCCTGGGCTCCATACCGGGCACGGTGCCCTCGCTGGTGGGCGAACTCCAGGGCTGTGCGTTCCGCAATCGCTGTGCCCATGCGGGAGATGACTGCGGGCACGGCGTCATCGCGATGCGGGATGCCGGTGGGGGGCACCACTACCGCTGCGTCCTGGCCGCCGGGGCCGAAAGCGGACGCCATGCCGTACAGGAGGCGCTGCAATGAACACGGTTTCCCTGGATACCGCGCGTCCCGCCGTGGCCGCGGGCAAGGCCCCGGTGTTGTCGGTGGAGCATCTGTGCAAGACCTATCCGGTGGGCGGCGGTCTGTTCAAGGCGCCCCGTCCGCTGCGCGCGGTGGACGACGTCTGCCTGACGGTGCAGCGGGGCGAGACGCTGGGCATCGTGGGCGAATCGGGCAGCGGCAAGACCACGCTGAGCTGGATGATGCTGGGCCTGCTGCGGCCCAGTTCGGGCGAGATGGCGGTGGAGGGCCGCCCGATCGCCTCGTTCGACCGGCTGGAGATCGCCCGCAAGATCCAGCCCATCTTCCAGGATCCCTATTCGTCGCTCAATCCCCGCCAGACCATAGGCGAGATCGTCGGCGCGCCGCTGGCCGTGCACCGGGTCGGCGACGCCGCCCAGCGCGCGCGGCTGGTGCGCGAGATCATGGACAAGGTCGGCCTGCCTGCGCGCTTCGCCCATGCCTACCCCAGCCAGATGTCGGGCGGGCAGCGCCAGCGCGTGGCCATCGCCCGCGCCCTGGTGCTCAAGCCCGAGATCGTGGTGTGCGACGAACCGACATCGGCGCTGGACGTTTCGGTGCAGGCGCAGATCCTGAACCTGCTCAAGGACCTGCGCCAGGAACTGGGGCTGACTTACGTCTTCGTGAGCCATGACCTGGGGGTCGTCGAATACATCTCGGACCGGGTCGCCGTCATGTACATGGGGCGGGTAGTGGAAACCGGCAAGGCCTCGCGCCTGATGTCCGCGCCGCGCCATCCGTACACCCAGGCGCTGATGGGGTCCATCCTGACGCCGGATCCGGCGCTGGGGCTGCCCGAGCTGCACCTGGGCCGGGGTTTTCCGGATCCGCTGAACGCGCCGTCGGGATGCCACTTCCACCCCCGCTGCCCGGAGGCCGCCGATATCTGCCGCACGACGGCGCCGTCCCAGCGCCACGACGAACAGGGCATGGTGGAGTGCCACCTGCGGGGCGGCGCGCCCGCGCAGGTCATTTCCTGGAAGACGGGCACCTAGATCATTTCCACAGCATCTTTTCCATCACTCACGCGGAGTCACATCATGGGTCATTCTCAGGCAGCGGCGGCGAACGCCCCCGGCCTTTCCCGGTTCGGCGAGTTCTTCCACACCATAGACGGCAAGGCGGAAAGCAGCGGCGCGCATTTCGACGTCGTCAATCCCTCCACGGGCCAGCCCTTCGCCCGCTGTCCCGACGCCTCGCGCGCGCAGCTCGACAGCGCGGTGGCGGCGGCCCGCCGGGCGTTCGTGCCATGGCGCGAGCTGTCGTTCGCCCAGCGCCGCGACTACCTGCTCAAGCTGGGGCAGGCGCTCAAGGAGTCGATCGAGGAGCTGGCGCCCCTGCTGACCTCGGAACAAGGCAAGCCGCTGGCGCGCGCCCGCGAGGAACTGAACCGGGCGGTGGCGCAGTTCGACCTGCTGTCGCGCATCGAGATCAAGCCGGAGGTGCTGCGCGACGACGCCCAGGGCCGTACCGAGCTGCGCTATCGCCCGCTGGGCGTCGTGGGCGCGATCACGCCCTGGAACGTGCCCATCGTGCTGGCCGTGCCCAAGATCACGCAGGCGCTGTACGTGGGCGATACCGTGGTCGTCAAGCCTTCGCCGTACACGCCGCTGACCACGTTGAAGCTGGGCGAGCTGGCCCAGCGGGTGCTGCCGCCCGGCGTGCTGAACGTGGTGGCGGGCGGCAACGATCTGGGCCAGTGGATCACCGAGCATCCTGGCATCGACAAGATCTCGTTCACCGGCTCGGTGCCCACCGGCAAGCGCGTTCTGGCCAGCGCCGCCGGCACGCTCAAGCGGGTGACGCTGGAGTTGGGCGGCAACGATGCGGCCATCGTGCTCGACGACGTCAAGCCGGCGGAAGTCGCGCCGCGCCTGTTCCAGGCGGCGTTCGTCAACAGCGGCCAGGTGTGCATGGCCATCAAGCGCCTGTACGTGCACGACAGCATCTACGACGCCATGTGCGACGAGTTGGCCGCACTGGCCCGCAAGGCGCGCGTGGGCGACGGTTTCGATCCGGATGTGACGATGGGACCGGTGCAGAACAAGATGCAGTACGAGCGGGTGCTGGGCATCCTGGATGACACCCGGCAGACCGGCGCGCGCATCCTGGCCGGCGGCCAGGCCCGTCCCGGCGACGGATATTTCATCGAACCCACCATCGTCGCCGATATCGCCGAGGGTACGCGCCTGGTGGACGAGGAACCCTTCGGCCCGGTGCTGCCCGTGATCCGCTACACCGACGTCGACGACGCTATCCGGCGCGCCAACGACACGCGCTTCGGGCTGGGCGGCTCGATATGGACCAACGACCTGGAGCGCGGCGAAGCGCTGGCCTCGCGGCTGGAAGCAGGCACGACCTGGGTCAACCAGCACGTCGGCACCGAGCCGGGCGTGCCCTTCGGCGGCTGCAAGGAATCGGGCCTCGGGCGGGAATACTCGGAGCTGGGCCTGAAGGGCTACATGGAGGCGCAAGTGGTCAAGGTAGCCCGCGCTGGCTGACGGGGAAACGCAGGCCGGAGGCGGGGTTGGGCCCCGCGGCCGGCGTGTACAATTTTGCATCCACTTTTCCCATGCTCCGCCTCATGACCGATTCCAAGCGCACCAGGCAAGGCCGCGCGGACGCCGAGACCGCATCGGCCACGCCCGCGTGGGAACCGGTCCACATCGAGACGCTGTCCAACCAGCTCATCCAGCAGATCCGCGACTCCTTCCTGGCCGGCCGGCTCAAGACGGGCGACTACCTGGGCAGCGAGCGTTCGCTGGCCGAGCAGTTCGGCGTCTCGCGGGTGGCCATCCGGGACACGCTGCGTTCGCTGGTGGCCATCGGCCTGATCGAGGTGCGCACCGGCAAGGCGGGTGGCGCCTGGATCGCCGCCGGCAACATCTCGCACTACGCCGATCTGCTGTCCATCCAGTTGCGGATGATGGGAGTGACCGAACTGGAGATGGTCGACGCCCAGGCGGCCATCGAGATCCAGGCGACCGAGCTTGCCGTGCTGCATGCCGGTCCGGACGACCTGGCGCGGCTGGAGGAGTTCGTCGCGCGCCTGCGCGCCTCGATGAACGAGCCGGAAGTGTTCACCGGCCTGGCGATGGATTTCCACGCCCTGGTGGTGCAGGCCTCGAAGAACCGCGCGTTGTCCGCGCAGTTCCTGGCCATCCGGCAGATCCTGCAATCGAACTACAGCCTGCACGCGCGGCAGGACCGGGCCGAGCGTACGGTGGCATTCGCCCAGAAGATGCTGGCGCATTTCCGCGCGCGGGACGCGGTGGCGGCACGCAACGAGATGGCCGCGCGCCTGGCCCACATCCGCACGGCGACACTGGACCTGACCGGCGCCTATTGGCTGGAGCCCGAACCGCAGGCGGCCCTGGCGCCGGTACCGGCGCCGCGCCGCGCGCGCCGAGCCTGATCCCTCCGCCTACATCCCCACCCATACCCGGCCGGCATCGACCTTCGTGGCGAAGGTCCGCACGCCTTTCTTGCAGGGCGCGGACAGCGCCTGCCCGGTCCGGATGTCGAATCTGCCGAAGTGCAGCGGGCACTGCACGGTGCCGTTCTTGACGTAGCCGTCGGACAGGCGCGAACGCATGTGCGTACAGATGTCCGACGTGGCGTGATAGCCGTCGTCCAGGCGGAAGAGCGCCAACTCCAGCCCTCCCGTTTCCACGTGCAGCACTCCGCCGGTCTCCAGGTCGTTCGCGCCGCATACCGGATGCCAGGACAGCGCCTGGTCGGCTTCGGTCTCCATTGCCGCAATACGCGCTTGCATGTTCCACCTTCTTCGTCGGTTATCGATGGGCTTTCTTTTCTTCGTATGGTAGCATGGTAAAACAGTATGCGTGTTTGTGGGCGCAAGAAAAACGTCCGTAGAGAGGAGAGCATCGTGTCAGGATTCGCAGACTATCCGGGAGACCAGGTGCGGGCCAAGGTCCGCCATCCCATCATCGACAGCGACGCGCACATCATCGAGTGCGAATTCGTGCTGAACGACTACGTCAAGGAGATCGGCGGCGCCGAACTGATGGAGCGGTCGCGCCAGCGCGGCCGCAAGGGGCCGGCGTTCTCCGACAACGCCACCAAGGGCCTGTGGTGGGGCGCGCCTTCGGGCAGGAACACCAGCGATCGCGCCATGGCCATGCTGCCCAAGTACTTCCGGTCGCAGATGGACCGCGCGGGGCTGGACTTCGCCCACATGCTGACCACCAACGGCATAGGCGGCCTGTACATCCCCGACGACGAACTGCGCCAAGTCCGCTGCCGCGCGCTCAACACCATGTATGCGGACATGTTCAAGGACGTGGGCGACCGCATCCGTCCGGTGGCCGTCATTCCCACCTATACGCCAGAGGAAGCCATACGCGAGCTGGACCACGCGGTGCTCGAACTGGGGCACAAGGCGGTGATGATAGGCACGGAGATCCGCGCGCCGCATCCCGACGTCGCCGCGGCCGCGCCGGAACTGGCGGCGCATGCGCAGAAGGTGACCTCCATCGCCATCGACAGCCCGCACGACTACGATCCGTTCTGGCGCCGATGCGTCGAACTGGGCGTGGCGCCGCTGTGCCACACCTCGGCCCACGGCGCCCGCACGCGCAATTCGCCCACGAACTACGTTTTCAACCACCTGGGCAGTTTCGCGTCGGGTTCCGAATATTTCTGTCGCTCGCTGTTCCTGGGCGGCGTGACGAATCGCTTCCCCACGCTGAAGTTCGGTTTCCTGGAGTGCGGGGCGGGTTGGGCATTGACCCTGTTGAACGACATCGTCGAGCACTGGGAGAAGCGCAACGTGCGCTATCTGCAAAGCAGCCTGGACCCGGACAAGCTGGATATCGCGCTGATGACCGAGCTGTTCGAGAAGTTCGGCGACGCGCGCCACACGGCGGAACGCTTTCTGCAGAATCCCCATCACGGACTGGCCAGGCCCGGGCGGCCGGCGCTGTTCGACGAGTTCGGCGCGGCCGGCATGACCGAGGTGCGCGACCTGCGCCGGTTGTTCTGCGACAACTTCTATTTCGGCTGCGAGGCCGACGACCGGATGCTGTCGGTGGCGTTCAGCCGGCGCCTGAACCCGGTGGGGGCGACGTTGAAGGCCATGTTCGGATCCGACATCGGGCACTGGGACGTGATGGATGCGCGCAGCATCCTGTCCGAAGCCTACAACCTGATCCAGGCCGAGCTGATCACGGAAGAGGATTTCAAGGCGCTGACCTTCGACAACTGCGCGGAAATGATGCTGTCGATGAATCCCGCCTATTTCGACGGGACGGTCATCCAGGACGCGGCGCACGCATTCCTGCGGGAGCGCACGCCGGCGGCGGCCTGATCCGCCGGCGCTCCGGACGCGGTCCGGAGCGCGCCGTGTTCAGGCCAGCGCCGCCAGGCGCTCGCGCCAGCGCGGCAGCACCTCGGGGTTGCGCACGTGCAGCGGCGTTTCCCCCCGCAGCGCGCGCAGGGTGTTTTCCAGCGCGACCCCGGGCATGCGGGCATACAGCTCTTCGGAATGGCCGACGACGTGGCCGGTGCCTATCACCGCCGGGTGCCTGCGCAGCGCATCGTCCGCCGGCAGCGGTTCGGTCTCCCAGGTATCGATGGCGGCGCCCGAGAGCCGTCCCGACTCCAGCGCGGCCAGCAGCGCCGCCTCGTCCACGCAGCCGCCGCGGCCGACGTTGATCAGGCTGGCGCCGGCTTTCATCTTCGCGATCGCGGCCGCGTCGATCAGATGATGGGTTTCCCGGGTCAGCGTGACGAGGACGACGGTTGTATCGGACTCCTCCAGCAAGGTGTCCAGCGATACCAGTTCGGCGCCGTGGTCCCGGACCACGTCGGCCTGCATGTAGGGGTCGGCGACGAGAATGCGGCAGCCCCAGGGTGCCAGCATCCGGGCAACGGTGCGGCCGATATTGCCGAAGCCCACCAGGCCAACCGTGGAGCCATGCACCATGCCGCCCAGCGGCGCGGGGCGCCAGACGCCGTCGGCCAGCGTACGCATCTTCGCCAGCAGCCGCTTGCGCAGCGCCGCGATCAGCATGACCGAAGCCTCGGCCATGCCGACGAAGTTCTCGGCTGCGGCGCCGTGCGCCACCACGATGCCGAGTTCGGTGGCCCGGGCGACGTCGATGTGCTCGGTGCCGATGATGGGGGAGGTGACCACCTTCAGCCGAGGCGAAGCCTCCAGCACTTCCGCCGGAATGCGGATGCCGTTGAACATGCCGACGTAGGCGTCGGCCTCGGGACAGAAGCGGGCCATGAGCTCCGGGGTCCAGTGCCGCGCCTCCAGCGGCAGCCGGCTGACCGCGCAGCCCGCCGATGCCAGCAGGTCGGCCAGGCTTTCGTAGGGCCCCAGGCGGGCCGAGATGACCACGTTGTATGCCATTGCTTTGCTCCTCTCTTCCGGTTGCCAATCGTTTTATACAGCTATACCATTATACTAATTATTTGGTAATACCAAATAAGCAAACCCCCGGTAGGAGAGAGACATGAGCAAGAAAGACATTGCTTCGCTGGTGGACGACCGTCCCGAGGACGGCGTCTTCCGCCTGCATCGCAGCGTGTTCAGCGACCCCGAGATCTTCGAGATGGAAATGAAGTACATCTTCGAGCGGAACTGGGTCTTCCTGGGCCTGGACTCGCAGGTTCCCCATCCCCACGACTACATGACGACGACGGTGGGCCGCCATCCGGTCGTTGTCATGCGCGATGGGGAAGGAAACCTGAATGCCTTCATCAACAGCTGTCCGCACAAGGGGGCCAAGCTGTGCCACCTTGCGCAGGGCAACCGCAAGATCCACGTTTGCCAATACCACAGCTGGTCGTTCGACAGCGCGGGCCGGATACGGGGGTTGAAGTTCAAGGACGACGGCCAGTACAGCCCCGCCTTCGACGACGACAGCCACGACCTGGCGGCGCTGCCGCGCTTCGAGGTCTACCGGGGCTTCATGTTCGGCGCCCTGTCCGCCGACGTCCTGCCGCTGTCCGAGTACCTGGGCGAGGCCAGGACCTTCATCGACATCGCGGTCGACACCAGTCCGCGGGGCCTGGAGCTGGTACCGGGCGTGGTCGGCTTCACCTTCGAAGGCAACTGGAAGCTGCAACTGGAGAACTGCTCGGACCAGTATCACTTCACCTCCACCCACCCGTCCTATCTCAAGGTGCTGGACCGGCGCGCCGAGAAGGGCTGGGAAGGCACCGTGCGCGCCAACGTGCGGGGGCGGGGCGGGCGCAAGGCCATGCAGTTTCCGGCCGACGGGCTCGAGCACATCGCCGGCGGCTCCACCTCGTTCGAGCACGGCCACAACCTGAACTGGAACCGGCGCACCGTCAACGATAGCCATCCGCTGTTCGAGCGCGCGGAGGAACTCAAGGAACGGTTTGGCGAAGCCCGGCGGGACTGGATGTTCAACACCCGCAACCTGACGTTGTTCCCCAATGTGCAGGTGGCCGAGAACGCCTCCAGCCAGTTGCGCATCATCCGGCCGATCTCGGTGGACAAGACCGAGATGCTGACCTACTGCATCGCCCCGGTCGGCGAAAGCGCCGCGGCGCGGGCCCAGCGCATCCGGCAGTACGAGGACTTCTTCAATCCCAGCGGCCTGGCCACGCCCGACGACACCATCAACTATGAAGACTGCCAGGACGGCCACCTGAATCCGGTCGCCCCCTGGCTGCAAGGCCATGCGCGCGGCATGATGCTCGCCGGTCCCGACGGCGATCCGTTCATCGACCGGCTGGGCGTCAAGGCCTTGTCGTCGGTCATCGGCGGCGTGGAACTGGGCGACGAGACCATCTTCCACACCTATTACCGTTCCTGGCGGGCCTTGCTGCAGGCGGGCCAGCGCGCCGACGAGGCCGCCGCACGCAGCCAGCCCGCCCCCGTATCCGCCCGCCTCGTGGAGACCGTACGATGAACCAAGCCCTGACGCCTGCCCACGCGGCGGAATACCTGTACCGCGAGGCCCACCTGCTGGACCGGCAGCGCTTTGACGAGTGGGTCGACCTGTACACCGGCGACGCGGTCTACTGGATCCCGGCCTGGAAGAGCGAGCACCAGCCCACGGAGAATCCCGAGACCGAGCTGTCCCTGGTGTATTGCGCGTCGCGCAATGCGCTGGTGGACCGCGTCTGGCGCCTGACCTCGAACCTGTCGGTCGCCTCGATGCCGCTGGCGCGCACGGCCCACGCCGTGTCCAACGTCATCGTCGAACAGGCCGGCGACGATACGATGGATCTGCGGTCGAGCTGGACCTCGCATGTCTACAATCCCAAGTACAAGTCGCAGCACGTCTATTTCGGATCGTACGAGCACCGGCTCCGGCGCGTGGACGAGGGCTGGAAGATCGCGCGCAAGAAGATCACGTTGATGAACGACTTCATCCCCACGGTCCTGGACTTGTACATGGTGTGAGCGCAAGCAGGCGGGAATCCCCCGGATGCCCGCCGATCACCGCGCGGCCGCATAGCGCGGCGCGACGGTGCCGCTGGACAGGTGGCTGGCCATGGCTTGGCGCGCGGCTTCGTAGGCATTCCACTTCTCGCCGTCTTGCAGCGAAGGGATGGTCACTTTCTCGCCGCGCTCGAAACCCAGCAAAGCGGCCTCGACCAGGTCTTCGGCACGCATGACGATGCGCGGGTCCAGTTGCTCGACCGGCAGGCCGCCGATGGCCCAGAAGTCGGTGGCCGTGGCTCCGGGCAGCACTGCCTGCACCTGCACGCCCTTGTCGGCCAGCTCGTGCTGCAGCGACTGGCTGAAAGCCAGCACGAAAGCCTTGCTGGCACCATAGACGCCGTTCAGGACCTCTGGCGCGAGAGCGACGATGGACGCGATATTGATGATCGCGCCCCGGCCACGCGCCACGAAACCCGGCACCGCGGCGTAGGCCAACCGCATCGGCGCGGTGGCGTTCAACTCGACCATGCGGGTCATCCGCTCCACGTCGGTTTGCAGCAACTGCGTATGCGTGCCGATGCCCGCGTTGTTCACGAGCAGGGTAATGCTGGCATCCCGGCGCAACGAGTCTTCCACCCGGGCCAGCTCGGAGCGGTCGTTCAGGTCGGCCGGCAGCACCTCCACCGAGCGGCCGGTACGGGTACTGATATCGCGGGCCAGCGCATTCAGCCGCTCGCGATTGCGGGCAACCAGAATCAGGTCGTAGCCGCGCCGTGCCAACCGGTCGGCGTACAGTGCGCCGATGCCGCTGGAGGCGCCGGTGATGAGCGCGGTGCCGGGGTGGGGGTGTTGTGCCATGGTGAAACTCCTTGGGTTGACAGTAGGTCGACGGGGTCGATGCTGCGCTTGCCGAGAGGTGTCGTAAATGACGTATATAGTTATGAATCAGGACATACGCATCAAGGACGGACTCCATGCATCGCGTCGGTTACGTGTTGCCCGAGGGCTTCCAGGTCATGGGCCTGGGTACTCAGGCCGTGTTCGAATTCGCCAACCTGGTGGCGGGTGAGCCTTTCTATGCCGTGGAAAACTACGCGCTGGACGGTACGGTGCGCGCGTCGACCGGTCTGACGGTTCAGGCGCGCGCATTCACCGCGCGCAGCCACGCCGATACCTGGCTGGTGGCCGGCGTCATCTCTCCGCTCGAGACTCCCGTGGCGTCCGGACTGCTACAGCCGCTGAGGAAGATCGCCGCGCGTGCGCGACGCATCGCCGGCTTGTGTACCGGTGCTTTCGTGCTGGCCGACGCGGGTTTGCTCGATGGGAGGCGCGCGACCACGCATTGGTACTGGGCCGAGGCATTGCAACAGCGCCATCCTCGCGTCCAGATCGAGGCCGACCGCATCTATATCGCGGATGGAGCCATGTGGACTTCCGCCGGCATGACCGCGGAGCTGGACTTGGCGCTGGCGATGGTGGAGAAGGACCTGGGGGCCGAGGCGGCGCGCTCGGTCGCGCATCGGCTGGTCATGCATCAGCGCCGCTCCGGAGGGCAGTCGCAGCATTCAGAGATGCTCAAGCTCGCTCCCAAATCCGATCGCATCCAGCGAGCGTTAGAGCATGCGCGGCGCAACCTTTCGCACTCGCTGAGTGTGGAGGAGTTGGCCGACGCCGCCAGCCTGAGTCCGCGCCAGTTCAGCCGGGTGTTCACGGCCGAGACCGGTCAGTCGCCGGCCAAGGCCATCGAGGGGTTGCGGCTCGAGGCTGCTCGACTGATGATCGAAGGCAGCCGGCATCCGCTCGAGGTCGTTGCCAGGGAGACCGGGTTTCGCGACCGGCGCCACATGCGCGAGGCTTTCATGCGGGGCTTCGGCCTGCCTCCCCAGGCTGTTCGGCGCGAAGCCCGCGCAGCGTCGTGAGTCATCCGCCGGCCTCAGAAGCGGTGCATGATCCCTATGCCCACGAGCTGCGGATCGGCGCCCACCGGCAGGCCGGACGGCGCCGAACTCATGTTGTTGCCGTTCCAGTCCAGGTTGTAGTTCCTGTCGTTCAGAATCTTCTGGTAGTTGACGTACAGGTTGGTGCGCTTGGACAAGAGGTAGCGGAAGGCCAACAGGTAGCCGTGGGCACCCGTGTCGTCACAGCGCGAGGCCACGTTGCAGCCGCTGATGTTGGCCAGGTGCATGTACTCGGCGATGAAGTGGTAGCGCTTGCCTTCGCCGAAATACTGCGACATGCCCAGGACCAGGCCGCGCTGCCGCAGCTTGTGGGCGCTGGGGTCGGCGGTGGCGCCCACGTTGAGCGAGGCGCCGCCGTTGGTGACCTGGCTTTGCAGCAGGATCAGGCTGACCTGGCCCGAGTCCGAATACGAATAGCGCAGCCTGAGCTTGTGTCCCTCGCTCTGGCCCTGGGTGCCGGCAGGCAGCGCTCCGCTGGGCGCCGTCAGCTCGTTGCCGCGGTTGCGGGCATAGTCGTAGCCGTAGCCGAAGGGGCCCTTGGTGCCTTGCAGGGTCACGGCCCACAGCGAGCCGTTGTTGCGGGTGGTCGGAGTGATCGTTTCCCGGTTGGTGGTGGAGGCCCCGACGATGACCTCGAACAGGCCGAACAGGCGCGGGGAGATGTACTTGACCGTGTCATTCACGCGGACCACGCCCACCGCCATGCCGCGTCCGATTCCCCCGCTCTGCACGCCGAAGCCGCTGGAAACCCAGTCCGAGCCGGTCTGGTTGATGTAGGGGCTGGTCCAGAACAGGTCCTGCCGGCCGAAGCGCAGCGTGCCCAGCGCGTCGCTCTTCAGGCCGACGTACGTGGTGCGCGAGCCCAGGGTGCCGGTGGACGTGTTCGGCCTGCCGTTGGGGCCGATGTTGCCGCCGTTGTCCATGTTGAAGCCGCCTTCGATGACGAAGTGCGCGCTCAAGCCGTTGCCCAGCGATTCCGTGCCCCGGAAGCCCAGGCGCGATCCCGCGTCGTACAGGCGGCGCACGCGGGGGATGTCCGAGGCGGGGCCGGCGGTGGCTCCGGCCGCCTTGTACATGTCCAGGCCCACCGAGGCCTTGCCGTAGATCTGCACGCCGCTGCCGCCTGCCGCCTGGGCATGCGCCTGGCCGATGCATGCCGCGGCCAGGGCGGCCACGGTACAGGACAGATGCAGGCGATTGCCGTTACGGCCACGATCCGGTTTCATCATTGTCTCCTCCTTTTTTGATATTACTGTATGCGTGTTATTGTTTTGCGCATACTGTATGAGTTAAAGAAGGAGGTGTCAACGAAGAAAAACCCGGTCATGCCGGGTTTTCTCTGGCGGGCGCGCGAGCAGGCTAGCGCGTCTGGACATCCTCGTCGCTCAGGCCCATCGCCTGGCGGTACGCGGCCTTGACCTCGTCCGGCTGGCCGGCCTGGAACGGATAGTCGGCCAAGTGCTTGCCGAGTATGGGATGCGCCAGAAGTTGCTCGCGGGTCAGGCCCTCGGTGAACAGGTGGCGCGCGGCGATGGGCAGCTCGATGCATTCGTTGGCGGCCGGGTCGCGGATCAGTCCGCTGGGATCGCGCCCGTCGGCCACGGCGTCCATGTCCTCGCCGAAGCGCTTGCGCAGCATGGCGATGCCACGGTCGCTGGAGGCCAGGTTCTCCTTGGTGCGGTCGGCCACCGTGCCTTGTCCGACCCAGGCCACGAAGTCCTGGTTCATGACGTGGCTGGAGATCCAGCGGCCGGTGTCGGGGTCCATCACGGGCCCGTGCCAGGCCGGGATGGGGCCTTGTTCATAGGGGTCCTGTTCCTTGGGGACGCGCGAGAACGCCCAGGCGATGCTGAGCGTATTTTCGTCGTCGATGGGGATGCGCCACTCGATGTGGTCGCCCAGGCAGAAGGCCTGCGGCCACAGGCAGACGCGGCCCACGGTCCACAGCGGATGGCGTTCGCTGGTGTCCTCGCGCAGCCGCTTGTAGATGATGCCGTAGTCGAATTCCTCGAAATCCACCTTGACGTGCGTGGGGGAGTAGGGGCCGGTCTCTCCCTTCAGTCGGATGCTCCAGTTCGAGTGCATCCATTCGAAGTGCACCGGGTCGATGGAGTTCTCCTGGCATTGCAGCCAGTTGCAGGGGATCTCGGAGATGACGATCTGCGCGAAGCCGTTCTTCCAGGTGAAGGGTTCCCAGTTGGGAACCAGCGGCGCGGGCTGCGGGCCGAGATAGGCCCACAGCATGCCGGCCTTCTGTTCCACGGGGTAGGCGGTGATGCGCAAGCGTTCTTTCATGCGCGCGTGCGGAGCCGCGATGTCCTCGTAGGGCTGCTCGGTACAGCGTCCGTCGCGGTCGAACAGCCAGCCGTGGTAGTTGCAGCGCAGGCCCGACTGCTCGACGAAGCCGTAGGACAGGTCCGCGCGGCGATGGGCGCAGCGCCGGTCGATCAGGCCAAAGTTGCCGCCCAGGTCCTTGTACAGAACGAGATCTTCCCCCAGCAGCCGGATGGGCTTGGTGTCCATCTTGTCGAATTCGCTGACCGCCGCGATGGGGTGCCAGTAGCGCCTCAGCAATTCCCCCATGGGGGTGCCGGGCCCCACCTGGGTCAATTGGCGGTTCTTCGCTTCGCTAAGCATGTGTCGTCTCCCTCTGCGTCCGGCGACCACCATGCGGGTCTGCCTGCAAGTCGTTCATTGTTGGTGAATCAAGTCTGCTATTTAACATACAGTATGCGTGTTAGGGCGTTCGTGTCAAGTTGGAACGGCGCGGACTGTCGTGGCGCACAAGCGTGTCTGGCGATGTTCCTCGGGAAATCCCTGGCCATGATTATAGACTTAATCTATATAATGGTATTACAGTTAGTGCAAATGAAGATCGCGACCACTCACTCGAAGCCAGGAACCAAAATGAGACAAGACCAAGCGAATGCCGCCCCCCAGGACGGCGAAGTCATTCCGGCGCAATCGGTAGGCGAGGCCTACCTGGCGCTGCTCAAGCAACGCGGGATCGACTACTTCTACGTCGGCGCCGGCACGGATACGGTGTCCATCGTCGAGGCCTACGCCCGAGCGGACCAGTCCGGCATCGCTTTTCCGACGCCCGTGCTGTGTACGCACGAGAACCTGGCCGTGGGCATGGCGCATGGCTACTACATGATTTCGCAGAAGCCCCAGGTCGTGATGCTGCACGTCAGCGTGGGCGCGGCCAATGCGGTGTGCGGAATCATGAACGCCTCGCGCAGCCAGGTTCCGATGCTGTTCACGGCCGGCCGTACGCCCCTGTTCCAGGACGGCAAGCGCGGTTCGCGCAATGGCGAGATCCATTGGGCGCAGGAAATGCTCGACCAGGGCGGCATGGTGCGCGAGCTGGTCAAGTGGGACTATGAGCTGCGGGACGGCTGCAACATGGAGCAGGTGGTCGACCGCGCCATCGGCATCAGCATGGCCGAGCCGCGCGGCCCCGTCTATCTGATGCTGCCGCGCGAGATCCTGGCTCAGGAAGTGGACGGCTTCCGGCCGTCCAAGCCCGTGGCCATCCCCGCGCCGCCCCATCCGGACGTCCAGGCCGTGCGCGAACTCGCCCGGCGGATCGCCGCGGCCAGCCATCCGGTCATCGTCACCACCGCCAGCGGCGCGGATCCGGAAACCGTGGGCCTGCTGGTCAAGCTGGCAGAGCGCTTCGGCGTGGGCGTGGCCGAGGCCAAGGCCCGCCACACCAATTTTCCGTCCAGCCACGCGCTGCACCTGGGGCACGATGCGGACGCGGTCTTCGCCCAGGCTGACGCGCTGCTGTTCCTGGAGACCGATGTGCCCTGGATCCCGGGCAAGACGCGGCCGCGCGACGAGGCCTTCGTCGCCCATGCCGGCACCGATCCGTTGTTCAACCGCTACGCGGTGCGCAGCTTCCGCTCCGATCTGACGCTGACGACCAACGCCCGCGCGTTGATCGAGGCGCTGCATGCGGCGCTGGAAGAGCTGGGCGCGGCCGCTGGCGCGGCCGCCCGCCGGACCGCCCTGGAAGCGTCGGCCGCCGCCACGCGGCAGGCCGCGGCCGGCGTGATGCAGCGCGTGCTGGCCAAGGACGGCCCCATCACCAAGTTGTTCCTGACGCACTGCCTGGACGAGGTGCGCCCGCAGGACGCGATCCTCGTCAACGAGTATTCGGCCATCCGGCCGCAGATGGGCTTCGACGAGCCCGGCACCTACTTCGGCAATCCGTCCGCCGCGGGTCTGGGCTGGGGCCTGCCTGCCGCGCTGGGGGCGCAGCAGGCGGCACCCGACAAGACCGTCATCTGCGTGGTGGGCGACGGCGCGTACATCTTCGCCAACCCGGCTGCCTGCCACCATGCCGCCGCGGCGCACAAGCTGCCGGTGCTGACCGTGGTGTTCAACAATGCCCGCTGGGAAGCGGTGTATCGGTCGACGCTCACGGTGTATCCCGGCACGCATGCCGCCCGCTACGCGGAGGAGCATGAGACCAGGACCGGTCCGCTGTCGTCGCTGGATCCGGTGCCGGACTTCGAGAAGTACGCCGAGGCCTCAGGCGGCTGGGCCGAGCGCGTGACGCGCCGCGAAGACCTGGTTCCGGCGCTGAGACGTGCGCTGGAAGTGGTCACCAAGGAAAAGCGCCACGCGCTGTTGAACGTGATCGCCGCCTGATCCGGGGACCCGTACCGTGAGCGCCAGCCTTGACGTGCACATCCGCGCCATTCGCTACGAAGCGCAGGGCATTCTTTCGTACGAACTGCGGCCGCCGCCGGACCAGGGCGGCGCGGAGCTGCCGCCCTTCACCGCGGGCGCCCATGTCGACGTCCACCTGCGGGACGGCATGGTGCGCAGCTATTCCCTGCTCAACGACGATGCCGAGCGCGGACGCTATGTCATCGCCGTGAACAAGGATCCCGCCGGCCGAGGCGGATCGCGCTACATGCACGAAGCCTTGAAGGTCGGCGACAGCCTGGCGATCAGCGCGCCGCGCAACCACTTTGCCCTGGACGAAGGGGCCCGGCATTCGATCATGATCGCCGGGGGCATAGGCATTACGCCGCTGTGGTCCATGGTCCAGAAGCTCGAGCGCCTGGGCCGTTCGTGGGAGCTCCACTACAGCGCGCGGACCCGCCAGCATGCCGCGCTGCTGGACCGGCTGGAGCAATTGCCGGCGGACGCGCGGCGGCGCGTGCACGTCAATTTCGACCACGAGCCGGGCGCGCGGATGCTGGACCTCGCGGCCATCGTATCCGCGGCGGCGCCGGATGCGCATTTCTATTGCTGCGGTCCCGCCGGCATGCTGCGGGCCTTCGAAGCGGCCACCGCGTGCCGCGACGCGGGCTTCGTCCATCTGGAGCACTTCGGCGCCGACGCCGCGCCGGCGCCGGCACAGGGCGCATTCACGGTCCATCTGGCGAAGGCCGGCCGCGACGTGGCGGTGCCGGCCGGCTCCTCCATCCTCGACGCCTTGCTCGCGGCCGGCGTGGACGTGGGCCATTCCTGCCTGGAAGGGGTGTGCGGCAGCTGCGAGGTGGCGGTGCTGGAAGGCGTGCCGGAACATCGCGACCTGGTCCTGACCCGGGCCGAGAAGGCCGGCAACCGGAGCATCATGGTCTGCTGCTCCGGCTGCAAGGGCGAGCGCCTGGTCCTGGATCTTTGACCGGGGCGCCGCCCCGCCGGCTTCAACCGCCCGCCAGCCGCTTTTCCACCAGGCCCTGCACCGCCTTGTCGTAGCCCGCCGCGAATTCCGCGAACACCGGGTCCGATTCCATCGTCTTCCACCAGCGCGCGATCCGACCCGTGCCCGCGGTCGGATCCGCGAGCCCGAACATGGGCGCGGCCACGCGGCGGATCTGGACCATGGGCGGCAGCAGCGCGCAGTCGGCCAGGGACGGCTGCGCGCTGGCGGCATACGGCGCATCGGCCATGTGGCGCTCGACATGGGCCAGCCCCGCAGCCAGGCCTTCGAGCGCCGCCGCGCGGGCCTTCAGGTCGGCGTCGGCCGCGCCCACCTGCCGCATCAGCGTGGTGCTGTGCGCCGCGGCATACAGGTCGTAGACGCGCGCGATGAGACGCGCCCGCGCCTTGTCCTGTGGCGTGCCCGGCAGCCCGGGGCGCTCCGGATGCATGTCCTCCAGGTAGTCGCAGATGACGCTCGATTCGGGCAGCGACTGGCCGTCGTCCGTTTGCAGCACCGGTATCTTGCCGATCGGATTGATGGCCTTGAACTCCGGCGAATGCAGGCCGCCGGGTGGCGACTCGCGCGTCAGGTCCAGGCCCTTGAGCCGCGCGAACAGCATGACGCGGGCGGTATAGGGCGAAGGGGGAAAACCGATGAGTTTCATGAAGTCTCCTTGGGTGGGCGAGTGGTGCAAGGCTTGCACCATTGTGTATATAGTAATACAGTATGCGTAATTAAGAATCCAAGTCAAGGCAAGGGACAGCCATGCATATCGAGTCGGTGTCGTGCATCGACGACCTGCGGCGCGCCGCGCTGGCGCGGATCCCGCGATTTGCCTACACCTTCCTGGCCGGCGGTGCCGGCAACGACGCCGGGGTGCGCCGCAACGAGGAAGCGCTGGCACGCCTGCTGTTCGCGCCGCGCGGCATGGCGACGGGACGGGTGGACACGAGCGTGCGGCTGTTCGGCCGCGTCTATGCGCAGCCCTTCGGCTTCGCGCCGGTCGGCATGGCCAACCTGGCCTGGGCCGGATGCGATCTCATGCTGGCCGAGACGGCCCAGCGTGAATCGTTGCCTTATGTGATCAGCACGGCCGCGTCCACCGAGCTGGAGGAACTGGCCGGGCACGCGCCCGACAGCTGCTGGTTCCAGCTCTACATGCTGCGCGACGATGAACTGAACTTCGCGCTGCTGGATCGGGTGGCGGCGGCGGGTATCGAGGTCCTGGTCGTGACTGTGGATACCCCGGTGCGCTCGCGGCGCAACGGTTCCATACGCGAGCGCTTCGAGCAGCCGTTCCAGCCGCATCCCCGCTTCGTGCTGGACGTGGCGCGGCATCCGCGCTGGGCCCTGCGCACGGCGCGCGCCGGCATGCCCAACCTGATGAATTATTCGCGCTATGTGGAAGGCGGCGACATCCACCGGGTGGCCGCTTTCATGAAGGCGCAGTCGCGCGGCGGAGTGAGCTGGGACGACATCGCCATGCTGCGCCGGAAGTGGAAGGGGCCGCTGGTGATCAAGGGCATCCTGGATGCCGGCGATGCTTCGCGCGCGGCCCGGGAGGGCGCCGATGCCGTCTGGGTATCCAACCACGGCGGCCGGCAGCTCGAATCCGCGCCGGCCTCCATTGCGGTACTGCCGGCGGTAAAAGAGGCGGTGGGGGCGCTGCCGGTGCTGTTCGACAGCGGCGTGCGCGGCGGCGAGGACATCGTCAAGGCCGGCGCGCTGGGCGCCGCGATGGCCTTCTGCGGGCGCGCGCCCATCTTCGGCGCGGCGGCATTCGGCGCCGCCGGCGTGGCCAAGGCGCACGCGGTACTGGCCGACGAGGTACGGACGACGCTGGCGCAGATCGGCTGCCGCCGCTTCGGGGATTTGTCGCCGGCTTTCATCCACCGCGGCGAACCCGCGCAGGGCGAGCCCGCCGTGGCGGCCCGCGCGGCCTGACGGGCCTCCCACGAGACCGTGGATTATTCCGGGCTGATGCCTTCGGCCTTGATGACCTGCTTCCAGCGATCGAATTCGGAGCGGGTGAGACGGCCCAGGTCCTCGGGCGGGCCCAGGACCACGTTGAAGCCTGTATCGGCCAGCGCGGTGCGCATCGCCGGCGCATCGAAGATGGCCTTCAGCTCGCGGTTGAGCCGAGCCACGACGGGCGCCGGCGTGCCCGCGGGCGCGTACAACCCGACCCAGACCGCGAGCCGGTAGCCGGGATAGCCCAGTTCCTCCAGAGTGGGCACGTCGGCCATCAGCGGCGAGCGCGCGCCGCCCGTCTGCGCGATGGCCTTGAGCTTGCCGGAGGCCACCAGCGGCCGCGCCGCCTCGATGGGCGCGATCATCATGGTCACGCTGCCCTGGACCACGTCCATGATCGCGGTGTTCAGGCCGCTGGCGGGGATGTGGCGCATCTTCACCCCCACCATGTTCTGCAGCACGGTCGTGTACAGGTGGGCGGTGGAAGCGATGCCCGGCGAGGCATAGGACGCATCGTCGGGGCGGGCCTTGAGCAGGGCCACCAGTTCCTTGAAGTTGCCGGCCGGCGTGTTCGCGCCGGTGACGACGACCTGGGCGCTTTCGGCGATCTGGCCCACGGGCACGAAGCTCTTGACCGGATCGTAGGGCGTGGGGCGGAAAGCGGGCGTGATGACCAGCGTGGTGGGACCGACCATGAGCGTGTGGCCGTCCGGCGCGGCGCCGGCGGCATAGGCCGTACCGATGATGCCGCTGGCGCCCGAGCGGTTCTCGACGTAGGTGTTCTGCCCCAGCCGCTGCGACAGTTGTTCGGCCGCGCGCCGGGCGATGGCGTCCGCGCTGGTGCCCGGGCTGTAGGGAACGACGATCTTGACCGCGCGGCGGGGGTAGGGCGACGAGGCGGCCGGGTCGGACTGCGCCTGGACGCCGGTGCAACAGACGAGCAGCCCGACCGCGAGCGGCAGTCCGGCTGAAAACGGGAACGCGTGAATCATGGCTGTCTCCATATCGGGTGGGGCCGGCTTTCTGTGCGCCGGGCTCTATATATAATATATAATATATATAAATCTTGAAAAGAGAAAGCGTGATGCGCACGTGACGGAGCCCGCGACCTTTTGACAAAGGCCGCGGGCGGGTCCGGAGAAAAGTGAGTGCGTCAGTCCTCGCGCGAGGCGGGGTCCGCTTCCTGGGACAGCGTCCTGGCGCGCTGGTAGGCCAGCCGTTCCTGCATGAGCCGGGCCGCTTCCACGCCGTTGCCGGACTCGATGGCCTCGAGCAGCAGCTTGTGGTGGCGCACGATGCGGACCGCCGAGGCCGAGGTCAGGTTGGGGCGCAGCACCGGTTCGAGCACGAAGCTCAGGGCATGGAACTGGGCCAGCAGGATGCGGCTGTGGGAGGCGCGCACGATGGCTTCGTGAAAGCGCATGGCCGCATCGGCGAAGCGGTCGAGTTCGTTCTTCAGCGAAGACAGTTCGGCCAGGACGGCGCGCAGATGTTCCAGGTCGGGTTCGTCGCGCCGTTCGGCCGCCAGCCTGGCGGCCATTTCCTCGATCGCCATCTGGGCGTCGAATACTTCGCCCGAGGTGATGCCGATGAGCTTCAGGTGGATGGCGAGCGCGTCGGCCAGCCGGTCCGGGTTGCCCTGGGCGACCCAGACGCCGCCGCGGGCGCCCATGCGGATCTCGACGACGCCGAGGCCTTCCAGGGTGCGCAGGGCATCGCGCGCCGCCATGCGGCTGACGCCGAACTGCTCGGACAGCGCGGCTTCGCTGCCCAGGAATTGCCCGGCGACGATTTCCCGGTTCAGGACCGCCGCCCGTATCTGCGCCACGATTCCGCCCGACAGCGTGGTGTTGGGGACGGCTGCCCACGAGGGGGGCGACGAAAGGGACTTGCTGGCCAATCCGGTTCCTTTGAGCGCAAAGCGTGATGGCGGTGGACCGCATTATAGGGCGCCATGCCTTGCCTCGTTTAAGTATGATATATAATATAGATAAGCCGTGGAGCCTCGCGCTCTTCCTTTCGATCCTTAGACACTGGCTGATCATGCTGAACCAAGAGAAGAACGAGTTGCTGACCCGCGTGGGACGGGGCACGCCCATGGGGGACCTGCTGCGGCGCTACTGGATGCCGATCGCGGGTGTCACGGAGTTCGACCGCCGCGCCACCAAGCCCATGCGCCTGTTCGGCGAAGACCTGGTGCTTTATCGCGACCTGGAAGGCAATTGGGGGCTGGTCGATCGCCATTGCCCCCACCGCCGGGCAGACCTCGCCTACGGCTTCCCGGAATCCGAGGGCCTGCGCTGCAACTACCACGGGTGGCGCTTCGGCGCGGACGGCTCCTGCCTGGAGCAGCCCTACGAGGACGTCGCGCACCCCGAGGCCCGGATGAAGGACCGCATCCGGATCACGGCCTATCCCGTGCAGGAAAAGGCGGGCCTCCTATGGGCCTACATGGGGCCGGCGCCCGCGCCGCTCGTGCCGGACTGGGAAGCCTTTTCCTGGCCCAACGGCTTTCGCCAGATCGTCATTTCGGAGATCCCCTGCAACTGGTTCCAGTGCCAGGAAAACTCCATCGATCCGGTGCACTTCGAATGGATGCACAACAACTGGAGCCTGCGCCAGCAGGGCGTGCTGCAACCCTATTCGCCCGCGCACAAGGAGATCGGCTTCGAGGAGTTCGAGCACGGTTTCCTGTACCGGCGGGTCCGGGGCAACGGCAGGAAGGAGGATCCGATGTGGGCGGTGGGGCGCGTGTGCCTGTGGCCCAACGCCGTCTTCCTGGGCGACCACTTCGAATGGCGCGTACCCATCGACGACGAGAACACGCTCAGCGTGTGCTGGTCCTACACCCGCGTTCCCCGTGAAAGCGAGCCCTACGTGCAGGCGTCCATTCCCGCCTGGCACGGTCCCATCCGCGACGAGCACGGCGACTGGATCTCGTCGCACGTGATGAACCAGGACTTCGTGGCCTGGGTGGGGCAGGGGCGGATCGCCGACCGCAGCCTGGAAAACCTGAGCGCCAGCGACCGGGGCATCACCATGATCCGCAAGAAATTCTTCGAGGAACTGGACGCCGTGGCGGCGGGCGCCGACCCGAAGGGGGTGCTGCGCGATCCGGACCGGAACCACGAGGTGGAACTGCCGCTGGCCTTTCGCGAAATCCTGACCGGCGGCATGCCGCTGGCGGAACTGAAGGCCCATCCGATATTCGGCCGGCACCTGCACGACTATGTCTTCCAGGCTGGCCAGCCCGAGCCGGTGGCGCGCGCCTATCGCGAGGCCATGGGGCTGGAGGAAGGCGGGGGCCACTGAGCCCTGGTCCAAACGCGGTGGATATGTATAATACTGTATGAGTGTTATAGCGAGGATGGAGGAGACCCACCCATGATCATCGATTGCCATGCCCACGTAAGCGCGCCCACGGAACTGTGGGCCTACAAGGCGAGCCTGCTCGCCAGCCGCGGCAGCCACGGCCGCGGCAAGGTGAAAGTCACGGACGACGAGATCCGGGCCGCCGCCAACAAGGCCGAGACCTGGCCGATGGGGCACCTGGACTACCTGAAGAAGCACGGCACCGACCTGCAACTGGTGTCGCCCCGGCCTTTCCAGTTGATGCAGTCCGAGCGTCCGGCGCGGATCATCGACTGGTTCACGGAAGAGTGCAACAACATCATCTACCGGCAGACCCAGCTTTTTCCGGAGACCTTCGCCGGCGTGGCGGGTCTGCCTCAGGTGGCGGGCGAGCCGGTCGAGCGGGTGCTGCCCGAGCTGGAGCGCTGCATCCGCGAACTGGGTTTCGGCGGCTGCCTGCTGAACCCCGATCCGTTCGAGAACGGCTCGGAAGAGGCGCCGCCGCTGGGCGACCGCTACTGGTATCCGCTGTACGAGAAGCTGTGCGAGCTGGACGTGCCGGCGCACATCCATGGCACGGGCTCGCGTTCCGAGCGGGTGCCGTATTCGCTGCACTTCATCAATGAAGAAACGGTGGCGGTGTTCGGCCTGCTGAACTCCAACGTCTACAAGGACTTCCCCGACCTGAAGGTGGTGGTGAGCCACGGCGGCGGCGCCATCCCCTATCAGCTGGGCCGCTTCCAGGCGCCCTCGCTGCGGCGGCCGGAAGGCGACCGCTTCACGGACCGCATGGAAAAGCTCTACTTCGACACGGTGCTGTATACCGAAGAGGCGCTGCGTCTGCTGATCAAGACGGTGGGCGTGGATCGTTGTCTGTTCGGCACGGAATGCCCGGGGGTAGGGTCGTCGGTGAACCCGGCCACCGGCCGGTCGATGGACGACGTCAAGCCCATGATCGAGGGCTTCGACTGGCTGAGCGCGTCCGACAAGAAGAAGATCTTCGAGGACAACGCCCGCAAGGTCTTCAAGCTGCGGCAGTAGGAACCAGGACGGGGCCGCCGCCGGCGCGCCCCGCGCCCGAAGGGACGGACATGAGCACGACCGCCATCGCGCCCGCGCTGCGCACCCCCGTATCGCTGCTGACGGGTTTCCTGGGCAGTGGCAAGACCACGCTGCTGGGTCGCCTGATCCGCCATCCGGGCGTGGCCGACACCGCGGTCATCATCAACGAGTTCGGCCAGATCGGCCTGGACCATCACCTGGTCGAGGCCGTCAGCGGCGAGGCCGTGCTGCTGGCCAGCGGCTGCGTCTGCTGCACGATACGCGACGACCTGGCCGCCACGCTGTGCGAACTGCACGACAAGCGCGAACGGGGCGAGATCCCGGCCTTTCGCCGGGTCGTGATCGAAACCACCGGACTGGCCGATCCCGCGCCCATCATCCACTCGCTGCTCAAGCATGCCGATGTCCGCCGGTTGTATGCGCTGGACAGCGTCATCTCGACCATCGATGCCGTCAACGGGGAGGCCCAGCTCGATCGCCAGCCCGAATCCGTGAAGCAGGCGGCGGTGGCCGACCGGCTGGTGCTGACCAAGACCGACCTGGCGGACGAGGCCCGGACCGAGGCGCTGCTGCGGCGGCTGGCGCAACTGAACCCCGAGGCCGACGTAGTGCGCGCCGACCGCGGCGAGGTGGATCCGGCGCGCCTGTTCGAGGTGGACGCGCTGCCGCGGCACCGCGCGGCCGAATCCGGCGATGGGCCGGAATCGGGCGACTACCTGGCCGACTCCATGCGCCACGTCTGCGGCCCGGACTGCGGCCATGCGGGCAGGCCGGGCCGGCACGACGCCGGCATACGCACGCATGCCTTCCGTTTCGCGCAGCCCCTGGACTGGGAGCGCGTCAGCGCCTGGCTGGGCGGGCTGGCCTATTTCCATGGCGATGCCCTGCTGCGGATGAAGGGCCTGCTGAATCTGCGGAACGAAAGCGCGCCGGTTGCCGTGCACGCGGTGCAGCACCTGTTCCACGATCCCGTCACGTTGGCGCGGTGGCCCGACGAGGATCGCGATTCCCGCCTGGTGTTCATCACCCAGGGCCTGGACCGGGAGGTGATCGCCGATGCGCTCGCCCTGGCCATGGCCGAGGATTGACCATGACAACGTATCGAACGCACGCCGTGATCCAAGGAGAAGAAAATGGCTGAGGTAGTGTGCGCGCTGGCGTGCTCGCACGGCCCCCTGCTGGCGACGCCGCCGGACATGTGGGACCTGCGCGCGGGCGCCGACCGCGAAAACAAGCGGCATTGGTATCGCGGCAGGCAGATGGACTATGCCGCGCTGCTGGCCGAACGGCAGCCGGGTTTCCACGACGAGGCCGGCCTGCCGCAGCGGCAGGTGCGCTACGACGCCTGCCAGCGAGCGCTGGACGAGATGGCGCGGCGCTTCCGCGCCGCGCGGGCGGACGTGGCCATCATCCTGGGCAACGACCAGCGCGAGGTCTTCCGCGAGGACCTGACCGCCGGTTTCACCATTTATGCCGGTGACGAGATCCCCAACACCCCCTTGTCCGAAGAGCAGGTCCGGCGCCTGCCGCCCGGCGTCGCGGTGGCCGAGGAAGGCCACTGCCCGCCGGGGGGCGCGGTTTATCCGGGCGACAAGCGGACCGCCGAGAGCCTGGTGCAGACGCTGGTGGCCGAGTCCTTCGACGTGGCGGTCTCGTACCGGCTGCCCGGCGGCGTGGACCGCCAGCACGGCATCCCCCACGCCTTCGGCTTCATCTACCGCCGCATCATGGAAGACGCGCCGCCGCCGTCGGTGCCCGTCTTCACCAACGTGGGCGTACCGCCCAACCGGCCGCTCACGCGGCGCTGCCTGCAGATGGGGCACGCGCTGGCCAAGGGCATCGCGGCGCTGCCGTCCGATCTGCGGGTGGCCATCGTGGCCTCGGGCGGCTTCACCCATTTCGTCGTGGACGAGGAACTGGACCGCCGGATCCTGGACGCCATGCGCCGGGGCGACGAGGCGGCGCTGGCCGCGGTGCCCGAGTCGCATTTCGAGGGCAATACCTGCGAGATCAAGAGCTGGTATCCGCTGGTGGCGGCCATGAACGACCTGGGCCGCAAGATGGAAGTGATCGACTACGTGCCGTGCTACCGGACCGAGGCCGGGACGGGCAGCGGCATGGCCTTCGCGTCGTGGCAGTGACGCGGCGCAAGAACCAAGGGAATGCAAGACATGGATAGCAAGGACATCGTGCGGCGCATGCAGCGCATCGACAGCTGCGCCTTTTCGGATGCGCTGGACAAGCTGGGATTGAAAGGGACGGTGACGGGCCTGCCCCGGCGCGCCGCGAGTCGCCGCATCGCCGGGCGGGTGGTGACGCTCAAGCTGGTCGAGGCATCGCAGGCGCCCCGCCACGACGGGCCGCCCCGGCATCTGGGCACGACCGCCATCGAGTCGGCCGAGCCGGGCGACATCGTCGTCGTCGAGCAGCGCACGGGCGTGGACGCGGGGTCGTGGGGCGGCATCCTGTCGCTGGGCGCGAAGCTGCGCGGCCTGGCGGGCGTGATCGCCGACGGTCCGGTGCGCGACGCCGACGAGGCGCACGAGTACGACTTCCCCATTTATGCGCGCGCCACCACCGCGTTCACCGCGCGCGGCCGCGTGGCCGAGGCGGGCACCAACGTGCCGGTGCGGATCGGCGACGTGACCGTCGAGGCCGGCGACTACGCGGTCGCCGACAGCAGCGGCGCGGTGTTCATTCCCGCCGCCCAGGCCGAGGCCGTGCTGCGCGTGGCCGAGGAGATCGCCGCGCGCGAGGCCGCCATGGCCCGGGCGCTGATGGCCGGCCGCCGCATTACCGACGTGATGGGCGCCAACTACGAGAACATGCTGGCCCGCTGAGCGCGGACCGGCAACCAGGAACAACCGGAGAAGACATGGACAAGAACGTAGAACGCATCGCCAGGCTGGATACCGCCACGCTGAGCGACGCGCTGGACCGGCTGGGCATCCCGGGCCAGTGCCATGGCATCAAGCCCCGCACCGCGGGCTTTCGCCTGGCGGGGCGTGCCTTCACCATCCTGTATGGCCCCGCCTCCACGCCGCCGGGCACGGTGGGCGACTTCATCGACGACGTGCCCGACGGCCACGTCGTCGTGCTGGACAACGGCGGGCGGGTGGACTGCACCGTGTGGGGCGACATCATGACCGAGATCGCCCATCGCCGGAAACTGGGCGGCACCGTGATCGACGGCATCTGCCGCGACGTGTCGCTGTGCATGGACCTGGGCTACCCGGTCTTCAGCCGCGACCACTGGATGCGCACCGGCAAGGATCGCGTGCAGGTCGAGGCCACCAACGTGCCGGTCAACATCGGCAATGCCCGCGTCGCGCCGGGCGACCTGCTGCGCGGCGACGCCGACGGACTGATCGTGGTGCCGCAGGCGCACGAGGAAGCCGTGCTGGCGGCGGCCGAGGAAATCGAGAAGGTGGAGGACCGCATCCGCGAGGCGGTGCGGGGCGGCATGCGCCTGGACGACGCGCGGCGCGAGTTCGGTTACCACACCCTGCAGACGAGGAAGAAATGAGCCAGAGCCGTTTTCCGTTCATGTCGCTGCCCACCGTGACGGTGGACATCGAGCGGCCCAGCCCGGCCCAGCTGGAGCAGGCCTCGGCGCTGCCCAGTTCGACCCTGCACGAAGCCGCCGGCAAGATCGGCGCGCTGCCGTCGGCGATCAAGCCGGTCCATCCCTCGTTCCGCATCTGCGGCGCCGCCGTGACGGTGCAGTCGCCGCCGGCCGACAACCTGTGGCTGCATCGCGCCATCGTCGCCGCCCGGCCGGGCGACGTGCTGGTGGTCCACGTCGGCGGGCATTACGAGGCGGGCTACTGGGGCGAGGTCATGTCGCAGGCGGCCCGCGCCCGCGGCCTGGCGGGGCTGGTCATCGACGGCTGCGTGCGCGATGGCGCCATCCTGGAACGCTTCGGCTTTCCCGTCTTCGCGCGCGGCCTGTGCATACGGGGCACGGGCAAGGACTTCGATGCGCGCGGCTGGATCAACGCGCCGACGCTGTTCGGTGACGTGACCGTGCAGCCGGGCGACCTGATCGTCGGCGACACCGACGGCGTCGTCGCCATCCCCCGGGCCCGCGTCGACGAGGTCCTGGCCAAGGCCCGCCAGCGCGAGGAGGATGAAGCCCGCATCATCGAGCGCCTGGCGGCAGGTGAAAACTCCCTGGACATCTATAACTGGAACCGGTGACCAGCTATAGGAGGAAGAGCGTCGCCAGGCCCAGGAAGATAAAGAACCCCATGGTGTCGGTCGCGAAGGTCAGCAGGACCGAGGAGCCGATGGCCGGGTCCTTGCCGAAGCGGCTGCGGGTCAGGGGGACCAGCATGCCTATGCAGGCGCCGACCAGCAGGTTCAGGACCATGGCGGCCATCATGACCAGGCCGAGCGAATAGCGGCCGGAGATCGCCCAGGCGAACAGGGCGGCCACCGCGCCGCCGCCCAATCCGACCGTCAGTGCGATTTCCAGTTCGCGGCGTACCAGCTTGCCGACGTTGGCCGCGTTGATGCGGCCCACCGCCAGCGCCCGGATGATCAGGGTCATGGTCTGGTTGCCCGAGTTGCCGCCGATGCCGGCGACGATGGACATCAGGAAGGCCAGGATGACGATGTGGCCCACGGTGTCCTCGAAGCGCGAGGCGACGAAGGCGGCGGTCGAGGCGGTGCACAGGTTGACCAGCAGCCAGGGCGCGCGGTTGCGGATGGCCTGCGGGATGGGCGCGAAGATGTCCTCTTCCTGCAGACCGGCCTTGGACAGCGCCTGCTCGTCCGAGGCCTCGCGGATCACGTCCACCACCTCGTTCACGGTCACGCGCCCGATCAGGCGGCCCACGGCGTCCACCACCGGCGCCGACACCAGGTCGTAGCGCTCGAACGCGGCGGCGGCCTCGTCGGCCTCGTCCAGCGGCGCCAGGGTCAGGATTTCGGTTTCCATGACGTCGACCACCTGCGTGTCGGGGTCGCTGACGATGAGGCGGTTGATGGCCAGGCTGCCCATCAGCTTGTCGTGCCGGTCGACCACGAAGATCTGGTCGGTGTGGTCGGGCAGTTCCTGCAGGCGCCGCAGGTAGCGCAGCACCACTTCCAGCGTGACGTCGTTGCGCACGCGGACCATCTCGAAGTCCATGATGGCCCCGACCGAATCCTCGGGGTAGCTCATGACTTCGGTCAGGCGCGCGCGTTCCTCGTCGGTCAGGCCCTTCTGGACCTCGGCCACCACCTCGGGCGGCAGGTCGGGGGCCAGGTCGGCCAGCTCGTCGGCCTCGAGGTTCTCGGTCGCGGCGACCAGTTCCTCCTGGTCCATGGTCGAGATGAGCGACTCGCGGACCCAGTCGGCCACTTCGAGCAGGATCTCGCCGGCCCGTTCGGGGCGGACCAACTGCCAGACTGCCTGCCGGTCTTCCTTGGGCAGCGATTCGAGGATGAAGGCGATGTCGGCCGGATGCAGGTCCTCGAGCAGCGCGCCGAGTTCGGCGTCATGCTGGCGATGGACCAGGGCCTCGACCAGCGGGGCGCGGGTATCGCCGGCTTCCTGCCGGTGGACCAGTTCTTCGACCAGGTGCTGGCGTCGCAGCAGTTCCTGGACATGCTCCAGGGCTTCCTGGGCATCTTCGGGCTCGAGCCGGTTGCGCTCGAGGGATTTGAGTTGGGTTGCTTGTTCGACCATCGCGCGGGAAAACACAAGACGGCCCCGCACGGGCCTTGGGTCTGGCGCCTGACGCGGGCGGACTCAGATGGGGCTCGAACGGAGGCCGGGGAACAAAAGGCCGGCTGGTAGTAAGGGTCTAGGTCGTGGCTGTGAGGCCATACCGGGAAAGCAGCACGCATGCACTGCGAAGTTGACGACGCCGCAATTGTACGCGCGCCACATGACATTCGTCCGCGCGGCCCCGCCGGTTGGCGCGCTTGGTTGCAATTGCGTCACGGAATGGCCGCGCCCGGCATCCAGCGCAGCAGGCGGTCGGTGCGCGAGGCGAGATAGGCCGAGCCCCGGTTCTTGTCGTAGAAACGGGGGCGGGGCAGCATGGAAGCCAGCCGCGCGGCCTGGTAGGACGACAGGTTGGCGGCCGAGGTATTGAAATAGTGGCGTGCCGCGGCCTCGGCGCCGAAGACGCCCTCGCCCCACTCGGCGATGTTCAGGTACAGCTCCAGGATGCGCTGCTTGGTCATGACCAGCTCGATCATGTAGGTGATGACCACTTCCTGGCCCTTGCGCAGGTAGTTGCGGGAGTTGGACAGGAACAGGTTCTTGGCGACTTGCTGGGTGATGGTGGAGCCGCCGCGCATGGGCCGCGAAGGCGGCTTGCGGCCGCGCGCCATCGCGCGTTCGGTCGCTTCGGCCAACTGGCGGTTGTGGTCGTAGGCCTTCTCGACCGCGTTCCAGTCTATGCCGCCATGTTCCAGGAAATTGGCGTCCTCGGCGGCCACGGCGGCGCGCTTGAGGTTGTTGCTGATGCGGCCGTAGTCCGCCCACTGGTAGCTCAGGCGCCGGTGGGGATCGCGCTCCTGCAAGCGCGACAGCTCGCTGCGCATGACCGAGGTCGTGCCCGGCGGCATATAGGCATACCAGAGCACCCAGCCGAACAGCCAGACCTGATATAGCAGCACCAGCGCCACCGCGGCCAGCACCAGGCGCATGGCCATGCCCGTGGCACGGACGGCCAGCGAGCGGCGGCGGATGGGGCGCGCGGGGCGGCGGGGAGGCATGTCAGGACGATAGCAGCTGGCGCAGCGCGGCCAGCACCGGCGCCGGATCGGGCCGCACGCCGCGCCAGATGTGGAAGCTCTCGGCTGCCTGGCCGACCAGCATGCCCAGGCCGTCGGCGGTGGCCGAGGCGCCGTCGGCCACCGCCTGGCGTAGGAAGGCGGTGGGGCGGGCGGCGTACATCAGGTCGTAGGCCATCGCGCCCGGGGCGTAGGCGCCGGCGGGCAGGGGCGGGGCCTGGTCGTCCAGGCTGCTGGCGGTGGCGTTGATCACGAGGTCCCAGCCACCGCTGGCCGGCAGGTCGGCATAGCCGCTGCCTCGCAGCGTGGCCTGCCCGGCCGGGAACGCGGCCGCCAGTTCCTCGGCGCGGGCCGCCGTGCGGTTGGCGATGTCGATGCGGGCGCAGCCGGCCTCGATCAGCGGCAGCAGGATGCCGCGCGCGGCGCCGCCAGCCCCGGCCAGCAGCACGCGCGCACCGGCCAGGCGCGCGCCCAGCCGCCGCAGGTCGGCGATCAGGCCGACGCCGTCGGTATTGCAGCCGTGCAGCCGTCCGTCGGCCATCCACAGCGTGTTGACCGCCCCGGCCGCCATGGCGCGGGGGCTCAGGTGGGCGCGGGCCAGTTCGAAGGCCTGCAGCTTGAAGGGGACGGTCACGTTCAGCCCGCCGCCGCCCGCCGCGAAGAATCCGGCCACCTGGGCGGCGAAGTCGTCGACGGGCGCGCAGATGGCCTCGTAGGTGAGGTCCTGGCCGGTCTGCTGGGCGAACCGCGCGTGTATCCAGGGCGATTTGCTGTGGGCAACGGGGTTGCCGATGACGGCGTAGCGGGTGGGAGCGGAGGACATCAGCCGGGTTTCGCGAGTAGCTTGTCGTTGGTGAAGTACCAGGTGCGCGTGATGGCCAGTACGTCGGTGTCGCGCGCGACCTGGGGCGGAAACGGAGCGAACGGCGTGGCCAGCGCGACGATGCGCCTGGCCGCGTCGTTGAGTATTTTATGTTCCGAAGGCTTGTCGATGTCCATGCGTTCGACGGTGCCGTCGCTGCGTATATATACCGTCATGCGCAGGGAGCCGTACACCTTGCCGCGGGCCGCCGCCGGATAGTTCTGGTTGCCCAGCGTCTCGACCCGCTGCCGCCATTGCTCGACGTACACCGCGAAGCGGTATTCCGAGGTGGACGGGGCGAAGAAGTGCCGGCGCGGGCGCTTGTTGTAATCGTCGACGCGCTGGGAGATCTCGGCGAACTGGCGGGCGAGCTGCTCCGCCCGGACCTGGGTGGGATTGCGCTCGGCGGCGGGGGCGCCCAGCGGGCCGGGAGGCGTGGGTGCCTGGCCGTGGTCGCGCGACAGCGAGGCGGTCAGGCGGCGCTGCTCGGCTTCCAGCGCGGCCTGGCGCTGCTGCAGTTCGGCCAGCAGCTTGCCGTCGCGGCTGGCGGCCGCGTGCGGCACCGGCGCCTTGGCATGCCCGGACGCGGCATCGCCGCCGCCATCGCTGGCGACCTGGGCCCGCAGTTGGGCCTGGGCCGGGGCGTGGCCGGTGCCGGCGTTGAGCAGCACCACTTCCAGTCCGTCGTCGCGCTCGGGGCGCGTGGGCCGGGGCGCGGTGAAATGCAGCGCGAACAGGATGAGGTGGGCGAACAGCGAGATCGCCAGGGCACTCATCAGATAACGCCGGTCGGGGCGGGTGGTCCAGTCCTCGGCCAGTTGGTCGAGGACGCGCGCGCCGGCGCGCCGAAGCCGGCGCGGCAGCGGATCCTGCGTGGAAGAAGGCCGGGGGCCGGAGGCCGCGGGCTTGCCGTCAGGGGGGAGGGGGGGGGCGGGGGGATGCGACACCCCGCGATTGTAAAGCGTCAGGCGGGAGCGGATGGCCGCACGGCGTAGCGCGGCGGGCGGCCCGCAAGGCCGTCTTCCAGGCTCTCGAGCATCATGTCGAGCTGCACCAGGATGGCGGCGGGCGAGCGGCCCGAGATGTGGGGCGTCAGCACGACGTTGTCCATGCCCGCCAGCTCGGCCAGCAGCGCGGCGGGCGGCTCGGGCTCTTCCTCGAGCACGTCCAGGCCGGCGCCGGCCAGTTGTCCGGCGCGCAGCGCCTCCAGCAGGTCGTCGGTCTTGAGCACCGATCCGCGCGCGACGTTGATGACGACGCCGCCGGGCCCCAGAGCCTGGAACATCTCGCGGTTCAACAGGTGGCGCGTGCGCGGGCCGCCAGGGCAGCAGGCGAACAGGAAATCGCTGTTGCGGGCGAGTTCCAGCGGGTCGGCGTAGTAGGTCCCCGGCGCGCCGGGCTTGGGGGACGGGTTGTGGTAGCCGATGTCGGCCCCGCAGGCGGCGGCGCGGTCGGCCACCATCCGGCCGATCTGGCCCAGGCCGATGACGCCCACCCGGGACTTGTTCAGGCTGGGGCGGGGCGCGCGCAGCGAGGTCCAGGCTTCGCCGCGGGCCAGCCGGTTGCCCAGGGCGCGCAGGCCGCGCGCGACCGCGAGGGCGAGGCCGATCGCATGGTCGGCCACCGTGGCGGCATTGGCGCCGGGGGCGTTCGTGACCACGATGCCCCGGGCATGGGCGCCGGCGATGTCGATGTTCTCGGTGCCCGCGCCCATGGAACAGATCACGCGCAGCCGGGGCAGCTTGTCCATTTGCGCGGCGGTCAGGCCGATCGATCCATTGGTGACCACCGCTTCGACGTCGGCGGTGGCGCCGTCGCCGAAGTCCGATGCGCTTTCGTGCAGGTGATAGTGGCGCGCGATACCGTCGCGCAGCGCGGGCGGCAGGGGAATGGTGGTCAGGACGTGTCGGGTCATGGGGGGTTCCAGGGATGGGCGGTGCGCCGCGCGCGGCGCATGGGGACCGTTTCAGCCGGCCGGCTTGACTTCCTTCACGGCGCCCTTCCAGCCATTTTCCGTGATGTCGAAGACCGTGCCGTCCGGCATCCGGTATTTGACCTCATAAAACACGTTGGGGTCGGTTTCCTTGCGGCCGGTCAGGTAGGTGCCGCCGGCTTCGGTGATGCGCTTCTCGGCGGCTTCCAGGTCGTCGACCCACATGCCGAAGTGGATCACGCCGCGCACGTCCTTCAGGCCCGCGTAGCCGGGCACGGTCTCGTTGGCGAAGTTCAGCAGCGCCACGTTCATGACGCCGTCCGTCATGTAGACGCCCCGCATGGCCTTGCCGGCGCGCGTCATGCCAAAGGCTTTTTCGAAGAATTGGGCGGCGGCTTCGGGATCTTCCACCGAGAGGGCGATGTGCCTGAGTTTTTCCATGAGTGCTCCTGGTCGTTCAAGGGATCAAAAATGGGGCTTCCCATTTTTTGGTGTTCCATTCTATATTACAGGTATACCAAAATTAGAAAAGGATTTTTGTTGTTGGTTTATTGAATACCTAAAATTGATTTGGCATGTAAGTTGCATCGAATGTCTCCGTGTGACCCGGCGCCTCGGGCGAGTGCGTCATGGGCCACCCCACCAATCTGGAGCTCGGAATGAAAAAGCAACGCAGGTCTTGCATGAAGGCGGGGGCCGTGGCCCTGGCCATGGCGGCATCGGGGGCGGCGTTCACGGCCGGCGCGGCCGCACCCTCCTGGCCGGTGCGGCCGATCACCATCGTGGTGCCCTATGCACCGGGCGGCAACACCGATCTGATGGCGCGCCTGATCGGCGATCAGCTCGCCAAGGCCCTGCACGTGCCGGTGGTGGTCGACAACAAGGCGGGGGCGGCGGGCCTGATCGCGGCGGAGTACGTGGCGCGTTCGCCGGCCGACGGCTACACCTTGTTCATGGGCACGCTCACGCAGATATCCACGGCGCCGTTCACCAACAAGATCCGCTATGACCCGGTGAAGGACTTCGTGCCCATCGCCAACGTGGGCGGCAATCCGTTCGTGATCACGGTCAACGCGCGCGTGCCGGCACGGGACGTGCAGGAACTGATCGCCTATGCCAAGAAGAATCCCGGCAAGCTCAACATGGGGAACGCCGGCGTGGGCGGGCTGACGCACCTGTCGGCCCTGGTCTTCGCCAAGTACACGGGCATCGACGTGGTGGAAGTGCCGTACAAGGGGGCGTCGCTGGCGCTGGGCGACGTGGTGGCCGGCCAGATCGACATGTATTCCGGCAACCTGTCCGAGGTCGTACCCTATGCCCGCGATCCGCGCGTGCGGCTGCTGGGCGTGTCCAGCAGGAACCGGGTCAAGCAGCTGCCGGACGTGCCGGCGCTGGCCGAATCGGTGTCAGGCATTCCGGAGGTCGAGACCTGGAACGGGCTGCTGGGGCCTGCCGGGATGCCGGCGGAGGCCGTGGACCGGATCGCCGGCGCGGTGCTGGCGGCCCTGGCCGAGCCCGCCTTCCGCAAGAAGCTGGAAGATGCCGGCATCACCCCGTTGCCCGAAGCCAAGGAGCAGTTCGCCCAGCGCATCCGGCGCGACATCGAAGTGTGGAAGCCGATGATCGAAATGGCCGGCATCAAACCCGAATAACCCAGGAGGAGGATCATCATGCAAGCAGACAAGCAGCGCGTTCTCATTGTCGGGGCCGGCCCCGTGGGCATGGTGTGCGCGCTGGCGCTGAACCGGCAGGGCATACCGGTGACCGTGTTCGAGCAGGAGCCAGGCCCGGTCAAGGACCAGCGCGCCGCGTCCATCCACCCGACCACGCTGGAAATGCTGGATGAACTGGACGTGACCCGGACCATCGTGCCGCGCGGTCTGGTTTCCGAGACCTACCAGTACCACGACCGGGTCAGCGGGAAGCTGATCGCGGAGTTCGACCTGCGCGGGATGGCGGATGTCTTCCGCTTCCCCTTCGTGCTGCAGTACGAGCAGTACAAGCTGACGGGCGATATCGCGCAGCAGTATGCCGACGAGTCGGATTTCGACGTACGCTACGGGCATGCGGTCGAGCAGGTCGAGGAGCATGCCGACCACGTCGAGATCATGGCCCGGGGGCCCGACGGCATCCGGCGCTATCGCGGCGCCTACCTGATCGGCGCCGACGGCGGTCGCAGCACGGTGCGCAAGGCGGCCGGCATCCCGTTCGAAGGCTTCACCTACCAGGAACGTTTCATCAAGATCGCCACCAGCTTCGATTTCCAGGGGGCCCATCCTGACTACGCCTATCGCAACTATTTCTCCGACCCGGACGAGTGGTGCAACCTGTTCAAGGTCAGGGGCGAGGCCGGGGAAGGGCTATGGCGTGCCATCTTCCCGACCCGCGTGGACGAGTCCGAGGAAGAGGCGCTGAGCGAGCGGGGGGTCGAGGCCAGGCTGCAGAAGTTCTTTCCCAAGGCCGGGCGCTATGAGGTCGCCTATTGCAACGTGTACGGCGTGAACCAGCGCGTGGCGCAGACCTTCCGGCGCGGCCGGCTGCTGTTGGCCGGCGACGCCGCGCACGTCAACAATCCCATCGGCGGCATGGGCATGAACGGCGGCATCCACGACGCCATCAACCTGGCCGGCAAGCTGGGCTCGGTGCTGCGGGGGGCGGACGACGCGCTCCTGGATCAGTACAGCCGCCAGCGGCGCCATGCCGCGGTGGCCTTCGTGCAGGCGCAGACCATCGCCAACAAGAAAATGCTGGAAGAAAAAGACGAGCCCAGCCGCCAGAAGAAATTCGAAGAGCTGGCTCGCATCGCGGAGGATCCGGCGGGCGCGCGGCAGTACATGCGCCGCGCCTCGCTGCTGGAGAGCCTGGAAACCGCCAATGCCATCACCTGAGGACACCATGATCGATCCCACCCGCACGCTGGGCAGCCTGCCGCCCGAGCAGGCCGCCGAACTCGAGCGCGCCGGCCCTATCTGGGGCACCGACATCAATCGCTTCCGCGACCTGGTCGTCAAGCTGTATTCGCCGCTGGTCGCGGCGGCGCCCAAGGATGGGATCGCCGTCGCGCGCGACCTGCCCTACGGGGACAGCGCGCGCCAGGTGCTGGACATCTTCACGCCCGACGGCGCGCGCGATGCCGATGTCGTGGTCTTCGTTCACGGCGGCGCTTTCATCCGCGGGTCCAAGAGCTCCAACGGCCATATCTACGACAACGTGTCGTACTGGTTCGCGCGCCAGGGCATGGTGGCGATCAACATGGAATACCGCCTGGCGGGCGAGGCACCGTTCCCGGGTGGCGCCGACGACGTGGCCGCCGCCGTGCGCTGGCTGGCGGAGCACGTGTCCGCCTACGGCGGCAATCCGCGCCGCATGTTCCTGATCGGACACTCGGCGGGCGGCACCCACGTGGCCACCTATTGCTTCGATCCTCGCCGGGGCTACCGGCCCGATCCCGGCGTGCTGGGCGCGGTACTGGTCAGCGCGCGGCTGCGGGCCGACACGCTGCCGGGCAATCCCAACGCCCGGGCGGTCGAGGCCTACTTCGGCACCGATCCGGCCCGCCACGAAGCCGACTCGCCCATGGCCTACGCCGCCGAGGCGGATCTGCCGGTGATGATCGCCATCGCGCAATACGAGAATCCCTACCTGGACCTGTACGGGTTGGAGTTCTGCCAGCGCGTGGCCCGCGCGCGCGGCCATGTTCCCCGCTTCGTGCAGATGATGCGGCACAACCACACGTCCATCGTGGCCCATTTCGACAGCGGCGAGGAAACGCTGGGTCGCGAGATCCTGGACTTCTTCCGCGGCATCGCCTGATTTTCCCTTCTTCGAGGTTCCCATGAGTGATTCCGCCACGCTTGCCACCCGCGCCCAGCCGCTGGGCAAGTATCCCCACTACAAGACGATGGGCGACAGCATCTACCTGTCGGGCATCAGCGCCCGGCTGCCCGACGGCTCCATCGCCGGCACCACCCGCCATGCCGACGGCAGCGTGACGCGCGACATCGAGGTCCAGACCCGGGTGGTGATCGAAAATGTGCGGGCCACGCTGGCCGAGGCCGGGGCGACCCTGGCCGATTGCATCGACATCCTGGTATTCCTGACCGATATGAAGGACTTCCCGAAATACAATGCGGTCTACGGCGAGTATTTCGATGCAGGCGGCCCCACCCGCACCACGGTGGCGGTCAGCGAGCTTCCGCGTCCCGACATGATCGTCGAGATGAAAGTGGTGGCATGCCGGCCCCGGCCGTGACCGCATGCGGCCTACTGACCAATCGGGTAGTCATGTCCACGATTTCTTCCAAGATCTCCAAGCAACTGGCTGAACAAATCATCGACGGCACCTATCCGCCGGGCACCAAGCTCGAGGAACGGTCGCTGGCCGAGAAGTTCAACGTGTCCCGTACGCCCATCCGCGAGGCCCTGCGCGAGCTGGGCAGCCGGGGACTGGTGGAGGTGATGCCGCGCCGGGGCGTGGTGGTCGCCTCCATCGGCGTCAAGGAACTGGCCAAGCTGCTGGAGGCCGATTGCGAGCTGGAGGCGCTGTGCGCGCGCCGCGCCGCCGAATGCATGACGGCCATGGAGAAGAAGGAGCTCGAATTCATCTACGAACAGAGCGCCGAGTTCGCCCGGAACGAGGATCTTGCCGGCTATCTGAACAACAACCGCCAGTTCCATGCGCAGATCCTGGCCGGCGCCCACAACGAGGTGCTGGCTTCGATGGTGGCCGACCTGCGCGAGCGGCTGGCGCCGTTCCGCCAGGCCCAGGCCCACGTGAACGACCGGCTGTCGGTGTCGCACGACGAGCACGAGCCCATCGTCAAGGCCATCCTGGGCGGCGACTGCGAGGCGGCGTACAACGCCATGCGCAGCCACCATGCCCGCCTCAGCAATCACGTGCTGAGGCTGATCCGTTCGCGCCAGGACGAGGACGCCTGAGCCCGCGGAGCCGGCCGGCGGCTGCCGCGGCCAGGGGGCCTCAGGCCCCTTCTTCCGGCTTCGGCCCGTCGTCCGGGGCGGGTGAGCCCGCGTCGTCCAGGCGCAGGTCGGTGGCGTCGGGGCCGTCCGCCGCGTCCGTCTCGGCGATTTCCACCGCGGCTTCGGCCGTTGCCGGCTCGTCCTCGATGTCCTCGGTTTCCCCCTGCGCATCCACCACGTCCAGGAAGCGGCAGTCCAGGCTCAGGTCGAGCTCGTCGTCGCCCATGACTTCCAGCAGGACGTGCCGGCCGCGCTCCAGTTCCGGCAGCGTGCCCACGCGGGTGTAGAAGGGCGCGTCCTTCAACCTGACCAGGTCCTCGCGCAGGACCACGGCCTCGATCCGGCGCAGGCCCTGCTGCTTGACCCAGCGCAGGCACCAGAAGCGTTCCATGGCCTGCTGGAAATCGGCATAGGCGCCATACTTGGCCTCGAAGGCGCTGATGACAGCGTACAGGTCGGCCTCGCGCGGCTTGAAGGGGGCGACCAGGCGGGCCGATACGCCGTGCTCGATGGCGGCGATCAACTGGCCCTGGTTGACCAGGTCCACATAGCGCCGCAGCGGCGACGTGCACCAGGCGTACTGCGGCACGCCTATCGAGTCGTGGGGCGCCGCGGCGGTCCCCATCCGTACCCGGCCCATCTGCTGCGAGCGGTAGATGCCCGGCACCCCGCAGGACGACAGCAGTCCGCCCCAGAGGTTGTTGGCCAGGATCATGTACTCGGCCACCAGCCGGTCCAGCGGCGCGTTGCGCTTGCGCTGCTCGATGCGCACGTGGGCCGATTCGGGGTGGTCGGCGTCGCCGTCCACGTAGAAGCTGAAATCGACCCGGTTGTTCGACTCGGGCTTGCCGCGGACTTCGTCGCGGCGCCGGGACAGGGCCTTGGCCAGCCGCCACAGCGGACGGAAGACGTGGCCGTAGGGCAGCTCGGCGGCGGGGTCGTCCAGTTGCTCTTCGCCGACCTGGTCGTCCAGCGTGTTGTGGCGCAGGTTCTCGCGCACGACGATGCGCTCGAGGCGCGACTCGTGCGACAGGATCTCGCCGGTGTCGGGATGGGCGACGACGTACAGCGACAGGGCGGGCACGGGCCGCCCGGCATCCAGCGAGAAGGCGGCGATCACCTCGTCGGGCTGCATCGGGATCTTGGCGCCCGGCATGTAGACGGTGGACATGCGCGCGCGGGCCAGCGCGTCCAGGTCGCTGTCGCGCGTGACGGCCAGGGCCGGGGCGGCGATGTGGATGCCGACCCGAAGCGTGCCGTCGTCCAGCGCTTGTACCGACAGCGCATCGTCGATCTCGGTGGTCGTGATGTCGTCCACCGAATAGGCTTCGACGTCGGCCAGCGGCAGTTCGCGCGTGACGGCGGGCACCTCGGCCGGGGCGAAGCCCGTGCCGCGCGGGAATTGCTGGGTGTAGAAGCGGCGCTTGTGGATGGCGATCGCGCTGGGGAAGGCACCCAGGTTCATCAGCAGCCGTTCGGGACGCATCTGCAGCTGGGTGCAGGCGGCGTCCAGCGCCTTCCATTCCAGGGTGTTCTTGTCGGGCTTGAACAGCAGGGTCTCGGCCTGCCGGGCCAGCGGCTCGGGCAGGGTGCCGGCCTTGATCTCGTCCACCCAGGCCTGCTGCTGTTCGGCCTGGCGCTTCTTCTTTTCCAGGGCGGCCAGTGCGGCCGCCAGGATGTCGGGCGGGGCGGGACGGTACTTGCCCTTGCCGCGGCGGTGGAAATAGACCGGGGCGCCGTGCACGCGCAGCAGCATGGCGGCCTGTTCCACCGGGGTGGGCGGGTGGCCGTAGTATTCCTCGGCCAGCACGGGGATGTCGAAGTCGTCCTTGGGCGCGCATGCCCACAGGAATTCCAGGTCCAGGTCCTGCGAGGACGCGTCGGCCTCCTTCAGCAGGGCCTCGGGCGATGGCTGCTCGAAACGCACGATGACCGCGGATTTCTTGATCTTGCTGCGCTTGCCGCTGGCCGCCTCGACCTGCAGGCTGGTGTCGGTTTCGCTCAGGACAGTGGCGGCCTTGAATCCGCCGTCATCCTCGTAGAGGACATGCATCGTGTGTTTACCCAGGGAGTGATTCGTCGTCTGCCGCGGCGTCGGCGAAAGCCAGGACGCCGGGCAGGTAATGCTCGAAGTCGGAGATACCGTGGTCGCCGCCTTCGATGATGTGCTGCCGCGCGCCCGCATAGTGGTCGCGCATTTCGCGCCAATCCAGCACTTCATCGCCGGTGGCCGCCAATAGATAGTAGCGGGAGGGACGGGTGATGTGCGCGACGGCGTAGGCGCGCAGCTCGTCCACGTGGCCGGCCGTGAAGAGGAATGGCTGGCCGTCGTGGTAGGACAGGTGTTCGCCCACCTGCGTGGCCAGGTCGCGCGGCGCATGCACGGCCGGGTTGAGCAGCGCGGCGCGGCAGCCCAGCCGTTCGGCCAGCCAGGTGGCGTAGTAACCGCCCAGCGAGGATCCGACCAGGGTCAGTTCCTGCCCGTTCGCCCGGGCATGGCGCTGCATGTCGCGCGCCAGCGGCTCGGCCAGTTCCATGGTTTCCCGAGGGCTGGCCGGCAATTGCGGGCAGGCCCATTCGCGCCGGCGCCCGCGCTCGGCCATGGCCTGGGCCAGGAGCCGCGCCTTGGTCGAGGCGGGCGAGGACCGGAACCCATGCAGGTAGAGGATCATCATGCGGACCCGGCGCCGGAAGCGCGCTCGCGCAGCGCCCGCAGCAGCTTGTCGTGCACGCCGCCGAAGCCGCCGTTGCTCATCACCACGACGTGGTCGCCGGGGCGCGCGGCGGCGGCAATGGCCGCGACCATGGCCGGCAGGTCCGACCAGCCGCTGGCCCGGCCGCCCAGCGGCGCCAGGGCCTCGGCCGGGTCCCAGCCCAGCGCGTGCTTGCCGTCCTGGGTGCCGAAGCAGAACACCAGGTCGGCGTCCTGCAGCGAACCGGGAAGCTGGGCTTTCATGGCACCCAGCTTCATGGTGTTCGAGCGGGGTTCCAGCACGGCCAGGATGCGCTCGCCCGGTACCCGGGCGCGCAGGCCGGCCAGGGTGGTGGCGATGGCGGTGGGGTGGTGGGCGAAGTCGTCGTAGACCCGCACGCCGTCCACGGTGCCGCGCAGTTCCATGCGGCGCTTGACCCCCGCGAAGCGGCTCAGGGCCGCCACGGCGTCAGCCGGGGCGACACCCGCGTGCTCAGCCGCGGCGATGGCCGCCAGGGCGTTCATCCGGTTGTGTTCGCCGCTCAGCGTCCAGGCCACGCGGCCCGCGGACGTGCCCCGGTGGATGACTTCGAAGGTGCCCGAGGCGTCCTCCGGGCCCGCCTGCCAGTTGCCTTCGGCGCCGAACGTGACCGTTTCCGACCAGCATCCACGCGCCAGCACCCGGTCGATGGCGGGCGTGCGGGTGGGGGCGACGACCCGCCCCTGGCTGGGGATGGTCCGCACCAGATGGTGGAATTGGGTTTCGATCGCAGCCAGATCCGGGAAGATGTCGGCGTGATCGTATTCCAGGTTGTTCAGGATGGCGGTGCGAGGCCGGTAGTGGACGAATTTCGAGCGCTTGTCGAAGAAGGCCGTGTCGTACTCGTCGGCCTCGATCGCGAACACCGGCCGCGCGGCGCCCCGGCCGGGCAGGAGGCGCGCCGACACGCCGAAGTCCTGCGGCACGCCGCCCACCAGGAAGGACGGCTGCAATCCGGCCGATTCCAGGATCCAGGCCAGCATCGACGTCGTGGTCGTCTTGCCGTGCGTGCCGGCCACGGCCAGCACATGGTGGCCGGGCAGGACGTGCTCGCCCAGCCATTGCGGGCCGGACGTGTAGGGCAGGCCCTCGTTCAGGATGGCTTCCATCAGCGGGTTGCCGCGGCTCACCACGTTGCCGACCACGAACAGGTCCGGCCGCAGCGCCGTCTGGCTGGCGTCGAAGCCTTCGATGAGTTCGATGCCCTGTTCCATGAGCTGGGTGCTCATGGGCGGGTAGACGCCGGCGTCGCAGCCGGTGACGCGGTGCCCGGCCGCCCGCGCGATCAGCGCCAGGCCGCCCATGAAGGTGCCGCAGATGCCGAGTATGTGTAGATGCATGGTTGCCTGCTTCCGGTCGGGGTATGGATTGTAGACGCCCGGGCCGGTCCGCCGCGGGCCGGGGCGGGGACGAAGTATGATGTCGGGGTCACCTCCTCGGAGCAATCATGTCGTTTTCTTCTTTGCGCCAGGAAATCGCCGCCGCCGCGGCCCGGATGATCGCCGAGGACGGGCTGGACTACAGCACGGCCAAGCGCAAGGCGGTCAAGCAACTGGTGGGGGCGGGCAGCCTGCCCCGCGGCGACGTACTGCCGGACAATGACGAAATAGAGAGCGAGGTCCGCGAATATCAGGCCTTGTTCATGGGGGACACCCAGCCCGCGCGCCTGGCACGGCTGCGGCGGGTGGCGCTGTCGGTCATGGACCTGCTGGAACGATTCCAGCCCTACCTGGTCGGTCCTGTCTGGAACGGCACCGCGGGCGAGCATTCCGACATCGCCCTGCAGTGCTTCGCCGACTCATCCAAGGAAGTCGAGATATTCCTCCTGAACCGTGGCATCAAATACGAAGTGGGCGAGCGCCCGGATTTCCGCGGCCGCGGCAAGGTCGAGGCCCTGTACTTCCTCTGGCAGGAGGAAGGTGTCATGTTGAGCATCTATGATGGCCTGGCGCTGCGTGGCGCCTTGAAGCCGGGCCCGGACGGCCGTGCCGAGCGCGGCGACGCGCGGGCCGTGGCCCGGCTGCTGGACGACGTCGAGGGGCGGGTGCAGGGGGAAACGGCATGAGCGAATTTTCTCGCCGCCGGCTGTTGGCATACGGCGGCACGGGCGTCGCGGCGGCCCTGGTGGGCGGCGGCGTGGCCTGGTGGCGCCTGGCGCCCACCGCCGCGTCCGACCGTGCGGTGAACATCCTGTATGCGCAGACGCTGGAGGGGCTGGACGGCCGTTCCTATCCGTTCCAGCAATGGCGGGGACAGCGCTTGGTGGTGAATTTCTGGGCGACCTGGTGCCCGCCCTGCGTGGACGAGATGCCTGAACTGGACATGCTGCACAAGGAATTCGTCAATACGGCGCAGTTTGTCGGGATCGGCATCGATTCGGCCGCCAACATGCAGAAATTCGTCGAAAAAGTGCCCGTGGGTTATCCTTTGCTGATCGCCGGCAATGTCGGTACGGAACTGGCGCGCGAGCTGGGCAATGCCAGCGGCGGCTTGCCGTATACGGTAGTGATCGACGAAAAAGGGGGAGTAATCCATCAGTATTCCGGCCGGATCAAGCCCGACACCCTGCGGGGCGTGCTCAAGCCTGCCTGAATGCCGTCCGGATCCCCCGGGCATCCCCGGGGCGGGATGTTCCCGACATAGGCAGAATCGTCGAATTCGTTACAATTGATAGACAATATGGCGTGTTTTGCGTAAAAATCGCGCCCTTCCGTATCGCATCGCAGGCATATGGCCCATCGCATCCTGGTTTTGCACGGCCCGAATCTGAATCTGCTCGGCACGCGCGAGCCTGGTATCTATGGTGCGACGACGCTGGCCGACATCGATGCCCGGCTGCTGGCCCTGGCACAGCAGCACGGCGCATCGCTCGCCTCGTTCCAGAGCAACCACGAAGGTGCGCTGGTCGACCGCATTCAGGCGGCCGCGGGCGAAGGTGTCGATTTCATCGTGATCAATCCGGCGGCCTACACGCACACCAGCGTGGCGGTCAGGGATGCGCTTGCGGCGGTAGCGGTGCCGTTCATCGAAGTCCATTTGTCGAACGTGCACAAGCGGGAAGCCTTCAGGCACCGTTCTTATTTTTCCGACCTGGCCGTGGGCGTGATCGCCGGGCTGGGCGTCGATGGCTATGAAGCGGCCGTGCGCTACGCGCTGTCGCATTGAAGAAAATTACGGGGAAGCCCCATGGATCTTAGAAAACTGAAAACCTTGATCGACCTGGTTGCCGAGTCCGGCATCGCCGAGCTCGAGATCACCGAGGGCGAAGGCAAGGTGCGCATCGTCAAGTTCGCGCAGGGTGGCCAGTTCACCGCCGCGCCGGGGGTCCAGGCCTACCAGGTCATGCCGCAGGCCGCGGCCACGCCGGCTCCGGCCGCCGAAGCCGCGCCCGCCCCGGCGCCCGTCGTGGCCCAGGGCCACATCGTCAAGTCGCCCATGGTCGGCACCTTCTACCGTGCGCCCAACCCCGGCGCCGCGGCGTTCGTGGACGTCGGCCAGGCGGTCAAGGAAGGCGATCCCCTGTGCATCATCGAGGCCATGAAGCTGCTCAACGAGATCGAGGCGGACAAGGCCGGCACCATCAAGGAAATCCTGGTCGAGAACGGCCAGCCGGTCGAATTCGGCCAACCTCTGTTCGTGATCGGCTGACCGGTCGACACCATGCGCATCGACACCTTGCCCGTTGATGCGCTCCACACCGTGTTATCAGTCGGGCGCAGGGACCGGCGCGCCAGTCCCGGCAAGGCATCGTCCGCCGCGACGCCGCCGGAGGAAACCGTCCCGACCAGCCGTCCGACTTTTTCAGGACATTCGTTCATGTTTGAAAAGATCCTGATCGCGAATCGCGGGGAAATCGCCCTGCGCATCCAGCGCGCCTGCCGCGAGCTGGGGATCAAGAGCGTGGTCGTGCACTCCGAGGCCGACCGCGAGGCGAAGTACGTCAAGCTGGCCGACGAGTCGGTCTGCATCGGGCCCGCGCCCTCGCGCGAGAGCTACCTGAACATGCCGGCCATCATCTCGGCGGCCGAAGTGACCGACGCCGAGGCCATCCACCCGGGTTACGGCTTCCTGTCCGAGAATGCCGATTTCGCCGAGCGGGTCGAGAAAAGCGGCTTCGTGTTCATCGGCCCCAAGCCCGAGTCCATCCGCATGATGGGCGACAAGGTCAGCGCCAAGCAGGCCATGATCGCGGCCGGAGTTCCTGTGGTGCCCGGTTCCGACGGCGCGCTGCCCGAGGACTCCAAGGAAATCATCCAGACCGCCCGCAAGGTCGGCTATCCGGTCATCATCAAGGCCGCCGGCGGCGGTGGCGGCCGGGGCATGCGCGTGGTCCACACCGAGGCCGCGCTGCTCAACGCCGTGACCATGACACGGTCCGAAGCCGCGGCCGCGTTCAACAATCCCGACGTGTACATGGAGAAGTTCCTCGAGAATCCCCGCCACGTCGAGATCCAGATCCTGGCCGACGGCCAGCGCAGCGCGATCTGGCTGGGCGAGCGCGACTGCTCGATGCAGCGCCGCCACCAGAAGATCATCGAGGAAGCGCCGGCGCCGCACATCCCGCGCCGGCTGATCGACCGCATCGGCGACCGCTGCGCCGATGCCTGCCGCAAGATCGGCTATCGCGGCGCGGGCACGTTCGAGTTCCTGTACGAGAACGGCGAGTTCTATTTCATCGAAATGAACACCCGCATCCAGGTCGAGCACCCGGTTACCGAGGCGATCACCGGCGTGGACCTGGTGCAGGAGCAGATCCGTATCGCCGCCGGCGAGAAGCTGCGGCTGCGCCAGCGCGACGTCGTGTTCCGCGGCCATGCCATCGAATGCCGGATCAACGCCGAGGATCCGTTCCGCTTCACCCCCAGCCCGGGCCGCATCACCAACTGGCACGTCCCCGGGGGCCCCGGCATCCGCGTCGACTCGCACGTCTACAACGGCTATTTCGTGCCGCCGAACTACGATTCCATGATCGCCAAGGTCATCGCCTACGGCGATACGCGCGACCAGGCGCTGGCGCGCATGCGCATCGCCCTGTCGGAAATGGCGGTCGACGGCATTTCGACCAACATCGCGCTGCATCGCGAACTGCTCCAGGATGCCCGCTTCATCGAAGGCGGAACCAACATCCATTATCTGGAGCATCGCCTGTCCCAGCGTCCGGACTGAAGGTAGCGAGTCCGTATGCGCGAACTGGTGTTCGACTGCCCCGAGCAATTGGCCGAGCCGCTGTCCGACGCGCTGCTGGAAGCGGGCGTGTTGTCGGTGTCGGTCGAGGATGCCGACTTCGGCACCGAGGCCGAGCGGCCCTTGTTCGGTGAACCCGGCCTCGAACCGGAAACCCAGGCGTGGTCGCGCAATCGCGTCGTGGCGCTGCTGCCCGACGGCGAGGATCCGGCCCAACTGCTGGCGGTCGCCTGCGCGGCCTGCGGCATCGACGAACTCCCCGTCTGGCAATTGCGCGACGTGCCGGATGCCGACTGGGTCCGCCTGACGCAGTCGCAGTTCGAGCCCATCGAGGTCGATGCCCGTATCTGGATCGTGCCGACCTGGCACGAAGTGCCGGATCGTCCGGGCACCATCTCCATCCGCCTGGACCCGGGCCTGGCCTTCGGTACCGGCAGCCATCCCACCACCCATCTGTGCCTGGCCTGGCTGGCCGCCAACCTGCAGGCCGGCCGCAGCGTACTGGACTACGGCTGCGGGTCGGGCATCCTGGCGATTGCCGCGCGCAAGCTCGGTGCCGGCGAAACCGTGGGCATCGACATCGACCCGCAGGCGGTCCAGTCCGCCCAGGCCAACGCCCAGGCCAACGAGGTCGAGGTCCTGACCGGCCTGCCCGACGTGCGCCAGGGCTGGCGCGCCGACGTGGTGGTCGCCAACATCCTGTCCAATCCGCTCAAGGTGCTCGCGCCCATGTTGTGCGACCGCGTGCTGCCGGGCGGCGACCTGATCCTGTCGGGCGTGCTCGAGCGGCAGGCCGACGAAGTCGCGCAGGCGTACGCGCCGTGGATCGCGATGAAGGTCTGGCGCGCGCTGGACGGCTGGGTCTGCCTGCACGGGCAGCGTCCCGCCTGACGGACGCCCGGCATGACGCTCGCCACTCGCTGCCCCCAGTGCGCCACAGCGTTCCGGGTGGCTCCCGACCAGATCAAGCTGCGCGGCGGCTGGGTGCGGTGCGGGGTCTGCAATGAAGTCTTCGATAGCAGCCAGAGCCTGATCGAGCTGGACCCGGCCGGAGGCACGCCGCGCCCGGTGGCCGCCGGTCCGGCCTCGCTGTCCGAGGCGCCGGCCGAGCCGCACGTGCTGCGTCGGCGCGGGGAAGGGCTGACCGCACCCGCGCAGGATGGCGAAGAGCCGTCTTTCGCACCGGAATCCGCGCCGCCGTTTTTCGCGTTGCCGGACGTCGTCGGCAACGAATCCGTCGACCCGCCTACCCGTGCGCCATCGCCGTCCGGGGTCGAGTCCTCTTCGGTTTCGGGCGACGTCGCGCCGCCGCTTGCTTCGGACGAGGGCCTGCCTTCGGTGCTGCGATCCCGCCGCCCCGCGCCGGCCGGCCTGCCGGACGAAGCCCGGGCCGAGCCGGAGGTGGAGGCCGAGCGGCAACCCGCCGCCGATAACCTGCATGCTCCCATCGTGAGCGAGTCCCGTCCACGCGCGCAGGAACCGCGAAGCGACGAGGCGCCCGATTTCCTCGACCAGGACGTCCGCCGGCGCCGTCGGCGTGCCCTGTGGCTGTGGAGCCTGGCCGCGCTGATCGCGCTGCTGGTCCTGCTGGCGCAGGCGGCGTGGATCTTCCGTGCCGAGATCGCGACCCGCGTGCCCATGCTCCGGCCCGGCATGGAACGGCTGTGCCAGCGGTGGCAGTGCACCGTGGGCTATCCCCGCGCGCCCGAACTGCTGGTCATCGAATCTTCGTCCGTCGAGCCCTGGTCGCCCGAGTCGCCGGGATTCGCGCCGCCGATCGCCGACATGGCCGAGTCGGCGCCGGGCGAATCCTCGGAAGTCGTCCTGCCGACGCGCCAACTGGCGCTGCGGATGGTGCTGCGCAACCGCGCCACGTTCCCGCAGTCCTGGCCCGCCATCGAACTGTCGTTGATGGACCTGTCCGACGCGGTAGCCGCCCGCCGGGTGCTGCTGCCGTCGGTCTATCTGTCGCCCCGCGATTTCGCCCAGCCCCTGGGGCCGCTCCAGGAGCGGGTCCTGCGGATTCCCATCGAAACCATCGACGCCCACGCCACCGGCTACCGCGTCGCCATCTTCTATCCGTGACCGCCATGGCCCATCCCGAAACCGCTCCCGTCATCATCTGCGGCTCCGTTGCGTTCGATACGATCATGGTGTTCGAAGGCAAGTTCCAGGAACACATCTTGCCGGAGCAGGTCCACGCGCTCAGCGTCTCCTTCCTGGTGCCGTCCATGCGCAAGGAGTACGGCGGTTGCGCGGGCAACATCGCCTACAACATGCGGCTGCTGGGCGGTACGCCCGTGCCGGTGGCCACCGTGGGCGAGGACGCGGGCGACTACCTGCGCCGCATGCGCGAGCAAGGCACCAACGTCGACTGGGTCAAGGTCGTTCCCGACACCTTCACCGCGCAGTGTTTCATCACGACCGACCTGGCGGACAACCAGATCACCGCTTTCCACCCCGGCGCCATGTCGGCGGCGGCCACCAACGACCTGACCGGGGCGCCCGGCGTCTGGGGCATCGTCGCGCCCGACGCGAAGGACGGCATGTTCGCGCATGCCCGGCGGCTGCATGCGCAAGGCATTCCCTTCATCTTCGATCTGGGCCAGGCCATGCCGCTGTTCAGCGGCGAGGACCTGGAGGAAATGCTGGCGCTCGCGCAAGTGCTGACGGTCAACGACTACGAGGCCCATGTGGTCGAGCAGCGCACGGGCCGCAGCATGGCCGACATCGCCGCCGGCCTGCAGGCAGCCATCGTGACCCGGGGCGAGAAGGGCTCGACGCTGCTGACCGGCGGCCAGGAGATCCAGATCGATCCCGTCAAGGCCGAGGCGGTGGTGGATCCCACCGGCTGCGGCGATGCCTACCGGGCCGGCCTGCTGTACGGGCTGACGGTGGGATGGCGCTGGGAAGACTGCTGCAAGCTGGCCAGCCTGATGGGTGCGATCAAGATCGCCTGGCGGGGCCCGCAGAACCACCAGATCAGCCGCGAAGAGATCTCGTCGCGCCTGGAGCGCAGCTACGGACTCTCGTTGCCCCAGGGCTGACGCGCCCATCGCGGTCATGGTTTGAAACAACCTGGCCGGTCCGGGGCAGGCGCCCAAGGGCCGGGGGGCGAACCGACAGGGTATAAATCCAGTCCAAGACCTTTGTTTCATACCAAGAAGAGGGCGCTGCGGCGTTTCTCCGCTTTTCCATCAGGATGGCTCTATGAATCCAAGCAATTCGTCTCTTTCCCTGGCTGCCGGACGCGGGCGCGTGCTGGCCGTGGCCGCCGCGCTGTCCGCGCTGGCGCTTCTGGCCGGATGCGCGACGGGCAGCAACTCGGCGTCGGTCTATGACCGCAACCAGGCGCAGCGCGAGCAGGTGGTGCGCATGGGGACGGTGGAGTCGGTGCGGCGCGTCACGATCGACCGCGGCCAGACCGGCGTGGGCACGGCCGGCGGCGCCATCGTCGGCGGCGTGGCGGGCAGCAGCATAGGCGGGGGCCGCGGCCAGATCATCACGTCGGTGCTGGGCGCGATCGCCGGCGGCATCGCCGGGCAAGCCGTGGAAGGCGGCATGTCCAAGCGCGACGGCCTGGAAATCACCGTTCGCTTCCAGAACGGAGAAATGCGCTCCATCGTGCAGGAAGCCGACGAGATGTTCTATGTCGGGGATCGTGTGCGCGTGCTGAGCGGAACCGGCGCCACCCGCGTCACGCATCTGTAAGGCAGAGAGGCCAGGCGCCGCTTGCCTGGCGGCGCTTCAGCGATGCCGGCGTGGGCCTTGAGCCCGCCTGGCATCACAGCCCGAAGATGGGCAGGCCGATGCGGGACAGCACCATCAGCGCGATCTGCGTCAGCAGGAACAGGACTAGCGGCGACAGGTCCAGGCTTCCCAGCGAAGGCAGCACGCGCCGGATCGGATCCAGCAGCGGCGCCGTCAGCGCGTGAAGGACCGGCATGGCCGGCGCGCTGGGATTGACCCACGACAGGATCACCATCAGCAGCGTGACCCACATCACCAGGTTGATGGACCACTTCAGCATCAGCATCAGCGCGATCCACAGCCCCTCGGGCAGCATGGAAAGCGGATTGCCGCCCGCCACCAGCATGATGGCCACCAGATAGACCAGCGCCGTCAACCAGGCCGCCACCAGGCTGGCCCAATCCACGCCACCCCGCCCCCCCAGCACCCGCCGCAGCGGAATCACCACCCAGTCGGTGACCTGGAACACGGTCCGCGAAATAGGGTTGTACGGCGGCATCCGCACGAACTGCAGCCACAGCCGCAGCAGCAGCACGGCCCCGTAAAGGGTGAAAACGACGTTGAGCAGAAAACGGGCGATATCGCCAACCATGGGAACTCCGAATGCCTGCACGACTTATTCAGCAGGCTGTAAGCAAAAGATTATAGCTCCCTGCACAAGTCTCCCACCGACCCAGGATGCGGTGGATCCGGCTTTGCCGGTCCACCCGCATCGCCCCCTGGGGGGGCGCGCGAAGCGCGTAGGGGGGACTAAAAAACCCCGCCAAAGCTTGCACCTTGGCGGGGTTTGAACCAGAGCGCAAGGCGCTCCGATTAGGGCTTACGGGCGGCTGCCCGTAGGGAAGGGCCAAGCAGCGGCAGGGTTGAGCGCCGTTTTCGCGCCCGGCGCAGCCGCGGTCGAGGGCGCAGGGGCAGGCTTTTTGGCAGCAGGCTTCTTGGGAGCCGCCTTTTTGGCCGCAGGCTTCTTGGCAGCAGGCTTCTTGGCAGCAGGCTTCTTGGCGGCAGCTTTCTTGGCCGGGGCCTTCTTGGCTGCAACCTTCTTCACTGCGGCTTTCTTGGCCGGGGCCTTCTTGGCCGCAACCTTCTTCACTGCGGCTTTCTTGGCCGGGGCCTTCTTGGCCGCAACCTTCTTCACTGCGGCTTTCTTGGCCGGAGCCTTCTTGGCCGCGACCTTCTTCACTGCGGCTTTCTTGGCCGGGGCCTTCTTGGCCGCGACCTTCTTCACCGCGGCTTTCTTGGCCGGAGCCTTCTTCGCCGCAACCTTCTTCACTGCCGCCTTCTTGGCCGGGGCTTTCTTAGCCGGGGCTTTCTTGGCTACCGCTTTCTTCGCGGCCTTCTTGGCTGTCGCCATGGTCTGCTCCTTTACGAGACGTTCAGGGACCCAGAACACGAACCCGCTCGGACCATCCTCACGGGCTATTCATCGGCGCAAACCCTGCTGGTGAACGAAACCTCAACAGCGGAATCAGTTTGCGCTAATGAATGCTTTACACAGCCATTCGACATACCCCGCACCGTGTGCGACCCATGTCGAATGACTTGGCAGGCGGTTTCCCGCCTGCCGGATGACACCTCCGTTTGCCCGGCCGCCCATGCTTCGTCTTCGACAAAGCAACAGGCGCAGGGGCCGGATGGTGCGCTGGGCGAGGGGGCCTGCCCCAACCGCCGCGTCTGAACTCATCCGGGCCCTGCCGGGCGCCCGAGGGCGCCTGATCCTGTCTACGTGCGGTCTAGTCCCAGCTCAGCGCTCCGCCGGTCTGGTACTCGATCACACGCGTTTCAAAGAAATTGCGTTCTTTCTTCAAGTCGATCATTTCCGCCATCCACGGGAAGGGGTTTTCTTCCTGGGGGTACAGCGGCTCGATGCCGATCTGCTGGCAGCGGCGGTTGGCGATGAAGCGCAGATACGATTTGAACATCGGCGCATTCAGGCCCAGCACGCCACGCGGCATGGTGTCTTCGGCGTAAGCGTATTCGAGTTCGACCGCCTTGCGGAAGAGGCCGCGGATTTCCTCGCGGAATTCCGGCGTCCACAGATGCGGGTTCTCGAGCTTGATCGTGTTGATGAGGTCGATGCCGAAATTGCAGTGCATGGACTCGTCCCGCAGGATGTACATGTACTGCTCGGCCGCGCCGGTCATCTTGTTCTGCCGGCCCAGCGCCAGGATCTGGGTGAAGCCGACGTAGAAGAACAGGCCTTCCATCAGGCATGCGAAGACGATCAGCGACTTCAGCAGGGTCTGGTCGGCCTCCGGCGTGCCCGTCTTGAAGTTCGGGTCGGCGATGGCGTCGATGAAGGGGATCAGGAATTCGTCCTTGGCGCGGATGGACGGAACTTCATTGTAGGCATTGAAGATTTCCGACTCGTCCAGGTCCAGGCTTTCGACGATGTACTGGTAGGCGTGGGTGTGGATCGCTTCCTCGAAAGCCTGGCGCAGCAGGAACTGCCGGCACTCCGGGGCGGTGATGTGGCGATACGTGCCCAGCACGATGTTGTTCGCGGCGAGCGAGTCGGCCGTGACGAAGAACCCCAGGTTGCGCTTGATGATGCGGCGCTCGTCCTCGGTCAGGCCCTCGGGGTTCTTCCACAGCGCGATGTCGCGCGACATGTTGATTTCCTGCGGCATCCAGTGGTTGGCGCAGGTGGCCAGGTATTTTTCCCAAGCCCACTTGTACTTGAACGGGACCAGCTGGTTGACGTCCGTCTGGCCGTTGATGATGCGCTTGTCCGCGATGTTGACGCGGCTTGAGGAGGCGCCGCCGGACGCGGCAGCGCCCGAGGCCAGCGCGACCTCGTCGAACGCGCCGGCGTGTTCGCGCGGCGCGGCGGCGCCCACCGGCTGCAGGGCCGGCGTGGCGGAGGGGGTGGATACTTCTTCGTCCCAAGACAACATAGATCGACTCCGGTGTTCAGCGGGGGTTATTGGCAGGCTTCGCACTCTTCGAAGCCAGGGTCACCCGGCTTCATGGTGCATACCGCCCCGACGATTTCCGGTTCCGGAAGGTTGGTACCCGACGCGGACATTCCCGCATTGGACGATGCCGTGGGCACGGCGTTCAATTCGCCGCCGCGTCCGGTCGATTTTTCTGCGCTGGTCGCACCCAGGGTGCGCAGGTAGTAGGTGGTCTTCAGGCCGCGCTGCCAAGCCAGCTTGTAGGTCTCGTCCAGCTTCTTGCCCGATGCGCCCGCCATATAGATATTGAGCGATTGCGACTGGTCGATCCACTTCTGGCGGCGCGCCGCGCATTCCACGAGCCAACGGGGCTCTACCTCGAAGGCCGTCGCATACAGCTTGCGCAGCTCGGGAGGCACCCGGTCGATCTTGGCGAGACTGCCATCGAAGTACTTCAGGTCCGCGATCATCACCTCGTCCCACAGCCCGAGTTTCTTGAGATCACGTACCAAGTAATCGTTGACGATCGTGAATTCGCCGGAGAGATTCGATTTGACGTACAAGTTCTGATAAGTCGGTTCAATGCACGCAGATACGCCAATGATATTGGAAATCGTCGCCGTCGGGGCAATAGCGATGCAGTTGGAATTGCGCATGCCGTGCAGTTTGATGCGCTCGCGCAACGCATTCCAGTCCATCGACGCGCTTTCGTCGATGTCGACGTAGCCTCCGCGCTCGTCGCGCAGCAGCTTGATGGAGTCCTGCGGAAGAATGCCGCGGTCCCACAGCGAGCCTTCGAACGACGTGTAGCGGCCACGCTCTTCGGCCAGTTCGGTCGACGCGAGGTAGGCGTAGTAGCACACCGCTTCCATCGAGCGGTCGGCGAATTCGATGGCGGCATCCGACGCGTAGGGCACGCGCATGATGTGCAGCGCGTCCTGGAAGCCCATGATGCCCATACCGACGGGGCGATGGCGCAGGTTGGAGTTGCGGGCCTTGTCGACGGCGTAATAGTTGATGTCGATCACGTTGTCGAGCATGCGCATGGCGACGTGGACCGTGCTGCGCAGCTTGTCGTGGTCGAGCTCGACCGTGCCGTCGGCGTTGGTCTTCAGGTGCGCGACGAGGTTGATCGAGCCGAGGTTGCAGACCGCGATCTCGGATTCGTTGGTGTTCAGCGTGATTTCCGTGCACAGGTTGGAGCTGTGGACGACGCCGACGTGCTGCTGGGGAGAGCGGATGTTGCAAGGATCCTTGAACGTGATCCATGGATGGCCGGTCTCGAACAGCATCGACAGCATCTTGCGCCATAGCGACGTGGCCGGGATCTTCTTGAACAGTTTCAGTTCGCCGCTGGCGACCTTGGCCTCATAGCCCAGGTAGGCCTTCTCGAATTCCTTGCCGACCTTGTCGTGCAGGTCGGGGCAGTCGGACGGCGAGAACAGGGTCCATTCGGCGTTGTCCATGACCCGCTTCATGAACAGGTCGGGGATCCAGTTGGCCGTGTTCATGTCGTGGGTGCGGCGGCGTTCGTCGCCGGTGTTCTTGCGCAGTTCGAGGAATTCCTCGATGTCCAGGTGCCACGTCTCGAGGTACGTGCACACGGCACCCTTGCGCTTGCCGCCCTGGTTGACCGCCACCGCGGTGTCGTTGACCACTTTCAGGAAGGGGACGACGCCCTGGCTTTCGCCGTTGGTGCCCTTGATGTGGCTGCGCAGCGCGCGCACGGGGGTCCAGTCGTTGCCCAGGCCGCCGGCGTACTTGGCCAGCAGCGCGTTTTCCTTGATGGCGTCGTAGATGCTCTCCAGGCTGTCGGCCACCGTGGTCAGGTAGCACGACGACAGCTGCGAGTGCAGGGTGCCGGCGTTGAACAGGGTCGGCGTCGAGCTCATGAAGTCGAACGACGACAGGATGTTGTAGAACTCGATGGCGCGGGCTTCGCGGTCGGTTTCTTCCAGGGCCAGGCCCATCGCGACACGCATGAAGAAGGCCTGCGGCAGCTCGATCCGGGTGCCCTTGATGTGCAGGAAGTAGCGGTCGTACAGGGTCTGCAGGCCCAGGTAGGTGAACTGCAGGTCGCGCGTATCCTTCAGCGCCGCCCCCAGGCGCGCGAGGTCGTAGGTGGCCAGCTTGGCGTCAAGCAGGCCGCCTTCGATGCCGCGAGCGATGAACTGCGGGAAATATTCGGCGTAACGCGTGGCCATGGCAGCTTGTTCGACCTCTTCGCCCAGCACTTCCTTGCGGATGGTGTGCAGCAAGAGACGTGCCGTGACGGTGCTGTAGGCCGGGTCCTTTTCCAGCTGCGAGCGCGCGGCCAGGATGGCGGACTTGAAGATTTCGTCGGTGGAGACGCCGTCGTACAGGTTCTTGACGGTTTCCTTGAAGATGCCCTCGGCCGAGGCGAATTCCTCCAGGCCCGAGCACGCGGCCTGGATGATGGCCTGCAGGTGCTGGGGGTCGAGCGGGATGCGCAGGCCGTTCTCGGTGACGTGCACGACGGCCTGGTCGGGCGAGGTGTGCATCAGCGCGCGCTGCTGGGAGCGTTTTTCACGGTACAGCACGTAGGCGCGCGCGACGTCGTGCTCGCCGGAGCGCATCAGGGCCAGTTCGACCTGGTCCTGGATGTCTTCGATATGGACGGTGCCGCCGCTGGGCTGGCGGCGGATCAGCGCGTGGACGACCTGTTTGGTCAGCCCTTCGACGAGCTCGCGCACACGCGCGGAAGCAGCGCCCTGGCCACCGTTGACGGCCAGGAAGGCCTTGGTCAGCGCGATGGAAATCTTGCCGGGTTCGAATCCGACCACGGCGCCGTTGCGCCGGATGACCTTATGGTCGGAATACGCGGTCTGGTCGGCTTCGGTCTGTGCGGGCTTGGAAGCTAGCGGCGCAGCGGTCGATTGGGCCGAGGGAGTCGAGAGTTGCATAAGGCCTCCTGGATGCATGAAGGCGCGGGGGGCCGCGCCGGTACTCGGTGTTCTGGGATTTGCAGCGAAATAATTCTGGATTACAAGGGCGTCAGGCCGCGCCGGAGCGCGGCTTGGGGCCTAACGACGAAGCGCGGAGCGGCATGGGCCGCCGCACATCCGGGCTGGTATGGATAAGCCATGTTTTCCCCCTCCCTTGCAGCGCGGGCACTACATCTAGTGGTGTGTGACCGGCAAGGCACTAATTCTAGGGGGGTGCAGATTGTACGGCAAGTGTCAAAATGTTGCTGGCGGAGAGAATCCGGCGCTCACATAGGTAATCCGGGCTCTATTTGTTAGACAGCTAGCAATCATGCGTGTTTCACGCGGAAAGGTGCACGAGGCAGGCGTGAAATGCGGCGTTTGCAGCGCGTGAAACAGAGCGGGTGCGGGTTGAGCCTGGGCGGGCCGGGGTTGGCGAGGGCGAGATTCTACAGGAGGGGCAGGGCGGTCCAGCCGGTATCGCGGCCATACCGGCCCCAGTCGAAGGCGGGACCGGGGTCGGTCTTGCGGCCGGGGGCGATGTGTTCGTGGCCGCGGACGGCTTGCAGGGGGTGGCGGGCGCGCAGGGCGGGGGTGAGCCAGGCCAGGGCGCGGTACTGGGCGTCGGTGAAGGGCAAGGTGTCGCAGCCTTCGAGTTCGATGCCGATGGAGAAGTCGTTGCAGCGCTCGCGGCCGGCGTAGCAGGAGACGCCGGCGTGCCAGGCCCGCTGGTCGGTGCTGGCGAACTGGACGATGACGCCGCCGCGGTCGATCAGGAAGTGGGCCGAGACCTTCAGGCCGCGCAGGCAGTCGAACCAGGGGTGGGCGTCGCAGTCGAGGGTATTGGTGAACAGGGCCTCGACGTAGGGGCCGCCGAATTCGCCGGGCGGCAGGCTGATGTTGTGCAGGACCAGCAGCGAGACTTCCGTGCCGGCCGGCCGTTCGTCGGTGTTGGGGGAGGGGACGCGGCGCACGGCGGGGTGGTCGATCCAGCCCCGGTCGTCCAGCCGCGCGGCGGTGTTCATTTGCCGGGGCCCTTCAGCGAATGGGCCAGGCTGCAATAGTTATAGCCCTTGCGCCGCACGGCTTCGGACGGCGGCAGGTGGATGCCGCAGTGGGCGCAGCGCACCATGCCGTCGGCCGGGAAGCGGCTGGCGTCGGCGCGGCGCGATTCGCGGCGGTGGCCCTTGACGGCGCTGCGGGCGGCGATGCGGGCCACGAGCAGCGCGGCCACGATGACGAACACCCAGAAAAGTAGCTTGCCCATGGTGGTTGGGGGTCCTGGTTTCTAGCGGTGCAGGATGAACTCGAGCACGAACCGGGTGCCGGTGTAGGCCAGCAGCAGGAAGGCGAAGCCCACCAGCGTCCAGCGCAGCGCGATGCGGCCGCGCCAGCCCCAGACCTGGCGGCCCAGCAGCAGCAGGCCGAAGGTCAGCCACGAGAGCAGGGTGAAGACGGTCTTGTGGTCCAGCGGCAGGGCGGTGCCGGACAGCGACTCGGAAATGACGATGCCGCTGATGACGGCCAGGGTCAGCAGCACGAAGCCGATCCAGATCAGCCGGAACAGCAGGCGCTCGAGCACCAGCAGGGGCGGCACGGCATCGAACAGACGGGCGTAGACCCGGGCCGAATGCCGGGGCTGGGGCGGATTGCTGGCCGAGATGTCGTGCAGGCGCCGGTCGGCCGAGGCCATCAGCAGCGCGTGCAGGGCGGCGATGGTGATCATGCTGTAGGCGGCCAGCGCGATGGCCAGGTGCACCCGTAGCCAGCCGCTGTCGGCGTGGGCGATGACGCGGCCCTCGGGAAAGACCACGGGCAGCACGGTGCCGATCACGCCCAGCGGCATCAACCAGAGCCGCAGGCCGCCGATCGCGACCCACAGGCTTTCGGCCCAGAAGACGACCAGGCCCAGCCACAGCGCGGCCGAGATGCCCAGGGCGAAGCCCAGTTTCAGATTGCCGTCCCCCAGCATGGCCTGCTGGACCGCAAGGCCGTGCACGATCAGCACCAGCGCCAGCCCCAGGCGCTCGGCGGAGCCGGTCCGGGGTTCAGGGTGCGACGAGACGGCTCGCCACGCGAGTACCGTCAACAAGGCGTAACCGGCCGCGGCCAGTGCGTGCAATACAATTCCCATATCCATGGAAGTGTAAGCGAATCCCATTCATGCTCGATAACCTTACCGCTCGCCTGTCGCGCGTCGTCAAGACCCTGAAGGGGGAAGCGCGCCTGACCGAGGCGAATACGCAGGAAATGCTGCGCGAAGTCCGTCTGGCGCTGCTGGAAGCCGACGTGTCCCTGCCGGTCGTGCGCGAGTTCGTCGCGCGGGTCAAGGAAAAGGCGCTGGGCGAGGACGTCACGGGCAGCCTGACGCCGGGCCAGGCCCTGGTGGGGGTGGTCCACAAGGAGCTGACCGCCCTCATGGGCGGCGACCTCGGGCCCCACGCCAGCGAGCTGTCGCTGGCCCAGCAGCCGCCGGCCGTGATCCTGATGGCGGGCCTGCAGGGGTCGGGCAAGACCACCACCACCGGCAAGCTGGCCCGCTGGCTGGCCGAAGGCGGCCATGTCCAGAACGGCCGCAAGACGGGCAAGAAGAAGGTGCTGGTGGTCAGCGCCGACGTCTACCGTCCCGCCGCCATCGAACAGTTGAAGACCGTGGCCGCGCAGGCCGGCGTCGATTTCCTGCCCTCGTCCACCGACCAGGCGCCCGAGGCCATCGCTCGCAGCGCGCTCGACCATGCCCGCAAGCACCATTACGACGTGCTGATCGTCGATACGGCCGGCCGCCTGGGCATCGACGAGGCGCTGATGAACGAGATCCGCGCGCTGCATGCCCTGCTCGACCCGATCGAGACCCTGTTCGTGGTCGACGCGATGCTGGGCCAGGACGCGGTCAACGTCGCCAAGGCCTTCAACGATGCCCTGCCGCTGACCGGCGTGGTCCTGACCAAGCTGGATGGCGATGCGCGCGGCGGCGCGGCGCTGTCGGTGCGCCACGTGACCGGCAAGCCGCTCAAGTTCGTCGGCGTGTCCGAGAAGCTGTCCGGCCTTGAGCCCTTCCATCCCGAGCGCATGGCGCAGCGGGTGCTGGGCATGGGCGACATCCTGTCGCTGGTGGAAGAGGCGCAGCGCGCGATCGACGTGGACGAGGCGCAGAAGCTGGCCGCCAAGCTCAAGTCGGGCGACAAGTTCGACCTGAACGATTTCCGCGCCCAGATCGCGCAGATGAAGAACCTGGGCGACATGGGCTCGTTGCTGGAGAAGCTGCCGGCGCAGTTCTCGCAGGCGGCTTCGCAAATCGACAGCAAGCAGGCCGGCAAGCAGATCCGCCGCATGGAGGGCATCCTGAACTCCATGACCGCGCTCGAGCGTGCCAAGCCCGAGCTGATCAAGGCCTCGCGCAAGCGCCGCATCGCCACCGGCGCCGGCGTGCAGGTGCAGGAGGTCAACCGCATGCTGTCGCAGTTCGAACAGATGCAGGCCATGATGAAGCAGATGAAGAAGGGCGGCATGGCCAAGATGATGCGCGCCATGGGCGGCATGAAGGCGCTGCGCGGCATGAAGGGCTTGCCTGGACTCAAGTAAAGCCCCGACAATCGCGGTTCCGTGGTCCCGTCTCCAGGAACGATGAGCGTAGCTCCGCAGCCAGGCCGTCTAGTGTGGGATGCCGCAACCGGGGCCGGCCGCCTGTCGGTCGAAGGCGACTGGACGCTGGCGGGCTTCGATGCCCTGCGCCGCGAGGTGGCCCGCTTCGATGCGGGCGGCCGGGTGCGCGCGCTGGATCTCAGCCGGCTGGGGGCACTGGATACCGCGGGCGCGTCGCTGCTGGTCGACCTGCTGGGCGCCGAGCGCCTGCCCGGGCTCCTGGCCACCGGGCCCCAGGTGGACGCCTCGCGCCGCGCGCTGCTCGACACCATCATCCGCGCCCAGGGCGCGGTCCAGCAATGCAAGCCGCCCGAGCCGCCTTCGCCGGTGGCCGAACTGCTGTGCCATGTGGGCGAGGCCGCCGAGCAGTTCTGGAAGCACGCCGTGGGCCTGTGCGGGTTCATCGGCCTGACGCTCGAAGGCCTGGGCCGTTCGCTGTTGCGTCCGCGTTCGTGGCGGATCACGGCCACCGTCGCCCAGATCGAGCAGATCGGGCTGAACGCCGTCCCCATCGTCGCCCTGCTGACCTTCCTGGTCGGCGCCGTCGTGGCCTTCCTGGGCGCCACGGTGCTGAGGGACTTCGGCGCCACGCTGTATACGATCAACCTGGTCGGCTTCGCCTTCCTGCGCGAATTCGCGGTGCTGTTGACCGCCATCCTGATGGCGGGCCGGACCGCCAGTGCCTTCACCGCGCAGATCGGTTCGATGAAGGCCAACGAGGAAATCGACGCCATCCGCGCGCTGGGCCTGGACCCCATCAACATGCTGGTGTTGCCGCGCGTGCTGGCCATGCTGGTGTCGCTGCCGCTTCTGACCTTCATGTCCATGCTGACCGGCATCGCGGGCGGCATGGTGGTTTGCGCCTGGAGCCTGGACATCCCGCCGTCGCTGTTCCTGTCCACGCTGCGCGAGAGCCTGGACGTGAGGCATTTCTACGTGGGCATCGCCAAGGCGCCCATCCTGGCCTTCATCATCGCGGTGATCGGCTGCCTGGAAGGCTTCAAGGTCAGCGGCAGCGCCCAGTCCGTCGGCGAGCACACCACCTCCAGCGTGGTGCAGGCGATCTTCATGGTGATCCTGATCGACGCGCTGGCGGCGCTGTTCTTCATGGAGATGGGATGGTGACGGCCGACGAACCCATCGTGCGCGTGCGCGGGCTGGTCAACCGTTTCGGGTCCCAGACCGTGCACGAGGGGCTGGACCTGGACATCCGCCGGGGCGAGATCCTGGGCGTGGTGGGCGGCTCGGGCTCGGGCAAGTCGGTGCTGCTGCGTTCGATCGTGGGGCTGCGGCGGCCGACCGCCGGCAGTGTGCAGGTATTCGGCCAGGTACTGGACGAGCTGTCCCCCGAGATGCGCTCGCGCCAGGAGCGCCGGATGGGCGTGCTGTTCCAGCGCGGCGCGCTGTTCTCCTCGCTGTCGGTGACCGAAAACGCGGCGCTGCCGCTGATCGAGCACGCGGGCCTGGCCCGGCCCGAGGCCGAGCGGCTGGCGCGGCTCAAGCTGGCGTTGGCGGGCCTGCCGGTCGAGGCCGGCGCCAAGTCCCCGGCCTCGCTGTCGGGCGGCATGGTCAAGCGGGCGGCGCTGGCGCGCGCCCTGGCGCTGGATCCCGACCTGCTGTTCCTGGACGAGCCCACGGCGGGGCTGGATCCGATCGGCGCAGCCGCCTTCGACGACCTGATCCGCACCTTGCGCGATGCGCTGGGGTTGACTGTGTTCCTGGTCACGCACGATCTGGACACGCTCTACGCCATCTGCGACCGGGTGGCGGTGCTGTCGCAGCGCAAGGTGCTGGTGGTGGACCGGCTGGAGGTGGTGGAGCGGGTCGACGATCCGTGGGTGCAGGAATATTTCCAGGGGCCGCGCGGACGCGCGGCGTCGCGGGCGGCCGAACGGTCGCGCAAGGAGGAGTAGATGGAAACCCGGGCGCATCATGTCGTGATCGGCCTGTTCCTCGTCATCGCGGTGACGGGAGCCCTGCTGTTCGCGCTGTGGCTGGCCAAAAGCCATTCGGACGCCAGCGTGGCGCAGTTCGACATCGTATTCAACGAAGCGGTCAACGGGCTGTCCGAGGGCAGCGCCGTCATGTACAGCGGCATCAAGGTCGGCGACGTGGCGCGGCTGCGGCTCGACCCCGTGGACCCGCGCAAGGTGGTGGCGCGGATCCGGATCGCCAGCGACGTGCCGGTCAAGGAGGACACGGTGGCGCGCCTGCGCCTGACCGGCGTGACGGGCACCTCGGTGATCCAGCTCGGCAGCGGCACGCCGGAAAGCCCGCGCCTCCTGCCCAAGGGTGACGAGGTGCCGGTCATCGTGGCCCTGCCGTCGCCGATCACCCAGTTGCTGGCGGGCGGCGAGGACCTGATGCTGAACATCAACGAAATGGTCGCCAGCGCGCGCCAGATCATGTCGCCCCAGAATGCCCAGCAGATCAGCCGCATCCTGGAGCACCTCGAGGAAAGCACGGCCGAGCTGGCCGCGCAGCGGGAGGGGTTTGCGAAGCTGAGCGGGCAACTGGGCGAGATCGGCCGGCAGACATCCGAGGCGCTGGCCAAGGCCAACTCGCTGATGACGCATACCGACGAATTGGTGGGCTCGCAGGGCAAGGAGACCATGCAGAGCGCCCAGCAGGCCATGAGTTCGCTGGCGCGCGCCAGCGACAGCATAGACCGGCTGGTGCAGGAGAATCGCGGCTCGCTGGGCAGCGGCGCCCAGAGCCTGAGCGAATTGGGCGGCGCGCTGCGCGAGATGCAGGCGACGATGGCATCGCTGCGGGCCATCACCCGCCGCCTGGAGGACAATCCGGCCGATTACCTGCTGGGCCGCGAACAACCCAAGGAGTTCACCCCATGAGACGCGCGGGCGCAATCATCCGTTGGGCGGGCATGTCGCTGGCGGTGCTGGCTTCGGCGTGCACGCTGCTGCCGGAACAGAAGACGGTCGACATCTACCGGCTGCCGGCCGCGCAGGCGGCGGCTTCTCCGGGAGGGCAGGCCCAGGCCTGGTCGCTGCGCATACGCAGCCCCCATGCCAATGCCGTGCTGGACGGCGCGCGCATCGCCGTCATCGTCCAGGGCGACCAGATCAGTACCTATGGCGGGGCGCGCTGGACCGACGCGCCGCCGACGCTGGTGCGCAGCCGCCTGGCGCAGGCCTTCAGGCTGGACGGCCGCGTGGCCTCGGTGTCGACCACCGACAGCAACGTGCGCGCGGACCTGGAGCTGGACAGCGACCTGCGTGCCTTCCAGAGCGAATACCGCGGCGCGGCGCCCTATGCGGTCGTCAGCCTGGATGCGCGCCTGATCTCGACCTCGACGCGGCGCGTAGTGGCCTCGCGTAGCTTCGAGATCGCGCAGCCGGCCGGCGGCGTCGAGGTGCCGGCCGTGGTGTCGGCCTTCGGCCTGGCCTCCGACGCGCTGGCCGCGCAGGTGGTCCAGTGGGTGGTGGAGCAGGGCGCCGCCGTTCAGTCCAGCAAGTCGGAGTAGTCGCCCCGTTCGTAGCCCTCGGTCGCCTTCCAGGGGAGGGCGGCCGGCGCGGGCACGGCGGTGGCCGTGATCCGGTTGACCGACAGGCCGTGCGGCCCGCGGGTCTCCACGCGGCGGGCGTACTGCCCCTTCACGTCCCAGTCCACGGTGATCAGCGATTCGCCGCGCGCCAGCCGATAACGCTGTACGCCCTTGGCGGGCGCGCCGTCGGGCTGCATGCGCTTCAGGCTGGCCGGATCGACCACCCCGTAGGTGATGTCCCAGGACCCGTTGTAGCCGACGTTGCCGTAGTTGGCCTCGTCGATCTCGAGCACCTTGCGCTGCTTGCGCAGCACCATGCGCACGTCCACCTTGCCGGCGGCGTCCCGCTGCAGCCACAGGGGCGAGCCCACCGTGTCGGCGTGGGCATGGCCGGCGTGCGGCTCGGGTCCGCCCTGCTCGTGCGCTTCGTGGCCGTGTTCGTCGCTGGCGCGCAGCGTGGCGGGGAAGTCCCGCTCGATCCACACCGTTCCCGCGCGGCGCACCATCAGGTCGGCGTAGCGGCTTTCCCGCTGCACGCCATCACGGCCGGTGGACGAGGCGTAGCGCTCGATGCGCAGGTTCAGGTCGGGCGCCGCCTGGGCCGGCTGCGCCGTCGCCTGTTGGGCGACGGCGGGGCCCAGGGGCAGCAGGGCCGCGAGGCACCAAGCCATCCGTTTCATCGCAGACTCCCGCCCGTGCATCACAGACCGGCCGCTTCGCGGACCTTGCCGAACACCTTGGTGTTGTCCAGCGTGCCCTTGAAGACCTTCGAGCCGGCGCCGCCCGCGAACAGCATCACGTCGCCGCCGCCGTGGGTCTCGGCACCAGGCGTGCCCAGCACGATGCCCACTTCCTGCAGGAAGTTGTCGTCGAAGGTGTTGACGCCGCTCAGGTCGTCGCGCGAGGCGCCGCGGGCCGGCGCGATCCAGGGTTTGTTGCCGTCTTCCGGGTTGACCTGGCTGGAGCCACTGCCGTTGGGACGGCCGCCGTTGCCGAACACCAGCGTGGTGTAGGGCTTGCCGTCGGCCGCCAGGGCGGTCTTGTTGTCGCCGTAGCCCTTGACCGTGCCCAGGATGGGGTTGCCGATCCTGGGGTAGCCGTTGAACGCGATGGCGTGGTCATGGTCGGCCGTGACCACCACCAGCGTGTTCTTCAGGCCCGGATCCTTCTTTTCCATGTAGTCCAGCGCGGTCTGGATGGCGGTGTCGAAGGCCAGGGTGTCTTCCAGCGCGCGCTTGGCGTTGGTGCCGTGCAGGGCGTGGTCGATGCGGCCGCCTTCCACCATCAGGAAGAAGCCCTTGTCGTTCTTGCTGAGCACGCCCAGCGCCTTCTCGGTCATCTCGGCCAGGCTGGGCTGGTCGTAGGCCAGGTCCGGCTTGACGCGGTCCAGCTCATAGGCCATTTCGCTTTGCGAGAACAGGCCCAGCAGCTTGGTGGTGGAGCCGACGTTCAGTGCGCGCAGCTTGGTGCCGGTGTCGACGTAGGCATAGCCCTTGGCCTGGAAGGCCGAGACCAGGTTGACGTTGTCGGTGCGCTTGCTGCTGGGGTTGACGGACTTGGGCAGGTAGTTGCGCTGTCCGCCGCCCATCAGCACGTCGATGCCGTCGAGCAGCTTGGCGTTGTAGCGCGCATGGCCCGGCGTGGACTGCTCGGCAATGGTGTTGTAGGCATTGCGGTTGCAGACGTGGGCGTAGGTGGCGGCCGGCGTGGCGTGGCCGACGCGGGTGGTCGAGACGGCGCCCACCGAGCGGCCCTTGGCCTTGGACAGCTCCAGCAGCGTCTCGGCCGGCGTGCCGTTGGTGGCGGGGCAGGTGGTGTCCTCGCCGCTGATGTACTGGTTGCCCGAGGCGTCCACCGCCGCCGTGTCGGACGACATGGAGATCACTTCGTTGCGCATCTTCACGCCGGTCATGTAGGCCGCCATGGAGGGCGCGCTGTCGGTGGTCTGGCCGTCCAGCGAGAAGGTCTTGACGCGCGCGGCGTAGGGCAGCGACTGCATCGTCAGCTTGGCGCGCTCGGGGCTGACCAGTGAGTCGGGCTTGGCGGCGAGCTGCTTTTCGCCCTTGTAGATGCGCGCGGCGGTCACGGTGACCGGGCCCATGCCGTCGCCCAGGAAGAAGATGACGTTCTTGGCTTCGCCGGCGGCGTGGGCGAGGTTGGCGCCCGCCAGCAGCGGCAGGGCGAGCAGGGCGGCAAGGTGGGTCTTGCGGAAATTGCGGTTCATGGTCGTATCCTTAGGCTGTATCGGGTCGATGTGCGGATCCGTCGTCCATCAAAGCTCGACCGCCTTGCGGATCAGGCCGAATACGTCGGTATTGGTGATCACGCCCGAGAACTTGTCGGCACCCAGGCCGGTGGCGCCCAGGAACACGTCGGCGCCGCCGTGCGTTTCCGAGTCGCTGGCCGGGTCCATCGGGATCACGGCTTCCTGCAGGTAGTTCTTGTCTTCCAGCGCGGTGTCGTCGATCGGGCCGCGAGTCGCCAGGCGCTTGGGGCCGTTACCGAAACCGATGATGGTGTACGGATTGCCGTCCACGTCCTTGCTGGGCGTGGCGGGGCCGACGTAGTTCTTGACCAGGCCCAGCACGCCGGGCTTGCCCGGCTCGGTCTTGCCGGTGCGGGCGGCGTAGCCGTTCATCTGCAGCGTGTGGTCGTGGTCGGCGGTGACGACGATCAGCGTGTTCTTCAGGCCCGGATCGGTCTTCTGCATCTTGTCCAGCGCCAGCTTGATGGCGTCGTCGAAAGCCACCGTGTCCTGCAGCGCGCGGCGCGCGTTGGTGGCGTGCAGGGCGTGGTCGATACGGCCGCCTTCCACCATCAGGAAGAAGCCCTTCTTCTTGGCGGCCAGCGCGTCGATGGCCTTGCCGGTCATCTCGGCCAGGCTGGGTTCCTTGGCGGCGTCGCGGTCCAGGTCGTAGGCCATGTGGCTCTTCGTGAAGAGGCCGGCGATCCGGGTGCCGTCCACCGGCAGCTTGTCGAAGTCGGCCTTGTTCGCGGCGTAGCTGTACTTGGCCTTCAGCTCGTTGACGAGGTTGCGCTTGTCGTTGCGCTTGCCGCCGTCTTCCTTGGGAACGAAGTAGTCCGTGCCGCCGCCGAAGATCACGTCCACGCCGTCGCCCAGGCGGGCGTTGAAGCCGGCGCCGCCGGGCACCAGGGCCGCGGCGATGGTGTTCTCGGCATCGCGGTGGCAGACGTGGGAATAGGTGGCCGCGGGCGTCGCGTGCGTGATGCGGGTGGTGGTGACCACGCCCGTGCCGTAGCCCTTGGCCTTCATCAATTCGAGCAGGGTGTCGACCGGGGCGCCGTTGCCGCTCGGGCAGGTGGCGTCGTAGTTCGTGTGGTACGGCTTGCCGCTGGCGTCGGTCGCCTTGGTGGCGGCGCTCATGGACACCACTTCGTTGTTCATCTTCACGCCCGTCATGTAGGCGGACATGGACGGCGCGCTGTCCGTCACCTGGGCGTCGTTCGAGTAGGTGTGGACGAAGGCCGTTTCCGGCAGGGTGTCGATGGTCAGGCTGCCGTCTTCGCCCACCTTGTAGATGCGGGCGGCGGTCAGGGTCGTGATGCCCATGCCGTCGCCCAGGAAGAACAGGACGTTCTTGGGCGTCTGCGCCACGGGCGGCGTCGTGCCGTTGTTGTCGTCATCGCTGGAACATGCCGTGACCAGGCAGGTCACGGCCAGAGCGCACAGGATTGTCTTGGCGCGGATCATAGAGGTTCTCCCCAGTAACCAGCCGCGGAGTCTGGGGCGGGAACGTTTCACCATGATGAAAAGCGGCGGCCGCATGCCGATGCCGGTCATCCGCGTCGGGATTGTGGGCATCCCTTTTTGTGGATACTATCAACTACATGGTTGATTTAATCAATCATATGCAGGCGCCCGTCAGCGGCGCCGATGACCACATGGCCAAGGAGACGTTCGATGATCGTTCTGGAAAGGGTGGGGCGCAGGATCGGAGGGGTGTTCTGCATGGCGGCCGCGGCGTGGACGGGAGGCGGTGCCTGGGCCGCCGAACCGCCCGCGGCGGGATTTCCGGGGCGCACGGTCCAGGTGATCGTGCCCTATCCGCCGGGCGGCCTGACCGACGGGCTGGTCAGGCAACTGGCGGCCGAGCTGGGCCAGGCATGGAAGCAGAGTGTGGTCGTCGAAAACCGGGGAGGCGGCGGCACGACCATAGGCACCGCGCAGGTCGCCCGCGCCCAGCCCGATGGCCACACCCTGCTGTTCACCAGCACGGGCCTGGTCACCAACCAGATTCTGATGAAGTCGCTGCCCTACGAGCCGGACGCGCTGTCGCCCGTGGCGATGGGCGGTACCGCGCCCAACGTGCTGTACGTGCGGCCGGGCTTACCGGTCCAGTCGGTGGCCGAGCTGGTGGCCTACGCGAAGGCGCGGCCCGGCGAGGTGAAGTTCGCCTCGACCGGCAACGGCTCGAGTCCGCACCTGACCGCCGAGCTGCTTGCTTCCCGCGCGGGCATCTCCATCCTGCACGTGCCCTACAAGGGGGCGGGGCCGGCCCTGACCGACCTGCTGGCGGGCCACGTCGATGCCATGTTCCATTTTCCCGCTTCGCTTGCCCTGGCGAAGCAGGGCAAGCTGCGCGCGCTGGCGGTGGCCGCCGACGAGCGCCTGGCTGACGCGCCGGACCTGCCCACGGTGGTGCAGGCGGGCGTGCCGGGCGTGGTGTCCGGGAGCTGGTTCGGGTTCTTCGTGCCGTCCGCCACGCCGGCGGCGATCCAGGACAGGATCCATCGCGACGTGGCGCAGGCCCTGCAGGCGCCGGCGGTGCGGCGCTACATGCAGGAATCGGGGCTGGTGTCTCCACCCATGTCGCGCGCCCAGTTCTCGGCCTTCATCGCGCACGAGCGCGACAAGTGGGCCGAGGTCATCCGGACGCGCAACATCCGGCTGGAATAGCCGCGGTCAGTTGGCTGCTGCCAGCCGGGCCAGGGTGGCGGCGAGCGCCTCGCCCGCGGGGATCTTGGCGGCGGCTTCGTCGCCGCGTCCCTGCAGTTCGATCTGCCCGTCCTTCAGGCCGCGGTCGCCGATGGTGACGCGGACCGGTACGCCGATCAGTTCCCAGTCGGCGAACATCACGCCCGGGCGCTCGTCGCGGTCGTCCAGGACCGCGTCGACGCCTGCTTCCTTCAGGCCTTCGTAGAGCTTGGTCGCGGCGTCGCGCACCGCCTCGCTCTTGCCCCAGCCGACCGGGCAGACGACCACTTCGAACGGCGCCAGCGCGCGCGGCCAGATGATGCCGCGCCCGTCGTGGTGCTGCTCGATCGCGGCGCCCAGCAGGCGCGTGACGCCTATGCCGTAGCAGCCCATCTGCAGCAGCGCGGGCTTGCCGGTTTCGTCCAGGTAGGTGGCCTTGAGCGCCTCGGAATACTTGGTGCCCAGGAAGAACACGTGGCCGACCTCGATCCCGCGCTGGATCGCCAGCGGGCCGCTGCCGTCCGGCGACGGGTCCCCGTCGACGACGTTGCGCAGGTCGGCCACCAGGTCGGGCTCGGGCAGGTCGCGTCCCCAGTTCACGCCCACGTAGTGGTGGTCGGCCTGGTTGGCGCCCGTGACGAAGTCGTGCAGGTTGGCGACGGTGCGGTCGGCCACCACCTTGACGGGCTTGGCGGTGCCCACGGGCCCGATGAAGCCGGGCACGCAGCCGAAGTGCTCGACGATCTCGGCATCGGTGGCGAAGCGGTAGCCGTGGTCCAGGCCGGGAATCTTGCTGGCCTTGATCTCGTTCAGTTCGTGGTCGGCACGCAGCAGCAGCAGCCAGATCTGGACCGGCTTGCCGGCTTCGTCCGGCTCGACCGCCAGCGCGAGAGACTTCACGTGGCTGGCCAGCGGCAGGCCCAGCAGCTCGGCCACGGCCTCGCACTTGGTGGCGCCGGGGGTGGGGGTCTTCTCCAGCGCCAGGCCGGGCGCGGCGCGCTGGGCGACCAGGCAGGGCGCTTCGGCCAGCTCGATGTTGGCGGCGTACTGGTTGGCCGGGTTGTAGACGATGAGGTCCTCGCCGGTGTCGGCGATGACTTGGAACTCATGGCTGCGCGTCCCGCCGATGGAGCCGGTGTCGGCCGCCACGGCGCGGAAGGTCAGGCCCATGCGGGCGAAGATGCGCATGTACGCGTCGTACATGGCGTCGTAGCTCTTCTGGGCGCCGGCCTCGTCGCGATCGAAGGAATAGGCGTCCTTCATCGTGAACTCGCGGCCGCGCATGACGCCGAAGCGCGGCCTGCGCTCGTCGCGGAACTTGGTCTGGATGTGGTAGAAATTCTTGGGAAGCTGGCGCCAGCTGTGGATCTCGTTGCGGGCGATGTCGGTGATGACTTCTTCCGAGGTCGGCTGCAGCACGAAATCGCGGCCGTGGCGGTCCTTCATGCGCAGCAGCTCGGGGCCGTACTGCTCCCAGCGGCCCGATTCCATCCACAGCTCGGCGGGCTGCACGACCGGCATCAGCAGCTCGAGCGCGCCGGCGCGGTTCATTTCCTCGCGGATGATGGCCTCGACCTTGCGGATGACCCGCAGGCCGATGGGCATGTAGGTATAGATGCCGCCGGCCAGCTTGCGGATCATGCCCGCGCGGGTCATGAGCTGGTGGCTGACGATCTCGGCGTCGGACGGTGCTTCCTTGAGGGTGCCGATATGGAACTGCGATGCGCGCATTGCGGTGCTCACGTGGATGGATACGAGTTTGGCCCCCCTGGGCCTATAATTGACTCAATTGTATGAGAATCGCTGGGGTGGCTCATGCTGGATCGTGAAGGTTACCGTCCCAACGTCGGCATCATCCTCGTCAACCAGAAGAACGAGGTCTTCTGGGGCAAGCGCGTCAACGAACATTCCTGGCAGTTTCCGCAGGGCGGCATCAAGCATGGTGAGAGCCCTGTCCAGGCGATGTTCCGCGAGCTCCACGAAGAAGTGGGCCTGCGGCCCGAGCATGTCCGCATATTGGGTAGAACACGCGACTGGTTGCGCTATAACGTGCCCGAACACTTCGTCAGGCGTGAATGGCGCGGGCACTACAAAGGTCAGAAGCAGATCTGGTTCCTGCTTCGCATGCAGGGACGCGATTGCGACGTCTGCCTGCGGGCCTCGTCGCATCCGGAATTCGATGCGTGGCGCTGGAGTTCCTACTGGGTCCCGCTCGAATCGGTCATCGAATTCAAGCGCGACGTGTATACGCTGGCCCTGAACGAACTCGCGGTCGTGCTCTTTCGCCGCAACCACGAGACCCGGTACCTGCGGCAGCACATCGGTTCGCACCGGCGCGGCCAGGGCGAACCGGCGTCCCTGTCCAAGGAAGCGCCCGAGATCTGAGCGTCCGTGCCCCCTTCGCGGGGGTTCGGGTATCGTGTCGGGTGCAATCTGTATATGGAAAAGACTTATGCCTAGTCAGTTCGCCGGGGCGCGCCCCGCCCGCCGGGCCCTGCGCGCCGCCGCCTGGGCCGGCGCCGGATGCCTGGCCCTGTTTCTCGCCGCCTGCGGCAGCCAGCCGCGAGGCGAGGGCAATTACCTGCTGGACGACATCGATGCCCAGCGCACCCTGCCCGACGCCGGCTGGGATGCCTTGAAGTCGGAGCTGCCGCCGGTGCCCACCGAGGCCGACGTGCTGCCGGTGGAAAACCTGTCGCGCAACGAGCGCTTCCGCTTCGGCGTGGATCCGCGCTCCATCCAGATCGCCCCGGGCCTGATCGTGCGCTATACGCTGCGCGCGGTCAGCGACATGGGGGCCGAGAACATCTCGTACGAATCGGTCCGCTGCGGCACGCGCGAGTGGCGCACCGTGGCCCTGTACCGGCCCGGCGCCGGCTGGCAGCGCCCGGTGCACGACGAATGGCGCCCCCTGCTGCCCAATACGATCCAGCATCTGCTGCGCAACGGCGTGCTGTGCTCGGGGGGCGGCCCGGCCGGCGCCAAGGCGTCGGACCTGGTCTACCGCGTACGCAACTGGGAGCGCTACGCCGACGCCATGGCCGGCCGCAATACGCAGTAGCAGCGGATTCGCGGCACGGGCAAAAACAAAAACGCACAGCCTCGGCTGTGCGTTTTGCGTGCCTGACTACAGGCTTGTTGACCAGATCAATGGTCGGGGCGAGAGGATTCGAACCTCCGACTCCTGCGTCCCGAACGCAGTACTCTACCAGGCTGAGCTACGCCCCGACTTGTCGGTCCGGCCTGCCGGATACGGGCTTACAACTTGCCCGGCAGACCGTTTTTCTTTTCAGCGATCTCGGTTGATCGCGAAAGCGCAGAATTCTAGCAGAGAATCCCGGAAAGCGGAAACGGGGTAGCTGGATATCGCCGCGATCGCCGCATCCGCCTCGATCCGGGCGCGGGCGCGGGTGTAGTCCAGCGCGTCCGATTCCCGGATGGCGGTGGCGACGGCGACGAAATCGCCTTCGCCGTTTTCGATGGCGGTGCGCACCAGCGCCTGCTGCGTCGGCGTGCCCACATCCAGCAGGCGGATCAGCGGCAGCGTGGGCTTGCCCTCGCGCAGGTCGTCGCCCAGGTTCTTGCCCAGTGCCTCGGCCTCGCCGCTGTAGTCGAGCACGTCGTCGATCAACTGGAATGCCGTGCCGGCGCGGCGGCCGTACTCGGCCGCCGCGGCTTCCTGCTCGGGCGTGGCGCCCGCCAGCACCGCGGCCAACTGGGCCGAGGCCTCGAACAGCCGGGCGGTCTTGTAGCGCACCACCTGCAGGTAGCGTTCCTCGGTTACCAGCGGGTCGTGCACGTTCAGCAGTTGCAGGACCTCACCCTCGGCGATGACGTTGGTGGCGTCGGCCAGGATCTGCATGACGCGGACCGAGCCGGTCTCGACCATCATCTGGAACGAGCGGGAATGCAGGAAGTCGCCCACCAGCACGCTGGCGGCGTTGCCGAACACGGCGTTGGCTGTGGCGCGGCCCCGCCGCAGCGCCGATTCGTCGACCACGTCGTCATGCAGCAGCGTGGCCGTATGGATGAATTCCACCACCGCCGCCAGCAAGTGATGTTGCTGCCCCTCGTAACCCAGCGCCCGGGCGACCATCAGCAGCAGGGCGGGACGCATCCTCTTGCCGCCCGCGCCGATGATGTAATCGGCAATGGTGCGGATGAGCGGGACGTCGGAGTCGAGTCGTGCCCGGATGACGGCATCGACGCGCTGCATGTCGTCGGCGATGGGGGCGAACAGGGTCGGCAGGCTCAAGAGGAATCCGTGGGTAGACTGGCCGTTGCCGGCCAGGTGTGCAACAAAAGCCGAGATGCAACAACCGGCGGCATGGCGTGACTGGAGGCCCGCGAGCGGGCGGCGGCGCCCGAAAGCGCCTTGGCAACGAAATTATACCGGGGCTGTGCGCGGGACGATGCCGGGATTGACGCTCCGGCACAACTCCGGTTATAGTCTATGGTTCGACCCCTATTGGGGCTCGAGCTTTGAACAACCCAAGAGGTCATCCCATGTACGCGGTCATAAAAACCGGCGGAAAGCAGTATCGCGTTGCCGCTGGCGAAAAGCTGAAAATAGAACAGATACCGGCAGACATTGGGCAAGAGATCACGCTGGACCAGGTCCTGGCAGTGGGCGAAGGCGATCAACTCAAGATCGGCGCGCCTCTTCTGTCCGGTGCCGTGGTCACGGCCAAGGTTCTTGCACACGGTCGCCACGACAAGGTCCGCATCTTCAAGATGCGTCGGCGCAAGCACTACCAGAAGCGCCAAGGCCACCGTCAAAACTACACCGAAATCCAGATCGGCACCATTTCCGCCTGATGGGAGCCCGGCGCGGCCGGGCACCGGAATGTAGGCAAGAATCGGTAACGAACACGCAGGAGTGCAAACATGGCACAGAAAAAGGGCGGCGGTTCCACACGGAACGGCCGCGACTCAGAAGCGAAACGCCTGGGCGTCAAGGCCTACGGCGGTGAATTGATCCCGGCTGGCTCGATCATCGTGCGCCAGCGCGGCACCCGTTTCCACCCCGGCGTCAACGTCGGCGTGGGCAAGGACCACACCCTGTTCGCGCTGGTCGACGGCCGCGTGCAGTTCGCGGTCAAGGGCGCTCTGCGCAAGCACACCGTCTCGATCGATCCTGTGTAAGGGTCTCCCCCCTACGCGCTACGCGCGCCCCCCAGGGGGCGGCACTGGCGGACCGGCGGAGCCGGATCCGCTGTGCCCTGGAACTGGGGTCGGCTTCGTAGGGGAGTTCGAATAGGCAGTGGCGAGGGCTTTCGCGCTTCGCCAAAATAGCGCCGCCGCGCGATGTTACGCGTGGAGGCGTTTTTTATTATCATCGCAAGTTCTGCTTGCAAGGACTCTCAAGTCCCGCCCGAACGTGCCGGCGCCCCATCTCTGGGCGCCGTGGATCCGGTCCCGCCGGTTCGCCAGCGCCACCCTCTCTTGACGGGGGAACGGCCGTAGGCCGCAAGGGGGTGGGCTTCCCTTTATGAAATTCGTAGACGAAGCCACGATAGAGGTAGTTGCCGGCAAGGGCGGCAATGGCGTGGCGAGCTTTCGCCGCGAGAAATTCATTCCCTTCGGCGGACCCGATGGCGGGGATGGCGGGCGGGGCGGCAGTGTGTACGCCGTGGCCGACCGCAACATCAATACGCTGATCGACTACCGCTACGCCCGCCTGCATCGCGCCCAGGGCGGTGAGCAGGGCAGCGGTTCCGATCGCTATGGTGCCGGCGGCAGCGACATCACGCTGCGCATGCCGGTGGGCACCATGGTGTACGACGCCGAGACCAACGAGTTGCTGTTCGACCTGGCCACGAATGGCCAGAAAGTCGTGCTGGCCGCTGGCGGTAACGGTGGCCTGGGCAACCTGCACTTCAAGTCCAGCACCAACCGCGCGCCGCGGCAGTTCACCCACGGGCGTCCGGGCGAGCAGCGCAAGCTGCGGCTGGAGCTGAAGGTACTGGCCGACGTCGGCCTGCTGGGCATGCCCAACGCCGGCAAGTCCACGCTGATCCGCAAGCTGTCGAACGCCCGGCCCAAGGTGGCCGATTATCCGTTCACGACCTTGCATCCGAACCTGGGCGTGGTGCGTACCGACGCCGAACGCAGCTTCGTGATCGCCGACATTCCCGGGCTGATCGAGGGCGCGTCCGAGGGGGCCGGGCTGGGGCACCAGTTCCTGCGCCACCTGTCGCGCACGCGCCTGCTGCTGCATCTGGTGGACGTGGCGCCGATGGATCCCACGGTGGACCCCGTGCACGAGGCGCGTGCCATCGTCGAGGAATTGCGCCGCTACGACCCGGCCTTGTACGAGAAACCGCGCTGGTTGGTGCTCAACAAGGTCGACATGGTGGACGATCCGCAGGGCCTGAAAGAGGCGTTCTGCCTGGAGTTCGGCTGGGACGGCCCGGTATTCTGCATTTCCGCGCTGGCCGGCGACGGCACCCAGGAACTGGCCTGGGCCGTCCAGAACTGGCTGGACGAGCAGCGCGAGGCCGAGCAGGCCTTCGACGAGGACCGGCGCTTCGTCGAGGCCCAGGCGCCCGCGCCCAAGCCGGCGCCTGTCCGCCGTCGTCGTCCGCGTCGCGCGCCGGCCGACGGAGGTGACGCGGGCGCCCAGACTCCCGAGGATGCTCCTGACACCGACGGCGGCGATGCCGGCGGAGAGGGGGGCGATGGCGGTGGCGACGGCGATTGAGTTCCACGATGAATAGCACTTCCGTGATCGCCGCCGCCCGGCGGCTCGTGATCAAAGTAGGTTCCTCGCTGGTCACCGACGAAGGACGGGGCCTGGACCGGCGCGCGCTGCTGCGCTGGGCCGGGCAGATCGCGCACCTGCGCGCGCTGGGCAAGGAAGTCGTTCTCGTGTCCAGCGGCGCCATCGCGGAAGGCATGCTGCGCCTGGGCTGGGACAAGCGGCCCACCCTGGTGCCTGAACTGCAGGCGGCCGCGGCCGTCGGCCAGATGGGCCTGGCGCAGGCCTACGAAAGCGTGTTCGCCGAACATGCGCTGCATACCGCGCAGATCCTGCTCACCCATGAAGACCTGTCGGACCGCACGCGCTACCTGAACGCGCGGTCGACGCTGTTCACGCTGCTGCGCCTGGGCGTCGTGCCCATCATCAACGAGAACGACACGGTGGTCACCGATGAGATCAAGTTCGGCGACAACGACACCCTGGGCGCGCTCGTGACCAACCTGATCGAGGCCGACGCGCTGATCATCCTGACCGACCAGGCCGGCTTGTATTCGGCCGATCCGCGCAGGAATCCCGACGCGAAGTTCGTGTCGCACGCGCGCGCGGGCGAGCCGGAGCTGGAGTCCATGGCCGGCGGCGCGGGCAGCAGCCTGGGCAAGGGCGGGATGCTGACCAAGATACTGGCCGCCAAGCGGGCGGCGGGCAGCGGCGCGCATACCGTAATCGCGTCGGGCCGCGAGCCGGACGTGCTGGTGCGGCTGGCCGGCGGAATCTGCATAGGGACCGAGCTACGCGCCTCGCTGCCGCTGCTGTCGGCGCGCAAGCAGTGGATCGCCGATCACCTGCAACTGCGCGGCCGCGTCACCGTCGACGAAGGCGCCGCCCTGGCGCTGACCCGCGACCACAAGAGCCTGCTGTCCATCGGTGTGACGGCGGTCGAGGGCGAGTTCGAGCGCGGCGACGTCGTGGCCTGCGTGGACGCCTCCGGCAGGGAGCTGGCGCGCGGGCTGATCAATTATTCCTCCGGCGCCACCCGCCGCATCATGCGCCAGCCCTCGAGCCAGATCGAGGCGCTGCTGGGCAGCATGGAAGAGCCCGAGCTCATGCATCGGGACAACATGGTCATCCGCTGAAGACGGTTTCGGCCGTTCGACTTCGTCAAGCTGTTGCGATGCCCACCGGATCCTGCCAAATGGGCAAGTCCTGCCAGTCGGCAGGAAAATCCATGCTGGCGACAGAAATGCCATGTCGAACGATGAGGTCTTTCAAGCGAATTCGCCAGTGATGATCGGGCGCGATCACGTCCATGCAATACGCAAGGATGACCAGCGCGTTGTAGAGCTTGCGGGAGCCCGCGTTGAACTGCGTTCCCAGTCCTGCCGGCTTGCTGCGCGGCGACAGCGGAGTGATGGTGAACTCGCGATTCCACAAGCGGCTGTGGTGAGCGCAGGTATTACGCACCAGCGAAAGGTGCCGTAGCCAGGATTCAAGCACCTTCTCGTCCACGCCATACGCCCCAGCGATGGCGCGACGCGTAGCCATAGGCTTGAGGTTGTTGTACCAACGCGAAAGCTGGCCCAGCGACATGACCTCGCACACCGCCCACACTGGCGGCAACGCCTCGGCATAGGTGCTTTGCAGATGCCTGATGAAAGCTTCGTCGGAGCGGGCGACCTCCTGGCACAGTTTGTCGAGATTGATGCGCCAGAGATGAGGCTTGAAAGCCAGAGTCTGATCCAGGTGTGCATGGGGGCCATGATGGTGGGCCAGTTGGTAGGCCCACTGGCTGCGTACCGATACTTCCACGCGTTCGATGGCGTCTAGCGCCAGCAGGCGCAGTTCACGGTCGAACACGTAGAGATTCAGGACCTGCGAAAAAAGGGTGCCAGGACGAAAGGTGTGCGCGGCGTGATCCGCCTCGAACGGCAGCCAATAGGCGCCCAGGCGGTAGTAGTTGATGTGTTGCAAGTAGAATGCGGCGGCAGTTGGGTCATCGATCACCATGCCGCGCTGTTGCAGTTGTGCGACCTGCTGAGGGTAGGTTGTGGCCGGCTTGGTGAAAGGGCGCGTCACGGCGTAACCCTGCTGGCCCGATTGTTTGTCCGGTGCTGCCTTGCTGATTCCGGACGCACAAAAAAGTAACCCGCCGGTTTGAGGATACGCTTGCGCGCATAGCCTTGGCGGGTTTTGTTACCTGGAAGTATACAGCTGTTCATGTGGGGGAGTTCGCAGGCAAGACACATCGGCTTACAAATATATCAATCGCTGATGATTCTTGCCGCCACCTCTTCACGCCGGGGTCCGGGATGACGCGGCGATGGACGCCGGGCCCGTCTTCCTGTTATTTTGTGTACGCTGTACACATCTCTGCTTCCCTCCATCCCGCCATGCCGCACGCCGGCATGAGGAGCTCATCCGTGAATGTCGACCTCGACCGCCGCAAACGCTGGCTGGCCTTGATGGTGCTGTGCCTGGGCGTGCTGATGATCGTGCTCGACACGACCATCGTGAACGTGGCGCTGCCCTCGATCCGCGACGACCTGAAATTCTCCGAGACCGCGCTGGTCTGGGTGGTCAACGCCTACATGCTGACCTTCGGCGGTTTCCTGCTGCTGGGCGGGCGGCTGGGCGATCTGTACGGACACCGGCGGCTGTTCGTCGCCGGCATCGCGTTGTTCACCGCGGCGTCGCTGGCCTGCGGGCTGGCCCAGTCCCAGGCCGTGCTGGTGGCGGCGCGCGCGGTGCAGGGCCTGGGCGGCGCGGTGGTCTCCGCGGTGTCGCTGTCTCTGATCATGATGCTGTTTCCGGAGCAGGAGGATCGCGCCAAGGCCATGGGCGTCTACGGCTTCGTGTGCGCGGGGGGCGGCAGCATAGGCGTGCTGCTGGGGGGCTTCCTGACCAGCGTGCTCAGCTGGCACTGGATCTTCCTGGTCAACCTGCCCATAGGCGCGGCCGTCTACGGCCTGTGCATGGCGCTGCTGCCGGCCAAGGGCGGGCAGCCGGGCGAGCGGCTGGACATGGCCGGCGCGGCGGCGATCACCGCCTCGCTGATGCTGGCCGTGTATGCCGTGGTCAACGGCAACGAGCGCGGCTGGATCTCGTTCCACACGCTGGGCTTGCTGGGTGCCGCCGCCGTGCTGCTGGCGGCCTTCCTGGCCATCGAGTCCCGCGTGCGCGCGCCGTTGATGCCCCTGGGGCTGTTCCGGCTGCGCAACGTTGCCACGGCCAACGCGGCCGGCGTGCTGTGGGCCGCCGCCATGTTCGCCGCCTTCTTCATTTCCGCGCTGTACCTGCAAGTGGTGCTGGGCTACAGCCCCATGCAGGTGGGGCTGGCCTTCCTGCCGGCCAACATCATCATGGCGGTATTCTCGCTCGGCCTGTCGGCGCGGCTGGTGATGCGCTTCGGCATCCGGCTGCCGCTGGCCTGTGGGCTGGCGGTGGCGTCGGTGGGGCTGGCGCTGTTCGCGCGGGCACCGATCCAGGGCAGCTTTCTGGTCGATGTACTGCCCGCCATGTCGCTGCTGGGCCTGGGCGCGGGCATCGCGTTCAACCCCATGCTGCTGGCAGCCATGAACGACGTGGATCCTCGCGATGCCGGCCTGGCCTCGGGCGTGGTGAATACCTCGTTCATGATGGGCGGCGCGCTGGGCCTGGCCGTGCTGGCCAGCCTGGCGGCGGCGCGGACGAGCTTCATGCTGGAGCGGGGCGCCGCCCAGGTTGCCGCGCTGAACGGCGGCTACCAACTGGCCTTCGCCCTGGGGGCGGCATGCGGCGCGGTGGCCGCGGTCCTGTGCGCGATGTTGCTGCGCTCGCCCGCGGCGGAGCGGGCGGCCGATTCGGCGCCGGCGGCGTAGCCACGCAGGGGAAAAGGCGAGGAGCGGCCCGGCCGGGCCAGGTGCGCGCGGGCGGCGCTCGCGCTACCATCTGCCTGCGTCTTGGCCGACGCGTCCACGCAACGCAGGTTTCACCAGGTCTCCTCCGTATGCGCTATATCCTTTCGCTGGACCAGGGCACGACCAGTTCGCGCGCCCTGTTGATCGATCATGCCGGGCAGATCGTCGCCGTCGCCCAGAAGGAGTTCCCCCAGTTGTTCCCCCGTCCGGGCTGGGTCGAGCACGACCCCGAGGACATCTGGCAATCGCAACTGGCCGTGGCCCGGGCCTGCCTGGCGCGGGCGCCCACCTCGCTGGTGGGCAACGGTTATTCGCGCGCGCCCGCCATCGCGATCGGCATCACCAACCAGCGCGAGACCACGGTGCTGTGGGACCGCATCACCGGCAAGCCCGTGGCCCGCGCCATCGTCTGGCAGGACCGCCGTACGGCCGAGCGCTGCGACCAGTTGCGCCGGGAGGGACATGAGGCGCTGATCCAGCGCAAGACCGGACTGGTGCTGGATGCGTATTTTTCCGCCACCAAGCTGCAGTGGCTGCTGGACCACGTGCCGGGGGCCCGGCAGCGCGCGCGCAACGGCGAACTGGCGTTCGGCACCGTCGATGCCTGGCTGATCTGGAAGCTGACCAACGGCCGCGTGCATGCGACCGATGCCAGCAATGCCTCGCGCACGCTGCTGTTCGACATCCATCGCATGGCCTGGGACGAGGAACTGCTGGACCTGTTCGACATCCCGGCCAGTGTGCTGCCCGCCGTGGTGCCCTCGTGCGCGGTGCTGGGCGAGACCGACCCGGACCTGTTCGGCGCGGCCGTGCCGATCGCCGGCGTGGCGGGCGACCAGCAGGCGGCCACGTTCGGGCAGGCCTGCTTCGAACCCGGCATGGTCAAGAACACCTATGGCACCGGCTGCTTCATGCTGATGAACACGGGCACCGTGCCCATGCCCAGCCAGAACAAGCTGGTAGCCACGGTCGGCTGGCAGGGGCCGGCCGCGGCCGAGCCGACGACGCGCACCGCGTATTGCCTGGAGGCGTCGGTCTTCATGGCGGGGGCCACCATCCAGTGGCTGCGCGACGGCCTGAAGATGATCGCCAGCGCGCCCGAGGTTGAACCGCTGGCCGCCAGCGTGGCCGATTCGGGCGACGTCTACCTGGTGCCGGCCTTCACCGGACTCGGGGCGCCGGACTGGGACGCCTATGCGCGCGGCACGCTGATCGGCCTGACGCGAGGTACGACCCGCGGCCACATCGCCCGCGCGGCGCTGGAGTCGATCGCGTTGCAGGCCACTGATGCGCTGACCGCGATGATGGGGGATTCCAGCCTGGCTATCCGGGAGCTGCGGGTGGACGGCGGCGCCTGCGGCAACGACCTGCTGATGCAGATGCAGGCCGATTTCCTGGGGGTGCCGGTGGTGCGGCCCCAGGTCACGGAGACCACGGCGCTGGGCGCGGCCTACCTGGCGGGCCTGGCCACGGGGTTCTGGGCCGACGGGGCCGAGATCGCCTCGCAATGGGCGCTGGACCGGCGCTTCGAGCCCTCGATGTCCGAGACCGCTCGCCGCGCCAAGGTCGAACGCTGGCGCGAGGCCGTCGCGCGCTCCCGTGCGTGGGCCCGGACTTGACCACGTCCACGCAGGCGCCGTTGCGCACCGACCGGGCCGACTTGCTGGCCCGGCTGGCCGAACCCGGGGATTACGACGTGGCGGTGATAGGCGGCGGCGCCACCGGCCTGGGCGTGGCGCTGGATGCGGTCACGCGGGGCTTGCGCGTGGTGCTGGTCGAGGCCCACGACTTCGCCAAGGGTACGTCCTCGCGCGCGACCAAGCTCGTGCATGGCGGCGTGCGCTACCTGGAGCAGCGCAATTTCCCGCTGGTGCGCGAGGCCCTGCGCGAACGGCAGATCCTGCTGCGCAACGCGCCGCACCTGGCGCAGCCGCTGGCCTTCGTCGTCCCCGCCTATCGGTTCTGGGAAAGACCGTACTACGGAACGGGCCTGGTCCTGTACGACGTGCTGGCCGGCAAGGCCGGCCTGGGGCGTACGCGCTGGCTGGACTCGCGGGCCATCACGGCCCGCCAGCCCGGGCTGCGGACGCAGGGGCTGCGCGGCGGCATCGAATACTGGGACGGCCAGTTCGACGATGCACGGCTGGCCATCGCGCTGGCGCGCACCGCGGCGCGGGCCGGCGCGCTGCTGGTCAACCATTGCGCCGCTGTCGGCCTGATCCGCGAGCAGGGCAGGGTGGCCGGTGTGCGCTGCGAAGACCGCGAGACGGGCCGTTCGTATGCCTTGCGCGCGGCCTGCGTGGTGAATGCCGCGGGCATCTGGGTCGACGCCGTGCGGCGCCTGGACACCCGCGTGGAGGCCGCCGAAGACACCATCCTGTTCAGCCAGGGCGCGCACGTGGTCGTATCGCGCGACTTCCTGCCCGGGGACCGGGCGCTGCTGGTGCCCCGCACGCGCGACGGCCGGGTGCTGTTCGCGCTGCCCTGGATGGGCAGGACCGTCATCGGCACCACCGACACGCCCCGGCCCAGCCAGGAACTGGAGCCGCGACCGCTGGCCGAGGAAGTGGACTTCCTGCTGGGCGAGGCCGGCCGCTACCTGGCACGCGCGCCGGGCGCCGGCGACGTCTCCAGCGCCTGGGCGGGCCTGCGTCCGCTGGTGCGCCCGCCGGGGCACGCCAGCACCAAGGACGTCAGCCGCGAGCACGTGGTGCGGGTCGAGGACGACGGACTGGTCACCGTGGCCGGCGGCAAGTGGACCACGTATCGGGCCATGGCCCAGGACACGGTGGATGCCTGCCTGGACGCCGGCCTGCTGAAATCCGCCGGCCCCTGCGCGACGGCCGACCATCCGCTGGTGGGGGCCGAGCCGGGCAGGCACAGCATCGGCGATGCCCCGGGCCTGTGGGGGTATGGCAGCGAACGGGATGCGGTGCTTGCCCTGCCGGGCGCCGACCGAGAGCTGGGCGGCGGACTGACCGAGGCCATGGTCCGCTTTGCCGCGCGCCACGAGTACGCGCGCACGGTCGAGGACGTGCTGGCGCGCCGCTCGCGCCTGCTGTTCCTGGACGCCCGCCTGGCGCGGGAGCTGGCGAACGAAGTGGGAAGGCTGCTGGCGGAGGAGACCGGCCTCGACGCGGGCGCCGGGGCGTTCCGCGAACTGGCGGACAGTTATTTGCGCTGGCCGGCCGACGCGTCCTCGTCGGGCACCACCAGCTTCTCCAGGTAGGCCAGGTCCTCGCGCAGCAGCCGCAGGGATTCCTTGACGTCGGGTACCCGCGCCCGACGCGACTCGTCGCGCCGCAGGGCATGGATGGCCATGTCGGCGATGGCTTCGGCCACTTCCTGCTGGCCCAGGCGCCCGCTGGGCTTGAACCACCACGCGGTCCAGTTGCACATGCCGATCAGCCCGAAGGCCGCGACGTGGGGATCGGCCATGCGGAAATGGCCGAGCTGGATGCCGCGCTCGATGATGCCGCTGAAGTCCGCCAGCACGCTGCGGCGCGCCGTGTGCATCGAGGCGCGCTGGCGCTGCGTGAGGTCCGATTCGTTGCGGTCGGCGACGCGGAACTCGGCCGGACGCGACAGGATGAGATTGGCGTAGTCGGTGACCAGCTCCCGCAGAGCCTCGGCCGGATCGCGGTCCTGGCGGGAGACGGCGGCGTTGGCCAGCTCCCGGGCCGAGGTCAGGATTTCCTCGGTCAGCGCTCGCAGGATCGCGTCCTTGTTCTTGAAATAGTAGTAGACGGCGGTACGGCTCAGGCCCAGCGATTCGGCGATGTCCTGCATGCTGGTGCCGCCCGTGCCGCGTTCGATGAAGAGCTTGGCCGCGGCGTCCAGGATGGCGCCGCGCAGGACTTCCCCTTTCATCGTTGCCTTGGTGGGAAGCTCGTTCACGGATAGGGACTTTCCAGGATATGGGGCCGGAACGGGTGCCGGCCCAGGAGCCGATTATGGCATGTCGAAACCCCGTCTTCCCAGGGAAAACGGGCGCGGCGGCGAGTTTTTTTGACACTTCTGTCTGAATTTCAACGTGTATTGACAGTTAAGTCAAAAAATAGTCGAATGTGACAAAAGACGGTTGCATCAGCCGTCCGCGTCATCAGGAGACCCATCGTGAGCACCGGCGCCAACGCCCCCCAGCACGTCACCGCAGGCTTCTTGAACACCGACTGGAACCCCCGCGATCTTCCGGCCGGAGCCTCCACCCGCAACGTCGTCCTGCGCACCGATGACGACGCCGCCACGACGGGTTCGCTCTACCTGCCCGCGGGCCCCCGGCCCCGGACTGTCGTGTGCGTGATGCACCCGCGCGAATTCATGGCCTGCCACTACCTCATTCCCGACATCGTCGGCGCCGGCTACGCGGCCTGGTCGCAAGGCGCGCGTGCGGTCGGCAACGACCTGCGCCTGGAGCACGAGACCGCGCTGCACGACGTGGCCGCCGGCCTGGCTTTCCTGCGCGGACAGGGGTTCGAGCACATCGTGCTGCTGGGTAATTCGGGTGGAGCGGGCCTGTATTCCTTCTACGTCCAGCAGTCGTCGCTGCCGGCCGCCGAACGCATCGCCCGTACGCCGGGTGGCAAGCCTTCGGGACTGGCCGGGCTGGACATGCCCCAGGTCCAGGGGCTGGTGTTGGTGGGACCGCATCCGGGGCAGGGCGCGTTGCTGATGAACTGCATCGATCCCTCGGTACTGGAGGAAGGGGACGCGCTGTCGGTCGACCCCGCCCTGGATCCGCTGAATCCCGAGAACGGCTACCGCCCCGGCGGCCAGGCGCGCTATGCGCCCGGGTTCGTCGCGCGCTATCGGCAGGCGCAGCGAGACCGGGTCGAGCGGCTGGACGTTCTGGCGCGGCAGTCGATCGCGCAGCGGCTGGGCGCGCGCAAGGCGCTCAAGGGCTGCGAGGACGCGTCCCAGGCCGAGCGCCGCGTGGCCGCCCATACACCCGTGATGACGGTCTGGCGCACGGATGCCGACCTGCGCTGCCTGGACCTCAGCCTGGATCCGTCGGATCGGCATCCCGGTTCGCTGTGGGGCCGCGATCCCTATGCCTCGAATTACGGCGCCGTCGGTTTCGCGCGCTTCTGCACGCCCGAGAGCTGGCTGTCGACCTGGTCCGGCCTGTCGTCCAACGCCAGCCTGGCCCCCGCCGCGGACGCCATCGTCCAGCCCACCCTGATCATCGAATACACGGGCGACCAGGCCTGCTTCCCGGGCGACGTGCGCGCCATCCACGACGCCCTGGCCACAGCCGACAAGCGCCATCTGCGGGTGCGCGGCGACCACCATGGCCGCGCGCTGGCCGACGGCGAGGAGCCGGGCCGCTACGAGGCCGGCCGCCGACTGGCAGCCTGGCTGCGCGAGCGTTTCGCGTACTGACCATCATCCATATGCAAGGGGAAACGACATGAGCAGCCTGAACGCCAGCGCCATGCTGGAAGGCACGACGACAGCGGCCGCTCCCGAAGCGCCGTCCGCCCACGGGCTCGCGCTGCGGGGCGTCGACCACACCGCGCGGCCCACCTGGAAGCTGCGCGAGACCGTGGCGTTCTACCGGGACATCCTGGGCCTGCCCCTGATCCACGTGATCTCGGCGCGCGGCTGGGGCCCGGCCACGCACCCGGACTTCCTGCATTTCTTCTTCGACAGCGGAAACGGCAGCACCATCGCCTTCTTCTATTACCTGGGCTCGGAGCCGCCAGCGGCCATGCGCGACCGGCCGCCCATGGCGCCCGTGCCCGACGACCACGTGTTCGACGCCACTCACACCGCGTGGCTGGTCGAGGGGCAGGATGAGCTGCGGGCCTGGAAGAAGAAGCTGGAGGATGCCGGCCTGCAGGTGTCGGTCGAGACCACGCACGAGGTGATCGAGTCGATCTACGTGCGCGATCCGAACGGCTACTTCATCGAGTTCACCCGCAAGCTTCGTCCGCTGACCCAGGTAGATGCCCTGGACGGACGACTGACGCTGCAGGCCGCGCTCGAAGCCGAGGACGAGGCCCGGGTCGGACAGCGGCGCGTATCGGACATCGCCGAGATCTGGTCGCGCAAGGCCCGGCTGGTGGCCGAGCACGTGCGGCCCGGCCCGGCGCAGGCGTCGCCGGCGGTGCGCATCTTCGTGCCCCGGGTGCGCGAGTTCGCCGCCATCGTCGACGATGCGCGCGGCCGCGGCGACTGCCGCGTCGAGACCCTGGGCGACTACGACCGCATCGAAAGCGACGGTCCCATCGAGTTCCGCCGCAAGACGCTGGGGCTCAAACCCGCCATCTGGTATGGCCTGTTCACCGGCGGCGTGCAGGGCCGCATCGAAACGCTGGACCGGGATTGCGTCCGCATCGTTCCAGAGGCCGCCTGAGGTCCGGGCGGAGGAGACCATCATGCAAGACATACGGCACCCGATAGAAGGGGTCATCTACCATCCGGCCGAGCGCGCCGTGTCCTACCTGGACAGCGGCGCGTGGATGCGGTCCTCGGTCGGCGATGCCCTGCGCGCCACCGCGCGGCGCTTGCCCGGCAAGGCGGCGTTCATTACGGACGAAGGCAGCCTGAGCTTCCAGGAACTGGACGAACAATCAGAACGGCTGGGGGCGGCGCTGCTGGAGACGGGCCTTGCGCCCGGCGATCGCGCGATCTTCCAGATGGGTACCACGCTGGAAACCGTGCTGGCGCTGGCGGCCTGCTACAAGGCCGGGATCGTGCCCGTCTGCTCGCTGCCGCAGCATCGCGAACTGGAGATCGGCCAGTTGATCCGGCAGTCGACGGCGCGCGCCTATTTCGTGCAGGCCGATTTCCATCCCAGCTTCGACCTCGCGGCCTTTGCACGCAAGATGGCCGAGGGCAGCGACACGCTGCGCCACCTGATCGTCGCCCGCGGGCCGGCGGGCGAGGGCGGCCTGGCCCTGCGCGACCTGATCGCCGGCATGCCGCTCGAGGCCGCGCGCCGGCGTCTGGCCGAGGCGCCCCCGGGGCTGGGCGACGTGCTGAGCTTCCAGCTCTCGGGCGGTACGACGGGGATGCCCAAGATCATCCCGCGCTTCCACGCCGAATACCTCGGCCATGCGCTGGCCTGCGCGGGCATGTACAAGCTGCGCGAGGACGACCGCTTCATGTGGGCGCTGCCGCTGCTGCACAACGCGGCCCAGGTGTACGTGCTGATCCCCGTGTTCGCCATGGGCGTGTCCGCCGTGCTCATGCCCAAGCTGGACCTCGTCCGCATGCTGGAGCTGATCGAGGAACACCGGGTCACCCGCGCCGTCTCCATCGGCCCCATCGCGCCGCAGCTCATGACCTATCCGGACCTGGCCCGGCACGACCTGTCGGCGCTGCGCCTGTTCATCACCATGAGCCGCGCCGACCGCCTGGAGGCGCACCTGGGCGTGCCGTGTTCCAACCTGTTCGGCATCACCGAGGGACTGCTGCTGGGTTCCCCGCCCGACGCACCGCAGGCCCGGCGTTTTAAGACCCAGGGCTGCTCCGGCTGCCCGCAGGACGAACTGCGCCTGCTGGAGCCCGATTCGGAAAAGCCGGTGGCGCCCGGACAGATGGGCGAGTTGTGTTTCCGCGGCCCCGCCACGCTGCCGGGCTTCTTCAACGCGCCCGAGGCGAACGCCCAGGCCTACACCTCGGACGGCTTCTATCGCACCGGCGACATGATGAGCGCCCACGTGGTGGAGGGTGTCACCTGCTATGCCTTCGAAGGCCGCCTGCGCGACAACATCAACCGCGGTGGCGAGAAGATCGGCTGCGAGGAAGTCGAGGGCCTGGTGGGCTCGCACCCGGCCGTGGCCGAGGCGCGGCTGGTGGCCATGCCCGATCCCGTCTATGGCGAGAAAGGCTGCATCTACATCGTGCCGCGCCCCGGACAGGCCGCGCCGCAGGTGAAGGAACTGGCGGACTTCCTGGTCGCCCAGGGCCTGGCCAAGTACAAGTGCCCGGAGCGCGTCGAAGTGATCGATGCCTTCCCGGTGACCAAGGTGGGCAAGCTGGACAAGCCCGCGCTCAAGCGCATGATCGCCGAGACGCTGGCGGGCGAAGCCGGCGCTGGTGGGCAGGATCCCAAGCCTGGGAGACCGGCATGACCAGCACCGAGCATGTGATCTCGACCGCGCCCTTCGTCGTGCGCCGCCGCGTCAAATGGGGCGACTGCGACCCCGCCGGCGTGGTCTATACGGTGACCTTCGGCGAATACGTCATCTCCGCCGTCGAACTGTTCTACGGCATGCTGTTCGATGCCACGCCCCAGCGCATCAAGGACGAACTCGGCTTCGGCACGCCCAGCCGCGCGCTGTCCTTCGACTTCCGCGCCTCGCTGTGGCCGGACGACGAGTTCGACATGCGCGTGACCGTGGAAGCCATCCGTCGGCACACCTACGCGCTCGACATCACCGCCACCACGGCGGCCGGGCAGACCGCCTTCATCGCCAAGCTGACCCCTATCTGCGTCGCCCGCGGCGAACGCCGGGCCATCCCCGTGCCCGACGTGCTGCGCGACGCCTTGTCCTCGTACCAGACCGCCTGCGGCGCCGCCGCGGCGGCAGGGAGCCTCGCATCATGAAAATCGCCGTCATCGGCGCCGGCCCCGCCGGCCTGTACTTCTCGCTGCTGGCCAAGAAGCACGACCCGTCGCACCAGATCCAGGTCTACGAACAGAATCCCGCCGGTGCCACCTACGGCTGGGGCGTCGTGTTTTCGGACGTCGGCCTGTCTTTCCTGCAGGAGGCCGATCCCGAGTTCTTCAAGGCCTTCGTGGCCCACCACGAACGCTGCGACTACATGGAGATCGTCCATCGCGGCACCCACGTCCAGGTCCATGGCAACCACTTCTCGCGCACCGCCCGCATCGACATGCTTCGCGTGCTGGAAGACGCCTGCCGGCGCGAAGGCGTGAAGATCGAATACAACCGCCGGATCGACGACGTGTCCGCGCTGGCGCGCGAGGTCGACCTGGTGGTGGCGGCCGACGGCGGCAACAGCGCCGTGCGCAAGCAATTCGCCGACCACTTCCAGCCCAGCTTCGAGAAACGCCGCAACAAATTCGCCTGGTACGGCACCCGCCAGCGCTTCCACCCGGTCTCGCTCATCTTTCGCGAGACGCCGCACGGCGTGTTCATCGCCCACAGCTACCAGTACAGCCCCGAACTGAGTACCTTCCTGGTCGAGGTTGACCCCGACACCTGGCAGCGCGCCGGCCTGCACGAAGCCAGCGAGGACGAGAGCCGCCGCTACTGCGCCGACGTGTTCCGCCCCGAACTGGGCGGCAACGAACTCCTGACCAATCGCTCGCTCTGGTTCGAGGCCAACATCGTCCGCAACGAACGCTGGACCTGCGGCAACATCGTGCTGCTGGGCGACGCGCTGCGCACCGTGCACTTCTCGCTGGGCTCCGGCACGCGCATGGCCATGCAGGACGCCATCGCCCTGCACCAGGGCCTGGTGCGCCACCCCGGCGACCTCCAGGCCGCCTTCGCCGCCTTCGAGACCCAGCGCCGGCCCGCCTCGTCCAGCTTCCAGAACGCCGCCGCGCGCAGCCTGGACTGGTACGAGAACGTCGCCGACAAGATGCCCCTGGATCCTGTCTCGTTCGCCTACGACTACATGCGGCGCACCGGCCAGGTCAGCCATGAAGACCTGAAACAGCGCGACCCCCATTTCGCCGCCGCCTGCGAGGCGTTGTCCTGCCACCAACGGGCGCCCGCCACCGCCTGATACCCACACCAACGAAGCAAACCACGAGGAGACATCATGAAAACCATCCTGCGCGGCGCCGCCGCCCTAGCCCTGGCCCTGAGCGCCGGCCATGCCGGTGCCCAGGCTCCCGCCTATCCCGCCAAGCCCGTGCGGGTCGTTTTGCCCTACTCGGTCGGCAGCGGTCCCGACGCCGTTACCCGCCTGGTCGGCGAAAAACTGTCCAAGGCCTGGGGCCAGCCCCTTATCGTCGAGAACAAGCCGGGTGCCAACGGCTGGCTCGCCATCGGCGACGTCAAGCGCGCCGCGCCCGACGGCCTGTCCCTGGTCGTGGTCGACAACACCCACATGACCCTGCACCCGCACCTGTACAAGAAACTGCCGTTCGACCCGGTCGCCGACTTCGAGCCCGCCTCGCCCGTCTACACCACCAACTTCTTCATCGTCGTCTCGGCCAAGTCCCCCTGGAACAACGTCGCCGACCTCATCGCCGACGCCAAGGCCAAGGGCGGCAACCAGACCTACGGCACCTGGGGTCTGGGCAGCGTCGCCCACATCGGCGCCTCCATGTTCCAGACCCAGACCGGCACCCACATGACCCACGTGCCCTTCAAGGAACTGCCCCAGCTCTACACCGCCGTCGCCACCGGCGAAGTCGACTGGGCCTTCGGCACCGCCGCCACCGTGGCCCAGCTCTACCAGGCCAAGAAGGTCAAGCTGCTGGCGCTGGCCGCGCCCAGGCGCCTGGCCCTGTACTCCGGCGTGCCCACCGTTTCGGAGGCCGGCGGCCCGGCCAACTTCGAACTCAAGACCTGGGTCGCCCTGTTCGCGCCCAAGGGCACTCCGAAGGCCGCCATCGACGCCATCAACAGCGGCGTCGCCAAGGCCGTGGCCGAACCCGACGTGCGCAAACAGTTCGACACCTTCGGCTTCGAAGCCTGGCCCGCCTCGGCGGCCGACCTGGCCCAGGCCGTCAAGGCCGATACCCAGCGCTTCGAGTCGGTGGTCAAGATGGCTAATATCACGCTGGACTGATCGGGCTGGAGGCGCCATGGCCTGCCGCCCCTGCCGTGGGCGGCGGGCTTAGTCTTCGTAGCCGTTCGGGTTTCGGGATTGCCAGCGCCAGCCGTCCGCGCACATGTCTTCGAGAGTGCGGGTGGCTTTCCAGCCGAGGAGGGCTTCGGCGGTGGAAGGGTCGGCCCAGCATTCGGCGATGTCGCCGGGGCGGCGGGGCTGGAATTCGTAGGGTATCTTCCGACCGCTGATCGCACTGAAGGTGTTCAGCAGTTCCAGCACGCTGGTGCCGCGGCCCGTACCCAGGTTGACCGCGGCAAAGCCCCCGGTCGTTCCTCGGGCGTGCTCAAGCGCCTTGACGTGGCCGACGGCCAGGTCCAGGACATGGATATAGTCGCGCACCCCGGTTCCGTCCACGGTGGGGTAGTCGTTGCCGAAGATGTTCAGATGGGATCGTTTACCAACGGCGACTTGGGTGATGAACGGAAAAAGATTGTTGGGGATGCCCTGGGGGGCTTCGCCCAGCATCCCACTGGGATGGGCGCCGATCGGGTTGAAGTATCGCAGGCAGATGGCTCGTCGCGCGGGAAGCGTCGCGCACCAGTCGCGCAGGACCTGCTCCACCATGGCCTTCGTCTGGCCATACGGATTTATCGGAGCGATCGGATGCATTTCGGTGTACGGCTGTTCGCGCGGAATACCGTAAACCGTTGCGGATGAACTGAAGACGATGGTGTGGACCTGTGCCTGGTCCATCGCTTGCAGCAGGGTTAGCGTACCGGCGACGTTGGTCTGGTAGTAGTCCAAAGGCGCGGCGACGGATTCGCCCACCGCTTTCAGGCCGGCAAAGTGCACCACTCCCTGGATGGGGGCTCCGTGTGCCTTGGTCTGGTGGAATACTGTGTCCAGCAGGGCCGCATCCCTGATGTCTCCTTCGATGACCTCGAGAGCATGACCGGTCAGCGATTCGACACGCTTGAGTGCATGCGCCGAACCGTTCGAAAAATTATCAAGAACGATCGGGCGATAGCCGGCTTGGATGAGCTCGATCAGGGTATGGGACCCGATGTAGCCGGCACCGCCGGTGACGAGCAGGGTCGGGCTGGGAGCGAGCGGCAAGGAGTGACCTCGAAGGCTGGATGACATGGCGCCAACCATACCGGACGGGCGCGTGGGCATTGTAACGAAAAGCGCGGGTATTCCCGTGGATGAGCGAGGTGGCCGGGTTAAACTGCGGCTTCGCCGTTGGCCGGCACCGTGTCGGGCTTTTTTCTTCGTCTTCTAGGACTATTGCCAGATGGGTCTTGTTCCAATCATCCTCTCCGGAGGCAAGGGTACGCGCCTGTGGCCGGTATCTCGGGAACTGCATCCCAAGCCTTTCATTCGTTTGGCGGACGGCGAAAGTTTTCTTCAGAAAGCATATCGGCGTGCCATCGGGCTCGACGGCGTCTCCAGGGTCGTCACGGTCACGAACCGGGCGCTGTCGTTCAAGACAATGGACGAATACCGGGCACTGGGTCAGTCCCAGATCGAATGTGGGATGCTCCTCGAGCCCGAGGGGCGCAATACCGCGCCCGCCTTTGCCGCCGCGGTAGCTGCCGTCTCCCGGCGTTTCGGACCGCAGGAAGTGTTGCTGTTTCTTACCGCTGATCACCTGATCCAGGATTTTCCTGCGTTCAGGCAAGCCGTGGAGCAAGCGGTGCAATTGGCGGAAGCGGGCAGGATCGTGACCTTTGGGATTCGCCCCGAGTCTCCAGAGATCGGGTACGGCTACATCGAGGCCTCCGGAACGGATGTCTTGCGATTCGTGGAAAAACCGTCGCTCGACCGTGCGCAGGAGTTTCTCGCCAGCGGCCGTTATCTGTGGAACTCAGGCATGTTCTGTGTGCGTGCGGACGTGGCCGAGGAAGAGCTGAAGCAGCATGCTCCCGACGCGTGGCAGGCCGCCGAGCAGAGCCTGGCGGCGGGGCGCGCGCTCGAAGGCCAGCAAGAATGGCAGGTCATGCTGGACGAGAAGGCTTTTGCTTTTGCTCCCGATATTTCGGTGGACCATGCGCTCATGGAAAAAACGGGACGGGCCTCGGTCGTGTCCTGCGACATCGGCTGGAGCGACATCGGCTCCTGGGCCGCGTTCGGCAATTTGTTCCCGAGCGATGGAAAGGGAAACCAGATCGACGGCGACGTCATCGCGGTTGATACCGAGAACTGCTATGTGCATAGTGATGCCAGGGTGGTCGGTACGATAGGCCTCAAGGATCTCGTCATCGTCGATACACCCGATGCCCTGCTGGTCGCGCGCAAGGACAAATTGCAGAATATCAAGAGTGTCGTCGCCCAGCTTAAGGAGCGAGGCGACGATGCCTACCAGGTCCATCGCACCGTCCATCGGCCCTGGGGCTCTTATACGGTTCTGGAAGAAGCCGAGCGCTTTAAGATCAAGCGCATCGTCGTGCATGCGGGGCAATCGCTCTCGCTGCAGATGCACCATCATCGAAGTGAACACTGGATCGTCGTGAGTGGTGTTGCGCGCGTCACCAACGGCGAAGACACGTTCCTGGTGAACAGCAACGAATCCACTTATATTCCCGCAGGCCACAAGCATCGGCTGGAAAATCCGGGCATTATCGATCTCGTGATGATCGAGGTTCAGAGCGGTGAATACCTGGGAGAGGACGATATCGTCCGGTTTGCCGACATCTACGGTCGCAATTGACTACTCGCTTATCTCGAATACTCGTCAAGGTTCCAAATGTTTTTTCATAGCATGCGGCATGAGCTCGTCGAGACAGTCCGCAAGCCCCACCTATGGGCGCTGCTCGCCTGGTACGACATCAAACAGCGCTATCGGCGCTCGGTGCTTGGCCCGTTCTGGTTCACGATCAGCACTGCGATCCTGATTGGCACGCTGGGCCTCTTGTGGGCCACGCTTTTCAAGATGAACCTGCACGAATATCTGCCGTATTTCGCGGCAGGCAACGTGATCTGGACTTTCATCGCCATGCAGTTGAACGAGGCGACGACAGGCTTCACCCAGTTCGAAAGCCTCATCAAACAGACGCGGCTGCCGTATCCGTCCTATGTGTTGCGGCTACTTTGTCGCAACTTCATCATCTTTCTCCACAACTTCATCATCGTTATCGTGGTGGTGACTTTCGTGGGCAATGGCTGGGGGTGGGTATCCCTGCTTGCCATACCCGGTTTCCTCTGCCTGGCTGCCATCACGCTGAACGTGTCGTTCGCCTTCGCCATCATCTGCACCCGGTATCGCGACATGATTCCCGTCGTGCAGAACCTGGTCACGGTCGCCTACTTCCTGACGCCCATCATGTGGCAGTCCAGCACGCTTCCGCCCCAGCATCAATGGGTTGCCGAGCTCAATCCAGTCAGTCATCTGCTCGATGTGGCTCGCATGCCGTTGCTGGGGGAGGTCCCCTCCATGGTGAGTTGGATGACGGCCCTGGGACTTTGGTTGGTGTCCGCGGGATGCGCATGCTGGCTGTTTGCGCGTACGCGGCATCGTGTCGCTTATTGGATCTAGCATGTCAGCACACATTCGCGCCGAAAATCTGTCGGTCGAATTTCCGATCTACAACGCCTCGCACCGCTCGCTGAAGAAGGCGATCATCAGTGCAAGCACCGGCGGCAGGATCGCATCCGATGCCGGCCATCGAATCTCCGTTCGCGCTATCGATGGCCTGAACCTCGATATTCGTCCTGGTGACCGGGTTGGACTGCTCGGACACAACGGAGCCGGCAAGACCACGCTGCTGCGTGTACTTTCGGGGGTCTATCCGCCGTCATCCGGCTCGCTTTCCGTTCAGGGAAGAGTGGTGGCGCTTACCGATATCGCCCTGGGCATCGACGGCGAATCGACCGGGTTCGAGAATATCGTGCTCCGTGGCGTGATCATGGGACTGTCCCCCAAGGAGATCGCCGACAAGATGGATGAGATAGCCGAGTTCAGCGAGCTTGGCGAGTATCTCAACATGCCCGTCCGGACGTATTCCAGCGGCATGCAACTGCGGTTGGCTTTCTCGGTTTCGACCTGCATGACCGCCGACATCGTGTTGATGGACGAATGGTTGTCCGTGGGCGATGCGCAATTCAATGCCAAGGCCTCGCAGCGGCTGGAGTCGATCGTGGCGAAATCGTCCATCCTGGTGATCGCGTCGCACGACCGTGGCACCATCGAGCGGTTGTGCAACCGGACGATCATGCTGGAACACGGCAAAGTCGTGGAGCAGACCTGAGCGGGCGGGGTGCCCGCTGTTCTCAGGTTGCAGCCCGCATGCGCTCGCGATAGTACGCTTCCAGCCGCTCCACCATCAGGTCGGCCGTATAGTCGGTCTCGTATTTTCGCCGCGCGGCCAGGGACAGGCTCGCGCGTAACGGCCCGTCGTCGACGGCCCGTTTCAGGGCAGCCTCCAGAGCCTGTGCATCGCCGGGCGTGAAAAGCAGCCCGTTCTCGCCGTCCGTGATGATTTCCTTGACTCCGCCCACGTCCGGCCCGATTACCGTCTTCGCGAAGACGGAAGCTTCCACGAAGATCAGGCCGAAAGATTCATACCGGCTCGGTGCCACGAAAATATCGCAGGCCTGGTAGGCTTGCTCGAGAGCCTCGGCCGATATCGGACCTGTGAAGCAGACTCTGTCCAGCCAGGGGGCGTCCGCATGCCGGGATTCGAATTCGCCCTTGTAGTCTTTTTCTCCGGCAACGGGCCGGTTCTCGCCCACCAGAGTGAAGGTCAGCTCGGGACGGGCTGCGGCCAGACCGGGAATCGCCTCCAGCAGCAGGTCGATGCCTTTGCGGTACTCGAAGCGGCCGACGTACAGCACGTTGAGTTGGCCGGGGGATATGGCAGGGGCTGAGCCCGGGCTGGCATCGCCCAGGCCGTGCGGCACGACCGTCGCTCCTGCTGCCGCCAGACCGTAGCAGCTCTGAATATCCGCTAGCACGGAATGGCTGTTGGCCAACAGGGGAACCTCGCTTCGAAGAACCTGGCGTTCGGCGGCAATCATCTTGTCCACCAGCGTTGATCGTATGGTCGCGTTGCGTTGCCATTCAGGTTTGTGCGGCAGGGCCAGCCCATAAGTGGTGTGTAGGCTCATCACGGTCTTGAATTGGCCGCTGGTTGCGCACGCCAGACCTTCCAGGTCCCAGATGGGGAACGAGATCAAGTCGAGGCCGCGGTGTGCGGCAATGCGCAACGCTTCGTTGTAGACAGCATAGCAGCCTGCCCGGATGTCATCGGGGAGGTCGGGCAGGGACGGGTTTGCCTGCGTCGTGAACGTCGGGGCCGATATTCGGTGCACCCACACGTTGTTCACCACGTCCACGGTAGGATCCTGTCCCTCCGCCACGCGGGTGATGACGCTTACCTCGTGGCCGCGCCGGGCCAGGCCTTCCGCAACCAGTCTTGTCCAGACCGCGATTCCGCCCACGGCTCCGTCTAGATACTCCCGTGAGATCAATGCCAACCGGAGCCGTTCTCCCGGTTGCAGGATGGCTGGAAAGGGCTTGAACGTGAGAGGCGTGGAGGGACGGTATCGGGCGAGCGTGTGTTGGCCTTCCGGATGCTGCCCGGCATCTTCCATGCCATCCTCCACCCCTTTCTCCAGTTCCTGGATCAGGCGGTCGCGCGTGGCCGCGTCGATCTGGCCGGCCAGGTGCAGCGTGCGCATGTCCCCGCTCGTTTCAGCTTGGTACGAGGCCACACGTTGCCTGGCAGCCGCCTCGTCGCCGGGCAGCGCGAACTTCATGCAGAAATAGGCCTTGCTCCGGGCAGGATAGTACAGGCTGGTCGGCAACCGTTCGGCGTTGCGCAAATGACTGGCCGCATACTTGTGCAGGACCTGGGCAGCCCCCGCCATTTCGAGGTCGTAGCCTGCTTCGACCACCCGCAGACAGACGTCGGTCTCGTCCAGGAAATAGGCGTACTCTTCATCGAAGCCGCCTATTTCCTCCAGCACCGAGCGCCGGAAGCTGGAGTTGCAGCCGGTCAGGCTGAAATATCGCCGCGTACCAGGCCGATGGACGGCCTGAGCGACTTCGGGGTTGGGGAAGCCTTGGTTGTCGCCGTAGCGGTCGCAGACCACGACCTGGGCCTGGAACAGAAGGCCGGTGTGGTTGCGGATGAAGCCGCCGACTCCCCCTACGTCGGGCCTGCGGTATCCGCGTACCAGCTTGTCCAGCCAATCGGGTTCCGGGATGCCGTCGTCGTCCAGGAACGCCACGATGTCGCCCGAAGCTTGAGCGATACCGATGTTCCTGGCCTTGGAAAGATTAGTGATGTCGCAATGCGTAAGCTTGATGTCCGGCAGGTACGCGGCAAGCATCTCTTCCGAACCGTCGGTGCAGGGTCCCAGCACCACCACGACCTCGAATTCGGAGTATCGCAGATACTTGAGAGCCTCGAGCGTGACGCGCAGTGCTTCCTTTCGGTTGTAGGTACAGATGACAACCGATGCTCTCACCGAGGATGCTCCGTGTCTTGCTGCCCGGCGTCCGTAGCCGACGCGCCGTCGGTCTTCGAGGCCAACTGCGTTTTCAGCTGTGCAATTTGTGCCCGCAGGTCGTCCTGTTCGCGTTTCAGATCGACGATGCAGGCCCGCAGGGAATTGATGTCTTCCAGCAGGTACATCTGGCTGCGACTGTAGCGCAACCACGAATGCATCCGCTTTGCCGTACGGTGGATACCGGGCGTGACCAAGCCCGAGCGCAGGCAGGCCCGATAGGCTTTTTCGAGGATTTGGATCATTTCGACGTTTATCTAAGGCGCCTGAGCAGGCGAACCGCTTTTCCGGCGATGGTGCGTGCAGCGGTCAGAACGGGGCCGACGACGGGCAGATCATACAGGCCCAGGTACATTTTCCAAATGCGATAGCCCTTGGACAGCTGGAAGTCCAACGGCTCGAAAGGAGAGGTACGCAGGGCGTCCAGGCCGGCGCGCTGGTCCGCCTCTTCGGCGTATTTGAGCAGGCGTTTCCGGAGATGCTGGACTTCCTCCTGCAAGGCCCGTATTTCTTCATCACGAGGCACAGGGCTTGCGGACGGGGAATGAGACATGGAATTGAGAGTCATCGTTGCGATAGCGGTAAGCCTGTTCAATTGCCCGTTGGCCTGAAAATCGAAGCGACGCGTTGGCGATGCGCTTCCTCCGAATGCCGTTCTTCTATCAGACGTTGGGCATTGCGAATAAGAGGCTGCGGCTGGATGCTGCCATTGGCAATAGCGGCCAGAGCATCAGCATAGTGTTCGATCAACACTTCATCGTCCGCCTCATGTGCAATGAGGACGCCGGTCTGAGGTGTGATGACTTCCCGCAGGCCGCCCACGTCGGGCGCGACAACAAGCATGCTACAGGAAAGAGCCTCCAGCACCACGTTGGGGAGCCCATCATAGGACGACGTGTACAGGAACAGGTCATACTGGTTATAGGGGAGGCTGCTGAATCCGCGGAATGCTCCTCGGTAGCGGACAGGCCCGTCACGGCTTACGCCAGCGGGCATGGAGTAGCCGAACACCGAGCTACCGTACATGTCTATGGATGCCTTCACACCACGTTCTTCCAGCTTTTGTGCGATCCTGGGGACCAGGTCGGGCCTTTTCTGGGTATCGATACGGGAAGCCCACAAGATGCGCAAAGGCCTGGAGCCAGGCGAGTACGGTAGCCGTGGGACCGATTCCGCCGGGGGAGGTACCGGGGCATAGAGCGTCTCGGCCTTCGCCGGCGCCAGATGCACCATTTTTCCAAGATCCTCGAGGATTCGAGCATGGTCCGAGATGACCCAGCCTATCCCGTTCAGCGCTTCTGAAAGGAAATTTAGCGAACTGCCGTAGGTAAAGTGTAATTGCTGGTGAGGCAGCGTTTCCGCACAAAAATAATAGTAGGCAATCCGATTTTCCGGAAGTGCGCGGTAATAGCGAAGCAGGAAATCAATGGCGAAGCCGGGCCCGTTGGTATGGAGCCTTGCGCGAGGAGCGGAGGATTGAATGAGGCGAAGCAGGAGTGGGCCAAGGTCTTTGACACCATGCCTGTCCGCCAATTCTCGCAGGTCCAGGAATTCGACATTGGCTGGTAGTTGATCCACGCCCTCATGTTGCTCGAATTCTTGTCCCGTCATGATCAAAACTCGTTGCGCCACGTTCGTCGCAAGCAGGGATTTCGAGACCTCGAGGAGAAATTTTTCGGCTCCGCCATTCGACAGGAAAGGCAGGAAAACGATATCGTCGTAGATGCCGCCGTTCAGTTTCTCGAGCGCCTCGAAATAGGCAGAAGCGAGACCAAGTGCCTGCTGACAGGGCCAACCGACGTTGGACCCCATGGACATGTATTTCAGGTGTTCGAAATCGATACCAAACTCGATCTGGTTTGCCGCATAAACCAGCTCAAGAAAAGCCTGGGAATTCATGCAGTACAGGCGAGTACCTTCGGGTGTATATTTCGGCACCTTGGGCGATTTGCGAGCGGCATCATGGGAAACCCGCAATCCCGTCAGGAAATGGTCGGCTGAAAAATACTTGGAGTAAGGACAAAGCTTGTCATGTCCTTCCTGAGCCATAATGCTGGTCGAGCGTTGGCGATAGAAAAGGATGGTGTTGGCCGCCGTTCGGAATTCATACCCCGCGGCAACGGCCTCACAGTTGAAATGCCAGTCTTCGTAGGCAAAAAAGCGAGTTGCCTTCGTATCCACGTAACGGATGTCCTGAGCAAGCTCTCGAGGAAAAAAGACCCTAGAGCAAAACGGGTGGTATCCGAAAAATGCAAGCTTGGAAACGCGGTCGGTACCGAAGTACTGCCAGAGATGATACCGAGTGCCAAAGGCGTAAAGAAATTCGGGGACAATGATGGTACGAGGATTCCGTTCGGCTTCCTCCATCATCGCCGAAAAAAAATTGAATGAAACGAGGTCGTCGCCATCTGCAGTGGCAATATATCTGCCGCGTGAAGCCGCGATTCCCGAATTCCGAGCGGGACCCAGCGAGCCGTGCGATACCTCGAGAGTGCGAATTTCGCCCATCCCGCTGAAATCCATGGCTGCGATCTTGGCTGCAGTTTCCGGGGTGGCGTTGTCGAGCACGATGACGAGTTCAGCGCTCAGCCCGTCGGCGCGTGCATAGGCCACGGCTTCGCGCAAGGAAGCGATCGTCCGGTCAAGGAAGCGTGCCTCGTCATGAAGATTGAGTACGATCGAAATGTCGATGCTGGGCAGGGCAGGGGAAGACAATGGGGATTCCCGCGATTGGACCTTGGCAAGCCGGTGAATATATCACTCGGTATCGCCGGGATAGTGGGACATTGTCGGGCGATTGGATAACGGAGTCGATGCAGATTGCGACAAAAGGTGAGCATCGTTCCGGTGGATATCGATCGCGTCTGGGGGAACGGGATTGGCGCTTTCCATTGCAAGATGTGAGTGCTTACAAGATTCCATGAGCTTGCTCCCATACGCGAATGGCAAGCTCTGCGGCTTAGTCATCGCAGATGGCGCCGTATAGCTCCGATGAACCGTTTGGATCTTGTCTTGGCCTGGCGAAGCAGCAGGTATACGAAATGTTCGGTCTGCCGAGGCTCGCTGATGGCTTCAGGCGCTTCCGGTGGTGGAACGACAACAGGTGCCTTGACGGGAGGCATCGGGCTGATGTGTGCGGTCAGGCTCAACAATATGTTCGCATCGAGCGGTGATAAGCCATTCAGACTGTGTACGAGGTGCCGGCGTTTCAGGAAGGAGGCGGTTTCTTCCCCGCCGCCCGGAGTCGGCACTAGATGCCCCGGCTGGGGAATCAGCGAAAAGCGTTGCTTCTTCCACGCCAGCCGGGTGTAGGTGGCCATTCCATTCCAAGTGTTCGGGTCCAGATCATTCCAGCCGCCCGAGTCTTCCCATGCAGCCGTTCGGACCATAGCGCTGGTTGCCATGTACTGATCTTCCCTGAGTGCCAGCGCGCGCGCTTCCGGAATGCCCAAAGATTTTCGTGTCTTGCTTTCCGTCGGCACGCCGCCAGACCGGGGAAAGCACGCAGGTTCGATTGCGTTCAAGGCGAAGCCGGTTGCAGCGATCAATTCCGGGTCGGTGGACAGTGCGTTCCAACCGTCCTCGAGCGTGCGAGGCAAGAGTGTGGCGCCATCATCCAGAAAGAAGGCGAATTTGGTCTGTACCTGCTGCAGGCCGGTATCCCGCGGTCCGAGATTATCGATGGCATGCAGATGCAGCGTGATCTCCTGGTCCGAATTTTTTTCATCCAATGCCCATGCCTCCAGTGCTGCGGCGGCCAGTTCATCCGATCGTCTTCCGACCAGAATCACTCGGGCAGGCTTCAGCCGCGAGCGGCGAATGGATAGCATGAAGTCGTCCAGTTGATCGAGCGTCCGATTGCCGGCAAAGGCGACGACGGTGACTGCCGGCGATGGCAGCTCTACAGAGCGAGGCCATTCGGGGTTGCGCGACGAAGCATCATTACGTCCCCACCACACATTGACTTCACGCTGACGTTGCCGGAGACGGTCGCGCGCCTGGCCGACCTGGACCTGGTGCTCCCTGGGCGATAGCCGGAGGACATCTTCGATCTTGCGGGCCAGGGCCTGGGGAGTAGGATCGCAGAAAAAGCGCGAGACATAGTCCGGGTCGTCCACGACCTCTATCACCCCGCCGGTGTTGTAAGCGACCAGCCGCGCACCAAGCAGCAATTGCTCCAGCACTACGTAGGAGAAGCTCTCTCCTCGCGACGGGACGATGAATAGCGTGTCTTCGAGATGTTGGCCGATGTACTCCAGCAATTGCTGATGCGAGAGGTGAGTCCAGCTGTAGCTGGCGACGTCGCTCAAAGTCGCCGCGTCTTCACCGGAAGGAACGCCGGGAGCTAGCGAGATGACCTCTTGTACTTGCCCGGGCGAGAGGAGTCTCATCGCCCGGACGAAATCCGCCCATCCCTTCAACTGCAGGTATTTCCCTATGAAGGCGATGCGCCTGATGGCCCCGTAGTCAACCGGCCTATCGTCCGGCAGCAAAGAGAGGTCGAAGGGAAGGCGGACGATGGTCTGGTTCGCGACCTCATAGCCGTATTCCTCCTGCATGAGATGCTGGCCCAGGTATCTGGAGGGGGCGTAGCAACTGTCCGCATGTTTGAAGATGTAGCTGTCTCTGATTGCCAGTGACGCTTCGAAGGGAGAATAATTTGTTGCCCCTTCATCGCGGAAACCATACTTCAGATAATCAATGGCCCCATGCATGAAAATGCGCAAGTGCAGCCAGGACGGGAGCATGCCCGTGCGCTTGGCCTGTACGATCCGGAACAGGATGGATTGGTAGTCCTGCGCCTCGACAAGCGATACGTTGGGCAGCAGGTACAGCGCATTGCGCAATACTTCCAGCGAATCGTGGCCAAGGTGGAAGTCCTCAAAACTGACATCCGCGAGCGATCGGGGGGCCAACGTTCTTCGGTCCAGGTCGATGGGCTCTGCCCGGGCATCACACATCAAGACGGCGGCTCGCGGGTCGAGGAGCTTGATGTTCCGGACGTAAGTGCCTATCCCGCCGGCAGGCCCCAGTCCTGCATCCTCCGTCGTCAAGAGCAGCCAATCCGCCGTGGCCAGTCGCCTGTCCCATCCATGGTCCTCGAGATAGGCGGCGTAGTCGTGAAGCGTCAGAGTGGCAGCCATCCAGCAGTCGTCCCCGACCTGTAGGGGAAAGCCGCCGGCCGCCAGAAAGTTGGAGAATGCTTCCCGGGACCAATGCCTGAATCGTCCCGGCACGTCTTCATGCACGAACATGACCGTACCGCTACGTGCAAGGCAGACGCGCTTGAGCGCGGCGAGCAGCGGGCGGGGGTCGGCAAGATCTGACAGGAATTGCGATCCGAGGACCCAGAGCGTGTCGTGTTGATCGTATGCCCGAACGAACGCGTCGACCTGGCCGCTCCAGTTGTCTACGAGCCAGTCGGCAGGCAGGGACCCTGCCGCGAAGGCTTCCAGGGGACGGAGGATGCCTGCCTGATCGGAGCAAGGTTTGGACAAATGACCCAAGACGATGGCGGAGCGATAGGGCGAACCCCGGAGCGTCTCTTTCAGCCGGTCCGCATCGATAGGCCTGAGTTGGTCCGTGGAGACGTCCGGCGCTGATAGCGGAACGGGTTGTGCGCCAAACTCGGAAAACGCACTGGTTAGATGTAGATTCATCTTTCTTCCGCAGATCGGTTCGATTCTTCGGCGGGCCGGCCATACCTTCGAAGTATTCGAGGGGCTGCTAGCGATCCGGGAATTGTAGGGGGAGTTCGGGACGAAACAATGTTGCTGATGATCGGGGCGGTGCTATCGGTTTCCGTTCTCAGGGACCAAGCGTCCCTCCCTTGCTGGCCCCGCGAGCTAGTGTGTATCGTACCGTTCGCGGTAGGCCGCTTGCTTTTGACGAGTTTCGACTCGCCGAGGCCTCCGGGAAGAGGCGGAAAGGGTCTAGAGTGGAAAACCTGAGAAAACTTACTGCTGGCGAACGCGCTGCGCTGGAGAAAATGGCGGGTCGGCTTCCCATGGATGCAGGATGTCAATTGCTGAAAGACGTTGACGTTTGTTCCGTCGCAGCACAAACAGCAGACGGTTCCCTTATCCGGTTTGATCTACCAGCTTATCCACGTCCTACGTGCGCGGGGCAACATGCTTACGCGATAGAAGGCGTGGTGACCAACCTCGATCAAGCGGAGATAACTGTCTGCATATACGCGGATGTTAAGGATCGATTGTTGGAGCTGGAGCTAATCAAGTGGGAAGACACTCCCATCCTGGGCCCTGATTGGGGAACTTTCAGGGTTGCGTGGTAGGTGCTGTCCTGGCAGGTGGCATTGATCGCGTACTGGATATGCTTTCCTGTCGCTGATGAAAATTTCCTAAGGTTTACCATGTCGCGTTTCCGCTTCAAGGATGATCTTTCTGGTGCAGAAAGACTCCTGTACAAAAAAATCCACTTGATTAGCGCAGCGTTGGGCTTGGGAGCGCTCGCCTTGATATTCGTTGATTTGGTCTGGCTTCGCAGGATTGGGATCGCTGGAGGAATTTTCTGTTTTCTTGTCTCCACCGTCTTCAGCAACGCTCGGCATTTCAGCGTTCGGGTCATTTGGTCGAGATGGGCTCGATGTGACAACGGCTAAATGGAAGCTAGGCTGAGCACGATTCGCTACGCTCCGTAGGCTTAGGAAACGATTGATGAACAGAGCTATACATGTCGAATCGATTCAAATGTCCTAGAATATGGAGGAAGCTCAGCCGGGCAGAGTCAAATCTTGTCTCTCGGCTATGGCGGGGGGAGGGCGCTGCGCCCGGCGAGGCTGTCGCGGAACTGCTAGCATGCAATCGTGGCTATGGATATTGCTTGAGGCTATGCCGGCCGGATCAAATTGCTGTCGAGCGGCAAGGTCATGAGGCTTCTGTATTCGTAGGCGACGCTGTCGACCATGATCACGTTATGGTGCAGGCTGTCCTGATTGTCGGGGTGGATTCCTATCCATTAGAACTGGAAGTTTTTCGCCAAGACGGAAAACCTCTATGCACTCCTTTGGAGATGTTGGAGTTTAACTTAGTAAGGGAAGATTGATTGATGGTGATGCCTTTTCCCGTCAAATGACCTTTACCAAACGACTCCAGCATTTCAGCGGGGATCGCCGGCAGATCCCCGGCGGGGACTTCGGTTTGCGAGGCATGCACACTCCTTGAGCGCATGTTATGCCCTAAACACGAAATTCCTGACAGGCCCGTCCAAGCTGAAGCCACCTTTTGACTAAGTCTTACCTTCAGCTCCGCCCATATACGCAAGCTCTTGATGCCGCTAGCTACTCTCAGGTTGGGTGACATCGATCGCGTACTGGGTGCCGGTTGGGGCTAAACATGTCGACGCCGTACTTGGCGAACGTGATCTTGCAGGGCTAAAACTGGCCGGCCTTACCACCCAAATGCTGCGACGGATTTGCGATTCATTGCGATCCATCGCTGCATCGCCGGCTGCCTTGTTATTTCTCACCGGCATCGGTCTGCCCCCGCCTGAACAACCGCACCACCCACTGCCCAAAATCATCCACAAACAAAAACACCACCGGTATCACCAACAAGCTCAAAAACGTCGACGTGATCAACCCCCCCAGCACCGCGATCGCCATCGGCGACCGGAAGCTCGGATCCGCGGCCCCGTAACCGATCGCGATCGGCAGCATCCCCGCGCCCATCGCCATGGTGGTCATGATGATGGGTCGGGCCCGTTTGTGGCAGGCATCCACCAGCGCATCCCAGCGGCTCATGCCCGGCACCGCCGGCCGTACGTCGGTGGCGGGGTGTCCCCGCCGCGCCAGGATGGCGTATTCGACGAGCAGGATGGAGTTCTTGGTGGCGATGCCCATCAGCATGACCAGGCCGATCAGCGAAGGCATGGAGAAGCTCTTGTGCGCGATGAGCAGGCCGACGAAGGCGCCTCCCAGTGACAGGGGCAGGGCGGCCAGGATGGTGACGGGGTGCAGGAAGTGCTTGAACAGCAGCACCAGCACGACGTAGATGCACAGCACGCCGGTCAGCATGGCCAGGCCGAAGCTCTGGAACAGTTCGCCCATGACTTCGGCGTCGCCCACGGTGGCCTGGCGCACGCCGGGCGGCAGGTTCTTGATGGTGGGCAGGTCGGCCACGCGCTGGGCGACTTCGCCCAGGTCCATGCCGGCCAGTTCGATCTCGAAGTTGATGTTGCGCGAGCGGTCGTAGCGGTCGATGACGGAAGGTCCGGCCGAGAAGTCCAGGGTGGCGACTTGTTCGAGCAGGACGGGGCCGCGGGTGCCGGGCACGGACAGGCGGCCGAGCAGGGACAGGTTTTCGCGCGCGGCTTCGTCCAGGCGCACGACGATGGGGACCTGGCGCTGTGACAGGTTGAGCTTGGGCAGCGAGATGTCGTAGTCGCCGACGGTGGCGATGCGCAGGGTGTCGGCGATGGCGCTGCTGGTGACGCCCAGGTCGGCGGCGCGGGCGAAGTCGGGGCGCACGGCGATCTCGGGGCGGATGAGGCTGGCGGTGGACGAGATGTTGCCCAGGCCCGGTATGGTGCGCAGCTCCTTGGAAACGGCCAGGGCGGTCTGGTTCAGCGCGTTGGGGTCGTCGCCGGTCAGCACGAGCACGTATTTGTTGTTGGACCCGCCCAGGCCGACGCGGCTGCGCATGCCCGGGATCTCGTCCAGGGCGGCGCGCATCTCTTCTTCGATGCCCTGTTTCTTGGGCCGGTCTTCGCGCGGGTCGAGCTGTATGGTCAGGGTGGCCTTGCGGACCTCGGCCGCGCCGGACATGGCGAAGGGGTCGCCACCGGCGGTGCCACCGCCGATGGTGGTGTAGACGCTGCGCACGTGCGGTACCTTGGCCAGTCGCAGGCGCACGAGTTCGGCGGTGTCCAGGGTCTGGGCCAGGGTGGAGCCGGGCGGTAGCTCGACCACGACCTGGGTCTGGGAGTTGTCGTCGGCGGGCATGAAGCCGGCGGGCAGCAGCGGGATCATGCCGATCGACAGGATGAAGAACACGGCGGCGCCGAGCACGGTCAGCCAGCGGTGGCGCAGGCAGGCGGCGACCCAGCGCATGTAGGTCTGCAGCCAGCGCGGTTCCTTGCCCGCGTGCACGATGGGCTTGAGCAGGTAGGCGGCCATCATGGGCGTGAGCACGCGCGCGACGATGAGCGAGGCGAACACGGCCAGCGAAGCGGTCCAGCCGAATTGCTTGAAGAAGCGTCCGGCCACGCCGCTCATGAAGGCGGTGGGCAGGAAGACGGCAATCAGGGTGAAGGTGGTGGCGACCACCGCCAGCCCGATTTCGTCGGCGGCTTCCATGGCGGCCTGGTAGGGGCTCTTGCCCATGCGCAGGTGGCGCACGATGTTCTCGACCTCGACGATGGCGTCGTCGACCAGGATGCCGATGACCAGCGACAGCGCCAGCAGGGTGATGACGTTGATCGAGAATCCCAGGAGGTACATGCCGGCGAAGGCAGGGATGACCGACAGCGGCAGCGCGACGGCGGAGATCATCGTGGCGCGCCAGTCGCGCAGGAACAGCCAGACGACCAGCACGGCCAGCAGCGCGCCTTCGTACAAGAGGCGCATGGAGCCGTCGTATTCCTCCTGGACCGGGGTGACGAAGTTGAAGGACTCGGTGATCTGCAGGTCGGCGTGCTGGGCCTTGAGCTCGTCCAGGGCACGCTGGACGCCCGCGGCTACGTCGAGTTCGCTGGCGCCGCGGCTGCGGGCGACCTCGAAGCCGACGACGGGCTGGCCGTCGAGCAGGGCGGCGGAGCGGCGTTCGGCGATGGTGTCGGTCACCGAGGCGACGTCGGACAGCCGGATGGGTCGGCCGTCGCTCAGGACCAGCCGCAGGCTGGCGAGCTCTTCGGCGGTGCCCACGGTGGCCAGGGTGCGCACGGGCTGTTCGGAGTCGCCGATGTCGGTGCGGCCGCCGGAGCTCTCGCGCTGCACCTGGCGCAGCTGGCGCGAGATGTCGGCGGCGGAGGCGCCCAGGGCCTGGAGCCGTTGGGGATCGAGCGCGATGCGTATCTCGCGGGTCACGCCGCCCACACGGTTGACCGCGCCCACGCCGGGCACGTTCAGCAGCTTGCGGGCGACGTCGTTGTCGACCAGCCAGGACAGCGCCTCGTCGTCCATGCTGCTGGCGCGCACGGTGAAGGCCAGCACGGGCTGGCCGGCCAGGTCGACCTTGTTGATGATGGGGTCGCGCAGGTCGGCGGGCATGTCGGCGCGCACGCGGGACACGGCGGAGCGGACGTCGTCCACCGCTTCCTGCAGGGGCTTCTCGAGTTCGAACTCGGCGGTCAGGCTGACGCTGCCGTCCTGGATCTTGGTGTAGACGTGCTTGAGGCCCTGCAAGGTGGCGATGGAGTTCTCCAGCTTGCGGGCGACGTCGTTCTCCAGCTGGCCGGGCGAGGCTCCGGGCAGCGCGGCCGTGACCATGACCATGGGCAGGTCGATGTCGGGGAAGTTCTGCACCTTCATGGCGCTGAACGACAGCAGGCCGGCGAAGGTCAGCAGCACGAACAGCATGACCGACGGAATGGGGTTGCGTATGGACCAGGTCGAGACGTTCATCGCGTCGGCTCTCAGCGCGTCACGGCGGTGGCGGGGGTGGCCGCGGGAGCGGGCGTGTCGACCACGCGCACCAGGTCGCCGTCGGTCAGGAAGCCGGCGCCGCGCACGGCGACGCGGTCGGTGGACGCGAGGCCGTCCAGCACCTCGACGCGGTCGCCGTCGCGCCGGCCGGCCTGGATCTTGCGCTGGGTAACGCGGTTGTCCGCGTCCACGACGAAGACGTAATTGAAGGCCTCGCGCATGACCACGGCCTGCTGCGGCACGGTCAGCCCCTGTGCGGCGCCCAGCTCGAACTCGCCGCGCGCGAACATGCCGGCCTTGGCCGAGGAGTTTGGCGCGCCGGCGGTGGGCAGGTCGACGTAGACCAGGGTGTTGCGCGTCTGCGGATCGACGGTGGGGCCGACGGTGCGGACCTTGCCCTGCAGGCGCTCGCCGCTGGCCGCGACGACGGTGACGGGATCGCCCACGCGCACGCGGCCGACCTCGGCGGAGGTGACCTCGCCGCGCCATTCCAGGCGGCTCCTGCGGATCATGCGGAAGAGTTCGGTGCCGGCGCTCACGACCGCGCCCACCGTGGCGGTGCGCGACGAGATGACGCCGCTGTCGGGCGCGCGGACCTGCGTGAATTTCAGGCGCAGCTCCTGCGCGGCCAGGCTGGCGCGGGCGGATTCCACACGCGCCTGGGCGGTCTGGCCGCCGGTCACGTACTGGTTGATCTGCGATTCGCTCAGCGCGCCGGAGGCCTTCAGGGACTGGGCCCGTTCGGCGTTGGCGCGCGCCTCGGCGGCGCTGGCCTCGGCCTCGGCCAGCGCGGCGCGGGCCTGGGCGATGTCCGCGCGCACGGTTTCCTGCGCGAAGGTGGCCAGTACCTGGCCGGCCTTGACTGTATCGCCCACGTTGACCAGGACGTCCTGCAGGCGCAGGCCGCCGATCTCGGCGCCCAGGCTGGCTTCCTGCCAGGCCATGATGTTGCCGTTGGCCTGCAGGGCGACGCGCAGGGACTGCATCCGCGGCTGGGCGACGGTGACGGTCAGGGCCGGCCGGATGGCTGGCGTGGCGCCGGTGTCGGCGGCGCGCAGGGCGGGGGCGAGGAAGGCTCCGGTCAGGATGGCGCCGAGCACGGCGGCGGCGATGAGAGGGCGTAGCGGCATGGACGGGATCATGGTTGGGGTGGGGCCGGGGCCTGGAGAGGCCCTGCGGCGACGCGGTTCGTGAGGTATTCCGTCAGGAGGGATGGGTGGCCGGCGCGGTGGATGCCGCGGGCGGCGTGTCCGGCGGCATGGGCGCTTCCTGGCTCCAGCCGCCGCCCGCCGCGCGGTACAGCGCGATCCAGGCCGCCATGCGTTCGCGCTCCAGCGCGGACTGGGTGGTGCGGGCCGTCAGCAGCATGCGCCGCGATTCCTCCAGTTCCAGCAGGCTGGCCAGGCCGCCACGATAGCGCTGCTCGGTGGCCTCGAACGAGGCCTGGTAGCCCTCGACCGCGGCGCGGGCGTCGGTGGTGCGCGCGGCCGTGCTTTCCAGGTTGACCAGGGCTTGCTCCACTTCGCGCACGGCCTGGCGCGCCGTGGCGCGGTACTGGGTGACGGCTTCGTCGTAGCGGGCCTGGGCGGCGTCGATGTCGGCGCGGTGGCGGCCGCCGTCGAACAGCGGCAGCGTCACCGCCAGCGGGCCGATGGACCAGGTCGAGACGTCGACATTCGTGCCGCGCGCCCTGAACGAGGCCGCGCCCACGCTGCCGGCCAGCGTCAGGCGTGGGTAGCGCTTGGCCTGCGCGCTGCCGACCTCGGCGCTGGCCGCCGCCACGTTGCGGTCGGCGTTGAACAGGTCGGGGCGCTGTGCCAGCACGGCGGCGGGTAGGTGGTCGATGGCGAACAAGGTGTCGGACGGAGGCTGCGCCGGCGCGGCCAGGCGAGCCCGCAGCGTGGGTTCGTCCAGCGCGGTCAGCGCCACCAGCGCCTTGACGCTGATGTCGCACGCGGCGCGCTGCTGGCGGGCGCGGGCGGCGGCCTCGGCGCTGCTGGCGCGCGCCAGCGCGGCGTTGGCGGTGGACTGGAAACCCGCGCGCATGGCGAGGTCGGTCAGGCGCGAGCTTTCCGCGCGCGAAGCCGCATCCGATTCCTGGATGGCGAGCTCACGGCGGCAACTACGGAAGTTGTTCAGTTCGTTGGCCACTTCGGCAGCCACCGAGGTGCGCGCGTCGTGCCACTGCGCCTGCGCACCCTCCAGGCGGGCCTGCGCGGCGTCGCGCGTGGCGGAGTTGGCGCCGAACAGGTCGATCTCCCACGAGGCCTGCAGGCCGGCCTGGTTCTGCGTGGCGACGCCGCCCGCGATCTGGGAAAAGCCGCGGCTGGTCTGGGCCGTGGCATCCAGCGTGGGTCCCAGCGCGGCGCCGGACGACACGCGGGTGGCCCGGGCCTGCAGGAAGCGCGAGCGGGCGGTGCCCACGGTCGGGCTGGCCGTCTGCGCCGCTTCGATCAGTCCGGGCAGGGCCGGGTCGCCGGCCTGTTGCCACCATTCCAGCAGACGCTGCTGGCTGGAGTGGTGAGGCAGGGCGGGTTCGGCGGCCGCGGCGGCGGGCAGCGGAGCCTGCCAGCCGGCCGGCGTGGCCAGCGGCACGGACGGCGCGGGAGGTTGCAGGCTGCAGCCCGCAATCAGCAGCAGTGGGGCCAGGCCCAGGCCGAGCAGGGCGGGGCGGGGAAACGAGGAAGTAAAGGACTTGGCGCGAGCGAGAGGCATGCTGGAGGGCGGATGCCGGCGGGATCACCGTCGGTCCGCACAGTTAAGGGGCATGGACGACTCGATAGCGTAATCGAAAAGATATTAGGAAGTCGTGAATATCGAGAATATTTCTCGATACGGAAGAGACACGGGGCAAGCCAGGGGGCCCGCCCCGCGCGCCGCCTACCGGGACAGCGAGGCCAGGTCGTAGCCCGCCACGCGCTTGTAGCCGTTGGAAATGGCGGCCAACTCCTCCTGACTGATGACGTCGCCGATGTGGCGGAAGGGGCGATCGCCCGTGCGTTCGTAGACTTCCTTCAGGATGGCGTCGGGAGGTGTCTTGCGGTTGGTCAGCACGATATCCGTCGTGGCGGGACGGCGCTGCGATTCATATCGGCCCAGCGCGGCCGGCACGTCCGGCTCCGCCTCCAGCGCGGCGGCCAGGGCGCGCGCGTCCAGGATGGCCTGGCCCGCGCCGTTCGAGCCGCGCGGGACCATGGGGTGCGCCGCGTCGCCCAGCAGCGTGACCCGGCCCTGCGTCCACCAGGGCAGCGGGTCCTGGTCCACCATGGGGAATTCCAGCAGAACGTCCGCGGCCCGGATCATGGCGGGCACGTCCAGCCAGTCGAAGCGCCAGTCCTCGAAGACGTCGATGAAGTCCTCCAGCCGGCCGCGGCGGTTCCAGTCGCGGCGCTCGTAGCGGGGCGTCGTCACTTCGGCCACCCAGTTGATCAACTGGCGTCCCTCGGCGTCGAGCGCGTTGCGGATCGGGTAGATGACCATCTTGCCCGGCGTCAGCCAGCCGCCCCGGACATAGGTCGCGCCGTCGAAGTAGGGCTTCCAGCGGGTGACGCCGCGCCACATGTTGACGCCGGAGTAGACCGGTTCGCCTTCGCCGGGGTGCAGTTGCTTGCGGATCACCGAGTGCAGGCCGTCGCACGCGATCAGCGCATCGGCCGTGCGGGGCGCGAGAGGGTTGCCCGCGGGATCGACGAACGAGGCGGTGACGCCGCGCGGCGTCTGCGTGAAGCCCGTGCAGCGATGGCCCGCGACGATACGGTCCGCGCCCAGGCGCTCGCGGCAGGCCTCGAGCAGGATCCTCTGCAGGTCCCCGCGATGGACCTGGAATTGCGGCCACTCGTAGCCCGCCTGCCGGCCGGTCGACTCGGAATAGACGTGCTGCCCGAAGCGGTTGAAGAAGGTGGTGGTCGTGGTGGTGACGGCCACCCGCGCCAGCGCCTCGTTCAGGCCGAGCTCGCCCAGGACCCGGGTCGAGTGCGGCAGCAGGCTCACGCCCACGCCCAGCGCCTGGATTTCCGGCGCGGCCTCGAACACTCGGGCGGCAATGCCCACCTTGTGCAGCGACAGCGCCAGGGTCAGGCCGCCTATGCCGCCGCCCACGATCATGACTTCCATGAAGACTCCTCTTGGTGTTGTTGGGATATGCGGTGCTATTGGGACGCCAGGCCAGCCTGGCGGATGACGCCGGCCCAGCGCTTGAGGTCGTCCCGCGTCAGCCGGGCCAGATCGTCCGGCGTGCCGCCGCTGGGCTGCAGGCCCTGCATGGACAGGCTCTTGACCACGTCGGGCATCTTCAGGATCTGCGTGACCTCGGCGTTCACCTTGTCGACGATGGAAGGGGGCGTGCCGGCGGGCAGGTAGAGGCCGTACCACATGTCGACGTCGACGTCGGCGATGCCGGAGGCCTCGGCCAGCGAGGGAATGTCGGGCGTCACGGCGGTGCGCCGCGTGCCGCCGGCGGCCAGCATCTGCATCTTGCCGGCACGCGCGAATTGCAGCGCCTGGTGGACGGGAACGAAGGCCAGGTCCACCTGGCCCGACAGCACGTCGTTGACCAGCCCGCCCGAGCCCTTGTAGGGCACGTGGACCACGTCGATGCCGGCGCGCTGCTTGACCAGCTCCATGGCCAGGTGATGCGGCGTGCCGGGGCCGGGCGAGCCGTAGTTGAGCTTGTGCGGTTGCTTCCTGGCCAGTTCGATCAGCTGGGGCACCGATTTGGCCGGGAAGTCCGGGCGGGTCACGAGGGCGAGGCTGCCAATGGCGATGGGCATCACCGGCGCGAAGTCCTTCACCGGATCGAAGGTGACGCCCTGCATGAAGCTCGGCGTCATGATGATGGTGTTGGCCGTCATCAGGTAGGTGTAACCGTCGGGCGCGGCGCGGGCGGCCAGGTCGGTGCCGATGTTGCCGCTGGCGCCGGGGCGGTTCTCGACCACCGCGGCGTACTGCCAGGCCTCGGACAGTTTCTGGCCTATGGTCCGGCCCAGCACGTCGATGCCGCCGCCGGCGGAGAACGGCACGATGATGCGGATGGGACGCGTGGGATAGGACTCGTCCGCGTGGGCCGCGCAGGCGACCAGCGCCAGCAGCCAGGCACTACAGAACGAGCGACGGGAGAAGCAGCGACGGATGGGCATATCGACCTCTCTGGTGGGACAGGAACGATCGCCATTCAATACGAGCTTTATACGCGAGTGAAATATGAATAAAGTATGAATTGATCAGGTATCCGCATCAATGCACCGACATGAACATCTCCCACCGCCAGCTCAAGGCCTTCCTGCTGCTGGCCCAGCAGCGGAATTTCTCGCGCGCGGCCGAGCAGTTGCACATCGCCCAGTCGGGCCTGAGCCTGATGATCCGCGAACTGGAAGGGCAACTGGGTTTTCGCCTGTTCGACCGCACCACGCGGCAGGTCACGCTCACGCAGTTCGGCGCCGAGTTCCGCGCCGTGGCCGAGCAGAACGTCAAGCGGATCGAGGAGGTCGTCGAGCAGGTGGGGAGGTCGGCGCAGCGCGCCAATACCACGCTGTCGGTCGGCGCGCCGCCGCTGACCTGTTCCTATCTGCTGCCTTCGGTCGTGGCGGCTTTCGAGCAGCGCCATCCGGGCGTGCGGCTCACCATCGTGGACACCGACCTGCCTTCGGTGTCCAGCATGGTGCGGGCCGGGCACCTGGACGTCGGGCTGGGCATGTTCATCAAGGCGGCGCCGGGCCTGCTGCGCCAGCCGCTGTTCCATTTCTCGCTGGTGGCGGCCAGCGCCGCGCCCAGGTTCCAACTGGCGCGGTCGCCCCGTGCGTGGAGCGCGCTGGCGGGCGAGCCCTTCATCAACCTGCCCTTCGACAACCCCTTGCAGCAGTTGATCGACAAGAACCTGGCCCTGGTCGGCCATGAGGCTCCGCCGCGCTTCGTGGTGAATTTCATCGAAACCCAGATCGGCCTGGCCGAGGCCGGGCGCGGCATCGCCATCCTGCCCTCGACCGCCGTTCCCGCCTGCCGGGGACGCGGCATCCGGCTCGAGCCGCTGGGCTCGCCCCTGGTCGAGCTGGAGTTCTACGAACTGCGCGACCGGGGGCGCAAGCTGCCGCCGTGCGCCGACGATTTCTGCGATCTCTTGAAGCGTTCCATCCCGCGCGCGGTGCGGGGCGGATAGGGCGCCGACAAAAGAAAAACCCGGGCCGTTTCCGGTCCGGGTTTTTTCCAGCGTACGCCCAGGGGGTTCTGGGCGCGTGCGGGAGCGCGCAAGGCGCTCCCACCACCGACTTAGAACATGTGACGCAGGCCGACGCCGAACTGGCGGGTGGTCTTGTCGCCGGTCGTGACGGCGCTGCCGTAGTGACCAACGTTGTCCATGTTGCTGAAGAAGGCGTAGGCGTTGGTACGACGCGACAGCGGGTAGGTGTAGCCGACGCTGAAGCCTTCGATGTCCCAGTCCTTGGCCTTCTGGTACGAACCGAACAGCGAGCCGGTGCCGACGGGAGCCGACGCGCCGACCATGTACGACAGGGTCTTCTTGGCGAAGCGGCCGTTCCAGCCCGGGATGTCGCCAACGTTGACCGCGACGTTGCGCTGGTCGGCGATGGCGGCGTGCAGCTTGACCACGCCGAAGTCATAGGTACCGCCCAACTGGGTCGAACGGCCGACGTTGCCGCCGGTCGAGGGCTCGACCTGGTCGTAGGTCAGGGCGACTTCGATGGGACCGTTGGCGTAGCGCAGGCCCGAGGTGATCGCGCGGTTGTTGGTGCCGGCGACGGGGCTTTCGTTGCTCGAACGGTTGAAGCTGTAGCCGATGGCGCCTTGCAGGCCGTTCCAGGTCGGCGAGAAGTACATCACGCTGTTGCTGTTGCGGACCTGGTTGGCGGCGATGAAGGTCGAGCCCATGCCGGCCTGGCGGAAGGTCGTGCCGAACGGATCGATATTGGTGAAGAATTGCGAGCCCAGGATGAACTGGCGGCCCAGACGGACCTCACCCAGCGTGTTGGACGACAGGCCCACCCACGACTGGCGGTTGAACAGACCCGACTGCGACGAGGTGCCGTCGTCGGCGTTGATGCCGGCTTCCAGCAGGAAGTTGGCCTTCAGGCCGTTGCCCAGGTCTTCCGTGCCGCGCAGGCCGAAGCGCGATTCGCTCTGCAGGCCGCTGTCCAGCGCGTTGCGGGCCTTCATGCCCTCGGTCTTGGAATACAGGTAGCCCATATCCATGATGCCGTACAGGGTGACCGAGCTTTGCGCGTGCGCGGTACCAGCCATGCCAGCCAGGACGGCGGCAGCGATCAGGGTCTTTTTCATTCGTACATCTCCATGATTGATCTGGCTGTCGCGGCAGGCGGGGGGTGCGAGGTGCCGGATGGCGTGCGCGGATCCATCGTCGGGTATCCGTTTGCCGCGGGAAAACCAGAGCTTCCTGGTAGGAAGTTGGTCATATTGCAGCAAAGAATGCGGGTTACTACCAAGCCGGAAGGCTTATGAGGGCCGGGTTTTTACTTATTCTTACGGCTTTCGTTGTTTTCGCGCAAAAAACCAACGAAAAAGCCCGTCTTCGGCCGAACCGAAGACGGGAAAACACTCACTGCTGAAGTAAGCACTTCGAAACATGGGCCGGGGGGGAGACCGGCCCAGGGTGGAGCAGGGCTTAGAACTTGTGCTGCAGGCCGATGGCGATTTCGCGCTTGTCGCCCAGGGCCTTGTTGTCCGTGCGGACGATCACGTCGGTGTACTGGTTGAACAGCGCGTAGATCGTGGTGCGCTTGGACAGCGTGTAGTTGTAGCCGATGGCGTAGCCGTTGATGGCGGAGTCGGCGCGGCCGGCGTTGATGTTGGCCTTGTCGTTGCGCTGGTAGCTGGCGAACACGGAGTGCGCGCCGAACGGCACGGTCACGCCCACCAGGTACGAGTTTTCCTTCTTGGCGCTCGACTTGTAGCCCGAGTTCTGCAGGCGGCCGTAGCCGGCGTGCAGCTTGGCCACGCCGAAGTCGTAGGTGGCGCCCAGCTGGATGTTCTTCAGATCGGAACCGCCCACGCCCGCACCGGGGGCCAGGTCGGCGGCATTCTTTTGCTCGTAGGTCAGGACGGCCAGCAGGGGGCCGTTCTGGTAGCGCAGACCCAGCGAATAGGCGGCGTTGTCGGCGTCGTTGCCGGTGGTTTCGCTGCCGTTGGCGTTGAAGCTGTAGCCGGCGCCGACCTGGAAGCCGCTGAACTTGGGCGACAGGTAGAACGCGCTGTTGCTCAGGCGGTCATCGATGCCGTTGACGTTGAAAATGGTCTTGCTCTGGGCTTGCGAGTAGGCGTTGCCGAAGGGGTTGATGGCGCCGCGGAACCAGTTGAAGCCCAGGGAGTCCTGGCGGCCCAGGCGGACTTCACCGAAGTTGCCCGACACGCCCACCCACGCGGCGCGGTCGAACAGCTGGCCACTGGCGCTCTGGATGCCGGTGTCGGCCTTGAAGCCGCTTTCCAACTGGAAGTTGGCCTTCAGGCCGTTGCCCAGGTCTTCCACACCACGCAGGCCGAAGCGCGAGCTGCCGGCGATACCGCTTTCCAGCCCGTTGGTGGCGGATTGGCCGTCCTGCTTGCTGTTCATGAATCCCATGTCGACGATACCGTACAGCGTCACGCTCTGGGCTTGCGCGGTGCCGGCGAAGCCAGCCAGCAGCGCGGCGGCGATGAGGGTCTTTTTCAATTGAGAACTCCAGATGGATTTGTGTGATGTGGCACGAGGATGTTGCTCAAGTGCTCGGACGAGAGGATGACGACCCAACATGAGGCGAAAATGACAGCGGGGTTGCGTCGCCCCGGATGTTGTTCAAGAACAACGAATCGGGGATTGCCTATACTGGAATCTGTTCGTGTCGCTGTCCGGCCGTGTCCGGACCGGAGGTCGCAAATGTCGGGAACCGCATCCTTTCGCCGTATTTCCCTACTGGATCGGGTGCTATCCGAGGCGGATCGCGCCGTGCGCGTGCTGACGGGCTCGGTGTCGGCGCAGCGCCCGAATCCGGCGGGGCGCCCGGCCGCCGTGGCCGAGGGCGCCTCCGAGGCGGCTTCCAGCACCGAACTGACGGAGTCCGAGCGCAAGCACGCGGCCGGCCTGATGCGGGTCAATCACGTGGGGGAGGTCTGCGCCCAGGCCCTGTACCGGGGGCAGGCGCTGGTCTGCGCCAAGCCGGATACGCGCCAGGTGTTCCTGGACGCGGCGGCCGAGGAGACCGATCACCTGGCCTGGCTGGACGACCGCCTGCGCGAACTGCGTTCGCACTCCAGCCTGTTGAATCCGTTCTGGTATGCGGGGGCCTTCGGGCTGGGCATGCTGGCGGGCAAGGCGGGTGATGCCTGGAACCTGGGTTTCATGGCGGAAACCGAGAGGCAGGTGGAGCGCCACCTGGACGGACACCTGGGTACGCTGCCGGCCAACGATGCGCGTTCACGCGCCATCGTCGAGCGCATGGCCGCCGACGAGCGCCAGCACCGGGTGACGGCGGAGCAGCGCGGCGGCGCCGAGCTGCCCGCGCCGGTGCGGGCAGCGATGCGGTGCGGGTCCAAGGTCATGACCTCCACCGCCTATTACCTCTGAGTCTGGCCCGCCTCAGTCGGCCTCGACGATCTCCACCGACCAGGTCAGTTCAGCCATCTTTTCCAGCATGGCCGAGGCCGAGCAGTACTTCTCGTGGGAAAGCTGCACCGCCCGTTCCACCGCGGCGGGCGGAAGGTTCTTGCCCGTGACGGAGAAGGCGAAATGGATCTTGGTGAAGACCTTGGGATCCGTGTCGGCCCGCTCGGCCTTGAGCGCCACCGTGCAGCCGCGCACGGCGTGGCGGCCGCGCTTCAGGATCAGGACGACGTCGTAGGCCGTACAGCCGCCGGTGCCGGCCAGCACCAGCTCCATCGGCCGGGGCGCGAGGTTGTTGCCTCCGCCGTCCGGCGCGCCGTCCATGACGGCGACGTGCCCGCTGCCCGTCTGGGCGGTGAACAGCATGCCCTGGGGGCCGCCCCAGCTTACGATGCATTCCATGATATTCCCTCGTGCTGCGATAGAAAGTTGGCCACAACACGATGATAGCGGGTGGAGGCGGGTTTCGCGGCGGGTGAGAGGGCTGGTGATGCTGCAATGCAGCGAAAACTGCGACAAATGGTCGCGCCCCCCCGCCAAGCCATTCCCGGGCCCGATTTTTGGTCAGCGGTGTTGCGGAGTGGAGGGATGGTTTGTGTTTAAGTGGTTGATTTAACGTGATTTTTTTGTCCGCGCTCGCATCGGTTTTTGTACGTAGGCAACAACCCTAGGAGGTTCTTGCATCGCACAAAACATCTCTCTATAATTGACCTAACGGATGACGCTTTGTATGTCGACACGGCCTCAGGCCCCTCGGCATCGTCGGATAGCCCCGCAAAGCCCATCTACCGGTGTCTCCTCCACCCTCCTCCTTTGGTGGATTAGCCCGAAGCCGCAAGGCTTCGGGCTTTTTTTTGCCCGGTTCTTGCTGCCATGCATCAAAATAGGAAGAAAAGGCAGGCCAAGACATGGCAGAGCACGTCCAGTTCGGCAAAAAAGAGAACGGGAAGAAGCGCAAGATGGCGCTAAATGAATAATTAACCTGTTGATATAAAAAGAATTTTTGCCTGTTGAAATTTGAAACCGTATTGTGGTGAACAGGTCAAAAAACTTCTTGCAACGCACAAACCGCTTCCCTATAATGGGTTCAACGGATGTCGCTTTGTATGCCGATACGGCCCCAGGCCCCTCGGTATCGTCGGATAGCCCCGCAAAGCCCATTCTCCGGTGTCTCCTCCACCCTCCTCCTTTGGTGGATTAGCCCGAAGCCGCAAGGCTTCGGGCTTTTTTTTTGCCTCCAGGGGATTCAGCGCATCATCGTGCCGCCGCCCGTGGAGCCGCCATAGCCGCCCCCGGTCGAACCGCCGCCTTGCATCAGCGCGCCGTAGCGCTGCATCAGGGCGGGGTCCTGTTGAACGGCCGCATTGATGGCGTTGAATTCCCGCACGGTCAGCCCCTCGCTCCAGACCGCCTGGGCCTTGCGGCCGTTGGCTTCGTCGAAGGTGGCGTTGGTGGGCTCGCCGGTCGGGGTGCTGGAGGCGGTCGCTCCGGCCTCCGGCGAGACCGCGTTCACCTTCCTGGCCGCGTTGGCGAAGCGCTGCAACTGGTCGTCGGTGACCGATTGCGGCGACATCGTCGAGGCCTGCTGGGTGGGCATGTCGCGCTGGGGAGCCGCGCAGGCTGCCAGTCCCGCAGCCACGGCGCCGGCGGCCAGCATCGTCTTGATCGTTTTCATCGGACGGATCTCCATAGGGCTCTGTGAACGGATTAGTGTCTGCCCTAACGTCGCGCCGGGATCTTTTCTTATGTGTGGATGTTTATCAAAGCATGAAGCGCGGGCTGGGCGACACAGGGGAAGCGGGCGATGGCGTCGGATATCGTTACAGCTGTGCCGGGCGGGGTGCGAGCCGCCGCGGGGCGCAGGCCCGTGGTCTTTGACTTTCAGGGCCGATCCGGGTTATCATCTTCTGCTTACCTTTTTCCGTACCTGCAATTGACAATGCCGGGGCGGGATCTGGGTGATACGCCGTCAGGAAGCCCGCAGTGGGCTTTACGGGCACCAGATATGTCACAGAGATCATCATGAAAACCTTCGTTGCGAAACCGCATGAAGTGACGCGTGACTGGTACGTGATTGACGCCAAGGGCAAAGTCCTAGGTCGTGTGGCCAGCGAAGTCGCACACCGTTTGCGCGGTAAACACAAGCCTGAATTCACGCCTCACGTCGATACCGGCGACTACATCGTCATCATCAACGCCGCCGATATCGTCGTTACCGGCAACAAGGCGCAGGACAAGCGCTACTACCGTCACTCGGGCTATCCCGGCGGTATCACCGAAACCACGTTCCTGAAGATGCAGCAGCGTTTTCCTGGTCGTGCGATCCAGAAGGCCGTCAAGGGCATGCTGCCCAAGGGTCCCCTGGGCTACGCCATGATCAAGAAGCTGAAGGTGTACGCAGGATCCGAACATCCGCACACCGCTCAGCAGCCCAAGCTGCTGGACATCTGAGGAGCCGCGCATGATCGGTAACTGGAATTATGGAACCGGCCGCCGCAAGACCTCGGTGGCGCGCGTGTTCCTGAAGAAAGGCTCGGGCAAGATCACCGTCAACGGCAAGCCCGTCGACGAGTACTTCGCTCGCGAGACTGGCCGCATGATCGTTCGCCAGCCGCTGGAACTGACCGGCCACCTGGAGAGCTTCGACTTCCACGTCAACGTCGACGGTGGTGGCGTGACCGGGCAGGCCGGCGCGGTGCGCCACGGCATCACCCGCGCGCTGATCGACTACGACGCGACCCTCAAGCCCGCGCTGTCGCAAGCCGGCTTCGTCACCCGCGATGCCCGCGAGGTCGAGCGCAAGAAGGTCGGTCTGCACAAGGCGCGACGTCGCAAGCAGTTCAGCAAGCGCTGATCGGCTTCGATCCCCCTCGTCCCGTTCCGGCTCCGGCCGGCGGGCGGGAAAAAAAGGCCGCAGCGATGCGGCCTTTTTTTTGCCTTGAGCGGCGTGTCGGCCGGTGGGTCGTCACATCGATGCTGCCGAGCGTGGGGTATTCTTACTCATCATCTGTCGTAGGGCACCGTCCCGCTTTCCCGGGCCGGGAGGCGCAAGGGACTCCAGGAGATTGCAATGGCCAAGATCAAGGTAGGTATCGTCGGCGGCACGGGCTACACCGGCGTGGAGCTGCTGCGCCTGTTGTCGCAGCACCCGAACGCCGAGCTGACGGCGATCACCTCGCGCAAGGAAGACGGCATGCCGGTCGCCGATATGTACTCCAATCTGCGCGGCAAGGTGGACCTGGCGTTCTCCTCGCCCGACAAGGCGCGGCTGAACGAGTGCGACGTGGTGTTCTTCGCGACGCCTCATGGCGTGGCCATGGCGCAGGCGCAGGAACTGCTGGCCGCCGGCGTCAAGATCATCGACCTGGCCGCCGATTTCCGTCTGCAGGATCAGGCCTCGTTCGAGAAGTGGTACAAGATGCCGCACGCCTGCCCCGACGTGCTGCGGGAATCGGTTTACGGCCTGGTCGAATTGAACCGCGAGAAGATCCGCGGCGCGCGGGTCGTGGGCAACCCCGGCTGCTATCCGACCACCGTGCTGCTGGGCCTGGCGCCGCTGCTGGAAGGCCGGGCCGGGACCTCGCCGCTGGTGGATGCCTCCACGCTCATCGCCGACTGCAAGTCGGGCGTGACCGGCGCCGGACGCAAGGCCGAACTGCACATTCTGTTCTCGGAAGCCAGCGACAACTTCAAGGCCTACGGCGTGTCGGGCCATCGCCACCATCCCGAGATCGTCGAGCACCTGCAGGCGCTGCACGGCGGACCGGTGGCGCTGACTTTCGTGCCGCACCTGACTCCCATGGTGCGCGGCATGCACTCGACCATCTACGCCCGCATCGACCCCAAGGCGCGCGACGTCGATTTCCAGAAGCTGTTCGAGCAGCGCTACGCCAATGAGCCGTTCGTGGATGTGATGCCCGCTGGCAGCACGCCCGAGACCCGCTCGGTGCGCGCCTCCAACATGATCCGGATCGCCGTCCACCGGCCCGGCAACGGCGACCAACTGGTCGTGCTAGTGGTGCAGGACAACCTGGTGAAGGGTGCATCCGGCCAGGCCGTGCAGAACATGAACCTGATGTTCGGGTTGCCCGAGGATGCCGGGCTCGGCCAGGTGGCGGTGCTGCCCTGATGAAGCGCAGGCCGCTGTTTCCGGCGCTGGTGCCGCGCAGGCTGCGGCGTGGCGCGGCGGCGGGCGCGCGGACCGATGCGGCGGGCCTGCCGGTCGCCTCGCCGTGGCGGGTCGTGGTCCTGGTGCTGCTGCTGGCGCTGGGTGCGGCCCTGGGAACGGGGTTGTACGAGTCGGCCCGGCGGATGTTCGGCGGGCCGCAGATCTCGGCGGCCGAGCTGGCGCAGTTGCGCGCCGAGCACCAGCGCCTGATCGCCGATAACGAGCGCTTGCAGGGCAGCCTAGCGGCCGTGGAAAGCCGTCTCGAGATCGAACGCGCGGCCAAGGACCAATTCGCGGCCGATTTGCGGGCAGCGCAAAAGGAAATGGGCGACATGCGCAATGACCTGGCTTTTTTCGACCAGCTCATTCCCATGGATCCGCGCCAGGCCCAGGTCAACATCCGTTCGGCGGAACTGGAGCGGCAGGGCGAGCTGCTGCGATACCGGGTCCTGCTGATGCGCGGTGGACGGCCTTCGGGCGAATTCAACGGCCGCCTGCAATTCTCGGCCTCCGGCGTGCGCGCGGGCACCGCCACCACGATAGACTTGCATCCGTTCTCGGTGCCGATCGAGGCGCTCGCGGGGGATGCCGCTCCCGTGGTCCAGCCGACCGCCGATCCGCTGGCCGTGCGGTTTCGGCAGTATCAGCGCGCCGAGGGGTCGCTTGCGGTTCCGGCCGGTTTCGTGGTGCGCAGCGTGACGGTGCGCGTGGTCGAGGGGGGCGTGGTGCGTTCGCAAAGCACCGTCAATCTGCCGGCCTGAGGCCGTGGGCTTGAACCTTGGCGGTGCGCCCGCATCTAAGCGGTATGGCCGCCCACGGGGCGGGCAGGCGCCGCCTTATAGTGTCCCTGGCGGCGCCGGGGTTGAAATCAGGCGCCAATAGCGGTTGAATTACCCATTAACCAGACGATTTACAGCGCATGCGCGGCACGGGCCGCGCGTACGCGTAGGCAAGGAGCAGTCATGAACGCAGCAGTCGAACAAGCCAGCCTCGAAGCCCCGCCGATGGGCCTCGTCTTCACCGATGCAGCGGCCGCCAAGGTCAAGGAGCTGATCGACGAAGAAGGCAACTCGGCGCTCAAGCTGCGTGTGTTCGTGCAAGGAGGCGGCTGTTCCGGCTTCCAGTACGGCTTCACCTTCGATGAAGACGTCAACGAGGACGACACGCAACTGGACAAGAACGGCGTGCAACTGCTGATCGACTCCATGAGCTTCCAGTACCTGGCCGGCGCCGAGATCGACTACAAGGAAGGCCTGGAAGGCGCGCAGTTCGTCATCAAGAACCCGAACGCCACGTCCACCTGCGGCTGCGGGTCGTCGTTCTCGGTCTAGGCCCAGGCGCCGGGCGGGCCCCTGCAGGGGCCGTGCCCGCTCCGTCCTTTCCTCCAGGGCGCCCTCGCGCAAGCCAGGGCGCTTTTTTCGTTTTCGCTCCTGACCGGTCCACCCGGCGCGCTTCATGGCTCTCATCGCTCTGACCGACATCGAACTGGCCTACGGCCATGTCCCCCTCCTGCACCACGCCAGCTTTTCGGTGGAGGCCGGCGAGCGGGTGGGGCTGATCGGCCGCAACGGCACCGGCAAGTCGTCGCTGCTCAAGCTGCTGGATGGCCGCTCCCTGCCCGATGACGGCCTCATCTCGCGGCAGGACGGGCTGAAGGCCGCCACGGTGGAGCAGGAACCGGTGTTCGACGAGTCGGGCACGGTGTTCGATGCCGTCAGCGAGGGCCTGGCCAAGGGGCGCGACCTGCTGCGCGCCTACCAGCGCCTGACCCACGACCTGGCGGAAACGAGTGGTGGGGCGGACCACGACGCGCTGCTGGCCCGGCTGCAATCGCTGCAGGCGGACCTGGAGGCGCACGACGGCTGGACGGTGCAGGCGCGTGTCGAGGCCATGCTGGCCCGGCTGAACCTGCCCGCCGACGCGCCGGTGGCGGGCTTGTCGGGCGGCACGCGCAAGCGTGTGGCGCTGGCCCGGGCGTTGCTGGGCGACCCCGACCTGCTGCTGCTGGACGAGCCGACCAACCACCTGGATTTCCAGGCCATCGCCTGGCTCGAGGAACTGCTCAAGGGCTTCGCGGGCAGCATCGTGTTCATCACCCACGACCGCCGCTTCCTGGATGCCGTCGCCACCCGCATCGTCGAGCTCGATCGCGGCGAGCTCGCCAGTTTTCCGGGATCCTTCTCCACCTACCAGATGCGCAAGGCCGAGATGCTGGAGGCCGAGCGGCTGGAGCAGGCGCGTTTCGACAAGCTCCTGGCCCAGGAAGAGGTGTGGATACGCAAGGGCGTCGAGGCGCGCCGCACGCGCAGCGTCGGGCGGGTCAAGCGGCTGGAGCAACTGCGCGTGCAGCGGGCCGAGCGGCGCGAGCGCATGGGCAAGGTCACGATAGATGTGGCCGAGGGACAGCGGTCCGGCAAGCTGGTGGCCGAGCTGACCGAGGTGTCGAAATCGTTCGGCGACAAGGCCGTCATCCGCTCGTACTCGACCACGGTCATGCGCGGCGACCGCATCGGCTTGATCGGGCCCAACGGCGCGGGCAAGACCACGCTGCTCAAGCTCATCCTGGGCGAACTGGCGCCGGACACGGGCTCGGTCAGGCAGGGCACCAACCTGTCGGTGGCCTATTTCGACCAGATGCGCAGCCAGCTGGACGAGGACATGGCCTTGGCCGACGTCATCAGTCCGGGCAGCGAGTGGATAGAAATCAACGGCCAGCGCAAGCACGTGATGAGCTACCTGGGCGATTTCCTGTTCGCGCCCGAGCGGGCACGTTCGCCGGTCAAGAGCCTGTCGGGCGGCGAGCGCGCCAGGCTGCTGCTGGCGCGGCTGTTCGCGCGGCCGGCCAACGTGCTGGTGTTGGACGAGCCCACCAACGACCTCGATATCGAGACGCTGGAGCTGCTGGAGGAACTGCTGCAGGATTACTCGGGCACGGTCTTCCTGGTCAGCCACGACCGCATGTTCCTGGATAACGTCGTGACGCAGACCATCGCCTACGAAGGCGACGCGCGCTGGCGCGACTACGTGGGCGGCTACGACGACTGGGCGACGCAGCGCGCCAGGGGGGAGGAGGCCCGGTCGGCCGCGGCCAGGCCGGTGCGCGAGACCGCGCGCGACGACGAACCCCCGGCTCCCGCGCCGGAGAAGACCGCGCCGGCCAAGCCCGGCCGTTCGCGCTTGAGTTCCTGGGAAGCGAAGGAGCTGGAAGGCCTGCCCGATGCCATCGCGGCGCTGGAGGCCGAGCAGCAGGAACTGAACGGGAAGCTGGCCGACGGAGCCATCTATCGGGACGATCCCGCTGGCGCGGCCGCCATCCAGCAGCGCCTGGCGGCGATCGAGGACGAGCTCATGGCCAGGCTCGAACGCTGGGAACTGCTGGAAAGCAAACGGGGCTGACTCCGGCCCTTCAGCGGCCCGCGCCGGCGGGCCGCGTGACCAGCTTCATGGCCTGCCGGATCGCCGTGGGTTCGTAGGTGGGGTCGATGTTTCCCATCACCGTCAGCGCGATGCGGGACAACTGCCGGCTCATGATCTGGATCGCCCGGTCCTGGTCCCGCACCGCGTAGGCGTCGACCAGCGCGCTGTGTTCTTCTTCCGATGCCAGCCAGGAATAGGGCTGCTGCTGCCCCATGAACGACTTGCGGGCGCGCTCGGAGTTGGTGCGGCAATTTTCGTAGGCGGTCACGATGTGATCGCCCGCGTGCATGATCAGCAACTTGTGGAACTCGATGTGCCGGTGTGCCCAGTCGCCCGCCGGCTGGCTGCCGTTCATGGCCTCGAGCGCCGCGCGGATGCGCGCGATGTCGTCCGCGTCCAGGCGCGGCACGGTCAGCGAGATGCCCAGGCAGGCCATCAGCAGCCACATGGCGTAGACCGAATCGATTTCCTCGGGCGTGATGGGGACGACCCGGATCCGGTGCTGGAAATTGACCTCGACCAGGCCTTCCGCCTGGAGCATGCGCAGCGCTTCCCGCACGGGCGTGCGGCTGACGCTCAGCCGCTTGGCGATGTGCACCTGGTTCAGCATGGAGCCAGCCGGGATGCTGCCGTCCAGGATGTCGTGGCGCAAACGTTCGTAGACGTCGTGCAGGTCCCCGCGCGAAGCGCGGGGCTGGGCGGGCGGCGGGGGAAGCCCGGCAAGGGGGCCGTCCTGGTCGCTCTGGTGCAGCGCCGCGTCGCTGCCGGTCGAGTCGTGGGTCACTGAGTCACCCTGTGGGTCCGATGATGCCTGGAGAGAGTCTTGGTATGCGCTTGTGCTTCAGACAGTATCACATCTACAAAAAGCCAAAAATGTATTCATTTTTATTGTTCTTGATTGGATAGGACGATGAATAAAGCAGTTATTGCGGGGAATTTTTGGTGTTTACCCTATATTTTTGAGAAAAATGTATCCTTTTTTGGAGGTTGATGTAATTCTAGTGCATCCATTTCAAGGGGGTGGCGATGAGCGCAGCAGGGGTCTTACGCGAGGCATGGCGAGCCGGGAAGCCGGTGTTCGGCGGCTGGGCGGTGCTGCCCACGCCGTTCTCCGTGGAGCTGATCGCGCAGCAGGGCGTGGGGTATGTCTGCGTCGACCAGCAGCATGGACTGATCGACTATGCGCAAACCCTCGACATGTATCGCGCCGCCGAGGGGCGGGGTGTGGTGCCGTTGACGCGCGTGCCGGCCAACGAGGGATGGATGATAGGCAAGGCGCTGGACGCGGGCGCCCAGGGCGTCATCGTGCCGCTGGTCAACAGCCGCGAGGAAGCCGCCGCGGCCGTCCGGGCGTGTCGCTATCCGCCTTCGGGGATACGGTCCTACGGTCCCATCCGCGCCGCGCTGGTCAGCGCCACGCGCGATACCCAGGCCCTGGGCAACGCCGTGCTGTGCTTCGTCATGGTCGAGACCCGCGAGGCACTGGACAACATCGACGAGATCGCGTCCACGCCGGGCCTGGACGGCATCTACATCGGCCCCGCCGACCTCGCCCTGGGGCTGGGACTGCCGCCTGACCTGGACAAGACCGAAGCCGAGCACGTCGCCGCGGTCGAACGGATCTTCCAGGCCTGCCGCCGGCACGGCATCGTCGCCGGGATCCAGTGCGCCACCGGGGCATCCGGCCGCTCCTACGCCGAACGCGGGTTCGGCCTGATCACCGTCATCAAGGACTCCGCCCTGCTGCAGGCCGGCGCGCGCCAGGAAATCCGCGCGGCGCTGGGCGAGGCGCAAGGGGCCGCCAAGGCCCAGGGCTATACCTGACCCCGGCATCGGTCCGGATTCTTGGAGAAAGGCAGAGTGACAACGACTTCCGATCGCATGCTGCGGGCCCTGGCTGCGTTCTCCCGGCACGCGGCGCTGGAATGCGGCGCGCCGGCGGACCGCGCGGTGAAGGCCGCGCTGCTGGATACGCTGGCCGTGGCGCTGGGCGCCCTGACGCACCCCGCCGCCGTGGCGGCCCGGCGCTACGCGCGCCATGCCATCGTGGCCAAGGGCGCGACGATATGGGGCACGGGCGAATGCGTCACCGCCGAGGCCGCGGCGCTGGTGAACGGCGTGCCGCTGCGGGCCTATGACTACAACGATCTGTACATCGGCAAATCGGGCGGCCATCCCAGCGACATGATCCCGGGGCTGATGGCCCTGGCGCAATGGCGCGGCATCGACGGCAAGGGGCTGATCGGCGCCATCGCGCTGGGCTACGAAGTCGCGGTGGCGCTGTTCGACGGCCTGCGCCTGCGCAACGGCGGCCTGGACTACCCCAACATCGTGGCCATCGCCTGCACCTGCGCGGCGGCCCGCATGCTGGACTTGTCGGAAGAACAGACCGCCGACGCCCTGGCGATCACCGTGATTCCCCATGCCGCCAGCCTGGAGGTCGAGTCCAACGACCTGAACCGGCGCGGCGACCTGACCATGTGGAAGCGCTTCAACGGCAGCGACGCCGTCAGGCAGTCGGTGTATGCCTGCCTGCTCGCGGAAGCGGGCGCCGAAGGCGCGGTCCGGCCGTTCGAGGGCAAATACGGTTTCCTGGCCCGTCTCGACCTGGCCGAGGAAGACCACGAGGCGCTGCTGCGCCGCCTGGATCCCGCGCTACCCTTGTCGGCCGTCGAACGAGTGACCTACAAGCTGTGGCCGGTCGGGTCGCGCGGGCAGAGCGCCATTCAGGCCGCGCTCGAGGCGCGGCGCCGGATTCCCGATCCCGCGCGGATCGCCGGCATCCGCGTGCTGGCCGACGAGGGCGTGGTCGACCACCTGGTCAGCCAGCGGGCGGACCCGTGGCATCCGGTGTCGCGCGAGACGGCCGATCATTCGCTGCCCTGCATCGTCGCGATGGCGCTGCTCGACGGCCGGGTGGATACGGGCACCTTCGACAGGGAACGGGCCATGCGTCCCGACGTGCGGACGCTGCTCAACGACAGGCTCGTGGTCGAGCCGTCCGCCGAGCTGGGCGGCGGCGCGGCCGCGGGATTCCTGGCGCGGGTGGAGGTCACGCTCGACACCGGCGAGGTGATCGCGGGCGAGGCGGGGCCGCCGCCCGGGCACAGGCTCAAGCCTTTCTCCGATGCCGACTTCGAGGAAAAGCTGCGCGTCAACGTCGAGCCGGTCATGGGCGCCCAGCGCACCCGGGACATCCTGGAGGCGGTCCGCGCGCTGGACGCGGCGGCCAGCCTCCAGCCGCTGTGCGCCTTGCTGGGCGCCGGCGCGAAGGGCGTGGAGGCGCCATGACGCCAGGCGTCGTCATCGTCGGCGCCGGCCATGCGGGGGCGCGCTGCGCCCATGCCTTGCGCCAGGCGGGCTACGCCGGATCGGTCACGCTGCTGGGCGACGAGGGCGCCGAGCCCTACGAGCGGCCGCCGCTATCCAAGTCGTTCCTGCTGGAGGACGGCCGCCTGGCGCCGATCGCGCCCGCGGCCAGCTATGCGGCCGCCGGCATCGTCCTGCGGCCGTCGGCCCGGGCCATTGCCATCGATCCGGCCGCGCGCCGCGTGGATCTTGCCGATGGCGCGTCCATCGACTACCGCCACCTGGTGCTGGCGACCGGCTCCGTGGCGCGGATGCCGGCTTTCACCGGCCTTGAGCCGGGCGACGTGCTGGCGCTGCGCAACGCGGCCGACGCCGCGCGCCTCAGGAAAGTATTGCGTCCCGGACAACGCGTGCTGCTGATCGGTGGCGGCTTCGTGGGGCTGGAGGTGGCCGCGTCCGCCACCCGCCTGGGGTGCCGCGTGACGGTGGTGGAGAAACAGCCGCGGCTCCTGCCGCGCGCCGTCAGTGCGTGGGCGGCCGAGCGCGTGCTCGCGCTGCATGCCGGCCAGGGCGTGGAAGTGCGTTTGGGCCGCGCGCCTGTGGATATCGTGCGCGCGGGGCCGGCCTTCCGGTACGTGCTGGACGACGGTACGCAGGGCGAGGCGGACGTGGTGCTGGCCGGCATGGGCGCGATGCCCGACGTGGCGCTGGCCGAGCGCGCGGGCCTGGCCATGAACCCGCCGCCCGTGCACGGCGTCCTGGTGGACGCGGCGTGCCGGACATCGGCGCAAGGCATCCATGCGATCGGCGACATCGCCGCGCCGCGCGATGCGAGCGGGGGCTGCCGGATCCGCCTGGAGTCCTGGGAGAACGCCGAGCGCCAGGCCGCGCGGGCTGCCGCCGCCATCGTCCGAGCCGAGCAGGGCGACGAGCCGTCGCCGGCGGAAGCTGCCGCTGACGAGGCGCCGTGGTTCTGGACCGACCAGTTCGACATGAACCTGCAGATCGTGGGCTGGCCGGCAGGCGCCACCCGGTACGTCGCGCGCGAGGCCGGCGCGGGCAAGGCGGTGGGTTTCCACTTCGATGCGGCCGGCGTGCTGGTCGGGGCGGAGTTGTTCAACAGTGGCCGGGACCGCCGTATCGTGCGCCAGCTCGTGGCCGCCGGCCGGGGCGTGGCCGCCGCGGAACTGGCGGACCCGGCGGTGCCGCTGGCGACGGCGCTGCGCAATGCCCAGCAGCGCGGCCCGGCCGCGGCGCCGAACGATTCCCGGTCTTAGACGGAGCCTTCATGGTCTGGTGCCAGACGATCAAGTTCGAGGACGTACCCGAGGGCGATGCCGTCTCGGTGTGCGTCGAGGGCGAGCCCCTCGCACTGTACAAGCTGGACGGCCGCGTCCATGCCACGCACGACATCTGCACGCACGCGAAGGCGCACCTGGCGGAGGGCTTCGTCAGCGGCGACTGCGTGGAGTGCCCCTTGCACGAAGGCGTGTTCCACATTCCCACCGGCCGCCCGGTCTCGGGCCCGGTCAGCATTCCGATCCAGGTGTATCCGGTACGTATCGAGGAAGGCATGGTGCTGGTCGACGTGCCTCCCTCGGGCTGACGCCCGCGCTGGCGTCCTGCAGCAAAGCGCGGGGGAGCGTCTTCCGCGTCCGTCCATATCTTGGGAGAGTCAAATGCGTATCACGTCGTGTGCTGTGCTCCTGGCCTTTGGCTGCGTATCGACCGCCGTGGCAGCGGCCGACGCGGCGGTCGATTTCCCGTCCAAACCCTTGCGCTTCATCGTTCCCTTCACCCCGGGAACCGGCATGGACAACATCGCCAGGCTGGTCGGCGAAAAGCTGTTCGAAAGCTGGAAGCAGCCCGTCATCGTCGAGAACAAGACCGGCCTGGCCGGCCACCTGGGCGCCGAACAGGTGGCGCGCGCGGCGCCCGATGGCTACACACTGGTGGTGACCGCCAGCAATCTGGTCATCACGTCCATCCTGTACCCCTCGCCGACCTTCAACCCGATGAAGGACCTGACGCCGGTGATGATCGCCGCGCGCGGAACCAACTCGCTGGCGGTGAATCCCGGCAAGGGCTACCGGACCATGGCGGACCTGGTGGCGGCGGCCAAGGCCAATCCCGGCAAGATCAATTTCGCGTCAGCGGGCGTCGGATCGCCGTCGCACATCCTGCTGGCCGAGTTCGAGGACGCCACGCATACCTCGTTCCTGCACGTGCCCTACAAAGGCACCGCGCCCGGCGTCAACGACGTGATCGCGGGGCACGTGGACGCCATGTTCGTCGCCACCCATACGCTGCGGCCCTTCATCGAGTCCGGCCAACTGCGCAACCTGGGCGTATCGAGTTCCGAGCGCCAGCGCAGCGCGCCCGGCGTTCCGTCGTTCGAGGAACTGGGGATCCGGCCGGGTATGCCCGCCTGGTACGGCTTCCTGGCGCCCAAGGGGACGCCAACTGCCGTCATCGACAAGCTCAACAAGGAGATGACGCGCATCCTGGAGCTGCCCGACGTCAAGTCGGCCCTCGAGAAAACCGGGCTGGACGTGAAGCCGTCCTCGCCGCAGGCGTTGCAGGAGTTGATGGACATGCAACTGGCCCGTTTCACCGACATCATCCGCAAGAACAACATCACGGCCAACTGAGCCGGGAGGACGCCGCCATGGATGACACGTTCAAATGCGATGTGCCCGGCGATCCGGAGGAGTTCGCGGGCTCGGCCGTCGTCCTGGTGGGCGGCGCACTGGGGTCGGGGCCGGAACTGCTGAGGGCCTTCGCGGCGCGCGGCGCCAAGGTCGCGATCGGCGTGACCTCGGCCGAGGACGCGGCCCACGCGGCATCGGTGGCGCGCGCCTACGGCGTCGCCTGCCTGCCGGTGGACACGGATGACGAGGCCGAGGTCGAACGCTTCTTCGATGCCTGCATGGAGCGGCTCGGCGGGTTGGACATTCTCGTGAACGTGGCCGCGCCGGTCAGCACTGCGGATGCGCTGGACATCCATGCGGCGCGCTACCGCGACGTGATCGAGCGGGAACTGGTGGGCCCCATCCTGTGCATACAGGCCGCGGCGCGCCGGATGAAGGAGCGCGGCGGCGGCCGCATCGTGTCCTTTTCCTCGATGTCGGGCAAGACCGGGGTGCACCGGCACGTGGCGCCCTATGCGGCGGCCAAGGGCGGGCTGATCGCCTATTCGCGGGTGATGGCGGCGGAGCTGGCGCCCCACGGCGTGACGGTCAACGTGATCGCCACGTCCCTGTTCGACGTGCAGGTGGCGGGCGCCAGCGAGGCCCGCATGCAGGAAGTGGTCAAAGGTATTCCCGTCGGCCGTGTGGGCCGGTCCATCGAGGCGGCGCACGCGGTGTTCTACCTGGCCTCGCGCCATGGCGCGTACGTGACGGGCGAAACGTTGAACCTGTCGGGCGGCAGGTTCATGGATTAGTGGTTGGAGGATAGGAATCGATATGTCTGCGATGTTTGCAAGAGAGCATGAAGGCGGGGAGGCCGGCCTGGATCCGTCGTCGCTGATCTGGCAGGACGAACGCCATTTCCGCGTACACACGCGCGCCTATACCGATCAGGCGGTGTTCGACGCCGAGATGGCGCGCGTCTTCTCGAAGGTCTGGGTCTATGTCGGCCACGAAAGCGAGATCCCCAATCCGGGCGATTTCAAGACGGCCTACATCGGCACGCAGCCCGTCATCGTCTCGCGCGCGGCCGACGGCACGGTGCACGTGCTGGTCAATCGCTGCGTGCACCGCGGCGCGGTGATCGCGCGCGAGACCCGCGGCACGGTGCGCGATTTCACCTGCCCGTACCACGGCTGGGTATTCGGCCTGGACGGCAAACTGCTGGCGGTGTCCGAACGCAACGACTCGGGCGGCTATGCCCCCGACTTCGACGCGCCCGAGGGCCTGCACCGGGTGCCGAAGGTCGATGCCTACCGGGGGTTGATCTTCGCCAACCTGGATCCGGACGCCGTCGATCTGGACACCTACCTCGGGCGTGCCAAGAAGACCATAGACCGCAAGTTCGGCCGCTCGCCCGCGGGGCGCATCGCGCTGCGCGGCAAGCCGTTCGTCATGCGCTACCAGGGCAACTGGAAATTCCAGATCGAGAACATCGTCGATGCCTACCACTTCCTGCACACGCACAAGGGCTTCGTCGCCCTGCAGGCCAAGTACGGCGAAAGCACCGGCGACTACGGCGCGCACAAGGGCGGCTCGGCCAAGGCCATGCGCCAGATCCGGTTCAAGGGGGCGAGCTGGGCGCTGCGCCACGGCCATGCCCAGTTGGAGAATTCCGGCACGGCCGATCCCGAGGCCTTGCTGAACGGACCGCACCGCGCCTACTACGAGGCCCTGCGGGACATCCACGGCGAAGAGGAATTCGCGTTCGTGGTCGGGCGCATGTCGGGCACGATCTTTCCCAACCTGGGTCTCATCCACCAGCAGATCCGCACCTGGCGCCCGATCGCGCCGGACCTGACCGAGGTCACCATCTACCTCTACGACCTGGTCGATGCGCCGCACGAGTTCAACGAGGGATGGATGCGCAGCCAGGAGCGCTTCTACGGGCCGGCCGGCCACGGTATGGCCGATGACGTGGACATCTTCGCGCGCAACCAGCAGGGGCTGGCGGGTAGCGCGGTGGATTGGCTGGTGCTGGAGCGCGGGCTGCAGACGGACGAGAAGCTGGCGAGCGGCGACATCAAGGGCCTGCCGGCCAGCGAGGCCCCCCAGCGCGCGCTGTGGCTGGCGTGGAAGCAACTGATGGCGCGACGCTGAGGAGACCGGGCGCATGCATTTCCCCACTACATTGACCCGCGCGGATGCGGAAACCCTGCTGATACACGAAGCGGACCTGCTCGACACCCGACAGTTGGACGACTGGCTCAAGCTCTTTGCCGACGACGGGCTGTACTGGATACCGCTGGACCCGGCCGAGGAGCCGGGCCAGAACGCCGCCATCGTCTACGACGACACGCTGCGCCGGGAAGAGCGGGTCTATCACCTGCTGCACGTGGACTTTCCCGCGCAGTCGCCGCCGTCGCGCACCCTGCACCTGATCGGCAACGTGCGCGTGCAGGAGCACGCCCAAGGCTTCCTGGTGAAATCCAACCAGGTGATCTACGAGATGCGTACCGGCGACAGCGCGCAGGTCGGCATCGGCGAGATCCAGCCGCTGGTGACGATGATGGAGCACATCTGCCGCCCGACCGCCGAGGGCATGCGGATCGTCCGCAAGACCATCATGCTGATGAACCACGATGCGTGGCTGGGCAACCTGACCTTCCTGCTATGACGCGGGATTCGGGCCGTCGTCCAGGCCCAGTTCCCGGAGTATCTCTTCCGTGTGTTGCCCGAGTCCCGGCGCGCCCCGCCGGTACGACGGCGGCGTGGCGCTCCAGCGCGCGGGAAAGCCCGGCATGCGCAGTTGCCCTTGCGTGGGGTGCGGTGCGGAGATGAAGAAGTCCACCGCCGCCAGGTGCGGGTCGTTTACCAGGTCGGCGATGTCCCGCACCGGCGCCGCCGGCACCTCGGCTTCTTCCAGCAGCGCCAGCCAGCGCGCGGTGGTGTCGCCGGCGAACAGCTCCCGCAACTGGCGGTCTACGGCCTGCGCCTCGCGGGCGCGCGCGGCGCGGGTGGCGAACGAGGGATGGGCCAGCAGGTCGGCCCGGCCCGCCGCGTCGAGGAACTTGCGCCACTGGCGGTCGGTGTTGATGGCGGCGCACAGGTGGCCGTCCGCCGTGCGGAAGTAGGTGCGCTGGCCGTTCAGGTAGCGGTCGTATCCGGGCGCCGATTCGGGCGGATCGAAGACGCTGCCTATCATGTGGTCGGCCAGCACCAGTTGCGCGATCACTTCGAACATCGGGATTTCCAGCTTCTGCCCCGTGCCGTCGCGGGTGACGGCGGCCAGCGCGGCGCCGATGCAGAACGCGGCATAGAGGCCGGCGTAGCGGTCGGCCAGTGGAAACGGACACGACTGCGGCATGCCGTCGCGCTCGCGCGCCCGGGCTGCCGCCAGCCCGGTCATGGCCTGGATCACTTCGTCGAATGCCGGCCGTCCGGCATAGGGGCCGTCCTCGCCGAAGCCCGAGCAGCTCACGTAGACCACCTTGGGATTCACGCGCCGGATGCTGTCGTAGTCCAGGCCCAGGCGCTCCAGCGCCTGCGGGCGCATGTTGCTGACGAACGCGTCGCACCAGGCGATCAGCCGCTCCAGCACCCGCCGCGATGTCTCCTGCTTCAGGTCCAGCGCCATGCTGCGCTTGTTGCGGTTCAACTGCAGGAAGGAGGGACCCATGTCGTTCGTGCGGCGCGGTCCCACGGCTCGCATGGGGTCGCCCTCCGGTGCCTCCAGCTTGATGACGTCGGCGCCGTGGTCGGCCAGCATCTGGGTGCAGAAGGGCCCCAGGATGACCCAGGTCAGATCCAGGACCTTGACGCCGGCCAGCGGGCCGCTGCGCGGCGTGTCTGCGAGTGTCAACTATGTCTCCTGCTTCGGGTGCGTATCAGGATTTGCCCAGGGCCAGGAAGCGCGTACGCGCCGCCTGGAATTCGTCTTCCAGCCAATCCACGACCTGCGCGACCGGCGCGATGTCCCGCACGGCGCCCAGCCCCTGGCCCGCCGACCAGACGTCTTTCCACCGCCGGGTTTCCTTGCTGCGGCCGCTGTCGTAGACGCGCTCCTTGGGCGAGGGCAGATTGGCCGGATCCAGGCCGCACTGCGCCAGCGAGGGCACCAGCCAGGAGGCCGGCGTGCCGGTGATGGCGTCGCTAACGATCAGGTCACCGATGCCACAGTCGGCGACCATGCGCTTGTGCGCCTCGGCGGCGATGCTTTCCTTGGTCGCCAGGAAGCGTGTGCCCATGTAGACGAAGTCCGCGCCGGCCGCCAGCGCGCCGGCGATGCCCCAGCCGTCGGCGATGCCGCCGCCCGCGACGATGTAGCCGTCGAAGCAGGCGCGCACCGCGGACACGAAGGCGAACGGCGACAACTGCCCCGTGTGTCCGCCCGCACCGGCGCAGACGCAGACCAGGCCGTCCACCCCGGCCTCGGCGGCCTTGCGCGCCAGCCGCAGGTCGATGACGTCGGCGAACACCAGGCCGCCGTAGCCGTGCACGGTTTCCATGACCGGGCGCGGGCTGCCCAGCGAGGTGATGACGATGGGCGGGCGAAAGCGCCGGACCTGTTCCAGGTCGCCGGGCAGACGGGTATTGGTGGAATGCGTGATCAGGTTCGCCGCCCAGGGCAGCGCGCCGGACGTGCCATGGGAGCCCAGGGCGTCGCTGATCCGTCGCAGCCAATCGCCGTAGTCCTCGCTGGTGCGGACGTTGTTGTTGGGAAAGGCGCCGATGATGCCGGCCCGGGCGGCGGCGATGACCAGTTCCGGTCCGGACACCAGGAACATGGGGGCGGCGAAGACCGGAAGGCGTAGACCTGCGAGGAAGCTCATGGTGCTCCTGGACTGGCGTGGCGTGTCCGGGCTGGGATCGCCCCGGTCTGGTCGATGGAAGTCTTGTCTGAAATGTATGTACTTTTATTTTTATGGTCAATATTTATCGGCAAATTCTAGGTATTTAACCTAGGATTTATCTTAATTGGCTTTTAAAAATGTATTCATTTTAAGGGCCGGGCGAACAAAGTCCGGGGGGCATGGCAAGCAAGCGGAGGGGAGAGAAGCCGCCGGAGGCAGTGCGAGGCGGCCTACGCGGGGTAGTAGGCGCCCAGCACGCGGGGGCCGGCCGCGCCGGTCACGGGGGGCAGGTTGCCGGGCAGGCCGGCAACGTGGCGATGGGCCAGCCAGGCGAAGGCCAGCGCCTCCATCTGCTGGGCCGGCACGCCGGCGTCGTCGCTGGGCGCCACGGGGCAGGGCAAGGCGTCGGCCAGGGCCCGCATCAGGCCGCCGTTGCGCGCGCCGCCGCCGCAGACCCAGGCCTGTTGGCAGGCGGGCAACTGGCGGTGGATCTCGCGCGCCACCGTCTCGACGGTCAAGGCCTGCAGCGTGGCCTGCACGTCGGCCGGGGCCAGCGTGCCGTGGCGGGCCTGCCAGGCCTGCAAACGCTGGTCCAGCCACGCGGCGTTGAACAGGTCGCGCCCCGTGGACTTGGGCGGCGGCGCCGCCAGCCACGGTTCGGAGGCAATGAGTTCCGCCAGCAGGTCCGGCCGCGCGGTACCGGAGGCGGCGTAGCGGCCGTCTTCATCGTAGTCCCGGCCGGTGTGCCGGGCGCACCAGGCGTCCAGCAGCAGGTTGGCGGGGCCGGTGTCGTAGCCCACGACCCCGGCGGGCGATAGCAGCGTGACGTTGGCGATGCCGCCCAGGTTGACCACGGCCTGCGGCCGGTCGGTGCCGAACACCGCCGCGTGGAAGGCCGGCGCCAGCGGGGCGCCATGGCCGCCCGCGGCCACGTCGCGGCTGCGCAGGTCGGCCACGACCGCGATGCCGGCCAATTCGGCCAACCGGGCGGGGGCGTTCAATTGCACGGTATAGCCGGCATCGGGACGATGGCGGATAGTCTGGCCGTGGGCGCCGATCGCGCGGACTTGCGCGGGGTCCAGGCCGGCCCGTGCCAGCAGTTCGGCGACGACCCGGGCATACAGGTCCGCCAGGGCCAGTCCCGCCTGCGACATCCTGTGGATTTCGTCCGGGCCCGGCGTGTTCAGGGCCAGCAGTTCGGCGCGCAAGGCCTGCGGCATGGCGACGTCGGCGTGCGCCAGGATGCGGGGGCGGCCGCCGTCGAATACGGCGGCCACGCCGTCCACACCGTCCAGGCTGGTTCCCGACATCAGGCCGATGTACGGTTCCGCCCCGGGCATGGCGGGCGCCTTACTGGCTGGCCAGCGACGTGTCGCCCGCCGGCATGCTGTAGTCCTTCAACTGGGCGAGCAGCGACATCTGGTGGCGCAGCGGGTCGGTCTGCTGCTTGAACAGGGCGAGGCCGCGGGCATTGAGCTCGGGGGCCTGCGGCAGGGCGACGGTGAGCGGGTCGACCGGCTTGCCGGCGATGCGGAACTCGTAGTGCAGGTGCGGGCCGGTGGCCCAGCCGGTCGAACCGACGCGGCCGATGAACTGGCCCTGGCTGATGCGGGCGCCCTTGGACAGGCCCGGCGCGAACGCGCTCATGTGGGCGTACAGCGTGGAGTACTGGCCGTGGTGGCGGACCACGACCACGTTGCCGTAGCCGTTCTGCTTGCCGATGAAGTCGATGGTGCCGTCGGCGGTGCTGCGGATGGGCGTGCCGGTGGGCGCGCCGTAGTCCACGCCCTTGTGTTCGCGCCAGGTCTTCAGGATGGGGTGGAAGCGGCGCGAGAAGCCGGAGGTGACCCGGGTGAATTCCATGGGCGCGCGCAGGAAGGCCTTGCGCAGGCTCTTGCCGTCGAACGTGTAGTAGCCGCCGCTGACGCCCGACTGCTGGTCGAACCAGATGGCCTGGTAGGGCGTGCCCTTGTTGACGAACTCGAGCGCGATGACCTTGCCGGCCCGCACGTAGTTGCCCTGGTGCGTATAGGTTTCGTAGACCACGTTGAAGTGGTCGCCGCGGCGCAGGTCGCGGTGGAAGTCGATGTCGCCCGACAGGATCTCGGCGATCTGGGTGGCGACGCTGTCGGGGATGTTGGCGGCGTCGGTGGCGCCGAACAGCGAACTGTAGATCTCGCCGTGGGCGATGCGGGTCTCGCGTTCGGTGTCGAGTTGCACGTCGCGGGCGGACAGGCCCTGCGCCGAGCGCTCGATCTGCAGCATGCGCGAGACGACCTTGTCGCCGGACTCGGCGCCCGGGGTGTGGATGTAGCGCAGCCAGCGGACCTCGCCCAGCGCGTCGGTGGACGCCTGGACCACGCGGCCGGGGTAGAGCTGGTAGAAGCTGCGGGCGTCGGGTGAGGTGCGGATGAAGCGTTCGAGCTCGGGGTCGTCCACGCCCAGGCGGTTCAGCAGCGTGGCGACCGAGTCGCCGCGCTGGACGCGTTCCTCGCGGATGAAGTCCGGCGCCTTGGCCTCCTGCTCGGCAACCTGCCCGGACAGGTCCGGCAGGGCCAGCGACTCGACGATGCGGGTCGTGGGCAGCATGGAGGCGTCGGGTGCCAGAGGCGCGACGCCGATGGCGGCGGCGGTGACGAACAGGCCGGCGGCGCCGGTGCCGATGACGATGCGGCGTTTCTGCGGCGACGAGGTGATGGTCAGGGTGGCGGGATGGGAGGTGATGCGGGAGAGGGTTTGTTGCACCGCTGCGGCGATGCGCTTGAGCATCGCGCCGGCGATGCCGGAAAACTTACGGTTCATGCGGCCTGGCCCCTGGGGTCGGTTGGGCTAGAATTGCTTCGGAGTGCGGGTCCGGAGCGCGGCGTGTCTCGGGTTCCGTTGTATTGCCGCAACTTTGTTGCGAAGCACAAATAGCGTCGCTGGGCTCGATTCATGAACCGAACCCGCGCCTTCATATTTGTAACAACGGAGTGTCGCCGAAACGGGCCGAGTATATAGAAACTCCCCCAGGCCTGCCAATACGATTGTTTACACTTGACACACTTTCCAGAGCTGTCCGCGCCATGACCGAAACGAAACCCGACTCGTCCTCATCCCTTCCCTCTGGCACGCCCGGGGCGGCGGTGACATATCCGGTTACACCGGAGGTCGAGCGGGACCTGGCCATTGTGCGCCGCGGCTGCGACGAACTGCTGGTCGAGGCCGAATTCGCGCGCAAGCTGGCCCGCAGCCGGGCCACGGGCGTGCCGCTGCGCATCAAGCTCGGCCTGGATCCCACGGCGCCCGACATCCACCTGGGCCACACGGTCGTCCTGAACAAGATGCGCCAGCTGCAGGAGCTGGGCCACACGGTCATCTTCCTGATCGGCGACTTCACCTCGATGATCGGCGATCCCAGTGGCCGCAACGCCACCCGCCCGCCGCTGACGCGCGAGCAGATCGAGGCCAATGCCAAGACCTATTACGCCCAGGCCAGCCTGGTGCTGGACCCGGCCCGCACCGAGGTTCGCTACAACTCCGAATGGTGCGACCCGCTGGGCGCGCGCGGCATGATCCAGCTGGCCTCGCGCTACACCGTGGCCCGCATGCTGGAACGCGAGGACTTCACCAAGCGCTTCAAGGGCGGCGTGCCCATCTCGGTCCACGAGTTCCTGTACCCGCTGATGCAGGGCTACGACTCGGTGGCGCTGAAGTCGGACCTGGAACTGGGCGGCACCGACCAGAAATTCAACCTGCTGGTGGGACGCGAGCTGCAGAAGGAGTATGGCCAGGAGCCCCAGTGCATCCTGACCATGCCGCTCCTGGAAGGGACGGACGGCGTCGAGAAGATGTCCAAGTCCAAGAACAACTACATCGGCATCTCCGAGGCGCCCGAATCGATGTTCGGCAAGCTCATGTCGATTTCCGACACGCTGATGTGGCGCTACTACGAACTGCTGTCGTTCCGCTCGCTGGAGGACATCGCCGGCCTCAAGCGCGAGGCCGAGGGCGGCCGCAATCCGCGCGACATCAAGGTGATGCTGGCGCAGGAAATCGTTACACGTTTTCACTCGGCCGCCGCCGCCGAGCAGGCGCTGGCGGACTTCGAGGCCCGCTTCAAGCAGAAGGCCATCCCCGACCAGATGCCCGAGGTCTCGCTCGCGGGCGCGCCCCTGGGCATTCTGCAGCTGCTGCGCGAGGCGGGGCTGTGCGCCTCGGCGTCCGAGGCCCAGCGCAATATCGAACAGGGGGGCGTACGCATCGATGCGGTCAAGGTCGAGGACAAGGGCCTGAAGCTGGATGCCGGCACCTACGTCGTACAAGTTGGTAAACGAAAGTTCGCCCGCGTCACGGTACGATGAGGGTCCGGAGTCCAGGTAGACGATTTTTAGGAGTATCGCGATGAAGCTCTGGAGCAATTCCTTCATGGATGGCGAACCCATCCCCGCGCGTTATGCCTTCGGCAAGATCGACCCCAAGACCCAGGTGACGCTGTCCGACAACGTCAATCCCCACCTGGCCTGGAACGACGTGCCCGCCGGCACGCAATCGTTCGCGATCATTTGCCATGACTACGATGTGCCCAGCAAGGGCGACGACGTCAACCAGGCCGGCAAGCAGGTGCCGGCCGACCTGCCGCGCGTGGACTTCTTCCACTGGGTGCTGGTGGACGTGCCGGCCGGCAAGACCGAGATCGAGGAAGGCGAGTTCTGCAACGGCGTGACGCCGCGCGGCAAGGCCGGCCCGATGGCCCCCGGCGACACCCGCCAGGGCGTCAACGACTACACCGGATGGTTCGCGGCCGACCACGACATGAGCGGCGACTACTACGGCTACGACGGTCCGTGCCCGCCGTGGAACGATTCCATCATCCACCATTACGTGTTCACGGTGTATGCGCTGGACGTGCCCAGGGTGGACGTCGACGGCAAGTTCGGCGGCACCGACGTGCGCCGCGCGATCGACAAGCACGTGCTGGGGCAGGCGGCCATCACCGGCACCTACACGTTGAATCCGGCCCTGGCGCCGCGCCGGATCGCGCCCAATGACTGAGCTCTGGCTGATCCGGCACGGCGAGACCGAATGGAACCGGTTGCGCCGGGTGCAGGGGACGCTCGACATCGGCCTGAACGCGCTCGGCCGCGCCCAGGCCGAGCAGGTCGCCGCCCGGTTCCGGCCCGGGCGCGACCGCGTGCATGCCATCTATAGCAGCGATCTCGCGCGGGCCCACGACACCGCGCGCCCCACCGCCGCCCGGCTGGGGCTGGACGTGCGGCTCGATGCCGGCCTGCGCGAACGCAAGTACGGTGTCTTCGAGGGGCTCAGCTTCGACGAGCTGGCCGAGCGCCATCCCCAGGCCGCGGTGGCCGTGCGCGAACGGCACCCGGACTACGAACTGGACGGCGGCGAGTCGCTGCGCCAGTTCCACCAGCGGGTGGTGGCCGCGCTGGACCGCATCGCCGCCGCCAACAAAGGCGAGCGCGTGCTGGTGTTCACCCACAGCGGCGTGCTGGACACCGCCTATCGCCACGCCGAAGGGCTGTCGCTGCGGGCCGAGCGCCGGCACACGCTGCACAACGTCAGTATCAACCGCCTGCTGATCGCCGACGCGCAATGGCGGGTCGACGGCTGGGGCGACGTGGCCCATCTGGAAGGCGCCGGACAGGACGCCTGGGAAGAGCCGGCCGACGCGGCCTAGCGGCCCTCCAGGCCAGCCCGCTCGCCGTGGATCTCAAGCAACTCGAATATTTCGTGAGCGTGGCCGAACTGGGCGGTTTCACGCGGGCTTCCATCGCGCTCGACATCGCGCAGCCCGCGCTGAGCCGGCAGGTGCGCCAGCTCGAGATCGAGCTGGGGCAGAGCCTGCTCAGGCGCACCGGACGCGGCGTGGTGCCTACCGAGGCAGGCAAGATGCTGCTCGAACACGGACGGGGCATCCTGCACCAGGTCGCGCGCACGCGCGAGGAGCTTGGGCGGTTGCGCGGCGCCCTGGCCGGCCGGGTGGCGATCGGCCTGCCGCCCCGCTTCGCCAAGATGCTGACCGTGCCGCTGACCCGTGCCGTGCGGGCGCAACTGCCCGAGGCGGCGCTGTCCATTTCCGAAAGTCTTTCGACAGGCCTGCAGGAATCGCTGCAAAGCGGCCGGCTGGACATCGCCCTGTTGTACAACCCGGCGCCGTCGCCCGACATCGACAGCGTCGTGCTGCTGGAAGAGGACTTCTACCTGGTCACCCGCCGCGGCGGGCGGGCGCGCAAGTCGGTCAGCGTGCGCGAACTGGCCGACGAGCCCCTGGTGATTCCGACCCGGCCCAACACCATACGCATGCTGGTCGAGGCTGAACTGGCCAACATCGGGCTGCATCCGCGCATCGCCATGGAGATAGACGGGGTGGCGGCCATGCTCGATCTGGTCGCCGAGGGCGTGGGGGCCGCGGTGCTGTCGGTCAATGCCGTGCGCACGTCCGGCCGCGAGGAAGTGTTCCGCGCGGTGCCCATCGTCAAGCCGCGCCTGCGCAGCAAGCTGGCGCTGGCGGTCAGCGCGCAGCGGCCCGCCACGCGCACGCAGCAGGCCATGCAGGACATCATCCGCGAACTGGTGCTGGGCCTGGGCATGTAGCGGCGCGCGCCCGGCGCAGCCATTCCAGGCCGGCCGAGGTGCCGCCCGGCTGCCCGCCCAGCCGGGGGTGGTATTCGCAGCCGACCCAGCCGTCATAGCCCAGTTCGTCCATCAGTCCGAACAGATAGGGATAGTTGATTTCGCCGGTATCGGGCTCGTGGCGGTCCGGCACGCCCGCGATCTGCACATGGCCGACGTGCCCCGTGGGCAGGTAGCCGCGCAGCCGGGCGGCCAGGTCGCCTTCCACGATCTGGCAGTGATAGAGATCCATCTGGATCTTCAGGTGGGGCGAGCCCACTTCCCGGACGATCCCGTGGGCCTGCTCCTGGCGGGTCAGGAAGAAGCCGGGCACGTCGCGGGGGTTGATCGGCTCGATCAGCACCGTACGCCCGTCGCGCGCGGCCAGGTCCGCGGCCCAGGCAAGGTTCTCGACGTAGGTCGCGTGCAGGGTCGCGGGATCCGCCTCTGCGGGCATCCGGCCGGGCATGACGTGCAGGCTGCCGCAATCGAGCGCCGCGGCATAGTCGAGCGCGCGCAGGAAGCTGTCGCGAAATTCGCGCCGCCGGCCGGGCAGGCAGGCGATCCCGCGTTCCTCCGGGTGCGACCTGGGCGTGGCGTTAAAGAACACCAGATGCAGGCCGTGATCGCGCAGGCGGGCCGCCAGGTCCGCCTTGGGATGGTCATAGGGGAAGAAGAACTCGACCGCCGTGAACCCGTCCCGCATCGCGCAGCCGAACCGCTCCAGGAAGGGGCGGTCGGGGTAGAGCATGGAAAGGTTGGCGGCGAAGCGCGGCATGTCCTGTTGCTCCGTGGGGCGTTCAGACCGGGGTCAAAACCTGTCCGGTGCGGAAGTAGGCGTCCAGGTTGTCGCACACCAGCCGCTCCATGTCGGCGCGCGATTCGCGCGTGAAGCCGGCGATGTGCGACAGCGCGACGACCTGGTCCATCTCCAGCAGGGCCGGCGGCACGTCGGGCTCGTGTTCGAACACGTCCAGCCCCGCGCCGCCCAGGCGGCCCTCCTGCAAGGCCCGCACCAGTGCCGCTTCGTCGACCACGCTGCCGCGCGCGATGTTGACCAGGATACCCCGCGGGCCCAGCGCCTCCATGACTTCGGCATTCACCAGGTGGCGGGTGGCGGGGCCGCCCGGGCAGGCGACGATCAGGAAGTCGGCCCATCGGGCCAGTTCCACCAGCGAGGGTTCGTGTTCGTGCGGGGTGCCCGCGACCGGCCGGCGTGTGTGATAGCGCACCGCCATGTCGAAGCCGGCCGCGCGGCGCGCGACGGCCTGGCCGATGCCGCCGAAGCCCAGGAGGCCCATGTTCTTGCCGTGGACGCGCGTCATCAGCGGGCGCTGGCCGGTCTTCCAGCCGCCGGCCCGCACGAAGCGGTCGGTGGTGGACAGGCCGCGCGCCACGTCTATCGCCAGGCCCATCGCCAGGTCGGCGACACAGCCGTCCAGGACGCGCGGCGTGTTGCTGATCTGCATGCCGAGGCGTTTGGCGGTCTCGACGTCGATCTTGTCGTAGCCCACGCCGAAGTTGGCGATGACGCGGGCATGGGGCACGGCGTTCAGGATGTCGGCACCGCAGGCATCGCGCACGTGCACGGCGATGCCTTCGAACGCCGGGCCGTGTTCGGCCAGGAAAGCGGCGCGATCGGGCTGCTTCCACAGCGGGGCGATGTCGTAGTCGCGCGCCAGCCGTTCATCGGCGGGCGCGGTGATGGGGCCTATCTGCAGGATGCGGTGTTTCATCGTGGGACTCCTGGCGTCAATCGCGATAGCTCGTGTCGCGGCGGTCCAGCATCCGCAGCAGCGCCGGCCATTCGCGTTCGCCGTGGGGGGGGTGGGTGCCATCCGGATTGGGGGTGGGCGCTTGGCGTAGCTGCTGGTAGGCGCGCTCGGTCACGGCCGGCGCCGGCATGTGCAGGGGGCTGCCGGCCGACAGCGTCAGCAACTGCGTCTGGCACGCCCGTTCGAGCCGCTGCATGTTGACGAAGGCTTCGGCCACGGTCCGGCCCACGGCGAGCAGCCCGTGATTGCGCAGGATCATGACGTCGCGGTCGGCCAGGTTGGCGGCCAGCCGCTGGCGCTCGTCCACGTCCACCGCCACGCCTTCGAAGTCGTGGTAGCCCACGCCGCCGGCGAAACGCATCGCGGTCTGGTTCAGCGGCAACAGGCCGCATTGCAGGGCCGATACCGCCATGCCCGCGGGCGTGTGGGTATGCAGGACGCAGGCCACGTCCGGCCGCGCGCCATGGATGGCGCTGTGGATCACGTAGCCAGGCAGGTTGATCGTGTACTGCGCGTTGGGGTTGTGGATCACCTTGCCCGCCAGGTCGACCTTGATCAGGCACGACGCCGTGATTTCCTCGTACATCATGCCGAACGGGTTGATCAGGAAATGCTCGTCGTCGCCCGGGACCCGCGCCGAGATGTGGTTGAGGATCATGTCGCTCATGCCGAACAGGTCTATCAGCCGGTAGCAGGCGGCCAGGTCAGTCCTCGTTCGTCTTTCCGCGTCGGAGATGGCGGCGGTCGTTTCTTGCGACGCCGAAGGCGCCGTGCTGCGGTGGGTCATGACGGTTCCGTTTGCCTGGTCTGGTTTCATTGCTTCTCGATGCCGGCTTCCTCGATGACGACCCGCCACTTGGCGGCGTCTTTCCGGAAGACCTCCTTGAGCGCTTCCGGCGTGCTGCCGCGCGGTTCTATGCCCAGCGCGATGAAGCGCTGGCGCACGTCCGGCGACTGCAGGGCCTTGCCGATTTCCTGGTTGAGCTTGCGCACGACGGCGGGCGGCGTGCCGGCGGGGGCGACGATGCCGTTCCAGGAGTCCGATTCGTACCTGGACAGGGCCGGAATGCCGCTTTCCGCGATCGTGGGCACGTCGGGCAGAAACCCTATCCGCGTGGAGCCTGTGGTCGCGATGGCCCGCAGCGAGCCTCCGCGGATCTGGCCCAGGGCGCCGGTGACGGTTTCCATGCCCACCTGGACATTGCGGCCGCGCAGCGCGGCGATGACGTCGCCGGTGGACTTGAACGGGACGATGGGGACGTCCAGCCCCGCCATGGTCGCGAACAGGCGCGCCGACAGATGCTGGGCGCTGCCGACGCTGATCGTGCCGATGTTGAAGTGCGCCGGATCGCGGCGGGCGGCGGCGACGACGTCGTCGACGGTCTTGAGCGGGCTGTCCTTGTCGGCCACCAGCAGGAAATGGAAGGTGCCGATGGTGGAGATCATCGAGAAGCTGTCCACCGGATCGTAGGGCAGCGACTTGAACAGATAGGGGCTGAACGCGTTCTGTCCGCTGACCAGCAGCAGGGTGTACCCGTCCGGCGCGGCGCGGGCGACCATCGATGCCGCCGTGATGCCGCCGGCGCCGGGCGCGTTCTCGACCACGACGCTCTGGCCCAGCGACTCGGCCATCTTCTGCGCCAGGGTGCGGACCACGGTGTCGCCCAGTCCGCCTGGGCCGAAGCCGACGACGATCCTGACCGGCTTCTGCGGAAAGGCCTGGGGCCACGCGGCTGGCGAGGCCAGGAGGGTGGCGAGCGCGAGCAGCAAGGGGGAAAGGAACCCGCGCCGGGGCGGGCGGTGGTGGCGGTCCATGATGTCTCCTGGTGGTCCGGCAGTGTCGTCCTGCCTGGAAGAGCATTGTGGTCAGTCGCGGCTCCGGCCGATACTGCTCCAGGTGGACAACTGTTATGCCGTTTTGATATGGGTGGGGTCCGCCTAGGGGTTTCCGCCGTCCGTCCGGCCCGGGGCGATGGGCTATGCTTGGCCTCCGCCCCACGTACGTTCCAGACATGACGACCTCTACTTCCCGTACCGTTTCCCGCTCCACCCGCCGCCGCCTGCTGGCCGCCGCCCCGGCGCTCGGCCTGGCCGCCGCTGCCGCGCCCAATGCCTGGGCCCAGGGCCGCAAGCGGGTGACTCGCATCATCGTGCCGTTCGCGCCGGGAGGCGGGAACGACGTGTTCGCGCGCCAGCTCGCGTTCAGCCTGAATGCGATGACCCAGAAGGACGTCATCGTCGAGAACAAGCCGGGCGCCGGCGGCAACCTCGGCACGGAACTGGTGGTGCGCGCGGCGGCCGACAGCAACACCTTCCTGCTCGGCCATACGGGCACGATCGCCATCAACCCCGCGCTCTACAAGAACCTGGCGTTCAACGCCTCCACCGACCTGCAGCCGGTCGCGATGTTCGCGTCGTCGGCATTGCTGCTGGTCGTGCCGGCCGCTTCGCCCGTCAAGAGCGTCGCGCAACTGGTCGACACGCTCAAGGCCAAGAATGCCGACCTGACCTATGCGTCCAGCGGCGCCGGCACGGGCGGCCACCTGACGGCGGAAATGTTCCTGCATGCGCTGGGCGCGCGCGCCGTCCATGCGCCGTACAAGGGCACGGCGCCGGCGTTGGCCGACGTGGCCGGCGGCCAGGTGGATTTCAGCTTCAGCGTGATCCCGGCCGCCATGGCGCTGGTCAAAGCGGGCAAGCTGCGGGCCTTGGCGGTCACGAGCGCGAAGCGGCTGGCACTGCTGCAGGACGTGCCGACCGTGGCCGAGTCCGGTGTCCCGGCGCTGGCTGGTTTCGAGAGCACGCTGACCTACGGCATCCTGGCCCCCAAGGGTGTGCCGCAGGCGGACGTGGCGCAACTGGGTGCGGAGATCCTGAAGGCGGCGTCGACGCCCGAGTTCCAGTCCAAGCTCGGCATCGAGGGCGCCGAGCCGCTGCTGGGCGGCGCGGCCGACTACGCCCGCAAGGTCCAGGAAGAAAGCCGCAAGTGGTCCGAGGTGGTGAAGTTCTCGGGGGCGTCGGTCTAGGCCTGCGGGGGCGCGGTGATGTAGGTCCCGCGCCCGCTTGCGATCAGCTTGCCGTCCTGCAGTATCTGCGCCTCGCACACCGAGAATTGGCGTCCATGCTTGATGACCTGGCCTCTTGCGATCAGGTCCCCGGGCTTGGCCAGGCGATGGTAGTCGACGCGCAGGTCGATGGTGGGCACGCCGTGGCCGATGCGGCGGACCAGCGCGAAGTCGGCGGCGAAGTCGATCAGCGAGGCCAGGATCCCGCCGTGGGTCTGCATCAGCCGGGTGCTGGCCACCCATTCCTCGCGCCAGGTGGCGCTGACCTCGATGCTGTCTTCTTCCAGCGCCAGCACCTTCAGGCCCAGCCACTGTAGGTAAGGGCCGCGCGAGACCAGCGCTTGCAATTCTTCCAGCGTCATAGGGTTCTCCATGCCAGATGGCACGGCGGCCGGGCCGCCGTGCGGGGTCAGGCGCCGACCGGGCGGGCCTGTTCGCTCAGTTCGCGCGCCCGGGCCTCGAGCGCCTTGCGGTCGATCTTGCCGACGCCGTTCAGCGGCAGCGCGTCGACGAAGATCACCCGGCGCGGATACTGGTAGGGCGGCGCATTCTCCAGCGAGTGCGCCTTGACCGTCTCGGCGGTGAGCGGCGAGCCGGCGCGCTTGACGATGAAGGCATAGGGGATGCGATGCTTGATCTCGTCGGGCACCGGCACCACGATGGCCTGGTCGATGTCGGGATGGCGCTCGAGCATCAGCTCGACGTCGCCCGGGTAGATGTTGTGTCCGCTGGAGACGAACATGTCGTCGGCCCGTCCGACGAAGTAGTACCAGCCGTCTTCGTCGCGCCGCAGCACGTCGCCGGTGTCGAACCAGCCGTCCTTCATGCGGCGGGCCATTTCCTCGGGGTTGTTGTAGTAGCCGTTCATCATGCCCGGCCCCTGCACGTACAGCGTGCCGAAGTCGCCGTCGCCGGCATCGCCGACCAGCCGGAAGCGGTTGCCGGCCACCGGCCAGCCCACCGAATGGCGGGGGCGCGGCTTGCCCTGCGGGTGCGGGCCGAACAGCGCGGCGCTGGTCTCGGTGGTGCCGAAGATGGTGACGATCTCGGCGCGCGGAAACATGCGCGCGACCTCGTCGATCAGCACGTCCGAGGCCGGCGCGCCGCCCATGGTGGCGAGCCGCACGAAGGAATAGTCCTGGCCTTCGATCAGGTCGCGCTGCTGCAGGATCATCGCGAAGATGGTCGGCACGCCCGACAGCACGGTCACGCGGTGGCGGGTGATGGCCTCGATGTAGCGCCGGGGTTCGAACTTGCGCATCAGGATCACGGCCGAGCCGCCCACCAGCACGCACTTGATCGAGTTCATCGCGTGCTTGTGGTAGAGGGGCGCCGCGACGATCATGCGGTCGGTGGCGCAGAAACCGCGGTCGTGCGAAATGGTCTCGGCCACCCAGGTATGGGCGCGGTGGGACAGCAGCGCGCCCTTGGGGCGGCCGGTCGAGCCGGAGGTATAGGGCTGGAAGGCCACGTCGTCGTAGGCGGGCGCGTAGGGTTCGAACGGACCCGGATCCTTGAAGGCTTCGTAGGGACGCTGCCCGTCCGCGTCGACATCGACACAGGGCGTATCGTCCGGCAGGTTGGCCCGCAGCGCGCCGTCGCAGAACACCAGGCGCACCTGGGCGTCGCGCACCACCCATTCGACGGTGGCCTTGGGCTGCAGGATGCCGATGGGCACCGGGATGATGCCCGCCCGCATGGCGCCGAAGAAGATTTCCAGGAACTCCAGGCGGTTCGAGCACAGGATGCCGACGCGTTCGCCGGGCGCCAGGCCGTGGCGGCGCAGTCCGCGCGCGATGGCGTCGCACGAGGCGTGGAAGGTTGGATAGTCCACCTCGCGCGGGTGGTCCGGGTCCGACAGGTCGATGACGGCGGGACGTGCGTCGTTGCGGAATTCGCTGCCGATGCAGCCGAGGTTCTTGATGGATGGGCTCATGGGTTCACGATCACCTTTCCGAAGATGCGGCGGTTCTCGAGCAGGCCGACGCCTTCGGCGGCGCGTTCGAGTGGGAGGATGGTCTCGATGACGGGGGCGAGCCGGCCCTCGGCGACATAGGCCAGGCAGGCCTCGATGTCGCTCGGCAGGTAGGCGCGCGAGCCGATGATGTCGATCTCGCGGTGCCACACGTAGCGGATGTCGATGGGGCAAAGATGGCCGGCGGTCGAGCCGCAGGTCAGGATGCGGCCGTTGACCGCCATGCACCGCTGCGTGGGAATCCAGGTGTCGCCGCCGGTGAAATTGATGGCGACGTCGACCCCCTTCTTGCCGGAAGCGGCCCAGACCGGTTTGGAAAAATCGGGATGCTCGGCGTAGTTGACGATGTGGTCGGCGCCCAGCTCGAGCAGCTTGCGGCCCTTTTCTTCGCTGCTGGTGCAGGCGATGACTTCGGCGCCGGCCATCTTGGCGAACTGCACGCAGGAAACGCCCACGCCGCCGCTGGCGCCCAGCACCAGCACTTTTTCGCCCGCCTGGATCCGGCCGCGCGTGAACAGCATGCGGTGCGACGTACCGTAGGCGATGGGCAGGGCGGCCGCTTCGTCGAAGCCCACGCCCTCGGGAATCTCGATCAACTGGCGCTGGTCCACCGCGATGTATTCGCACAGTCCGCCGTTGCCGTGCTCGCCCAGCACGCCGCCTTCGGGAAAGCGCGGGAACAGCGCCACGCGCTTGCCCACCCAGTGCTGCGGCACGCCTTCGCCCACATCGGTCACGATGCCGGCGATGTCGCCGCCGGGGATGCGCGGCATGGTCGTGTGCAGGTCGGGCATGCCGCGCAGCACGAACACGTCCATGTAGTTCAGTCCGCAGGCCTTGACCTGCACCAGCGCCTGGCCCGCCGCGGGACGCGGCACCGGCCATCGCTCCAGCTTCAACTGCTCCAGGCCACCGTGCTCGTTGAGCGCGATCACTCTCATCGTCGTAGTCATAGATCCCTTGCGTGGTAAGTGGCGCACCGGCACTGCGCCCGATGCGCGGATGGCGAAGGAATCGTAAGAGTCGACTTTGATCAATACAAATTACTAGTTTTGGTGGATTGTTCGTCGCGGCCGATAGATGGCGCGCCGCGGTCCCGGGCAGGAGGCTGCCGGAGATCTATCGGCAAAAGTGAAGAATGGACAAAAACGAATTGTTTGTGCTGATGAAAGCCTCGAACTTAGGATGCCCTTGCCTGTCCGGCATGCCGCCACGATGCGGAGCCGGCGGGCATTGCCGGTGCTTCGCTGCATACGGTCCCTTGTTCATTCAACCAGACAGGGAGTATCCATGTCGGCCGATTCCTTCGCCGAAAACTGGCCCGAGATCGCCGTTCGCGCGCTCAAGGCCAACGACGTCAGGCTCGTGGCCTATGTGCCGGACAACGTCCTGGCGCCCTTGATCCGGCTGGTCCACGACGATCCGTATTTCACCGTGGTCTGTCCCGCCCGCGAAGAAGAGGCCGTGGGCATCGTGGCCGGCGCCTACATGGCGGGCACGCGCGGCATCGTCCTGATGCAGACCAGCGGTTTCGCCACCCTGCCCAATGTGCTGGCCTCGCTTCTGAGCCCCTATCGCATACCGGTGCCGATGATGATTTCCGAGCGCGGCGCGGTCGGCGATTTCCAGCTCGGCCAGGCCATGGTGTGCCGCACGATGCGGCCGGTACTGACCGCTCTGGGCATCCCGCATTTCGCCATCGAGCGGCGCGACGACGTGGAATTCGTCGTGGGCAGCATGATCGGCCAGGCCTTTGCCACGCATGAACCGGCCGCGATGATCCTGTCGCCGCTGCTGACCAAGAAACCCGTCCCGACTGCCGCTCACGCGGCGGCGCGCTGAAGGAGACACCCATGCCGGACAGTGAACTGAGATCGGTCTCCCGCGCCAGCGCCAAGGTCATGAATCGCGCCGATCTGACACGCAGGCTGGTGGCCCGGCTCGAGCGGGAAGAGGCCGTCATCGGCGGTATAGGCAACAGCAACTTCGATCTGTGGGCCAGCGGCCAGCGGCCACAGAACTTCTACATGCTGGGCAGCATGGGGTTGGCCATTCCCATCGCGCTCGGCGTGGCCATGGCCCAGCCGGCGCGCCGCGTATTCGCGCTGGAGGGCGACGGTTCGCTGCTGATGGAGCTCGGGGCGCTGGGAACCGTTGCGGCGCAGGCGCCGCGCAACCTGGCCATCGTCGTCTGGGACAACGGTATGTACCAGATCACCGGATCGCAGAAGACGCTGACGTCATCGACGGTGGACCTGATCGGGGTGGCGCGCGCGGCCGGCCTGGCGCGCAGTTCGTGGGCGCTGGACGAGGCGCATTTCGAGTCCCTGGTGGAGCAGGCGTTGGACGGCGACGGACCGTGGGTCATCGGCGCGCGCATCGACGGCGAAAAACCGGCCGGTACGACCGAGCGCGATCCCGCCAAGATCCGCCTGCGTTTCATGCAAGGCCTGGGCGTGGCGGCCTGAAGGAGCGAGACGATGTCCAGACTGCTGATCAATGGCCGTTGGGTGGATGGCGAATCCTCCCAGCCGCTCACAGACAAATACGCGGGCCGCGTCTACGGCGAGATGGCCGTGGCGTCGAGCGCCCAGATCGACGAGGCGATCGGCGCCGCCCGGCGCGCCGCCGATACCGTGCGCATGGAACCGTATGCGCGCTACCAGGCCCTGACCGGCGCGGCCCGCATCATCGAGAGCCGCATGCGGCAGTTCGTCGACCTGCTGCGCGACGAGGCCGGTTTCACCCGCGCCGATAGCGAGAACGAGGTGCGGCGCTGTGCCCAGACCCTGGAGCTGTCGGGCGAAGAAGCCAAGCGGCTGGTGGGCGACCTGATTCCCATGGCGGCCGGCCGCGGGGTCAAGGACCGCCTGGGGTTCACCGTGCGGGCCCCGCTCGGGGTGATCTGCGCCATCACGCCGTTCAATTCGCCGCTCAATACGCTGGCCCACAAGGTGGGGCCGGCGCTGGCCGGGGGCAATTCGGTGATCATCAAGCCTTCGACCTTCACGCCGCTGGCGGCGGTGGAGCTGTGCAAGGCGCTGATCGACGCCGGCGTGCCGGGCGAACTGCTGACCCTGCTGCACGGACCGGGGGGCTCGCTCGGCCGGCAACTGCTGGCCGATCCCCGCATCGCGTACTACGCCTTCACCGGCAGCACGCAGGTGGGGCGCGAGATCCAGCAGGCCGCCGGCCTGCGCGGCACGCAGCTCGAGCTGGGCAGCATCGCCAGCACGATCGTGTGCCACGACGCCGATATCGAAATGGCGATCCCCAAGATCATCAATGCGGGCTTCCGCAAGGCGGGCCAGGTCTGCACCTCGGTGCAGCGGCTGTTCGTCGACCGGCGCATCGCGCCGGCCTTCGTGCCGCGCCTGGTGGAGGCCGTGCGGGCAACGCCGGTCGGCGATCCGGCCGATCCGCGCACCGTCATCGGTCCGATGATCAGCGAGCATCACGCTCGGCGCGCGGCGTCGTGGGTGGACGAGGCCGTGAGCCAGGGCGCGCGCCTGCTGACCGGCGGCACGCTGCGCGGCCGGGTGTTCGAGCCGACGGTCCTGCAGGACGTGCGCAGCGACATGCGGGTGGTGTGCGAGGAAATCTTTGCGCCGGTGCTGTCCATCATCGAGTTCGACGACATCGCCGAGGCGGTGGCCGGCGCCAACGCCAGCGACTTCGGCCTGGCGGCAGGCCTGTTCACGGCCGACCTGCATACGGCGCTGCGCACCGCGCTGGCTTTGCGCTTCGGCGGCGTGCACATCAACGAAGCCTCCAGCGCGCGGGTCGACGCCATGCCCTTCGGCGGCGTCAAGGACAGCGGCCACGGCCGCGAAGGGCCGGGCTACGCCATCCGGGAAATGACCGAGGAGCGGTTGATCACCATCGCCTACTAGCCGCGTGCGCGGGACGGCTTCGATTCAAACTGAATGGGATAGAGAGAGCGTGAACACATCTGCTGCAGGCTCCAGTACCTTGCGCGTCGCCGTGGATATCGGCGGGACCTTCACGGACGGCGTGGCAACCCTGTATCCGCAGGGCCGGATCTGGGTCGGCAAGACGCCGACCACGCCGTCGGACCCCGGCGAAGCGGTCTCCACCGTCATCGGCGATCTGCTGCGGCAGGTCGCCGGCTCGATGGGCGGGGCGGCGCCGCAGTTGGGCGAGGTATTGCATGGCACGACGCTGGTCACCAATACCCTGATCGAGCGCAAGGGCGCCGCCACCGGCCTGATCACCACCGCCGGCATGCGCGATGCGCTCGACATCGGGCGCGAGTGGCGCTATGACCCCTACGACCTGGACATCGTCCTGCCCCAGCCGCTGGTGCCGCCGGAGTGCCGTGCCGAAGTGGCCGAACGGCTGGGCGCGCATGGCGACGTGCTCGAGCCGCTGGACGACGCGGATGTCGCGGCGGCGATCCAGGCGCTGGCGGACGCGGGCGTGGCGTCGGTCGCGGTGTCGCTCTTGCATGCCTATATGGACGACAGCCACGAGCGGCGCATCGAAGCGGCCATCAAGCAGCGCCTGCCCGGCATGGCGGTGTCGACCTCGTCGTCGCTGGCGCGCGAGATCGGCGAGTTCGAACGGACTTCCACCACGACCGCCAACGCCTACGTCAAGCCGGTGGTGGCCGATTACCTGCGCCAGCTCGAGGCGCGCATCGGCGACATCCGCCGCGGCATTCCGCTGCGCGTGATGGTGTCCAGCGGGGGCTTCACCTCCGCCCAGGCGGGCGCCGAGTCGCCGATCATGCTGCTGGAGTCCGGACCCGCCGCGGGGGTGCTGTCCGCGCTCAACACCGCGCGGGAGAACGACGTGGACCAGGTGCTGGCCTTCGACATGGGTGGCACCACGGCCAAGGCCTGCGTCGCCATCGACGGCGAGGCGCCGGTCGCCCACAGTTTCGAATGCGCGCGCGTGGAGCGCTTCAAGCGCGGGTCGGGGCTGCCCATCCTCATTCCCAGCATCGAGCTGATCGAGATCGGCGCAGGCGGCGGTTCGATCGCCTATTGCAACCGGCTGGGCCTGCTCAACGTCGGCCCGGAGTCGTCGGGGTCGGTGCCCGGACCGGTGTGCTACGGCCGCGGCGGCGCGCAGCCGACGGTGACCGACGCCGACCTGCTGCTGGGCTATCTGAACCCGGCCAACTTCCTGGGCGGCGAGATGGCGCTGGATCTGGACGCGACCCGCGCGGCCATGGCCCGGCTCGGCCAGCAACTGGAGATGCCCGCCGAGAGTGTGGCCTGGGGCATTTGCAACATGGTCAACGAGAACATGGCCAGCGCGGCCCGCATCCACATCGCCGAGACCGGCCACGATCCGCGCGACCTGTCCATGGTGGCGACGGGCGGCGCGGGCCCGGTGCACGCGGTGGACGTGGCGCGCAAGCTGCGCATCCCGCGCGTGCTCGTGCCCATCGCCGCGGGCGCCGGGTCGTGCCTGGGCATGCTGGCGGCGCCGGCGCGCGTGGACCGCGCCTGGTCCAGTCCGCAACTGCTGGCCGAGACCGACTGGAGCCAGGTCGCGCGCGTGCTGAGCGAACTCAAGCAAGAGGGCGAGGCCGAGCTGGCTTCGGTGGGGGCCAGCGATGTCGAGTGGCGCATCGGCGCCGACATGCGCTACTACGGCCAGGGGGCCGAGGTGCCCGTCTCGATTCCCTATGCCGAGGTCGACGCCGGCACCGGCGCGCGCGTGCTCGCCGCGTTCGAAGAGCAATACCAGCGCCTGTACGGCCGCCTGGTGCCGAATGCCCGGCCGCAGGTCACGACCTGGCGCCTGGTCGGCAAGGCGCGCACCGAGGGCAGCCATTTCGAGTGGGGCGACACGCGCACCAGCGGCGGCGCGCCGGCCGGCTCGCGGCCTGTCTACCTGCCGCTGCGGCGGGCGTACGGCGAGGTGCCGGTGCATGACCGCTATTCGCTGCCGGCGGGCATCACCCTGCAGGGCCCGCTGATCCTGGAAGAGCGCGAATCCACCCTGGTCGTCGCGGTGGCGGCCGACGTGACCATTCTTCCGGACCTGACCGTATCCGTGACCATCAAGGAATTCGAATAATGGACAAGACTTCCTCGCGGCGGCGTCCGGCCGCCCGGCAGACGAGCTTCGACGCGGTCGAACTGGAGATCCTGTGGAAACGGCTCATCAGTGTCGTCGACGAAGCCGCCGCCGCATTCGTGCGTACCTGCTTTTCCACGCTGGTCAGGGACGGCAACGATTTCGCCATCGTGCTGACCGATGCCCAGGGACGTTCGCTGGCGCAATCGGCCATGAGCCTGCCCGGCTTCATCGGCTGCCTGCCGGCGACGGTGCGCCATTTCCTGGACAAGTATCCGGCCGACACGATCAAGCCGGGCGATGTCTTCATCACCAACGATCCGTGGAAGGGGTCGGGCCACGTGCACGACGTCACCACTGTCACGCCGATTTTTTTCGAGGGCCGGCTGGTGGCTTTCGGCGCGGTGGTCTCGCACCTGCCCGACATCGGCGGCAAGCTGCGCAGCAACAGCAGCCGCGAGATCTACGAAGAAGGCCTGCAGATTCCGTTGATGAAGCTGCTCGACGACGGCAAGCCCAACGAGGTGCTGATCGAGATGATCACCCAGAACATCCGCGTGCCGGAGCAGGGCATGGGCGACATCTGGGCCCAGGTGTCGGCGTGCCGGATGATGGCCGACCGCCTCAAGGGACCGCTGGAGACGGTGGACCTCGAGGCGTTGGGCGCGGAAGTGCGCAGGCGTTCGGAAGAGGCCATGCGCGAGGCCATCCGCGCCTTGCCCGACGGCGTCTACCACTCGACCGTGCAGCATGACGGTTTCGAGGAACCCATCGTCATCCGCTGCCAGTTGACCGTGGCCGGCGACCGCATCGACATCGATTATGCGGGGACGTCCGCGCAGTTGCCGCGCGCCCTGAACGTGGTGCCGATCTACGTGTTCGCCTACACCGTGTACGGCCTGAAGGCCTTGCTGTGCGCGGACATCCCGAACAACGAAGGCAGCTTCCTGCCCATCACGACCCAGGCGCCGCTCGGTTCGCTGCTGAATCCGACCTATCCCGCGGCGTCGGGCGGTCGCAGCGCCATCGGCCATCTGTTGCCGGGCGCCGTCTTCAAGGCGCTGGCCGAGGTGCTGCCCGAAAAGGTCTGGGCCTCGGGGTCGCCGAATTCGTCGATGACCATGTCGGGCGAGTACCGGGGCAAACGCTACGCCGTCGTCAACTTCCTGAACGCGGGACAGGGCGCCAACGCGCGCCGGCCCGGATTCTCGGCGCTGAGCTTCCCGGCCAACCTGGGCAATACTCCGGTCGAGATGATGGAGACCTTGGCGCCGATCCGTGTGCTGCGGCGCGAGATCCGCCGTGGCAGCGGCGGCGAAGGACGCCAGCCGGGCGGCTGCGGCATCCGCTTCGAGTACGAATTGCTGCCCGATGCGCCGGATGCGGCGGCGTCATTCCTGATGACCCAGCTCAAGTCCGCGCCCGCCGGGCTGGCCGGCGGCGGCGCGGGCCAGCCCGGACGCCTGGCCATCAACGGCGAGACTGTCGATCCCACCGAGCCGCGCGTGTTGCGCGCCGGCGACCGCGTGTTGATGGAGACCGCAGGCGGCGGCGCCTATGGATCACTGGAGAAGAAAGCATGAATGACATGACACGCATCGATCAGAACGCGCGGCGCAGCCGGGCGCTGGTTCACCACGGCATTGCCTACCTGTCGGGCCAGGTGCCCGACGACCGCTCGCAGGACATCGCCGACCAGACCCGCCAGGTATTGGCCAAGGTGGACGAATTGCTCGGGCAGGCGGGGACCGACAAGAGCCGGATGCTGAGCGCGCAGATCTGGTTGAAGACGATGGACGATTTTGCGGCGATGAACGCGGTGTGGGATGCCTGGGTCGTGCCCGGGCAGACCCCCACTCGTTGTTGCGGCAAGGTCGAACTGAATGACCCGGCATGCCGAGTCGAGATCGTGGTGGTGGCCGCCGTCTGAGGCAGGTTGCAGGACGGAGGAGGCGACATCCCGTAGTTCCCTAAACACGTGAGGCTGAGATGATCGAGAGAAGCTCTGGCAGGTGTTGTAAGGTGAAGTCGCCATCCACGCGGGCCGGGTGGGCCGTGGCCGGGATGGCCATGGTGTGCGCGGCCTGGGTGACGCCCTCCGCGGCGGTGGCCGACGAGTTTCCCAGCAAGCCGATCCGGCTGGTGATTCCGTATGCGACCGGTGGCGTATCCGATTCGATCGGACGGGTGCTGGCCAAATCCATGAGCGACGCGCTGGGGCAGTCGGTGGTCGCGGAAAACCGCGGCGGCGGGGGTGGCACGATAGGCGCCGCGGTGGTGGCGGCCGCGCCGCCCGACGGCTACACGATCCTGTTGACCAGTCCGCCCATGGTCGTGGTGGCGCCCGTGCTGCTCAAGAACCTTTCCTACCATGCGATCGACGATTTCACCGCGATCGGCACGCTGGTGACCACGCCCAACATCCTGGCGGTCAACAACGACCTGCCGGTGAAGTCCCTGGCCGACATGGCCAGCTATGCCAAGGGCGAAGGCCGGAACAAGCTGAGCTTCGCCTCGGCCGGGCCGGGCAGCACCGGCCACCTGTCGGGACAGATCCTGCAGAACGCGATGAACATCACCATGACCCACGTGCCGTACAAGTCGTCGGGGCTGGCCTTTCCCGACGTGATCTCGGGACGGGTGTCGATGGTGTTCGATTCGCTGCCCTCCACCATAGGCTACGTGCGCGCGGGGCAAGTGCGTCCGCTGGTGGTGATGTCCAAGGAGCGCTCCTCGATATTGCCCGACGTGCCTACCGCCATCGAAGCGGGCTACCCCTCGGCCACGATGAATTTCTGGATGGGTATAGAAGGGCCGGCCCACATGCCGCCCGCCGTCGTGGAGAAGCTCAATGCGGCCATCCACAAGGCGGTGCAGTCGCCGGAGATGCGCAAGCAGCTCGCCACGCTGGGCGCGGAACCCTATCTGATCAGCTCCACGGAGTTTGCACAGTTGCGTCGCCAGGATGCCGCGACTTACCGTAAGCTCGTCAAGGACATGGGACTGGAGCGCGACTGATGACCGACAAGGATACGAGCGGCTCGTCCGCGGCGGCGGCAAAGGGGGTTGGGGCGCGCCTGCGCCGCCGGGAGGACTGGCGCCACCTGCGTGGGCGTGGGCAGTTCGTCGGCGACATCCGCGTGCCGGGCATGTTGGAGGTCGCGTTCGTGCGCAGTGCCAGTGCCCACGGCATCGTGCGCGACATCGTCATTCCCGACGAGTACCGGGACCAGGTGTTCACCGCCCGGGACTTTCCCGGCGTCAAGCCCATCGTGGCGGTGCCCAAGATCGACGGCTTCAAGTATTCCGAGCATCCGGCGCTGGCCACCGATCGCGTCCGCTTCGCCGGCGAGCCGGTGGCGATGGCGATCGCCCCCACGCGGGCGATGGCCGAGGACATCGCCGACTCGGTGTTCGTCGACATCGAGGAGTTGCCGGCCGTGGTCGACACCGTGGCGGCCACGCTGCCCGGCGCGCCCCTGATCCGCGAGGAGTGGGGCGACAACGTGTACGTCGCGCGCGACGCCGAGTTCGGCGACCTGGCGGCCGCGCGGCGCGAGGCCGCGGTGGTGATCGAGCGCGAATACCGGATGAACCGCCAGTCCGCCGTGCCGCTGGAAGGACGCGCGATCCTGGCGGTGTGGGACGACCGGCTGGACGAGTTGTGCGTCTACACGGGCAGCCAGTCGCCGCACCAGACGCGGGTCGGCATGGCGCAGGTGCTGGGTATCGAGGAGCGGCGGCTGCGGCTGATCTCGCCCGACATGGGCGGCGGCTTCGGTGCCAAGCGCGTCCTGTATCCGGAAGAGCTGATGGTGGCGGCGCTGGCGCTCAAGCTGAAGCGGCCGGTCCGCTGGCTGGACGACAAGCGGGAGCACTTGCTGAGCGCCATCCATTGCCGCGAGCATCATCACAAGGTGAAGGCCTACGCCGACGCACGCGGCCGCATCCTGGGCCTGGACGTGGAGGTCTACGTGGACGCCGGAGCTTATTCGCACTGGCCCAACAGCCCCTTCATGGAGACGGGCATGGTCGCCAAGAACATTCCCGGCCCCTATGACGTGCCCAGCTATCGCTGCCGCAGCTACACCGTGGCCACCAACAAGTCGCCCATAGGCGCGTATCGCGGCGTGGCGCGCCCGGCGGCCTGTTTCACCATCGAGCGCACCATCGACGAGATCGCCCACGCCGTGGGCCGCGAGCCCTGGGAGGTGCGTGTGGAGAACATGGTGCCCGAGCACGCCATGCCGTACCGGTCCATCACCAACCTGATCTTCGACACCGGCAACTACGGTGAGTCGGTGCGGCGCGCCGCCGGGTTGATCGAACTGGCCGGGGTGCGGGCGCGCCAGAAGCAGGGCGAGGCCGACGGCCGGTTGATCGGCGTGGGCTTTGCGGCGTTCACCGAGCAGACCGCGCACGGCTGCGGCGAATGGGTCTCGCGCGGTACGCCGGTGATCCCGGGCTACGAATCGGCCACGGCGCGGATGATGCCCGACGGATCGCTGATGCTGATGGTGGGCATCGTGTCGCACGGGCAGGGCCTGGAGACGGCCTTGTCGCAGATCGCCCACCAGGAACTGAGCATAGACCCGGCCCATGTGTCGGTCCGGCATGGCGACACGCAGGTCTCGCCGTTCGGCATGGGGACCTTCGCTTCGCGTAGCATGGTCATGTCTGGGGGCGCGGTGGCCCGGGCGTGCCGGCTGCTGCGCGCGAAGATGGCGGCCATCGCCGCGTACGCCCTGAAGTGCGAAGCCGAGGCGCTGCGCTTCGAGGACGAACGCGTGCACGGGCCCGAAGGGTCGATGGGCTTCGACGAGATCGGCCGCATCGCGCACCTGCGGCAGGAGGCGCTGCCGCCGGGCATGGAGCCCCTGCTCGACGTGACGACGACCTACGAGCCGCAGGTGGATACCGGCGTGTTCACCTACGCGACGCATGCGGCGGTGGTGGCCGTGGACCCGGACACCGGCAAGGTCGACCTGCTCGACTACGCCTGCGTCGAGGACTGCGGCACCGTGGTCAATCCCATGATCGTCGATGGCCAGATCATCGGCGGCATCGTGCAGGGCATAGGCACGGCGCTGTACGAAGAGATCCCCTATGACGAGAACGGGCAGCCGCTGGCCACGACGCTGGGCGATTACCTGATGCCGGGTGCGCCGGAGGCGCCGCCCATCAAGATCGGCCACATGGTGACGCCTACGCCGCATACCGAGTACGGCATGAAAGGCATGGGCGAGGGCGGCGCGATCCCGCCGCCGGCCGCGATCGCCAACGCGGTGCGCGATGCGCTGCGCGGCCTGGGCGCCGAGTTGAACGAAACGCCCATGACGCCGCAGCGCGTGCGGGCCGCCATCGTCGCGGCCGCCGAAGGCGTGTCGCGCACAACCCGTGTGCATCGCGAAGGCGAGGTGTTGCAATGAAGGCCGCGCCGTTTTCCTATCGCCGCGCCGCGACCCTGGACGAGGCGCTGGCGGCCGGCGGCGAGAGCTCCCGCTTCCTGGCCGGCGGCCAGTCGCTGGTGCCCATGATGAACCTGCGCCTGACGCTGGCCGACACGATGATCGACATCTCCGGGCTGGCCGAGCTGCGGCGCAGCGCGGGCGAGGGCGATCGCGTGTTCATCGGCGCGGGCGTCACGCACGCCATGATCGAGGACGGCAGGATCGAGGATCCGTCGCGCGGCTACCTGCGGCACGTGGCCGGCGGCATTGCCTTTCGTTCGGTGCGCAACCGCGGCACGCTGGGTGGCAGCCTGGCCCACGCCGATCCCGCGGCGGACTGGCCCACGGCACTGCTGGCGCTGGGGGCCGAGGCCGTCATCCGCAGCGCCGGCGGCGAGCGCCGGCTGCCGCTGGCGCGATTCCAGCTCGGATTGATGGAGACCGCGCTGCGGCCGGACGAGATCCTCGTCGGCGTGACCGTGCCCGCGCTGTCCGATCTGGCCCGGTGGAGCTATCAGAAGTTCTGCCGGAAGTCGGGCGAGTTCGCCCATTCCATCGCGGCCGTCGTACGCGATCCGGTGCGGGAACTGGCCGAGGTGGTGCTGGGTGCGGCGGGAGACAAGCCGTGCCGGCTGGGGCGCGTGTCGGCGCTGCTGGCCGAAGGGGGGCGGGTGGATCCGCAACAGCTCGGGCAGGTGGTGGACGAGGACGTACGGGACACCACGGGGCTGGCCGCGTCGTCCTACGAATTCCATCTGCATCGGACCATGGTCGTGCGCGCCTGCGCGCGCTTGCAGGAGCAGACATGAAGCTTGCATTGACAGTGAACGGCGCGCCGGTGGCGGGCGAGATCGAGGACCGCATGACGCTGGCCGACTTCGTCCGCGACCACTGCGGGCTGACCGGCACCCATCTCGGCTGCGAACACGGCGTGTGCGGCGCCTGTTCGGTGCTGGTGGACGGCGAACCCGTGCGGGCATGCATCACGCTGGCGGCCGCGGTCGACGGCCGGGCGGTGACGACCATCGAAGGCTTCGAGGACGATGCCGCGATGGCGGTCATCCGCGAATGCTTTTCCGAGGCGCATGGGCTGCAATGCGGCTTTTGCACGCCCGGCATGGTCATCATGGTGCGCGATGCGCTGGCGCGCGGCTGCTGCGGATCGGAACACCAGATCCGCGACCAGTTGGCCGGGAACCTGTGCCGTTGCACCGGCTATGCCGGCATCGTCAAGGCCACCGAAATGGCGCGCGACCGGCTGGCCAAGGCCGGTTGAACCCGAAACTCCTTCAAGGACATTCCATTCATGAACATCACCGGAGAACGGCAACTGGCCGTCGATCGGCAAACCGCCTGGGAAAGCCTGTTCGATCCGGCCATCCTGCAGCAGTGCATACCCGGCTGCGTATCGGTCGAACGCGAGGACGAGACCCGCTACCGGGCCGTGGTCGTGATGGCCATCGGCCCCGTCAAGGCGCGGTTCTCAGGGACCTTCACCATCGCCGACGCGCAGGCGCCGGCGCGCTGCCGGCTGGTGTTCGAGGGCAGCGGCGGGGCGGCGGGCCTGGCAAAAGGCGGCGCCGATGTGGTGCTGGACCCCGCTGACGGCGGTACGCGCCTGGCCTATGATGCCCAGGCTCAGGTCGCAGGCAAGTTGGCCCAGGTGGGGGCAAGATTGATCGAAGGCGTCGCCAGGAAGCTCGCGGGAGAATTCTTCGATCGCTTCGAGACGGCGGTCACGGCGGGCCAGACCTGATCCGCCCACGCCGCACGGCGGGAGCCCGGCGCGCATACCGCGCTGCAACACGTCCAGGGTTGTTCGAGCGGTGTCTTTCGAAGGCTCGCAATCATGAGAAAGATTTCCCTGCGTCACCTGCGGTGTTTCGTCGCCATTGCCGAAACCGGTTCGTTCACGCTGGCAGCCGCGCGGCTGTTTCATACGCAATCGTCCCTGACCGCCACCATCCAGCAGTTCGAGGAAGCGGTCGGGTTGAAACTGTTCGACCGCACGACGCGGCGCGTGGTCCTGACCGACGATGCCGTCCGCTTCAAGGCCGTGGCCGAGCGCATCCTGCGGGACTTCGACAGCGCCATCGGGGATCTCCAGGCCATCGCCAAGAGCCAGCGGGGGCATGTGCGCATCGCCGCCGCGCCGTCGATGATCATGCACATCCTGACCCCCGCCCTGGCCGCGTTTCGGCGGGCCTATCCCGCCATCACCGTGTCGGTGCGCGACGGCGGATCGGACAAGATCGAGCGGGCCGTGCTCGACGGCGACGTCGATTTCGGCCTGTGCAGCCGCCTCAACAACTATCCCGAACTCAATTACGTGCCCATGCTGGCCGACCCGTTCGGTGTGATCTTTCCCAACGACCATCCCTTGGCCTGTACCAATGGGCCGATCAAGTGGTCGGACCTGGCGCAGTACGACTACATCGGGCTGACGGGGGACACGGGCATCGGCGCCTTCCTGGAGAACTACCCGGAACTGGGCCTGCACGGACGCGCCCAACTGCACGACAACGTGTCCAGCACCCATTCCCTTTACGCCATGCTGGGCCTGGGAGGGAAAATCTCGGTGGTGCCCGCGCTGGCCGCCCAGGCGGGACCGCTCAACGAACTCAAGTTCCGGGAGTTGTGCGAACCCCGCATTTCGCGGGAAATATGCCTGGCGACCCGCCATCTGCGCTCTTTTTCGGTCAACACCCGCCGTATTCTCGAGGTGTTGATGACTACCATCCAGGATGCGGGCAACCTGAGCGGTGTCGAGGTGATCCTAGACCAGCGGTGGTCCGCGCCCGAGACCTGGGAGGGCCAGCCCGCGCGCGGGCAGCCCGACGCGCGGCAGCTGATGGAGCTTTAGGGAACCGGGTTCAGCACCTGCCCGGTGCGGAAATACGCATCCAGGTTGTCGCACACGCGGGCTTCCATGTCCGCCCGCGATTCGCGGGTGAAGCCGGCGATGTGCGAGACGGCGACCACGTTGTCCATCTCCAGCAGGGCCTGGGGCACGTCGGGCTCGTTCTCGAACACGTCCAGGCCCGCGCCGCCCAGGCGGCCGGCCTGTAGCGCCTGGACCAGCGCGGCCTCGTCGACCACGCTGCCGCGCGCGATGTTGACCAGGATGCCGGACGGGCCCAGCGCCTCCATGACTTCGGCGTTGACCAGGTGGCGGGTGGCCGCGCCGCCGGGGCAGGCCACCACCAGGAAATCGGCCCATCGGGCCAGTTCGACCAGCGAGGGTTCGTGCCGGTGGGGGGAACCCGCGACCGGCCGGCGCGTGTGGTAGCGCACGTCCATGTCGAAGCCGGCGGCGCGCCGGCCGATGGCCTGGCCGATGCCGCCGAAGCCCAGCAGGCCCATGTTCTTGCCGTGGACGCGCGTCATCAGCGGGCGCTGGCCCGTTTTCCAGCCGCCCGCCCGCACGAAGCGGGTGGCGACGGAAATGCCGCGTGCCGCGTCGATGGCCAGCCCCATGGCCAGGTCGGCGACGCAGCCGTCCAGCACTTCCGGGGTGTTGCTGATCTGCATGCCCTGGCGCTTGGCGGTGTCGATGTCGATCCGGTCGTAGCCCACGCCGAAATTGGCGATGACGCGGGCCTTGGGCAGGGCCGCCAGGATATCGGCGCCGCAGGCATCCCGCACGTGGATCGCGATGCCCTCGAACCCGGCGCCGTGCTCGGCCAGGAAGGCGGCGGCGTCCGGCTGCTTCCACAGGGGCGCCACGTCGTAGTCGCGCGCCAGGCGGGCGTCGACGGCGGGCGTGATGGAGGCAATCTGCAGAATGCGGTGCTTCATCGGGATGAGTCCTGGAAGTCGGTTTTCGGTCGCGCTCAGGCTGCCACGATAGCCCATGTTGCGCCGCCGCGCAGACCGGTGCCGGGGCATGCCAGTCTGGGGTAAACTAGTTCTTGCCTTCACCCTGCGTGACTGGCGACTCTAGGCCTGGGGCCTAGGTGGGTTTACCACAAGGAAGCGCAGGGTTCCGGCGGTTCGGTTCGTCCCATCCGGGGCGCGGCCGCGCCGCCCGCCGTTCGCCTGGGCAGCCGTTAGGCAGATTCGTAGATCGCGTCACGCCGTCTTTCGTATCGGCTGCCCTGCCGCGCAGGTGCAGCAGGGCGATGTGGCGCGGTTTCCGTCATATCGGCTGGCCGTCGCATTGAACCCGTCGGTTGGCCCCCCGTTCTGCACAGGAAGGAAACCGTCATGTTCGACCGCAACCGCACCATCGCCCAGGCCGATCCCGAACTCTGGTCCGCCATCGAGCTGGAAAACCAGCGGCAGGAACAGCACATCGAGCTGATCGCCTCGGAAAACTACGCCAGCCCCGCCGTCATGCAGGCCCAGGGCACGCAGCTCACCAACAAGTACGCCGAAGGCTATCCCGGCAAGCGCTATTACGGCGGCTGCGAATTCGTCGACATCGTCGAGCAGCTGGCCATCGACCGCGCCAAGCAGATCTTCGGTGCCGACGCCGTGAACGTGCAGCCCAATTCGGGTTCGCAGGCCAACCAGGGCGTGTACATGGCCGTGCTCAAGCCCGGCGACACCGTGCTGGGCATGAGCCTGGCCGAGGGTGGCCACCTGACGCACGGTTCGCCGGTCAACGCCTCGGGCAAGCTGTATAACTTCCTGTCCTATGGCCTGAACGCCCAGGAAGAAATCGATTACGACCAGGTCGCGCGCCTGGCCGCCGAGCACAAGCCCAAGCTGATCGTGGCCGGCGCCTCGGCCTATGCGCTGCGCATCGACTTCGCCCGTTTCGCCGAGATCGCCAAGGCCAACGGCGCGCTGTTCATGGTGGACATCGCCCACTACGCCGGCCTGGTCGCCGGCGGCGCCTATCCCAACCCGGTTCCGCACGCCGATTTCGTCACCTCGACCACGCACAAGTCGCTGCGCGGCCCGCGCGGCGGCCTGATCATGTGCAAGGCCGAGTTCGAGAAGGCCGTCAATTCCGCCATCTTCCCGGGCATCCAGGGTGGTCCGCTCGAGCACGTCATCGCCGCCAAGGCCGTGGCCTTCAAGGAAGCGCTGGATCCCTCGTTCAAGCAGTACGCCGCCCAGGTCGTGGCCAACGCCAAGGTGATGGCCGAGACGCTGGTCGAGCGCGGCCTGCGCATCGTGTCGGGACGCACCGAAAGCCACGTCATGCTGGTGGACCTGCGCGCCAAGGGCATCACGGGCAAGGACGCCGAGCTGGCGCTGGGCCAGGCCCACATCACGGTCAATAAGAACGCCATCCCGAACGATCCGGAGAAGCCCTTCGTGACCAGCGGCGTGCGTGTCGGCTCGCCGGCCATGACCACGCGCGGCTTCAAGGAAGACGAGACCCGCCTGACCGCCAACCTCATCGCCGACGTGCTGGACAACCCGCGCGACGAGGCCAACATCGCGGCCGTGCGTGAGCGCGTCAACGCCCTGACCGCGAAGTTCCCGGTCTACGGTGGATAGAAAACCCACCTGACGGAGCTCGGCGCATGAAGTGTCCTTTCTGTCGCCATGACGACACCCAGGTGATGGACACCCGGGTGTTGGAAGAAGGCAGCGCCATTCGCCGGCGCCGCCGCTGCACGCATTGCGATCGGCGCTTCACCACCTACGAGCGGGTGGAGCTGTCGTTGCCGGCGGTGGTCAAGCGCAATGGCAGCCGGTCGGAGTACGACCAGGGCAAGCTGCGCGGCAGCCTGATGCTGGCGCTGCGCAAGCGGGCCGTCAGTGCCGACGCGGTGGAAGCCGCCGTCACCCGCATCGAGGAAGCCCTGATGACCAGCGGCCTGCGCGAGGTACCGTCCGAGCGCGTGGGCGAACTGGTCATGCAGGAGCTCAAGAAGCTCGACAAGATCGCCTACATCCGCTTTGCCTCGGTCTACAAGAGCTTCGAGGACGTGGACGAGTTCACCGACGTCGTGCGCGAGATCCAGGGGCCGCGGCCTCCCGCCGCGAAGTCCTGATCGCCGATGAGCGCCGACCCGACCGAACGTCCCGAGGATGCCGCCTGGATGGGGCGCGCGCTGTCGCTGGCCGACGGCGTCATGTACACGACTTCGCCGAATCCCCGCGTGGGTTGCGTCATCGTGCGCGACGGCCAGGTCCTGGGCGAGGGCGCGACCCAGCCCGTGGGCGGGCCGCATGCCGAGGTGCGGGCGCTGCGCGACGCGCAGGCGCGCGGCCTGTCGGTCGAAGGCGCCACTGTCTACGTCACGTTGGAGCCGTGCAGCCACCATGGCCGCACGCCGCCCTGCGTCGATGCGCTCGTCGCCGCCGCGCCGGCGCGGGTCGTCGTGGCGACGGGCGATCCCAATCCGCGCGTCAACGGCGAGGGCCTGGCGCGGCTGCGCGCCGCGGGCATCGCCGTCACCGCGGGCGTGTGCCTGGACGAGGCGCTGGCGCTGAACGTCGGCTTCGTCTCCCGCATGAGCCGCGGCACGCCCTGGCTCTGGGCCAAGATGGCGGCGTCGCTGGACGGGCGCAGCGCGCTGCCCAACGGCCGGTCGCAATGGATCACCGGCGAGGCCGCGCGGGCCGACGGCCACCATTGGCGCGCGCGCAGTTGCGCCGTATTGACCGGTATCGGCACCGTGCTGGCCGACGATCCGCGCCTGGACGTGCGCCATGTGGCGACCACGCGCCCGCCGCGCAAGATCGTGCTGGATACGCATCTGCGCATGCCGGCCGACGCGCGCCTGCTCGATGGCACCGAAACCTGGATCTTCACCGCGCGCGAAGATGCCGGCCGGGCCGCCGAACTGGCGGCGCGCAATGCGCGGGTCATTGGCCTGCCCGACCCGGATGGCCGCGTCGACCTGCCCGGCGTCATGCGCTGGCTGGGGCGGCACGACATCAACGAAGTCCATGCCGAGGCCGGTGCGGTGCTGACCGGCGCCTTGCTCGAGGCCGGCTGCGTGGACGAACTGCTGGTCTACATGGCGCCCATGCTGCTGGGCGAGGGCGCCGGCATGGCGCGCCTGCCGCTGATCGAGGACCTGGACCAGGCGCGCCGTTTCCATTTCGTGGACGTGCGCGGGCTGGGCCCGGACGTCCGGCTGCGGGCGCAGGACCCGCAGCGGCTGGCGGCCGCCCGCGCGGCCGCCACACCCGCGCGGCGGCCCTGAGCCGCCACGCTCAGGGGGCCGTCCGGCTGCCCAGCGTGCGTGACAGTTCGGCGGCTTCCCGCACCACCAGTTCTCCGAATTCCTCGATGCGGCCGGCGGGCAGCCGCGCGCTGGGGCCGAACACGCCCAGCGAGCCGGCCACCTGGCCGCTGCGGTCGAAGAACGGCGCGGCGATCGCCACCGCCCCCTGTATCAGTTCGTCCTTGCTGACGGCATAGCCCCGTCGCTTCACCAGGTCCAGGTCTTCGGCCGGCCGCGCGATGTCCAGGCCGCGCTCGGCCGCGTAGCGGCGGCGGTCCTCGTCGCCCTGTCCGATGCTGGCCAGGATGGCCCGGCCGCTGGCGCCCACCGAGATCCGCTCGCGATAGCCGATGCCGCGCTTGAAGCTCAGGGGCTGGGGGCTGGGCAGTTCGGCGATGCAGAGCCGGTCGCCGCCTTGCAGCACGAACAGGGCGACCGTCTCGCCGGTCTGCTCGCGCAGCCGCTGCATCGGCGGCGTGGCCAGCGAGCTGAGGTCCAGGCTGGAGGTCCAGACGTGGGCGAGCTGGCCCACCGACGGCCCCAGGCGGAATTTCTGCGGATCCCCCTCCGACACCACGAAGCCGCATTGCTCCAGCGTGTACAGCAGGCGGTACAGCGTGGGGCGGCTCAGGTCCACGCGCTTGAGCAACTGCCCCACCGTCAGCTCGTAGTCCGTGGCCGTGAAGGCCAGCAGGATCTCCAGGGCCCGGTCCACGGCCCGCACGCTTTCGCCCGGTTTCTCGGTTTCCGCCACGCCTTTCCTCGTTCGTCTCTGTCCATCGAGCCCGACATCGTAGCCGAGCCGCCGCCGGGTTCCGTTACCGCCTGCCCGTTGACAATCTGTTTTATGTCCGTAGAATGGACTCAATTATCATAGAACGGACAAACCATGCAGGAGGCAGTGGAGTCATGAACAAGGAAACCTCGGAAATCCTGGTGCGCACGGGCCCGGGCACGCCCATGGGCAATCTGCTGCGGCGCTACTGGGTCCCCATCCTGAAAGCGAGCGAGATCGCCGAACCCGACTGTCCGCCGGTGCGGGTCCAGATCATGGGCGAGAAGCTGCTGGCATTCCGCGACAGCAGCGGGCAGGTGGGGCTGATCGACGAGTTCTGTTCGCACCGCGGCGTGTCGCTGTACTTCGGCCGCAACGAAGAGGACGGCATCCGCTGCGCCTATCACGGCCTGAAGTTCAACCGCCTGGGCGAATGCGTGGATGTGCCGTCGGCGCCGCAAAGCTGCAGCCGCATGGGCATCAAGGCCTATCCGTGCATCGAGCGCGGTTCCGTCGTCTGGGCCTACATGGGGCCGCCCGAGACCCAGCCCAGCCTGCCCGAGGTGGAGTGGTGCGGCCTGCCGGAAAGCCATATCTACGTGTCCAGGCGGTTGCAGGAATCCAATTACCTGCAGGCCATGGAAGGCGGCATCGACACCAGCCACGTGTCGTACGTGCACCGCTACGAGGTCGATGTCGATCCGCTGCATCAGGGCACCAAGGCCAACGACTACATCAAGGCCGACGGCAACGTCGTGTTCGACATCGAGAAGAACGCGTTCGGCCTGTCGCTGTACGGCCGCCGCAACGGCGAACCGGATTCGTATTACTGGCGCGTCACCCAGTGGCTGTTCCCGTGGTTCACGCTGATCCCGCCATTCGGCGAACACGCGCTGGGCGGCCATGTCTGGGTGCCCATCGACGACCACAGTTGCTGGGCCTGGAGCATCAATTTCCACCCTGGCAAGCCGCTGTCCGGGCAGGAGCGCGCGGACCTGGACGCGGGCCGGGGCATTCACGCGCCCTGCGATCCCGTCACTTTCCGTCCGCTTGCCAACAAGGACAACGACTATCTGATCGATCGCGTGGCGCAGAAGGAGAAGCGCGCGTACAGCGGCGTGTTCGGCTTCGCCATGCAGGATGCGTCGCTGCAGGAAAGCATGGGACCCATCCAGAACCACGAGGCCGAACGGCTGTTGCCCACGGATCGCGCCATCGTCATGGCGCGCCGCATGCTGCACGAGGCCGTCGTGGGCCTGGCCAACGGTTCGGAGCCGCCGGCGCTGGACGGTGCGGCGCAGCGCGTGCGCGCCGCCGGCGTCCTGCTGGACCGTGCCGCCGATCCGATGGAGTGGGCCAAGAAACACCTGGCGGACGGCCTGAACGAGCCGGTCTACAGCGTGTAGCCATGCGGCCAGGGCTTCGGCCGGCCGCTTCAAGAACGAGAGGGTAAGGAGACTTTCCATGCAAGCATTGCTACGCAAGGCGGCCTGCGCGCTGGCCGCCTGTTCCATGGCGCAGGCGGCCGTGGCCGCCGAGGAATGGGCGCCCACCAAGCCGGTGCGCATCATCGTGCCCATCGTGGGCAGCACCAACGACGTGCTGGGGCGGCTGGTCGCGTCCAAGCTCGAAGGCATACTCGGGCAGCCCGTCATCGTCGAGAACAAGCCGGGCGCCGGCGGCAACATCGGCGCCGACCTGGTGGCCAAGTCGCCGCCGGACGGCTACACGCTGCTGGTGGGCTACAACGGGCCCATCGCCATCAACAAGACGCTGTTCGACAACATGCCCTACGATCCCGTGACCGACCTGGCGCCGATCACGCTCGCGGTCAGTTCGCCGCAGTACCTGGTGGTCAACCCCGGGTTGCCGGTCAAGAGCGTGGCCGATCTGGTGGCCTGGTCCAAGGCCCATCCGGGCAAGCTGTCGTACGGGTCGGTGGCCACGGGCAGCGCTTCGCACCTGACCATGGAAATGCTGAACGAAGCCTCGGGGCTGGGCGCCACGCACGTGCCCTATCGTGGCGCCTCGCCGGCCCTGGTCGACCTGGTGGCGGGCAACGTGCAGGCGGCCTTCATGGTGCCCGGCAACGTCCAGCAGTACGTGAAGGAAGGGCGGCTCAAGCTGTTGGCCTCGACGGGCGAGAAGCGGTTTTCCAGCACGCCCGGCATCCCGACCATGATCGAGTCGGGCTATCCCCATTTCGTCGCCACGTCGTGGATAGGCTTCCTGGCGCCGGCCGGCACGCCGCGCCCCATCATCGACCGCTACAACAAGGAGATCGTGAAGATCCTGCACATGCCCGACGTGCAGCAGAAGCTGCGCGACATGGAGTTCGAGGTCGTGGCCAACACGCCTGAACAGTTCGGCGCGTGGATACGGACCGAAGTGGAACGCTGGGGCAAGGTCATCAAGGCCACCGGCGCGAAGGCGGGATAGGTCATGGCCAGACTTGCCGAACGCAGGGCCCTGATCACCGGCGGTGCCGCGGGCATAGGCGCCGCCATCGGGCGGATCTTCTGCCAGGAAGGCGCGGCGGTGCTGCTGGTGGACCGCGATGCCGACGCGCTGGCGCGCACCGCCGCGGTGCTGCGCGAGCAGCACCCGGGTGCCCGGATCGAATGCCTGGCCGCCGACGTGGCCGACGAGGACGCGGCGCTGAGCGCGGCCGCGCTGGCCCGGCGGGCCTGGGGCGGGCTGGACGTCCTGGTCTGCAACGCCGCCATGCGCAACTATTCGCCCCTGTCCGAAGCCCGGCCCGAGGAATGGCGGGCCATGGTGGACGTCAACCTGATCGGCACGGCCAACTACTGCCGTGCCGCGCTGCCCGCGCTGCGCGAGTCGGGCCAGGGGAGCCTGGTGATCGTGTCGTCGTGCTACGCGGTGACCGGCCGGGCGGGCATGGGCATCTACGACGCGACCAAGGCCGGCCTGCTGGCGATGACCCGCACGCTGGCGTTCGAGGAAGCGCCGCACGGCGTGCGCGTCAACGCCGTGTGCCCGGGGTCGACGCTGACCGAGTTCCACGTGGGCCGGGCCCGGGCGCGCGGCAAGGCGGTTGAACAGCTCAAGGGCGAGCGCAGCGATACGTCGCTGCTGGGCCGCTGGGCAGCGCCCGACGAGATCGCCTGGCCGGTGCTGTGGCTGGCCTCGGACGAAGCCTCGTTCATGACCGGCACCCACGTGCTGGTCGATGGAGGGCTGTCGGCGATGTGATGCGCAAGATGCGCACTATCGGCCTGTTTTCTTTATGATGTCCCCATCAGGCGTGGCCGGCGGGGGGTGCCCGGCCACGCCGTACTTTTCGGGGGGACGGGATCCGTGCATGCGTCGACGTCCAGGGGCGGGCGGTTCCGCCCAGGCCGGGGTGAACAGCGGCGGTGGAAAGTGCGCGGGGCGCTGGCCTGGCTGGCCGTCGTCCTGCACACGGGCGCGGCGGCCCAGGTGCTGCCCGCCCTGAGCTTCCAGGCGGCGCAGCAGCAGGTGCTGACGCGGTCCGACAAGCTGGGCGCGGCGCGGGCAGCGGTCGAAAGCAAGGAACTCCAGTTGGAAGGCGTGCGCAACCTGGGCGGGCCTTCGCTCAGCGTGTCCGCGTCCCACCTCCGCTACGAGGCCAACGCCAATCTCAGCCTGTCGGGGCTGAACAACATCGGCATTCCGCTGCCCCTGCCTTCCAACGTGGAGCTGGAACGGCGCGGCTCCCTGACCAACAAATCCCTGATCGGCATCTGGCCGCTCTATCTGGGCGGGGCCACCGACGCGGCGCGCGGCCTGGTCCATGCCCAGGCCGACGAGGCGCGCGCGGACGCGACCCAGGCCGGCTACGAAGTGCAGACCACGCTGGCCAAGCGCTATTTCGCCGCGCAGCTCGCCGCCCGCGCCTGGGACCTGCGCCGCGAGGCCCTGCGCGCCATCGGCGAGCACGACCGCGCGGCCGAACGCATGATGGCCGAAGGCACGATTGCCCGCGTCGATCGATTGCGGGCTCGCGTTGCGCTGGAGGATGCGCGGCGCGAGGAGCGCAAGGCGCAGGACACGCTGGAACTGGCGCAGGTCGCGCTGGGCCGCACGCTGCGCATGGACGAGGCGGTGCGGCCTTCGACACCGCTGTTCATCCTGACCCAGGCGATCGAACCGCTGCCGTATTTCCTGGAAGCCGCGATGCACGGCCATCCCGCGCTGGGCAAGGTCGCGGCCAAGGAAGAACAGGCGCGCCAGCTGCATGCGGTGGAGACCGCCACGCGGCGCCCGCAGGTGTTCGCGTTCGGCGGGCACCAGATCCGCAGCGAGAACGGCAGCTGGCTGGTGGGCGTGGGCGTGCGCTGGACGCTGTGGGACTCGCTGGACCGGCCCTCGCTGGACGCCGCCAGCGACAAGACCATCCTGCAGGCCCAACTGACCGAGGCCCAGGCGCGGCAGGACATCAGCCTGCTGGTGGAAAGCAAGTGGCGCGCGGTGGACCAGGCGCGCCGCCAGTTCCTCGCGACCGCCGCCAGCGTGGAGCTGGCCGACGAGGTGGTGCGCCTGCGCACCAGTGGCCTGCGCGAAGGCGTCAGCACCGCCACCGACCTGATCGATGCCGAGACCAACCGCGCCAAGGTGCAGACCGAAAGGGCGCAGGCCGCCTACGACTACATCCAGTCCCTGGCCGAGCTGCTGGAGGCCAGCGGGCTGGGCGGCGAGCTGACGCGCTACATCGAACGGGCGGACGTGCGCCTGCCGCTGGCGGCCGTGGTCGCCGACCCCGCCCGCAGCCCCTGACGACAACGAGACCGAGCTGCCATGAGCGCAAAAAAATCCACTCTCGCCATCGCCGCTGCCGGCGTGCTGGCGCTGGCCGTCGTCGCCTACGGCTTCTGGCGCGCGTCGAGCCCCGCGCCCGAGCAGTTCCAGGGCTACATGGAAGCCCAGGAAACCGACATCGCCGCCAAGATATCGGCGCGCGTGGCCGAGGTGGCGGTGAAGGAAGGCGACCGCGTGGAGCGCGGTTCGCTGCTGGTGCGCCTGGACAGTCCCGAGGTCGCGGCCAAGATGGCCCAGGTCCAGGGGGCGCTGGCGGCGGCGCGGGCGGTGCAGGCCAAGGCCGATCGCGGTGCCCGCCCGCAGGAGATCACGATGGCGCAACTGAACTGGCAGCGCGCGCAGGCGGCGGCCGATCTGGCCGAGGTCTCGTTCCGCCGCGTGGACAACCTCGCGCGCGAAGGGCTGGTGGCCGAGCAGAAGCGCGACGAGGCGCGCGCCAACTACCACGCCTCGCGAGATGCGGCGCTGGCGGCGCGGGCGCAGTATCAGCTCGCGCTGGACGGCGCGCGGCCCGAGGACAAGGAGGCCGCGGCGGGCCAGGCGCAGCAGGTGGCCGGCGCGCTGGCCGAGGTCGAGGCGGCCGAGGCCGAGGTCAATCTGAAAAGCCCCGTGGCCGGCGAGATCACCAAGGTCTATGCCAAGGTCGGCGAGCTGTCGCCGCAGGGCGTGGCGGTGGCCACCGTGGTCGACCTGACCGACCAGTGGGTCGCCATCAACGTGCGCGAGGACCGGCTTTCGCGCTTCGCCGTCGGGTCGAGCTTCGAGGCCGAACTGCCGGCACTGGACCGGCGCCGCGCGAATTTCAAGGTCTATTACGTGGCCGTACTGCCCGACTTCGCTACTTGGCGCACCACGCGCGCCAGCCAGGGGTTCGACGTCCGTACCTTCGAAGTCCGGGCCCGTCCGGAAGCGCCGATCGATGGGGCGCGGCCGGGCATGAGCGTCCTGGTCAGGTGAGCGTTTGAGCGCGCCCGCGAACCGGGAAGCGCCGCGGTCCGGCACCTTCCTGCGCGCGGCGGGCCGGGAGGCCGCATGGCTGCGCCGGCATCCGCGCGAACTGGCCATGATCAGCTGGGTGCCGCTGCTGGCCGTGCTGCTGCTGTGGTGGATGTTCTCGGCGGGCATCCCCACGCGCCTGCCCATCGCCATCGTGGACGACGACCACTCGGCCCTGTCGCGCCAGCTCGCGCGCATGCTGGAGGCGGCGCCGGGCCTGCGCATCGCGCGGCGCGACGCCAACCTGGCCGAAGCGCGGGCCGGCATGGAACGGGGCGACATCTATGCGGTGGTGGCGATCGAGCGCGACTTCTCCCGCGACATCAAGCGCGGGGCGAGCGGCCACGTCACGCTGTACCACAACGCCCAGTTCTACACGGTGTCGGGCCTGGTCCTGCGCGACGTGCAGACCGTGGCCATGACGCTGTCGGCCGGCGTCGAGATGGCCGCGCGCAATCGCCGCGGCGAGCCGGCGCAGGCGGTGGCGGTCAGCGCCGAGCCGATCCGGCCCAGTTCGCTGGCCTTGTTCAACCCCAGCCTCAACTACGAACAATTCCTGGCGGCCGCGCTGATCCCCGCGCTGCTGCACATCCTGGGCATGACGGCCGGCGCCTGGGCCGTGGGCCGGGAGATCCGCGACCGCACGGTGGGCGCCTGGCTCGCCGATGCCACGGGTGCCGGGGTCGATTCCGGCGGCGGCGTGCGCGTCGCGGTGGGGCCGGCCCTGGCCGCGCTGGCCGGCAAGCTCGCGTGGCCATGGGTGGGCTTGTCCGCCGTGGGCCTGGCGGCGCTGCTGTGGCTGACCTGGGGGCGGGGCTGGCATCCGCCCGGCAGCCTGCCGTGGGTGGCCGTGGCCCTGGTGGCTTTCATTGCCCTGTCGATCGCGATGGGCGCGGTCGCGGCGCTGGCGACGCGCTCCCTGCGCACGGCGCTGTCGCTGGCCGGCATCGTGACCGCGCCGGCCTTCGCCTTCAGCGGCATGGGTTTTCCGCTGGCCGCCATGCCGGCCGGCGCGCGTGCCTGGGCGCTGGCGTTGCCCTATACCCATTACATACGGCTGCAGGTGGAGCAGTTGCAGATGGCGGCGCCCCTGCGCCATTCGCTGCCGACCTTCGTGCTGATGCCGGTGGCCACGGCGCTGCTCGCGCTGGCGGGCGCGTGGCTGTTGTGCCGCGTGGCGGCCGAGCCCGCGTGCTGGGGGGGCCGATGATGGCCGCGCGCGGCTGGGCCGCCGCCTGGCGGGACACCCTGGCGGAACTGCTGCGCGACAAGGGTGCGCTGCTGCTGATCGTGCTGGCGCCGGTTTTCTACGGCTTCTTCTATCCCTGGCCCTATGCCACCGAAGTCCTGCAACGCGTGCCGGTGGCCATCGTGGACCTGGACCACTCCAGCCTGTCGCGCCAGATCGTGCGCTACGCCGATGCCAGCCCGGACCTACGCGTGGCGATGGTGACCGGCGATGAGGAAACCGCCAGGCAGGCGATGTGGCGTGGCGAGATCGAAGGCTACGCGCTGCTGACCCGGGACCTCAAGCGCAACGTGCTGCGCGGCCGGCCGGCGCCGGTCGTGGTCAGCACCAACGGCAGCTACGCGCTCTACAACAAGGCGGTGATGACCGGCTTCACGGCCGTGGTCGGCACGGTGTCGGCCGGCATCGAGATCGCGCAGCGCACCGCGCGCGGCCAGGGGCGGGCCCAGGCCATGGCCGGCCGCAGCCCGGTCGGCGTCAGCGCGGTCGCCCTCTACAACCCCACCGGCGGCTATGGCAGCTACGTCGTGCCGGCGGTGGCGCTGATCATCATGCAGCAGACGCTGCTGATGGGGGTCGCGATGCTGGCCGGCACCTGGGCCGAGGCCGGTCGCCTGCGGGCATCGGCCTCGGTCTGGCTGGGGCGCGTGCTGGCCTTCTCCACCGCCGGCCTGTTCGCGGGGCTGGTCTACTTCGGCTGGATATTCTGGCTGCAGGACTACCCGCGCGGCGGCAATCCGCTGGGGGCGCTGGTGCTGCTGCTGTGCTATGCCCCGGCGATCAGCGTGGCGGGGGCGCTGCTGGGCGCCTGGCTCAAGGACCGCGAGCAGGCGTTGCAGGCATGGCTGTTCACGTCGCTGCCCATCGCTTTCCTGTCCGGCTTCGCGTGGCCGGTGGAGAGCCTGCCGCCGGTGCTGCAGGCGGCGCGCTGGATCTTTCCCAGCACCGCCGGCATCGATGCTTCGCTCAGGCTGAACCAGATGGGGGCGCCGCTGGCCGACGTGGCGGGGTCGCTGTCGTGGCTGGCGGCCTGGGCGCTGGCGGGCTTTGCCGCGCTGGCCTGGTGGATGCGTCCCCGGGAGCCGGGGACGCTCCGTGGGGACGTCAGATCTGCGTGATGAACTTGGTCACGAGATAGCCGTCGAAGGTCTCGATGCCGCCTTCGCTGCCTATGCCCGAGTCCTTCACGCCGCCGAAGGGCGTCTCGGCCAGGGCGACGCCGAAGTGGTTGATGTTGACCATCCCGGCTTCCAGGCCGTTGGACACGGCGGTCGCGGTTTTCAGCGAGTTCGTGAATACATACGAGGCCAGGCCGAAGGGCAGGCTGTTGGCGCGCTTGAGCACTTCGTCGGTGGTCTTGAACCGCGTGACCGGGGCGATGGGGCCGAAGGGTTCCTCGGTCATCAGCTTGGAATCGTCGGGGATGTCGGTCACGACGGCGGGCGAGAAGAAGTTGCCTTTTTCGCCCATGCGCGAGCCGCCCGTCACGATACGGCCGCCGCGTTGGCTGGCGTCGTCCAGGAAGGTTTCCATGGCCATCAGCCGGCGCTCGTGGGCCAGCGGACCCATTTCCACGCCCTTGCCCAGGCCGTCGCCGACCTTGATGGAGGCGATGGTATCGGCGAAGCGCGCCACGAACTTGTCATAGGCCTTTTCCTGGACGTAGAAGCGGGTGGGCGAGATGCACACCTGGCCGGCGTTGCGGATCTTCATGCGCGCCAGCATCTCGGCCGCCGGCTCGACGTCGGCGTCGTCGAACACCAGTACCGGCGAGTGGCCGCCCAGCTCCATGGTGGTGCGTTTCATGTGGGCACCGGCCAGCGCCGACAACTGCTTGCCCACCGGCACCGAGCCGGTGAACGAGATCTTGCGCACGATGGGCGATTCGATCAGGTAGCTGGAGATCTCGCTGGGCACGCCCCAGACGATGTTCAGCACGCCCGGGGGCAGGCCGGCGTCATGGAACAGTTGGGCCATGGCGACCACCGCGCTGGGCGTGTCTTCCGGACCCTTCAGGATGATGGTGCAGCCGGCCGCGACGGCCGCCGAGACCTTGCGGATGGCCTGGTTGAACGGGAAGTTCCAGGGCGTGAACGCGGCGCAGACGCCCACCGGCTCGCGTACGACGAACTGGCGCACGGCGGGGTTGCGGGGCGGGATCACGCGGCCGTAGATGCGGCGGCATTCCTCGGCGTGCCATTCGGCGTGTTCGGAGCAGGTCATGATCTCGGCCACGGCCTCGGCCAGCGGCTTGCCCTGGTCCAGCGTCAAGTTGTGTCCGATCTGCTGGGCACGCTCGCGCGCCAGTTCGGCCACCTTGCGCAGGATGCGCGAACGCTCCAGGGGCGAGGTCTTCTTCCAGCTTTCGAAGGCCCGCTGGGCAGCCGCCAGGGCGCGGTCGAGATCCGCGCGCGAGGCGTGCGGCAGCTTGCCGAGCACTTCCCCGGTGGCGGGATTGACGACGTCCTGCTCGCGCCGGTCGCCGCCTTGGATGAATTCGCCATCGATGTAAAGGGCGAGGTCCTGATACATGCCAGTCTCCTGAGGTCGGAGTCCGGAACGTTCCGGACTCCGGAAGCCAAATGCAACTCCATAGACTAGCATGGCCGGGTGATTTTCCGCATGCGCCGCCCGCCCCGCATGCTATCTTCTGGGTACTTTTCCCCTTACCCCGAACCTTGCGTATCCCCCGCGGCATGCCGGCAGGACGAGACCCGAAAACACCGCCCGGCGACAGCCCCCGCTACCGCCAGATCCTGGATGCGCTGCTGGCCCGCATCGAGCACGGCATTTATCCGGTGGGCGGCCATGTCCCCACCGAAGGCGAGCTGTGCCGCGAGTTCGAGGCCAGCCGCTACACGATACGCGCCGCGCTGGCCCATCTGGTCGAGCATGGCATGGTCGAACGCCGCCCGGGCATCGGGACGGTGGTGCTGGCATCGCGGTCGCGGCGGGCCTACCAGCAGTCGATCGCCTCGCTGTCCGACCTGTTCCAGTACGCGCTGGACACCCATGTGGAGATCCGCGGCTCGAACCTGGTGGCGCTGGACGCGGCCACCGCGGCCATGCTGGGCGCGCGCGAGGGCGACCGCTGGTTGCAGGTGGACAGCGTGCGCTGGACCGAGCGGGGCGGCGCGCCCATCTGCTGCACCAGTTCCTTCCTGCCCGAGCGGTTGGCGTGGATAGGGCCCGAGCTGCCCGGCTGCGTGGGGCCTTTCTATGCCCATATCGAGGCCCGCGCGGGCGAGCCCATCGTGCGCGCTACGCAGGAGATCCGCGCCGAGCCCATGCCGGCCCATCTGCGGCCGCTGCTGGATGAGCGCCGCGAGGCGATTGCGCTGTGCCTGATCCGCCATTATTTCTCGGCGGCGGGCAGCGTCATCTGTTCGTTCAACTGGCATCCGGCGGCCAGCTTCAGCTACCGGATGGAGATCGAGCGCCGGGGTTAGGGCCTACATGATGGCCGGCTTGTCCACGTGCGGCGCGCGGGCGCCTTCGGCGGCCAGTTCGGCCGGCAGCGATTCGTTCCACAGTCGCGCTGTGTAGCGTTCGCCGGTGCGGCCGTTGGAGGCGTCCGAGCATAGCCACAGGATGCCGCGCCGCATGATGGAGGCGGGCAGCAGGCTGCCGTCGGCGCCTTTCCTGTTGGGGCCGCCGGGCAGGAAGTCGGTGTCGGCGGCGCCGCCGGGCAGGTAGACGTTCACGTCCACGCCGGTGCCTTCCAGGTCCTGGGACCAGATGCGCGAGGCGGCCTCCAGCGCGGCCTTGCTCGGTCCGTAGGGCGAATAGCCCCGGCGCACCATGGTCTGGTCGCTGGTCGAGACGTTGATGATCTTGCCGAAGCCCTGGGCCACCATCAGGGGCGCGGCGGCGCGCGCCATGTTGAAGGCGCCGTTGATGTTGGTGTCGATGATGGCGCGCCAGGCCTGCGGGTCGGTCTGCCAGAAGCGCGCGGGCTCGGTGGTGAAGGTGCCGCTGATGACGCCCATGCCTATGCCCGCATTGTTCACCAGCACGTGCAGAGCGCCGAAATGGTCGCGGATCTCGGCCACCGCACGCGCGCAGTGTTCGAAGCGCGTGACGTCGGCGACGATGGCGAACATGCGTCCGATGCCGGCCGTGGCCTGGGCCTGCGCCATGGTCTCGTGCATGGCGTCCGAGGCGTGGGCGCCGGTGATCGCGACCCGGGCGCCCGCCGCCACCAGCGCCAGCGCCATTTCGCGTCCCAGTCCGCGCGTGCCGCCCGTGACCAGTACGACGCGGTCGCGCAGGGATGCCGTGTAATCTGCCGTCATGACGTTCGCTCCTGGAAGAGGCGCCCATTCGGCCGCACCGCCCGGTGCCCGTATCGCGCCGCGTATGTCCCAGTGTAGCGGCTTGATGGGCGGGCCGGGGCAGCCGGCTGCCCCGGGATGCCAGTTTGTCCGGACAAAGCTATACTTTTCCCGACCACAGATACCAGGAGACCCGGCATGGACGGCCACGTGGAGATCATCGACGTCGCGCCGCGCGACGGCATCCAGAACGAGCGCGTGCTGCTGCCCGCGGCGGACAAGATCGAACTGATCCGGCGCATCGCCGATGCCGGCGGCAGGCGGATCGAGGCGACCAGCTTCGTCAATCCGAAGCGGGTGCCGCAGATGGCCGATGCCGAGGCCGTCATGGCAGGCATCGAGCGCCGTCCGGGCCTGTCGCTGATCGGTCTGGTGCTCAACGAGCCCGGCCTGGCGCGCGCGCGGGCGGCCGGCTGCGACGAGGCCAACGTGGTGGTGGTGGCCAGCGAGACCTTCTCGCGCAAGAACCAGGGCGCGGGTGTGGCCGACGTGGTCGCGGCCGCCTCGGCCATCCTGGCGGGCGCGCGGGCGGCCGGCATGCGGACGTCCGTCACCGTCGGCGCCGCCTTCGGCTGCCCCTTCGAGGGCGAGGTGCCCGCGCAGCGGGTGCTGGCCCTGGTGGAGTCGCTGCTGCCGGCACGGCCGGACGAGATCGCGCTGGCCGACACCATAGGCTGCGGCGTGCCCAGCCAGGTGCGCGAGCTGCTGGCCGGTACGCGCGCGCTGGCGCCGCAGGCGCGCCTGCGCTGCCATTTCCACAATACGCGCAATACCGGCATCGCCAATGTGCTGGCGGCGCTGGAGGCCGGCGTGGATGCCCTGGACGCCAGCACGGGCGGTTTCGGCGGCTGCCCCTTTGCCCCGGCGGCCACCGGCAACATCGCTACCGAGGACGTCGTCTATATGCTGGAGCGCATGGGCATGGCCACCGGCATCGACCTGGACGCCGTGCTGCGGACGGCGGAATGGCTGGGCGAGCGGCTGCAGCGGCCCGCCATAGGTGGCGTCAGCCGCGCCGGCCGCTTCCCGTCCCCGGCTGTGCAGGCCTGCGCGTAGCGGCCACGGCCCGGGCCTGGACTATCATGACGTGCTGAGAATGACGTGGAGTGGCAACGACGATGGACAACGTCGATCTGGACGTCCTGCGGCGCCTGGCCCAGTGGCGGCGGGAAGGGCACAAGGTCGTGCTGGGCACGGTGACGCGTACCTGGGGCTCGGCGCCCCGGCCCATCGGCGCGATGGTGGCCGTGCGCGGCGATGGCTCGATCGCCGGCTCGGTGTCGGGCGGCTGTATCGAGGACGACCTGTCGGACAAGGCGCGCACGGGCGCATGGCCCACGGACGCGCCCAGCGTGGTGCGCTACGGTGTTTCCGCCGAGGAGGCCACGCGCTTCGGCCTGCCCTGTGGCGGCACGCTGGAACTGGTCCTGGAGCCGGTGGCCGACCACAGCGGGGTGGAAGACCTGCTGACCGAGCTGACCCAGGGCCACCGGGTGCTGCGCCGGCTGGACCTGGCCACCGGTCGTGCCGCGCTGGAAACCGCCAGCGACCGCGCCGATACGCTGTCGCTGACCGCCTCGGAGCTGGCAGCCACCCACGGACCGAGCTGGCGGCTGCTGATCATCGGCGCGGGGCAGATGTCGCAGTACCTGGCGCAGATGGCGCTGGCGCTGGACTACGAGGTCATCGTCTGCGATCCGCGCGAGGAATACTCGCAGGGCTGGGAGGTGCCGGGCGCGAACCTGGTGACCACCATGCCCGACGACACCGTCACCGAGATGCGTCCCGACCGCCACACGGCCATTGTCGCGCTGACCCACGATCCCAAGCTGGACGACCTGGCGCTGCTGGAGGCGCTCAAGTCCGAGGCCTTCTACGTCGGCGCGATCGGATCGCGGGCCAATCAGGCCAAGCGCCGAGAGCGGCTGGTGGAATTCGACCTGACCCCGGACGAGGTGGCCCGGCTGCATGGTCCGGTGGGCCTGCGCATCGGGGCGCGCACGCCGCCCGAGATCGCCGTGGCCATCCTGGCCCAGATGACGGCCGAGCGATACGGTTTTCGCAAGCTCGAATTCGAGGCTCCGGACGCCGGCGCGTAAACTATCGCGCCCTGTCGTTTTCCGGATTCTCGCCGTGCCCGCCGCCGTCAACATCGCCGCCTACCGTTTCCTGACCCTGGACGACCTGCCCGCGCTGCAAGCCGCGGCGCGGGACCGGGCGCTGGCGTGCGGGCTGAAGGGCACGGTGCTGCTGGCGCAGGAGGGCATCAACCTGTTCCTGGCCGGCACGCGCCAGGGCATCGACGCCTGGCTGGACTGGCTGCGCCACGGCGCGGCCTTCGGCGGGCGGCTGGCCGACATCGAGGTCAAGGAAAGCCTGTCCGCCCAGGTGCCGTTCCGCAAGCTGCTGGTGAAGATCAAGCGCGAGATCATCCGCATGGACCACCCGGCCATCCGGCCCGAGGCGGGACGGGCGCCGTCGGTCGAGGCCCGCACCCTGGCTCGCTGGCTGCGGCAGGGCCGCGACGACGAGGGGCGGGAGGTCGTCATGCTGGACACCCGCAATGCCTTCGAAGTGGACCACGGTACCTTCCGGGGTGCGATCGACTGGCGGATTTCCCGTTTCACGCAATTCCCGGCGGCGGTGCAGGCGAACCGGGACCAATTGGCCGGCAAGACCGTGGTGAGCTTCTGCACCGGCGGCATCCGCTGCGAGAAGGCGGCCATCTACATGGAACAGGCCGGCATCGAGCACATCTACCAGCTCGAGGGCGGGATCCTGAAATATTTCGAGGAAACCGGCGGGGAAGGCTACGACGGCGAGTGCTTCGTGTTCGACGGGCGCGAGTCGCTGGATCCCGCCCTGCGGCCCCGGCTGGACGGGCAGGACGATCCGTCTCCGGCGTCCTAGGCCAGGGGGCGCGCCGGCCCCCGTATTGTCCCGGCATCCGGGTAAAATACCCGGTTTCCCGTACCGGTCCGACCGCTCGCGCCGCCTCCGGTACAGCCACGCAACCCGCGCCGGACGATCCTCATGTCTGCATTCATTTCCCCCGTTCCCGCCCCCAGCGGGTCCTCCGCCATCTCGTCGGTGCCGGAAATCGTGGCCGAGCTGCGCGCCGGCCGCATGGTCATCCTGGTCGACGAGGAGGACCGCGAGAACGAAGGCGATCTCGTCATGGCGGCCGAGTTCGTCACGCCCGAGGCCATCAATTTCATGGCCCGCTACGGACGCGGCCTGATCTGCCTGACGCTGACGGAGGACCGCTGCCGCCAGTTGAACCTGCCGCTCATGGTGTCGGCCAACGGCACCAAGCACGGCACCAATTTCACCGTTTCCATCGAGGCCGCCCAGGGCGTGACCACCGGCATCTCGGCCGCCGACCGCGCCCGTACCGTGCAGGCCGCCGTGGCGCGCGAGGCCAAGCCGTCCGACCTGGTGCAGCCTGGCCATATCTTCCCGCTGAAGGCCGCGCGCGGCGGCGTGCTGGCGCGCGCCGGCCACACCGAGGCCGGCTGCGACCTGACCGCCATGGCCGGGCTCACGCCCGCCTCGGTCATCTGCGAAGTGCTCAAGGACGACGGGTCCATGGCGCGGCTGCCCGACCTGATCGAGTTCTCGCGCCAGCACGACGTCAAGATCGGCACCATCGCCGACCTGATCCAGTATCGCAGCGAGCACGAATCGCTGGTGCAGCGCGTGGCCGAGCGGCCGATCCGCACGGCGCACGGCATCTTCCGCGCCGTGATGTACCGCGACACGCCCAGCGGCGCGCCCCACCTCGCGCTGGTCCATGGCGACATCCATCCCGAGCGCGAGACCCTGGTGCGCGTGCACGAGCCCACCTCGCTGCTGGACGTGCTGGAGGTCGCCCGCAGCACGCACAGCTGGAGCGTGCCCAGCGCCCTGGAAGCCATCTCCCAGGCCGAATCCGGCGTGGTCATCCTGCTCAACTGCGACGGCACGGCCAGCGACCTGGCGGTGGAGTTCCAGCAACTGATCGACCAGGACCGCACCGGCGCGGCCTGCGGCGACGCGCCGCCCCGCATGGATCTTCGCACCTACGGCGTGGGCGCGCAGATCCTGAAGGACCTCAACGTCGGCAGCATGAAGCTGCTGGCGCGGCCGGTCCGCATGCCCAGCATGACCGGCTTTTCCCTTACCGTGACCGGCTACGAGGCCGGCCATGACCACCCCCCCACCAAGGACGGCGCCCCATCATGAACCCCTATACCATGACTCCCGATCTGAATGGCGAAGGGCTGCATATCTGCATCGTGCGCTCCCGCTTCAACGAGAACATCGGCGAACAGCAACTGCAGGCCTGCCTGGAAGAACTCGGCAAGCTGGGCGTGGACGAGCGCGACATCATGGTCGTGTCGGTGCCCGGCGCGCTTGAACTGGGCGTGACCCTGGCCCAGCTCGCCCATACCGGCGAGTTCGACGGATTGATCGCGCTGGGCGCGGTGATCCGCGGCGAGACCTACCACTTCGAAGTGGTCAGCAATGAAAGCGCGGCGGCCATCAGCCGCGTCGCGCTCGAGACCGGCATCCCCGTCGCCAACGGCGTGCTCACCACGGAAACGGAAGAGCAGGCCTTGGAGCGCGCCGCGACCAAGGGCCGCGATTGCGCCCAGACCGCCGTCGAGATGGCCAATCTGCTGGCCACCCTCGAGCCCGAAGAAGAGGACGACGAGGACGAGGACGACGAAGATTTCGACGATGAGGAAGAACAGGATGACTGAAGCCAGCCGCCAGAACGCGCGCAGCGCGCGCCGCCGCGCGCGCGAGTTCGCCCTGCAAGGGGTGTACGAGTGGCTGCTCAAGGGAGGCGATGCCGGCGAGATGGGCGAGATCGATGCCCACATGCAGGACGACGAAGGTTTCGCCGAAGCCGACCTGGGCCATTACAAGGCGCTGCTGTACGGCGCCGCCCGCGACGCGGCCGCGCTGCGCGAACGCTTCGCGCCCTTCCTCGACCGCCAGGTCGGGGAGCTGTCGCCAGTCGAGCACGGCATCCTGCTGATCGGCACCTACGAGCTGCAGAACCACGTCGAGATCCCGTACAAGGTCGTCATCAACGAGGCCGTCGAACTCGCCAAGTCCTTCGGCGGCACCGATGGCTTCAAGTTCGTCAACGGCGTGCTGGACAAGCTCGCGGCCGAAGTCCGCGCCGCCGAGGTCCAGGCCGGCCGTCGGGGTTGACCGTGCCTGGCGCGGGCCGGGGGATCTGGCATGAGTGGTGAGTTCGAACTCATTCGCCGGCATTTCACCCGGACGGCGCCGGTAGGCATGCTGGGGGTGGGCGACGATTGCGCGTTGCTCGCGCCCTCGGCCGAGGCCACGGCGGTCAGCACCGACCTGCTGGTGGAAGGGCGCCATTTCTTTTCCGACGTCGATCCGCGCGCGCTGGGCCACAAGTCGCTGGCCGTGAACCTGTCCGACCTTGCCGCCATGGGCGCGAAGCCGACGGCCTTCGTGCTGGGGCTGGCGCTGCCGCGCGTGGATGACGCCTGGCTGTCGGCCTATGCGGGCGGCCTGTTCGCGCTGGCCGACGCCCATGGCTGTCCCCTGGTGGGGGGCGACACCACCCGCAGCGACGCGGGCACGACCCTGTCCATCACCGTCTTCGGCAGCGTACCGGCCCAGGCGGCGCTGTGCCGCTCGGGCGCCCGGCCCGGCGACGACATCTGGGTGTCGGGCACGCTGGGCGACGCCGACCTCGCGCTGCGCCTGCTGCTGGGCGAGCGGGAGGTGCCGGTGGCGGACCGGGCGGCGGTGCTGGCGGCGACCCGCCGTGCGCTCGAATGGCCCGAGCCCCGCGTGGCGCTGGGGCTGGCGCTGCGTGGCCTGGCCAGCGCGGCGATCGACATCTCGGACGGCTTGCTGCAGGACCTCGGCCACATCCTGGCCGCCAGTGGATGCGGCGCCCGGCTGTGCGCCGACGACGTGCCGGTATCGCCCGCCGTGGCGGCCCTGCCGGTCCCCTGGCGCAGACGCTGTGCGCTGGGCGGCGGCGATGCCTATGAATTGTGTTTCACCGCGCCGGCGGACGCCCGCGCCAGCGTGGCCGACGCGGCCGCGCGCGCGGGCGTCGCGGCCACCCGCATCGGCGCGGTGCACGCTGGCGCCGGCCTGCGAGTGGTGGATGCCGGCGGCAGCCCGGTGCCGGACCTGCCTCGCGCGGGCTTCGATCATTTCCCGTCGCCGGCCGGCCCGGCGGCGGGGCTCTTGCCTGAGACGACATGACCGATATTTCTTCCGCCGGCACGGTGCCGGCGAGTCCTAGCTTCGCCTGGATGCGCGCGCGCCTGTCGCGCACCATCGCCTTCGGCCTGGGCAGCGGTTTGATCCGCCCCGCGCCGGGCACCTGGGGGACGCTGCTGGCCTGGGCGCTGTGGCAGCCTTTGACGATGGCGCTGGGCGCGCCGCTGCATCAGGCCGTTTTCCTGGTGGTGGCGTTCGTGGTGGGTATCTGGGCCTGCGACCGCACGGGGCGCGACCTGGGCGTGCCCGATCATGGCGGCATGGTATGGGACGAGATGGTCGCCTTCTGGACCGTGTTGTGGCTGATCCCGGACTCCGTGGTGTCGCAGGCCTTCGGCTTCCTGCTGTTCCGGCTGTTCGACATCCTCAAGCCGCCCCCTATCGGCCATTTCGACCGCCGGCTCAAGAACGGCCTGGGGGTGATGTGGGACGACCTGATCGCCGCGTTCTACGCGCTCTTGGTCTGCGCGCTGTACTGGCGTATCGTCGCTCAGATCTGACCGGAGAGATCGACATGTTCGACCAGGAATCGCTGGATCTGTCTGCCGCACTGGGCGAAGCCCTGCAGCCGACGGGCTGGATGCTGGCCGCCGCCGAGTCCTGCACCGGCGGGCTGGTGGCGGGGCTGGTCACCGCCGTGGCCGGCTCCAGCGCCTGGTTCGACCGGGGGTTCGTCACTTACACCAACGCGGCCAAGGTGGCCGAGCTGGGCGTGCGGGAAGGCACGCTGGCCGCGCACGGCGCGGTCAGCGAACAGACCGCGGGCGAGATGGCGGCCGGGGCATTGAAGGCGGCGCGGGCGCACATGGCGGTATCGACGACCGGCATCGCCGGCCCCGGCGGCGCGACGCCGGGCAAGCCGGTCGGCATGGTGTGCTTCGGCTGGGCGTGGACGACGCCCGAGGGCGTGCGGGTGCGCACGGCCACGCATCTGCTGGCCGGGGACCGCGCCGCCGTACGCATGCAGGCGGTGAGGATCGCGCTGCGCGGCGTACTGGAAGTGCGGGCGCTCGCGGCCGACCCGCTTCAGAACGAGTAGGCCAGGCCCACGCTGCCGAAGGCGGCGGTCTTGCGTTCGACGATCGGGCTGTCGGCCGCGTCGCCCATCAGGGTCTGGACGCCCAGCAGCGTGACGACGCGCCAGCGCTGGTCCAGCCGGTAGGTCCAGAGCGCGAAGGCCGAGCCCGAGCGCAGGCCCGACGACGGCCGGTAGGACGCAAGCCCCGCACCGCTGTGCGCGGCCTGCTCGGGCGTTACGCCGAACCAGGTCTGCATGTGGTCGCGGTTGCCCCATTCCAGGCCGGCGCCGACCTGCACGTCGTGCTTGCCGCCCTGCCAGATGGCGTACGAGCCGCGCACGGCCAGGGTGCCGCCGTAGCCGCTCTTGGCCGCCTGGGTGTAGGCCAGCGACGCGCGCCACCGCCCGGGTGCCCAGTCGGCGAATACGCCATACTGGGCATGGGCATCGATGTCGCCCAGGCCGGACAGCCGGTCGGACCGGCTTTCCTTGCGGCCCAGGCCGAAGCCGGCGCGCACGCCCACGTTCAGGCCGGGCGCGATTTCCGTCTTCAACCCCAGCCCGGGCAGGCCCTGGCTGTTCGAGATGAAGAAGGGGCCGCGCTGGAAATTGAGAATGGGCGCGGGCAGCACGCGATAGCTGTCGGCGCCGGGATAGGCCGGGACGACGGCGAGGCCGCCGCCCACGAGGTCCTGCCCGACGGCGGGCTGCATGGCGCCCAGCAGGAAGCAAAGGCAGAGGCTGCGCGGATCCTGGATCATGTAGCTGGCTCCTGGAACCTGCCGCCGCGGGCGGTTCCGAATGGGGATGTGAAGGCGGCGGCCAGCCCGGCCCGGGCATGAGCGCGAGCCAGCCGCCACCGTGAATTCTGGGCGGAGCGGTTTAAGAACTTTTTAAAATCGGGCGACGATACTGGCCTTTGCCAGCCCATGCGGCCACGCGCGCCGCTCCTCCGAACCACCGGGACACCGATCTTGCGCATCCTGCTCGTAGAAGACGACGCCATGCTTGCCGACGCGCTCGTCACCGCGCTGCGCCAGCACGACACCGTGGTCGAATGGGCCAGCGACGCCGCGGCGGCGCGGCTGACGCTGATCGACCACGATTATGCGGCGGTCCTGCTCGACCTTGGACTGCCCGGCGGCTCCGGGCTGAGTGTGCTGGCCGCCATGCGCGCCCGCTACGACACGACGCCGGTCATCATCATGACCGCGCGCGACCGCCTGAGCGACCGCATAGGCGGCCTGGACGCGGGCGCCGACGATTATCTGGTCAAGCCGTTCCAGGTCGACGAGCTGCGGGCCCGGCTGCGCGCGGTGCTGCGCCGCAGCCTGGGGCGCGTGGCCCCGGTGCTGCGCAGTGGCGACGTGGAGCTCGATCCGGCCTCGCGCGCGGTCGCCTGCCGCGGCCAGCCGGTCGCGCTCAGCGCGCACGAATACCGGACGCTGCTGGCGCTGATGGAAAGGGCGGGCAAGGCCCTGTCCCGCACGGCGCTGGAGGAGGCGGTCTACGGCAGCGACGGCGTGATCGAAAGCAACACGGTGGCGGTGTACGTCCATCAGTTGCGCCGCAAGCTGGGCGAAGACCTGATCGAGACCGTGCACGGCTACGGCTACCGGCTGCGGGAGACGCGATGAGATCGCTGCGCTCGCGCCTGTTGACGGGCATCGTCGCGACCATGCTGCTGACCTGGGCGGGATTGTTCCTGTGGTATCGGGCCGAGGTCACGCGCGAATGGAGCGGAGAATGGGACGCTGCACTGCGCGAGGTGGCGAATCTGACCCTGCTGTCCCTGCCCGTCGGCCTTGAGAACAACGTCGCGGACCGCGGTTTTTCGCTGCCCGGCGAACAGCGGCTGGACACCTCCCAGCTCCAGATGACCTTCCAGGTCTGGAACCTCGCGACCGGCCGCAGCGTCCTGCATTCCCCGACCTCGCCCGGCCAGCCCATCGTGCCGGACATGCGCGAAGGCTACGCCACCATCATGGTGGGCGGCGAGCCCTGGCGCGTCTATGCGGTCTCGGACGCCAGCAACCGGATACAGGTGCAGGTGGGCAAACCGCAGTCGCTGCTGCGCAAGGAACTGCATGACCGTCTGACCCGCGGGCTGCTGTTCGTCGGTTTTCTGGCCTGCGTGCTGGCCTGCGTCGTCGGCTGCGTGGTCCAGTGGTCGGTCTTTCCCGTCACGCGGTTATCGCGTCGCATCCTGCAGCGCCGTCCCACCGATCTGCAGCCGTTGCCGGCGAAGGAACTGCCGGTCGAGCTGCGTCCGCTGGTCGAGTCGTTCAACGGCCTGCTCGGACGGCTGGACGAGACCATGCAGAACGAGCGGCGCTTCCTGGTCGATGCCGCGCACGAGTTGCGAACGCCGCTCGCGGTGCTGACGGTGCAGACCGAGAATGCCCTGGGGTGCCAGGACCCCGTGCAACTGCGAGCGGAACTGGGCAAACTGCTGGCGACCACCCAGCGCAGCGCGCGGCTGTCCGAGCAGTTGCTGGACATGGCCCGGCTCGATGCCAACGGTTTCGGCGAGGACGACGTGGAGCTGCACACCGTGGTGTCGGTGATCGCGCGGGATTTCGAGACCAGTGCCGCCGAGCGCGGCCAGCGCATCAGCCTGGACACGGAAGCCTGCCTGGTGCGTGGCCGGGTCGATCCGCTGGGCATCCTGGTGCGCAATCTGGTCGACAACGCGGTGCGCTACGGCGGCCGTGGCGCGCATATCGCCGTGGCGTGCCGGCGCGAGGCCGACGGCGTGCTGCTCACGGTGGCCGACGATGGCCCCGGCGTACCCGAGTCCGAATACCGGCGCATCTTCGACCGCTTCTACCGCGTGATGGGCACCACCGAACGCGGTAGCGGCATCGGCCTGTCGCTGGTCGCGCAGATCGCCGAATCGCACGCCGCCTCCATCCACGTGGGCACCGGTATGCACGGACGCGGCCTGGGCGTGCGGATACGCTTCCCGTCCCCGCAGGCGGCCTGAGCCGGAGCGTTCTTCAGGCTGGTGGCGAGGCGCGCCGGGTTTCGTCCGCGCGGGCTTCGGCCAGTATCCAGTCGCGGAACGTGCACAGGTGCGCGTCGTATTGCAGCCGCTCCGGATAGATCAGGTAGAAGGCGTTGTCGATGGGAACGCGCAGGCCGAAGGGGGCGACCAGCCTGCCCGACGCCAGGTCGTCGGCCACCAGCGCATGCTGGCCCATGGCCACGCCCAGGCCTTCCAGCGCCGCCTGGTAGGCCAGGCTGACGCTCTCGAAGGTCAACCCGCGGTCCGGGTCGATGTCACCCGCGCCCGCGGCCTGCAGCCAGGTCGGCCAATAGTCCGGCCGCGCCACCGATTGCAGCAGCGTGTACCGGCCCAGGTCGCCCGGATGGACGAGCGGGGCGCGGCCCTCCAGCAGGCGCGGGCTGCACACCGGCAACAGCTCGATGCCGACCAGGAAGCGGGAGATCACGCCCGGCCAGTCGCCGCGGCCCATGCGGATGGCGACGTCGGCGTCGTGCTCGGTGAAGTCCACCGGCTTGAGCGAGGTGGTGAAGATGGCGTCGCGGCCCGGATGGGCGGCGTGGAACGCGGGCAGGCGCGGTACCAGCCAGCGCATCGCGAAGGTCATCGGACACCAGATGTGCAGCGGTTTGTCGCGCACTCCCTGCATGGCGCGCTGGGTGGCCTCGCCTATGCTGTCGAACACGTCGTTCAGGTCGTCCAGGTAGCGTCGGCCGACGGCGGTCAGGCGCACTTCGCGGTTGACCCGCTCGAACAACCGGGCTCCCAGGAATTCCTCCAGGACCATGACCTGTCGGCTGACGGCGCCGGGCGTGACGTGCAGTTCGCGCGCGGCGCGCGTGAAGCTCAGGTGGCGCGCCGCCACCTCGAAGGTGCGCAGCGGGTTCAGCGGGGGCAGGCGAGTGGCCATTTTCTATGAGTAAAAGTCAATCGTATTGACTATAAATCGATTGATGCACATTGGGAAAGCGATGAGAATTTTTCACATATGAAGACCGCCGCCGCGGATGGGCCGCAGGCGGCGGCGCGCCTCATTCCTCACGGAGACCACGCATGACCAAGACGCTGCTGGGCAAGATCGCCCCCGAACGGGTAAAGAGCCTCGACATCGAGCGCCCGCCCCAGGACCTGATCGATGGCTTCAAGGCGCTGGGGGATGCCTCCGGCATCGTGTCGGACGTCATGGACCACCTGGGCATCGCCGGGACGCTGCCCGGCTCGCTGCTCCGGCCCACCATTCCCGGCGCCACCATCGTCGGCCCGGCCATGACCCTGCGCAACACGGTCCTGACCGGCCACCCCATCGACAACGCGCGCGCCCACCGCAACGGCATGGCCGAGATCGAAGCCCACAACATCGCGGAACAAGGCGACGTACTGGTGATCGAGGGCGTGCCGGGCCTGTCGAACATGGGTGGCATCTCGGCTCAGGTGGCCAAGCGCCAGGGCGAGATCGGCGCCATCGTGTCGGGCGGGGTGCGCGACGTCGCGCACTCGCGCCGTGTCGGCTTCCCGGTCTGGGCCACCGAGGTCTCGCCCATCACCGGCAAGTGGCGCATCGAGACGATCGAGATCAACGGCCCGGTCCAGATCGAGGGCATACGCGTCAATCCCGGCGACCTCGTGGTGGCCGACGACACCGGCGTCTGCTTCATTCCGCGCGACCGCGCCCGCGAAGTGCTGGAGCTGTCGCGCAAGCGCGCCGCCGCCGAAGACGCGCGCTGCGACGCCATCGACCGCGGCGTTGCCATCCGCGACCTGCCGTCGGCCAGCTGAGATGCAAACACATCCTTCCCCGCGCGGACGGCTGGCGCTCGCCTGCGCCGTCGCCGCCACCCTGTCCAGCGCCGGCGCCTGGGCTGCCCAGGACTATCCCACCCAGCCCATCCGCCTGATCGTGCCCTTCGCGCCCGGCGGCGGCACCGACATGATCGCGCGCGTCGTGGGCAAGAAGCTGGGCGAACGGCTGGGCCAGCCCGTCATCGTGGACAACCGCCCCGGCGCCAGCGGCATCATCGGCGCCGAGGTCGTGGCCCGCTCCGCCCCGGACGGCTACACGTTGTTGATGGCCACGACCGCCATCAGCTCGAACGGCAGCCTGTACAACACGATTTCGTACGACCTGAAGAAGGACTTCGCGCCCGTCTCGCAACTGGCCAACGCGCCCGCCGTGCTGGTGGTGAATCCCGGCATGCCGGTGTCGTCGCTGCAGGAGCTGATCCGCTATGCCCGCGAGCGGCCGGGGCAGGTCAACTACGCTTCCTATGGCGTGGGCACGGCGCCCCATCTGGTGGCCGAACTATTCCAGCAAAGCAGCGGCACCAAGCTCTACCACGTGCCGTACAAGGGCGGTGGCCCCGCCGTGCTGGCGACCCTGTCGGGCGAGACCCGGCTGCTGTTCCCCAGCCTGGTGCCGGTGATGAACCACATCCGCAACGGCAAGCTGCGGGCGCTGGCCGTGGCCTCGGACAAGCGTTCCCCCAGCCTGCCCGACGTGCCCACCTTCCGCGAGGCCGGGATGGAGTTCGAGACCGGTACCTGGTTCGGCATCGTGGCGCGCGGCGGTACGCCGGCGCCCATCGTGGCACGGCTGCACAAGGAAATCGTCGCGCTGCTGAATGATGCCGATGTGCGCAAGTCGATCTCGGACGAAGGGGCCGAGGTCGTGCCCAGCCCCACGCCGGAGGCCTTCGGCAAGCTGATCCAGGCCGAGGCCGAACGCTGGGCCAAGGTGGTCCGCACGGCCGACATCAAGATCGAGAAGTGAGGAAGGGGCGGCCCTGGCCGCCCCCGGTTGGCGGCTAGCCCCGGCGGGGGCGGAAGCCGTTGATGGCGTCGCGGGTCTCGCGCGCCACGCGCGCCGCGGCCTCGCGCCAGTCGTCGCCGCCGCTGGCGTACAGGATGGCGCGTGACGAGTTGATCATCATGCCGGTGCCCGCGGCATTGCATCCCGCTTCCACCGTGGCCTGCACGTCGCCGCCCTGGGCGCCCACGCCGGGCACCAGCAGTGGCATGTCGGCGCCGATGCGGGCGCGCACCGCCGCCAGTTCGGCGGGGAAGGTGGCGCCCACCACCAGGCCGAGCTGGCCGTGGCGGTTCCATTTGTCCGCGGCCAGCCCCGCCACGCGCAGGTAGAGCGGCTCGCCGCCGGTTTCCAGGAATTGCAGGTCCGAACCGCCAGGGTTGGAGGTGCGGCACAGCACGATCACGCCGCGGTCCGGCCAGGCGAAATAGGGTTCGATCGAGTCCGAGCCCATGTAGGGGCTGACGGTGACGGCATCGGCGCCGTAGCGCTCGAAGGCCTCGGCGGCGTACTGTTCGGCCGTGGAGCCGATGTCGCCGCGCTTGGCGTCCAGCACCAGCGGGATGTCGGGGTGGTGTTCCTTGATGTGCCGGCACAGCGCCTCGAGTTGGTCCTCGGCGCGGCGGGCGGCGAAATAGGCGATCTGGGGCTTGAACGCGCACGCGTAGGGCGCGGTGATGTCGGTGATGGCCCGGCAGAAGTCGAAGATGCGGTCGGCCCGTCCGCGCAGTTCAGCGGGAAAGCGGGCGGGATCCGGGTCCAGGCCGACGGTCAGCAGGGAGTCGGACGCGGCCCAGGCCTGCGTCAGTTTACGGGTGAAAGACATGGTGCAAGGGGAACGGAGTCGATCCGCCATTGTAGGATCATCCGGAAGCGGGCGCGAAACGGCTCGCCTCCCCAAGCCGGTCCTAGGCCAGCAGCCGGCCCGCCAGTACGTGTATCCAGAGCCCCGCCGAGAACAGCAGAGACAGCATCACGGCCGCGCTGCCCAGGTCCTTGGCACGGCCCAGCAGCGGGTGGGTTTCCACCGACAGGGCGTCGGCCAGCGCCTCCACCGCGGAATTGAGCAATTCCACCACCAGCACCAGCAGCATGCTGAACAGCAGCAGCAGGACTTCGGTGGTGTCGCGGCCCAGCCAGACCGCCGCCGGCACCAGGATGATGACCAGCGCGACTTCCTGGCGGAACGCGGCCTCGTATTTGAGCGCGGCGCCCAGGCCCTGCAGCGAATAGCGCCAGGCGCGGAAGACCCGCTGGAGGCCGCCGGTGCTCTTGTAGGGAGAATGCTGTTGATCGGTCATCGGAACGGGGTAGGGAAGGGTCGGCCGCAGGATACAGCGAAACGCGTCCGCGGCGCATGCTTCGGGTTTGCAACAATGGTCGGAGCCGGACGCCGATGTTGACATAGAGCCCGCTGGAAGATTCCCCACTGATACAAGAAGGAGACGCACCCATGAGGCATTTCCCGTCATCGGCCCGGGCGGCCTGCCTGGCCACTCTGGTTTCCCTGGTGTCCGCCGGTCCCGCCGCCGCGGCCTCGTATCCGGACAAGCCGGTACGCGTGGTGGTCGGTTTCTCGGCCGGCGGCACCACCGACGTCGCGGCCCGCATCATCGCCAAGGAACTCGGCGAAGACCTGGGCCAGAGCTTCGTGGTCGAGAATAAGCCCGGGGCCGGCAGCAACATCGGCGCCGAACTGGTCGCCCGTGCCAAGCCCGACGGCTACACGCTGTACATGGTGGCCGTCACCAGCACCATCAACCAGACCCTGTACAAGAACCTGAGCTTCGACATCGTCAAGGATTTCGCGCCCATCGCGCTGGTCATCAAGGTGCCCAACATCCTGGTGGTCAATCCGTCGCTGCCGGTCAAGAACGTCAAGGAACTGGTGGCCTACGTCAAGGCGCATCCGGACAAGCTCTCGTATGCGTCGTCGGGCAGCGGCACGTCCATCCACATGGCCGGCGAACTGTTCAAGCTGCGGGCCGGCGTGGACATTCCCCATATTCCGTACAAGGGCAGCGCTCCCGCCCTGACCGACCTGATCGGCAACCAGGTGCAGCTGATGTTCGACAACATGCCCTCGGCCTGGCCGCACGTGCAGGCCGGCAAGCTGCGCGCGCTGGCGGTCACCACGGCCGAGCGCTCGGCCACCGCGCCCGAGCTGCCGACCATGATGGAATCAGGCTACGACAAGTTCGACGTGTCGTCGTGGTTCGGGCTGATCGCGCCCAAGGGCACGCCGCCCGACGTCATCGCCAAGGTCAACGCCTCCGTGCAGAAGGCGCTGGCCAAGCCGGACGTGCAGCAGCGCTTCAAGGACCTGGGCGCCGTCACGGCCAAGACCACGCCGGAGCAGTTCGGCGCCTTTATCAAGGACGAAGTCGATACCTGGGCAACGGTGGTCAAGGCCTCCGGCGCCAAGGTCGAGTAGCCGCGCCGTCCGCCCGCGGCGTCAGCGCGCCGCGGGGGCTTCCCAGATCGTGGTCTCGCCGCCCAGGGGGCGTTGCAGCGAACGCTCCGGGATTTCCCAGACGATCAGGCGGGGAGGCGTGTCGCGGAATTCCTCGCTCTTGAAATAGGCTTGCGCGGCGCCGGCGAATTCGCCGCCGTCGCGGGCGAAATTGACCACGCGGGTCTGCATCGCGGCCTCCAGGAACGGGACGAAGTTCGAGTTGCGCGAGTAGGACGTGCCGATCAGGGCCACCCGAGGCAGGTCCGCGTCGCCGAACAGATCGTCCTCGCTGGCCGGGGCGGCGGTGTCCGCCACCGGTGCGAAGGCCGTGCGCGGCTCCTGGTCCAGGGCCGGCAGCAGCGAGACTGGTAGCCATTCTATGCCGGCCAGCCGGATCAGGTCGCCCTCCAGCGCTTGCGGCTGGCCCCGCGTCACCGCATAGGCCTGGTGCGGTTGCAGCGCCTGGTCGGCCGAGGGCAGCGCGCGCGCCGCCGCGGCGATGGCGCCGGCCGCCGCTTCCGCGCCGGCTTCGTTCCAGTGGGTGTCGGTGCGCAGGAAACCCGGCACGGGCAGCTTGAGCAGCGCGGACTCCAGGTCCACGGTCCGTACGCCGCTGGCTCGCAGGAGGCCGTTCCACTCGCGCAGGCGCTCGTCCAGCGCGGCCGGGCGATAGACGCCGCAGCGTTCGGCGGCCGCGATGCGGCTCTTGTCGGGCACCGTGGCCACGAGCAGTTCGATGCCGCGCGCGGCCAGCCGCGTCCGCAGGTCGGCGACTTCCCGGGCGCGCGCCCGCAGGGCATCGTCGCCGCCGGCATGCGGCTCCAGTTCGTCGGCCAGGAACAGCCAGTCCGGGCAGCCCTGGCGCACGCGCGGGCCCAGGTCGCCCACGGCCAGCCAGCTCGCGCCGCGTTCCAGGCTGGCCGAGCCGGAGGGCAGCGGCGTCTTGGCCAGGGTGTCGGCGATCTCGGCGGTGACCCGTCCGTTCAGGAAGCCGGACCAATCGGGCGCGGTGCGGGTCAGGGGCAGTTGCTCGACCAGCAGTCCGTAGCCGTTGGACAGCAGGCCCGCCGCCAGGACGGCGGCCATGACGCAGCCCGCGAGCGCGTAGCGGGGGCCGGAGCGGGAAGAGGTCTTGTCCATCAGAACTGGAAGTACAGGAAGGGGACCGCGCCGCGGCTGGCGATCAGCGAGAAACCCAGCAGGAAGCCGGCCACCGGCCAGGCGCCGTCCCAGGCGCGCATCAGCGCCGGCCGGCCGCCGCGAGCCAGCCAGGCGTCCACCGCCGGATACACGATGCACAGCACGCCCAGGACCATGGCCATCAGGTGGGCGGGGCGAAGCTGGACGCGCAGGGCATCGCCCAGCGCGTAGCCGTTCAGGCCGAACTGGCCGGCATACATGTCCAGGGCCGAGCCGAAGGAGTGCGCCCGGAACAGCGTCCAGGCCAGCATGACGAACAGCAGGGTCAGCACCCGCGACAGCACGGCGGGCGGCTCGGGCAGCGACGCATGGCCCCACAGCCGGGTGCCGGCCAGGGCCAGGCCGTGGGCGATGCCCCACAGCAGGTAGTTCCAGTTGTCGCCGCCGTGCCAGAGGCCGGCGATGGCCATGGTCAGCAGCAGGTTGACGTAGGTGCGCACCTCGCCCTTGCGGTTGCCGCCCAGTGGGATGTAGAGGTAGTCGCGCAGCCAGCTCGACAGCGACAGGTGCCAGCGGCGCCAGAAGTCCTGGATGCTGGTGGCCAGGTAGGGGTGGTTGAAGTTCTCGGGAAAATGGAAGCCCAGCATCAGGCCCAGGCCGATGGCCATGGCGCTATAGCCGGCGAAGTCGAAGAACAGCTGCAGGCTGTAGGCGAAGCAGCCCAGCCACGCGTCCAGGAAGGTGGGGGCGGACAGCGAGAAGGCGGTCTGCACCAGGGGCGACAGCGTGTCGGCGATCAGCACCTTCATGCCGAAGCCGATCATGAAGCGGCGCGCGCCCTGCGTGAACTGGGGCCAGTCGACGGTACGCTCGCGCAACTCGCGCGCGACCCAGTCGTAGCGGATGATGGGGCCGGCGATCAGGTGCACGAACATGGCCTGGTAGGCGCCGAAGTTCACCAGGCTGCGGTCGGCCTGCACGACGCGGCGTTGCACGTCGATCAGGTAGGAAATCGACTGCAGCACGATGAAGGACAGGCCGATGGGCAGCACGATCTTCTGCCAGGGAACGGGCATCGCGCCGCTCCACGACAGCACCTGGTTGAAGGTCTCGACCAGGATGTTGGCGTACTTGTACCAGCACAGCACGGACAGGTTGATCGCGATGAACGCCGCCAGCATCAGCATGCGCTGGCGCTCGGTGCGGGTGCTGTCTATGGCCATGCCGCCTATCCAGCCGACCAGGATGAGCGCGATGAACAGCAACAGCAGCAGCGGGCTCCACCAGCCGTAGAAGATCCAACTGGAGAACATCAGTACGGCATTGCGCCAGGACGCCGGCACGGCCGCGTAGACGAGCAGGAACAGCGGCAGGAACAGCGTGAGGAATTCCAGCGACGCAAAGACCATGGGGACGACCTGTGGGGGAACTCGGGAAGCGGCGTCAGCGGGTCAGTGCGTCGTCGGCGAACAGCGTGCGGGGGCCCTGGGGGCCGGGGACGACCAGGACCGTATAGCGCTGGCCGGCCTCGAGCGCGCCCAGGTCGCGGGCCGCGCCTTGCGGCTTGCCGTCGCAGGTCAGTTCCACCGACACCGCCACGGGGTTGATCAGGCGGCGTTTGGTCTGGCCCTGGCCGACGTTCTCGAAGATGCCGACGTTGCGGCCGGCCGTGCGCAGCCCGGCCTGTCGGCAGGCAGGATCGGCGTTGTAGAGCGCCAGCGAGGCGCGCATGGCGTTGAAGTCGTCGGGGGATTCCTTGATGACCACGGTCGCTTTCTTGTCCAGTGCGACGACGGTGGCGAACTCGCCGGGCTTGACCGTGACCGACACCGGCAGGTTCTGGCCGCCCCCGGTCAGGGTGCCCTTGACCGGCTTGCTGGCGGCCACCGGCATGAAGCCGGAAGCGGGCTTGTCCGCCGGCAGCGACAGCGTCGCGCTGGAGCCGGCGGCCTGGACCTCCAGCGGCCCGGACGTGGCGTTGACGAAGCGCACGAAGGCCGAATCCTCGGCGGGGCCCGTCGGATAGAGCGCAATGCCGGCCGCGTGCGCGCTCAGCGCGGGCAGGCAGGCCAGTGCCGCGATCAGGGTGGGTTTCATTTACCGTTGGCTCCCTTGGTTGCCGGCGGGCTGGCCAGCGCCTGCGTGATGGCCGAGCCCCACGCGTTGTAGCCGGCCTGCGTGAAGTGCTGGCCGTCCACCGTGGCCCATTGTCCGGGCTTGGCGAATTTCAGCGAGTCGATGTATTGGCAGGGCGGCACATTGGCTTCCAGGAACTTCGACATCAGCTGGACGCGGGGGTAGGTCTTGCCGTACTTGCCGCCTTCGCTGCCCCAGGCCGGCCCCACCCATGCGCACTTGGTGTTGGTGGAGGAAATGGCCTTGACCAGCGAGGTCGTTTGTTGCCAGGCCCAGGTCTTGGGGAAGTCCGGCTTGGTATAGGCGGCCATCGTGTCGCCGAAGACCAGGACGACGAGGTCGGGCTTTTCCTTGGCGATCAATTGCGAAATGGGTTCGGTCACGGCGGCCTTGCCCTTGACGACCGCCTTGGCGCTGCCGATGCGCTCGGCGCCGCCGCAGGAGCCGGGCGTGGCGGTCAGCCACTCGGCGGGCGTCGAGCCGCACACGCCTATGGTGTGCACGCTCTTTGCCCCCTGCCGGAGCAGGCCGTCATGCAGCGACCCGATCAGGTAGGACGGGGTGGCCAGGTGGCTGTCGCCGATGATGAGGATCGTCAGGCCAGCGATCAATGAAACCATTTCGTACTCCGGTGATGCCTACAGCAGTAAGGTGATGCGGTTACTCGCTCGCGTAGGGCGAAGCGAAGGGAGGTACCGGCATGGGGACCGGCCCCGTTTGCCGCTCGAGAGCATAGCGTACGTAGACGCCTCCCCTGTATTGCCGATAGTCGCGTGCGTTGTCGATGCTGAAATTGCCGCCCAGGAACCACTTGGGCGCGAGCTGGTATTCGGCGGCCAGCGCGAGGCCGTAGCCGATGCCGGTCTTGCTCTGGCCGGCGTAGCTGGCCTGCGTGCCATAGGCCGCGGCGATGGCTTCGGCCTGGGCCTGGCGGGCCGGATCCGAGAAGTAGTTCGCGGCGTCCTGCTTGATGTGCTGCACGCCGATCGCGCCCTTGATCTGGTAGCTGAAGCGGCCCTGGCGCTCCGCCCACGCCAGCGGCACGCTGAGCGCGACGAAGCGCTGCGGGCTGAAGTAGCCGCCGTTGCCCACCGTGTAGTAGCCCTGGTTCTTGTCGTAGCCGAAGACGGTCAGGTCCAGGCCCGAGGTGAGGGTGCGGTTGGGTTCGCGGATGAGCTGCGTATAGAAACCCGCGCCGCCCGAGAGCCGGCTGTTCGACTGCACGTTGTGGCCGTTCAGGCTGTGCCAGCCCAGGCTGCCGTAGAAACCGTAGCCATCGTAGTTCAGGCCGCCGCGCAGGCGTCCGCCCGTGGCCGTCACGCCGCCCCAGCTTTCGCCGGTCCGGCTGTCGCGCGCGCCTGCGTAGGAAAGAACCGTATCGGTGACCGCGCGGCGCGAGGCTTCCACGCCATAGGACAGGCGCGGGCCGTCCTCGTTGGCGACTTCGCCGTCGAAGCGGGCGCCGCCCACGATGTTCTGGTAGCGGAAACCGAAGGGCGTGACGCCCAGATCCAGCTTCAGTCCCGACAACTGGTAGCCCACCGCGACGCCCACGCCGCTGGCGTTCTGCGAGCCGGGCGCGCCGACGGCGCCCTGCTGCTGGGCATTCGCGGCGGCGGGGCCGCCGCCGAACTGGCTGCTGGTCGCGAAATCGCCGCCGACCGAGCCGGCGCGCAGCGTGACCGGGGTGGCCTGGACATAGGCGCGGCCGTCGCCGACGGGGAAGTCCACCGTGACCGGCGTTTCCACGTCCAGCATGCGGCCCATGCCGCCGGCGCCGTTGTGCTGGCGCATGGTCGTGCCGACGGTGATGGTTGCGCTGCGGGCCTGCTGGATCGCGTCCAGTTCTTCTTCCAGCGTTTTGGGCGCCGCAGGCGCGGCCGAGGCCGAGGCCTTGGCCAGGTTGGCCTGCGAGCCATCGGGCCGGCGGAAGGGGGACGGCGGCAGGGTGGGCGCGGGCTCGAGGCCGATCACCGGGTCGGGGATGGCTCCGGGCGAGGGCGGCGGGACGGTGCCCGGAGGCGGCGCCGATACCGTGGCGACGAAAGGTGCCTGTACGGTCGCGGACTCCAGGTCCGCGCGGACCGACGAGACGACCGGCGCCGGCTCCTTGCTGGACGACGCGCGTGCCACCGGCAGAGGGGCGGCCAGCGCCGCGGGCGCGGGTGCGGCCGTGGCGCGTCCGCCGTCTCCGCGTGCCGCCGCGGCGTAGGCGGCGGGCGCGGTAACCTGGGAGCCGAAGACGGGGCCGCCGTAGGAGACGGTCGCCGTGTCCGCCGGCGCCGTGCCCGCCAATCGCTGGGCCGGCGGATTGCTGCGGACCTGGCCGGGGAGGCTGGCGAAGGGATTGTCGTCGTTGGCCCGGGGGGCCGGCGCCGCCGCCGTCGTCTGCTGGGCAGCCGGAACCTTGGCCGCGGCCTGCGCGGCCAGGGCCGCCTTCAGGTATTCCGCCGCCTTGCCGCTCTTGCCCATGCTGTTGTAGACCCGGCCGACCGAGGCGAGCACCGTCGGGTTGTTGGGTTGCAGGCTGACGGCCTTGGCCAGCGCCGCTTCGGCGTAGTCGGTATTCCTGGCCTGTACCGCGGTCTGGGCGGCGGCGGTCAGCAGTTCGGCATTGTCCGGATCCTTCTCCAGCAACTGCCGGTGCAGGGCCAGCGCCTTGGCGCCGTCGCCGGCGGCCGAGTACATGCGCGCCAGCGCCCCCACGACCAGCGGGTCGTTGGGATACTTCGCCAGCATCGGCGCCAGCACGTCGTAGGCGTCGGCGATGCGGCCGCGCTGGCGCAGCGCCTCGGCCTGGCGCACGGTATAGAGTTTGCGCAGGTCCTCGAAACTGCGGGTCTGGCGGTCGTTCAGCGTCTGCGTCTGCAATTGCCGCAGGATGCCCGCGGCCTCGGCGTCCTGGTCGGTCTTGAGCAGCACGACCGTGTATTGCAGCAGCAGGTCGTTCTCGGGGGTGGGCGTGCGGGCCATCGCCTGGCGCAACAGGCTCAGGGCATGCATGTTGTCGCCGGCGTCGATGTAAGCCGCCGCGAGCGAGCCGACCTGTCCCGGATTCTGCGCCGCCTCGGTTTCCAACTGCGCGAGGATGGCCTTGGCCTGGTCCGGCTTGCCGGCCCGCGCGAGCGTGACGGCCTGCGACATCTGGTACTGGGTCCAGGCGAGTTTCTGCAGGTCGATGACTTCCTTGGTCCTGTTGCGCGCCGGGATCTTGTCCAGCGTCTTGAGCGCCGCGTCCCAGTCCTGGACTTCGGCGGACAACAGGGCGCTGGCCTGCAGCGCGCCAGGGTCGTCGGGGTTGGTCAGCAGCAGGCCGTCGACCACGCCCCGCGCTTCGGCGATGCTGCCCGTCTTCAGGTACAGGCGCGCCAGTTCCAGGCGTAGCCAGGCATCGTCGGGATTGGCGCGCATGCCGTCTTCCAGCAGCCGTCGCGCGGCGGCGTAGTCGCCCCGTTCGCTCGCCTTGCGGGCATCGCTGCGTGCCTGGGTGGCGCGCAATTGGCCGACGCTGCCTATCTTCTGCTGGTCGGCCGGGCTCAGTTGCGAGACCAGCCGCAGCGCTTCCTCCATGCGGTCGGTCTGCGCCAGCACGTTCACCAGGCCTTGCAGAGCGGAAAGGTTGTCCTTGTCGCGCGCCAGCACGCCGCGGAATATTTTCTCCGCCTGGGGGTATTGGCCGCGCTCGGCCAGCACGCCGCCCAGCGCGACCTCGGCCGTCCGGTCGTTCTGCGACAGTTTGACGGCCTGTTCCAACTGCTGCTGCGCCTTCTCCAGTTCACCGGCCTGGCGCGCGCGTTCGGCGCTGGCGTTGAGCGACCAGTATCGGGCGACGCCCAGCACCTGTTGCCAGCCGCCGCGCGAACGCGGCTGCCGTGTGGCGCGCGTGAGGAATTCCACGGCTTCGTCGGGACGCTCCTGCTTGAGGCGCAGGACGCCCATGCCACCCAGCGCGTCGGCGTGGTTGGGATTGGCCTGGAGCAGCGCGGTGAGGTCCGCTTCGGCGCTGTCGAGGTTGCCGCCTTCCAGTTCCTTGAATGCGCGGCTCAGCTGTGTGTCTTGCGGCGAGGGCGCGGAGCGTGCCGCGGTGCCGCCTCCGCCCCTGCGTGTGCGGCTGTATTGCTGGCGGATCTCGGTGTCGTCCGGATGGGCCTTCAGGTAGGCCTCGAACAGGGGGGCGTCGGCGGGGCGGGGGTCGCCGTACCAGGTCAACGCCGCTCGCCAGCTTTCGTCGGCGTCGCCGCCGACGTCCTGGCGGGACGACAGCCTGGCCAGGCGGCGGATGCCCTCGGCCCGGGTACTTTCCTTGCGGGTCAGCAGCTTGGCCAGCGCGAGCGAGACCTGGATGTTGTCGGGGCTTTCGCGTTGCAGCCGTTCCAGGCCCTGGCGCGCCTCGTCCCAGCCGTCGTTGGTGTAGCCAAGGTAGCCGTAGTATTCCTGCGCGATCCGGCCTTGCGGCGTCTTGCCGCCGAACACGGTCCGGTACTGCGCCACGGCCTTGTCGATCTCGCCCGAACTGGCCAGCAGCCGGGCTTGTTCGAGCGCTTTCGGATTGTCGCCGGCGCGCAGGTTGATCTCCTGCTCCAGCCGCGCCGCGTCGACATCGGCCGCGCCCGATGCGCGCAGCTGCGCCAGGTATTCCCGGGCACGGGCGGGCCGGTTGGCCTTCAATTCGAGCAGGCCCAGGTTGTACAGCGCCTCGGTGTTCTTGGGATCCGCCTGCAGCAGGCGTCCCCAGGCTTCCGCGGCGCGTGCGTCGTTGTTGCGGGACTGCCAGTAGCGGCCCTGTTCGAGCAGCGAGGAGGTCGTGGCCGTGGGGGTCTGCGCCGGGGCGGCGGGCTGGGTCTGCGCGTTCAGGCTCGGGGAAATGGCAAGCGCGGCCAGCAGGCCGGCCGTCAGGAAACCACCTCCCGCACGGCCCGGGCTTGGAGTGGCCCGGTGCCGGGGCGCTAGCGAGCGACGGTGGGCGGACATGTTTTCTCCCAGGATAGTTGCACTTGTCCAGTGCTCAGGAATCGATAACGTTCTTCGGCCCAGCCCAAGCCGAACAGGCTGAGCACGACGTCGTAGTACGGGGGCTGGCGGCCGGGACCTGTCGTGCGAAGGCTGTCGTCCAGCAGGGCCTGGGCGCGGCGCCGCTGCAGGTCGGCCAGCCAGGGCTGTTTCTTGGCCGTGAAGTACGGCACCAGCGCCGACGAGAAGCCGAACGGGCCGGTGCCTTCGGTCTGGCCGGTCATGGCGCGCACGCGCTCGGGCGGCGCGCCGGCGCTCGCGGTCGCGGTGGCCATGCCGGTCAGGGCCTGCAGCATCGGGGCGGCCAGCGGATCGTTGGTGTGGGCCATGCCGGCCCACAGGTAGGTACGGATGGCGTCGTAGCTGCCCAGGTCGCCCTTGATGGGGTCGACCACGAACAGGCCGCTGGCGGGCGAGGCGCCGCGATAGGCGACCCAGTCGGCCACGTAACCCTTGGGGCTGACGGCGGCCAGCAGGGCCGCCGTGTTGTCGGCGATCCGGGCCCAGGGACCCGACGGCGAAACCGTGGCCAGCCGGCGCAGCAGCGGCAGCGGCAGGTAGCTGGGATTGATCTGCCAGAGCGAGTCCGGCCGCGCGAAGCTGCGGCGGCCGGGAAGCAGCATGGGCCCGAGGCCGGGCAGCTCGACGGTCTCCTCGGCCTCGATGCGGGCCAGGAGGGCCCGCGCGTCGCGCAGGTAGTCGTCGCGGCGCCATCTCTCGCCGGCCTCGAACAGCGCATACGCGAACCAGAGGTCGGCGTCCGAGGCGGAGTTGTCGTCCAGCACGCCCCAGGTGCCGTCTTCGCGCTTGCCCCAGTACCACGCGGGCAGCCGGGCGCCGATGTCGCCGCCGGCCAGGTTGTCGACGGCCCAGCGCCACATCCTGTCGAAGGCGGCCGGATCGTTGGCGACCAGGGCGAAGAACATGCCGTAGGATTGCCCTTCGGACGAAGAGTGCAGGCGCGGCGTGCTGGCGTCCAGTACCCGGCCGTCGGGCTGGATGAAGTGCGTCCCGAATGCCTGCCACAGCGGCCACGCTGGCGCGCACGCGTCCGGGCCGGCCGCGCGGGCGGCCGCCGGCCCGGCCAGCGCGAACGACAGCGCCGCCGCCATGGCGGCCAGGCGCCATGATGGCCGCCCGATAGCTGGGTACGCCTTCATCTGGCCACCGGCATCGCTCAGGCGTTCAGGCGGCGGGCCGCCCGGGCGCGAAGCGCGATGTAGACCAGGATGCCGAGCAAGCCGATGCCGAGCACCGCAAGCAGCAGCAGGATCCAGGGCTGGCGGGCAGCGTACCACTGGATGCTCTTGAAGAAGCCCAGCGATCCCACGTAGTAGGTCGGGCCCGAGACCAGCGAGTCGACCTGCTTGCCGCGCACGACGGACACGCTGCCCTGGATGAACTCGGTCCGGTCCTCGCCGATCAGCGCATCCACGGCTTCGGCCAGGCCTTCGGGACGGGTGGCCGAGATCGCGACCACGCTGCGGCCGCTGCGCAGGGGCGATTCGAAGCCCGCGAACACCACGCTGGCGCCGTCGGTGGTGAAGGACAGCGAATTACGCGCCTTGCCGGTGTCCTCGCGCGGGTTGGGAACGACCCAGTTCCAGGCCTGGTAGACCCAGTCCGACAGGCTGAAGCGGCGGCTGCCCTCGGCCAGCGAGACGGGCAACTGGCTGCTCCACTGCTTGAGCAGGGGCTGGTTGTCGCCCGAGGCGATCACCAGCAGGTCCTTGTCGGCCAGGCCGGAGACCTGCTCGGCGCGCGCGACCGTGACGTTCAGCGCGGGATAGCCGGTCGATTCCGACAGGCGGCCCAGCACGCCCAGATAGGCGCTGTATTCGGCCGTGCCCGCGCTGTCCGGGAGGATGATCGCGGTCTGCGACAGGTCGGCCATCCGGGTGAACGGGAAGCCGCTGTTGTGGAACACGGCCAGGTCGGGTAGGGCCATGTAGTGCTTGAAGCCGGAGATGTCGATGGTGGAATCCGGTTCGATCGCGCCGCGGACGTTGTCGATGATCACGTCACGGCACTGGCCTTCCTTGATGTAGTCGTACTGGTAGCGGAACTGCAGCCGCGAGCGCGGCGGCATCAGCTGCAGCGGCAGCTCCATCTGCGCCCGCACGGGAATGCTGCTGTCCGTCTGGAGCTTGGCCAGCAGGCCTTCGCCGCCGTTCAGGCGTTCGATCGACGGCAGCGGGAACGACTTCACCAGTTGGTCGTTCACGCCGAGGGTCATGGTCGAGCTGGTCGACAATTGCTGGGGCGTATAGCGATACCGCAGGTCCAGTGGAATGCCGCTCTCGCGCCAGCCGAACAGATCGGGCGGCAAGCGCAGATCGACCGGAATGGTGGGAGGCGCGAAGCCCGAGACGTTCAGGCTGGTGGGCGGCACCAGTTCGCCGAACTTGACCGGACGGTCGCTGCGCAGCCAGTTGGGCGCGTCATAGGGCTTGCGCGGTTCGAGTTCCGCCAGTTGCGTGATGACCGCGCGCTGGCCGGTCAGCGCCTTGCTGCCCGTGACCACGGCCTGGGCGGCGCGCTTGAGTTCCTTGGCATCGCGGCCGCCCAGCACCAGCAGCTTGCCGTACATGTCGTTGGGGTTGGGGATCAGGGTGACGCTCGGCCCGCTGGGGGCGGGCAGGTCGAGCCCGCCCGAGCGCAGCTCGCCGGTGGTCAGCAGGATGGCGTTGCCCTTGGCGGGCAACTGGTTGACGGCGGTCGGGAAGCGCGCGCCGCGGTAGCTCGCCAGCGCCCCGAACCACGACGACAGGATGCCGGCCGCCTCCAGGGTGGTGTTGTCTGGCGCGGCGGCGAATACGAAGGGCAGCGCCAGCGGCCGGCTGTCGCGCCGGTCGAAGAAGGGCAGCGGCAGGATGGACAGGTCGTTGGCCAGCACCAGCGGCGTGACCGTGAGTTCCAGCGTGCTGCGGTTGCTGATATTGGCCCACAGGCTCGAGTGCAGGGGATCCTCGCACTCCATGGTGTAGTGGCCGATGAGCTGCACGTTCAGATTGTTGAACTGCGTGACGAGCTGCGAAGGCAGGTTGACCACCGTTTCCTTGGGCTCGCCCGCGCTTTCCTTGGGCACCGGCACCGAGGCCGCGACTTCGCCGTTGACCAGCACGTTGATGTGCGACAGGTCGGCCAGCAGCGCGGGCGAATAGGTGTAGCGCAGGCGCAGTTGCGCCGAGGACACGACCTCGTCGGCGCGGATGTCGAAGGGCAGGCTGAAGCTGCCTTCCACCCCGCGGATCACCATGGGCGTGCCCGCGCCGAGCTGCTTGAGCGTGACGCCATAGGTACGGCCACCCGACACCAGTTGCTCGGGCTTGGCGGGCGCCTCGCCGCCGGCCGGGGCCGGCTGGGTGGCGGCCTGCAGCGGCAGCGAGTTCAGCAGCAGCGCGGCGGCCAGCATCGCCGCGAGCGGCCTGGCCGACGGCGCATAGGCGCGCTTGCGCGGAAGATTTCTGGTTGTTGTCATCGATTCTTCATCCTGGTTTGGATAGGACGGGCTTGCAGCCGGGCGCGCAGGGCCTGGCCTCCGTGTAGGGCGAGTTGCTTCATGCCGAGCACACCGATGCGCACGACCTCGCGCAGGCCGACCAGCGGCGCGTCCGGCGTGTTCTGGCCCCAGTTCTCGGCCCAGGTGTCGGCGCGCGCGAATGTCATCTCGGCCATTTCCACCTGCTGTTGCAGCGTCAGCGATTCGAAGCGCAGGCCCAGGTGGTGGTCGGTCGAGAACACGATGGTGGCGGGAAAGATCCGCTGCTCGGTGCCGCGGAACAGGGCCACGTGCAGTTCCTGCCCGATCTCCAGCCGTTCCAGTTCCGGCGGCAGCTGGATGCCCAGGCCGGTCGCGGAATAGTCGGTAGTGCTGCACGCGACGGTCTTGCCGTTCGGCAGACGCAGCATGGCCGGGATCTGCGCGGCAACGCGGGGCTGCGAGCGGAACTGCCGTTCCTCGCGGGCGACGGCGATGCTCGCGCTGGTGATGATGATGTTGTAGAGAGTCCAGGCCAGGTTGATTGCCAGGGTGAACAGGCCGCCCGAGTCATAATCGACGACGGCCAGCGAGATCAGGCCAGCGATCAGGCCGGCGATGTTCAGGGCCAGCAGCACGAGGTAGGGCTTGGCCATGTCCCAGTCGAACCAGGCCTGGCCCTGGGCGCCGCCCTTGGCCGTGACGTTGAACTTGCCCAGCTTGGGGTTGATCAGGGCCAGCAGTGCCGGCCGCATGATGTACCACGCCAGCACCGATTCGTAGACCTCGTTCCAGAACGAGTGGCGGAAGCGCCCCTGCATCCGCGAACTGGTCAGGTTGGCGTGGATCAGATGGGGGAAGGCATACAGCGTGATCATCAGCGCCGATGCCTGGAACACGTGCGCGCCGAAGAACAGGAAGGCCAGCGGCGCGGTCAGGAACACCAGTCGCGGCAGGCCGTAGAAGAAGTGCAGCATGGCGTTCAGGTAGCACATGCGCTGGCTCAGGCTCAGCCCCTTGCCGAACAGCGGGTTGTCGACGCGGAAGATCTGCGCCATGCCGCGCGCCCAGCGCACGCGCTGGCCGATGTGGCGGGACAGGTTTTCCGTCGCCAGGCCGGCCGCCTGCGGGACGGCCAGGTAGGCCGTGTTGTAGCCGGCGCGGTTCAGCTTGAGGGCCGTATGGGCGTCCTCGGTCACCGTCTCGGTGGCGATGCCGCCCACTTCCTCGAGCTGGCTGCGGCGCAGGACCGCGCACGAGCCGCAGAAGAACGCCGCGTTCCAGAGGTCGTTGCCGTCCTGGACCAGGCCGTAGAACAGCTCGCCTTCGTTGGGTACCGCGCGGAAGGTGTGCAGGTTCTTCTCGAACGGATCGGCCGAGAAGAAATAGTGGGGCGTCTGCAGCATCGCCAGCTTCGGATCCTTCAGGAACCAGCCTATGCAGACCTGCAGGAAGGAGCGGGTGGGGATGTGGTCGCAGTCGAACACGGCCACGTACTCGCTGCTGGTCAGCTCCAGCGCCGCGTTCAGGTTGCCGGCCTTGGCCGATTCGTTGTTGCTGCGCGCGATGTAGCCCACGCCCAATTCGGAGCAGAAGTCCTGGAACTCCTTGCGGCGGCCGTCGTCCAGCACGAAGATGTGCAGGCGGTCGGCCGGCCAGTCCAGCGACACGGCGGTCAGCACCGACTGCTTCACCACGTCCAGCGGCTCGTTGTAGGTCGGGATCAGGATGTCCACCGAGGGCCAGGTCGCCGGGTCGGCGGGCATCGCGGCCGGCAGCCGGCGCAGCGGCCAGATGGTCTGCAGATAGCCCAGCAGCAGCACCGACAGGGCGTAGATCTCGGCCAGCAGCAGGCCATAGCCGAAGGCGATGTCCAGCCAGGTCTGGAAGTCCAGCGTCGAGGTCAAACGCCAGTACATGTAGCGCAGCGACATCGTCGCCGACAGCAGCACCATCAGTACCGTCGGCAGGCGTCCCGCGACGTTGCGCAGCACCAGCGCGGCCACCAGGGCCGCCAGGGACACCAGCAGCTGCGGCAGCGCTTCCAGGGGGGCGGTGATGACGACGGCAAGGCTGAAGCAGGCCACGGCGGCCAGCACGATCCGGACGAGCCGGTGGCTCCACAGCGGCAGGGCGGCCAGGCGGTCGGCGCGTGCGTCGGCTGGCGCCTGGTGGGAGGTGGGGACGGCTGGCGGCAGCGGACTCACGCCGGTCTCCTGCGGGGCTGGCTCGGCTTCATGGATCAGTTCCTGAGCAGGCGCTGGAACAGCGCGGGCATCGCTCGGGGATCCGGCCGGCCATCGTCGGCGTAGCCGCGCAGGCGTGCGAAGATCCCCGCGACAGGCTCGTCCGCGTCCGCGGACGGGGCCGGCGGGGGCGAAGCCGGGACCGGCGCGGCGGCCTGCGCCGGGACGGGTTGGCCGGCGTCCGGGCTCGCGGCCGGCTCCTGCGTCACGGGCGTCTCATCGGCGGCGTGGAAGCGGGTGGGTGGGACGTACACGGTGGGCGGCTCCGCCGCCTGTTCGCCCGCGTCGCTGCCGATGGCTGGCACCGTGCGGCGCTGGGCCAGGGCGGGCCAGCGGCTCACGGCGGGCAGCGCCGGTGGCGTGGCGGGCTGGGGCGTATCCCCCGCCTCGGGATGATTGGTCGTATCCATGGCCACCTCAGGCCGCGGCGGGCGATCCCAGGCGCAAGCCTATGCCGCTGATGCCGTCGAAGTCGGAAATCTGGGAAACGCGCAGCCTGTCGCCGGCGCCCAACTGCTCGAACCACTGCTGGTAGACGCCCTCCAGGAACGAGGGCGTCCAGTCCAGGGCCTCACGTCCCAGGGCGGCCTCGAGGGGGGCGCAATAGTGCTGCAGGCGCAGGTGGTCGGTCTGATCGGTGATCTCGACCCAGCCCCAGTCCAGGCGCGTCCAGATCTGGCTCATGGCCAGCTGGATGTCGTCCAGGGTCGTGCAGGCCGGCACGGGCAGCTCGCGCCCGAAGCGGCCGCCCACGCGGCGCATGAAGGTGCGCAATTCGGCGGCCGAGAATTTTTCGGCCAGTTCCTGCCCGGTCGAGAGCAGGAAGACCTTCCACTGCGCCGCGACCTGGCGGCCGGAAAGATAGCTGATGACGGAAGAAGTAGCGTCCATGGGAGTCCTTGTCATGGGTAATCGTTTCGTCCGCACGTGCCAATGCACGACGCTTCCGGACGCGAGTGCGAACGGAATGCGAAGGAATACGGATACGGGTAACGGCGCCCCCGAGGGGCGGGACAAGGCCTCAGTGGGCCGGGGGGATTCGCTTCATAGGGTCTTACGCCCATTCTGGCAAGGCGGAGCTACGTGTTTCCGGCACGTATTCTTGAAGCATGACCTTGCGTCTTGAGGTCTTCCCCAGGGTAAATCAGGGGAGACAGTCGGAATTTAGCCTAGATGCATGACCCACGCAATGTTTTGTTGCGTTGGTTTCATCCTTGTTTATGTTGTTCATCTGCATCATATGAAGACCCCCGCCGAGGGGCGGGTGCATCGTGGAACGACAGTTCCACGCCGACGCGGACACCCTGTTGCACACGGCTGATGGCGTGCCTGAGCAGGGCCCGGTAGTGGCCGCCGCCGCCCCGCGCCGGCCGGGCCGCCGTGGCGATGATGGCCGCGTCGCCGAGCCCGAGCGGCAGCACCATGGGACGCGATTGCATGCGTGGCCGTTGCTCCGTCATCACGAATTCGCCGCCCTGGAAGTCCCGGCCCGCCTCGGACAACAGTGCCACGACCTGCAGCGGAAACACGTGTTCGCCGTCGTTGCGCTGGTGCAGCGGCACGTGATCGCCCGCGCGCAGCCGGCTCAGGTACGACTGCGGCCAGCCCTGTCCCGCGCGCCGGTTGCGCTGGAGGAACGCATCCAGGCTCCCGGGATAGCTGCCGTCGCTGCCCAGCAGCGCGTTCCAGCGGTTGGCGATGACGGCCAGGCGGGGATAGAACGTGGCGCGCCACTCGGCCCACGGCGCCGGCAGTGGCTGGCCGAAATGCAACCATTCCCCGTGGCCGGGCTTGCCGAACGCCGGCGCGGCTGGCATGGCCGCCGTCCGGCGGGCCAGGTCGCGTGCGGCCTCCGGGGCCAGCAGGCCCGGCAGCAGCGCCTGGCCTTCCTGGTCCAGCCGGTCGGCAATGTCGGTCCAGTCCAGACGGTCGATGGCGGCGATGGATGCATGCATGGATGCGGCCCCGGGTCAGAACCCGGGAAGCGCCGCGGTTTCCGCGGCGGCGGACTGCGGGAGGATCGCTTTCTCGTGTTCCAGCAGCCAGCGCTTGCGGGGCAGGCCCCAGGCATAGCCCTTGAGATCGCCGCTGCTGGCGATGACCCGATGGCACGGCACGATGAGGGCGATGGGATTGGCGCCGTTGGCCGCGCCGATCGCGATGGCCGCGCGCGGATCGTCGAAGCCCAGTTCCCGGGCCAGTTTGCCATAGCTCGTGGTCGTGCCGGCCGGGATGCCGCGCAGCGCGGCCCAGACCCGGCGCTGCAGCGGCGAGCCGGCCGTTTCCGTCGGCAGGGCGTCGAGCGCGTCCAGCGCGCCCGCGAAATACCGGGCCAGGGCCTGCGCGATTCCGGCGGGCGCGGGGGCCTCGGTCAGCTCGACACTGCCGTAGTGTTCGCGCAAGCCCCGATGCAGGTGCGCTTCATGGTCGGCGAAATCCAGCGCGCGCACGATCCGCCGCGCGTCCGTGACGAGCAGCATGCCGCCCATGGGCGACTCGATGCGGCTCAGGAAAAACCGGGAAGAGGGGGTGTTCATGGCGCAGCACTCGCTTCGTTGAAGGTGAGGCCAGTGTAGGAACACGGGCGCGGCCCGGCACTCCGCTCCTTGCGGTCGAATTCGCGGGATGGCTGGGCGCCGTCAGTCCGGGTGGGGGCTCGGGCGAAGACGGCTGAACCGCTGTTCGGTGACTCTCGCCCCCCATTGTTCGCCTTCCGACTCTTGTACCAGGCGAAAGCCGAACGACTCATACAAATGGCGCGCCGCGTCCAGGCCCTTGAACGTCCAAAGACAGGTCTCCTGGAAACGGTCGTCCACGAACCGCATCGCGCGAGACATCAGCTCCCGTCCGACTCCCGTGCCGCGCAGCGTGTCATCGACGATGAACCACCGCAGATGGGCGATGCCCGACGCCGGATTGCCGTCGATGGCCAGGGAGGCCAGGGTGCGGCCGTTCTCCACATGAAGCCACAGGGCCTTGCCGTCGCCGGGCAGCGCTTGCGCAAAAGCGGCCAGTTCCGTGGCCACCTTGTTCTCGAAGAAGACGCCGAAGCCCCAATGCTCCGAATAGAAGCGCGCGTGAAGGCTGGCGACATCGCCGATGCAGCCTGGGTGGTAGCCTTCGTGGATGCCGCTGAAGTCGTTCCTGGCCGGCGTGCCGGCGCCCTGGGCCAGGGCATCCGCATACTGGGCCAGCGCGCGGACGAGGGCCTGCTGGTCGGCCGGAACGATGCGCTGCAGCGCATCCGACACCTGGGCCGTGGCGAACCGGTCGATCTTCCGGCGCAGCGCCTGCCCCGCGGGAGTCAGGTGCAGCGCCGCCGAGCGTCCGTCATCTTCGGCGGCCTGGCGCCGGAGCAGGCCGCCCGCCTCGAGCCGGGCCAACTGGCGGCTCGTGTTCGACTTGTCCAGTTTCAGGAGATGGCCGAGATCCTTTGCATGGATCCCGGGCGCGGCGCCGATTTCAAGAATGGCGTGGACCGCCGACGGCGCCAGATCCGTGTCCGCCAGCGTGGTGCGCATGAAACCGAGTTCCCGGACCAGCTTGCGGGAGAACTCGCGGAGCTCCTGGATGACCGAGTCCGCGGGAAGAGGGGGCGCTGCCATGGGTTCCATGGATTCTTGTTCCGGAGTTGCGTAGCGCAACAAATATAGTTGCGCTACGCAACACGGTCAAGAGGCCTGGGGCGGAGGTCAATTCGAGTTGAACTTGCCCTCGAGGGTGTATTTCCGTTTCGGGATCTTCTCGCGCGCCTCGTTATTGGATCCTGAAACGAAGATGACGTTGATGGAGTCGATGGGCTCCAGTTGGATCGAATAGGCGTCGCCGACCTCACTGGTGTCGGTGGCTTCGACAATGATGGCCTGGGCGAGCCCGGAGTAGCCCGCGCCTTGTTTCATGACAAGCGTGTAGTTGATTCGATTCCGGTCCTCGTCGACGCCGGAGGCTTGCCAGAGCGGCTCGGGGATCTGGTAGTTCCTGTGGGTGATCAGCTCGACGATCAGGCTTGGGGTGCAATCGTTGACGGCAAGCGGCTCGCCCTTGAACCGGGCCGTGTCGATGCGTACCGTGAACTTGCGGCTTCCCCCGTCGTCGCGATTGACGAACGAGCAATACGTCGCGCCGGACGCGGTGCCGCAAGACAGCACGGCCGCCCCGAGCAGGGCGAGCCGGGCGAGGCGCCGACGATGGAAGATCCTGCTGTCCGAGTCCATGGCGGCGCGGCCCTTGTTAGTATGTCCACACCTCATGGTATGAACCGCCATCCGGCGAGTCATCCTCCAAATGTGGTAGTCCCCGCCGAAACGAAAAAACCCGCGAGCGCGGACGCTCGCGGGTTTCGAAGCAGCGTCCCGGGCGGACCCGGGACCAGCGGCAGGGCTTCTTAGAAGTCCATGCCGCCCATACCGCCCATGCCACCCATGCCGCCGGGGGCGGGAGCAGCGGGCTTGTCTTCGACCAGCTCGACCACGGTGGCTTCCGTCGTCAGCAGCAGCGAAGCGACCGAGGCGGCGTTCTGCAGGGCGGTGCGGGTGACCTTGGTGGGGTCCAGCACGCCGGCTTCGACCATGTCGCCGTATTCGCCGGTGGCGGCGTTGTAGCCGTAGTTGCCCTTGCCGTTCAGCACGTTGTTGACGATGACGCTGGGCTCGTCGCCGGCGTTGGCGACGATGGTGCGCAGCGGCTCTTCAATGGCGCGCAGGACGATCTTGATGCCGGCGTCCTGGTCGGCGTTGGCACCCTTGGTGTCCTTGATGGCTTGCTTGGCACGCAGCAGGGCCACGCCGCCTCCGGGCACCACGCCTTCTTCCACCGCGGCACGCGTGGCGTGCAGGGCGTCTTCGACGCGAGCCTTCTTTTCCTTCATTTCGACTTCGGTGGCAGCGCCGACCTTGATCACGGCAACACCGCCGGCCAGCTTGGCCACGCGCTCTTGCAGTTTTTCACGGTCGTAGTCCGAGGTCGCTTCTTCGATCTGGGTGCGGATCTGCTTGACGCGGGCCTCGATGGCCTTGCTGTCGCCGGCGCCGTCGATGATCGTGGTGTTTTCCTTGGCCACTTCGATGCGCTTGGCCTGGCCCAGCTCTTGCAGGGTGGCCTTTTCCAGCGACAGGCCGGTCTCTTCCGAGATCACGGTGCCGCCGGTCAGGATGGCGATGTCTTCCAGCATGGCCTTGCGGCGGTCGCCGAAGCCCGGAGCCTTGACGGCGGTGGTCTTCAGGATGCCACGGATGTTGTTGACGACCAGGGTGGCCAGGGCTTCGCCATCGACGTCTTCAGCGATGATCAGCAGCGGGCGGCTCGACTTGGCGACTTGTTCCAGGACGGGCAGCAGTTCGCGGATGTTGCTGATCTTCTTGTCGTGGATCAGGACGTAGGGATCGTCCAGGGCCGCGACTTGCTTGTCGGGGTTGTTGATGAAGTAGGGCGACAGGTAGCCGCGGTCGAATTGCATGCCTTCGACGACGTCCAGTTCGTTTTCCAGCGACTTGCCGTCTTCGACGGTGATGACGCCTTCCTTGCCCACTTTTTCCATCGCGTCGGCGATGATCTGGCCGATCGACGAATCGCTGTTGGCCGAGATCGAGCCGACCTGGGCGATTTCCTTGCTCGACGAGCAGGGCTTGCTGATCTTCTTCAGTTCTTCGATGGCGGCGGCGACGGCCTTGTCGATGCCGCGCTTCAGGTCCATCGGGTTCAGGCCGGCGGTCACGTACTTCTGGCCTTCGTGCACGATGGCCTGGGCCAGCACGGTGGCGGTGGTGGTGCCGTCACCGGCGTTGTCGCTGGTCTTGGAAGCCACTTCCTTGACGAGCTGGGCGCCCAGGTTCTCGAACTTGTCCTTCAGTTCGATTTCCTTGGCGACGGACACGCCGTCCTTGGTGACGGTGGGGGCGCCGAAGGAGCGCTCCAGAACCACGTTGCGGCCCTTGGGACCGAGGGTGACCTTGACGGCGTTGGCGAGGACGTTCACGCCGCGGACGACGCGGGCGCGGGCGTCATCACCGAACTGGACTTGTTTGGCAGCCATTTACGAAATTCCTTGGATAGTGTGTTGAATGCTGGGGGATCGGACAGCGGGCCGCGAGGCTTACTGGATCACCGCCAGGATTTCTTCTTCACGGATGACGAGCAGTTCGTCGCCGTCGACCTTCACGGCCTGGCCGGCGTACTTGCCGAACAGGACCTTGTCGCCGACCTTGACGTCGACCGGCAGCACTTTGCCGTCTTCGGTCTTCTTGCCCGGGCCGACGGCCAGCACTTCGCCTTGGTCGGGCTTTTCGGCCGCGCTGTCGGGGATGACGATGCCGGACGCGGTTTTACGCTCGTTGTCCAGGCGCTTGACGATCACGCGATCGTGCAGGGGACGGAGGGCCATACAAACTCCTGATGTTCGAAGTTGACGTCTATTTGTCAGAAAAAGAGGCTGGAAAGCCGCATTTGGCCGATGCCACGCCGTAACGCGGCACCTCGGCCGGTTGCCGGAGGCCTGGACGCCGCGTGGGCGGCGTTGTTAGCACTCTCTGCAATCGAGTGCTAATTATAGGGATGGCATGGAGGGCTTTCAAGGGGGGTGGGTATTCGGGAGAGCCCTTACCCGGACCTTCTTGTCCCATGGGCATTGCGGTCCGATGTTCCGCCCTGCGAATAAAGCCCGCGGGACATACTTGCCGCCTCACGGATTCATGGGCACGGAAGGGGCAATGGGGGTCAATTGGAACGAGGGCATGATGCGCTGGGCACCTCATGTCGATGCGGCCGGCCGGGTCTATCCACTGACTCACCTGCATCCTTTCCGGTATGAGTTGCCCATCAGCGACCAGAGGCGCGTCGAAATCCGCGTGGCATTCGCCATGCACTGTTTCACGCGCGCGCGTGCAGGGAGTGGTGGCCATTCACAGCTTTATAAGGATGAGCGCGAAACGCGCTGCTTCTGTCCCGGTCGTTATGCTTTGTCCCCACGATTGCCGACGATTGCGCGTGAATTGGCCACTCGCAGGTGCGGCTACGCCAAGAATGAGAACTATGTGACGGTAGACGTGCCTGTCACTGAGGGGAAGACCGCGCTGTATGGCGTGTTTTTCAACGTCCTCAGGGTCAAGGATTCAGCCGGTCCGGCAGTGTTGCTGACCATCCAGAGCGCCTATGAACTGGCCTTGAGCCGGCAATTGTCCATGCGGGGCTCCATCAAGTTCACACGGCTGGTCGAACTGACGCTGCAGGGCGTCAAGCCTCGGCCTCCCAGGAGCTGAAAAAGCGAAGGCCCCCGAAGGGGCCCCGTAGTCTGGCTGTCTGTTGCCTCCGCTTTTGGCGGAACCGCTTGCGCGGCAGTCAACGCTTTTGCCCTTAGGCTCACCAGCTATTGCGTTGTCGTCATTATTGCTCGAATTCGAGCAATGGGCAATCGTCCGTGCGAGCCCGCCCCGCCTCAAGCCCCGCTACGCGAGGTCATTCGCGTGGCGGCCGCCAGGAAGCGCGAGAACCAGGATTGCTGGATCGGGTGGATGACCGCGCGCAAGGCGCGGCTGTAGTCCAGCGTCAGGCCGGGGGTCCAGGCCATGATCTGGGCGCGCTGGCGCACCTGCGCGGCGATCCACAGTTCGGGCATCAACAGGGTGCGCAGCACCTGCCGCACGCTCCGGCTGCGGTCGTCCAGCACGCCGTCCAGCGCGGACTCCAAGGCATACGAAACCGAGCTGGAGCAGTTGCGCCGCGTGAGGTTGTAGATCTCCTGCCCGCGGTAGCGCAGCCAGAAGGCCTCGAGCTTCTGGTGGTCGTAGCGGTCGAATTTGACCTGCCAGTTCGACGGACACCAGGCCTTGGACTCGGTCGCGTAGTCGGGTTGGAACTTGCCCGGGACGTCGTTTTCCTTGACCGCTTTCAACAGATTGAAGAACTCGGACGGCGAGCGGTCGATGTCCACCGCGGGATACAGGCTGATGTAGGTTGACGGCGGCACTTCCATGGCGGCGTGCCCGGTCGAGATCACGCCCTGTACGTCGACGGCGGCGATGTAGCGGTTGAACACCGGCCGCGAAACGGTCTTGTCCTTGGCCGAGCCCTCCGGCGTCCAGACGTGGACGGTCAAGGGACCGCCGGGGGCCGGCTGCCGCGCGGGCGGCGGCGCATCGGCGTTCGTCCCGCGCAGGTCCACGGGCGCCAGCAGGTCGAACATGGACGACTGCTCGCTCAGTTTCCGGGCCCTGGCAGCCACCCGCATGGTGTTGAGGCCGGCGACCAGCATGGTGATGCCGATGAAGTACGAGACGGTGCCGGCATAGTGGGTGGGGTAGGGCTGGAACAGGAACAGGCCGAACAGGACCTGGGCGCAGCCGCCCGCCGCGGACAGGCGCCAGCGGTCGTAGCGCAGCACCCAGGCCGAGGCGACCTGGAAGACGCCCAGCACGAAGTAGGTCAGGCCCAGGATGATGGCCAGCAGCAGGTTGCTGATGGAGCCACCGGCCAGGATCAGCAGGGCGACCAGCAGGAAGATGCCGCCCTTGAAGGCCAGCACCGCCTTCTGGGCGCCCAGGCCGCTGCCGGCGACCGTCAGCGTGACCAGGCTTTCCACCAGCAGCAGCGCGCCGAAGAGCGTCAGCGGGAAGTAGCGCACGCCGTCCACGGCGTCCAGGACGATGACCGCGCCCAGGGCGGCCCAGACGAGGCCGACCAGGATGAGCAAATGGATGTTCCTGCGGACGAAGCCGGCGCCGAACAGAAGCAGGGCGAGCTGGATCATGGGTTCCCTTATGCGCCGTGGTGCGCCGTGGGCAGCCGCCAGCTGCCGATGATGAAGGCGCCGTCGGGCCCCATCATGGCCCCCCGGTTCAGGTCGATGACGGTGGTCCACTGGTCGGGCGCGGTCGCCAGGCGGAACGGGAACGGGCGGTCCAGCCCGGGCGTCCCGTCGGTGGCGCGCAGGCGTTCCCGCAGGCCCTGACGGTCGTCCGGATGGACCTGCCGCAGCACTTCGTCCAGCGTCCCGGGGCCGGGGCGGTCGTCGGGCGGCGCATCCCAGACGATGGTGCCCGAGGCGAGATCCAGCCGGTACAGGGTCTCGCGGCCGTCGGCGCTGGCGGTGCGCTGGCGCAGGATGCCGCGGGTGAGCATTCGCACGAAGACCTGCAGCATGGCGACCGAGACCAGATAGCACTGGACCAGCAGCAGGGGTTCGCCCGGCAGGAAGCCGCGCAGGAAGAAGGGGCCGCGCCCGGCGTTGGAGTGGTAGATGACGATGGCCGCCATGGTCAGCACGGCCAGCGAGCCCATGCGGTTGCCGCCGCCGAGCGTCGCCACGGTGGCCAGCGCCAGCGGGATGCAGGCCAGTCCCATCAGCAGCGGTGCCTGGGACGTGGACGGGCGATGCACGCCGAACACGTACCAGGTCATGGCCGCCAGCAGCAGCCAGGCGGCGATGCCCACGATGCGGCCGATCGGCCCGGGCGGAGCCTCGACCGTGCGAAAGCCCATGAATCCCATCAGCACCGAGACGCCGAACAGCACGCCGGTCACGGTGGCCGCCCACCATATCCAGGCCAGGTCGGAGACGGCTTCCCACAAGATTTCGTGCTTGATCAGCGCCAGGCCCGCGCTGCCGGCCACCGCGGCGAGGGCGCTGACCACGAAGGTGACGGCCACCCATCCGAGCACCGCGTGCAGGTCGTCCCGGCCCTGGGCGTAGCGCTGCGAGAGCCAGGCGATGCCGAGCGTGGAGACGAGCGACAGGCCGGCGAGCCAGGCCGAGGGGACCAGGGGATGGCCGGTCAGCGCGGACAGGCCGAGGTCGGCGGCGAACAGCGCGGCGACCAGGGGGGCCCAGGCGGCGCGCGGCATGGCGAAGAAGGCGGCCACGGCGACGCCGGCCGGGAACCAGACGAAGGAGACCTGGGTGACGGGGTCGTCCAGAGCGAACGACAGATGGGCGCAGGCTACATAGAGTGCGGCCCAGAGCGCGATGCGTCCAAGCAGGCTGGCGAAAGGCATGGCGGTTCCCGGTGATTGTTCTTGTGGCCGTCGAAGCGGCTTTGCCCAGGCGGAAGTATAAGGAAAAAAGATGACACGGCCGTTCAACGGCCGGGGTTTTCCACCTTCTGCAATTCATGGTTGCCGGCCAGCGGGCCCTGGGGACGCGTGCCGTCCATGTAAAGCTGGATGAGCCGTCCCTCGGCCACGAAATACTGCCGTCCGTCCCCGGCCTGGTCCAGGGTGATGCGTGTGCCGTCGGGCTGCCACGTGAAGCTGCCCTCCACGCGGTCGGCGCGCGGTTGGCGGTCGAGATACTGGGTCTCCAACTCGTAGCGGCCATCCTGGCGCAGTGTGAGCCGGGTCCGGATGCCCGGGCAGTCGGCGCAGGGAAGCGTGCCCTCGTAGACGCCATTCCAGTCCAGCGCGTTGCGGGCGTTGTGCCCGTCCGCGACGGGAGCGGCGGCGGGCGTGTCGTGTTCCCTGGGCGGCGCGTCGCAGCCGGCGATGAGCACGGCGGCAAGGCACGCGAAGGCGGCGGTCTTCATGATGGCTGCTCCGGTTGCCGGCGCTCGCGCGGGGCGCGGCGCTTCCCGCCAACGGTAGCAGGCGACGGCGCCCGCGCCGGCAACCGGATGTAAGGGGGCTCAGAACAGCGAGCGTTCCAGGGCGTGGTCCTTGGCGTCGGGGTCGAGCACCGCCTGGTTCCGGCCGCGCGACTTGGCCGCATACAGCGCCGCGTCGGCGCGGCTGATCAGTTCCTCCAGCGAGGTGCCGGAATGCGGGAAGACCGCGATCCCCGCCGAGGCGCCGACCTTGGGCGAGACGCCCGGATAAGGTTCGGACAGCACCGCCACCAGGCTGTTGGCCACGGTCTCCGCGGCGGCGGGGCCGGCGCCGTCCAGCAGTACCATGAACTCGTCGCCGCCGTAGCGCGCGACCACGTCGGAATGGCGGATGGCGTCGGCCATGCGGCGTGCGGCGATCTGCAGCACGGTGTCGCCCGTGCCGTGGCCGTGGACGTCGTTGACGGTCTTGAAATGATCGAGGTCGATGGCCACCAGCGCGAGCGACGCCTGGGACCGCTGCGCGGCCGCGATCGCGCGGCGGGCCAGTTCCGCGAACAGGACCCGGTTGCTCAATTGGGTGAGCGGGTCGTAGTAGGCAAGCTGGCGCGCGTGCTCGAGCGTGTCGGCGGCATGCTCGATGGCCTCGGCCACCGCCGCCGTTTCCTTGAAGTGCGGCGGCGCCACGCCGATGCGATGGCCGGCGCCCAGCGCCAGGGCGGGTTCCACGAGGTTGCCCACCGCCTGTTCGATACGGCGCGCCAATCGATAGGCCAGGCCCAGGCCGAGCAGGATGGCCAGCAGACCGCCGCCGGCCACCCAGGTCATGGAGCGATAGAGATCGGCCGTGAACGCGGCGGTGGGGGCGCCGACGACGACGACCCACGGTGTCGTGGCCAGATGGCTGAACGCCGTCAATACCGGGATGCCTTCCTTGGTCAGGCTGGGCAGCGTGCCTTCATGCTGGCGCTGGACCGCGTCGGCCAGCGACGGCACGGCCCGTTCGCCGACGAAGCGCGTTTCTTCGCGCGTGCGGCCGAGTATGGTGGCGTCGCGGTCGAGCAGGGCCGCCACCCAGCCCTCGTCCAGCGCATGGCGGTTCATCAGGGCGCCCAGGCGGTCCGAGCTGAGGTCGGCGAACAGCAGGTAGCGGGCTTCCCCCTCGATCATGACCGGTACGCCCACGATGATGATGAGCCCGCGTCCGTGCTGCGGCGGCCCCAGCCTCGCCACCATGGGATGGCTGCCGCCGCTGGAGACGTGCGGCAGGTCCGGCAGCCGGGCGCGCGGCGGGAGCGTGCCGGGTGGGGCCGTGGAGGTATCGAGCACCTCGTTGCCGCGCAGGTCGGTCAGGACGTAGCGATCGATGTCCTGGTACTTGAGCGCCTCGATGGCCCGCTGTTGGAACGATGCCAGGTCGGCGCGAACCAGGTCGCTGGATCCGGCCAGCACGCGCAGGCCGGCACCGATGCCTTCAAGTTCCTGGTCCAGGTCGGCGGCCAGGCTGCGGGCGGTCAGGACGGTGGTTTCGTAGATGCGGGTCTTGCGCAGCGCGTAGGTCTCGTACACCGCGAGGCCTGCGACCAGCGTGGCGGGAAGCGTGCAGACGACGACCAGGGCGAGCAGGCCGATGCGTATCGAGATCGTTCCGCCGCGCCGGGCATGGCCGGCCGGCGTGTCGGATGAAGGGGACGGCGCTGGAACGGATGTCATCTGTCATGGAGCGGGACTGCGTGGCCCGCTGCCTTGTTTTTGCCCAGCCTAACATGCGAGCATCCGTTGCGAAATCCGGGCGGGCCTCAGGCGCCCAGGCCGTGCAGCCACAGACGCAGTCCGTCCCAGGTACGGCCGAACCACGATGCTGCCTGCACCGGCTGGAGGGCGACCAGCGGCAGGCGCCGGGCCGGTTCGCCCTCCACGCGCACTTCGAGTTCGCCCACGCGCTGTCCCGCCGCCAGCGGCGCGATCAGCGGCGAGGCCGGATGCAGGGTGCGTTCGATCCGTGCGCCCGGGCGTACGGTGATGTAGGTATCGCGCTGGAAGCCCATCGGCACGGTCGAGCGGGCGCCCTTCCAGACGCGCGGCGAGCCGACCGGGTCCCCGCCCGCATAGAGCCGCACCGTTTCGAAATTGCGGAAGCCCCATTCCAGCAGTTCGCGGCTCTGCCGGGTGCGGTCGCGGTCCGAGGCGGTGCCGACGACGACCGAGACCAGCCGCCGCTGGACGTTGCCGCTGGCGCGCCGGGCGGTCGCCACGAGGCTGTATCCGGCCGACTCCGTGTGGCCGGTCTTCATGCCGTCCACGCTGGCGTCCAGCCACAGCAGCCGATTGCGGTTGGGCTGCGTGATGCGGTTGTAGGTGTATTGCCGCGTGGCGTCGTAGGTGCCGGCCAGGTCGGGGAAGTCGCGCACGATCCGGACCGCCAGCACGGACAGGTCGCGCGCGGTCGAATACGTTTGCGGGTCGGGCAGGCCGTGCGGGTTGGAGAAGCGGGTCGAGGCCAGGCCCATTTCCCCGGCCTCCTGGTTCATGCGCGCGACGAAGGCCTCGACCGACCCGGCGACGCCCTCGGCCAGCGCGATCGCGGCGTCGTTGCCCGACTGCACCAGCAGCCCGTACAGCAGCTCGTCGATGGTGACCTGCTTGCCGGGTTCGAGGAACATGCGGGAGCTGCCCGGCGCCACCTTCCAAGCCCGCGTCGAGACCGTGACCCGCGTGTCGCGGGCCACGGCGTGGTCGCGCAGCGCCTGGAACACGACGTAGGCCGTCATCATCTTGGTGAGCGAGGCCGGCTCGATGCGCTTGTCCGGGTCGTGCGCGCCCAGCACCTGGCCGCTGGTCGCATCCAGGAGCAGCCAGGCGCGGGCGGACAGGGCGGGGGCGGGAACGGCGGCGGATGCGGGCTGGGCGTGGGCGGTGGCGGTGCAAAGGGCGCAGGCCAGCGCCGCCGCCATCTTCGATATGGGCATGTCTTAACGGATGTCGTGAGTGGGGGGGCGACCGGCGTCCGCGTTCCATCGGAAATAGGCCATGCGATCGCGCTCTTCAGCCAGGCGCAGCGCCCGCAGCCGCAAGAGATCCTTGCGGCCTACGAGGCCCACCAGCTTTCCGCCGGCGCGGTCGACGATGGGTACGCGCCCCACGCCCGCGAGCGCCATGCGGTCGGCCAACTGGCTGGCGAGTTCGTCCGGATAGGCGACCAGAAGTTCCCGGTCGGCCAGCAGTTCGCCCATGGGCTGATCGCGGTCTTCCTGTTCGACTGTCCAGGCCAGGCTGTCGGCGCGCGTGACTTCGCCCACCACCACGCCTTGCGCGTCGACCACGGGATAGCTGGTGTGGCGGCGCTCCAGCGTCGTGAAATGCTCGACGGCCTGGCCTACCGTCATCGACGCCGGCAGCGTTTCCACCTGCCGCGTCATCAGGTCGGCCACCCGCACGAGATCGAACGGATCCACGTGGTATTCGCGGGTGACGTGGTGGCCGCGGCGGGCGATCTTCTCGGTCAGGATGGAGCGCTTGAGCAGCAGCACCGTCACGCCGTAGGCGAACGCGCAGGCGGTGAGCACGGGCACCATCACGCCGAAGTTGCCGGTCAGCTCCACGGCGAACAGCGTGGCGGTGAGCGGCGCGCGCATGGTGCCGCCCATCATCGCCGCCATGCCCAGCAGGGCCCAGAAACCAGGCGCGGCTTCCGGCATGAAAGGCGCCGCCAGGGCGCCCAGCGCGCCGCCGAAGATCAGCAGCGGGGCCAGCACGCCGCCCGAGGTGCCCGAACCCAGCGCCACGGCCCAGATGACGACCTTGACCGCCAGCAGGAGCAGCACCGCGTGCAGCGCCAGGTCGCCGGCCAGCAGGTGGCGGATGTTGTCGTAGCCCACGCCCAGCGCGGCCGGTTCGATCAGGCCGCCCAGCCCGATGACGAGCCCGCCGATGGCGGGCCACCACATCCAGTGGAAGGGGAGCTTGGCGAAGCCGTCCTCGGCGGCGTAGACCAGTGTCGTCAGCACGCCCGACCCCAGGCCGGCGACGATGCCGAGCGCGGCGAAGGCCACCACGTGCGCGGCCGAGACGTCGACCGAACCGGCGTAGGGGAACAGCGGCGCGCCGCCCATCACGAGCGGGCGGACGGCGGCGGCGACCACCGCGGCCACCGCTACCGGCAGGAAGCTGCGGGGCTTCCATTCGAACAGCAGCAGTTCCACCGCCAGCAGCAGCGCGGCCACGGGCGTGCCGAAGATGGCCGTCATGCCCGCCGCGGCGCCGGCCACCAGCAGCGTCTTGCGCTCGGCCGAACTCATGTGGACCATCTGCGCCAGCAGCGAGCCGATGGCGCCGCCGGTCATGATGATCGGCCCTTCGGCGCCGAACGGGCCGCCGGTGCCGATCGACACCGCCGACGACAGGGGCTTGAGCACCGCCACCTTGGGCTGGATGCGGCTGCGGCCGATCAGGATGGCTTCCATGGCTTCGGGGATGCCGTGGCCGCGGATCTTCTCCGAACCGTAGCGCGCCATGAAACCGATGATGAGGCAGCCGATCACCGGCACGAACACGGTGGTCCAGCCCAGCGGCGTGCCGGCGATGGGCAGGTCTTCGAGCGACAGGCGGCCGTAGTAGGCGAGATTGGTGCACAGCGTGATCAGCCGCAGCAGCAGCCATGCGGCGCCGACGCTGCACAGGCCGATGACCGCGGCCAGGGCCATGAGCAGCAGGACTCGGCGGTCGGTCGTGAAATCGCCGAGCCGGGAAGAAGGAACGGAATGAGACATGATGAAGGGGGGGAAGGGAAGAGGCGCCCCGGACATGAGGCCGCCATATATATCGTACCACGACATATATTAGAATGTCCGGGTGAAGAAGACCGCTTCCCCGTCGCGCGCCGCGCGACCCAGCCTGTCGCCCGCCGACTATGCGCTGCTGGCCGAGTTCCGCTACGCCCTGCGCCGCTTCATCGCGTTCAGCGAGGACGCCGCGCATGCGATCGGCCTGGCGCCGCAGCAGCATCAGGCGCTGCTCGCCATCAAGGGCGCGCCGGGACGCGATGGGCTGTACGTGGGAGAGATCGCCGATCGCCTGCTGATCAGGCCGCATTCGGCCGCCGAGCTGGCCGGGCGGCTGGTGCGCATGGACCTGGTCGCGCGCATGGCGGATCCCGAAGACGGCCGCAAGGTGCGGCTGGTGCTGACGGCACATGCCGAGCAACTGTTGGAGGAGCTGTCGGCGGCGCACCTGGAGGAACTGCGGGCGATCAAGCCGCTGCTGACGCGGCTGCTCGCGCGCTTCGACGACGGCGAAACGGGCTGAACGCCCCCGCCCGTCAATCCTTGGCGGACGTGCGGCGCAGCCGCCGGATGCCGGCGTGTCCCAGGACGAAATCCATGAAGGCCTGGGCCGCCGGCGAGACCGCCACGGTGGCGCGATGCACGATCGACACCTCGCGCCGCACGACCGGGTCCTGCAGCGGTTTCCAGGCGATGACCCGCGGGTCGGCCAGCGCGGTAGCGTAGCCGGGCACGATGCCCACCCCTTGTCCGGCCGACACCAATCCAATCAGCGTGCCGACGTAGGTCGCTTCCCCCGCCGGATCGAGCGTCATGCCCGCCGCGTTGCAGCCCCGCTCGGCCAGTTCGCGGAACACGCTGCCGCGCGGCAGCGTCAGTACGCGTTCCCGTTCCAGGCGGCCCCAGGGCAAGCGCCGCGCGCGGGCGAACGGATGGTCCACCGGAAATATCGCGACCAGCGACTCCTCGAACAACTGTGTGTGCTGCAACTCGGCCTCGGTGCGCCGGAAGGTTCCTATGCCGAGGTCGGCCGCGCCGCTGCGGACCTGCGGCAGCACCTCGTCGGGCAGTGAATCCTTCAAGACGAGTTCGATGCCGGGGTGGCCGGCCCTGAAGTCCGCGACCAGCGGCGGCAGCAGCGTGCCGGACAGCACCAGCGGCGCGGCCACGACCACGCGCCCGCGCTGGTGCGCCACCCATTGGTCGACGTTGGCGATGGCGTGGCCGATGTCGTCCAGGATACGCTCGGCGCTGGCCAGGAATTCCCGGCCGACGGCAGTGACGCTGACGCTGCGCGTGGTGCGGTCGACCAGCCGCGTGCCCAGTCCCGTCTCCAGTTCGCGGACCAGCAGGCTGAGCGCCGACTGCGTGACGTGCATCGCGTGGGCAGCCTTGGTGAAGCTGCCCAGCCGCGAGACCAGCACGAAGGCCTGCAACTGACGCACGGTCAAATTCATGAGATCAGCTCATTTCTGGATAAGAAATATTCGTTTGAATTATAAGTGAGCCGATCGTGTAATACGGCCATCCATCATGAGAGCGGCCGGGCGGACCGGCCCCAGTCCAGGGAGACACGATGAATCACCGTACATGGCTGGCCGCGTTCTGCGTGGCAGCATCCGCGTGCGTGCCGGCGGCGGCCGGCGCGCAGGACAAGTATCCTTCCCAGCCCATCCGGATCCTGGTCGGCTTTCCGCCGGGCAGCTCCACCGACGTGGGTACGCGCCTGATCGCCGGCAAGCTGGCGGCGGAGCTGGGCCAGAGCGTCGTGGTCGAGAACCGGCCGGGCGCGAGCAGCGACATCGCGGCGCGCGCCGCCGCCAATGCGCCCGCCGACGGCTACACGCTGTTCGTCGTCACCATCGCCAACGCCATCAATTCGAGTTCGCGCAACCCCGACCTGGTGGACGTGGTCAAGAGCTTCGCCCCGGTGGGGCTGGTGGGCAACGTGCCCAACGTGCTGGTCGCTCACCCGTCCCGCAACCTGAAGTCGGTGGACGACCTGATCCGCGCGGCCAAGGCCCGGCCCGGCGGCATTACGTTCGCCTCGTCGGGCAACGGCACCTCGCCGCATCTGGCGGGAGAACTGTTCGCCAGCAAGGCCGGGGTGCAGTTGCTGCACGTGCCCTATCGGGGCAGTTCGCCGGCCATGGCCGATCTCCTGGGCGGCCAGGTCGCCATCATGTTCGCGCCCGCGTCCACCGCGCTGCCGCACATCCAGTCCGGCAAGCTGGTGGCGCTGGCGGCGGCCAGCAAGGACCGCATCGCCGCGCTGCCCGACCTGAAGACCTTGTCGGAACTGGGGCTGAAGGACTTCGACACCTCGGTCTGGTTCGGTCTGGCGGCGCCGGCGGGGACTCCCGATGCGGTCAGGCGGCGGCTGTCGGCGGCCATCCAGTCCGCGCTGGATACGCCTGACCTGCGGGCACAGTTCCGCGCGCAAGGCATCGAACCGTTCAAGGCCGGTCCCGAGGAAACCGCCCGCTACATCCGGGCCGAGGTCGACAAGTGGGCCGAGGTCATGCAGGCGGCGGGCGTCAAGCTGGAATAGCCCCAAGCGGGCCTCATCATCACCACAGGAGCAAGACAAGCATGGCAAGAATCCAACTGGCCGAATGCCGGGAATTCATGCGCGCGGCGCAGGAAAAGGCGCTGGAGATGGGCGTGCCGGTGTCGATCGCGGTTGTCAGCGCCGAAGGGCACCTGATCGCGCTCGAGCGCATGGACGACGCGGGTTTCATCACCCCCGACACGGCGCGCGGCAAGGCCTATACCGTGGCCGCGTTCCGCTCCATGAGCCCACGCTTCCAGGATGGGCTGATCATCCAGCAGTGGTTCAAGGAGCGCAATCCGCAGATGCTGATGAACGCCTCGGTGTTCACCAACGGCCAGGTCGTGGCCTCGGGCGGATGCGCCCCGGTGTTCAAGGGCGACGAGATGGTCGGCGCCTACGGCATCAGCGGCGCGACCTCGGACCAGGACGAAGTCATCGGCCGCTACGCGCGCGAGAAGGCCGGCTGGGCGCACAAGCCCGCCACCGACGACACGCCGGAGGACGTGAAGCGGCACGTCAACGAGATCTACGCCAAGGTGGGCCTGGGCGACCGCGCCCTGTAGGCAGGCGCCGCCGCGTCCGCCTTCAGGTCCGGCGGGCGCGCAGCGCGGCTTCCAGCCCGCCGGGGAGCGCGGCCGGCTCCGGCAGGTGCAGCATGAGGTTGAGGTATTTCCACGTCGAGCGCGAATGCTCGATCATCAGCGCCTGCGCGCGCGTTCCTTCCCGGTTCTCGATGGCATCGACGATGTTGCGGTGCTGCTCCTGCGCGCCGCGCAGGATGTCGCGCACGCTGGCCTCGGCCGACGCGGGAACGTTGGTGAACGAATTGTTGACCGAGAAGGGAATGGCCACCAGCCGCTCGAGCGCCCGGGCCACCATGGGGCTTTGCGCGGCGCCGCAGATCAGGTCATGCAGCCGGTCGTTCAGGACGACATAGTCGTTTTGCCGCCCGGCGACATCGGACGATCCCACCACCGCATCCAGTTCTTCCAGGCATTCGTGCATGGCTTTGAGGACGCGCGCCGGTGCGCCTTTTTCAGCGGCCATGCGCGCCGCCATGCCCTCGAGCGTGCCGCGGATCGAGATCGCGTCGAACACGTCGTCTTCCGTGAAGCTGGACACCACATAGCCGCCCGAGGGCTGGAGGGAGATCAGTCCTTCCTCGCTGATGCGCTGCATGGCGGCGCGGGCCGGCGTGCGCGACACGCCGAAGGCGTCGACCAGTGCCTGTTCCAGCACCCGGTCGCCGGGTTTGAGCTTGCCTTGAACGATCAGGCCACGTAGTCCGTAGACGGCTCTTTCGGTTTGCGACAGGTTGGGATCGATGTCCATGTGAGAGCGGAAGGCAGGGAAGCGGCAATTATGGTGCAGAACCTTCATTTCTCGTTCTTCGAATACGTTACGTATACGAAAATAGGGGTTTATGCGTAATAAATAAGCAAAAAATTGTCTTATTCAAATTTTACGTATACGCTGATTGGAAAATAAAGAACGTGATCCCGTAAAAAAATTTCCCCATCGTCCGCCGAAGGAGGCGAAATGTTCGTCAAGAATGCCTGGTACGTTGCCGCCTGGGCGAGCGAGGTGCAAGCCGCGCCCTTTCCCCGCACCCTGTGCGGTGTTCCCGTCGTACTGTTCCGGGATCCGGGCACGGGCAAGGTGGCTGCCTTGCTCGACCGGTGCTGCCACCGCGGCACGCCCCTGCGGTTCGGCCAGGTCGTGCCGGAAGGCCTGGAGTGCGGCTATCACGGCATGGTGTTCGACGCGGCTGGCGCCTGTGTCCGGATTCCCGGCCAGGCCTCGATCCCGCCCAAGGCCAGGGTGCAGTCGTTTCCGGTAGTCGAGCAGGACGAGCTCGTGTGGATATGGATGGGCGAGCCGGAGCAGGCCGATCCCACCCGCATCGTCTCCTACCCCTTCCACAACGATCACGCCGCCTGGCCGCACAAGTGCCAGGTCTATCACGTCAAGGCCAGCTCCATGCTGCTGGTGGACAACCTGATGGACCTGACCCACCTGGCTTTCGTCCACAAGAACACCATAGGCGGCAATCCGAAGGCCCATGTCGAGGCCAGGATGACCGTTACGCCCACCGACGACGGCCTGCACTTCATCCGCTGGCTGATGGACTCCGCGCCGCCTCCCACCTACACCAAGGCGGTCTCCCTGGCCGACCGCATCGACCGGTGGATGGAGTTCCAGTACATCGCGCCGGGCGCGGTACTGCAATGGACCGGCGGCATAGACAGCGGCAAGGGCGCGGTGGAAAACCGCGACCAGCCGGGCTTCTCGCTGCGCATCTTCCACGGGCTGACGCCCGAAACCGAGACCACCTGCTTCTATTTCTGGTCGGCGGCCAACGGCTACCGGCAGGACGACCCCGCTGCGACCGACGCGCTGTTCCACGAGATTGACACGGCCTTCCGCGAGGACAAGGCCATCGTCGAGGCCCAGCAGGCCATGCTGGCCGACCGCGGCGAACAGGGCCTGATCGACATCGTCTCGGATGCGGCCCGGATCCACATGCGGCGCGCGGTCAAGCGGATGATCGCGGCGGAAACCCAGGCCGAAGCCGGCCACACTCCAGGAGCAGGAGCATGACCATGCACGTATCGCGATCCCTCGTTCTGGCCGCGCTGTTCGCCTGTGGCGCCGCCGCGGCGGCGCCGGTGAAGATCGGTTTCCTGTCGACCTTTTCGGGCCCGGGCGCGGCGCTGGGCGCCGACCAGTACGACGGCTTCATGCTGGCCGTGGACCAGGAGAACGGCCGGCTGGGCGGCGTCGAGGTCAAGGTCCTGCGCGAGGACGACGAAATGAAGCCGGAGAAGGGCGTGCAGATCGCACGCCAGCTACTGGTGCGGGACCAGGTCCCCATCGTGACCGGCATCGTGTTCTCGAACGTCATGATGGCCGTGCATCGGCCCATCACGTCTGGCAAGGTCTTCCTGGTCGGCTCCAACGCCGGCCCGACGCCGATCACGGGGAAGGGCTGTTCGCCCTTTTTCTTCTCCACGTCGTGGAACAACGATCAGCTGCACGAAGCGGCCGGCGAGCTGGTCAACCGCATGGGCTTCAAACGGGTCTATCTGCTGGCGCCCAACTACCAGGCGGGCAAGGACGCCATGGAAGGGTTCAAGCGCACCTACAAGGGCGAGATCCTGGGCGAGGCCTTCAGCCGGGTGAACCAGCCGGACTATTCGGTGGAGATCTCCAACCTGGCCGCGGCCAAGCCGGATGCGATCTATACGTTCTACCCGGGCGGCATGGGAGTGAACTTCACCAAGCAGTATCAGCAGGCCGGCCTGATGACGAAGATCCCGATGATCTCGGTCTCGACCATCGATGGCTCCACGCTGCCGGCCCTGGGTGATCTGGCGTTGGGCGCGGTCACGAGTTCCCCCTATGCGCCGGACCTGGACAATGCGGCGAACCGCGAGTTCGTGGAGGCCTTTCGCAAGAAATACCGCCGCGAGCCGTCGCTGTATGCGGCCCAGTCCTACGATGCCGCGCGCCTGATCGCCTCGGCGCTGCGGCGTACGGGCGGCAATGTCGACGACAAGGCGGCGTTTCGCGCGGCGTTGAAGGCGGCGGACTTCCAGTCGGTGCGCGGGTACTTCGCGTTCAACACCAACCAGTTCCCGATCTCGCCGTTCTATCGCGTGGACGTGGTCAAGGGCCAGGACGGGACGGCCGCGCTTGCCAGCAAGGGCGTCATCTTCGAACGCAGCCGCGACTCCTTCGCACAGGAGTGCCGGATGGATTGAATCGCTCAGCCGGCTGACATCCGCATGTCGTTGACTATCGATCGGAACACTTGTTAACGTAGGCCCCGCACGACCCTCGTGCGGCCTTCCTCGCGCACCCGCTCTTTCCGCCTTGCCGTTCCGCCCAGCCGGCCCATGGCCGTCGACGACGTCTGGAGGTACCGCGGTGAGTTACCTGATCGATCGCCTCAAGTATTTCAGCCGGGTCAAGCAATCGTTCTCCGGCGGCCACGGCGCCGTCGTCCAGGAGGACCGGTCCTGGGAGAATGCCTACCGGGACCGCTGGCAGCACGACAAGATCGTGCGCTCGACCCACGGCGTCAACTGCACCGGCTCCTGTTCGTGGAAGATCTACGTCAAGGGCGGCATCGTTACCTGGGAAACTCAGCAGACCGACTATCCGCGCACGCGGCCGGACATGCCCAATCATGAACCGCGCGGTTGTTCGCGCGGCGCGTCGTATTCCTGGTATCTGTACAGCGCCAACCGCCTCAAGTACCCCATGCTGCGCGGCCGCCTGGCCCGCATGTGGCGCGAGGCGCGCAAGACCATGGCGCCGATGCAGGCCTGGGAACACATCTGCACCACGCCGGCGCTGGCGGCGGAGTACAAGTCCATGCGCGGCATGGGCGGGTTCGTGCGCACGACCTGGGACGAGGCCAATGAACTGGTGGCCGCCGCCAACGCGTATACCGTCAAGCGCTACGGTCCCGACCGGGTGGTCGGATTCTCGCCCATTCCGGCGATGTCCATGGTGTCCTTCGCGGCCGGCAGCCGTTATCTCTCGCTGCTGGGCGGCACCATCCTGAGCTTCTACGACTGGTATTGCGACCTGCCGCCGTCCAGTCCCCAGACCTGGGGCGAGCAGACCGACGTGGCCGAGTCCGCGGACTGGTTCAACTCCAGCTTCATCATGATGTGGGGCTCGAACGTGCCGCAGACGCGCACGCCCGACGCCCACTTCATGGTCGAGGCACGCTACCGCGGCGCCAAGATCGTGTCGATCTTCCCGGACTACGCGGAAGGCTCGAAGTTCGGCGACATCTGGCTGCATCCCAAGCAGGGGACCGATGCCGCGCTGGCGCTGGCGATGGGGCACGTCATCCTCAAGGAATTCCACCTGGGCGGCAAGAGCGAGTATTTCCGCGAGTACTGCCGCCGGTATTCCGACATGCCCTTCCTGGTCTGCCTGGAGCGCCACGGCGACCGCTACGTGGCCGGGCGCTTCCTGCGGGCGGCGGACCTGCCCGACGCACTGGGCCAGGGCAATCATCCGGACTGGAAGACGGTCGCCATCGACGAACACTCGGGGCGGCTGGTCGCGCCGCTGGGCTCGGTGGGCTTTCGCTGGGGCCAGAAGGAAGGGGGCGACCAGGGCAAGTGGAACCTGGAGTCCCGCGATGCCTCGGGCAGCGACGTCAGCCTGCGCCTGTCGCTGGTCGGCAGCCACGACGAGGTGGTGCCGGTGGCCTTCCCCTATTTCGGCGGGGCCCAGCACGACTATTTCCAGGGCACCGACCACGACGAGGTGCTGGTGCGCAACATGGCGGCGCGGCGGGTGGCGACCCGCGAGGGCGAGGCGCTGGTGGTCACGGTGTACGACCTGCTGATGGCCAACTACGGGCTGGACCGCGGCTTGGGCGGCGGCAACGTGGCGGTGTCCTACGACGACGACGTGCCCGGCACGCCGGCCTGGCAGGAGCGCATCACCGGCGTGCGGCGCGACGACGTCGTCACGGTCGCGCGCCAGTTCGCTGACAACGCCGACAAGACGCAAGGCCGGTCCATGGTGATCCTGGGCGCGGGCCTGAACCACTGGTACCACATGGACATGGCCTACCGCGGCATCATCAACCTGGTGGTGATGTGCGGCTGCGTGGGCAAGTCGGGCGGCGGCTGGTGCCACTACGTCGGGCAGGAAAAGCTGCGGCCGCAGACGGGCTGGACCACCGTCGCTTTTGGGCTGGACTGGGCCCGCCCGCCGCGGCACATGAACGGTACCTCATTCTTCTACGCGCACACCGACCAGTGGCGCTACGAGAAGCTGAAAGTGCAGGATCTCCTGTCGCCACTGGCCGACGCGGCGCAGTTCCAGGGGGCCATGATCGACTTCAACGTGCGCGCCGAACGCATGGGCTGGCTGCCGTCCGCGCCGCAGTTGCAGACCAATCCGCTCGAGGTCGTCCGGGCCGCGCGCGAAGCCGGGCAGGAGCCCGCGGCCTATGCGGTGCAGGCGCTGCGCGAGGGGCGGCTGAAGATGTCCTGCGAGGATCCCGACCATCCCGACAACTTCCCGCGCAACCTGTTCGTCTGGCGCTCCAATCTGCTGGGGTCCTCGGGTAAGGGGCACGAGTATTTCCTCAAGCACCTGCTGGGTGCGCGCCACGGCGTGCAGGGCAAGGACCTGGGCGAGACCGGCCAGCAGAAGCCCGACGAGGTGGCCTGGCGCGACGAGGCACCCCAGGGCAAGCTCGACCTGCTGGTCACGCTGGACTTCCGCATGTCCACCACCTGCATGTATTCCGACGTGGTGCTGCCCACCGCCACCTGGTACGAGAAGAACGATCTGAACACCTCGGACATGCACCCCTTCATCCACCCGCTGTCGGCGGCGGTGGATCCGGTCTGGGAATCGCGTAGCGACTGGGAGATCTACAAGGGCATCGCCGCGGCCTTCTCGCGCATCGCGCGGGACGAGCTGCCGGCCGCGCAGGACCTGGTGCTGACGCCGCTGCAGCACGACACGCCGGGAGAACTGGGCGACCCCTACGGCGTGCGCGACTGGAAGCGCGGCGAGACCGAGCCCGTGCCGGGCAAGACGATGCCGTCGATGACCGTGGTCGAGCGCAACTATCCCGAGCTGTACCGCCAGTTCACCTCGCTCGGCCCGCTGACGCGCAAGCTCGGCGTGGGCGGCAAGGGCATCTCGTGGAGCGCGGACAGCGAGTGCGACCTGCTCGCGCAACTGAACTACGCGGTGGACGAAAGCGGTCCCAGCCACGGCTTGCCGCGCCTGGACACGGACATCGACGCGGCCGAGGCCATCTTGACCCTGGCCCCGGAGACCAATGGCCATGTGGCCGTCAAGGCCTGGGAGGCGCTGTCCGCCGTCACGGGGCGCGACCACACCCACCTGGCGGCTCCGCGCGAGCACGAGAAGATCCGCTATCGCGACATCCAGGCGCAGCCGCGCAAGATCATCTCGTCGCCGACGTGGTCGGGCGTGGAGTCCGACCACGTGAGCTACAACGCCGGCTACACCAACGTGCACGAGCTCATACCCTGGCGCACGCTCACGGGCCGGCAGCAGCTCTACCAGGACCATGTGTGGATGCGCGCCTTCGGCGAAGCCATGTGTACCTATCGTCCGCCCGTGGACACCGGCTCCATCCGGCCCATGCTGGAGGCCCCGCGCGATAACGGCAATCCGCAGCTGGTGCTGAACTTCCTGACTCCGCACCAGAAATGGGGCATCCATTCGACCTATACCGACAACCTGCTCATGCTGACGCTGTCGCGGGGCGGCCCCATCCTCTGGATGTCCGAGATCGACGCGGCCAAGGCCGGCATCGCCGACAACGACTGGATCGAGGCGTACAACGTCAACGGCGCGCTGGTGGCGCGCGCGGTGGTCAGTCAGCGCGTGCCGCAGGGGATGACGATGATGTATCACGCCCAGGAGAAGATCGTGAACACGCCGGGGTCGGAGATCACCGGCACCCGCGGCGGCATCCACAATTCGGTGACGCGGATCGTGCTCAAGCCCACGCACATGATAGGCGGGTACGCCCACCTTTCGTACGGCCTGAACTACTACGGCACGGTGGGCTCGAACCGCGACGAATTCGTGATCGTCCGCAGGATGGCCAAGGTCGACTGGCTCGACACGCCGGCCGCGGCCCAGGCAACCCGCTAGAGACCGGGAGACGACGATGAAGATCCGCGCGCAGATCGCGATGGTGCTGAACCTGGACAAGTGCATCGGCTGCCATACCTGTTCGGTCACCTGCAAGAACGTCTGGACCTCGCGCCAGGGGGTGGAGTACGCCTGGTTCAACAATGTCGAGACCAAGCCCGGCGTCGGCTTTCCCAAGGACTGGGAGAACCAGAAGCGCTGGAACGGCGGATGGCGGCGCCGAGCGGACGGCAGGATAGAGCCGCGCCAGGGCGGCAGGCTCAAGCTGCTGGCGAACATCTTCGCCAATCCCAACCTGCCCGAGATCGACGACTACTACGAACCCTTCACCTTCGACTACGACCATTTGCAGTCGGCGCCGGAACAGCAGGCCGCCCCCACCGCCAGGCCGCGCTCGCTCATCACCGGGCAGCGCATGGACAAGATCGAGTGGGGACCCAATTGGGAGGAGATCCTGGGCGGGGAATTCTCCAAGCGATCCCAGGACTACAACTTCGAGGACGTCCAGAAAGAGATCTACGGACAGTTCGAGAACACCTTCATGATGTATCTGCCACGCCTGTGCGAGCACTGCCTGAACCCCAGCTGCGTGGCGAGCTGTCCGTCGGGCTCGATCTACAAGCGCGAGGAGGACGGCGTGGTGCTGATCGACCAGGACAAGTGCCGCGGCTGGCGCATGTGCGTGTCGGGCTGTCCGTACAAGAAGATCTACTACAACTGGCACAGCGGCAAGGCCGAGAAGTGCATCTTCTGCTATCCGCGCATCGAGGCGGGCCAGCCTACCGTCTGTTCGGAAACCTGCGTGGGGCGGATCCGCTACCTGGGGGTGCTGCTGTACGACGCCGACCGCATCGAGCAGGCGGCGGCGGTCGAGAACGAGAAGGATCTGTACCAGGCGCAACTGGATGTGTTCGTCGATCCGCACGACCCGGCCGTCGCCGCCCAGGCGCTGGCTGACGGGGTTCCGCAGTCCTGGCTGGACGCGGCGCGCGTGTCGCCGACCTACAAGATGGCGGTGGAGTGGAAGATCGCGTTCCCGCTGCACCCGGAGTACCGCACGCTGCCCATGGTCTGGTACGTGCCGCCGCTTTCGCCCATCCAGTCCGCCGCCCACAGCGGCCAGATCGGCTCCTTCGGCGAGCTGCCCGACGTGAAGTCGCTGCGCATCCCGCTGCGCTATCTGGCCAACATGCTGACGGCCGGCGACGAGGCGCCGGTGGCCCTGGCGCTGGAGCGCCTGCTGGCGATGCGCGCCTTCATGCGGGCGCGCACGGTGGACCGGCAGGAGCGGCGCGACATCCTGGACCAGGTCGGCCTGAGCCTGGCCCAGGTCGAGGACATGTACCGCTATCTCGCCATCGCCAACTACGAGGACCGCTTCGTCATCCCCACCGCCCACCGCGAATACGCCGAGAACGCCTTCGACCTGAAGGGCTCCTGCGGCTTCACCTTCGGCGACGGCTGTTCGAACGGCGTCTCGCAGACCTCGCTGTTCGGCGCGCCGCCGCGCGACCGCGCGGAGCAGCCGGTGACGTTCATGGAAGTACAGCGCAGCCGATGAGCTATACCGTGCTTTCCGCCCTGCTGGCCTATCCCGACGCCGAGATGGTGGCGGCGCTGCCCGAGCTGCGGTCGGCGCTGGCGCCGGCCGACGCCGCCACGCTGGCGCCGCTGTTCGCGATGATGGAAGGCAAGCCCGACCTGATCGCGCTGCAGGAAGAATACGTGGCGACCTTCGACCGGCGCCCAGCCCACTCGCTGCATCTGTTCGAGCATGTCCACGGCGAATCGCGCGACCGTGGGCAGGCCATGGTGAACCTGCGCGAGGAATACCTGCGGCATGGCCTCGAACCCCGGCCGGGGGAACTGCCGGACTACGTGCCGATGTTCCTGGAGTTCCTGGGCCAGTTGCCCGCGCCGCAGGCGGCGGCGCTGTTGGGCGATGCCATCCACGTGCTGGCCCGCATCGGTGAAAAGCTCGACGCCGCGGGCAGCCCGTACGCCCGGCCCTTCGACGTGCTGCGGCGCCTGACCGACGTCCAACCCCAGGCCTTGCCCGAGCCACCCGAGGGCGACATGGAGGAAGGCATGGTCACGTTCGGGCCCGGTGCCGGCATGACCGAACCGGTCCTGCGCGCGCATGGCCAGCCGCAGCCGGTGCGCTTCCACGCGACCGATCCGCGGCGCGCGGCGGCCGGACCAAGCAAGGGAGGAAACCATGGGTGACTATCTGCACCATTTCTTCTTCGCCATCTATCCGTACATCGCGCTGGCGATCTTCCTGCTGGGCAGCCTGGCCCGGTTCGAGCGCGGGCAGTACACGTGGAAGAGCGACTCCAGCCAGTTGCTCAAGCGCGGTACCCTGCGCTGGGGCAGCAATCTCTTCCACATCGGCATCATCTCGCTGTTCTTCACGCACCTGGTCGGCCTCCTGACGCCGCCCGCCGTCTACCATGCGATGGGCATTTCCACCGGATTCAAGCAGACGATGGCGATCGTCGTGGGCGCCATCCTGGGGCTGGTCTGCCTGGCGGGGCTGTTGCTGCTGATCTGGCGGCGCTGGTCCGAGCCTCGCATCGCGGCGACCTCGCGCTTCTCGGACTGGCTGACCCTGGTCTGGATACTGATCGTCCTGGTGCTGGGTCTCTTGTCGATCCTGACCTCGATGCAGCACAAGGACGGCGCGGTCATGATCGCGCTGGGCGAGTGGGCGCAGCGCATCGTGACCTTCCGCGGCGGCGCCGCCGAGGCCATGGCGGGCACGCCCGTCATCTACCACGTGCACATGGTGTTGGGCATGACGCTGTTCGCGATCTTCCCGTTCACGCGGCTGGTGCACGTGTGGAGCGGATTCGGCTCGGTCGCCTACCTGGGGCGGGCCTGGCAACTGGTGCGGCCGCGCGGATAAGGGGACGGCATGATATCGGTCAACGGCGTCGTCATCGACGAGGCACGCTTGGCGTCGGAGGCCCAGCGTCACCAGGAGGCCGTCGATCCCATGGAAAGCGCCGCGCAGGAACTGGTGCTGCGGGAACTGCTGGCCCAGCGGGCCCGCGCGCTGGGCGTGGGCACGGAAGGCGACGAGGCGGTACGGGCGGTGCTGGCGGCGGAGGTGCGCACGCCCAGCGCCGACGAAGCCGCCTGCCGCCGCTACTACGACATGCACGGCGAGCGCTTCGTGGTCGACGCGTGGGTCGAGGTCGAACATATCCTGTTCCAGCTGACACCCCGCATCCGCGCGCCGATGCTGCGCCATCGGGCCGGCGAGATCCTGCAAGCCCTGGCGCAGGCGGGCCCGGCGGCCTTCGCCGACATGGCGCGGCAATATTCCAACTGCCCCTCGGCCGCCGCCGGCGGCGGGCTGGGCATGGTGCGGCGCGGCGAAACGGTGCCCGAGTTCGAAGCCGAGGTGTTCGCCATGCCGGCGCATACGCTGCGCGACCGGCTGGTCGAGACCCGGTACGGCTTCCACATCGTCCGTACCGGCGCCCGGGACCCGGGCCGCACACTGGCCTTCGAGGAGGCGCACGCGCGCATCGCCGAGTGGCTGCAGGCCGCCAGCGAGCGCCGCGCCACCCACCAGTACCTGCAATGGCTCGTGGGCCAGGCCGACATCAAGGGGTTGGACATGCAGGGGGCGGATTCGCCGCTGCTGCAATAGCGCGTGGTTCGAACGCAGGCGCCGGACGGGGCGGGCCGTCGATCGGGAGAATGCTCATGACGACTCCATTCAGGGCGTACTCGGTGCTGTATGCCAGCACCCTGGCCTTCATGGTGTGTTTCGTGGTGTGGATGATGTTCGGCGTGCTGGGCATACAGATACGCGAGGAACTGGGCCTGGATGCCTTCCGCTTCGGCTTGCTCACCTCCACGCCCGTGCTGACCGGCGCGGTGTTCCGCCTGCCGCTGGGAATATGGACCGACCGGTTCGGCGGGCGCATCGTCATGACCGTGCTGCTGCTGGTCTGCGCGGTTCCGGTCTACCTCGTCAGCTATGCGCAGCAGCTCTGGCAGTTCCTGGCCATCGGGCTGTTCCTGGGGCTGGTGGGCGCTTCGTTCGCGGTGGGCACGCCCTATGTGGCGCGCTTTTTCCCGCCCGAGCGGCGCGGCTTCGCGATGGGCTTCTTCGGCGCCGGCACGGTCGGGGCCGCGGTGAACCTGTTCCTGACGCCGGTGCTGCTGGAACTCTACGGCTGGCGTACGGTGCCGCGGATCTATGCCGTCGCGCTGCTGGCCACCGCCGCGATCTTCTGGCTGGCCGCCGCACCCGACCCGGGCGCGGGCAAGAAGGGCGCGGGCATGCGCGAGTCGATGGCCGTGCTCAGGAATCCCAAGGTCTGGAAGTACTGCCAGTATTACTCGATCACCTTCGGCGGCTTCACGGCGCTGTCGCTATGGATCCCGCAGTATTTCAAGGCCGAGTACGGCTTGTCGCTGGCCATGGCGGCGGGGCTGGCGGCCGGGTTCTCGCTGCCCGGTTCGGTGCTGCGCGCGGTCGGCGGCGTACTGGCCGACCGCTTCGGCGCCCACAACACGACCTGGTGGTGCCTGTGGGTGGCCTGGGTCTGCCTGTTCCTGCTGTCCTATCCCGACACCACGTTGGTGATCAAGACCATCGACGGTACCGCGAACCTGCACATCTACCTGCCCATGTGGGCGTTCACCGCGCTGCTGTTCGTGCTGGGCATGGTGTTCGCGTTCGGCATGGCCTCCACCTTCAAGTACGTGGCCGACGACTTCCCCGAGAACATGGGGCTGGTGTCGGGCGTTGTCGGGCTGGCCGGCGGCCTGGGCGGCTTCCTGCTGCCGCTCATGTTCGGCTTCCTGGCCGATCTTCTGGAGGTGCGCTCGAGTTGCTTCATGCTGCTCTACGGCGTGGTCTGGGTATCGCTGATCATCATGTACCTGTCCGAGGTCCGGCGGGTGCAGATCTCGGGCGAGGTCGTCGGCGCGGCGCCGTCCCGGTAGGCGCCGCGTCCGGTCAGGAGGTGGCCGTGCGTGGTTCGCGCGCCGCCTCGCGTTCCCGCTCCGCCATGCGCGCCAGCACCTGGCGCGTCAGCAGCGAGCCGGCATCGAAGGGCACGCTGACGGCCCCATGGGCCACCGCGCCGTCCCGCAGGCGGTCGTGCAAGGCCTGCTGCGCTTCCAGCGCGATCACGTCCTGGTCCGCCACTTCCCGCGCACCGCGGTCCATGCGTTCGAGCGTGGCCGGATCCACGCCTTCCCATTCCAGGGACACCCACGACCAGTAGTGCGTAGCGCCGCAGCCGTCGGGCGTCATGAAGTGGGTGGTCGAGAAGGGGTAGCGTCGCTCCGGGGCCTGCGAGGCCCAGACGGCCTGGCGGATGCAGACGGCGGAGGGCGCGCGGAATTCGAAGCGCTGGTCATGGTCCATGGGCGCGCCCAGGGGCAGCCCCATCACGTCCGACCACAGTGGCGGCGTGCTGGATTCGCGCATGACGCGCGTGCTGACCACCGTGTCGCCGTGCTCGCGCGCGCGGGGGATGACCCGGGCCAACTCGGGGTGCCCCTGCTGGTCGTGATGGACGTAGGGCACATGCGAGAAGTCCAGCAGGTTCTCGATCAGCAATTGGTAGTGCGCGCGCAGGTGGGCGTAGTACGAGACCTTGGCCGACCCGTCCAGCCATGGACAGTCGGGGATGAGCGAGGGATCGGCAAGCGCGGGATCGCCGGGCCATATCCACAGCATGTCGTGGCGTTCGGCCAGGGGAAAGCGCTGGACGCGCGCGTCGCGCGGGATGCGCGGGGACGAGGGGATGTGGACGCACTCGCCGCTGCTGGCGAACGTGAAGCCATGGTAGCCGCAGCGGATGTCGTCGCCGACCAGGGCGCTGCGCGACAGGGGAAATTGCCGATGCGCGCAGGCATCGAGCAGGGCGACGGGCTCGCCGGCCTCGGTCCGATACAGCACGACGGGCGTGCCCAGCAGATGGCGTCCCAGCAGCGTTCGGCCGACCTCGGCCGAGGTGGCGGCGGCATACCAGGCGTTACGGATGAGAGGCGAAGTGGACGGCGCGGACATGGCGGTGTTTCCGTGAACGGGGGAAAGCCATCACGCTACCGGCGCGCCGCCGCCGCGGCCAACGAATAGTGGAAATACCCCGCATTCCCGCTGCAAATGCCGGCGCTTACGCAGGCGCTGCGCCGCCGTCCTGGAACAGGTCGGCGATGGTCCGGCGCAGCCAGGCGTGGCCCAGGTCGCGGTGGAAGCGTTCGTGCCACTGCTGCGTGATGTCCACCAGCGGCGCGTCGAACGGCAGCGGCAGGAAGCGCACGCCGGGGCTGCCCGCGCAGGCCTGCGCCAGGCTGGCGGGAACGGCCACCAGCATGTCGGTGCCGGCGATGATCTCCGGCAGGCCCAGGCCATGGGTGACCTGCAGCACCACCTGGCGGCGCAGGTTGTGTTCGGAGAACAGCTTGTCGATGACGTCCTCGAAGAACGCGTGGCTGCCCACGGCCGGGCGGTACACCACGTGCGGTGCGTGCATGTACTGCGCCAGCGTCATCGGGGCCTGTATGGCGGGATGGTCGGCGGCCGCCATGCAGACGTAGTGGTCGCTGAACAGTTTCTGGCGGTAGAAGCCCGCCTGGAAATGCAGGAAGAAGCCGAGTGCGAGATCGATCTCGCCCGCCGCCATCAGCCGCGGCGCGTCGCGGGGGGAGGCCTGCAGGGTGACGAGCTGTATCCCCGGCGCCTCGCGCCGCAGCCGCCCCAGCAGCCGAGGCAGGAAGACGCGCTGGCCGGTGTCGCTGGCGTACAGGACGTACTGGCGCTGGGACGCGGCCGGCAGGAAATCCTCGCGGTCGTCGAGGGCCTGCCGGATCCTGTCCAGGCCCTCCCGCAGGGACGGCGCCAGGCGTTCGGCCATTGGCGTCGGGCTCATGCCCTGCGGTGTCTTGATGAACAAGGGGTCGTCGAAGGCGGCGCGCAGCCGGCGCAGTCCGTTGCTGACCGCCGACTGCGTCAGGCCCAGTTCTTCGCCGGCCAGGGTGGTGCTGCCGGTGCGCAGCACCGCGTCGAAGACGAGCAGCAGGTTCAGGTCCAGTGTGTTCAGGTTCATGGCCCGGCGGCTGCCTTCAGGGCATGCCCGCCGTCAACGCATGGTACATCCATCGTGATAGGCGTCCTGGACGCCCTTCATCGGGGTTTCCACCGTCTTGAGGGCGACCTGGTTTTCGCCATCGCGCACGACCTGGAACACGTGCAGGTCCTGGATGGGGAAATGGTTGTTGCCGAACTTGAAGTTGCCGCGCACCGAGTCGAAGCGGGCCGCCTTCAGCGCCGCCATGAAGGCGGGCTTGTCCGCGACGTTGCCCTTGACCGCGCCGATCGCTGCATCCAGCAGCCGGGCCGCGTCGTAGCTGGTGGCGGCGTATTCCGACGGGGTGCGGCCATAGGCGGCTTCGAAGGCGGACACGAAGCGGCGGTTCGCCTCGGCCGGCAGGTCGGGGCCCCAGGTGCTGCCCAGCAGGACGCCCAACGCCGCTTCGCGCAGCGCGGGCAGCGACACGCCGTCGACCACCGCGACGGACATCAGCGGGGTGCGCTCGGCCAGCCCCAACTGGCGGTACTGGCGGACGAAGTTCACGCCTGGGCTGCCGGGGTAGAACGCAAAGACGGCATCGGGTTTGTGGGCCGCGACGCGCGACAGCTCGGCCGAGAAGTCGAACTGGTCGAGCGGCGTATGGATCTCCTCCACGACCTCGTTCTTGAAATAGCGCCGGAAACCGGCCAGCACGTCCTTGCCCGCCTGGTAGTTGGGCGCCATCATCACGACGCGCTGGTAGCCCCGCTGGGTCGCGTACTTGCCCAGCACCTCGGCCTGCTGGTCGCCCTGGCGCGACACGATGAACTGGTAGGGCGAGCACTTGTCGCCGGCGATCGGCGAAGGCCCGGCGTTGGTGCCGATGACGAAGACCTCGCGCCGCGTGGCCAGCGGCTGTACCGACATCATGATGTTCGAGAACGTAATGCCGGCGATGATGGGCACCTTCTCCTTCTCGATCAGCTTGCGCGCGACCTGGACCGCCACGTCGGGCTTGAGCTGCGTGTCCTCCCGCAGCACTTCCACGGGGACGCCGCCCAGTTTGCCGCCGGCCTGCCGGATGCCCAGCATGAAGCCGTCGTACATGTCCTGGCCGAGGCCGGCCTGGGGGCCGGAGAACTCGCCCAGGAACCCGATCTTGACGGGCGTCTGGGCGAAGGCGGGCAGGGTACAGGCGGCGGCCAGCAGCGCGGCGGCCGGAAGGGCTTTCAGGGGCATCATCGTCTCCATCGTTCTGGGCGGCTCGCGGCCGTTCTGCCGGGGCCCGCGTGGCGGGACACTGGCCAGGAGACGGTATCACCCGGGTCCGGGCGGAATCTAACGAATAGCGTAAATACCCGGCATTTACCGGCGAAATGCGCGCAGCGCCGGCACGCCTATCCGCGAGCCAGCAGCGCCGCCAACTGCTCGTGCAACTGCTGCAGTTTCGTCCGTTCGACCAGCAGGAGCCCGCGGGTCTCGATGCCATCCCCGGCCTCCTGGCGCGGGGTCGCGGGCTGCCCCGACGCGGCTTCTTCCCGCGCCAGCATGGCCTGGGAATGGGTGGTCAGTTGCGCGACGCATTCGAGGAACACGCCGCGCCGGGCGGCGGGCAGTCCGTCCAGCCATTCGGTGTTGCGCTCGACCGCGTCGGCGTGGATGCGCGCGTGCATGTCGGCGCCCTGCGGCGTCAGGAGCAGATAGAACGAACGCTTGTCGGCGGGGTCGTCGCAGCGTTCGAGCAATCCCCGCTCTTCCAGCCGGGCGACCAGGCGGCTGCCGTGGCTCTTGTCCAGTCCGAGTTCGGCGCACAGACGGCGCAGCGAAATGGGCGCCTGCGCGCCGACGATGCCCAGGACATGGCACTCGACGCTGCGCAGGCCGAAGCGGCGCTGGTGCCGCAGTTCGTTGCGGCTGGCCACGAGCGCGGCCAGCATCTCGAGCTGGAATGCCGGCAGGGTCTTGAAGGACGCGAGCTTCTTCTTGGCGGCGGGCATGGTGCGGGTAGGGGGGGGAGAAACGCCAATGATAGGGGGTAGCCGCGCAACGCGGACCGATTTTGCATGTCGTTGACAATGCAATGATATGGCATTAATTTTAATATCGTTGCGTATGTATATAAAAGGGCCGACGCGACACCATCGCGTTCCAGGCCCGGAGGAGACGACCATGTCCTGTATTCGCCGTACGTGGCAAGCCCCTGTCCGCCTGGCAGCGCGGGGGCTCGCCGCCGCCACGCTGGCCTGGTTCGCGGCCGCCACCGTCCATGCCCAGCCATCGGACGCCAGGGGTTTCCCCTCGCGTCCCGTGCGCATCATTCCCTACGGACCGGGCGGCAGCCCGATCGACCTGGTGGCCCGGGCCTATGCCGAACAACTGCGGCAGGCCTGGGGGCAGCCCGTCGTGGTGGATCCCAAGCCGGGGGCCAGCGGCATCCTCGCCGCGGACGCGGTCGCCAAGGCGCCGCCGGACGGCTACACGCTGCTCATCACCTTGCAGACCACGCACATCAACAATCCCATTCTTCACGACAAGCTGCCCTACGACGCGGCGAGGGATTTCCAGCCGCTGTCCCAGCTCGCGATCGGCTCCGGTCCGGTGCTGGTGGCCGCCGCTTCGGCGCCGTACTCGAATCTGGCCGAACTGGCGGACTATGCCAGGAAGCATCCGAGCCTGACCTACGGCACTTGGGGCGCCGGCACGATCGCCCATCTGTTCGGCGAACTGCTCAGGCGCCAGGCCATTCCCGGCCTGATACACGTGCCCTACAAGACCGAATCCATCGCGCACCAGGACATGGAGGCAGGGCGGCTGGACCTGGCCTGGGCCAATCCGGGCACCGCCCGCACCATGTCGCAGGCGGGGAAGATGAAAGTCCTGGGTGTGCCGGGGCGGCAGCGCGCGCCCATTCTCGCGGCCGTTCCCACGTTTCTCGAACAAGGTTTCAAGGGCTTCGAGCTCGAAGGCTGGATAGGCGCCTACGCGCCCGCCGGCATCCCGCCCGCGTTGCGCGACAAGCTCGTGGCCAGCCTGCAGGCGGCCACCCGCGCGGACGATGTGCGCACCCGCATCGTCGACATCGGATTCCAGCCGGTGGCCAACCGGCCCGACGAGTTCACGGCCAATGCCCGCGCCGACTACGCCCGCTTCAAGCAACTGGTGGACGCCGCCGGCGTGACGCTGAAGAACTGAACCCAGGACACGAGGACGAGGAACCATGACGACCACGACATTGCCGGACGCCGGCACCGCCTACGAGCGCAAGCCCGCCACCTACAACGCCACGCTGACGCAGGTCGGGCGCGGCACACCCATGGGCGAACTGCTGCGCCGCTACTGGCATCCGATCGGCGTGTCGGCCGACGCGGGCGAGGTGCCGCGCAAGGTGCGCGTGCTGGGCGAGGACCTGATCCTGTTCCGCGATGGCCAGGGTCGGCCCGGCCTGCTGTATCCGCACTGCGCCCACCGCGGCACCTCGCTGTACTACGGCCGTGTCGAAGACGGCGGCATACGCTGCTGCTACCACGGCTGGCTGTTCGACGTGCAAGGCCATTGCACCGACCAGCCCTGCGAGCCGCAGGGCGGCCTGTCGCGCGACCGCATCCGCCAGCCGTGGTATCCCGTCGAGGAACGCTATGGCCTGATCTTCGCCTACCTGGGGCCGTCCGCCAGGAAGCCGGTCCTGCCGCGCTACGCGGCGCTGGAGGACTTGTCCGAGGGTGAGTTCATCGAGGCCAACGACCAGAGCATAGGCGGAGGCGGGCCGCAGATCATCCCATGCAACTGGCTCCAGCATTTCGAGAACGTGGTCGATCCCTTCCACGTCGCGATCCTGCATTCGAGCTTCAGCGGCACGCAGTTCGTGCCGCAGATGGGCGTCATGCCCGAGGTCACGTTCGACTACACGGACGCCGGCGTCAGCGCCACGGCGGTGCGCCGGCTGGACGACGGCAAGACGCTGCGCCGCGTGGGCGAGGCCGCGCTGCCGACCCTGCGGGTGATACCCAGCCCCCGGCTGGCCTACTACGGTACCGTGGAATCGCTGGGCTGGGTGCTGCCCATCGACGACACCAGTTTCCGGATCTACACGGCGGGCCGGGTGCGCCGCGAAGGCGACATCGCGCGTTCGCGCTCGCGCATGAACGGCAAGCTCTGGGAGGAACTGACCGAGGAAGAGCACCAGCGCATGCCGGGCGACTACGAAGCGCAGGTCAGCCAGGGCGCGATCGCCTGGCATTCGGAGGAAAACCTGGCGACGTCGGATCGCGGCCTGGTCCTGCTGCGGCGCATGTTCAAGCAGCAACTGGAGATCGTGGCGGCCGGCGGCGATCCCGTCGGGGTGGGTTTCGACCGCGCCGCGCCGCCTATCGTTTTCGCGGCGGGAAATTTCCTGGAATAGCGGTTGTCGTTCTTTCTTCCAGCACCCGCAGGATCTCGCCCCGCACCCAGGTATGCAGGGGCGAAGTGTGCTGCCGCTTGGACCACACCATGAAGAACTCGATGTCGCGCAGCGGCTCGGGCAGCTCGATCGAGGCCAGCGGGAAGTGCCGCTGGTGCACCTCGGCCACGCAGGCGGGAAGGGTGGTGGCGTAGTCGGTTTCCAGCAGCACGTAGGGCGTGATGCCGAAGCCCGACAGATAGGCCGAGAACGCCAGGTCGCGGTGGCGCGGCTTGAGCAGCCGGTCGAAGTTGGTGGGACGCCCGTACATCTGCGCGAACGCGAACCACTTGATGCGTTCCAGGTCGTCCAGCGACAGGCGCTTGCGCCGGGCCATGGGGTGCGCGGCCGACAGCAGGCAGACCCGGCGGTCGGCGAACAGCCGCATGGCGTGGAAGCGCCGGGGGACCTCGCTGAACAGGCCGATGGCGATGTCCATGCGTTCGGCATCCAGGTCGTCCGGGATGAAGTCGCCGTGCACGGACTGGAAGCGCACCACCAGGCGCGGCGCCGCCGCGCGCAGGCGCTGCAGCAGCGGCGCGCCCAGCAGCAGTTCGATATGGGCGCCGGTGCCGATGTTGACGGTGCCGGTGGCGCCGGCGGGATCGAAGGCCTCGGGCGGGCTCAGCGCGTGTTCGATCCGGTCCAGCGCGTCGCGCACCACGGCATGAAGTTCCAGCGCGCGCTCGGTGGGCGTGAAGCGGCCCTTGGTCACCACCAGCAGCGGATCGTCCAGGGTGCGCCGCAGCCGGGCCAGCTCGCGGCTGATGGCCGGCTGGGTCTTGTGCAGCAGCGCGGCCGCCGCGGTGGCGCTGCGCGTTTTCATGAGCGCGTCGAAGGTCAGCAGCGCGTTCATGTCCATCCGGCGCAGGTTGGGCAGCTTCGCGCGGTCGGCGGGGGTATGTCTAGTGGTCATGATGGGGAAAGACTATAGCAATAATGGTATGGATGTCTTGCGATCCCGGCATTGGCCCGGCGGGCCGGGGGCTGGATATAGTGCCCGGCATCCGGCCGTCCACAGGCCCATACAGGAGACATCGATGCATTCCATTCCGCACGGGCGCGCCCGCCGCTGGACCGCGGCGCTGGCCGCGGGCCTTGCCGCCATGGCCGCATGCGGCGGCGCCATCGCCGCCGACTTCCCCGCCAAGCCCATCACCGTGGTCGTGCCTTATCCGCCAGGCGGCACGCCGGACATCCTGGCGCGGGTGCTGGGCGAGACCCTGTCCAAGACACTGGGCCAGCCCCTGATCGTCGAGAACCGTGTCGGCGCCAGCGGCAACATCGGCGGCCAGGCCGTGGCGCGGGCCGAGCCGAACGGCTATACGTTGCTGATGTGCGCGTTCGGCTGCGCGGTCGCGCCGTCGCTGTACACGCCGGCCCCCTATGACGTGGTCAAGGACTTCGCGCCGGTGGCCATGATAGGCACCGTGCCCAGCGTGCTGGTCGTCAATCCCGGCGTGTCGGCCAAGTCGGTGGCCGAGTTGATCGCCTACGCCAAGGCCAATCCCGGCAAGCTCAACTCCGCTTCGTCCGGCATCGGCACCTCGGCCCACCTGGCGACGGAATTGCTCAACACCAAGGCCGGCATCCATCTCACGCACATCCCGTATAAGGGGGCCGGCCAGGTCGCGGCTGATCTGCTGGGCGGCCAGGTCGACATGTATTTCGACAACCTGCCCGCATCGCTGCCCAGCATCCGCTCGGGCAAGCTGCGCGCGCTGGCGGTGGCCAGCCAGAAGCGTTCGCCGTCGATTCCCGACGTGCCGACCTTCGCCGAGGCGGGCGTGCCCGATTTCCTGATCACCCCGTGGTTCGGCATCATGGCGCCGGCGCGCACGCCCGAGGCCGTGCTGGAGCGCTTGAACCAGGCCTTCGTGGCGGCTCTGAAGGCGCCGGACGTGCAGACGCGGATGCAGCAACTGGGCGTGGACGTCGCGCCGGGCTCGCGGCAGGCCCTGGCCCGGTTCATCGCAGGCGAGAACGAGAAGTGGAAAGCCATCATCCAGGCCAACAAGATCCGCGCCGAATGAGCAGGGAGCCAGCCGCCGGCGATGCCCGGCCCGGGCGCGCCGGCCCCTTGCGGCTGCGCGACATGGGCGCCTTCCACGTCGGTGGGCGCGAGATCGAACTGCGGGGCCTGCCGCCGCGCGAGCTGCTGATGGCCGAGGGCGGGCAGCCCGTGCGGGTGGACCCCAACGGCCACTACCGGGTCGAGCAGATGTACGCGCAATATTTCCTGGCCGACCCTGCCCCTGATCGTCCGCCCATCCTGTTCTGGCACGGCGGCGGCATGACGGGCACGGCCTGGGAGACCACGCCGGACGGCCGGCCCGGCTGGCTGCACTACTTCGTGCGGCGTGGCTGGGACTGTTATCTGTGCGATGCGGTCGAGCGCGGCCGCTCGGGTTTCGCCCGCGTGCCCGAGGTCTGGCCAGAGACACCCGTCATCCAGACCGCCGAGGACATCTACGAGCGGTTCCGCATCGGCCAGCCCGGCAAGGCCGGGCAGCGGTCGTCGCAGCCCTATGCGAACACGCGCTTTCCGGTCGAGGCTTTCGACAGCCTGGTGCGCCAGATGGTGCCGCGCTGGACCCGCACCGACGCGGCCGTGCTGGCCGGCTACCTGGCGCTGCTGGAGAAGACCGGCCCGGCCATCGTGGTCTGCCATTCCCAGGCGGGCGTGTTCGGCCTGCGCGCGGCGCACGCGCGTCCCGATCTGGTGCGGGCCGTGGTGGCGCTGGAGCCGGCCAGCATCCCCACTCTGGAGGCGCATCGTCCCTACCGCGTTCCCACGCTGGTCGTGATGGGCGACAACATGGATACCGATCCGCGCTGGCCGCGCATGCGCGCCCGCATCCACGACTTCGCGGCCGCCCACGGCGACGTGCGCCTGATGTCCCTGCCCGAACTGGGCATCGCGGGCAATTCGCACATGCTGATGATGGACCGCAACAGCCTGGACATCGCGGACCTCGTGCATGACTGGCTGGTCGGGCCGGGTGTTTCCCCTGTCCTTGTCTAGGAGGACAGACAGGCGGGCCGGCCGCCCTTAGCATGCCTCCCATGTCTTGAGACGTTCGACGTGGGGAAGATCATGCTGGAGTCGGTGTCGGCAACCGCCGCGGTAGTGCAGGGAGCATCCGGAAGCGTCATGGCCGATCACCGGACGCCGCTGGTCCGGCGGTGCTGGTACGTGGCCGGGCGGGGCGACGAGTTCACCCGGCAGTTGCGCGAGCGCAGCCTGCTGGGCGAGAGCGTCGTGCTGTATCGCACCGAGGCGGGCCGGCCCGTCGTGTTGCAGAACCGGTGTCCGCACCGTTCGTTCCCGCTGGCCAAGGGAAGCCTGGAAGCGGATGCCGTCCGCTGCGGCTATCACGGACTCGCGTTCGACAGCGGCGGCAAGTGCGTCGACATCCCTTCGCAGGAGGTCATCCCGCCACGGCTCGCCATCCGTTCGTATCCCGCCGTGGAACGCGGTCCCTTCGTCTGGGTATGGATGGGCGATCCCGCCGACGCCGATCCCGGGCTCGTTCCGGCGACGCCCTGGCTGGCCAGCCAGGACTGGACCTACGCGTCCAACTATGTGTTCCTGGGGGCCAACTACGTCGGCCTGCACGAGAATCTGCTCGACCTGACGCACTTCACCTATCTGCATCCCACCACGCTGGGCACGCCGGAATACGCGCGCGCGCCGTTCCAGGTCGAGGCCGGGAGCGAGACGGTCCGCATCAGCCGGCTGGTGCCGGAGTGCGACGTGCCGGCCATCTACCGGACGACGGGCATGCGCGGGAAGATGTCGCGCCATACGGTGTCCGAGTTCCTGACGCCCGCGCTGCATCATGCCTCGGCGGTGCTGCGCGACCTGGAGGCCGACGGCGTCTACACCGTCTACATCTCCCATTTCGTGACGCCGGCGGACCAGGACCGCACGCACTACTGGTTCACGTTCGCGCGCGATTTCCAGATCGCCGACCAGGCGATTACCGAGTTCACGGAGCGGTCCGCCCTGCATGCCTTCAACGAGGACGTCGATGCGCTGCAGGAGATCGCCCGCATGCACGGAAGCGGTCCGGACGCGAAGCGGGAGATCAGCCTGAAGAGCGACCAGGCGGGCGTGGCGGCGCGGCGCATCCTGCGATCGCTGGCCGACCGGGAAGCCGGGCCGGCGTGAGATTTCGCGCGGCGGAATGCCGCGGCGCCGCGGTTTCCACGGACCGGCGCACTGTTTATCTTGAGCGAGAAACAGCCAGAAGGGGAAAGCCATGAACGAACGTTCTGCGCCGGCGGGAGCGCCGGCCGGGAACGGCATGCTGGTGTGCGTCTCGCACTCGCCCATCATCATGATACGCAGCCGGCCGCCGGCACAGGAGGAAGACATGCTCGACCTCTACGCGCGATGCCGCGAGGAGATCCGGCGTTTTTCCCCGGAACTGGTCGTGGTCTTCGGCACCGACCACTACGCCGGCTTCCACCTGAACATGATGCCGCCGTATTGCCTGGGCTTGGCCGCCGAGGCGGTGGACGACGTGGGAGGGTTCGGCGGGCGGCTGGACGTGCCGGCGGAGGTGGCCCGCGACGTGGCGGAAACGCTGTACGACGAGGGCTTCGACATCGCGGTCTCGCACCGGATGACCGTGGACCACGGGTTCTCGCAGCCCCTGCACCGCCTGCTTGGGGCGCTGGATGCGTTGCCCACGCTGCCCGTGTTCGTCAATGCGATGGCGCCGCCCCTGCCCAGGTTCGGCCGCACGCGGCGCCTGGGCGAGGTGCTCGGACGCGGGCTTGGCCGCCTGGGCAAGCGGATCCTTTTCATCGGCTCCGGCGGGTTGTCCCATCATCCCACCCGCTACTACCCCGCCGTCGGCGAGGCCGCCCCCGAGGTGGCCGCCTGGCAGATGGAGGCGGAGCGGGGCGGGACGTGGAGCCGCGACGAGTGGTTCGACCGATTGCGCGCCATGCACGTGGAAGGCGCGGACATGCTGGCGGACGGACGCCGGACGCGCGAAGACATCCGCCTGAACCCCGGCTTCGACGAGGCCTTCATGGACATGACCCGCCGCCTGGATTTCGCCGAAACCGATCGATGGCAGGCCGGCCCGACCATACGGCAGGCGGGCATCGGCGCGATGGAGTTGCAGACCTGGGTGGCGGCGGCCCAGGCCTACAAGGAAATGGATGGGCGGGCGCCCCACGCCTCGCTCTATGTGCCGGCGCTGGAATACGGCGTGGGCTATGGCATGGCCGTGGCGGGAGGCGCCCGGTAGAGGCGGTCCCGTCAACAACAGGAAGGAGACAAGGAATGACCCGATCGATCGTGAAGTGGGCGGTGTCGCTCGCCCTGGGCGTGCTCATCCAGGCTCCAGCCTGGGCCCAGGCCTATCCCCAGCGTCCGGTGCGCTGGATCGTTCCCTATCCGGCCGGAGGCGGCTCGGACGTGATCGCGCGCCTGCTGGCCACCGTCATGAAGGACGAGCTGGGCCAGCCGCTGGTGGTGGAGAACCGGCCCGGGGCCGGCACCATCATCGGGGCCCAGGAAACGGCGGCGGCGCAGGCCGACGGCTATACCATCCTGTCGGCCGACGCCGGGACACTGGCCTACAACCCCACCCTGTACAGCCGGCTTCCCTACGACGCGGAAAAAAGCTTCACCTACGTGGGCGCGTTCGTGCGCACGCCCATGGCGCTGGTCGCGCGCCCCGGCCTGCGGGTGGCCTCGCTGAAGGAACTGATCGCCGATGCGCGGCAGCATCCGGGCAAGTACACCTATGCCTCGGCGGGTCCCGGGTCGCCGCACCAACTGGCCATGGAGATGTTCCAGCAGCGCACCGGCGTCCGGTTCGTGCACGTGCCCTACAAGGGCGGCGCGCCGGCGATGCAGGACGTGATGGCGGGACAGGTGGACCTGATGATGCTGGACGTGCCCGGCGGCATCGCGCAGATGAAGGCGGGCAGGGTGCAGTTGCTGGGCCTGGCGATGCCCGGCCGCATGCCGCAGCTGCCCGACCTGCCCACCTTGTCCGAACTGGGGCTGGACGACTTCGTGGCCTTCTCGTGGCAGGGCATCGTCGTGCCGGCTGCGACGCCGGCGCCGGTCGTGGCGAGGCTGGAGGCGGCGCTGGCGAAGGCCTTGGCCAGCCCCGTCGTCAAGCAGCGCCTGTTCGACATCGGCGCGGATCCCATGAGCCTCGCGGGGCCGGAGTTCGCGGCGTACGCGCGCACCGAGCGCAGGAAGTGGGGGCAGGTCATCCAGGTCGCCAACATCCGCCTGGATTAGGATGGAGCCTGCGGGCAGGCGTGGCCCGCGATCCATTCCTCTTTCGACGGGAGCCGCGGCCATGGATTTCTGGGAAGTCAGCGCGAGAGCAACGCCCCGCTTGGACGCCGGCATGCTGGACGTGGTGGATGCGATCGGCACGCGGGACGCGAGCGGCCTGGCGCGTACCCTGCTGCAAGGCATGGGTGCGCCGCTGCATGCCACGTACTGTTCCGTCTTCCACTATCGGTCGGCATCCTCGGTACGCCTGGTCTCGGGCTCGGGCTGGGACGACGCTGGCGTGGCCGTGGCCAACGCGCTGCCCTACATCGACGACGGCATCTTCAATCAGGACACCAACCGCCGGATCCTGGACGACCGGCGGCTGGACGGCGGCGCGGCATCGTTCATCCATCACCAGACCCTGGCCGACATCGGTTCGTCCGCCTACCGCGTGCTGTACACCAACGCGGCCCTGGTCGATCGGGTCTCCGTCATGCACCGCATGCCGGCCGGCTCGTGGCTGGCCATCAATTTCTACCGCCAGCGCGCGGGCGAAGCGCGGGGCAGGCGGGCTTTCGGCCAGTTGTTCCCGCTCGCCCCGTTCCTGGCGCGCGCCGTGGCCAAGCATATCGCCCTGACCGGCGCGCCGGACGAGGCATCGCCCGAGCCGGACGGGCAGGCCCTGGAGGCCGACGTGGCGCGGCGCTATCCCGCCTGTCCGCGGCGGGAGCGCCAGGTCATGCTGGGGCTGCTGCGCGGCTGGACGACCGATGGCATCGCCTGCCACCTGGAGCTGTCGGCGACGACGGTCGTCACCTACAAGCAGCGCCTGTTCCGCCGCCTGGGGATCCATACCCGCGCCCAGTTGTTCGCGCTGTTCCTGGAGGAGGGGAAGCGCGCCGTTGGTTGACGAGGTTGCGACAAAAATGCCCTCGTTCTTGACGCCAGGGCGTCCCGAATCGAGGGCATTCAGGGCCCGCCTGTCGGCGGGCCGTTCGCGACGGCTGGGGTCAGACGTCGAAGAACACCGTTTCCTTGCCGCCGTCGGGCGTGTCCTGGATGCGGATGTCGAAGCGGTACACCACCTTGCCGTCGCGCTCCTCGCGCTTGGCGATCAGCGTGTCGCGGCGGATTGCCCACTCGATGCCGTTGATGATGGGATCCTTGCCGTTGGCTTCCTGCTCGTCCTCGAAGTAGACGCGGGTATGCAGGCCGAGGTTGACGCCGCGCGCGAACAGGATCAGGCAGATGTGCGGAGCCTGCATCGTGCCGGGCTTGGCGCCGGGGACGGCGCCGGGCTTGATGGTCTCGAAGCTGTAGAAGCCGGTGTCGAAGTCGGCGCCGGTGCGGCCCCAGCCACGGAAGGCGGGGTCGATGGGCTTGTCCTGCGTGTCGGCCGGATGGGCGTACTTGCCGGCGGCGTTGGCCTGCCAGATCTCGACCAGCACGTCGCGCAGCACGGTGCCGCTGCCGTCGTACACCTGGCCTTCGAGGCGGATGCGCTCGCCCTTGGTCTCGGGCTTGACCAGCTTGTCGTCGAAGTTGTTCTCGAAGATGTCGAAGCCGGCCTGCTTGGGCGCGAGGCCGATGTGCACGTACGGGCCGCCCGTTTGCGAGGCGGTTTCAGGAAGGAAGGTGATTTGGGTGCTCATGGTCCTGCCCTCGATCAATTTTCAAACCAGGTGGCGGTGCGGCCGCGCACCGTGATGTCGAAGCGGTAGCAGCGGCTGTCCAGCGCGATGAAGTTGCCGATGTCCTGCATGGCGATCAGGCCGCGGACCTGCTCTTCGTTGGTGATGGTCTTGAGGATGGGGCAGTGCGGGATGAGCGTGTCGCCTTCGAAGTACTGCTGCGTGATCAGGCGCTGGGCCCAGCCGTCGGCCAGGATGGAGAAGTGGATGTGCGAGGGGCGCCAATCGTTGATGCGGTTGCGCCAGGGGTAGGGGCCGGGCTTGATGGTACGGAACATGTAGTAGCCGTTCTCGTCCGTCAGCATGCGTCCACAGCCGCCGAAGTTGGGGTCCAGGCTGCCGATGTAGGTGTCGTTCTTGTGGCGGTAGCGGCCGCTGGCATTGGCCTGCCACACTTCGATCAGGGCGTTCTTGACGGGGCGGCCGAACTGGTCGCGCAGGAAGCCGTGGACGATGACGCGTTCGCCGATGGGCAGGCCATCCTTGGCGAAGTTGGTGATCAGGTCGTTGTCCTTGGGGCCCAGTTCCTGGGGCTGGAAGACGGGCGAGGTGATCTCGGACAGCGTGCCGACGTTGGAGATCAGGGCCTTGCGCGGCGAGCGCAGTACGCTGGTCTTGTAGCCGGGGGTGAAGGCGGGCGGATGCGCGTCGCTGTCGCGCTGCACGAAGACGCCGGTCGTCGAGGGAGGCAGAAGGGGATTGCTCATGTCTCTGTACCGTTGGTGGGAATGTTCGCAGGGGCCACTGTAGTCACGCACCGGTCCAGGGGCAAGTGAAGAATCTGCCTCCGTGATATAACGACCAGGAATATCTCAAGGGCCGCTAGCCGTCAGGCGGGATCCCAGCCCAGGTCTTCGCACGCGGCCCGCCAGCGCACGGCCACACCGCGCACCGTATCGGCCATGTCGCCGGCCAGCGGCCGGCTGGTGCCGGGCTGCGCCTGGGTGAAGAGTCCGACCGCCTCGGTCGCAGCCCCGGGTACGCGGCGCGCCACCAGCACGCCCTGTTCGAGGTCGGCCTTGACGGTGCTGAGCGAGGCGAACCACAGGGCATCGCTGTTCAGGGCCAGATTGCGCGCCAAGGGGATGGCCAGGGTTTCCAGGCGGTCATGGCTGGTGCCGGATCGCAACTGGCCCAGGAAGCTGTCGGCGGCCTGGTAGATGCTGGTGCCGGGCAGGGGCAGGATCACGGGGTGGGCGGGTGCCTGCCAGGCCGGCCATTCGGTGCGCGCCAGCGGGTGCTCCGGCCGCATGGCCACGACCAGCGGTTCGCTCCACAGCGGCTCGAAGCGCAGTTCCAGCATGTGGTCGGGTTCGGCCAGCCGGCCCACGACCACGTCGAGTTCGCCCTGCCGCAGCCGCGCCAGCAGTTCCGGATTCATGCCGGTCTCCAGGCGTACCGGGCCGTGGCGCCCGCGCGCGCGCCAACTGCGAAGGATCTCGTGCGGCAGGTCCACCGCCAGCGAGGGCAGTACGCCCAGCTTGACGGCATCGCCCTCCGGATCGCGCGCTTCGCCCAGCGCCATCTCCAATGCCATCACGCCCTGGCGGGCATGTTGCACGAAGGCCATGCCCGCGGGTGTGAGGGCGACGCCGTGGCGCTGGCGGACCACCAGCGGCTTGCCGACGATCTCTTCCAGCTCCTTGATGATCTTGCTGACGGCGGGCTGGGTAATGGACAGGAACTCGGCCGCGGCACGCATGTTGCCGTGCTGCGCGGTGGCGAGCAGGCAGCGGATGTGTTGCAGGCGGATGCGGTTGAGTTGCGGCGAGGTCATGCGGGCGGGCACCGTAAAGCCGTGATGGTACGGACTTCCGGTGCCGCGGGCCAGCCGTCGCGGCCGCCTATGGCCCTTTCGGCAGCGTGTACGCGATCACGTAATCCCCGCGGTCGGGCGACTGCCGCGCGCCGCCGGCCGAGATCACGACGAACTGCCGGCCGCTCTCGGGCGACATGTAGGTCATGGGCGTGGCCTGCGCCCCCACCGGGAGCCGGCCCTTCCACAACTCCTTGCCGGTCAGGACGTCGATCGCGCGCAGGTAGTAGTCCTGCGTGCCGGCGTAGAACACCAGGCCCGATGCGGTCGTCAGCGGTCCGCCCAGCGTCGGCATGCCGATGGGGATCTGCAGGCCGGTCTTCATGCCGAGCGGCCCGGTGTCCTGCAGGGTGCTCATCGGCGCCTGCCAGACGATCTTGCGGGTCTTCAGGTCGACGGCGGTCATGGTGCCGTAGGGCGGCGCGTGGCAGGGCACGCCCAGCGGCGACATGAAGCCGTTCTTCGATATGCCGTACGGGGTGCCTTCCTGCGGCGCATAGCCTTCGTGCACCGAGGCGGCCTTGGTCGGATCCGGCGTTTCGTCGCGCGGGATCAGGCGGGCCCATTGCGGCATCCGGATGTCGTTGATCACCAGGTAGTCGAGCGAGGGCACGACCGAGACGCCGCCCCAGTTCATGCCGCCGTAGTAGCCGGGGTAGATCAGCGTGCGGCGGTCGGTGCGCAGCGGGGTGAAGTCGCCTTCGTAGCGCATCTTGCGGAACTCGATGCGGCACCACAACTGGTCGAAGAAGGTGGCGCCCCACATGCTGGCTTCAGTGAAGGGCGTGGTCCCGATGCCGGGCATGCCGACCGAGTAGGGCTGCGTGGGCGAGGTCCAGTCGCCTTCTTGCGCGCCCTGCGGCACGGGGACTTCCTTGACCTCGGCCAGCGGCGTGCCGTCGCGCCGGTCCAGGAGGAATATCTGGCCGCGCTTGGTGGCCTGGATCAGGGCGGGGACCGTGCCGCCCTTGCCGTCGGGCAGGTCGTGCAGCGTGGGCGGCGTGCCCACGTCATAGTCCCAGAGGTCATGGTGGGTGGTCTGGAATTTCCAGCGCTCGCGGCCGGTCTCGATGTCCAGCGCGACGATGGACGAGGCGTATTCCTCGGCAGCCTTGCTGCGGTGGGCGCCCCAGAAGTCGGGCGGCGAATTGCCGGTGGGCAGGTACAGCAGGCCGAGCTTGTCGTCATAGGCGGGCGTGGACCAGACGTTGGGCGTGCCGCGCGTATACGAGCCGCCTTCGGGCGGCAGCTTGGTGATGGCGGGATTGCCCAGGTCCCACGCCCAGACGAGTTCGCCGTTCTTGGCGCTGAAGGCGCGCACCGCGCCCGAGGGTTCGTCCACCGCGCGGTTGTCGTAGACCCACCCGCCGATGATGATGAGATCGCGCGCGACCGTGGGCGCGGAAGTCTGGAAGTAGTAACCGGGCTTGACCTCGCCCATGCCGGCCTTGAGGTCCACCGTGCCCTGGTTGCCGAAGGACGCGCATGGCCTGCCGGTCCTGGCGTCGAGCTGGATCAGGCGGGCGTCGATGGTGCTGAGCACGACGCGTTGGCGGCAGGCGGCGTCGGCGGCGGCATCCGTCATCGAGGCGCCGGCGTCGTAGTAGCTCACGCCGCGGCAGCGCTGCCAGACCGGCGAGCTGGCCTTGGGATCGAACTTCCAGCGCTGCTCGCCGGTTTCCGCGTTCAGCGCGAAGACCTGGTTGTGCGGTGTGCACAGGTACACCGTGTCGCCCACCTGCAGCGGCGTGTTCTGGTCCTCGGCGCCGTTGATGGCCGGTTCGCCGGTACGGAAGGTCCATGCGACCTGGAGGTTGGCGACGTTGCTCTTGTCGATCTGGGTGAAGGGCGCGTAGCGGGTGCCCGCCGCGTCCCGTCCGTAGTGGTCCCAGTCGCCGCCCGAGGCGGCCGCCGGCACGGCGGTGGGGGTGTCGCCCGTGGCGCCGACGGGGAAGTGAGGCTGGAACATCTGGAAGCCGAAGCCGGCCAGCGCCAGCACGCACAGCACGGCCAGCGAGTAGGCGCCTTTGTTGCCGCCCGGCGCGCCCAGGGGACGCAGCAGCGGATGCAGTAGCGCGGCCACCAGCGCCAGCACGATCATGCCGACCAACCGCGGCACCAGTTGCCAGAAGTCCGGTCCGACTTCCCAGAAGGACCAGATCAGCGTGCCGACGAATACCAGCGCGAACAGCCAGGCTCCGGTGCGCGAACCGCGGGCATAGCCCAGGCCGGACAGGACCAGCCCCACGCCGGCGATCAGGTAGTACCACGAGCCGCCCAGCGACACGAGGCGCACGCCACCGGCGCCGAGCACGAGGCCGATCAGGATGAGCACGATGCCGAAGATCAAGAGCGGAATGCGGCCCCGGCGGTGGGAGGGATAGGTGGAAGGATCGGTCATGGATTTCTCCGAAGGTGGGGCCTTCCGCGAGCGCAAAGCGAGGGCATGACACGGGCGCCGCCCGGCGAGGGGGGCCTTGCGCAGCAGCACGGGGCGGGCTGCGTCGTTGTTCTGTAGTTAGAACATAACCCTTAGATGCGTAACGGTGTGTGACGTAAAGTTGCCGTGATGCGCAAGAATTAAGGGTTAACCCGTAATTTATCCGTACGAAAAGCGTAGAATAGGCGGCCATTCCGATAGGTCCCCCATGCCCAAACATGCCCTGACCATCGTGCTGGCGCTGCTGACCATGGTCGGACCGCTGGGCATCGATGCCTATTTGCCGTCGTTCCACGCGATCGGCGCCACCTTCGACGCGTCGCCGCTGGCGGTGCAGCAGACCCTGAGCCTGTACATCGCGGGCATGAGCGTCATGACCCTGTTCTACGGCACCTTGTCGGATTCGTTCGGCCGGCGGCCGGTCATGCTGGTATCGCTGGTGCTGTTCACGCTGACCTCGATCCTGGCCGCGCTGGCCACCAGCATCGGCATGCTGGTGGCCGTGCGTGTGCTGCAGGGGCTGTGCGCGGGCGCCGGCATGGTCATCGCGCGCGCCATGGTGCAGGACAAGTTCCAGGGCGGCGAAGCGCAGCGGATGATGGCCATGATCACCATGGTGTTCGGCGTGGCGCCCGCGCTGGCGCCGGTCCTGGGCGGCTGGCTGCAGGCCACGCTCGGATGGCGGTCGGTGTTCTGGGCACTGGCCTTGTTCGGCGCCGGCCTGTGGGCGGTCAGCCGGCAGGTCTTGCGCGAGACGCTGCCGCCGGCCGGGCGCACGCCGTTCGATCTGCGCAGCATCGCCGCCAACTACCGGCGCTCGATGGCCAGCCCCCGGTTCATGCTGATGTCCGCCGGGATCGGGTTGGCATTCTGTGGGCTGCCCTTGTATGTGGGGTCGGCCGCGGCCTACATCATGGACATCCTGCACCTGCCCGAGACCGCGTTCGCGTGGCTGTTCGTACCCATGGTCGGCGGCCTGATGCTGGGCTCGGCCATGGCGAGCCGCTATGCGCATCGCATCCCGGCCGAACGCATGGTCCGGCTGGGGTTCCTGGTCATGGGGTTCGGCGTCGTGCTGTCGGTGATCTATACGAGCCTGTTCACGGCGGCCGTGCCGTATGCGGTGCTGCCCTTCGTGTTCTATACCTTCGGCCTGTCGCTGGCCTCGCCCAGCATGACGGTGATCGCGCTCAGCATCTTCCCCGAGATGCGTGGGCTCGCGGCCTCGATGCAGGGCTTCATCCAGATGGCGTTGTTCGCGCTGGTTTCGGGTCTGGTCGCGCCCATGGTGTTCGGCAGCGCGGCGGGCCTAGCCTGGACCCATGCCCTGCTGCTGGCGGCGGGGCTGGGGTTCTGGGAGGCAGGCGGCCGGGCGCGGGCCGCCGGGCCGCGGGCCTGACCCGGTTTCAGACCTGGCGGCGCAGCACGTCCAGGAAGCTGCCCGCGGCGGCTGGCAGCGACCGGCCGCCGCGCGTCAGGATGCCTATCTCTCGCGAGACACCGGGTCCGGCCATCGGGATGGCGGCCAGCGTCGACATGTCGATCAGCCGAAGCGCCAGCCGCGGAATGGCGGCGATGCCCAGGCCCGCCGCCACCATGGCACCCACGACCGAGATGTTGGCGCATTCATAGCGCGCCTGGATGGACAGGCCGCATTGCGCCATGACCCGGTCGGCGATCTGGCGGATGCTGCTGGCCGGCCCGCTGGCGACCAGCGGCCGTTCGGCCAGTACCGACCAGGACACCCGCCGGCGTGAGGCCAGGGGGTCGCCGAGGCTGCACACGCAGACGAATTCGTCGCTGATCAGCGGTTCGAACGCCAGTCCATCCTGCCGTGGCGGCGCGACCGAAATGGCGAAATCCGCGCTGCCGTCCAGGACCCGCGTCCGCACGAATTCCGCCGACACCGGTTCGAGCGCGATCGTTACGCGCGGATGGGTGTCCTGGAACACCGACATGGCGCGGGGCAGCAGCGCCGCGGCGGCGGACGGCAGGCAGGCGATGGCGATGCGGCCGCGGCGGCCGGCCACGAACTCGGACAGGTCGCTGAGCGAGTCGTGGAATTCGCCCACGATGCGGCGGGCGATGGGCAGCAGTTCCTCGCCCTCGCGGGTCAGCTCCACGCGCCGCGTGTTGCGGTCGAACAGGCGGGCGTCGAGCTTGTGTTCGGCGGACTGGACGGACCGGCTCAGCGCCGGCTGCGAGACGTGGACGCGTTCGGCGGCCAGGCGGAAATTGCGCAGCTCGGCCACGGCCAGGAAGGCCTCCAGTTCATGCACGGTCAGGGTCGATCGCATGCGGCGCCATCAATGATGAAAATGCATTAAATCAATATGATAAATGCACTTCTCATATCAGAGTCGTCTCCCTACACTGCTTTGAAAAACCCGGAGACGCCATGAAAACCCGCCTGATCCCGTTTGCCGTGCTCGCATGCTCGCTGGCCGGTCCCGCCTCGGCCCAGTCCTATCCCTCGCAACCGATACGCATGGTGGTGCCGTTCGCCGCCGGCAGCGGCACCGACCAGGTGGCCCGCGTGCTGGGCCAGGCCATGACGGCGGCGGCCAACGTCACGGTGGTGATCGAGAACAAGCCCGGCGCCAATGGCTTCATCGCGGCCCAGGCGGTCGCGTCGGCCGCGCCCGACGGCTACACGATGCTGCTGACGACCAATACCACGCACGCGGCCAACCAGCATCTGTTCAAGCACCTGCCCTACGACCCGGTCAAGGACTACACCCCGGTCGCGCTGCTGCGCAAGGGCTACCAGATCATGGTGGTGCGCGCCGATTTCCCGACGCGCAACGTGGCCGATTTCATCGCGCTCGCGCGTAAGCAGCCGGGCAAGCTCAACTTCGGCAGCGGCAGTTCGTCCAGCCAGGTGGCGGGCGAGCTGTTCAAGCAGATGGCCAATGTCGAGCTGACCCACGTGCCCTACAAGAGCAACCCGCAGGCGTTGAACGATCTCATGGGCGGCCAGATCGACGTGGTGTTCGTCGATACGAGTTCGGCGATCACGCTGGTGCAAGGCGGCAAGCTGCGCGCCCTGGCCGCCACCAGCCCGGTCCGCCTGTCCATGCTGCCGGATGTGCCGACGCTGGACCAGGCCGGGCTCAAGGGCTACGAGATGTCGTACTGGACCGCCGCCTATCTGCCGCGCGGCGCGTCCAAAGAGGCCACGGCCACGCTCAACAAGCTGTTGATCGACGCCGTGCGTTCCCCCGAGATGGCGCAGTTGATGGCCAAGACGGGCACCGAGGTCTCCATCGGCTCGCCGGTCGAGCTGGCCGCCTTCCAGGCGGCGGAGTCCGACAAATGGGCCCGCATCATCCGCGCGGCCAACATCCAGCCGGAGTGAACCCATGACCAAGACGCGCGTGCGCATAGGCGCCGGTGCGGGATTTTCCGACGACCGGTTCGAGCCGGCACTCGAGCTGGCCGAGCGCGGCGAGCTGGACTACCTGGTCTTCGAGTGCCTGGCCGAACGGACCATTGCGCGCGAGACGCTGTCCCGGATCAAGGATCCCGAGACGGGCTACACGCCCTACATGCGGGATCGCCTGCGCATGGTGCTGCCCGCGTGCATGCAGGCGGGCATACGCATCGTCACCAACATGGGCGCGGCCAATCCGCTGGGCGCGGCGCGCGTCATCCGGCGCGACGCGCTGTCGCTGGGGTTGCCGCCGCCGGTGGTGGCGGCGGTGGTGGGCGACGATGTGACCGAGATCGTGCGCGCGCATCCCGAGCTGCGGCTGCTGGATACCGGCGAGCCCGTGGAAACGCTGCTGCCGCGCATGGCCGCCGCCAATGCCTACCTGGGCGCGGACATCGTGCGCGAGGCGCTGGCCCGCGATGCGCAGATCGTGGTGACGGGGCGCGTGGCCGATCCGTCGATGTTCGTGGGCTGCATGCTGCATGGACTGGGGTGGTCCTATGACGACTATCCCCGCCTGGCCGCCGGTACCTTCACGGGCCACCTGCTGGAGTGCGCGGCGCAAGTCACCGGAGGCTGTTTCGCCGACCCCGGGAAGAAGGACGTGCCGGACATGGCCCGCATCGGCTTTCCCTACGCCGACGTCGATGCCGACGGTTCGGTCCGGCTCGGCAAGGTCGCAGGCTCGGGCGGCCGCCTGGACGTGGCGACCTGCACCGAGCAGGCGCTGTACGAGATCCACGACCCGGCCCGCTACATCACGCCCGACTGCGTGCTGGACATCACCGAGGCCGAGTTCGAGCAGTTGGGGCTCGACCGCGTCGGCTTCCGGGGTACGCGCGCGGCGGCGCGCACCGACACCTACAAGGTCGTGGTGGGCTACCACGACGGCTGGATAGGCGAGGGCGAGGTCGGCTATGCCGGCCCCAACGCGCTGGCCCGGGCGCGCCTGTCCGAGCAGATCGTGCGCGAGCGGCTGAAGCTGCGCGGATTCTCGTATCCGGAAATCCGGGTGGACTACATAGGCATGAGCAGCCTGCACGGCATGGGCGCGGGACGCCCCGAGCCCTACGAGGTGAGGCTGCGCGTGGCGGCGCGCAGTCCGGACAAGAAGGCCGCGCAGGCGGTGGGATTCGAGATGCGCACGCTCAACGTCAACGGCCCGGCGGGAGGCGGCGGCACGCTGGAGGCGCTGCGCGAGGTGATCGGCGTGCGTTCGCTGCTGCTGCCGCGCCACCTGGTCCATCCCGAGGTCGTCATCGAGGAGCGGCCGTGAACGAACAGAACAGAAGGAGCGTCCCGTGAGCACCAAGGTCCACGAACTGGCCCACTCGCGCGCCGGCGACAAGGGCAATACCTCGAACGTCTCGGTCATCGCCTACGATCAGCCGGCCTGGGACATTCTGCGCCGCGAACTGACCGAGGAGCGTGTCATGCGCGCCTACGCGCACCTGGCCAGCGGGCCGGTCACGCGCTATGAACTGCCGCGCCTGCGCGCGCTGAACTTCGTCATCGAAGGAGCGCTGGGCGGGGGCGTGACGATCTCGCTGGCGCGCGATGCGCACGGCAAGACGCTGTCCTATCTGATGCTGGACATCGATCTGCCGGTGTAAGGGGAAACGGCCTTCAGTGATTGATGGCCGTGATCTTCACTTCGTTGCGCTTGCCCACGCCGCCGAACCAGATCTCGCCCGAGCCGATGGAGATGCCCTGCCAGTTGGCAAAGAGCTCGGGATAGGTCTGGCGGGACACGGCATCCCTGACCTTGGGCGTGATGAGGCGGTCGTAGTCGGCAATGAAGTGCTCGGCATCGCGCAGGGTCGCCGCCTTGCCATCGAGCCGGGTCCGGAACGGATAGTCGGCCATCGCGGCGACCGCCGCCTTGTCCCCGGCCGCGACGGCCTGCTTCAGCTTGTCGAAGAAGCCGCGATAGGACGCGTGTTCGCCGAACAGCGTGTCGAGCCGCGCATCCATGTCGGCCGCGGTCTGCGCCTGTGCGGCGCCGGTGCCAAGGGCGATGAAAGCCGCCAGGCATGCACCCAGCAGTTGCCGCGTCACCGTCTTTCGTTTTCCGTCTTGCATGGCAGCGTCCAGGAGGAAGGGGGGCTCAGGCCGCGCGGGCCTGGGCCGCGGGCTGGGCCAGGGCCCGGTGCACACGGGCCAGGACTTCGGGGTCGTCCAGCAATCGCATGCGCTTGAGATCCGGCAGGCGCTCGGGATGTGCCTCCAATACCTCGTCGACCAACTGCGTCCGTGCCGCCTCGATCAGCGGGTGGCCGGGAAGATGGCGGCCGGTGGCGAAGGCCCGGGCCAGCGCGTTGGTGGCCGGATCCGTCAGCGCATCCATGAAGCCGGGGGCGGGGCGAGCCTGGTTTTCCTCGTTGTAGCGCGCGGTGTCGTGCAGTTCGCGCGGCGGCGACGTTTCTTCGGGGATGCAGAACAGCCCGTCGTCGAAGGCGCCGCGTCCCAGGCTGACCCGGCTGGACATCACCGACAGCGGGATGGCCAGCAGCAGCGACGCCAGGATGGGGATCATCCACCACAGGAAGTTCGGATTCAGCCAGGCGACCAGCAGGCCCCAGCACACGCCCAGCAGCGTCTGCAGGCCGTGGCGCCGGAAGGCTTCGCGCCAGGGCGTCTCGTTGTTGGCGCGGGCCGGCGATTTCCACTGCACCTTCCAGCCCAGGAACGCCGCCACGACGAAGCGGGTGTGGAACAGCATGCGGATCGGCGCCAGCAGCATGGAGAACAGTACTTCCAGCAGCATGGACCACAGGAGTTTGCCGGACCCCGCGTAGCCGCGCGCCCCTTTCACCCACGCCAGCAGCACACTCAGTATCTTGGGCAGGAAGAGCAGCACCGCCGTGGTCGAGAACAGCGCGATGGCTTCCTCGGGATGCCATTGCGGCCAGATCGGGAACAACTGGTGCGGCGTCACGAAATACTGCGGCTCGGTCAGCGTGTGGACCGCCAGCAGCGCGGTGGACAGCGCCAGGAACAGGAACCACAGCGGCGCCGACAGGTAGGACATGACGCCGGTCAGGAACACGGCGCGGTGCACGGGGTGCAGGCCCTTGATCAGGAACAGCCGGAAGTTCATCAGGTTGCCCTGGCACCAGCGCTGGTCGCGCTGCAATTCGTCCAGCAGGTTGGGGGGCAGTTCCTCGTAGCTGCCCGGCAGGTCGTAGGCGATCCAGACGCCCCAGCCCGCGCGCCGCATCAGCGCGGCCTCGACGAAGTCGTGCGACAGGATGGCACCGGCGAAGCTGCCCTTGCCGGGCAGAGGGGCTAGCGCGCAATGCTGGATGAAGGGCTCGAGGCGGATGATGGCGTTGTGGCCCCAGTAGTGGGATTCGCCCAGTTGCCAGAAATGCAGGCCGGCCGTGAAGAGCGGGCCGTAGACCCGGGTGGCGAACTGCTGCACGCGCGCGTACAGGCTGTCCATGCCCGAGGCGCGCGGCGCGCTCTGGATGATGCCGGCCTCGGGGTTGGCGTCCATCAGCACCACCAGGCGCTTGAGGCATTCGCCGCTCATTACGCTGTCGGCGTCCAGTACGACCATGTAGTCGTACTCGCCGCCCCAGCGCCGGCAGAAATCGTCGATGTTGCCGCTCTTGCGCTTGACGCGCCGCCGGCGCCGCCGGTAGTGGATGCGGCCGAAGCCTTCGACCGTCTTGCACAGCTCGACCCAGGCGCGCTGTTCCTGCACGCAGTTGTCCGGCTTGTAGCTGTCGCTCAGGATGAAGAAGTCGAACTTGTCCAGGACGCCGGCCCGCGCGACCGATTCGTAGGTCGCGCGCAGTCCGGCGAACACCCGGCCCACGTCCTCGTTGCAGATGGGCATGACGAGGGCGGTGCGGGTGTCGGCCGAGATGGGTACGCCTTCGGCCACGGTGGCCGAGATGCTGTAGCGGTCGCGCCCCATCAGCAATTGCAGGAAGCCCATCAGCGCGGTCCAGAAACCGGCCGAGACCCAGCAGAACAGCAGCGCGAACAGCAGCAGGATCGCTACTTCCAGGATCTGTCCGCCCTGGTAGGGAAGGACGGCCTTCATGTACCAGGTGGCGACGGCGGTCTGCGCTACCACGGCCACCAGCAGGGTCAGCCGGCGCAGCCTGCCGGCGATCTTCCAGCGCGGCTCGGGCGGGCGCGCCAGCCGTTCGGCGCGCGTCTTGTGCATCTGTCCCTGCACGCGGCGCCAGCCGCGCACGAAGGGATTGGTGACCCAGGGTTCGGGCACCATGGACGAGCGCTTGATGGCCGGCGCGGTCTGTATGCACACGCGTCCGGCTTCGTCGCGGTGGACGATGCCGTATTCGTCCAGTTCGGGGCCGTAGGCCTCCAGCAGGGTCTGTTCCTGGTTTTCGGCCTCGCCCGTGCGCAGGGCGTCTTCTTCGATCGCTGCGGACATGGGATCACTCACCCGTTTCATAGCCCGGAAGCTGGTAGCTCCAGGTCTCGGAGACGGGGTTCTGCCCGTTGACCAGCCCGGCCCGCATCTCGACCGGCTTGGCCGGATCCTTGACCTTGATCCGCAGCGTGACGCGCCAGCCGCCGGTGACCGGGTTGCGGCGCAGGCTGTTCTCGAGCACGTCGGCGTTGCCGCCGGTGGAGAAGTTCAGCGAGACCGGCAGCGGCGGGTCCTTGGGCTTGGCCGGTGCCGGGGCGGAGAAGTCGATCAGGAACGCGGTGCTGCCGTCGGGGCGGCGGATCAGGTCCGTGCCGCGCGTCTCGCCCACCGAGCGCCGCGTCTGCAGGACGCGGGCCAGCTTGGGATCCTGCAGCCCGGCCTCGTTGCGCGTCCAGCGCAGCGTGTAGTTCATTTCCAGCGCCGTGCCGGGCTTGGGCTGGTGCTCGGGCACCCAGAACGCGACGATGTTGTCGTTGGTTTCATCCGCGGTCGGGATCTCGACCAGCTCCACCCGGCCCTTGCCCCAGTTGCCCGTGGGTTCGACCCAGAGGGTGGGACGCAAGTCGTAGCGGTCGTCCAGGTCCTCGTACTGGCGGAAGTCCCGGGCCCGCTGCTGCAGGCCGAAACCGCGCGGATTCTCGACCATGAACGAGCTGTTGGCCAGGCGGCGCGGGTTGTTCAGCGGCCGCCAGAGCCATTCGCCGTTGCCGGCGTGGAAGGCCAGGCCGTCGGAGTCGTGCAGCTCGGGCCGGTAGTTGGCGCTGCCCGAAGGCTGTGTCGCGCCATAGAGATACATGCTGGCCATGCTGGCGATGCCGAGCTTGGCGACCGGGGCGCGCAGGTAGACGCGCGACCGGACCTCGACCAGGGAGTCCTCGCCCGGCGTGATGGTGAACCGGTAGGCGCCGGTGGCGCGGGGCGAGTCCAGCAGGGCGTAGATCACGACGTGCTTGTCGCTATTGGCCGGGCGGGCGATCCAGAACTCGCGGAAGCGGGGAAATTCCTCGCCCGAGGGCACGGCGGTGTCGATGGCCAGGCCGCGGGCCGAGACGCCGTAGACCTGGCCCTTGCCGACCACGCGGAAGTAGCTGGCGCCGAGGAAGGAGGCGAGTTCGTCGTCGCGCTTGGCCGGGTCGTTCAGCGGATAGAGGATGCGGAAGCCGGCGAAGCCCAGGCCGCGCAGCAGCTTGGGATCGACCTGGCGGGGGCCGAAGTCGAAGTCGGCGGGATCGTATTTGATCTCGCGGACGCCTTCGGCATCGATCTCGTTGATCTTGACCGGCAGGTCGAAGGCCATGCCCGGGTGATGGAAGGCGATCTGGAACGCGGTACGGCCGTCGGCCCACAGATACTTGTCGCGCTTGGGCTGGATCTGCTGGTATTCGGCGTACTTGAGGTCGCGCAGCTCCTTGGGGAGCTGGCTCGTGGGCGCCTTGTATTTCTCGCCGGAGAGTTCCTTGGCGCGGCGGGCGACATCGAAGAAATCGAAGGCGCTGGCGGGGGCGGCGGCCAGGAGGCCGGCCGACAAGGCCAGGGCGGAGAGAAGCATGCGGGCGGCAAGCGAGCGCACCCTTGCGGAAGAAAGGGAGTTGTCAGTCACGGATCTTGGACGTCCGGCGTGGCCTGGAGTGCTGAAACGGAGATTCTAGAGGGTATGGCCGCCCCCAGGGGGCTCCGGCGGCATACATGTACTACTGGATGTAGCCATGCGGCGCCAACCGGACCAGAATGGACGCCATTTTCACCAAATTGGTTCCCCGGGGCCCGGGTTTGGGGCGCGTTCCTAGCGCCCCGATGCGGTCCCTTCCCGCCGAGGGTCGGCGCCGGCCCGCAGCAGTCCGTTGCTCAGGACCTCGATGCCGTGCAAGCCGCTGGGCATGGCCGAGACGGCCACGGGGTGTCCCATGGCGCGCAGGGCGGGGACCAGGCTTTCCAGCCGGGGGTCGCTTTCCAACTCGGTGGCGTGATTGCGGCTGCCGTAGTGCGGCAGGTCGATGGCGGTCTGGATGTCCAGGCCCCAGGTCAGGTTGGCCAACAGCGTCTGGGCCACGTAGTTGGCGATCGCGCTGCCGCCCGGCGAGCCCGCCACCAGCCGCAGCCGTGGGGCTTCGCCGTCGGCGCGCAGCACGATGGTGGGCGCCATGGTGCTGCGCGGGCGCTTGCCCGGCTCGACCCGATTGGCCACCGGCACGCCGTGGTCGTCGCGCGGCGACAGCGCGAAGTCGGTCAATTCATTGTTGAGCAGGAAACCGCCCACGAAGATCTTGCTGCCGAAGGCCTGCTCGATCGTGGACGTCATGGCCACGGCGTTCCCCTGAGCGTCCACGATGGACAGGTGGGTGGTCGAGGGCAGCGCGGGCGTGTCGTCGACGCCATGGCGGGCCAGCGCGCCGCGCACGGGTTCGCCCGGCGCGGCGCGGCCCATCGAGCGGTCGGCCGAGATCAGCGCCGCGCGCCGGGCCAGGTAGGCCGGGTCCAGCAGGGCGGCCACCGGCACGTCCACGAAATCCGGGTCGGCGACGTAGCGGTCGCGATCGGCATAGGCCAGCCGTCCCGCCTCGGAGAAGTAATGCACCGCGGCGAGCGATTCGGGCCGGGCCTGGGCGATGGGCGTGGCGTCCAGCACGGCGAGCATCTGCAGCACGGCCAGTCCCCCGGAGCCGGGCGGCGGCGCGCCGCACACCACATAGGTCCGGTAGGGGCCGCACAGCGCGGGGCGTTCGCGCGCCTGGTAGCGCGCCAGGTCCTCGGCCGACAGGTCGCCGGGACGCGCATGGGCGCGTACCGCCTCGACCATGGCGCGCGCCAGCGGCCCGCGGTAGAAGGCGTCGGCGCCCTCGCGGGCGATGCGCGTCATCGTGCGGGCGAGTTCGGGGTTGCGCAGCCGCTCGCCCTCGCGCAGGGCCGAGCCGTCGGCGTGGAAGAAATACGCGCGGGCGGCGGGCTGGGCGGCCAGCCGCTCGTTGTCGCGCAGCAGCGCGGCCAGGCGCTGCGAGACCGGGAAACCGTGCCGCGCGCGGTCGATGGCATCGTCGAACAGCGACGGCCAGGGCAGCTTGCCGTGCTGGCGGTGCGCCAGTTCCAGCGCCCGCAGCAGACCCGGGACGCCGACCGACTTGCCGCTGTCGACTGCAAGGGCGAAGCGCATGGGCCGGCCGCCTTGCAGGAAGCGTTCATCGTTCGCCGCGGCGGGTGCCGTCTCGCGGCCATCGAAGACCGTGACCCGGTCCCGGCGGGCATCGTAGTGGACCAGAAAGGCCCCGCCCCCGAGTCCCGAGGATTGCGGCTCGACCAGGCCCAGCATCATCTGCGCGGCGATGGCGGCATCGACCGCGCTGCCGCCGCGCTCGAGCACGCGGTAGGCGGCCTGGGTGGCGAGCGGGTGGGCGGTGGCCGCCATGAAGTGGCGGCTCATGACGGCCTGCTTGGGCTGGTAGGCGGTCTGCGCCTCGGGGTTGGCGTCGACGCCCGGGTCGGGCGCGGCGGCCCGGACGGCCGTGGCGAGCGCGGCGCAGGCCAGCCAGAGCAGGCGCGATGCGCGGACGAGCGATGTCATGGATGAAGCTTCCTTGCGATGGCCTTGGGCCGGCCAGACCGCGACCTTACCATCGGCAGGGGCAAAGCGGCTTACACTTGGACACCCGTCCTTCCCCCGGTTCCATGACGACGCCCCATCCCCGCGTGCTCATCGTCGAAGACGACATGACGATCTCGGCCAACCTGTGCGCCTATTTCGAGGCCAAGGGCTACGTCGTCGACGTCGCCTACGACGGACCGTCCGCGTTGTACCGGCTCGGGGCCGACGCGTTCGATGCCGTCCTGCTCGACATCGGCCTGCCCGGGCTGGATGGGGTCACGGTGCTGCATCGGCTGCGCGCGGAACTGCACCAGGCCACGCCCGTGCTGCTGCTGACGGCGCGCGACGAACTGCAGCAGAAGCTCGACGCCTTTGCCCATGGCGCCGACGACTACGTCACCAAGCCCTACGCGCTGGCCGAGGTCGAGGCGCGCGTGCGGGCCTTGCTCAACCGCGCCTCGGGCCAGGTCGCCAATCCGGTGCGGCGCTTCGGCGCGCTGTCCTACGACGCCCGCACCCGCGAAGTGCGCGTGGCGGAGCGGCCGGTGCGGCTCACGCCCAAGGCCGGCCGCATCGTCGAGGTGTTGATCCGCGATCCCGGCCGGGTGGTGTCGCGCGCCGACCTGGAGAGCGCCCTCTGGGGCACCGACGTGCCGGAAAAGGATGCCCTGCGCAGCCAGATCCATCTGTTACGCAAGGCCTTGTCCGAAGCGGGCTTCGACGGGCTGGAAACGGTGCACGGCGTGGGGTATCGCCTGGCCGGCGGACCGGGGCACGATTGATGGCCGGTCCCGCCACGCTCAAGCAGCGGGTCATCTGGGCGCTGACGCTCGCCATCGCCCTGTTCGTGGCGGTGCAGGCCATCGTCGCCTACCTGGTGCTGGACCAGCAGGAAGACCGCATCGTCGACCAGATCGTGCTGACCGAGGCCGAGCGTCTCGTGCACCGCCTCGAGGCCGGCGAAATGGTCTGGACCAGGGGCGACATCCTGCTCGGCCCCAGCCTGCACGCCTGGGTGGGGACGAACGGCGACGTGCCGCGCGTGCTGGCCCGGCTGGGGCCGGGACAGTACCAGCTCAACACCGAGGGCCAGGTCTGGCACGTGGCGGTGGCCGACTCGGCGAAAGGGCGGGTGTACCTGCGCTACGACGCGACCGACAACGAGCACCGGGTCTACGAGTTCGGCGCCATCCTGCTGGGACTCTGGCTGGCCTGCACGCTGCTGGGATATTGGACCGCCCGGGCGCTGGCCGGCCGCGTGGTCGGCTCGATGGTGGAAGTGACCGATCGCATCGAGTCGTGGGCGCCCGGCAGCCCCGGCATGAAGGTCGTGCGCAGCGACGAGGCGGGCCGCCTGATCGAGGCCTTCAACCGCATGCAGGACAAGGTGGACCAGTCCATCGCCCAGGAGCGCGAGTTCTCGGCCAACCTCAGCCACGAGATCCGCACGCCGCTGACCAGCATCCGGACAGACGCCGAGTTGATCGCGCTGGAGTCCGAGCCGGCTCCGCAGACGGGGCTGCGCCTGACGCGCATCGTGAACGCGGTGGACGAGATCGCCTCCACGCTGGAGACGGCGCGCGCCATCAGCAGCGCGCAGGCGGGGCCGCGCACCGAGGTCGCGCTTCGGGCCTGTCTGGACGACGCTTGGAGCGGCCTGGCCGAGCGCGCGCACCGCGCGGGGCTGCTCCTGGTCAACGAGGTGCCCGAGACGGCCGTGGCCACGCTGGACCGCTACGGCCTCTTGATCGTGCTGCGCAACCTGGTGCGCAATGCCATCGACCATGCGGCACCTGCTACGCTGACCGCGAACTGGACCGGCGAATGCCTTGCCCTGGCGGACAATGGCCCCGGCATTCTCGCCGCCGACCTGCCGTTCGTGTTCGAGCGCTACTACAGCGGCCGCCTGCGCGACAGCCAGGCGCCCGTGGCCGGCGACGCGGGTGTCCAGCGGGGACTCGGGCTGGCGATCGCCAAGCGGGTGTGCGACATCCAGGGCTGGCGGCTTAGCGTGACGTCCAGCACCGACGAACTGCACCGGGGCACCCGCTTCCTGCTGTGCTTCGGGGAAGGGGCGACCCTGGTGGTGTCCTAGGCGCCCAGCGCCTTGGCGTGGAAGGCCAGGTGGTCTTCCATGAACGTCGAGATGAAGTAGTAACCGTGGTCGTAGCCCGCGTGGCGGCGCAGCTCCAGCGGCTGGCCGGCGTCGCGGCAGGCGGCCTCGAAGGCCTCGGGCCGCAGCTGCGGTTCCAGGAACTGGTCGGCCAGCCCCTGATCGACCAGGATGCCGCCGGGGAAAGGCTGGCGCGCGGCCCGCATCAGCTCGGTCGCGTCGTACTGCTTCCAGGTTTCACGGTCGGGACCGAGATAGTTGCCGAAGGCCTTGTGGCCCCACGGGCAGTCGACCGGATGGGCGATGGGAGCGAAGGCCGATACCGAGCGGAACTTGCCCGGATTGCGCAGGGCCAGCACCAGTGCGCCATGGCCGCCCATGGAGTGGCCGAAGATGCCGGCGCGCGCGGGGTCGCCCGGCAGTTCGGAGGTCACCAGCCCGAAGAGTTCGTCCACGATGTAGCTGTACATCCGGTAGTGGCGATTCCAGGGCGCTTGGGTTGCGTCCAGGTAGAAGCCGGCGCCGGCGCCGAAATCCCAGCTGTCGGTCTCGCCCGGCAGGCCCGCGCCGCGCGGGCTGGTGTCCGGCGTCACCAGCATGATGCCGTGCTGCTGCGCGAACCGCTGCGCGCCGGCCTTGATCATGAAGGTTTCCTCGGTGCAGGTCAGGCCGGCCAGGTAGAACAGCACCGGTACGGGCCCGGCTTCGGCGTGCGTGGGCAGGAAGACCGAGAAGCGCATCGGCAGGCCGATGGTGGAGGAGTCGTGGCGGTAGAAGCGCTGCTGGCCGCCGAAGCACTGGTGCAGGCTGATCAGTTCGGGCATGTGGAATCCTTGCGGCCGTCCGGCGCGGTGGCCGGCGGCGGGGCGATGAATCTTTCGGGATTGCCCGGGGCCGCGGCCAGCGGAAGCCGCTGGCTTGCACCCCGGCCCGCGAGGCTAACAGGAATCTTCGCCCATCGACAAGCCAGCCATCGGCGTGGGCTGGCTTCTTCCGCCTGGACCGGTCAGGCCGTTTCCCAGCCGTAGAGCCTGGCCGGCGTGGTGGCAAGGATCTGCCGCTGCAGCGAGGCATCGGGTACCCAGGACGTGAACAGCTTGAACAGGTCGGCCGAGCTGTTTTCCTGGAACGACAGGTGGGGATAGTCGCTGCCCCAGATCAGGTGGTCCGGCGCGGCCTCCAGCAGCGCATGGACCAGGGGGGCGATGTCGCCGAAGCCGGGAGTCTTCGAGATGCGATAGCTGCCCGTGAGCTTGATGAAGCAAAGGCCATCGCCGTGGCGCAGGAAATCCAGCAAGGCCTGGAAGCCCGGTGCCTGGACACCGTCGGCGGCCAGGTTCATGCCCAGGTGCGCGACGGTGAAGGGCAGCCGGAGCGAGGCCATGGTGGGCAGCAGTTCCTGTGTCAACCAGCCGGGGCCAAGGAAGTCGATCTGCCAGCCGTTGGCCGCGCAGCGGGCCTCCCAGCGCCGGATGCGCGGGATGAGGGCGTCGGCCAGGCCGGCGGCCGGCTGCGCGATGGGATTGACGTTGATCCGTATGCCTCGCACGCCCAACTGGTGGAGGTCGGCCAGTTGTTCGTCCGGAGCATCGTCCGGCAGGTCCACGATGCCGCGGCAGTCGGGGCCCATGCGGCGCATGGCTTCCAGCATGCAGCGGTTGTCCTGGCCGTAGGCGCTGGGCTGTACGAAGACGTAGCGGGAGAAGCCTAGTGCCCGCGCCTCGGCAAGATAGTCCTCCAGGTCCGCCTGCGGCGGGTCGTAGCGCAGCTTGCCGGCGTACGGATAGCGGTCCGCTGGGCCGAAGACATGGAAATGGGTATCGCAGGCGTGGGGAATGGTCATGAGTCAGGAGGGGATCGAAGAGGAAGGCGGCTGCGCCAGGGCCTGGCGGATGTCCGCCGCGTCCTTGCGCGCGGCTGCCATGAGATAGGTCACGTCGCTGCCGGCGATCAGGAAGCTGGCGCCCAGCGCCACCAATCGTTTTTGCAGCGCGAGGTCGCCACGGATGCCGCCTATGCCCAGGGTCTTGCCGTGTCGGTGGCAGGCCGCGGCGACGGTCTCATAGGCCTTGAACAGGTCGGGATGGTGCAGTTGTCCAGGAATGCCCATGGCGGTGCAGAGATCGTTGGAGCCGATCAGCAGCATGTCCACGCCGTCCACGGCGGCGATCTCGTCGGCGCGGGAAATCGCTCCGGGCGATTCCAGCATCATGATCATCAGCGTTTCGGCGTTGGTGCGCGCGGTCAGGCTGGCGGCGTCCTGCGGCCGGTAGAGCGTCCCGAGCGTGGGGCCCATGACCGAGCGGGTGCCGGCCGGGGGATAGCGGCCCGCCTGCGCGGCCGTCCGGGCCTGGTCCGCCGATTCGATACCGGGCAGCAGCACGCCCTGGGCGCCGCCGTCCAGCACGCGCTGCATGAGGTCCATGTCCAGGCCCGGCAGGCGGACCAGCGGCGCGATGCCGGCCGCCAGCGCGCCGGTGCACAGGGCCGAGACGGCATCGAGTCCTATCGTGCTGTGCTGCATGTCGACGTAGATGGCGTCGAAGCCGCAGGCGGCCGCCATCATGGAGATGTCGGCGGTCCTGGCCTGCCGGAGCGCCATGCACAGCGCGAGCTCCTGGCGCCGCATCCTGTCCTTCAGCGGCGATGTCTGGGCATTCGTCATCATTGGGCCTCGATGTGCGCGCGGGCGATGACATCCTTCCAGGTGGCGATCTCGTCCGCCACGCGCTGCCGGAATGCCGCGGCCGGTGCCACGACGGTCGTCACGCCGGCGGCCGCGAAGGTCTTGGCCACTCGGTCGGTCTTGACCGCCTTGCCGACTTCCTGGTTCATGCGTTCGACGATGGCGGCGGGCACGGCGGCGGGCGCCATCACGCCGAACCAATACATCATGCCGTATTCCGGATAGCCGGCTTCGGCGAAGGTGGGGACGTCCGGCAGCATGGGGTTGCGCTGCTTGCCGCTGACAGCCAGCGCGAACAGGCGCTTGCCATTGATGTGCTGGACCGTGGAGCCCACGCTGCCGATGCCGACGTCGATGCGGTCGGCGGCGATTTCGGTCATGGCTTCGGCGACTCCCTTGAAGGGTACGTGGACCATCTTCAGGCCATTCTGCAGGAGGAAGGCCTCCATCGCCAGATGGGCCGACGATCCCTGGCCGCCCGAGCCGAAGTTCAAGGTGCCGGGGTTCTTGCGGGCAAACTCGACCGTGTCGCGCAGCGTGCGCGTCTTCAAGCCGTTGCGCGCGGCCAGGACGGCGGGGGCGTCGGCGACCAGGGCCACCTGGGCGATGTCGGAGGAAGGGTGGTAGGGCAGCGATTTGTACAAGGCCGCCGAGACCGCGAAGGAGTTGTCGGTGAGCAGGAAGGTATAGCCGTCGGGCGCGGCTTTGGCGACCGCGTCGGTGCCGATGGTGCTACCCGCGCCGCCGCGGTTCTCGATGACGAACGGCTGTCCCAACTGGTTGCCCAGCTCCACCGCGACGGCACGGGCCGCAGTGTCGGTGAACGATCCGGGGGCGAAGGGAACGATGATCTTCACCGGTCTGGCGGGCCAGGGCGCCTGGGCCCATGAAAGATTACCGAACTGTAGAATGAATAGAAGGAATGCGACGGCCGCTTTGTTCATGGGCGTGGGTCTCCGTGAGTCGTTCTTGGGGGCGTGCGATGCGCGCCGTGCCGGCTGGCAGGCCAGGGTGTGCGCCCTTTCGGTACGGCCGGTGAAGAGGGAGGGCGGCCTGTCGTATTCTTCGCCGGATTCTTGCATGGAATCGTTAATTTGTACATCAATATGAGAAACTTTCGTTTTTTGGCGGTCCCGCGGAAGGCAGAGAGGTCATGAGCAGTCTGGACAAGATGTTGAGCCTGCTGGATGTGTTCACGCCCGCGGCGCCGGTATGGACGACGGAGGACCTGATCCGCTATTCCGGGGCGCCAGCCTCGACCTGCTACCGCTATCTCAAGACGCTGCATTCGGTGGGCTTGCTGGCTCGGGTGGCCAACGGTTCCTATGTGCTGGGCCCGCGCATTCCGGAAATGGACCGGACGATGAGACTGTGCGATCCGGTCTACATCGCCGGCTCGCCCGTGATCCAGCAACTGACCGAGGAGACGGGGCACAGCTCGCTGCTGTGCATCCTGTTCAGCGAGTCCATCATGTGCGTGCAGCAGGCGCTGGGCAAGCATGCACCGCCCGAGCTGTTCAGCCGGGGGCAGCGCCGTCCGCTGGTGGCGGGGGCGTCAGCCAAGATCATCCTGGCCTATCTGCCGCTGCACCAGTTGCGGGTGATCTTCACCAAGCATCGCAAGAGCATCGCCGCGGTGGGACTGGGCGCGGACTGGGAGCGTTTCAAGCAGGCGCTCAAGCAGATACGCCAGGCCGAATACGCGATGACCACGGGCGAGTACAACGCGGGCATCGTGTCCATCGCCGCGCCCCTGTTCAATGGCGCGGGCGACGTGCTGGGCAGCCTGGCGGTCGCCGCGTCCACGTCGCATGTGGACCCGGTGGCGTTCGGCGCCATCGCGGACCGCGTGATCGAGGCGGGACGAGAGGTGTCGCGGCGGATCGCCTGCGCGCCCAACGTCGTCGCGCTACCGGCCAGGGCCGTGGGGTGAGCAGGCGCTAGGGCCGGCGCTTCGGCGGAAGCGGCGTGGGCGTGCCGTCGGGCAGCGGAATGCGCGCGGTGTTCAGGACCATGGCCAGGAGGCCGTAGTAGCCGCAAAGCGCCAGCAGGTCCAGGACGCCCTGCCTGCCGTAGCGTTGCAGGATGGCGTCGTAGGCGCGCTGGCCCGGTTCGCCATCGCGCAGCAACTCGGAGCAGAAGTCGCAGGCGTCCCGTTGTTCGTCCGGCATGCCGGGCAGCGGCTGTCCGTGGGCGATGGCATCGATGACGGCGGGGTCCAGAGCCGTCGTGTTCAGCGCGATGCGCCGGTGGGCGAACCATTCGTACTGGCAGTCCCAGTGCCGGGCGGTGATGAGCACCGCAAGCTCGATCAACTCGGGCGGCAGCCCCGTGCCGAACCGCAGGTGTTCGCCCAGTTGCTGGAGGTGGTCGGCCAGGTCCGGATGATGCAGCAGCGCCAGGAACGGGCCCTTGACTTCGCCGCGGGGGCCGGATGCGATGCTGGCCGCCACCTCCTGCTGGCGCGGATCCATCTGTTCGGGGGGGATGCGGGGAAAGCGCGGTTCTTGCATGGCTCAATTCCTGACGGTGATGGAGTGGGCCGGGCGGTCGGGGGGAATGTCCGCCACGCGCCAGTGCAGGGCGCGGATCTCGCCGAATTCGTGCGGCAGGCGCTCCCACCGTTCGCCGCCGTCGACGCTGCGGAACAATTGGCCGAGGTTGGTGCAGGCGAACAGCAGCATCGGATCGGACGGATGTGTCGCGACGCACCACAGGGTGCTGTTGAACCGGCCCGGCAGCGGCACCGCGTGCCAGGTGTCGCCATGGTCCGTGCTGCGCATCAGGCAGGCATCGCTGCCCGGGGGGCCGTTGCCGTTGGTCAGGAACACGATGCGATCGGTGTCCGCGCGGGGCACCACGGCGCGGGTGTATTGCCACGGGGAATCGAGCTGCTGGTACGTCCAGTGTCCGCCGTCGTCATCGCTGCGGTGCAGGCCGCGATTGGTGGTGGCCAGGATCGTGCGCGTTCCGCCGGGCTTTCTCAGCACCGCGATGCCGTGGACGTCCAGCGATACCAGTCCCTCGTTCCTGGCCACCCAGGTGCGGCCGCGGTCGCCGCTGCGATAAATGCCGCCGATCTCGATCGTGGCCCAGAGCACGTCGGGCTCGACGGGGTCGACCAGGATCTGGGTGACGCGTGTCGGGCCCTGGTTGATGGGGGAGAAGGTGGCCGCGCCGGGCAGCTCGAATGCCTGCCACGATGCGCCGCCGTCTTCCGAGCAATAGACCGCGGCGGGTCGCCCGCCGGCGTAGATGACGGCGGGATCGGCGGGCGACTGGGCCAGCGCCCAGACGTCGTCCAGCGGTGACGGCACGGCGGTCCAGCGGGTCGTCGATTCGTCCCAGCGGTAGATGCCCATGTCGGTCCCCGCATGCAGGATGTCCGGCCTCGTGGGATGGCTGCTGAACGTCCAGACGCGGGCCTCGAGATACATGCCCGAATGGCTGTTGGGGTGAAGCCAGGTTTCGCCCCGGTCTTCGCTGAACCAGGCGGAGTGGCCGGCCGTGCCCGCATAGATTTCGATACGCCTCGACATCCCCGTTTGCCTCCTCGATGAACCAGATTCGCAGTATATCTTTTCCGTAAAAATATACTACTATGTAAGAAATTTTTATTATTCGGAGGCGGCGATGAAACGGATTCTGGCAGTCATGGCGCTCATGGTGGTAACCGGCGCGCCCGCGCTGGCGGCCTACCCCGAGCGTCCGGTGCGCATCATCATCGGCTTTCCTCCCGGCGGGGCGATCGATACCATCGCCCGGCTGATGGGGCCGCCGCTGGCCGAGCGGCTGGGCCAGCCCGTGGTGATCGAGAACAAGCCCGGCGCCGGCGGCGTGGTGGCCGCGCAGGGGGTGGCCAGGGCCGACGCCGACGGCTATACCGTGCTGATGGGAACGATGGGCAACCTGAGCATCACGCCGGTGCTGACGAAAGATCTCAGCTACGACATGGAGAAAGACTTCGCCCCGGTCACCGTGGTCGCCTCCTCGGGGTTCGTGCTGTACGTGAACCCCGCGTTCCCGGCCCGGACCGTGGGCGAACTGATCGCCTATGCCAAGGCAAACCCCGGCAAGGTCAATTTCTCGTCCAGCGGCAACGGCGGGCTGCCGCACATGGCGGGGGAGCTGTTCAATTCCGCCACCGGTCTGAAGCTGACGCACGTTCCCTACAAGGGCAGCACGCCCAGCGTCAACGATGTGATCGCCGGGCAGGTGCAGATGACCTTCGAGGCGACGGCCATCGGCCTGCCGTTCGTCCAGGCCGGGCGCCTGCGCGTGCTGGCCACCACCGGCGACCAGCGGCTGGCCGTCTTTCCCGACGCGCCGACCGTGGCCGAGACCCTGCCGGGCTTCAGCGTCACCAACTGGTTCGGCATGGTGGTGCCGGCCCGGACGCCGCAGGACAGGATCGACCGCCTGCAAAAGGAAATCGCCGTCGTGCTGGCTCGCCCGGAAATCAAGGAGCGCCTGGATGCGTTGGGGGTCGCCGTGGTGGCCAATCCGCCGGCGGCGGCTGGGCGCTTCATGCAGGAGGAGCGCGCGCGCTGGGCGAAAGTGATCCGGGATGCGAACATCACGGCGAACTGACCGGAATCCGGAGGAGCACCGCGCAGCCGCCCTCGAAAGGGCGGGCGCGGCGCGATCATGAACGTTTCGTTTCCATGGGGTAGTGCCGCATGATGAATGGCGCCGAGTCGCTTGTCAGAACCCTTCTCGCGTCCAACGTGGACGTCTGTTTCGCCAATCCCGGGACGTCGGAGATGCATTTCGTCGCGGCGCTCGACCGGGTGCCCGGCATGCGCTGCGTGCTGGGCCTGTTCGAGGGCGTGGTAACGGGCGCGGCCGACGGTTATGCGCGCATGGCGGGGCGGCCCGCCTCGACCCTGCTGCACCTGGGCCCCGGCCTGACCAATGGCATGGCCAACCTGCACAATGCGCGCAAGGCCCGGTCGTCCATCGTCAATATCGTGGGCGAACACGCGAGCGATCACCTGCAATACGAAAGCCCGCTGCGCAGCGATGTTCCCGGCGCGGCGGCCCTGGCTTCCGACTGGTGGCGGGTGGGCGGCGCGGGACACGGCATCGCCCGCGACGCCGCCGACGCCGTGACCGCCGCGCGCAGCCAGGATGGGCAGATCGCGACGCTCATCCTGCCCGCGGATACCGCCTGGAGTCCCGGCGGCGAACCGGTGGCGGCCGCCGAGCCGCCTGCCCTGGCGCGGGCGTCGGCCGAAGGGATGCGCCGGGCCGTCGAGGCCCTGCGTTCCGGTCGGCGCTGCGCCCTGCTGGTGACCGGCCGTGCGCTGGAAGAGGCCGGCCTGCCCGTGGTGGCCAGGCTGGCCGGCGCCGGCATCCGCGTCATGGCCTCGCAGTCGAACCGCCGTGTCGCGCGAGGCCGCGGCCGGCTGGTGGTTCCGCGGGTGCCGTTCGCCGTGGACCAGGGCGTGGCGGGGCTGGCGGGGCTGGAAGTATTGATCCTGGCGGGCAGCCATCCGCCCGCGGCGTTCTTTGGCTACCCGGGCAAGCCGCGCATGCTGACGCCCGCGGGCTGCGAGATCCAGGCCTTGGTCGAGCCGGGCGGTGACGTCCTACATGCGCTGGCGTGGCTGGCCGACGAACTGGGGCTGCCGGGTATGGCCCCGCTGGTCCCGGCGGCCGAGGCGCCCACGCTGCCCGCCGATGGCCCGCTCGATGCCGACAACGTCATGCAGACGATGGCGGCGATGCTGCCCGAGCACGCCATCCTGTGCGACGAGTCCGTGTCGTCGGGCCGTTCGCTGTTCCGCTTCACCGACGGCGCGGCACCGCACGATTACCTGCAGATCACCGGCGGCGCCATCGGCTCGGGGCTGCCGATGGCGACGGGAGCGAGCGTGGCCTGCCCGGACCGCAAGGTGGTCTGCTTCGAGGGCGACGGCAGCGGCATGTACACGCTCCAGGCGCTGTGGACGCAGGCACGCGAGCGGCTGGACGTGGTGACCATCATCCTGGCCAATCGCAGCTACCGGATCCTGCAGGGCGAATTGAAGGGCGTAGGCATCGACCAGCCCGGGGAACAGGCGCACAGGATGCTGGACCTCGTCGGTCCCGAGCTGGACTGGGTGGCGCTGGCGCGCGGGCAAGGCGTCGATGCGGTTGCGGTGGACACCGTCTCGGGCCTGGCGGATGCCTTCCGCGGCGCGTGCGCCCGGCGCGGTCCGTTCCTGATCGAGGCGCGCATACCCTGATGTCGCGGTCCCCGCCGCGCCGTCAGCGCAGCGGGGAGTGGGGGGCGGCCAGCATCAGGCTCGACTCGATGCGATCGACCAGATCGCCATGCCGCGCAAGGAAGGCGCGCCATCGGTCCTGGGCCAGCGACGCGGCCAGGCGCGCGCCGACGTCGCGGTAGGCCAGGATCTGCACGACTTCGTTCAGCCGCCCGGCCAGCGTGGTCCAGATGCCCACGGAAACGACCGTCTCGGCATCGGGGTGCGTGTCGCGCAGCAGGGCCGCGAATTCGGCGGCCTTGCCCACCTTGGTGCGGATGAGCCGCGTCTCGTAGACGTTGTGGTCCGTGCCCGCCGGCCGCGCCATCGGCGCAACGGCCTCCATCAGCCGGATCTCCTGCTCCTGCATCAGCGGATGCACCTTGGCCACGTAGTCGTCGCGCCATGCCGGCAGGGCGGCGAGCCGGGCGCGCACGGCCTGCCGTGCCTGCAGATCGTCGTGCTGCCACAGATTGAAGACGCGATGGGCCGAGCCGATCTCGCCGAACCAGAAGCCGAGCAGTCTGCCGTAGGCGTCGCCGCGTACGGGGACGGCGACTTCCTCGGCCAGCCGAAGGTATTCGGCCAGACCGCCGGGGGCGACGGTGTAGATGCGCAGTTCGTCGATGGGCATGGCAGCGTCGCTCCTCTCGTTTATTGACAAAGTTTCCCAAATTATAAGATAATTTTTTGAAACAGAGACAAGCTGACTCATGACCGCACTCTTTTCTCCGCTCGTGCTGGGTGGCATGGAGCTTCCCAACCGGATCGCCGTGTCGCCCATGGCCCAGTACAGCAGCGCGCCGGACGGCTGTGCCAGCGACTGGCATCTGGTTCACCTGGGACAACTGTCGTACTCGGGCGCGGGACTGGTCATGACCGAAGCCACCGCGGTCGAGCCCGATGGCCGAGGGTCCCTGCAATGCCTGGGCCTGTATGGCGACGCGCAGGAACAGGCGCTCGGCCGGGTGGTCGATTTCTGCCGGCAGTGGGGCGGCGCCCGCCTGGGCGTCCAGTTGTCGCACACCGGGCGCAAGGGCTCCGTGCGCCTGCCCTGGGCGGGGCGCGGGCCGCTGCCGGTCGAGGAAGGCGGTTGGCATGTCGAGGCGCCGTCCGCGCTGGCCGCCGATGACGGCGGGCCGGTTCCCGCCGAACTCGACGAAGCCGGACTGCGGCGTATCGGGCAGGCATTCGTGTCGGCCGCCCGGCGCGCGGTGCGTGTCGGCTTCGACGTGGTCGAGCTGCATGCCGCGCATGGCTACCTGTTGCATCAGTTCCTGTCGCCCCTGTCGAACCGGCGTGACGACGGCTACGGTGGCGATGCCCAGCGCCGCATGCGCTTTCCGCTCGAAGTCGCGCAGGCCGTCAGGGCCGCCGTCCCGTCCGACCGGGCGATGGGCGTGCGGATCAGCGCCAGCGACTGGGCCGAAGGCGGCTTCGGGCTGGACGAGGCGGTGGCCTTCGCCGGAGCCCTGAAGTCCATCGGATGCGACTACGTCTGCGTGTCCAGCGGCGGCCTGGTCGGGCACCAGCAGATCCGGGTCGTGCCGGAGTACCAGGTGCCGTTCGCCAGCGAGGTCCGCCAGCGGACGGGCATGGCGACCCGTGCGGTAGGCATGATCGCGCTGGCGCAGCAAGCCGACGCCATCGTGCGGTCCGGCCGTGCCGACTTCGTCGCCCTGGGACGGGCGATGCTCGATGACCCTCGCTGGGGGTGGCACGCGGCCGAAGTCCTGGGCGCCGCGGTCGCCTACCCCAAACCTTATGCGCGCGCCGCCAGCGCCGCCTGGCCCGGCGCCAGGCTGGTCAGGCCGGGCGCCGCTTGAAAGCCGCAATGCGGCGGCGCACATCGGGCGCGGGCCGCGAACATGGAGATTCCGCCTATGGATGCGCATGCCTCGTCCGCGCCGTTGAAAGTCGGGTTGATGGTGCCGGCGAACAACACCACGATGGAAAAGGAACTGACCGCCTGGCTGCCGGACGGGTCGCGCTGCGTGACCTTGCGCATCCCGCGCGGCGCGGGTCTGCTGACCCGGGAAACCCTGCCGCCCTACAAGGCCAGTGCGCTGGAGCTGGCGGCAACTTTTCCCGGGGACATCGACGTGGTGGCGTACGGCTGCACGGCGGCAGGCTTCATCGCCGGACCCCAGGGCGAAGCGCAGTTGGCCGGAGAATTGGCCGCGATCACGGGCAAGCCGGTGGTCACCACCGCGCGGTCGATGGTGGCGGCGCTGCAAGCGGCCGGCGCTCGTCACATCGCGCTGGTCACACCCTATAGCGACGAGGTCAACCGCAACCTGGGCCTCTTCCTGGCCGAGGGCGGCATCGAGGCGCGCCGCGTCAGCAGTCTGGCCGCAGCCGACGTGGAAGCGTTGGGGCGCATCACCGCGTCGGAGGTAGCGACACTGGCCCGAAGCACCATGGATGACAGCTGCGACGCGCTATTCATCGCCTGCTCGCAACTGCCCACCTACGAGATCCTGGATTCCCTGCAGGCGGAGCTTGGCCGGCCCGCCTGGTCGTCGATCAAGGCCACCGCATGGCGGGCCTTGCAAGCCGTGGCGCAGGCGGCACGCCGGTAGAAAACCGGCGGTACAGAACAGAAGATTCATCGAGACAGCCGCGATCGCGCCCGGCGCCGACGCGGACCACAAGGAGGACATCATGAAAAGAGGCATCAGGCAGTCGGCCGCGACCGTCTTCGCGGGCATGCTGGCATTCGCTGCGGGCGGGGCCGGCGCGCAGAGCTATCCCACCCAGCCGATCCGGCTCATTGTTCCCTACAGCACCGGCGGCGTCACAGACATCACCGCACGATTGGTCGCGCCGTATGTTTCCGAGGCGCTGGGCCAGCAACTGGTGATCGAGAACCGCAGCGGCGGTGCATCGATTCCGGGGTCCGAGGCGGTTGCGCGGGCGGAGCCGGACGGCTACACGCTGCTGCTGACCTCGACCGCGCTGGCGGCCAATCCCGTGCTGTTCAAGAAGCTGCCGTTCGATGCGCGCAAGGATCTCGCGCCAATCAGCCTGCTGGCCACCGTGCCCACGGTGCTGGTCGTGCCGACCGCGCTGCCGGCCAGGAACCTGAAGGAGTTCATCGCGCTGGCGAAGTCCCGCCCGGGAGGCCTGGACTACGGGTCGGCCGGCTATGGCAGCGGCAACCACCTGACGACCGAAGTGTTCAAGAGCGCGGCCGGCATCGACGCGCAGCACATTCCCTACAAGGGCGGCGGCGCGGTCATGACGGACTTGGTCGGCGGCCAGGTGTCGTTCGTGTTCGCGGTGCTGCCTACCGCGTACCCCTTCATCACCAGTGGCAAGCTGCGCGCGTTGGCGGTCAGCGGCGCCACGCGCAATCCCGCGCTGCCGGACGTGCCCACGGTGGCGGAGGCCGCGGGGCTGCCCGGCTTCAGCATCCAGGAATGGATAGGCATCTTCGCGCCTGCCGGCACGCCGCGCGCGATCGTCGACCGGGTCAATGCCGCGACCGTCAAGGCGCTGCGCAATCCGGAGCTCATCGGCAAGCTGAACGGCCTGGGGCTCGAAGCGCGGGGCGGTCCGCCCGAGGTGCTCAGGGATTACTTCACCGAAGAGAGCGACCGATGGGTGGCGCTGGCCAAGAAGGTAAAACTGGACAAGGTCGAATGAGCGCCGCACCTTCTCCGGCGCAGGCGCCCGCCGCCGAAGCCCGCGTCCGCGAACTGGCGGAGTTCCTGTGGGAGCAGTCGCCCGGCCATTTCGGCGGCGCGCTGTCCAAGATCCTGGTCAGCGCGCAGACGCCGGGGGCCCGCTACCTGGACCTGCGGCTGTCGAGCTACGAACCCATGGCCTATGTGCAAAGCCACGTGCACGACGAGAAGGAGCAGGTCTATTACTTCGTCGATGGCGAGGGGCTGCTCGAGCTGGGGCGGGAGCGGCAGGTCGTGCGCGCGGGCAGCTTCGTCCTCATTCCGCCCGGCGTGCCGCACGCGCTGCACAATACCGGGCTGGGGAACCTCGTCTTCCTGGTCATCACGACCCCTACCGGGGCGCGCTGACTCAGTACAGCACGACGGATCGTATCGACTCGCCGTTCTTCATGAGGTCGAACCCCTCGTTGATGCGTTCGAGTGGCAGGGTATGAGTGATGAGCTCGTCGATCTTGATCTTGCCATCCATGTACCAGTCGACGATGGTGGGGACGTCGGTGCGTCCGCGGGCGCCGCCGAAGGCCGAGCCCTTCCACTCGCGGCCGGTGACCAGTTGGAACGGCCGGGTGGCGATCTCGGCGCCGGCGGCGGCCACGCCGATGATGAAGGACTGGCCCCAGCCCTTGTGGCAGCACTCGAGGGCCTGGCGCATGGTGGTGGTGTTGCCGATGCACTCGAAGCTGTAGTCGGCGCCGCCGTCGGTGAGCTGGACGATGTGGTCGACGACGTTCTGGACGTCCTTGGGGTTGACGAAGTGGGTCATGCCGAACTGGCGGCCCAGGGCTTCGCGCTCGGGGTTCAGGTCGATGCCGATGATCTTGTCGGCGCCGACCATTTTGGCGCCCTGGATGACGTTCAGGCCGATGCCGCCCAGGCCGAAGACGACGACGTTGGCGCCGGCCTCGACCTTGGCGCTGAAGACCACGGCGCCCACGCCGGTGGTGACGCCGCAGCCGATGTAGCAGGCCTTGTCGAAGGGGGCGTCCTCGCGGATCTTGGCGACGGCGATCTCGGGGACCACGATGTAGTTCGAGAAGGTGGAGGTGCCCATGTAGTGGTGGATGGGCTTGCCGTCCAGGGAAAAGCGGCTGGTGCCGTCGGGCATCAGGCCCTTGCCCTGGGTGGAGCGGATGGCCTGGCACAGGTTGGTCTTGCGCGACAGGCAGAACTTGCACTGGCGGCACTCGGGCGTGTAGAGGGGAATGACGTGGTCGCCCTTTTTCAGGGTGGAGACGCCGGGTCCGGCATCGACGACGATGCCGGCGCCCTCGTGGCCGAGGATGGCGGGGAAGAGGCCCTCGGGGTCGGCGCCCGACAGGGTGTAGTAGTCGGTGTGGCAGATGCCGGTGGCCTTGACTTCGATCAGCACCTCGCCGGCGCGCGGACCTGCCAGGTCCACTTCTTCGATGGTCAGGGGCGCGCCTGCCTTCCAGGCGATCGCGGCTTTGGTCTTCATGGGCTGCTCCTAGGCTATCGAGGGAATCATCCGGGATTGTAGTGGGACGGCGCCGGGCCGATCGGCAAATAGTCCTAAAGTCCGGCCGCCTTGCTGCCGTCAACCGTCATGAGTCGTTGTCCATACCAAGAGTCATGCGCAAGAATCTGCCCGTCACGTCGCTCGAGCGCTTCGTCGAGAAAAGCCGTCCCGTGGTGACCACCACCGACCTGAAGGGGCGCATCACCTATGCGAACCCCGCGTTCATCGAAGTCAGCGGCTTCTCGCGCGATGAACTCATCGGCCAGCCCCACAACATCGTCCGGCATCCCGACATGCCGCCCGAGGCCTTCGCCGACCTCTGGCAGACCATCAAGCGCGGCCAGCCGTGGCGGGCGATGGTAAAGAACCGCTGCAAGGACGGCGGCTTCTATTGGGTCGAGGCCTACGTCACGCCGCTGCACGAGAATGGCAGGCATGTCGGCTACATGTCGGTGCGCAACGCGCCCGACCGCGCCGAGGTCGCGTCCGCCCAGGCCCTGCATGCCGACGTGTCGGCGGGCAAGGCGAAATTCCCCGCCACGCCGCGTCCGCGCTGGTGGCATGCGCCCACCCCCTGGGGCGCGGGCGTGGCCGTCCTGTCGCTGGGGATGGCGTCGGGGGCATGGCTGCTGCCGCACTGGGGCTGGATGCTGGGCCAGGCGGCGGTCGTTGCCGCCGCCGCCGTGGTGTGGCGGTACCGGGTCTGGGCGCCGCTGCGCCGCGTCGACCGCACGCTGGCCGCGATAGGCGAGGGCATGCTGTCGGTGGCCGTGGAAGGCCGCCACCAGTTCGACCTGGGCGGCCTGCCCATGCGCATCGAGTCGACCCGCATCCACCTGCGCTCCACGCTGTGCGACGTATTGCAGGTCGCGCAGGCGGTGGACGGCAACGCCGACCGCGTCAACGGCGAGATCGACGCGATCCGCCAGGTCATCGACGAGCAGCGTGATCGCCTGACCCGCATCGCCGCCGCGGTCGAGCAGATGAGCGTGGCCATCCGCGAGGCCTCGCAGCATACGGGTACGGCCCTGTCCCTGTCCGAGTCGGCCCTGAGCGAGGTCGATACGGCCGAGGCCAAGATCGGCGATTCGGTGCGCGGCACGGATTCGGTGGCCGAGGCCGTCGGCCGTACCAACGAACAGATCGGGTCGCTGCACGATCTGGTCTCGACCATTTCCGGCGTGACCCAGGCCATCAGCGAGATCGCCAACCAGACCCGCCTCCTGTCGCTGAACGCGGCCATCGAGGCCGCCCGCGCGGGCGAGAACGGCCGCGGCTTCGGCGTCGTGGCCGAGGAAGTGCGGACCCTGTCCGACCGCACCGCCGGCAGCACGGGCGACATCGGCCACGCGCTCCAGGCCATCACCCGCTTCGCCACCGAGACCTCGACCTCCATGCAGGACGCGGTGGCGTCGGTGCAGTACAGCGGCGAGCAGATCCGCGAAAGCGCCGGCTTCTTCGAACGGGTACGCCGTTCGTCGTCGCTGGTGGTGGAGCGGGCGCGCGATATTTCCGGCATGTTGCAGCAGCAGTCGGCGGCGTCGCAGGAGGTCGCCGACAGCATGGAAGGCATCTCGGGCGAAGTGGAGCGCACCTCCGCGTCGGTCGCCTCGCTGGTCCAGGCCACCGAGGCGCTCAAGGGCACGGTGGGCGACATGCGCCAGTTGCTGGTGCGCTACGAGGCTTCGCTGCATCATTGAGCCGCATGCCGGCGGCCGCGCCGGGAACCGTTATGCTCTAGCCTGTTCGAACCAAGGAACGGGAACAAGGGGGCAGGCGTTGTTGCAGAGTGGCGCGCAAGCCGGCGTGGCCGAGGGCCGGCGCGGGACAAGAGCAGCCGGGGGCAGGCCCGGCGGATGGATGCGGGGCGCGGCGGCGGTGTGCGCCTGCCTGGCATTCACCATGGCGCGGGCGCAGGACCTGCCCGCGGAATTGTCGGCGGCCTGGGCCGCCACGGGGCTGCCCGAGAGCGCGCTGTCGGTGGTGGTCGAACCGGTCGACGGCCCGCGCATGGTCTCGGTAAACGCCGGGCAGCCGCGCAACCCCGCCTCGGTCATGAAGCTGGTGACCACCTTCGCCGCCCTGGACAGCCTGGGCCCCGCGCACGTCTGGCGCACCCAGATGCTGGTGGAGCCGGGCACCACGATCTCGGCCGACGGCGTCCTGTCCGGTCCGCTGTACCTGCGCGCCAGCGGCGATCCCTTCTTCAAGCTGGAAGACCTCTGGCAACTGCTGCGCGAGCTGCGCGTGCGCGGCGTGCGCAGGATCCCGGAACTCGTCGTGGACCGTTCGGTGTTCGGGCCGGTGGCCATCGACCCCGGCGCCTTCGACGGTGATTCCTCGCGGCCCTACAACGCCAGCCCCGACGCCTGGATGGTGGGCTTCGGCGCGGTGCGCCTGCTGTTCACCCCGGACCTGCGCAGCCGGCATTGGCGGGTGACCCTGGACCCGGCCCTGCCCGGCGTCAAGGTCGAGGGCGGACTGAAATGGTCGGACAACCCGTGCCCCGGTTCGCCCGTGGTGCAGACCGAACCGTTCCTGACCTCGTCCGGCGTATCGCTGCGCGTGGCGGGAACCGTGTCGGGGGGCTGCGGCGAATTCAGCCTGTACCGGCTGGCGCTGTCCCAGCCCCGGCATGCCGAGGCGGTGTTCCGCGTACTGTGGCAGGAAATGGGCGGCAGCCTGGCGGGCCGGATACGCGAAGGGAGCGTGCCGGGCGATGCCGTGCTGTTCGCCACGCACGATTCGCCGTCGCTGGCCGAGGTGGTTCGCCATATCAACAAGCAGAGCAACAACGTCATGGCCCGCCTGCTGCTGCTGACGCTGGGCGCCGCCTACGAGCCGGGGCCGGCCACAGTGGCCAGCGGCGACCGCGCGGTGGACGGGATCCTGGCGGCGCGCGGCCTGAAGCTGCCCGAACTGGTGCTGGACAACGGCTCGGGGCTGTCCCGCGACGGCCGGGTCTCGGCCGACAGCCTGGCACGGCTCCTGGCCGCCGCCTGGCGTTCGCCGATCATGCCGGAGTTCGTCTCGTCGCTGGCCATCTCGGGCATGGACGGAACGGTGCGCCGCCGTATGCGCGACTCGGACGCGGCGGGCCTCGCCCACCTGAAAAGCGGATCGCTGCGCGACGTGCGCGCCCTGGCCGGCTACGTGCTGGCGGCCAGCGGGCGCCGCTATCTGGTGGTCAGCGTGGTCAACGACGAACGCGCGCAGCAGGCCAACGGCTTCAACGACAAGCTCATCGCCTGGCTGGCCGGCCAGTGACACAGGATGCAAGTGCGGGGTTGCAGGTGTTACCCGATGCTGCCCCCCGGGTGCAAGGGTTCCGGTATGCGGGGGCGGCTGCTATCATCGGATCGTCCAATCGTAAAAACAACGCAGGGAGCGCAACACGATGACTACCAGCACCGCAGGCAAGGAAAAACTCATCTCGGACGTCAAGGTCGTGCTGAACGACGCGGAAGACCTGCTCAAGCAAGCCGCTTCCAGCACCGGCGACCGCGCCGTCGAACTTCGCGAGCGTGCCCTGACTTCCCTCAAGCGCGCGCGCGAAAAGCTCCTGGACGTCCAGGACTCCATGCTGGAACGTAGCAAGGCGGCCGCCCGCGCCACCGACGATTTCGTGCACGACAACCCCTGGCGCGCCATAGGCGTGGCCGCGGCGGTCGGCTTCCTGGCCGGCCTGCTGGTCAACAGCCGCCGCTGATACGCGCAGCGTGTCCGCGTCGCCGCATCTGCTGGGTTCGCTTCGGGCGCTGGCTGCCACCTCCATCGGCATCCTGCGCACCCGGCTCGAACTCGTCGCCATCGAACTGGCCGAGGAAAAGTCGCGCCTGCTGGGCATGGTGCTGGTCGCCCTGGCGGCCCTGCTGTGCCTGACGCTCGGCTTGATGATGTTCTCGTTCCTGATCGTCGTGGTGTTCTGGGATACCGAGTACCGGCATCTGGCCATCGCGCTGGTCGGGGCCGCCTATCTGCTGGTGGGCCTCGTCATGCTGGTCATGGTGCGCCGGCAGGCCGTGCATGCGCCCCTGGTGTTCGAGGACACCCTGGCCGAACTCGAGCGCGACCGCGACATGCTCGCCGCGGTGGCCGAGTCCGACCCCGACAGCCGCCGGGGGCCGCGATGAGCGCCCGGCGCAGGGCGCGCGAGGCGGGCGACATCGAGGCCCGCAAGGAATTGCTGCTGGCCCGTTCGTCCATCGAGCGCATGGAGCTGGCGGCCCATTTGCACCAGATCAAGGAAGCCGTCACGCCGGGACAGGTGCTCAAGTCGGTCCTGCCCAGCCTGGGCGGCAGTGGCGGCATGGCGACCGCCATGCAGGCCTGGCGCTTCCTGCGGCGCTATCCGATCGTATCGTCCGCCGCCTCGATGCTGCTGGCCCGCGTGCGGCTCGGCGGTGTTTTCCGGCTGTTGAAGCTTGGCGGCGGCGCGGTGGCCGCCTATCAGGCCTACAAGCTCTGGCGGGCCATCAAGGAAGACCGCAGCCGGCCCGACCCGCGCTAGCTGTCAACCGGCCCTGTCCAGCCGGGGCGCCGGGTTCAGCCCGGCAGCCCCAGTTCCTGCCACAGGCCGTCCACCCGTTTCTTCACGTCCGCATCCATCACGATGGGGCGTCCCCATTCCCGATCGGTCTCGCCCGGCCACTTGTTGGTGGCGTCCAGGCCCATCTTGCCGCCCAGGCCCGAGACCGGCGACGCGAAATCCAGGTAGTCGATGGGCGTGCGGTCGGCCAGCAGGGTGTCGCGGACGGGGTCCATCCGTGTCGTGATGGCCCAGACCACCTCCTGCCAGTTGCGCACGTCGATGTCCTCGTCCACCACCACGATGAACTTGGTGTACATGAACTGGCGCAGCACGCTCCAGATGCCGAACATCACCCGCTTGGCGTGCCCGGGGTACTGCTTGCGCATCGAGACGATGGCCAGGCGGTAGCTGCATCCCTCGGGCGGCAGGTAGAAATCGACGATTTCCGGCAACTGCCGGCGCAGCAGGGGCGTGAAGACCTCGTTCAGGGCGACGCCCAGGACAGCGGGCTCGTCGGGCGGCTTGCCCGTGTAGGTGGAGTGGTAGATGGGATCGCGCCGCATGGTAATGCGGTCGACGGTGAAGACCGGGAACCAGTCCTGTTCGTTGTAGTACCCGGTATGGTCGCCGTAGGGGCCTTCCAGCGCCATCTCGTAGCCGTTGTCCGGCGGCGCCGCGACGCCGGGGGCGGAAGCGGGGGCGATGGCGCGCGGATCGGAGGCCGCAAGCAGGTGGCCCTCCAGCACGATCTCGGCCGAGGCGGGTACGGACAGGGTGCTGCCCAGGCAACGGACCACCTCGGTGCGGCCACCGCGCAGCAGGCCGGCGAACTGGTATTCGGACAGGGCATCGGGCACCGGCGTCACGGCGCCCAGGATAGTGGCGGGGTCGGCGCCCAGCGCGACCGCGATCGGGAAGGGCTGTCCGGGATGGGCCAGCATGTGTTCCCGGAAGTCCAGCGCGCCGCCCCGGTGCGACAGCCATCGCATGATGAGCTTGTTGCGCCCGATGGGCTGCTGGCGATAGATGCCCAGGTTCTGGCGCTTGCGGTTCGGCCCGCGCGTAACCACCAGCCCCCAGGACAGCAGCGGGGCGACGTCGCCGGGCCAGCAGTGCTGGATGGGCAGGCGCCCGAGGTCGACGTCGTCGCCTTCGAGCACGATCTCCTGGCAGGGCGCGCTCCGGACCTCGCGCGGCGCCATGTCCCACAGGGCGGATTTCAGCATCGCCACCTTGCCGAGCGCATCGCGCAGGCCGCGCGGCGGCTCGGGCTCGCGCAGCGAGGCCAGCAGCTCGCCCACGTCGCGCAAGGCGCCCACGTCTTCCGCGCCCATGCCCAGCGCGACCCGGTGGGCGGTGCCGAACAGGTTGGCCAGTACCGGCATGTCGGCCTTGTCGCGGCCGGGCTGCCGGGCGTTCTCGAACAGCAGGGCCGGCCCGCCGGCGCGCAGGACGCGGTCGCAGATCTCGGTGATCTCGAGGTGGGTCGACACGGCGGTCGGGATGCGCTTGAGCTCGCCCCGCGCTTCGAGTTGGCGCAGGAAATCTCGGAGGTCGCGGTATTTCACGGGCGGAGCACCTTGATGGGGGACGCTGGGGGAGGGGCCACTTTAACCCGCTGCGGGGGGCGGGGTGTTCGACGTCAGGATCCCGTCATCGGGGCGGTGATGACATGAAACATGATGGTCGGGACAAATTTTACATATGTTTCTGAATCTGATTCGATCTTGGTGATAGTGTATGCTTACTTTTATCTATCTTTCCATATACGGTCGCATGGGTATCGATAGAAAATCCCAATGATCGCCGGTGTCCTTGTTCTGCACCAAAATGGTGATTTTTTACGGTTGACCTGACCGGATCGCATTCCTACAATCCGCCAACTTTCAGCTTGTGCCCGGTGCCGTCGTCCAGACAGCCGCCCCCGAGTCGGGGCCGGACCAGACCACCGGGCTGCTTAACGGGCCATCGGGCGCCCACCATACTGGAGTTCTCTTAGCGGCGCGAACGCGCCCTCTGCCCGAAACAGGCATGGTCCCGAGCTATCTCTGCGATAGCGACCATGCAGGTGTGCCGCCAGTCGTCCTGACAGCGGCGCGATGTGCAGCCAAGCAGGTTGTGGCCTTGATGTCCGGAGTCGTATCTCGATCGCTTCCGGATGTGGTTTTTTGTGGCCCGCCGTTGCAAGGAGGTAAGTATGCCCGACGCGCAGTCGAGCTCGTCGACGGAGCAGCCCGACCCCCGGCCTCGACCGGGAGTCACGGATTGGTGCCGCTCCATCAATAGTTATGTAGGCCTGGCCGTGCTCGCCATGGCCACCGTAGTATGGTCTGTTCCTGGTCTGCGTGACCAGGCTTCGCAATTCACCGCGTTCAACGGTGTCGAGACGCCCGTGGCCGAGCCGGCCCAGGCCGATGTCGCCTCCGCCGTCGCCGCGGCGGCCGCTCTCGCGGCCGTGGCCGACAACGTACAACCGCATGCCCAGGCGACGTCTCTCCTGAGCTCGATGGGCGATGCCGCCAAGCCGGCCCAGAAGCCGCACGCGACCAAGGTGTCGGCCGTGCAGGCCGAGTCCCTGGGCCGTTATATCGCCCGCAAGTACCGGGTCTCGAACGAGGCCACCCGCATGCTGGTTTCCACCGCCTATGGCGTGGGACAGGAAATGGGGCTGGATCCGCTGCTGCTCCTGGCGATCATCGCCATCGAGTCCAGCTTCAATCCGTTCGCCGAAAGCCATGTCGGCGCCCAGGGCCTGATGCAGGTCCTGACCCGGGTCCACACCGAGCGGTTCGAGCCGTTCGGCGGTAGCCAGGCTGCCTGGAATCCGGTGGCCAACATCCGTGTCGGCGCGTCGATCCTGAAGGAATACATCGAGCGCGGCGGTTCGCTGACGGCCGGCCTGCGCATGTACGTGGGCGTGGGTCCCGACGGCACCAGCCCGTACGGCGACAGGGTCTTGGCCGAACGCCGCCGCCTGGCCTCGGCCGCGGGCGTCAACGCCGAACTGCCGGGCACCGCGCCGGCCACGCCGGCACGCTCGGCGTCCGCCAAGCCCATGCCCATCCCCACCGATCCGTCGTCGGAAGCGGTGTCGGTCAAGAACACCGAACCCGGCTCTCCCGCGGTCATGTAGGCCCGCTCCCGGGCCGTGCCGGCCCGGGCTTACCGGAGCAGCCGCTCCATGCGCGCTACCCCTTCCTGTAGCCGCGCCATGTCCGTGGCATAAGAGAAGCGCAGGTAGGACGCGGTTTCGGCGGTCCCGAAGTCGCGTCCCGGCACCGCGCATACCCCGGCCTCGTGCAGCAGCCGCGTGGCGAAGGCCGCGCTGTCGGCCGCGTGCGCGCGTACATCGCTATATATATAGAAGGCGCCGTCCGGCTTGACCGGGACCGTCAGTCCCAGGCGCTCGAACTCGGGCAGCAGATAGTCGCGCCGCTGGCGGAAGGCTTCCCGGCGCGCTTCGAAGATGTCGAGCGATTCGGGCTGGAAGCACGCGAGCGCCGCGTGCTGGGCCAGCGTGGACGGGCAGATGACCAGGTTCTGCGCGAGCTTCTCGAACACCGAGACCAGTTGCGGCGGTACCACCAGCCAGCCCAGGCGCCATCCTGTCATGTGGAAGTACTTCGAGAAGCTGTTGACGATGATGAGGTCGTCGGCCAGCGCCAGCGCCGACCGGCGGTCGCCTTCGTAGCTCAGGCCCAGGTAGATCTCGTCGACCAGGGTGAAGCCCTGGCGGCCGCGTACCTCGCGGATCAGCTCGGCCAGCGCGTCCGGCGCGATGGAGGTGCCGGTCGGATTGCCGGGCGAGGCCACGATCACGCCGGCGGTGCGCGGTGTCCAATGGCGCCGTATGTGTTCGGCCGCAAGCTGGAAGCGGTCGCCGGGGCCGGCCGGGATCAGCACGGGTTCGCCGCCGGCCGCGGTCACGATGTGGCGGTTGGCGGGATAGGTGGGGTCGGGCATCAGCACCTGGGCGCCGGCATCGACGAGCGCGGTGCAGGCCAGCAGCAGTGCGCCCGAGGCGCCGGCGGTGACGATGATGCGGGACGGATCGACGGCCACGCCGAAGCGCGTCTGGTAGAAGCCGGCGATCGCCTCGCGTAGGGGGGCGATGCCGACCGCCTCGGTGTACTGGGTCCGCCCTTCGCGCGCGGTGCGCTCCAGCGCCTCGACCACGGCCGGGACGGCGGTGAAGTCGGGTTCGCCTATGCTCATCTGCACGATGTCACGGCCCTGGGCCTGCAGGGCCGCCGCCTGCTTGACGACCTCCATGGCGTAGAAGGGAGCGATACGGGCGATGCGGGGGGAGAGGCGAAGCATGGCGGTCGAACGGGAAGTGACGGAGGAGGGCGCCGAGGGCGTCCCGGTCATCCATGATACGCCGCGCCGCGGCCCGGCAGCGGTGGCCGCCCGGTCGGTCGCGCCGTTACAATGCGAAGCATGGCACCCTCCGTTTCGTTCCGTTCGCTCCCATGAAGCCCGGCCGCCGCGCCTTCTTCCTGCCCCGCATGCTTTCCGACGCGCCCTGGCCGGCCTTCTGCCAGCGCCTGGCGCGCATGGCCCGTGGCCAGGTCAGCGATGAGACGCCGCAGGCCGATGCCCCTGGGCGCGCGCGCCTGGTCGTGGCCCGGGAAGAGGATGTCTATCACGCCGCCGCGCTGTGCCGCGAGTTCGGCGTGCTGCTGGTGCAGCCCGGCGCGCGCGAGGCGGCCCTGCCGGCCGAACGCGGCTGGCTGCGGCTGGACACCTCGCAACTGGCGGCGATCGAATCCTTCGACGAACGCGCCGGCACCATCGTGGTGCAGGCGGGCTGCTCCATGGGAGCGCTGCGCGAGCGGCTGGCGGGAACGCCGTGGCGCTGGCATGCGGGGGCCGACCTCGAACCCGTCGGGGCCTGGCTGCTGCGTACCCGGGGCTGGCTGCCGGGCCGCTGCCGGGACTCGGGCCTGGACGCCGCCCAGGTGCTGCTGGCCGGCGGCGCGTTCGAACAATTGGGCCCTTTCGGGGTCGAATCCACCCAGCCGCTGCGTTCCGCGTCGGCCAGCCGCCTGGTGTCCGACCTGTTCCAACTGGCCACCGACTCCGCCGTCGCCGCGATGCTGGAGCTGCCGGTCTGGCCGGCCGGCTACCGGCTCGACGCGCTCGTGCCGCGCGCGGCGGCGGGCGGCGAACCGGTGCCCAATCCCGCTCATTTCCTGCTGGGCAGCGAAGGCACCCTGGCCTGGGCCGGACGATTCCGGCTGCGTTTGCGCGATGCCGGGGAAGCCCCCCCGGTGCTGTCCGTCCAGGAGCGCGAAGACCGCGCTTCAGGCAGGGAAACCCCGGCCGACCGGCTCGACGCCATGGTCAAGGCCACGTTCGACGCGGGGAGTGTTTTCCCCTCGTCGGTTGTCTAACCCGTGCCGGGAGCGGATAATCCGCACCTCGCATAACTTCGTGTGACCGCCTCTGCGGGCGTTATTTTCCATGGCTCAACCCCTCGATCCCAACCTGCGCAAGGCCGCCCTCGAATATCACGAGTACGGCCGTCCGGGCAAGATTTCCATCGCCCCGACCAAGCAGCTCGTCAACCAGCGCGACCTGGCATTGGCCTATTCTCCGGGGGTGGCGGCGGCGTGCGAAGCCATCGTCGACGATCCCGCCGCGGCGTTCCGCTACACCGCGCGCGGCAACCTGGTGGGTGTGATCTCCAACGGCACCGCCGTGCTGGGCCTGGGCAACATCGGGCCGCTGGCGTCCAAGCCGGTCATGGAAGGCAAGGCGGTCCTGTTCAAGAAATTCGCCGGCATCGACGTGTTCGACATCGAGGTCAACGAGACCGACCCCGACAAGCTGGTCGACATCATCGCGGCGCTCGAACCGACCTTCGGCGGCATCAACCTGGAAGACATCAAGGCGCCGGAATGCTTCGCGGTCGAACGCCGAGCCCGCCAGCGCATGAACATCCCGGTGTTCCACGACGACCAGCATGGCACGGCCATCACCGTGGCGGCCGCCGTGCTGAACGGCCTGACCGTGGTCGGCAAGAAGATCGACGAAGTCAAGCTGGTGGCGTCGGGCGCGGGCGCCGCGGCGCTGGCCTGCCTGAACCTGCTGGTCGACCTGGGTCTGCCCCTTGCCAACGTCTGGGTGACCGACATCGAGGGCGTGGTCTGGAAGGGCCGCACCACGCTGATGGATCCCGACAAGGAACGTTTCTCGCAGGAAACCGACAAGCGCACGCTGGCCGAGGTCATCGAAGGCGCCGACGTATTCCTGGGCCTGTCCGCCGGCGGCGTGCTCAAGCCCGAGATGGTGGCGGCCATGGCCAAGCAGCCGCTGATCCTGGCGCTGGCCAACCCCACGCCGGAAATCCTGCCCGAGATCGTGAAGTCGGTGCGCGACGACGCCGTCATCGCCACCGGCCGTTCGGACTATCCGAACCAGGTCAACAACGTGCTGTGCTTCCCGTACATCTTCCGGGGCGCCCTGGACGTGGGCGCGACCACCATCACGCGCGAGATGGAGATCGCCACCGTGCACGCGATCGCCGAACTGGCGCGCCAGGAGCAGAGCGAGATCGTCGCGGCCGCCTATGACGTGTCCGACCTCGCGTTCGGTCCGGAATACCTGATACCCAAGCCTTTCGACCCTCGCCTGATCGTGCGCATCGCGCCCGCCGTGGCGCGCGCGGCCATGGACTCGGGCGTGGCCACGCGGCCGATCGCCGACATGGACGCCTACGTCGAGCAACTGCAGCAGTTCGTCTATCACTCCGGTGCCTTCATGCGCCCTCTGTATGGCGCGGCGCGCCGCACGGTGCGCGAGGGCGGCAAGGCCCGCATCGTCTACACCGAGGGCGAGGACGAGCGCGTGCTGCGCGCGGTGCAGGCGGTGGTGGACGACGGCCTGGCCCGGCCCATCCTGGTCGGCCGTCCTGCGGTGCTGGCCAAGCGCATCGAGAAGCTGGGCCTGCGCATGCGCCTGGGGCAGGACGTCGAGGTCACGAACACCGAATTCGACGAGCGCCACCGTAATTATTCCCAGACCTACTGGGACATGACCAAGCGCAAGGGCATCACCAAGGAATACGCGAAGATCGAGATGCGCCGGCGCCTGACGCTGATCGGCGCGATGATGGTCCACCAGGGCGACGCCGACGGCATGATCTGCGGTACGGTCGGCCCCTATGGCAACCACCTGCAGTTCATCGACGAGGTCATCGGCCGCAATCCCAGCGCCAAGGTCTACGCCGCGATGAACTTCCTGGTGCTGCCGCAGCGCACCGTGGTGCTGGTCGACACGCACGTGAACGAGAATCCCGACGCCGACCAGTTGGCCGAGATCACCATCATGGCGGCCGAGGAAATGAAGCGCCTGGGCGTCGAGCCCAAGGCCGCGCTGCTGTCGCATTCGAACTTCGGTTCCAGCGATTCGCCGTCGGCGGTCAAGATGCGCGAGGCCCTGGCGCTGATCCAGGAACGTGCGCCGTGGCTGGAAGTGGACGGCGAGATGCACGGCGACTGCGCCATCGACGAAGCGGTCCGCAACCGCATCATGCCCGACAGCAAGCTCAAGGGCGAAGCCAACCTGCTGGTGTGCCCCACCATCGAGTCGGCCAACATCGCCTACAACCTGCTGAAGACGGCGGCCGGCAACAACGTGGCCATCGGTCCCATCCTGCTCGGCTGCAAGGCTCCGATCAACATCCTGACCGCCAGTTCGACGGTGCGCCGCATCATCAACATGACCGCGCTGACGGTCATGGACGCCAACGCCTCGCGCCTGGATGGCAGCGGCGGACGCTGATCCCGCCCAAGGGGCCGCGCGAGCGGCTCCTACCGTGCCGGTGCTGCGGCCCGCATGCACCGGCCTCGTGCTTGCCGGCGGCGGCGCCCGCGCCGCCTACCAGGTAGGCGTGCTCAAGGCCATCGTCCGCATCCTGGGCGAGCGTCCCGGCGGCCTGCACGCCAATCCCTTCCACGTCCTGTGCGGCACCTCGGCCGGCGCCATCAACGCCGCCGTGCTGGCCTGCGGCGCCCATCACCTGCCGCAGACGATCGAGCACATGCTGGACGTCTGGGAGAATTTCCACGCCGCCCAGGTCTACCGGACCGATGCGCTGCGCACCGTGCGCGGCGGGGGAAGCTGGCTGTCCATGCTGTCGTTCGCGCTGATGATGGCCCGCGTGGGCCGGAGCAAGCAGCCCGCGCTGCTGGACAACCAGCCCCTGGGAGAACTGCTGCGCGGCGTGCTGGACTTCGGCCGGCTGGACGCCAACCTGGCCGACGGCGTGGTCCAGGCGCTGGCCATCGCCGCCACCGGTTACACCTCGGGCCAGCACATCACCTTCTATCAGTCGGCCTACGAAATCGAGCCGTGGCGCCGCTCGCTGCGCGTGGCGGTGCGGGCCGAGATCGGCGTCGAGCACCTGCTGGCGTCCAGCGCGATTCCGTTCGTGTTCCCGGCGCGGCGGCTGCTGGTGCACGGCGAGCCCGAGTGGTGCGGCGACGGTTCCATGCGGCAGCTCGCTCCCATCAGTCCCGCGATCCACCTGGGCGCCGGCCGTGTGCTGATCATCAGCGGCGGCCATTCCGAGGCGGACCCCCGGCGCCGGACCGGGGCACCCACTTACCCGACGCTGGCCCAGATCGGCGGCCATGCCTTGTCCAACATCTTCCTGGACAGCCTGGACGCCGACATCGAGCGCATCCAGCGCATCAACCAGACCCTGTTGCGGCTGCCGGCCGAAGAGCGCTGGAGCGGGACGCTGCGCCCTATACGCGTGCTATCGATATCACCCAGCCAGCGCCTGGACGAGATCGCCGGCCGCCACCTGGACAGCCTGCCGCCGGCGATGCGTACGCTGATGCGGGGCATGGGCGTCTCGTCCGGTCCCGACGCGCTGACCGGCGCCTCCCTGGCGTCCTACCTGCTGTTCGAGCCCGGCTACACGCGCGAGTTGATCGCCCTGGGGTTTGGCGATACGCTCATTCGCAGCGACGAGGTGCTGGCTTTCTTCCGTACCGACGAGGAATAGGGATGTCTTCGACTCTAGGCCGTTTTCTGCGCGGATTCGCGATCGCGCTGCTGTGGCTGGCGCTGGGAGCCGGCGCCTGGGCCCGTGGGCCCGTGCCCGGCACGGTCGATGCGCGCGACCTGCCGCCCGAGGCGCGCCAGGTGCTGGCGCAGATCCAGCAGGGCGGGCCGTTCCGGCATGCCCGCGATGGCGTGACGTTTTATAACCGCGAACGCCTTTTGCCCATGCGGGCGCGTGGGTACTATACCGAGTACACCGTGCCCACGCCCGGTGCGCGCAATCGCGGCGCCCGGCGCATCGTCGCCGGCAAGGGCGATACAGGCAACCCCGCCACCAGTGGAGAATACTGGTATACCGCCGATCACTACGCGTCGTTCCGGCGCATCCAGGAGTGATCCATGTCCTCGAATGCGAGAAACCTGAACGAATGCCTCAAGACCGGCGGCGCCCTGGCCGGCCCGGACCTCGACGTGAAGGCCTTGCTCCAGGCCGCGCGGCACTTGAAGCTGGCCGTCTACGAGGTTGACTGTTCGCGCGCCAAGAGCAAGTCCGCCGTGTTGCGGGCGATCGCCAACGCGGTCGATTTCCCCGAGCATTTCGGCGGCAACCTCGATGCCTTGTACGATTGCCTGTGCGATACGGTGCTCGATCAGCCGGCCGGCATGGTGTTGGCGCTGTGGCAGTTGCACCAGGACGATCCCGGCTTGTCCGAGCATGCGGCGGCCATCGCCCAGGTGGGCGAGGACGTGGTCGAATTCGCGCGGGAAAACGGCAAGGCTTTCACCTTCGTGCTGGACAAGGCCGACGGCGCGGCCGAACCCGGCCGCACCGATTCCGCCTGAATCCCGGCGCTTCTCCTATCCCTGCCGGACGCGGCGCCGGTACTCCGAAGGCGACAGGCCGAAACGCTGATGGAAGCGGCGGGTGAAATACGCCTCGTCGCTGAAGCCGACGGCGTTGGCGATCTCGAAGATGCGGTCTTCGCTGTGGGCAAGCAGATCCTGGGCGCGGTCCATCCGCTTGACCGTCACCCAGTCGACGAAAGCCAGCCCCGTGTGCTTCTTCAACAACTGCAACAGATAGTTGGGCGACAGGAACGCCGCTTCGGCCACGCTGTAGAGGGAAAGCGGCTTGTCCAGGTTTTCGTCGATGTGGCGTATCGCGCGTTTCAGCGCGTCGGTGCGGCCCTGGAGGTAGATGCGGCGTTCGGTCAGGCCGCGCAGTTCCGCTTCGAAGCGTTCGGTGGTGAAGCCGATCAACTCCAGCAGCGTGCCGCGTATGCGTTCCAGCGTGCCGAGCCGGCGCCGATGGTTGAGCGCGGTCATGTGGCGCAGCAAGCCCTGGATGTGGGCGAATTCCTGGTCGTCGAACCCGAAGTCGATGTGCCCTTCGTACAGGAACGGCGCCAGCTCGGGGTAGTCCGTCAGCGAGACCTCCTCCATTTCCAGCGGTGACAGGTCGAAGTCGCGGCGCAGGAAGTTGGTGGCGAAATTGATGATGGTGTAGCTGGGCTCGCAGGGGTTGTAGGCGCAGTGCACCCGGTAGGGCAGCACGAAGATCAGCGATCGCGCGCGATACTGGCGGCGCTGCCCGCTGATGACCTGGCTGGCGCCGCCCGTGGCGTTGACCTGGATCTGGAAGAACTCGTGGCGGTGCGGCGTGGAGACCGCGGGCCGGACCGTGTGGTCCCGGATGTCGAAGTCCAGGCGTTCGGACCGCTCGACCATGCGGTAAGTCTTGATCGACGGGTCGTCGACCCGGATGCCCACGGCGTCGCTGTGCATGGCGCCTCTTGTCTCCCATGGTGGTGCCAGCGACGCCGGCGCGGCCGTGGCCTTATCTGACGGCGTGTTCCGGAGCCGGCCAGTCGCCGATGTAGGACATCAGCATGCGGTTCTCGAAGCTCTGCTGTTCATGGACCGCCTTGGCGACATCATGGAACGAAACCACGCCTTGCAGCAAGCCTCGGGCCACCACCGGGATGTAGGACTGGTGGTGCGACACCATCAGCGAGCGCAGCACGTGCAGGTCCATGTCGGGCTGGGCGACGATGGGCTCGGGATTCATCACGTGCGATACCCGCAGTTCGGCCACGGGCGGGGTCGGTCCCTGCCGCAGTTCCTTCTGGCGCCGGGCCAGCACGCGGATCACTTCGCTGAAGGTCAGGAGGCCCGCCAGGATGTGCCGGTCCATGACGACCAGCGAGCCGATGTCCTGGTCGGCCATGGTGATGACGCATTCGGACAGGGGCGTGTCCGGCGCCACCGTGTACAGCGCCTTGTCCTGGATCCTGAGTATGTCGCTGACTCGCATCGTGTGTCTCCGAACGTCTTCACGGTCTTGGCCCGGGCGGCGTGCCAAGCAGGAAATCGAAATCGCAGCCGCCGTCGGCCTGCAGCACGTGCTGCTGGTAGAGGCGGGCATAGCCGCGTTCGGCCCGCGGCGGCGCGGCCGGCGATTCGGCGCGCCGCCGTGCCAGCTCCGCTTCGGGCACCAGCAGGTCGATGCGGCGGTCCTTGACGCTCAGGCGTATGCGGTCGCCGTCGCGGATCAATCCGATGGGGCCGCCTGCGGCGGCCTCGGGCGCGACGTGGAGCACGATGGTGCCGTAGGCGGTCCCGCTCATGCGGGCGTCCGAGATGCGGACCATGTCCTTGACGCCGCGCGCGGCCAGTTTCTTCGGGATGGGCAGGTAGCCGGCCTCGGGCATGCCGCTGCCGCTGGTGGGGCCGGCGTTCTGCAGCACCAGGAAATCGTCGGCCTCTACGTCCAGGTCGGGGTCGTCGATGCGGCGCGACAAATCCTCCAGCGACGCGAAGACGACCGCCCGGCCTTCCTTCTCGAACAGCGCCTTGTCGGCGGCCGAGCGTTTCAGGATGGCGCCGCGCGGCGCCAGCGAGCCGAACAGCGCCACCAGTCCGCCCACCGGTTCGACCGGATCGCTGGCTTGCTTGACGACGGTATGGTCCACCCAGGCGCCGCGCTCGGCCTCCAGGCGCTCGCCCAGCGTCTCGCCGGTGATGGTCAGGGCGTCCAGGTGCAGGGTGGGCGCCAGTTCCCGCAGCACGGCGGACAGGCCGCCGGCAGCGTAGAAGTCCTCCATGTAGTGGTCGCCGGTGGGTTTCAGGTTGACCAGCACCGGCGTGGTGTCGGACCACGCATTCAGTTCCTCCAGCGACACGGGTATGCCCAGCCGGCCGGCGATGGCCGTCAGGTGGATGATGGCGTTGGTCGAGCCGCCCAGCGCGAGCAGCACGCGCACCGCGTTCTCCACCGACTTGGGGGTGATGACCTGGCTTGGCCGTATCGGCTGGTGGATGAGACGGACGGCCAGGGCGCCGCTGGCCTCGGCGGCGCGCAGTCGGTCCGCGTGCACGGCGGGAATGGCGGCGGTGCCCGGCAGCGACATGCCCAGCGCCTCGGCGATGCAGGCCATGGTGCTGGCGGTGCCCATGACCGCGCAGGTGCCGGCGGTGGTGGCCAGCCGGCCTTCGATCTGCCCGATCTCCTGGCCGGCGATGTCGCCCGCCCGGTAGCGGGCCCAGAAGCGCCGGCAGTCGGTGCAGGCCCCCAGCTTCTCGCCCTTGTGGCGGCCGGTCATCATGGGGCCGGTCACCAGTTGCACCGCGGGCACGTCGGCCGCAGCGGCGCCCATCAACTGCGCTGGCACCGTCTTGTCACAGCCGCCGATCAGCACCACCGAGTCCATGGGCTGGGCGCGCACCATCTCTTCCACGTCCATGCTCATCAGATTGCGGAACATCAGCGAGGTCGGGCTCAGGAACACCTCTCCCAGCGAAATGGTGGGGAAGTCGATGGGCAGGCCGCCCGCCGCCAGCACGCCGCGCTTGACCGCCTCGACCAGCTCGGGCATGCCGCGATGGCAGTTGTTGAAGCCCGAGCCGCTCGAGGCGATGCCCACCACGGGCCGCTCGAGCATCTCGGTGGAGTAGCCCATCGACTTGGCGAAGGACCGGCGCAGGTACATGGCGAAGCCGAAGTCGCCGTAGTTGGTCAGGCCGCGCGCCAGTCCGTGTTCCTGTTGTTCTTCCATGTCTTGGTCCTGTCGGGTGGCGCGGCGGTCAGAGGCGCGCGCGGATCAGCTTGGGTTGCAGGTAGTCGTGGATGCCCAGCGCGCCGCCTTCCCGGCCCATGCCGCTTTCCTTGATGCCGCCGAAGGGCGCTTCGGCGCAGGCCAGCAGCACTTCGTTGATGCCGACCATGCCGCACTCCAGCGCCTCGGCCGCGCGCGTGGCGGTGCCGAGCGCGTTGGAGAACACGTAGCCGGCCAGTCCGAAGGGCAGGGCGTTGGCGCGCGCGATGGCATCCTCGAACCGCGAGAAGGACGTCAGCGGCGCCACGGGCACGAAGGGTTCCTCGTTCATGATAGCCGCGCTGGCCGGGACGTCGGCCAGCACCGTGGGCTCGAAGAAGTAGCCGCGCGGCAGGGCAGCGGGCCGCTTGCCGCCCGCCAGCAGCCGTGCGCCGCGCGCCACGGCGTCGTCCACCAGCGATTGGGCGTGCGCGAGGCCGCGTGCGTTCGCCAGCGGTCCCATGTCGCTGTCGGCCGCCGATCCGGGCCTGAGCGAACGCGCCACCTCGGCGAAGGCATCGCAGAAGGCCGGATAGATGGCCTCGTGCACGAAGAAGCGCGACGGCGAGATGCAGACCTGGCCGCAGTTGCGGAACTTGGCGCGGGCCAGCGCGGTGGCGGCGGCAACCGGGTCGGCATCCTCGAACACCAGCGCTGGCGCGTGGCCGCCCAGTTCCATCGAGACCTTCTTGATGCCGGCGGCGGCGTGCCCCAGCAGGCGGCGTCCCACGTCGACCGAACCGGTCAGCGACACCTTGCGCACCAGCGGCGATTCGATCAGGTGCTTCGAGATCAATCCGGAGTCCCCCGTGACGAGGTTGACCGCACCGCGTGCCACGCCCGCGTCGTGGCAGGCCTGTACCAGGGCCATGCACGAGCCCGGCGCCTCGCTGGCCGGCTTGATCACCACCGAGCAACCCGCGGCCAGCGCGGCGGCCAGTTTACGCGCCGGCAGCAGCGCGGGGAAGTTCCACGCCGAGAAGGCCGCCACCACGCCGACCGGTTCGTAGCGGACCGTCATCCGCACATCCGGCGTGCGCCCTTCTATGGTCTGGCCGTAGATGCGTTTGGTCTCCTCGGCGTACCACTCGAACTGATCGGCCGCCGCCTGGGTCTCGCCGCGGGCCTCGGCCAGCGGCTTGCCGGTTTCCCGGGCCATCAGCCGGGCGATGGCTTCCTCGCGCGCGCGGATCAGGTCCGCCGCGCGCCGCAGGGCCGCGCTGCGCGCCCAGGGCGATTCCTGGCGCCACCGCGCCAGTCCGTCCCGCGCGCTGGCCAGCGCCGAGTCGAGGTCGGCGGGCGTCGCGACGGGCACGAAACCGATGATCTCCTCGGTGGCCGGGTCGAACACCTCGCGCGCGGCCAGGTCGCGCGCCGCCAGCCATTTGCCGTCGATGTAGAGACCGTATTCCTGGTAAAGGCCGAATTGTTCGCGCTTCACGTGTGTTCCTCAGATGTCCATGGATAGATAACGCCGCTGCACTTCCTCGCACCAGTTGCCGACGTTCCACGCGCCATAGGCTCCCAGGCCGCCCCGTTCGTCGCTGCCTGCGTAGACGGGCACGTGCACGACCGACAACCCCTGATGGGCATGCGCCTGGCGCAGCGCCTGCTGCAGGCTCCGGGCGGTATGGCCGCCCCAGACGGCCTTGACGCCGCGCACGGCCTGCGCCATGGCCACGTAGTCCACCGCGACGCCGTCGCTGGTGCGGAAATCGACGCCGTACTGCGCGTGCTGCAGGCTGGAGATCGCCGCCATCCGCCGGTTGTCGAAGATCACGATCATTCCGTTGGCGCCGTGCTCGACCGCGCTGATCAGCGCCTGCGGATTCATCATGAACGACCCATCTCCGGTGAACGCGATGGCATAGCGCGGCCGGGACGCCAGTCCCGAGGCGATCACGGCGCAGGTGGCGAAGCCCATGTACGAGGCGCCCGATTCGGTGTAGGTCCGGCAGGGGGTGTCGTCCTCCACGGTCTGGAAGCCGTTGGCCTGGACGTCGCCGGCGTCGAACAGTTTGATGGCGTCGATGTCCCGAGCGAAGTCGGCGACGATCTTGATTGCCTCGGGCTGGGTCAGCACGATGTCGTTCCAGACCTCGTCGTGGAGCCCGCCCAGGTTTTGCCGCGACGCCAGGAAATCCTTCCAGGCGCGCTTGGCGGCGGCGCATTCGTCCAGCCAGCCTTGCCGGCCGAGCGAGGTGTCGCGCACGACCACCAGCGCCGACAGCACCTGGTCCAGCACGGCGCCGATGTCGCCATGCAGCCCCAGCGTGCGGTTGTAGTGCGCCACGTCGTCCAGGTCGCCGTTGATGTTGATCACGTCGCGCGCCCGCGGATAGCCGGTGCCCGAGCAGTCCGACTGGCACACCGCGCGCGAGCCGATCACCACCAGCAGTTCGGCGCGTTCCATCGCATGGTTGCCGCTGATCGATCCTTTCGACCCGCCTACGTGCATGTTCTGCGGATGGGCGTCGGGCAGCACGCCGGTCGAACCGGGAGACAGCACGGCGACCGCGCCGGTGGCCTCCACCAGCCGGCGCACCGCCGCCGCATGGGCCCGCGCGCCGCCGCCGGCCTTGACGACGATGCGGTCGTACCGGCGCAGCAGCACCGCGGCCTCCTCGATCGCCTCGTGGTCGGCCACCGCCTGCCGTGCCACCCGCAGGCGCTCGGGCAGGGCCGCGAGGTTGAGCTGCTCGATGCGTTGCGGCTGGGTGTTCAACGGCAGCAGCAGGTAGAACGGGCCCGGTTTGACCGGATGGTGGACGCGCCGTGTGCCGCGCCGCAGGGCGTCGCGCAGCGCCTCGGGCGTGTGCAGTACGTAGGAGTCCCCCATCAGTGCCGTCATCTGCCCATAGACGTGCTGGACGGGACGGGGCACCTGCTGCATGTTGTAGCCTTCGCCGTGGGTCGTTTCGTCGCCGTAGATGTGATAGAGCCCGACGCCGTTCGAGGCGGCCGCCAGCGAGCCCGCCAGGGCCTGCAGCGCGCCCGGGCCGATGGAGGTCACGACCGCGCAGGTCTCGCCGTGGATCCAGGCCAGCGCGGTGCCGGCATGGGCCATCTCGACCTCGTTGCGGAAGTTGAACACCCGCGTCACGCCGGCGTCGGTGTAGACGCGCAGGACCTCGCCCAGGTCGGTGGAGCCGTGGCCGAAGATCGCCAGGTACTTGCTCACGCCTTGCCGCAGCAGCCCCAGCACCAGCGCTTCGGACAGCGAAACCGAGACGCGCCGGCTCAGGAGGCCTTGCTCGATCGCCTCCTGCAAGCCGCCGGCGCGGGCGATGGCGGCCGCGCGCGCCTGCATGCCCGTGGCGTCCGGCAATTGGGTCCTGGGCAGATCCACCGTTTGGTTCATGTCGTGCTCCCGTGCGGCCGCCGGGTGGCGGCCGGTGTTCAGAACTTCGCCTGTTGCTCCGGCGTCTTGCGCAGGCCCACATCGGTCATCAGCTTGGCCAGCAGCACGTCCTCGGTGGCGATGGTGTGGCCGAAATCCGGCGCCGACTGGAAAGCCGGCACGAAGCCCAGCTTTTCCCCCTGGGTCTTGAACTCGGCGCTCTCGACGGTCTTGTGCACGGCCGCTTCCAGCCGCGCCACCACGGGCGCAGGGGTGCCCTTGGGCGCCGCGATGCCGCGCCACATGTCGGCCTGGAAGTCGAAGCCCTGTTCCCGCGCGGTCGGGACGTCGGGGAAGGCCGGCTCCCGGTTCGAGCCCATCACGCCCAGGACCTTCAGCGTGCCGGCCTTCACGTGCGCGGTCAGCGCGCCGGGAAGCTGCACCAGCGCGTCGATGTGGCCGCCGATCAGGCTGGTGACCACCTGCGACGCGCCGAAGGCGACGTGGGTCACCTCGGCCCGCGTTTCGTGGAAGAAGGCGACCGCCGACGTGTGGGTGTGGCTGCCGAAGCCGGAGTTGCCGAGCCGGATTTCGCCGGGCCGCTTCTTCGCGTCCGCGACCAGGTCGCGCAGCGAGTTCCACGGCACGTCGGCCTTGACCACCACCACGGGCAGTTCGACCGAGACCCGGGCCACGGGGTCGAAGGCCTTGTAGTCGAACGGCACCAGTCCCTGGTAGTAGGCGGTGGAAATGGAGTTGGAGTTGAAGACGATCGAGTAGCCGTCGGGCTTGCGGGCCTGCACGTACTTGTAGCCGATGGCGCTGCCGGCGCCCGGCCGGTTCATGACCGTGACGGGCTGGCCGAGCTGGCGCGACATGCCGTCGGCCAGGACACGGGCGACCACGTCGGCGGACGAGCCGGCGGGAAAGGGTACGGTCATCTCGACGGGCTTGTTCGGAAACTCGTCGGCCGTGGCGGGTGCCGCGTGGGCAATGGCCAGGGTCGACATGCCGATGGCGCACAGCCATCCCTTCGCTGTCTGCCTGCGAACGTTCATGGTCGTCTCCTACCTCTGTTTGACCGCCGGGACCGTCCGCGTCGTTGGCGTGTAGCGGCTAGGGGCGGTAAGTCGGGAAATGAGTCATGCCACCTTGCGTTGCTCCCTGGGTTGCACGGCCCGCTTCAGACGCAGGGCCTCCAGCACGCGCTCGGGCGTGGCGGGAAGGTGCGTCATGCGTACTCCCACTGCATCGTGGATCGCGTTCACGATCGCCGGCGCGGTCGGGGTCAGGCATGGTTCGCCGATGCCCTTGACGCCCAGCGGCGTCTTGGGGTCGGGTTCGTCGATCAGCACCGACGTGACGTGGGGCACGTCCAGCGTGGTCGGCAGGATGTACTTGGCGAGGCCGGGCGTGGTGGTGTGGCCGGCGGCCTGGCTGTAGGCCTCCATCAGCGCGTGGCCCACGCCCATGATTACGCCGCCCTCGATCTGGCCCTCGACCTGCTGAGGGTTGATTACCCGCCCCACGTCGTGGGCCGCCCAGACGCCCAGCACCTGCACTTCGCCGGTGTCGGTGTCCACCTCGACCTCGGCGATCTGCGTGCCGAACACATAGCTCTGCCATGGCGTCGCGGCACCGGTCTCGGGGTCGAGCGCGGTATGCGCCGAGGTGAACAGCCCGCTGCCCACGATGACGATGCCGCGGTCCTTCTTCAGGATGTGCACCGCATGCTCCATGCTCATGCGCTGGCTGGGCGAACCCACGACCCAGACCTCGCCGGCGCGGGCGCGGATGGACGCGGGGCTGACCTGCCAATAGCCCGCCATGGCCGCGGCGAATTTGCCGAAGGCCTCGCGGCAGGCCAGCGCGACCGCGTTGCCTATCATGTAGGTCATGCGCGTGGCGCCGGCGTGGGCGGCCTCGGGCACGCGCGCCGTGTCGTTGTCGGCCAGCACCACGTCCTCCGGCCGTACGCCGGTCTCTTCGGCGGCGATCTGGCACAGCCCGGTCAGCACGCCTTCGCCGATCTCGGTCACGCCGGTGGCCACCTTCAGCGTCCCGCCGTCGTCGATCTCGACCCAGACGGCGGCCCGGTCCATGGCGGCGGTGCGGGCGATGCCGTACCAGCCGCAAGCCATTCCTCGGCCTCGCTTCTTCATGTCGTCTCCTTGTCGGTGGCCATCGTGCCCAGACCCAGCGTGCAGGGCGCGCGGGTGCCGGGGCCGCCCAGGTCGACGCGCGCCGGCTCGCCATGGGCCTCCCGGTGCGGCACACCCGGATCCCAGCGCGCGGCCGCCAGCGCGGCGTCCAGGCAGGCGGTGGCCGCCACGCGGTCCAACTGCTGCCGGGTATGGGTGGTCGCGCCGTCCTGCATCAGGTTGAGGCGCCGCAATTGCGCCGGGTCCATGCCCAGGCGTTCCGCGCACAAGTCCAGGTGGGACTCGGTGGCGAACTCGGACTGGAACGCGCCGAAGGCCCGGAACGCGCCGCTGGGCGTGTTGTTCGTGTAGACGCCGATGGCATCGACCCACACGTTGGGAATGGCGTAGGGGCCGGGCCCCAGGATGGCGGACTTGTTCATGACGCCCGGCGTCGACATGGCGTAGGCGCCGCCGTCCGACACCATCACCATGCGGGTGGCGACGATGAGTCCGCCGCGCGTCAGGCCCATGGTGTAGTCGATGCTGAACGGGTGCCGCTTGGCGCTGGCCGCGATGCTTTCCTCGCGGGTGAAGACGTAGCGCACCGGCCGGCGCGTGCGGATGGCGGCCAGCGCCAGCATGCCCTGGTACAGCATGTCCTCCTTGCCGCCGAAGCCGCCGCCCACGGTACTCATGATCATGCGTACCTTGTTGATGGGCCGGCCCAGGATCCTGGCCAGCATGTGGCGGTGGTGGGTGATGTTCTGGCTGGGCGACATCACGGTGACGCAGCCGTCGGGCTCCAGGTAGGCCAATCCCGCCTCGGGCTCCAGGTAGGCGTGTTCCAGGGCCGAGGTGCGGTAGGTCTCCTGGACCACGAGGTCGGCCGCGCGCAGGCCCGCGTCGACGTCGCCCTTGCGTATGCGCGTGTGCTTGCAGAGGTTGCCGGGCGCGAAGCCGTGCAGTTGCGGGGCGCTTTCCGTCATGGCCTCGACGGGATCGAACACGCCCGGCAGGATGTCGTAGGTCACGCGGATCCGCTTCACGGCCTCGCGCGCGATGTCCGCGGTCTCGGCCACCACGGCGGCGATCCCTTCGCCCACGTAGCGGACCACGCCGCGCGCCATGATGGGCTGGTCCTCGATGAAAACGCCGAAGTTGTCGACCCCGGGCACGTCGTCGCAGGTCAGCACGCATTCCACGCCTGGCATGGCGCGCGCCTCGCCCACGTCCAGCCGCTGGATGCGGGCGTGGGGGTGCGGGCTGCGCAGCACCTGCATGTGCAGCATGTTGGGCATCCACAGGTCGGCCGCGTACTTGATGGCGCCCGTGACCTTGGCCGGCGCGTCCAGCCGGCGGGTGCGCGAGCCGATGAAGCTGTCGGTGGCGGCTTCGTCCAGGTCCGCCTGCGGGCGGGCGCCGTTCAGCACGTCGCGGGCCATGGCCACGGCGTCCAGGATCTTCTGGTAGCCGGTGCAGCGGCAGATGTTGCCGCCCAGTCCTTCCTTGATCTCGTCCAGGCTGGCTTCGGGCCGTTTGCGCAGGGTGGCCGTGGCCGCCATCACCATGCCGGGGATGCAGTAGCCGCACTGGCTGGCGCCGCATTTGTGGAAGGCCCGCTGGATCACGGTCATGCCCTTGTCGGCGTCCAGGTCGTCCACCGTTTCCACGGTCTTGCCATGGATCTTCTGCACGGGGGCCAGACAGCTCTTGATCAGCGTGCCGTCGACGAACATGGAGCATGTGCCGCATTCGCCCGCGCCGCAGCCTTCCTTGTTGCCCGTCAGCTTCAGTTCCTCGCGCACGAAATCGATCACGCGGTAGTGGAGGGGGACGGTGCGCGCCACCCGGCGTCCGTTGACGGTCGTGGCGATGCGCGTCGTGGGCGGCTGGGCGGGGTCGAAGCCCGATGGGTCAGGCATGGACGGTCTCCTTGGGCAGGCGCTGCACGGCCAGCCCGCATTGCGCCAGCGCGGCGACCAGGCCGCGCTCGACGAAATTCACCAGGACTTCGCGGCGGTATGCCTGGCGGCTGCGCGAACGCACCCTGTCGGCGGCCAGCTCGGCCGCCTCGCGGATCGAGGCGGGCGTCGGGCGCTGGCCCCGCAGGGCGGCCTCGGCGTCGCCCAGCCGTTCGGGTACCGGGCCGACCGCGCCGATCGCGATGCGCACGTCGGCCAATGTCCCGCCGGCCGGGGCTAGCCGGGCCAGCACCGCCAGGCAGACCGTGGAGATCACCAGCGAGCGGCGATGCCCGACCTTCTCGAAGGCGCCGCCATGGCCGGGCACGGCGTCGCAGTCGATGCGCACCAGAATCTCGTTCGCCCCGAGCCGGGTCCGGCCCGGCCCGGTGATGAAGTCCGCCAGCGGCATCGCCCGCTCCTGGGTGCCGGCGCCGTCGCGGCGGGCAAGCACCACCTGGGCGTTCATGGCCAGCATCGCCGGCAGCATGTCGCCGGCCGGCGATGCGTTGACCAGATTGCCGCCCAGGGTGGCCTGCTCGCGGATCTGGTCGTCGGCGAACCAGACGGCGCATCGCGCCAGCAGGCCCGCGTCGCGTAGCAGCAGGGGGTGGCGTTCACAGGCCGCGATGGTGGTGGCGGCGCCGATGCGCAGCCGGCCGTCCTCGGCCGTGACGGCCGTCAGGGCCGGGATCGCGCCGACGTCGACCAGCGCGGGCAGGTGGACGTCGCCCGCGCGGCCCTCGCGCGCCCACGGCAGCAGGTCGGTGGCCCCGGCCACCAGGCGCGCCCCGGGCGAGGCGTCCAGGGCGTCGAAGGCCTCGTCCAGGGTCGCCGCCGTCACGTAGCGATCGAAGGTCAGCATCGCCCGCTCCGTCAGGCCGCCTGGTTCATCTTCACCACGACCTTGATGGCATCGTCGATGCGTTCGCGCGCGTAGCGCAGGGCGGTCGGCACTTCCTCCAGCGGAAAGGTATGGGTGTGGATGATCTTGGCGTTGAAGCGCTTCTGTGCCATCAGCGACGCGGCGCGATGGGTGGCGCTGCGGCCCTCGCCGCGGATGCCGAACAGGTAGATGTTGTTGCGGACCAGCGCGGCGACGTCGATGGGGACCGGCTCGGCCGGGAACGCGGCCAGGCAGATCCGGCCGCCGCGCCGGAGCATGGCCGAGGCGTCGTTGACGGCGTTGGGCGCGCCCGAGCACTCCAGCACGTAGTGCGCGCCGCCGTGGGTGTATTCCTTCACTTTTGCCACCGCGTCTTCGTTGCGCACGTTGATGACGTGGTCGGCGCCCAATTGGCGGCCGATCTCCAGGCGGTTGTCGCGGGTGCCGGTCAGTATCACTTCCCCGGCCCCCAGTGCCTTGGCCACCGCCACGCCCAGGAGGCCGATGGGGCCGGGCCCCATGACGACCACGGACTGCCCGGCCACCAGGCCGGCCGTCACGTCCAGGCCATACATGGCGGTGCCCGCCGTCACGATCAGCGTGGCTTCTTCGTCGCTCATGTCGTCCGGCACGTGGGCCAGCGTGTTCACGTTGTTGATGGCGTACTGGGCGAAGCCGCCGTCGGTGGTGAAGCCGTTGGCGCGGTGGCCCTTGTCCACGTCGCCGTAGTTCAGCCCGTAGTTCAGGCAGGAGGTGTACATGCCCTCGCGGCACCGCTCGCAGCGGCCGCAGCCGGCATGGACTTCGACCGCGATCCGGTCGCCCAGCCTGAACTCGTCCACGCCGGGGCCCAGCTTCACGACCGTGCCCATGTATTCGTGGCCGGGCGTGAAGTTCTTGTTGAAGGGCAGGCCGCCCTGGATGAGCGCGGGCGGGCCGCGATGGATGATCTCCAGGTCGGTGGCGCACACGGCGATCGCGTCGATCCGGACCAGCACCTCGGCCACGCCGGGCTGGGGCACGGGCTTTTCCACGAAGGACAACTGGTCGGGATCGTCCAGCACCCAGGCCTTCATGGTCTGCGGGATCTTGGTGGCATGCTTGAACGCGGTTTCGGTAACGGTGTTCATCCGTGAGTCTCCTCTGCGGCGGGTGGGGATGGGCGGACTGTATAGGCGTGCCGCGGCCGCGAACAAGAGCCGGCGGACCCATCTCGCGGATCTGTTCAAGACTTTCCTGGTTTTGTCCAACCCGTGGCCGGAATGTGACGATTCCTAACGGCGCCCGTCTTCTTTCGCCGTCTCGCCGCCGTTACCATGGCATTGGCAGGCGGCCGGTGCGCGGCCGTGCCCCACAAGGAGGAAGGTGCGATGAAACGCCACATTGCGGCAATGCTTTTCCTGGGAACGTCCACGCTCTGCGCGCCGGCCCTGGCCGATCTGTCGATTCCGATGACCACCGTGGACGCCCAGGGCAAGGGGCAGGACATCGGCAAGGTCACGGTCCAGGAAACGCCTTATGGCCTGGTGTTCACGCCGGCCCTGACCGGCCTTGCGCCCGGTCTCCACGGCTTCCACGTCCACCAGAATCCCAGTTGCGATCCCGGCCAGCAGGATGGCAAGCCGGTGGCCGCGCTGGCGGCGGGCGGCCACTACGATCCCAAGAAGACGGGCAAGCACAGCGAACCCTGGGACGACGGCGGCCACCTGGGCGATCTGCCCGCCTTGTACGTGGATGCCGGCGGCAAGGCGAACTATCCGGTGCTGGCGCCCAAGCTCAAGAAGCTGTCGGAGGTGCAGGGCCATGCGTTGATGGTGCACCAGGGGGGCGACAACCACTCCGACCACCCCATGCCGCTGGGCGGCGGCGGCGCGCGCATGGCTTGCGGTGTGATCTGACGGGGGGGCCTGCCCCCCCCTACGCGCTTACGCGCGCCCCCCAGGGGGCGAAACTGGCGGACCGGCGGAGCCGGATCCGCAGTTTCCTGGGGTACCAGGCGGCTGGTGGGGACTGGCTCTTGGGGGAGGTCAGATCCAGTCCAGCTTCGCGGACAGGGCGGAGATCAGCGCGGTGCCGGCCGTTTCGGTGCGCAGGATGCGGTCGCCGAAGCGGACGGCGCGTACGCCGTGGCGGGTGGCCAGGGCGTATTCCTCGGGCGACCAGCCGCCTTCGGGGCCGACCAGCAGTTCCAGGTCGGCCGGCGCAGAGGGCAGGTCGCCCAGCCACTGGGTCAGCCGGACCTCGGCGTCGGGGTCGCAGAACACCCGCCGGGTGCCGTCGGGCACGGGGCGCGACAGCCATTGCTCGGGCGTCAGCGGCGCGGCCACGATGGGGACGCGGTTGCGGCCGCACTGCTCGCAGGCCGCGATGGCCACCCGCTGCCAGTGCTGTACCCGTTTCTCCAGGCGTTCGCCCGACAGCTTGAGGATGCTGCGGGCGGCCGCCAGGGGCTGGATGGCGTGGGCGCCCACTTCCACCGCCTTTTCCACCACCCAGTCCATTTTGTCGCCCGACGGGATGGCCTGCGCCAGTACGATGCGGCCCGGCAGCTCGGCCTCGCGCGGGTCGCGGGAGCCCAATTGGGCCGCTGCCGTCCGGCCGTCCACTTCCAGGCGCGCGGAGTACTGGCCGCCCTGGCCGTCGAACAGGATGATTTCCTCGCCGTCGCGCAGGCGTAGCACGCGCAGGGCATGATGGGCGATGGGCGCGGGCAGGTCGAGCCGGGCGCCGGCTTGCAGGGGAAGGTCGACGTGGAAGCGGGGCAAGGGCATGGATGGGAGAGCGATGTAACTTTTGACAAGCATCCTGGCCCCCGAAAGGGCGGGGGACTTGTACGAATGTTAAACTCGAAAGCTTTGTAGCAGCGGGTTTTCCCGCCGGAACGAGTGTCTTCATGAGCAATCAAGCCGCCTCTCAACTCAATATGGCGGATGCCATCCGTGCGCTGTCCATGGATGCCGTCCAGAAGGCCAACTCGGGCCACCCCGGGGCGCCGATGGGCATGGCGGAAATCGCCCTTGCGCTCTGGCATGGACACCTGCGCCACAATCCGGCGAATCCCGCCTGGGCCGACCGTGACCGCTTCGTGCTGTCCAACGGCCACGGTTCGATGCTGATCTACTCGTTGCTGCACCTCACGGGCTACGACCTGTCCATCGAGGAACTGCGCAATTTCCGCCAGATGCATTCCAAGACCCCGGGCCACCCCGAGGTCGGCATCACCCCGGGGGTCGAGACCACCACCGGCCCGCTGGGCCAGGGCGTGTCCAACGCCGTGGGCATGGCGCTGGCCGAGGCGCTGCTGGCGGCCGAGTTCAACCGTCCGGGCCTGCCCATCGTCGACCACTTCACCTATGCCTTCGTCGGCGATGGCTGCCTGATGGAAGGCATCTCGCATGAAGTCGCCTCGCTGGCCGGCACGCTCAAGCTGTCCAAGCTGGTCGTGCTGTACGACTCGAACGGCATCTCCATCGACGGCGAGATCAAGAACTGGTTCGCCGACGACACCGCCAAGCGTTTCGAGGCCTATGGCTGGAACGTGATCCGCCATGTCGACGGCCACGACGCGCAGGCGGTCGACGCCGCCATCGCCCAGGCCAAGGCCCAGGCGGGCAAGCACGGCGGCCCGACGCTGATCGAATGCCGCACCGTCATCGGCAAGGGCGCGCCCACCATGGCCGGTACCGACAAGGTCCACGGCTCGCCCCTGGGCGACAAGGAAATCGCCGCCACCCGCGAAGCCATCGGCTGGCCCTACGCGCCCTTCGAGATCCCGGCCGAGGTCTACGCGTTCTGGGACGGCAAGGCCAAGGGCGCGCAAACGGAAGGCGCCTGGAACGAACTGTTCGCCCGGTACGCCGCCCAGTTTCCCGAGCAGGCCGCCGAGTTCGAGCGCCGCATGCGCGGCGACCTGCCGGCCGAATTCGCCGAGAAATTCGCCCAATTCCTGGCCGAGACCAACCAGAAGCAGGAAACCGTCGCCACCCGCAAGGCCTCGCAGTTCAGCATCACGGCGCTGGCCGGCATGCTGCCCGAGCTGCTGGGCGGGTCGGCCGACCTGACTGGTTCCAACTACACCGACTGGAAGGGCGTGGCGCCGGTGCGCGCCGGCAACGACGGCATCGAGTTCGGCCGCCACATCAACTACGGCGTGCGCGAGTTCGGCATGGCCGCCATCATGAACGGCATCGCGCTGCACGGCGGCTACCTGCCGTTTGGCGGCACCTTCCTGACCTTCTCCGATTATTCCCGCAATGCCCTGCGCATGGCGGCGCTGATGAAGCAGCGCGTGGTGCACGTCTTCACGCACGACTCCATCGGCCTGGGCGAGGACGGCCCGACCCACCAGTCCGTCGAGCACGCGGCCAGCCTGCGCCTGATCCCCAACCTGGCGGTCTGGCGTCCCTGCGACACCACCGAGACCGCGGTGGCCTGGGGCGCCGCCGTCGAGCGTCCGGCCAGCATCGGCATGGACGTGCATGCCGGCGGTCCGTCGGCGCTGCTGCTGTCGCGCCAGAACCTGCCCTTCGTCGAACGCGACCAGGCCACGATCGCGAACATCTCGCGCGGCGGCTACGTGCTGCGCGACGCGCTCAATCCGCGCGCCGTGATCATCGCCACCGGTTCGGAGATCGCGCTGGCGCTGGCCGCGCAAGAGGCGCTGGCCAAGGACGAGATCTTCGTGCGCGTGGTGTCCATGCCGTGCACGCAGGTGTTCGACCGGCAGGACGACGCCTGGCGCCAGCACGTGCTGCCGCGCAGCCTGCCGCGGGTGGCGGTCGAGGCCGGGGTCACCGACTACTGGCGCAAGTATGTAGGACTGGACGGCGAGGTCGTGGGGATCGACACCTACGGCGAATCCGCGCCGGCCGGCGTGTTGTTCAAGCATTTCGGATTCACCACCGAACGGGTCGTCGAAGCCGTCCGGAAGCTGGTGGGCTGAGCGGGGCAGTCGTCCACCAACGTCACAGATTCTTCTCATCAAAGCAAAGGAAAACACCATGACCATCCGTGTCGCGATCAATGGCTACGGCCGCATCGGCCGCAACGTCCTGCGGGCCCACTACGAAGGCGGCAAGAAGCACGACATCGAAATCGTCGCCATCAACGACCTGGGCGATCCCAAGACCAACGCGCACCTGACGCGCTACGACACGGCCCATGGCAAGTTCCCCGGCACCGTCACGGTCGAGGGCGAGTACATGGTGGTCAACGGCGACAAGATCCGCGTGCTGGCCAACCGCAATCCGGCCGAGCTGCCCTGGGGCGAGCTGGGCGTGGACGTGGTGCTCGAGTGCACCGGCTTCTTCACCAGCAAGGAAAAGGCCGGCGCCCACCTGAAGGGCGGCGCCAAGAAAGTCGTGATCTCTGCCCCCGGCGGCAAGGACGTCGACGCCACCATCGTCTACGGCGTGAACCAGGGCGTGCTGAAGGCGGAACACACCGTCATCTCGAACGCTTCGTGCACCACCAACTGCCTGGTCCCGCTGGTCAAACCGCTGCATGACAAGCTGGGCATCGTCTCGGGCCTGATGACCACCGTCCACGCCTACACCAACGACCAGGTGCTGACCGACGTCTATCACGAAGACCTGCGCCGCGCCCGCTCGGCCACCCAGAACATGATCCCGGCCAAGACCGGCGCCGCCGCCGCGGTCGGCCTGGTGATGCCCGAGCTGAACGGCAAGCTGGACGGCTACGCCATCCGCGTCCCGACCATCAACGTGTCGATCGTCGACCTGACCTTCGTCGCCACGCGCGACACCACCGTCGAGGAAGTCAACGCCATCCTGAAGGAAGCGTCGGAAACCTCGCTCAAGGGCATCCTGAACTACAACACCGAGCCGCTGGTGTCGTCCGACTTCAACCACGACCCCGCCTCCAGCACCTTCGACGCCACGCTGACCAAGGTCAACGGCAACCTGGTCAAGGTCTCGTCGTGGTACGACAACGAGTGGGGTTTCAGCAACCGCATGCTGGACACTACCGTGGCGCTGATGTCGGCCAAGTAAGCATGAGCAAGGTCATCACGCTGGCCGATCTGGCGGCCAAGGGAAAACTGGACGGCAAGCGGGTGTTCATCCGCGCCGATCTGAACGTGCCCCAGGACGACCAGGGCAACATCACCGAAGACACGCGCATCCGTGCCTCGGTGCCGGGCATCCGCCTGGCGCTGGACGGCGGCGCCGCCGTCATGGTGACGTCGCACCTGGGCCGTCCCACCGAAGGCACCCTGACGCCCGCCGATTCGCTGGCGGTGGTGGCCAAGCGCCTGTCCGAGCTGCTGGGCAAGCCCGTGCGGCTCGTGGCGGACTGGGTCGATGGCGTGTCCGTCGCTCCCGGTGAAGTCGTGCTGCTCGAGAACTGCCGCGTCAACAAAGGCGAGAAAAAAGACGACGACGCGTTGGCGCGCAAGATGGCCGCCCTGTGCGATGTCTACGTCAACGACGCCTTCGGTACCGCGCACCGGGCCGAGGCCACCACGCACGGCATCGCCCGCTACGCGCCCGTGGCGTGCGCCGGCCCGCTGCTCGCGGCCGAGCTCGATGCCCTGGGTCGTGCGCTGAGCGCGCCCAAGCGGCCGCTGGTCGCCATCGTGGCCGGCTCCAAGGTCTCGACCAAGCTGACCATCCTGAAGAGCCTGGCCGACAAGGTCGACCAGCTCATCGTGGGGGGCGGCATCGCCAACACCTTCATGCTGGCCAAAGGCCTGCCCATCGGCAAGTCGCTGGCCGAGCCGGACCTGCTGGACCAGGCCAAGGCCATCATCGAGGTCATGGAAAAGCGCGGCGCCGCCGTGCCCATCCCGACCGACGTGGTGTGCGCCAAGACCTTCGCCGCCGATGCGCCGGCCGAGATCAAGTCCGCCGACGCCGTCGCGGCCGACGACCTGATCCTCGACATCGGTCCCGTCACGTCCGACCGCCTGGCGCAATTGCTCAAGGCGGCCGGCACCATCGTCTGGAACGGCCCGGTGGGCGTGTTCGAGTTCGACGCCTTCTCGCACGGCACCGAAACGCTGGCCCGCGCCATTGCGGCCTCGCCCGCGTTCTCGATCGCCGGCGGCGGCGACACGCTGGCCGCGATCGCCAAGTACGGCATCGCGGACCAGGTTGGCTACATCTCGACCGGTGGCGGTGCCTTCCTCGAATTCCTGGAAGGCAAGGCCCTGCCCGCGGTCGCCATCTTGGAGGAGCGCGCCGTTCAAGGCGCCTGACCCTGTGGACGCACCTTCCGCTCGTGCCACGAAGATCGTGGCTACACTCGGGCCGGCTTCCAGCTCGGCCGATACGCTGGCGCGGATGATCCGTGCCGGAGTCGATGTAGTACGGCTCAATTTCTCGCACGGCACGGCGGAGGACCACGCGGCGCGCGCCGCTCTGGTCCGCGCGGCCGCCTCGGCCTGTGACCGCGAGGTCGCGATCATGGCCGACCTGCAGGGGCCCAAGATACGCGTCGGCAAGTTCGCCGATGGCAAGGTCCTGCTCGAGCCGGGCCAGCCCTTCATCCTCGATGCCGCCTGCGAGTTGGGCGACGAGGGCAAGGTGGGCCTGGACTATCCCGACCTGCCGCGCGACGTGCGGGCCGGCGACGTCCTGCTCCTGAACGACGGCCTGATCCGCCTGCTGGTGATCCGCGTCGCCGGTACCGAGATCCACACCGAGGTGCTGGTCGGGGGCGAGCTTTCGAACAACAAGGGCATCAACCGCCAGGGCGGCGGCCTGACCGCGCCCGCGCTGACCGGCAAGGACATGGAAGACCTCCGGTCCGCCGTGCAGATGGGCGTGGACTACATCGCCATCAGCTTCCCCAAGAACCGCACCGACATGGAGATGGCGCGCCAACTGGTGGCCATCGCCGGCGCGCCCACCGGCGTCCGCCCCCAGCTCATCGCCAAGATCGAGCGGGCCGAGGCCATCGCCGTGCTGGAAGAAATCATCGATGCCTCCGACGGCATCATGGTGGCGCGCGGCGACCTCGCGGTGGAAGTCGGCGCGGCCGCCGTGCCGGCGCTGCAGAAGCGCATGATCCGGCTGGCGCGTTCGCGCAACCGCACCGTCATCACGGCCACGCAGATGATGGAGTCCATGATCGTCAACGCCATGCCCACGCGCGCCGAGGTCTCGGACGTGGCCAACGCGGTGCTGGACGGGTCGGATGCGGTGATGCTGTCGGCCGAGACCGCGGTCGGACGCTATCCGGTGGAAACCGTCGAGGCCATGGCCTCGATCTGCCTGGAAGCCGAGAAGTCGCAGCATTTCGAGCTGGACAAGGATTTCCTGGACCAGACCTTCCACCGGGTGGATCAGTCCATCGCCTACGCGGCGCTGTTCACGGCGCACCACATGCGCTGCAAGGCCATCTGCGCGCTGACGCATTCCGGGGCCACCACGCTGTGGATGAGCCGGCACGATAGTGCAACACCCATTTACGCCTTGACTCCGCGCGTGGCGACGCAGCGTAAAGTAGCGCTGTACCGCAACGTGCGGACCCTGCAACTGGAAGATTCCGGCGATCGCGACGCGGCGCTGCTGGCGGCCGAGAAGCTGCTGGTGGAGAAGGGCGTGGCGGCACCGGGCGACCTGATCGTCTTCACCGTGGGCGAGCCGATGGGCTCGCCGGGCGGAACCAATACTCTAAAAATCGTGAGGGTAGGCCAGCAAGGCTGAACCCCCCAACCATTTCTTATTCAGGAGTTCACAATGGCACTCGTTTCCATGCGTCAACTGCTCGACCATGCGGCGGAAAACGGTTACGGCATCCCGGCGTTCAACGTCAACAACCTGGAGCAGGTCCAGGCCATCATGGAAGCCGCCGACGAGACCAACAGCCCGGTCATCATGCAGGCCTCGGCCGGCGCTCGCAAGTATGCCGGCGAAGGCTTCCTGAAGGCGCTGATCGCCGCGGCGGTCGAGTCCTACCCGCACATTCCCGTCGTCATGCACCAGGACCACGGCCAGTCGCCCGACGTCTGCCAGGGCGCCATCGCCATGGGCTTTTCCAGCGTGATGATGGACGGTTCGCTGCTGGCCGACGGCAAGACCATCGCCGACTACGACTACAACGTCGACGTCACCACCAAGGTCGTGCAGATGGCCCACGTGCAGGGCATCTCGGTCGAAGGCGAACTGGGCTGCCTGGGCTCGCTCGAGACCATGAAGGGCGACAAGGAAGACGGCCATGGCGCTGAGGGCACCATGACCCGTGAACAACTGCTGACCGATCCCGAGCAGGCCGCCGATTTCGCCAAGCGCACCCAGATCGATGCGCTGGCCATCGCCATTGGCACCAGCCACGGCGCCTACAAGTTCTCGCGCAAGCCCAGCGGCGACATCCTGGCCATCGAGCGCATCAAGGAAATCCACCGCCGCCTGCCGACCACTCACCTGGTGATGCACGGCAGCTCCAGCGTGCCGCAGGACCTGCTGGCCGAGATCCGCGAATTCGGCGGCGACATGAAGGAAACCTACGGCGTGCCGGTCGAGGAAATCCAGGAAGCCATCAAGCACGGCGTGCGCAAGATCAACATCGACACCGACATCCGCCTGGCGATGACCGGCGCGATCCGCCGCTTCCTGGCCGAGAACCCCTCGAAGTTCGACCCGCGCGAATACCTCAAGCCCGCGCGCGCCGCCGCCAAGAAGATCTGCGTCGAACGCTACAACCAGTTCGGCACCGCCGGCAACGCCAGCAAGATCAAGGCCGTCGCGCTGTCGCAGATCGCCGCCGACTACGCGTCCGGCAAGCTGGCCCAGATCGTCAAGTAAACCCACCCCCTACGCGCTTACGCGCGCCCCCTCAAGGGGGCGATGCGCGGGGACCGGCAAAGCCGGATCCCCCGCATCCTGGGTCTAAAGCCAACGCGCTTTGTAGAGTTGAATCATGGCCGTACCGCCGCTTTACCAGTCCACCATCCGTTCCCTGCCGCTGCTGGCGCGCGGCAAAGTGCGCGACATGTATGCTGTCGGCGACGACAAGCTCCTGATCGTCACCACCGACCGTCTGTCCGCCTTCGACGTCATCCTGGACGATCCGATCCCGGGCAAGGGCGAGGTGCTGAACTCGCTCACCAATTTCTGGCTGGGCCGGCTCGGCGGCATCCTCCCCAACCACATGACCGACATCGACCCCGAGAGCGTCGTCGCCGCCGACGAGCGCGACCAGGTCGCGGGCCGGGCGGTGGTGGTCAAGCGGCTCAAACCGGTGCTGGTGGAGGCCGTGGTGCGTGGCTACCTGATCGGCTCGGGCTGGAAGGACTACCAGGACACCGGCAGCGTGTGCGGCATCAAGCTGCCGGAAGGCCTGGTGCAGGCGCAGAAGCTGCCCGCGCCCATCTTCACGCCGGCGGCCAAGGCCGAACTGGGCTCGCACGACGAGAACGTCAGCTTCGAGCACGTGGTCAAGGAAGTCGGCCCGCAACTGGCCGATCAGATTCGCGACGTCTCGCTGCGCATCTACCAACTGGCGTCCGAATATGCCGCCCAGCGCGGCATCATCATCGCCGACACCAAGTTTGAATTCGGCCTGGACGAGAACGGCGTGCTGCACCTGATGGACGAGGTGCTGACCCCCGATTCGTCGCGCTTCTGGCCGGCCGATTCCTACGTGCCGGGCAGCAGCCCTCCGTCGTTCGACAAGCAGTTCGTGCGCGACTGGCTGGAAACCCAGCCCTGGGACAAGACCGCTCCCGCGCCGCGGCTGCCGCAGAACGTGCTGGAGCGCACGTCGGACAAATACCGCGAGGCACGGGTCCGGCTGGTCGGGGTTTGATCGCGCGCTTGTGCCAGGCAGGATGACGGCGGGCAGGATGGAAACATCCTGCCCGTTGTTTTTCAGCGCGACCGTATGGCATAGAATATTTCCATGACCGCCGCTCTTGCCTTCGACACCTTGCAATATTCCAAACGCCTGCAGCAGGCAGGCGTGGCTGCGCCTGTGGCCGATGCGCAGGCCGAGGCCCTGGCGCAGGTGCTGACAACCGGCATGGATGCCTTGGCTACGCGAGCCGATCTTGAAAAGGTTACGCTGGCTACGCGGGCCGATCTTGAAAAGGTCACTCTCGCTACGCGAGCCGATCTCGAACGGGTCACACAGACCACACGGGCCGATCTCGAACGGGTCTCTCTGGCAGCGCGTACCGATCTCGAGCGGGTGGAAACCAGCCTCAAAGGAGATATCCACGCGCTGGAAAACCGGTTGATCAGCACCGAGGGTCAGCTGAGATCGGAATTTCGTTCGGAATTGCGCCTGCTGGAACAGCGCATGACCATCAAGCTCGGTTCCATGCTGGTCGTGGCCGTGGGCGTCATGGCGGTGCTCGACAAGCTGCTCTGAATCAGATCAGCGCGATCTCCAGCCTGACCGCATCCCCCCGGTATATCCCTTCCCCCACGTAGATCAGCTTGCCCGACGTGTCGATGGCGCGCCGCACGACGTGCGCCACCGGCGCGTTCAGCGGCAGTTCCAGCAGCGCGGCCATCTCGCGGTCGGCGCTGCCCAGGGTCATGGTCTGGTTGGCCCGCGCGATGCGTTTGCCGGCGATCTCGTGCAGGATGGGCAGGGTGGCCTCGTGCCGGAACCGTTCAGGCGGTCCTTGCCTGAACAGCTCGCTGTCCAGGACGAAGCGGGCCGCCAGGTAGGGGTGGCCGTCGCGCGCGTGCACCCTGCGCATCATCGTGTAATGGTCGGCCGGTTCGCCTTCGCCGGCGGCGAAGGCGGGCAGTTCGTCCAGGTCCCGCTGTTCCAGAACCTCGATGTCCGCGCCCTCGTGGGCCGAGATCAGCGAGGCCCAGTCGATGGCCAGCCGGTGCGCGCTGCGTTCCTTGGGCGTCCGGCGCACGAAGCTGCCCTTGGCGCGGAAGCGCTCGATCAGCCCTTCGTCCTCCAGCACGCCCAGCGCCTCGCGTATGGTGCCGCGCGCCACCTCGAAGTCCACGGCCAGGTCCGCTACGTTCGGGATGCGGCCGCCCACCGGCCAGTCGCCGGTAATGATCTTGTTGCGGAACAGCGATGCCAGTTGCAGATAGCGCGCCATCCGGTCTAGCGTGGTGTCGGTGAATGAGGACATGGGTCGGAAGCCTGGTTCGGGAGCTGCGGTCGGCGCCGGGGCGCCGACCGCGATTATTCCATCTCCGCCATTATCCTGCGGACCGTCCCTCACTCTGGCTGGATGTTCAGTTCGCGCGCGAGCTTGCCGAAGGCCGCGATGTCGCGTTCCACCGTCGATCGCATTTCCTCCGGGGTGCCCTGGGCCGGCTGGAAGCCGCTGTCGGCCAGTTTCGTCCGAATGGCCGCATCGGCCAGCACCTGGCGGATGATGCCCGACAGGCGGTCGCGGATCGCGGCGGGCGTGCCGGCCGGCAGCGCGAAGCCGAAATAGGTGTTGGGGATGGTGTTCTCGTCGCCGCCGATCTCGCTGACGGCGGGGACGTCCGGCAGCAGCGGGAAGCGGCGGCTGCCGCCCACCAGCAGCGGCCGCACGCGTCCCTCGCGGATCGCGCCCAGGGCCGGGCCGATCGTGACCAGGGCCATGTCGACTTCGCCAGCCATGGCCGCGGTCAGCGCCGGGGCGCCGCCCTTGTAGGGCACATGGGTCAGTTGTATGCCCAGGCGCGAGCACAGCGACTCCGTGCCCAGCTGGGTCATGCTGCCGTTGCCGAAGCTGGCATAGGTCAGGCGGCCGGGCTGCTTGCGCGCGGCGGCGACGAACTCCTGAATGGTCTTGGCTGGCTGCTTGGAGCCGGCCACGAGCACATAGGGTCCCCAGACCGCGATGCCCACGTACGAGAAGTCCTTCAGCGGATCGTAGGGCAGCTTCTTGTACAGGCTGGGGTTGATGCCCAGCGCGCCACGGTCGACGAACAGCAGGGTATAGCCGTCGGGCGCGGCCTTGGCCACGGCTTCCGTGCCGATCAGGCCGTTGGCGCCGGGCCGGTTGTCGACCACCACGGGCTGGCCCAGCTTTTCCGCCAGTTGCTGCGACACCAGCCGGGCGTTGGAGTCGGCGCCGGCGCCGGCGGGGAAGGGCACGATGACGCGGATGGCGCGCGTCGGGTAGGTCTCGCCCTGGCCGTGCGCGGTGCCGGCCGCGCCCAGGGCCAGGCCGGCGCCGGCGGCGATGAAGCCACGGCGGGTGATCGAGGTGTCGCGATGGTCTTGCATGCGGTGTCTCCTTTTGTAAGTGGACGGACCTAGGCCGTCGTCCCCCGGACGGCGGCGATTTCCTGCTCCGACAAGCCGGCCTCGGCCAGGATCACGCCGGTCTGTTCACCCAGCGTGGGGGGAGGATAGCGGCTGGGCGGACGCTGGCCGTCGTAGCGGATCGGCCGGCTCAGCGCACGCACCGGCCCCATCTCCGGGTGATGCAGATCGTGGAAACTGCCGGCGGCCGCGAATTCGGGGTCGTCCAGGATGTCGGGCACGGTCAGGACCGGCGCGTGCGGCACGTCGGCGGCACGCAGCGCGGCCAGCCAGTGGGCCTGTGGCCGCGTGCGGAATCGGTCCCGCAGCAGCTCGGACAGCGCGGCGAAGTTGGCGATGCGCGCGCCGCGGGTGGCGAAGCGCGTATCGTCCCGCAGTTCGGGCATCTCCACCGCCCGTACCAGGCCTTCCCAGAACTTCGACGGCGACGAGAGCTGCAGGCCGATGCGCGCGCCGTCGGCGCAGTCGAACGCGAGGCTGTGCGAGTAGGACGCGCGCGTGGTCGACCGCATGCGCGTGCCGTCGCGGGTATAGCTGGCGAAGAAATCGGGCATGAAGGACATGGACGACTCGATCATGTTGACCTCGACCAGCCGGCCCCGTCCGCTGGCCTGCCGGGCGAACAGCGCGCCCAGAATGCCCTGGCACGCGTACATGCCCGCCAACTGGTCCGAGATGGTGGGTCCGCGCACCTGCGGATGGGCGGGATCCAGGAAAGTGTCCAGCATGCCGCTCAAGGCCTGGCCGATGGTGTCGAAGGCGGGCTGGCCCTCGTGCCGGCTGCCGGGCAGGAAACCGCCGATGGCGCAATAGACCAGTTGCGGCCGCCGGGCGCGCAGCGTCTCCCACCCCAGTCCCATCCTGTCCATGACGCCGGGGCGGAAGTTCTCGATCAGCACGTCCGCCGTGTCCACCAGCCGGAGCAGGGCGCCGCGCCCGGCCTCGGTGCCCAGGTCCAGCTTCACGCTGCGCTTGTTGCGGTTGAACGCGACGAAGTTCGGACTGTACTGGCCGTCGCGGAAAGCGCGGAAGGGATCGCCTTCCGGCCGCTCGACCTTGATCACGTCGGCGCCCAGGTCGGCCAGCATCAGGCCGGCGTAGGGACCGGTGATGAAGTTGCCCAGCTCCAGCACCCGGATGCCTTGCAGGACGTCGCCGGAGGCGGGCGCGGACGCGGCGCTCATTGCGCGTCCCGCCGGTATTCGCCGTAGCCGGGGCGATAGGTCTTGTCGTCCAGGAACTGCGCCATGGCGTGTTCGCGTCCGCCCTCGTTGTCCATGAAGCGCATCTCGCGCTCCTTGGCCAGCAGGTAGTCGGCGGCCTGGTCCACGCTCATGCCGCGCACCAGGCGCAGGCTTTCCTTGATGGTGCGCAGCGTCTGCGGGTTCTTGCGCGCCAGCGTGGCGGCCAGTTCCTCGGTGCGCGCGCGCAGCCGGTCGAGCGGCACGGACTCGGTCACCAGCCGCATCTGCGCGGCCGCCTTGCCGTCGAAGGGATCGCCCGTCATCGCGTAGTAGACCGCGTCGCGGTAGGCCAGTCCGTCGACGATGACCTTGCCGACCAGGCCGCCGGGCAGGATGCCCCAGTTCACTTCGGACAGGCCGAACTGGGCCTCGTCGGCGGCGATGGCGAAATCGCAGGCGAACAACTGCACGAAGGCGCCACCGTAGCAGTGCCCGTTCACCATGGCGATGGTGGGCTTGGGAAAGCTGCTGAGCAGGGTCCAGCGCCATTCGTGGTTGGCCAGCCGGGCCAGGTGCCGCTGCTTGGGCTTGTCGTCCAGCGCGCGGAAGAACAGGCCGATGTCCTGGCCGGCGCACCAACTGTCGCCCGCGCCGGTCAACACCAGCACGCGCACCGCGGGTTCCTCGGCCAGCTCCTTGAGCACGTCGACCATCTCGAAGTGCAGGTCCGGGCTCATCGCGTTGCGCTTGTCGGGGCGGTTCAGTGTGACCCAGCCTATGCCGTTGGCGATTTCGACTTTGACGTTCTTCAACTGATCGAATTGCATGTTTGTCTCTTCCTGGTTCAAAGCGTGATGTAGACGTTCTTCAATTGCGTGTAGGACACCAGTTCCTCGAAGGATTCCTCGCGGTTGTTGCCCGACTGCTTGTAGCCGCCGAAGGGGGCGGGGAAGAAATGCTTGGCCGCGTTGTTGACCCAGACGTAGCCCGCCTCGAAGCGGCCGGCGGCGCGGTGGGCCGTATCGAGCCGCGTGGTGTAGACGCCGGCGGCCAGGCCGTACTCGAGCGAATTGACCTGGTCGAACATCTCGTCTTCGTCCGACCACTTGAGGATGGACAGCACCGGGCCGAATATCTCTTCCCGCGCGATGCGCATGTCCATGGTCACGTCGGTGAAGACGGTGGGCTCGATGAAATGGCCGTTGGCCAGCTCGGCGCCGTCGGGGTGCTTGCCGCCCGCGGCCAGCCGGGCGCCTTCCTGCTTGCCCAGTTCGATGTAGTGCATGATCTTGTCGTACTGCTCGCGCGAGACGATGGCGCCCATGGTCGTCGCCTTGTCGGTGGGCAGGCCGGGGCGGTAGGCGCGCACGCCTTCCAGCACGCCCTGGACCACCCGGTCGTAGACCGATTCGTGCACGAACAGCCGCGTGGTCGAACTGCAGGCCTGGCCGCACCAGGTGAAGCACATGCCGGCTACGGCGCCCTTGATCGCGCGTTCCAGGTCCGCGTCGGGGTAGACCACCAGCGCGTTCTTGCCGCCCAGTTCCAGGCTCACGTGCTTGAGATGCTCGGCCGCGCCGCGCGAGATGGCCTTGCCGGTGGCGATGCTGCCGATCAGCGTGACCTTGGGCACCAGCGGGTGATCCACCAGCGCCTGTCCGCAGTCGGTCCCGCCCGACAGCACGTTGATGACCCCGGGCGGCGCGATGCCGTCTATCAGTTCCATCAGCCGGTAGGCCGACAGCGGCGCCTGCACCGGCGGTTTCATGATGACGGTGTTGCCGGCGGCGACCGCCGCCGCCAGCCGGCTGGCGGTGAACATCATGGGGTGGTTGTAGGCGACGATGCGGGCGCACACGCCATAGGGCTCGCGCACGGTCATGTCGACGACGCCTTCGCCCATGGGGATGGTGGACCCGCGCAGTTCATAGACCAGCCCGGCGAAGTAGTCGATGAGCTGGGTGGCGATGTCGACATCGTTCATCAGCGCGGACACGGGGTTGCCGCAGTCGATGGCGTCGATCATGGCCAGCTCTTCGCGGTGCTCGCGCATGACCTGGGCGATGCGGCGCAGCACCGCCGCGCGTTCGCCCGGCGCGGTGCGCCGCCACGAGCGATAGGCCTCGTGCGCGGCGCGCACGGCGGCATCGACGTCGGCCCGGCTGGCCACCGCGCAGGGGCCCAGGTTTTCGCCAGTGGACGGGCTGAAGGAGTCGGCATAGCCGCCTTCCGGTCGGTGCCAGGCGCCGCCGTAGTACAGGTCGCGGTGCCTGGGCAGCAGTTTCTCGATGGACATGGTCTTCCTCCTGGATCGTTGTTGTGTGTGTCGTGTCGTATCGGGCCGGTGGCCGCTTCAGTCCGTGGGCAGGAAGGCGCGCAGCACGCGCGTCAGCTCCCCGGGGTTGTCGCCGGCCAGGTCGTGGCTGCCGTCTATCTCTTCGGCGCGGCAGCGCGGGTTGGCCAGCCGCAGCTTGTCCAGCGTGGGCGCCTCGAACATGTCGGACCGGCTGCCGCGCACGAATAGCGTGGGCACCTGTAGTTCCCTGACCATGGCCCACAGGTCCGGTCCGGCCGCGGCGGGTTTGCCCTGCAGGGTCTGGCGGAAGCTGTCGCGGAAATGCAGGTCGCGCTTGAGTTCGTAGCCGCCGGGAACGGGCCGCAGGAAGGCCTCGTAGCGTTTCCTGGCGGGGGCATCCGCGGGCAGGTCGGCGGGCAGCCCGTGGTAGGCCAGCGCCTCGTCCACCGACGCGAACACATCCGGCTGGTTGCCGATGCGCTGGGCGACGTTGCGGCGGCCCGCGGCGGCCACGTCGGGGGCGAAGTCCAGGCAGGCCAGCGCCGCCACCCGCTCGGGGTACCAGTGCGCGGTGCACAGGCAGATGCGTCCGCCCATGGAGTGGCCGGCCAGCACGGCGCGCGGCCATTGCAGGTGGTCGAGCACGGCGACGAGGTCGCCGGCGAAGTCGCGCAGGTCGTAGTGCAGGTCGGGGCTGCGGGTGGAGTCGCCGAAGCCGCGCAGGTCGACGGCGACCACTTCGCGGTCGGTGGCCAGGGCCTCGGCGATGCCGGTCCAGTCGTACGAGAAATACGACAGGCCGTGCGCGATGAGGACGGGGGTGGCGCCGGGGGCGCCGAAGCGGCGGTAGAAGATCCCGACGTCGCCGCTGCGGGCGGTGCCGGTGCGATGGGCTAGGGGGGCCATGGTGTGTCCTGGTCGATTCGGGGTCGGTGCTTCAGCCGGCGGTGACGATGCCCATGCCGGTCAGCCACTCGGGAATGATCCGGTAGTAGCGCACCTGCATGGGATGCGTCTCGATCGCGCGGGCGGCGGCCGCGGCGGCGACCCAGGCCCGGATCTCGTGTCCGCCGAAGCCGCCCTGGCGGTCGATCTGGGCATCGTCGATGGCATCCAGGGCATCGGTGTCGTAGGCGCACAGCTTGGCCATGAAGGCCTCGTCCCAGGCGCGGTCGGGGGGCATGCAGGGACCCTTGCCGACGACCAGGTCGCGGCCGGCCTGGATCACGCGTGCCTCACGCGCGGCCAGTTCCTCGGGTGTGGGGGTATGCCGCTTGACCAGCCGCTGCGCGATGTCGTGCGGCACCTGCCGCAGGCGCGGCGTGGGAGGGTCGTGCGACAGGCCGCCCGAGCCGATGATGGTCACGCGCAGGCCGCGCGTGGCCAGGAAGCGGCCCACGGCCTCGCCGAACAGGCGCGACCGGCGCATGGAAGGGCGCGGGTCGGCGGCGCAGTTCAGGAAGATGGGCAGCACGTCGTAGCGCGCCAGCGCGCCGGTCAACTGCGTCAGCGAGATGGCGTTGCCGTGGTCCACGCACATGTCGTAGGAAATGGCGGTGTCCAGGTCCTCGCGGTGCAGCGTCCGGGCGCATTCCAGCGCCAGTTCGGTGGGCACGCGCAGCGGGCCGCCGGGCAGCCCCCAGTCGCGCGTGCCGTGCGCTGCCAGGCCCAGGCAGAACGCGGGCATCAGGTCGTAGAAGAAGCCATTGAAATGGTCGGGGCCGAAGCTGACCACGAGGTCGGGCGCGAAGGCATGGACTTCGCGCGAGACCGTTTCCATCTCGTCGAAGAAGGCGCGCTGGCCCTCGGGGTCGGACGCCTCGATGTCCGTCATCATGAGCGGACTGTGCGAGCAGCAGATCAGTTGCGCGGGCATGGGCGGCTCCTAGATGTGGACGGGATCGAGCGTGCTGGCCGCGAACAGTTCGTCCACGCCCAATTGCCGCACGGCCAGTCCCTGTTCATGCGAATAGCGCGTCATCGCTTCCAGCGTCTTGCGGTTGGCTTCCACGCCGTAGGGCCAGAAGTCCCGGCCCATGACGGCTTCGGTCGATTCCAGCTCGGCGGTCACCCATGGCAGTCCGATTTTCAGCGCGGTGACTTCGCGCAGGTCGCGCTCGGCGATTTCCTTGGCCTGGGCGAAGGCCTTGTACAGGCTGGAAGGCAGCCACGGATGCGCCTGGGCGAGATCCTGGCGCACGCCCAGCGCGTGCATGATGGGGAACAGGCCGGTGCGGGCGTAGTACGCCTGTTCGACCGCGCGGTAGTCGGGGTACAGGCGCTGTACGTGGGGATGGCCATCGAGCAGGCACGAGGGCGCGCGGGCGGAGATGACGGCGTCCAGTTCGCCATTCGCCAGCAGGCTCGACAGCGAGCGGCCCTCGGGCGCGCCCGACAGCGGGAAGCCGGGCGGGAGGTTGAGCGGGAACTTGTCCTTGCGGCCGTACTGTTCCAGGCCGCCCTGGACCCAATTGATGTCCGCGGCCTCGATGCCGTATTCATCCTTCAGGAAACCTCGCACCCACAGCACGGCGGACATCTGGTACTCGGGTAGGCCGATGCGCTTGCCGCGCAGGTCGGCCGCGCTGGCAATGCCGCGGTCGTTGCGGATGTAGATGGCGGAGTGGCGGAAGGTGCGCGACAGGAAGACGGGCAGGGCGACGTAGGGAGCGATGCCGCGGGACAACGCGATCAGGAACGGACTGAAGCCGATCTCGGCGACGTCGAATTCCCCGTGGAAATAGGCACGATGGAAACATTCCTCCACCGGCATGGGAAGGTAGTTGACCTCGCAGCCTTCGACGGTGACGCGGCCGTCCAGCAACGGACGGACCCGGTCATAGTCCCAGGTGGCGATGGTGATGGGTAAGCGGGCCATGATGCTCCTGCGGTTCGATCATTGGCGGCCATTCTAGACCTCAAAAAATCAAAAGTATAGATTTTTGAGCTTTAGAGGTTTAGCATCGACGCTGCGCAGGCCGGACCCTCCATTCGAAAGACATAGGCGTGCGCATACGAGGAGACTTCCATGCACCGATCCATCGCGCGTTGCGCGCTTGCCGCCGTGTTCGTCTGCGCGTCCGCGGCGGCCCAGAAACCTTCCTATCCCGACCGGCCCGTGCGCGTGGTCGTGCCCTATGGGCCGGGCACGGCGCCGGACCTGATCGCGCGCGTCGTGAGCGAACAACTGTCGCGCCAGACCGGCCAATCCTTCGTGGTCGAGAACAAGCTGGGCGCCGGTGGCAAGATAGGCACCGAGGCCGTGGCCGACGCCAAGGCCGACGGCTATACCCTGCTGCTGGGCGGCAAGGACACGCACGGCATCCTGACCCATCTCTATCCCGACTGGCGCATCAAGCCGGAGAGGGACTTCGCGCCCGTCGCGCTGCTGGCCCGCATCCAGAACGTGCTGCTGGCCAGCCCCAAGCTGCCGGCCTCGAACCCGCAGGAATTCATCGCGCTGGCCAGGCAGAAGGAACTGCGCTACGGCACGCCCGGCATCGGCACCAATCTGCACCTGGCCGCCGCCTACCTGCAAAGCAACTATGGGCTCAAGCTGCTGCACATCCCGTACAGCCGCAGCTTCGCCGAAGCCCTGCCGGCGCTGGCGCGCGGCGAGCTGGACCTGGTGGTGGCCGGCCTGCCGCCGGCCATGCCGCTGCTCAAGGACGGCCGCATCAAGGCCATTGCCGTGACGGGCACGCAGCGCTCGCGCTTCGCGCCGGACATCCCCACCTTCGCCGAGTCCGGCGTGTCGGGCCTGGAGTCCGGCGGCTGGTTCGCGCTGTTCGCCCCCAAGGGCACGCCCCAGGCCGCCGTGGATTCGCTGTCGAAGATGGTGGCGACCGCGCTGCGCGAGCCCGCCGTGGCCGAGAAACTGTCAGGTGTCTATGCCGACCCGGCCCCGTCGTCGCCCGCCGAGCTGGCCAAGCTGGTCGCCGACGAAACGCAGCGCTGGGGCAAGGTCGTGGCCGACACCGGCATAAAAATCGAGTAGAAGAAGAGGATCCCCCCTACGCGCTGACGCGCGCCCCCCAGGGGGCGATGCGGGTGGACCGGCGGAGCCGGATCCACCGCATCCTGGGTCTAGAGAAAGTATCTTGGACTGAAGCACGGTTGCTATCGCTGGCTGCCCGCGGTAGCAACGGTGTGGCGTACCAAGAAACAGGCACTAGACCCAGGGCGCCGCGGATCCGGCTTTGCCGGTCCGCCAGCGTCGCCCCCTTGAGGGGGCCCGCGTCAGCGGGTAGGGGGTGGGCTTCCCCCTGGGGCTAAAACAGTACCGTCGACAGTTTGCGGCGGTATTGCGAGACCAGCTCGGGTTGGGCCGAGGCCATGTCGAAGACCGCGATGAGGGTCTTGCGGCCGATCTCTTCCTGGAAGCCGCGGTCGCGCTGGACGATTTCCAGCAACTCGTCCATCGCGCCGGCCCAGGCGCGGCGGGCGATGCGTTTGTTGGCGAGGTCCAGGCGGGCCTGGAGGTCGGCGGGGTTCTGCTGGATGCGGGCGATCAGTTCCGTTTCTTCGGGCGAATCCTGGGCCTGCTCGACGGCATTCAGCGCGGTTTCGAGGTTGGCGTAGTGCGGCTCCGCCTTGGCCTGCGGCGTGAGCAGCGCGAACTGGGCCTTGGCGTCTTCGGGGCGGCCGGTGGTCAGCAGCAACTCGACGTAGTCCATGCGCGCCGGATCGTAGGCCGGATCCAGGACCAGCGCCGCGCGCAGGTGTTTCTCGGCGGTGGCGATGTCTCCGGCCTGCATGGCGGCCATGGCCTGCTGGTGTTCCTGTTCGTGGGGCAGCGGCAGCAGGCGGTCGATGAAGGCTCGGACCTGGCCTTCCGGCAGCGCGCCGTTGAACTGGTCGACCGGGCGTCCATCCAGGATGGCGACCACCAGGGGAATGCTGCGCGCCTGGAAGTGGGCGGCCAGTTGCTGGTTTTCGTCGACGTTGACCTTGACCAGCTTGAAGGCGCCGCCGTAGTCGCGCTCCAGCTTTTCGAGGATGGGGGTCAGCGAGCGGCAGGGGCCGCACCAGGGGGCCCAGAAATCGACCAGAACCGGCTTTTCGCGCGAGGCCTGCAAGACCTCGGCTTCGAAATTGGCGAGCGTGACATCCATACCGGGAATCCTATGGCTATGAAGCAGTAAGCAAACAGAGATTGTGCTTCATTTTTCCCGAGGGCGGGTCGGGTCCCCGGTTGCGGCCGCATCGTGCGCGAAGGCCCGCAGGTAGGCCGTCAGGCGCCGCACGCCGGGCGTGGCAAGCTTGCGCGCGTGGGAGATCAGGTAGAACGAGCGGTCGAGGCGGGGCAGGTCCGTGGGCAGCTCGACCAGTTCGCCGGTCGCCAGCATGTCGCTGACCACCCAGCGCGACAGGCAGGTGATGCCCAGCCCGCCCGCGGCGGCGCGCTTGATCGCCTCCGAATTGCCGAACTCGATGCCCGATTTCATGTGATGCAGATGCGGGGTCAGCGCCTCGCGTATGGTCTCGCGGGTGCCGGAGCCTTCCTCGCGCAGCAGCCACGTGGCGGCGCGCAACTGGGCGGTGGCGACCCGTCCGCCCGGCGGCGGCACGATGGGGTCGCGCGCCCCGGCCACGATCACGAGTTCGTCGGTCAGCCAGGGTTCCACGGTCAGCTCGGGCTGTTCGCACGGCCCCTCGACCAGGGCCAGGTCCAGCTCGAAGTTCACCACCTGGGTGGCGATGGCCAGTGTGTTGGCGATGGCGACGTGGGCGGTCCATTGCGGCTGTCCGCTGTCCGCCAGGTCGCGCTGGAAACCCGCCAGCAGAGTGGGCAGCACGTAGTTGCCGATGGTGGTGCTGGCGCCGATGCGCAATACGCCCACGTGGCCCTGGCCGTCGCGGGCCCAGCGCTCGATCGCGGTGGCGCGGTCCAGCAGCTCGCGCGCCTGGGGCAGCAATTCCCGGCCGTTGTCGTTGAGCACCAGGCGCTTGCCTACCCGGTCGAACAAGGCCATGTCCAAGGCCCGCTCCAGGTCGTTCAGCGCCGCGCTGGTGGCGGACTGGGACAGCGCCACGGCCGCGGCGGCGGCGCTGGTGCTGCCGGTGTCCGCGACGGCGGCGAATATCTGCAATTGGCGCAGGGTCAGGCGCAGGGCTTCCATATAACTCGAATTACCAGTTTTCCAGCTTGAATATACAAAAATAAACCGTTTTGACGGATCGAAGGGCTTGCTTAGAGTGGAGGGCATTCATTCCAGAAGTTATTAGCTTATGTCGAATTCGTCTGCTACCCACGTCACTGCCGCCGGCCATCCCTCCCAGGGCAAGGCCGGATTCTTCAGGCAGGCGGCTCCCGGCCTCCTGCTGGCCTCGGCTATCGGGGTTGCCGCGATGGGGCTGGCGGGGTGGGATTTCTTCGCCAGCCGGGGGTTCAGCGCGCTGACGCTGGCCATCGTGCTGGGCATGCTGGTGGGCAACACCGTCTATCCGCGCATCGCGGCGCCCAGCGCGGTCGGGGTGGGCGTCGCCAAGCAGACCCTGTTGCGCGCGGGCGTCATCCTGTATGGCCTGCGCCTGACCTGGCAGGACATAGGCGGCGTCGGCGCCGCGGGCGTGGCCATCGACGCGGTCATGCTGCTGTCGACCTTCGGCCTGGCCTGGCTGGTGGGCACGCGGGTGTTCAAGCTCGACCGGACCTCGGCCTGGCTGATCGGCGCCGGCGGTTCCATCTGCGGCGCGGCCGCGGTCATGGCGACCGCGCCGGTCCTGCGCGCCAAGGCCGACCAGGTCGCGGTGGCGGTGGCGACCGTGGTGGTGTTCGGCACGGTGTCGATGTTCCTCTACCCCTTCCTGTACGAGCTGAACCAGCAGTGGGGCCTGATCCCCGGCGGCACGCACGGTTTCGGCGTCTACGTCGGCTCCACGGTGCATGAGGTGGCCCAGGTCATCGCCGCGGCCCGCGCGGTGGGAACCGAGGCGGCCGACACCGCCGTGATCGCCAAGATGGTGCGCGTCATGATGCTGGCCCCGTTCCTGCTGGCGCTGTCCGCCTGGCTGGCCTGGGAATGCGCGCGCGGCAAGGCCGAAGACAAGGGCGAGAGCAGCGGCCTGTGCATCCCCTGGTTCGCCGTGGGCTTCATCGCCATGGTCGTGTTCAATTCGCTGGTGGCCATCCCCGACTGGCTGATGTCGGCCGCGATCGACTTCGACACCCTGCTGCTGGCCATCGCGATGGCCGCGCTGGGGCTGACCACCCACGTCGGCGCCATCCGCCGCGCCGGGTTGCGTCCGCTGCTGCTGGCCGGACTGTTGTTCGTCTGGCTGGTGGGCGGCGGAGCGTTGGTCAATGCGCTGATCGGCTAGTTCTCAGCAACGCCATACGGCCGTGCCGGAGTGATATAGACTACTCGGCTCGCTCGGCTAACTGGGATGTTGCAGAGGTATGACGGTTCGAGAAAAACGAGAGTCGCAGCCGAAGAAGGCTGCGCCGGCCGACGTGCCCGACCAGGACGGCGGGGCCAAGACCGTCGCCGCGGTCGAGCGTGCGCTCGACGTCCTGGACGCTTTCCTGACAACCCGGGAAACCCTGTCCCTGGCGGAGCTGGCCGAAAAGACCGGGCTCTACAAAAGCACGATTCTCCGCTTGGCTCAGACCCTTGCGGCCCGCGGCTACATTCTTCGGCATGCCGACGGTGCCTATCAAGTGGGGGCCAAACCGTTCCGGCTGGGGGCGCACTACCAGGGCAACCTGCGTCCCCGGGAACTGATCATGCCGGTCCTCGAACGCCTGTCCGACGAGACCGGTGAAAGTGCCTCATTCAACATCGCGCAAGACAATGTTCGCGTGGTGCTGTTCCGGGTCGACTCCAAGCAGGTCATTCGCGATCACCTGTACGCCGGCGATGTGCGTCCGATGGGGCTGGGCTCCGCGGGCCGTATCCTGACGGCATTCTCAGCCGCTGCCCGTCAGGACGGGCAGGCCCGCAACAATTTGCTGGTCGTGGCGGTCGGGGAGATCGAAAAAGACATGGCGGGCATAGGCGCCCCCGTTTTCGGACTGAATGGCGAGCTCGTGGGCGCCTTGAGCGTCAGTGGTCCCCGGTTCCGCTTCACCCCTGAGGCGGTGCAACTCATCTCTCGCAAGGTCCTGGAGGCAGCGGCCGAGCTTACGCAGGGCCTGGGCGGCCCCGCGGAGCGTTTCGACGCCGCACTGGCACCCCAGCGATAACACAGCCCTCGCGTAGGGCCCATCGTCCGGCGGGGTCGCACGGACGGCGGCCGTGCGTCATCTCCATTGTTCATTTGAAACGACAGCTCCCGGACCACGAGTCCGATGATGGAGCTTGTCGTTTTTCGTCCTTCCTGTCTCGGCGCTGCTTCCCTTGAAACGCACTTTTCAATAAAATAGAATGCATTCTAAAAATAAGAAAATACCTGAAATAGGCCGTCTCCAGGGCGGCCGCAGGAAGCATTCTCAACGGAGACTTCATGAAAAAAGACCATGCAAGACGTACCGTGGCGGGGGCCTTGGCTCTCGGGTTGCTGTTGCCTTTCGCCTCCCGGGCGCAGGGGGACACCGACTATCCCTCGAAGCCCATCAAGGTGGTCGTGCCCGCTCCCCCGGGAAGTGCCAACGACCTGCTGGTGCGCCGGATCGCCGACCAATTGGCATTGCGCCTGGGCCAGCCGTTCATCATCGACAACCGGCCAGGGGCGGGCGCGATCATCGGCACGCAGGCCGTGGCCCATTCTGCCCCCGACGGCTATACGCTCCTGAGCGCGAACGTCGTCCACGTGATCAATGGCAGCATCAACGGCAAGCTTTCCTACCACCCCCTGCGAGACTTCACGCCGATCTCGCTGGTGGGATACACCCCCTCCGTGCTGTTGGCGTATCCCGGCGCGGGCATTGTGTCGATCCCTGATCTCATCAAGAAGGCGAACGCTTCTCCCGACGGGATGAATTACGCATCCGCGGGCATCGGCACGGCGGGCAATCTCGCCGGTGAGCTTTTCAAGCGCGCGGCCAACGTATCCTTGCAGCACGTGCCGTACAGGGGGATCACGCAAGCCATTACGGATGCGCTGGGCGGCCATGTTCCCCTCATCTATCTGTTCGGGCCGGATGCGGTGCCGCTGGCGCGCGCGGGCAAGCTGGTGCCGCTGGCCGTGACCGCACCCAAGCGGTCGTCGCTGCTGCCCGATACGCCGACATTCGCCGAACTGGGTTTTCCGAGTGTCGAACTGACCGCCTGGTATGGTTTCCTGGGCCCGGCGCAGATGCCGCCGGCCATCACGGCGAAGCTCAATACGGCCTTGCAGGCGATATTGAAGGATCCTGCCTTCAAGCAGCAATTGGCCGATCTCATGTTCGAGGCGCAGGCGAGTTCTCCGCAGGAGCTCGAGAACCTCATGGCGCGCGACCTCGAGCGCCTTTCCCGGATCGCTCGGGATGCCGGGATGCGTTCCGAATGAGCACGACGATGGAAACCGCCAGGAAGCCTCTCGAGGTACTGGAAAGCGAAGCATGGGCTGTCGGTCTGGCACCGATGTGGCGGCGCCCCGGCATGCGGGGGCAACCGGAAAGCCGGTGCACGCCGCAACGCTGGTCGTACTCGGCCATCAAGAGCTTGTTGCTGCGCGCGGCGCCGCACATGTCGCATGCGGAGTGCGAAAGACGCGTCCTGATCCTCGAGAATACGGCGATGTCCGGCAGTTGGAGCATGTCGCCGACGCTGTTCGCTGGCGTGCAGTTGCTGCTGCCGGGGGAGGTCGCCCCCGTGCACCGCCATTCGCAGGCGGCGCTCAGGTTCGCGTTCGAGGGTGCTGGCGCTCACGCGGCGATCGATGGCGAACGCCTGCCGATCGAACCCGGTGATCTGCTCGTCACGCCGCGCTGGGCCTGGCATGACCATGGACATGACGGCCAGGCTCCCGCGCTCTGGCTGGACGTACTCGATGTCCCGCTGGTAGCGACACTGGATGCGGAGTTCAGGGAATGGGGGGATGCCGAGTGCCAGCAATTGGCATCGCCGCCGGGCACGTCGGAAGCCATGTTCGGCCAAGGCATGCTGCCAACCGGCGGCACCGGTGCCGCCCGGACGGATGGCGGTTATCTGAAACGCTATGCCTACCAGCGATCGCGCGCGGCGGTGCTGCAATTGATGAGCGCCGGAGACATCGATCCCTGGCGGGGCGTCAAGCTTCAGTACATCGATCCTCGCAGCGGCGGAGCCGTGCTGCCAACTATCGCCGCCCATCTCCAGGGCCTGCCCGCCGGCATGGCCACCCGGCCGTTGAAAAGCACGGAAACGTCGTTGCTGGTCGTGGCGGAAGGGGAGGTGCGTGCAAGTGTTGGAGGAAGCCCGCATCGTCTGGGGCTCCACGACATGTTGCTGGTGCCTTCATGGACCGAGCTTCGACTCGAGGCTGTACAGCAAAGCGTCGTTTTCTCGGTGTCGAACGCTCCGCTTCTGAAGGCGGTCGGACTGTGGCGCGAAGCGCAGGGATGATTCTGTGAACACATCTTTATTTCGGGCGGACGTTCCACGGGAGTCCGCCATCGCGATGTTGCAGGTGCAGGGCCGGCAGTATCGATATTGCGATCTACCGTCCGCGGTGGGCGACACGGCGTTGGTTCGGCTCCCCTACAGCCTGCGAGTGCTTTGCGAGAACGTCCTGCGGGGCGGCATGACCGGACGCGCGGCGTCCGGCGAGATCCGCCTTGCGCTTGCGCGGAGAATGGCCGCCGGCGAACGGAACCTGGAAGTGCCGTTCTTTCCGGGCCGCGTCCTGCTGCAGGACTTCCTGGGTGTCCCCGCGATGGTGGACATGGCGTCGCTGCGGGATGCCGTGGCTCGTGCGGGAGGCGATCCGCGCAGCGTCGATCCCCGGATTCCGGTGGACCTCGTCATCGATCACTCGACGATTTCCGAGTATGCCGGCACCGCTGATGCGCAGGCGCGAAACGTGGACCTGATGTATGGGCGCAATCGGGAACGGCTGGCGTTTCTGGCCTGGTGTTCGCGCGTCTTCCGGAACTTCCGGGCCTTTCCCCCGGAGACCGGGATCATGCATCAGGTCAATCTGGAAGCCCTGGCCCGTGTGGCCTGGACCAGCCAGGATGGCGGCGAGGCCTGGGTCTATCCCGACACGATGATTGGCACGGACAGCCACACCACGATGGTGAACGGGATCGGAGTGCTGGGCTGGGGGGTCGGCGGGCTGGACGCCGAAGCGGCGATGCTGGGCCGTCCGCTGTCGATCCTGGTGCCTCCCGTGATCGGTGTCAGGCTTGAGGGCTCGCCGGGCAGCAGAATCACGGCGACGGATCTCGTGCTTAGCCTGACCGAGGTGTTGCGGTCTCGGAATGTGGTCAACAAATTCGTGGAGTTCTTCGGTCCCGGCCTGGGCTCGCTCACGTCGGCGGATCGCGCAACCATTGCGAACATGGCACCGGAATATGGCGCGACCTGTGCGTTCTTTCCGGTCGATGGACGCTGCATCGACTATCTTCGATCAACCGGTCGCGATGGACACCAGCTTGCGCTGGTCGAGGCTTATTGCAAGGCGCAACGCCTGTGGCGGGAGGACGGCATGCCCGAGCCCGAGTTCGACGAGATCGTCGATTTCGATCTGGGCCGGGTCGAACCCTGCCTGGCGGGGCCGGCGCGCCCCAGCCAGCGGATACCGTTGACAGCGGCCGCGCAAACGATGGCCGATATTCTCGTGCGCGGCGAGCGGCCGATGGAGCAACCTGCGGCCGACGGCGGCATGCCGGACGGCGCGGTGCTCATCGCGGCGATCACGAGTTGCACCAACACGGCAAACCCCGAGGGGATGGTGATCGCCGGACTGCTTGCCCGACATGCCGTGGCGCGAGGTCTTCAGCCCAAGCCGTGGGTAAAGACCTCGCTTGCGCCGGGGTCCCGGACTGTGACCGAATACCTGCGGCGCAGCGGTTTGCTTGCGGCGATGGAGCAACTGGGATTCCATGTCGTCGGCTACGCGTGCGGGACCTGCAATGGGAATTCGGGTTCCTTGCCCAGGGAGTTGGAGGAAGAGATCGCCAGGCGTCGGATCTGGACGTGCGCGGTGCTGTCCGGCAACCGCAATTTCGAAGGACGTATCCATCCCAGGGTCAGCGCGGCCTTCCTGGCGTCACCGGCCTTGGTCATCGCCTACGCGCTTTGGGGGCGGATGACCGTCGACCCGCTGAATGATGTGGTCGGTGTCGACAGCGAAGGGGTGGCCGTTCGTCTTGACGACCTCTGGCCGTCGCGCGAAGAGATCCGGCAGGCCATGACCGACCTGATCGACCCGGGCTCGTACGCGCGCCATTACCAGGCGGCGGCCGAGGGCGATGACCGATGGCAATCGCTGGCTACGTCGGACGATCGATACCCGTGGAGCACTGCCAGCACCTACCTGCGGCCCTCGCCCTTCGTCGAGCCTGAGATGGCCCTGCCGCGGGGCCTGCCATTGTCCGGCCTACGGCCGCTGCTCGTGCTGGGCGATGAAATCACCACTGACCATATCGCGCCCAACGGCGAGATCGCGGCCAGCGGTCCTGCTGGCCAGTATCTTCTGGATCACGGCGTCAGCCAGTCGGACTTCAATACCTATGGCACCCGGCGGGGCAATCATGAGTTGGGGATCCGCTCGATTTTTGTCAACCCGCATTTGAGAAATGAAATGGCGGGCGGCCAGCGGGGCGGGGTGACCCGACTCCAGCCGGACGGCCGTCTGGCAACGGTATTCGAAGCGGGATCGGCTTACCGGGACCGGCGTGTCGGTACCTTGATCGTGGCCGGCGAAAAGTACGGAGCCGGTTCGTCGCGAGATTGGGCCGCCAAGGGGGTGAGGCTGCTTGGCGTGGAGGCCGTGCTGGCCGAGAGTTTCGAACGCATACACCGCGCCAACCTGGTCAATGTGGGAGTCCTGCCCGTGGAGTTTCTGGATGGCGAGACCCGGCGATCATTGAAGATCGACGGGACGGAGGTCTTCGATCTCCAGTGTCCGGAGCCGGACCTTACGCCGGGGGCGATCCTGCGATTGTCGATCAGGAGAGCCGACGAAACCCGCGACGAAATATCCGTCAGGTGCCGGCTCGATACCGTGGAAGAAGTCGAATGCTACCGACGGGGCGGTTTGATTCCCCAAGTGCTACAAGAATTGACGGCGTCCGCTGTCGTGAATATCGAGGAGAGAAAGTGAAGCTGATCAGATTCAACGAAGGGCGTCTCGGCATCGTGGCCGAGGGAGACCGGGTGATCGATGTATCGGACATCGTCGGGCCAGACCTGCAGGGTTCGCCGCCCGTTGCGATGAACCGGTTGATCGATATGTATGCGCGGTACGAACCGCTCTTGAAGCAGCGAGCCCTGGCCGCCTCTGCTGGCATTCCCATCGGCGAGGTTCGCCTGCTGGCGCCCGTGCCCGCCGCCAGCAAGGTGATTGCCTATCCGGTGAACTACGACGATCATGCCAAAGAGATGGGGCAGACCGTGCGCGCGCCCGCGCAGGGCTTCTTTCTGAAACCGCCATCGTCGTTGTCCGGTGCGGGTGAAGCGATCATCCTACCGGCCATCGACGCCTCGCGCCGGGTGGACCATGAGTGCGAGCTGGCGATCGTGATCGGCAAGCGCGGACGGAACATTCCCCGGGCGAAGTGGCGGGAGCATGTCTTCGGCTATTCCTGCCTGATCGACGTCGTGGTTCGCGGCAAGGAAGAGCGGGTCGCGCGCAAGGCCTTCGACACGTTCTGCCCCATGGGACCATGGATCGTCACCGCGGATGAGGTTGACGATCCCTCGCAGTTGCGGGGGCGGCTGTGGGTCAACGACGAGTTGCGGCAGGACGCGAATAACCGCGACCTGATCCTGGACATTCCCGGCATGGTGGAAATGGCGTCCCAGGTCATGACGCTCGAACCGGGGGACATCATCGCCGGGGGCACGCCGGCCGGCGTCGGGCCGATCAAGCCTGGCGACCGGGTCCGCATCGAGTTCGAGAAGGTCGGCTCCATGGTGGTTGGCGTCGTACAAGGCGATTCGGGAGGCGGGCCGCTGTTTCGGCAGCCCGCCTAGGGACGGTGTCCCGCGGGGCCGCGGCGGGTTAAAATCGCGCTTTTCGACGCTCGCCCGCTGCCTCCCGGCATGCCGGGTGCCCGCAAGGTCCCACATGTCCAGTTCCCCTTCTTCCTCTTCTTCCCCCGAGGCGGTGCAGATCGGCATCGTCATGGGGTCTTCCAGCGACTGGGAGATCATGAAGCATGCCGTCGTCGTGCTCGACGAGTTCGGCGTGGCGCATGAAACCCGCGTGGTCTCGGCCCACCGCATGCCGCTCGACATGGTCGAGTACGGTGCCGAGGCCACCCGCCGGGGCCTGCGCGCCATCATCGCGGGCGCCGGCGGCGCGGCCCACCTGCCGGGCATGCTGGCGGCGCTGACGCCGGTACCGGTGTTCGGCGTGCCGGTGCCGTCCAAGTACCTGCGCGGCGAGGACTCCCTGCTTTCCATCGTCCAGATGCCCAAGGGCGTGCCGGTCGCCACCTTCGCCATCGGCGAGGCGGGCGCGGCCAACGCGGCGCTGCATGCGGTGGCCAACCTGGCCTGTACCGATCCGGCGCTGCGCAAGAAGCTCGAGGCCTTCCGTGCCCGCCAGACCGAGGCCGCGCGCGCGATGACGCTGCCTCCGGGAGGCCAGGCATGAGCGGGGACAAGCAAGCGCGCGTGGTGCAGCCCGGCGGCTGGCTGGGGCTGCTGGGGGGCGGACAGCTGGGGCGGATGTTCTGCCACGCCGCGCAAAGCATGGGATACCGGGTGGCGGTGCTGGATCCGATCGCCGATTGTCCGGCCGGCGCGGTGGCCGACCTGCACATCCGCGCTGGCTACGACGACGAGGCCGGCCTGGCGCAATTGGCCGAACGCTGCTCCGCCGTCACGACCGAATTCGAGAATGTCCCGGCCGCCAGCCTGGAGAAGCTGGCCCTGCGCTGCCAGGTCAGCCCGGCCGCCGGCGCGGTGGCCATCGCCCAGGACCGCATCGCCGAGAAAGGCTACATCGCCTCGATAGGCGTGCCCGTGGCGCCCTACGCCGAGATCCGTTCCGAGGCCGACATCGCCGCGGCCTCCGCCTCGCTGTATCCGGGCATCCTGAAGGCCGCGCGGCTGGGTTACGACGGCAAGGGCCAAGCCCGGGTCGAATCGGCCGAACAGGCCCGCGCCGCGTTCGCCTCGTTCGGCAACGTGCCGTGCGTGCTCGAGGCCCGGCTGCCGCTGGAGTTCGAGATTTCCGTCGTGGTCGCGCGCGGCTTCGACGGCGAAGTGGTGACCTATCCCGTCTCCGAGAACGTGCATCGCGACGGCATCCTGGCGATCTCGACCGCGCCGTCGCCGCGCGCCTCCGAGGACATCGTGCGCCGCGCCCGCGCCGCGGCGCTGCAGGTCGCGGCCGGGCTGGAGTATTGCGGCGTGCTGTGCGTGGAGTTTTTCGTGCTGCCGGGCGAGCGCCTGATCGTCAACGAAATCGCGCCGCGGCCGCACAACAGCGGCCACTACAGCATCGATGCCTGCGTCACCAGCCAGTTCGAACAGCAGGCGCGGGTGCTGGCGGGCCAGCCGCTGGGGTCGTCCGATCCGTTGGCCGCCTCGGTCATGCTCAACATCCTGGGCGACATCTGGTTCCAGACGGGCGAACAGGCCGCCGAGCCGGCCTGGAGCCGCGCCTTGCAGGCGCCTACCGCCAAGCTCCACCTGTATGGCAAGGCCGAAGCGCGGCGTGGCCGCAAGATGGGCCACGTGACCTGCCTGGGCACCGACCGGGCGCAGGCCGAGCGCAGTGCCGCGCAGGTGGCGGCGGCGCTGGGCATCGCCTATCCGTAGCCGCATGAGCGCACGCATCCTGCCGCCCACGCCCGACGCCATCGCGCAGGCGGTGGCGCTGCTCAAGGCCGGGCAACTGGTGGGCCTGCCCACCGAGACGGTCTATGGCCTGGCCGCCGATGCCTCGGATGCCGAGGCGGTCGCGCGCATCTTCGCCGCGAAAGGCCGGCCCAACGACCATCCCGTCATCGTTCACGTCGCGGCCGGCGCCGACCTGTCGCGCTGGGCCGCGAGCATTCCCGACGTTGCCCGCCGGCTGATGGACGCGTTCTGGCCCGGGCCGCTGACGCTGATCCTGCCGCGCGCCGCCGGCGTGCTGGATGCCGTGACGGGCGGGCAGGACACGGTGGGGCTGCGCTGTCCCTCGCATCCGGCCGCGCAGGCCCTGCTGGCCGCATTCGACGGCGGCCTGGCCGCGCCGTCGGCCAACCGCTTCGGCCGGGTCAGCCCGACCACGGCGGCCCACGTGGCCGACGAGTTCGGCGACGCGGTACCGCTGGTGCTGGACGGTGGTCCCTGCGAGGTCGGCATCGAATCGACCATCGTCGACGTTTCCACCCAGATTCCCATCCTGCTGCGTCCGGGCCAGGTCTCGGCGCTGGCCCTGTCCGAGGTGCTGGGCAGCGCCGTGCTGACCCGCGCCCAGATGGACGCGCAGCGCCCGGTGCCGCGTGTATCGGGATCGCTGTCGGCGCACTATGCGCCGCGCACGCCGCTCAGGCTGGTCGACGCCGGCCGGCTCGCGGACGAGGTCGCCGCCGAGGCGGCGCGCGGCCGCTCGGTGGGGGTATGGTCCCGCCAGGATCCGGGCGGCGCGGCCTGCTGGCTGGAGGCGCCCGCCGATCCGGAGCGCTATGCGCAGGCGCTGTACGCGACCTTGCGCGAATTGGACGGCAAGGGAGTAGATATCCTGCTGTTCGAACAGCCGCCCGGTGCGCCCGCCTGGACGGCGGTGCGCGATCGCCTGGGACGAGCGGCCGTGGGGTCGGGCGAAGCCTGATCTACTGCTTGCGCGCGTAGGCGAACCAGCCCGCGGACTGGCTGCTGTTGGTGGCCATGATCAGCAGCAGCGGCTGCTTGTCCTTTTCCGTCAACCGCATCGCCACGCCCTGCATGCTGGCGCCCGCATGCTGGCTCAGGCAGTTCGTGGCGTTGCCGAACGAGAAGGTCGTGGTCGCGTAGTTCTTGCCCGACGAGGCCTTGGCCAGCCTGCCATTAATGCTGCAAGTGTCCGGTCTGCCGCTGACCTGCGAGTTGGCGGAGAAATCGCCATTGGACTGGATGGTGAACGTTACGGGCGAGCTGCTGATGCTGTCGCGGCCGGTCCACGTTCCGGCGTAGTTGGCCAGGTCGAAGGCGTCGTTGTACTGGCTGCTGAAGCTGGACGAGAAGGTCACGTTCTGGCCCAGGTTCCCGTCGAAGCTGGACGCGCTGGTGACCGTGCCGGTCAGGTTGGCGGTCTCGACCGTGGTGTCGCCGGTGCCGAAGGTCTTGCCCGTGCCGGTGAAGGCCTTGCCGTTCAGGGACCCGGTGCCGCGGGTCATGCGCCGGACCTGGCTGAAGCCCTCGCTCCAGGACATGGCCCACAATTCGTTGCTGGGCGTGACCAGCATGCTGAGCGACAAGGTGTCGCTGGTGAGGTTGCCGGTCCAGATGCCCTGGGCATCGCTGTTGCCCCCGCCGCCGCCACCTCCGCCGTTGTCATCGTCGGCCGAGCCGAAATAGCCGTTGCAGGCAGTTAGGGACAGGGCGCAGAGCAGGGCGAGGACGGTGCGACGATGCATGGAAAGCCTGGCGGGTAAGAGGGTTCAGGGGGCCTTGCGCGGCCGCTGCGGCGTCAGGTCGAAGCCGCCGGCATGGAACACCAGCGGCATCGCGTCGGTGTGGCGGCAGTGCTCGACTTCGCCGACGAAGATGCAGTGGTCGCCTTCGCGATACCTGCTGCGGTTATAGCATTCGAACCAGGCGGTGCAACCGTCGATCAGCGGGGCGCCATGGGTGCCGGGCCGCCAGGTGACGTGCGCGAAGCGCTCGGCCGGATGGCCGCGCGTGGCGAAGCGCCGGGCGACGTCGATCTGGTCGGCCGCCAGCACGTTCACCGCGTAGTGGCTGGCCGTCTCGAGCACGGTCAGCGACCCGGACGTGAGCGACAGGCTCCACAGCACCAGCGGCGGGGACAACGATACCGAATTGAACGAACTGACCGTCAGGCCGACGGGATGTCCGTCGGCGCCCATGGCGGTGACGACCGTCACGCCGGTGGCGAAGCGGCCCAGGGCGGAGCGGAAGGCGGTGGAATCGAAATCCGGAAGAGCTGCGGGCATCCAGGGAGAGCGCTGAGGCACCCGGGCGCAGGGTGCGTGGCTGATGTTGCTGTAAACCCTCATTCTATCCGGGCGGCGCGGAGCGTGCCGCGATTTCCCTTGCCAAGAGCTCGAGCGTCAGCGGCGCGCTGCCCTCGGCCTTGTTGTTGGCCACGATCCAGGCCGGCTGGCCCGAGGCATGGGCGGCCAGCGCGGCCTCGGCCAGCACCCGCCGCGTCTCGGGATCCTGGACCTGGATCTTGTCGAAGGGCGAGAAGCGCGCCTTGGCCGCTTCGTAGCGCTGGCCCGCCAGCAGGCTCCAGCGCACCACCAGCGGACCGGGGCCGGTGGCGGCCACGGCCTGCATCTGGCGCGCCGCCGATGGCATCCGCGCGTGGATGGCGACGCAGTAGCGCACGCCGCGTTCCGCCAGCATCTTCATCATGCGCGGCGTGACCGTCTGCGGATCGCGGAATTCCACCGCGTAGAAGGGGCGTTCATGGCCCTGCGAGGCGGGCAGCGGCGGCAGCGCCGCCAGGAAGGCCGACAGGCGGGCCACCCAGCCGGAGGGGTCGCCCAGGATCTCGGGCGGCAGGGGCGAGAACTGGAACACCAGCGGACCCGCCTTCGTGCCCAGGCCTTCCAGGCAGGGCGTCACGAAGTGGTCGGTGGCCAGCACCGGGTCCAGGAAACTGGGGTTGGGGCCGGACGGCGCGCCGCGGTCGTCGCGCAGCACGGCATCGGTCACCAGGTTGGGCGCCTTGACGACGAAACGAAAGCCCGTGGGCACCTGGTTCGCGTAATGGGCGTACTGCTCGGTGGTCAAGGGCGCGTAGAAGGTGCGGTCCAGGCTGACGCTGTTGAGCAGGGGGTGCGAGGAATACGCGGGCAGGCCCTCGCGCGACAGCAGCGATTCGCTGGCCTTGGCGCCGTAGACGATGCCGTTCCAGCCGGCGAAGGCCCACGACGAGGTGCCCAGGTGCAACTGTCCGGGCATCGCGGCACCCAACTGCCGCAGCGCATCGGGGTGCTCGGCGGCCGGGATCGTCTTGGTCCGGCTCTTGGCCCGGGCCGGCTGCGGGGCGGGCGCGTCGCCGAAGAACGAGCGCTGCGCGCCGTCCTCGCCGTCCGCCGGCTCGTCCGGATCGGGAGACGGGTCTTGCGGGATCATGCGGCGGTCACGGCGCCAGGCGCACGATGCGCCAGCCCCCTTCGGGCAGGGAGCGATAGACCAGGCGGTCGTGCAGGCGGGACGGACGGCCCTGCCAGAACTCGATGGCGTCGGGCACCACGCGGTATCCGCCCCAGTGCGCGGGCCGCGGGGGATGCTCGCCCAGCTCGGCCAGCAACTGGGCTTCGCGCGCGCGCAGCACGTCGCGGTCGGGGATCTCGGTGCTCTGGTCCGAAGCCCAGGCGCCGATGCGCGAGGCCAGCGGCCGGCTGTGGAAATAGGTGTCCGATTCCTGGTCCGAGGTCGGTTCCACCCGGCCCTCGATGCGGATCTGCCGTTCGTGCTCGGGCCAGAAGAACAACAGGCTGGCATAGGGCAGATGGGCCAGGTCCCGCCCCTTGCGCGACCGGTAGTTGGTGTAGAACACGAAGCCGCGTTCGTCGTAGCCCTTGAGCAGCACCGTGCGCGCGGCCGGGCGGCCGCGTTCGTCCACGGTGGCCAGCGTCATGGCGTTGGCGTCGGGCAATTTGTCGGAGACGGCGCGGCCGAACCAGGCCTCGAACAATTCGAACGGCGAGGCGGGGGCGTCGGCTTCCAGCAAGGCGCCCTGCTGGTAGTTCTGGCGGATGTCGGCGATGGACATGATCGGCGGAAAGAGGGACTCCAGCCCTCACTATACCGGGTTGCCGCCGCCTTCCCCGGGCGGGGCGGCCAGGCGCCGCGCGAGGCGTTCGAGCGCGCGGTCGCGTATCCCGTGGGTGCGCAGCGCCCGCGCGGTGTCCAGCACGTAGTCCACGCAGGCGCCGTAGCGGCCATGGCCCTGGCGGATCGCCGCCAGCAGTTCCGTTTCCTGCAACCCCCCGGCATAGCCCGTGCCGCGCCGGTCGATCACGAAGGCCAACGCGTCGACGGGGCCCTGGGCCGTCTCGCAGCGTAGCCAGCGGGGCAGGTAGGAGCCCATCATCATCTCGCGTTCCCACAGGGTGGCGAAGACGGGCCGGACGTCGGCGGCGGCGATGCGCAGCGCGAAGCCCCGGCAACTGCCGCCCCGGTTCAGGCCGAACACCAGTCCCGGTGCGGACAGCGTCCCCCGGTTGATGCGCGACCACAGGCACAGCGATCGGTGGTAGCCGCGCACGACCGCCTGGCGCCGTTCCTGCAAGGGAAAGCCGGCATTCCAGATAAGCGAGCCGTAGGCGTACAGCCAGACGTCGTCGCGCGGGCGCCAGGCGCCCAAGGCCGCGTCGATGGAGGCCTGGCGCTGGGCCGCGGTAAGCAGCAGCGGGTGGTATTCGGGAGGGAAGGCATCGGGGGACACGTCAGCCGGCCTCCTCGCGCCGTGTGGCCACGGGCCGCTTGGGCGAGCGGTTGAAGATGCCGCCCGCCAGCAGGCAGGCCGCCACGGTCCAGAAGGGCAGCCCCAGGCCGGCCAGCGCGCTCAGGCTGCCGAAGGCCAGCGGCAACACGAACTGGCCGCCGTTGATGGTCGCCATGCGCAGCCCCAGCGCCTCGGCGGCGCGGCCCGGCGGCGCGTGCGTGTGCAGCAGCGCCAGCAGGCTGGGCTGGCCGCTGCCCAGCGCCAGGCCCAGCAGGAAGGCCAGGATGATCAGGATCGGGACGTCGCGGAAGAACGGATACAGCACGTAGACCGCGCTGGCGGTGAACATGGCGGTGCGCAGCAGGGTCCAGGGCGCCAGGCGCCGCTGTATCCACGGCAGCAGCATGCGGATGACGAAGGTCGCCACGGCGAAGGCCGACAGGATGACGCCTATGGTCGTGGCCGACAGGCCGATCGAGGCGCCGAAGATAGGCACCATGAAGGAGTTCAGATCCCAGGCGCCCGACAGCAGGGCCGTGGCGACCAGCACGCGGCGCAGCGTGGGGTTGGCCAGCAGGTCGCTGACCTGTTCGCGCGAGGCGGGCCGGGTGTTGCCGGCGGCGCGCGGCAGCCGGTGCTGCTGCCGCAGCAGCAGTCCCAGCGCGCCCAGCTGGCACAGCAGCAGCACGCCGAAGGCCCAGCGCACGCCCAGGTGATCGATGGACAGGCCGGCCACCAGCGGGCCGCCGAAGCCGGAGATCGACAGCGACAGGGACAGCCGCGAGAAATTCAGGATGCGCCGGTCGGGCGCGGCATGGATGCCCATGACGTTCTGCACCGAGATCTGGCACACCATGCAGCCGATGCCGGTCAGGCAGCTGGACAGGAACAGTACCTGCGTCTCGGGCACGATGAAGGGCAGCAGGCTGCCCGCGATCAGCAGGCCCACGCCTATGCGCAGCGGGCGCCGCGCGCCGATATGATCGACCCAGCGCCCGGTGTGAACCGACAGCAGCATGGGGACCAGCGCGAACAGCGCCATCAGCACGCCCACGGTGAAGCTGGAGGCGCCCTGCGCCAGCGCGCCCAGCGAGACGGTCACCCGGCCGCCGGTCAGCGCCATGTGGCTCAGGATCGCCAGCGTGCAGAAGACGGCGACACCGCGGTCGTCGAGCGGCGTGTCGTGCGGCTCGGGGGCGGGGGCGTCCTGGCGCGGCGTGGGGGCAGGCAAGGTGGGGAGGGAACGGAAAAAAATGTCGCCGTGGTCTCGCGGCGGTTTCTTGTGGCGGTGTCCATTCTACCCCCGGGGCCCGGGAAGAGGGCGGCCCGGCGGGCTGCTAACATCGGAGCCGTCTTCGTTCCGGCCGCCGGCAGGCTGTTTCCATGTCTTCTCGTCTTCCCCACCCGGAGTTCCCGTCATGAGCTGCGACATCGATACCGAGCGCCGCTTCGGCGGGCTGGATCGCCTATACGGGGCGGGTGCCCTGGATGCGCTGCGCGCCGCGCGCGCCACCGTCGTGGGGCTGGGCGGAGTGGGCTCGTGGGCGGCCGAGGCGCTGGCCCGCAGCGGCATCGGCACCCTGACGCTGATCGACCTGGACCACATCGCCGAATCCAACATCAACCGCCAGGTCCACGCCCTGGGCCGCACGCTGGGGCAGTCCAAGGTCGAGGCCATGGCCGATCGCATCCGCGACATCTCCCCACGGTGTGTGCTGAACCTGGTCGACGATTTCCTCGAGCCCGACAACGCCGCGCGGCTGCTGGCGGACGAGGGCAGCGTGGTGCTGGACTGCACCGACCAGGTGTCGGCCAAGATCGCGATGATCCTGCATGCCAGGCGCAGCGGCGCGCCGTTGGTGGTGTGCGGCGGGGCGGGCGGCAAGACGGATCCCTTGGCGCTGCGCGCGGGCGATCTGTCGGAAGCCGTCAACGATGCGCTGTTGGCCAAGATCCGCAACCAGCTCCGGCGCCAGCATGGCTATCCCAAGGCATCGACCGCTGCGGGCAAGCCGGCGCGCCGGGTGCCGAAGATGAAGGTCCGCGCGCTGTGGGTGGACCAGCCCGCCCGGCTGCCGGCGGCCTGGACCCAGGACGGGGACGTGCCGGCCGGGGCGCCGCAGGGCCTGTCCTGCGCGGGCTACGGGTCGGCGGTCACGGTGACCGCCGCCATGGGCCTGGCGGCGGCGCATGAAGTGCTGAGGGTGGTGTTTCCGGCGGAACGCTAGTCCAGGACCACGTCGAACCAGCCGCGCAGGGCGTTGGACAGCCGCAGTCCCTGCGCCCGGCCAAGGTCGGCGCGTGTCACGACGGCTTCCTCGACCTGTTCGTCGTCCAGCAGCGCGGCGCGCTGCACGCCTGGCAACAGGCCGCAGGACACCGGCGGCGTGACCCAGCGGTTGTCCAGCAGCAGATGGACGTTGGTGCGGCTGCCTTCGCACAGCTCGTCGCGTTCGTTCAGGTACAGCAGGTCGAAGTGGCCGGGGTGATTGGCCAGCCAGGCCGCCGCGCCCTCGTACCAGGGCCGCCATGTGGTCTTGTGGCGCAGGAGCGCCGTGCCCGAATCCAGGCGCTCGGTGGCCAGCGCCACGCGGGGGCGGGACGGCAGCGGCGGCAGCGCCGAGGTCTCGACCTCGACGGCGCCGTTGTCCGCGACCAGCACGCGCATGCGCTGCCCGACGCCGTCGGGCAGCGTGGCTGCCGCTCGGGCGATGGCCCGCTGCACCGCGTCCACCGACCAGTGGTAGGCCAGCTCCGAGCACGAGGCGCCAAGCCGCTCCAGATGCCAGGGCAGCAGCGGCATGCGTCCGTCGTGCTCGACCCGGATGGTCTCGATCAACTGCGGCCGCATGCTCAGGACGCCTTGGCGGCCGCTTCCTGCGGCGCCATGAACTCGGCCAGCACCCGGCCGGTATGCGAGCGCGCGCGCTGCGCCATGACGTGCTCGGGCGTGCCCTGCACGACCACCAGGCCGCCTTCGTTGCCGCCTTCGGGCCCCATGTCCATCAGCCAGTCGGCCTCGGCGATGACGTCGAGGTTGTGCTCGATCACCACCACCGTGTTGCCGGCGTCCACCAGGCGGTGCAGCACGCGTATCAGCTTTTCCACGTCCGCCATGGACAGGCCCACGGTCGGTTCGTCCAGCACGTACAGCGTGTGCGGCGCCTTGTAGGCGCGGCCGGTGCGCATCGTGCCTTCGTCCAGCCTGGCCTTGGCCAGCTCGGTCACCAGCTTGATGCGCTGCGCCTCCCCGCCCGACAGCGTGGGCGAGGGCTGGCCCAGCGTCAGGTAGCCCAGTCCCACGCTTTGCAGCAGTTGCAGCGGGTTCAGGATGGACGGATGGGCGGCGAAGTATTCGACGGCGTCGTCGATCTCCATCGCCAGCACTTCGCCCACGCTCTTGCCGCGCAGGTGCACGGCCAGGGTCTCGCGGTTGAAGCGGGCGCCGTTGCAGGCGTCGCAGGGCACCTTTACGTCCGGCAGGAAGTTCATCTCGATGGTGCGCATGCCCTGGCCTTCGCAGACCGGGCAGCGGCCCTCGCCGGTGTTGAAGCTGAAGCGCCCGGCGGCCCAGCCGCGCATGCGCGCCTCCATCGTGTCGGCGAACTGCTTGCGGATGGTGTCCCAGAATCCGACGTAGGTGGCGGGGCAGGACCGCGGCGTCTTGCCGATGGGGGTCTGGTCGACCTCCAGCACGCGGTCGATGCCCTTCCAGCCGTCGATGCCGGCGCAGCCGGTCCACCCGCTCTGTTCCGTGGCGTCCTTGCCCACGCGGCGTTGCAGGTTGTCCAGCAGCACGTCGCGCGCGAGGGTCGACTTGCCCGAGCCCGACACCCCGGTCACGACGGTCAGCCGGCCGACGGGGAAGCTGGCATCGACGTCGCGCAGATTGTGCAGCCGCGCCTTGCGTACCGTGATGCGCGGCGTGTCGTCGCTGATCGCGCGCCGGGGCTGGAGCGGATGCTGCAGCGGGTGGGCCAGGTACTTGCCCGTCAGCGACGCGGGGTTGGCGATGATGTCCTGCACCCGCCCTTGGGCGACGACGGTACCGCCCCGGACGCCGGCGCCCGGGCCGATGTCGATCACGTGGGCGGCGCGCCGGATGGTGTCCTCGTCGTGCTCGACCACCACCAGCGTGTTGCCCTTGCTTTCCAGCCGCGACAGCGCGTTCAGCAGGATGCGGTTGTCGCGCGGGTGCAGGCCGATGGTCGGCTCGTCCAGCACGTAGCAGACGCCTTGCAGGTTGGAGCCCAGTTGCGCGGCCAGGCGGATGCGCTGGGCCTCGCCGCCGGACAGCGTCGGCGCGGCGCGGTCCAGCGCCAGGTAGCCCAGTCCGACTTCTTCCAGGAACTCCAGCCGGCTGCGCAGTTCGGCCAGGATGTCGCGCGCGATGTCGGCCTCGCGGCCCGCCGTTTCCAGGTTGCGGAAGAAAGAACCGGCATCGCGCACCGCCAGCGACGACAACTGCGCGATGGAGCGGTCGCGCCAGCGCACCGCCAGCGCGTTGCGGTTCAGGCGCTGGCCGTGGCAGTCGCCGCAGGGCTGCGCCTCGCCTTCGTACCAGGCGTTCCAGGCCGTTTCCTCGCCGGTCTGCTCGGCGTCGAAGCCTTGCAGCTTGAGGCCCGTGCCGAAGCAGGACGGGCACCAGCCGTGCTTGGAGTTGTACGAGAACATGCGCGGGTCGGGCTCGGGAAAGCTCAGGCCGCACGAGGGGCAGGCGCGCTTGACCGAGAACACGCGCTGCTCCAGGTCGGGAGCCGGCGCCTCGGCGCCGCTGGCCATCGCCACGCGCAGTTTCTGCAGCGGCCAGGCCACGCTCATCACGCCGTGGCCGTGTTCGAGCGCCTCGTGCACGGCCGCCCGCAGGGCTGCTTCGTTCGCCGGGTCGACGACGAGGTCGGCCACCGGCAGGTCGATGTCATGTTCCTTGAAGCGGTCCAGCCGGGGCCACTTGGTGGTCGGGATGAAGGCGCCGTCCACGCGCAGGTGGGTGTAGCCCTTGTTCGACGCCCACTTGGCCAGGTCGGTGTAATAACCCTTGCGCGCGCTGACCAGCGGCGCCAGCACGCCGATGTGCTGGCCCTTGAGCTCGCGCATGATGCGGCTGACGATCAGGTCGAAGGTCTGGGGCTCGACCGGGATGTCGCAGTTGGGGCAGTACTGGGTGCCCAGCTTCATGTACAAGAGGCGCATGAAGTGGTGGGTCTCGGTCATCGTCGCCACGGTCGACTTGCGGCCGCCGCGGCTGGTGCGCTGCTCGATCGCCACGGTGGGCGGGATGCCGAAGATGGCGTCCACGTCCGGCTTGCCCGCGGGCTGGACGATGGACCGCGCGTACGCGTTCAGCGATTCCAGGTAGCGGCGCTGTCCTTCATTGAACAGGATGTCGAAGGCCAGTGTCGACTTGCCCGAGCCCGATACCCCGGTGATGACCGTGAAGGTGTTGCGCGGGATCTCGACGTCCACGTTCTTCAGGTTGTGCTCGCGCGCGTTCTTGATCTCGATCGCGCGCGCGGCGTGGCGGCGCCGGGACAGCAGGTTCTGCAGCGGCACGCCTTCGGACGCGTCGTTGCGCGCGACCACGTAGGGCTCGAAGCGCTCGGCCACGGTGGTCGCCGGCACGGCGGCCGTGGCCTGGGCATCGGCCAGGCTGCCGATCTCGGCTTCGTATTCCCGCAGCGCGCGGCCGGTGTGCGAGGCCGGGTGGTCCATGATGGCCTGCGGCGTGCCGGTGGCCAGGACTTCCCCGCCGGCGTCGCCGCCTTCCGGGCCCAGGTCGATCAGCCAGTCCGAGGCCCGGATCACGTCCAGGTTGTGCTCGATCACGACCAGCGTGTGGCCGGCCGCGAGCAGCTTGCGGAAGGCGCCCATCAGGCGCGCGATGTCGTCGAAGTGCAGGCCGGTCGTGGGCTCGTCGAACAGGAACAGACTGCCCTTCTTCGACAGCTTGGCGCCTATGGTCGAGATGCCCGAGCGCGCCGCCTCGGCCAGGTGGCCGGCCAGCTTCAGGCGCTGCGCCTCGCCGCCCGACAGGGTCGGCACGGGCTGGCCCAGGCGCACGTATTCCAGGCCCACGTCGGCCAGCGGCGCCAGGCCGTACTGGATGTCGCGCTCGCCCTCGAAGAAGTCCAGGGCTTCGGTCACGGTCATCTCCAGCACATCGGAGATCGAGGCCGCCCGGCCCTTGCGCTCGATGGTGACCTCGCGGATCTCGGGCCGGAAACGGGTGCCGTCGCAGTCGGGGCAGCGCAGGTACACGTCGGACAGGAACTGCATCTCGACGTGCTCGAAGCCGGTGCCGCCGCAGGTCGGGCAGCGGCCGTCGCCGGCGTTGAAGCTGAACATGCCGGCGGTGTAGTCGCGCTCCTTGGACAGCCGCGCCTGGGCGAACAGCTTGCGCACGCCGTCGAACGCGCCCACATAGCTGGCCGGATTGGAGCGGGCCGTCTTGCCGATGGCGGACTGGTCGACCATGACCACTTCGGCGATCCAGTCGTCGCCCAGGATGCGGTCGTGCGCGCCGGCAGCCTCGGTGGGCTTGCCCTTGAGCTTGAGCAGGGCGGGGTACAGCACGTCCTGGATCAGCGTCGACTTGCCCGATCCCGATACGCCCGTCACGCACACCAGGCGCCCCAGCGGGAATTCCACCGTCACGTTCTTCAGGTTGTGCTCGCGCGCGCCCTCGACGATCAGCCGGGGCGTGTTGGCGTTGACCGGCATGGGGCGCGGCGCCGCCACGTGGCGGCGGCCCGACAGGTAGTCGCCGGTCAGCGTCTGCGCCTTGCGCAACTGCGCCGGCGAGCCGTTGAAGACGATGTTGCCGCCGCGCTCGCCCGGCCCCGGCCCGATGTCGATGACGCGGTCGGCCGCCAGCATGACCTGGGGATCGTGCTCCACCACCACCAGCGAGTTGCCCGCGTCGCGCAGCCGGTGCATGACCTCGACGATGCGGTTCATGTCGCGCGGGTGCAGGCCGATGGACGGCTCGTCCAGCACGAACAGGGTATTGACCAGGGACGTCCCGAGGGCGGTGGTCAGGTTGATCCGCTGCACCTCGCCGCCAGACAGGGTGCGGCTCTGGCGGTCCAGCGTCAGGTAGCCCAGGCCCACGTCGCACAGGAACTTCAGCCGCGCGCGCACTTCCTGCAACAGCAGCTCGGTGGCGGCATCCATCACGCCCTCGAAGTGCAGGGCGTCGCAGAACGCGCGCACGCGCTCGATGGGCAGCAGCATCAGGTCATGGATGGACAGGCCAGGCAGGGCCGTCAGGGTGGCATTGCTCCAGGACACGTTCACCGGCCGGAAGCGGGCGTAGCGGCCGTCGGATTCGGGCAGCACCTGGTCGGCCTCGGCCTTGGTGCCCACCCGCCACAGCAGCGAATCGGGCTTGAGGCGGGCGCCGTTGCAGGCCGTGCACGGGGTGTACGCGCGATACTTCGACAGCAGCACGCGGATGTGCATCTTGTAGGCTTTGGTTTCCAGCCAGTCGAAGAAGCGCTTCACGCCGTACCACTGGTGTTTCCAGGCGTCGTTGCCGCCCTTCCAGTCGGGCGTGCCCTGCAGCACCCATTCGCGCTGGGCGTCGGTCAGCTTGCGCCAGGGCACGTCCAGCGGGATGCCCGCGCGGGCCGCGTACTTCACCAGGTCGTCCTGGCATTCCTTGTAGCTGGCCGTCTGCCAGGGGCGGATGGCGCCTCCGCGCAGTGTCTTGCTCTCGTCGGGGATGATCAGGCCGTAGTCCACGCCTATCACCCGGCCGAAACCGCGGCAGGCCTCGCAGGCGCCCAGCGGCGAGTTGAAAGAGAACGAGCTGGGTGTGGCGGTGGAATAGGCGATGTCGCAGTCGGCGCAATGGATTTCGTCGCTGAATTTCCACAGCGCGGTTTCCTTGCCTTCCTCGTCCACCACGCGCACGTCCACCCGCCCGGCCCCGAGCCGCAGCCCGGCGTCCAGCGCCTCCATCACGCGCGCCCGCTCGGCATTGCCGAAACGGAAGCGGTCCTGCACCACGTCCAGCAACTGCACGGCGTTCTTGCCGGTGCCGACCTTGCGCTTGGCGTGCACCCGCGTGTAGCCCTGGCGTTCCAGGAAGCCGCGGATCTCGTCCTCGCTGTAGTTGGCCGGCACCTGGACCGGGAAGGTCACGACCAGGCGCGGGTCGCCGGCTTCGGCCGAGCGGCGCGCCAGCGACGCATGGATGGAGTCGGGCGTGTCCTTCTGCACCGGCCGCGCGCACTGGCGGCAGAACAGCCGGCCGGCCCGCGCGTACAGCAGCTTCAGGTGGTCGTTCAGTTCGGTCATGGTGCCGACCGTGCTGCGCGAGGTGCGCACCGGGTTGGTCTGGTCGATAGCGATGGCGGGCGGGATGCCCTCGATGCGGTCGACCTGGGGCTTGTCCATGCGATCCAGGAACTGGCGCGCGTACGGCGAGAAAGTCTCGACATAGCGGCGCTGGCCTTCGGCGTACAGCGTGTCGAAGACGAGCGAACTCTTGCCCGAGCCGGACACGCCGGTCACCACCACGAGTTCGTTGGTGGGGATGGTCAGGCTCAGGTTCTTCAGGTTGTTCTGGCGCGCGCCCACCACCCGGATCTCGGGTTCGGCGGCGGTTTCCTGGGGAGAATCGGGGGAGATGGGGGCGGAGGACATCGTTCGGTTCACGTGCCGGAAGAAGGCCGGCGATTCTTCAATCGTAGCCGTTTAGGAGATGCTGCGAAAATCGCAACGTTTGACAAGATTGCGTAACAGGAAGGTACGGCCATAAAAGGGCGGGCGGGTTACGATATTGCTTATGAGCAAGCGCAAATCCTCCTCTGTCGATCTGTTGGGCGCCGAGGCCGGCATGTACATCCCGCCGCCCACGCTTGGCGACGTTCCGCCACCGCCCCGCAGCCTGCGGGTGGCGGTGCTGATTGCCATCGCGCTTGCCCTGACGGCCGGCACCATCGCCGTCCACACCATTCCCGAAGTCGGCCATACTTGGCGGGTCGTCTCGCACCAGACCGAAAAGGCCCTGGGGCGGGTGCTGGGCAAGGCCGAGCAGAAAACAACGGAAGTCGTCGGCGGCGTCGCCGGAGGCGCTTCCCAGCGTTGAGCGGCTTGACGGCAGCGCCAGAAAATCCGCTAGAATAGCGGGTTAGCCGGATTCAATGACTGGAGATCGACATGGCGGAAAAGAAACGTACGCGCCGCAACACGCTTGAGCGTCGTTGCCTGGGCAAGGCCTTCAAGCGTCTTTTTGTTGGGGCGCCGAAGGGCATTTTCAAGATGCTCGAGAAAGTCAAGAAGGCCTGAGAGGGGTGTAAGCCCCCTACGCGCTTACGCGCGCCCAGGTGTGAAAAACCTCCACGCGAGTGGGGGCTTTTTTTGTTCCGTTTTGCCTCCTAGCCCTTGGCGCTTCCCGCCTGGTGGCGGCGGTAGACGGAGGGAGAGACGCCCACGTGCTTGAGGAAGGCCCGGCGCAGGGTGTCGACGTTGGCGAAGCCGCATCGGGCCGCCACCTGTTTGGGGGAGGTCGATCCGGCCTCCAGCAGGGCGCGGGCGGCGGCGACACGGATGTTTTCCACCCAGGCGGCGGGCGTGACGCCGACCTCGGCGCGGAACAGGCGGGCGAAATGGCGCGGGCTCAGGCCAGTGTGTTCGGCCAGGGCCTCCACCGTCAGGGGCAGCGCCGGATGCGCGGCCGCCCAGCGCTGCACTTCCTGTAGCGCCGAACGCCCGACGGGGCCCGCATGTCCCTTCCGGCTGAATTGCAGTTGGCCGCCGGGACGCTTGAAGTACATCACCAATTGAGAGGCGACGCGCGCCGCCAGGTCGCGGCCGAAATCCTCCTCCACCAGCGACAGGGCAAGGTCCAGCCCGGCGGTCACGCCGGCGGAGGTGCGTACCTTGCCGTCGCGCACATGGAGCGCGTCCGCTTCGACCGTCACATCCGGGTAGGCCTGAGCGAGGCGGGGAGCCGCGTCCCAGTGGGTCGTCACCCGCCGTCCGGCCAACAGTCCGGCGGCGGCCAGGACGAAGGCGCCCGTACAGACGGAGCCGTAGCGGTTGGCCGCCCGGGCGGCGGTGCGCAGCCAATGCAGGGCCGGGGTGTTCAGGACCGCGCTGGATGCGTGCGGCATGCCCGCCACCAGCAGGGTATCCAGGCGTCCGACCGGTTCTCCCACGACGGCATCGGCCAGGATGCGGACACCGGACGAGCTGCGGATCGGCCCCGGCTCGTAGCCCACGACACGCAGCGCATACAGCTCGCGGCCGCGCTCGGCGTTGGCCTGGGCGAACACGTCCAGCGGACCCGATACATCCAGCAACTGGACGCCGGGCAGGGCAAGGATGGCGATGGTCCTGGTCATGGCGGAGGAGTCGGGGACGGTGTCGCCTTATCGCGTGATTTGGCAGTATTTGACGTATTGCGTTGATTGAGGACATTCTAGCCTAGGCCGAGAATGGACTGGAACTTTGGAACAAGGACCACAGCCATGAGTCTCGACATCGACGGGGTCAGGATCCCCGACAGCCAACTGGCCCGCGACATCACCGAACTGGTGAAGGACACCGCCTCGCCATTGCTTTTCCATCACTCCAGCCGGGTGTTCTATTTCGGCGCGCTGGCGGGCAGGCGCCGGGGCGTGGAGTTCGACCCCGAACTGCTCTATTGCGGATGCATGTTCCATGACATGGGCCTGGTACCCGGGCATCGCAGCGATTGCAACCGCTTCGAGGTGGACGGCGCCGACGCGGCGCGCGATTTCCTGCAAAGCCGCGGTATCACCCAGCGCGACATCGATCTGGTATGGACGGCGATCGCGCTGCATACGACCCCCGGCATCCCCGAACACATGCATCCCGTCATTGCCCTGGTGACGGCGGGGGTGGAGATGGACGTGCTGGGGCTGACCCATGCCGAATACAGCGAGGTGGTGCGCGCAGCCGTGGTGGCCGCCCACCCGCGCGGGCCGCGCTTCAAGGAGGACATCATCCAGGCCTTCTACGACGGTATCCGGCACAAGCCCCAGACCACCTTTGGCAACGTCAAGGCGGACGTGATTGCCGACAAGGACCCGTCGTTCAGGCCCGGGAATTTCTGCTGCGTGATACGCGGCTCAGACTGGCCGGGCTGACGCGGCGGCGGGCGAAGCGGCCCGCGCCGCACGCCCGGTCTCAGGAAGCGGGGGTGACGCAGCGGAAGTTCTTCGCGTCCTCCAGCGAACCGCTGCCGGTGTAGCGGGCCTGCTGGGGGTAGGGGCACAGCGGGCGGGTGCGGTCGGGCCAGGGGGCGTCGGAGCCGGGGCGGGCGGAGGCCGGGACCGAGGCGGGGGCGACACCCTTTTCGACCCAGTCCACGATGGCCGCCACCATGTCGAACTTGTCGGTGGCCGGGCCGCCGCTGCAGTGGTTCATGCCGGGTATCGTGAACAGCCGGGTGAAGTCCGAGGCATTGGCGTGGGCACGGCGCAGGCCCTGGTACCAGGCGATGGTGTCGTTCACCGAGAACACCGGGTCGCTGTTGCCGTGGTAGACGATCATCTTGCCGCCGCGGGCTTTCAGGGTGCCCAGATTGGCCGGGTCGGGCGGCGTCATGAAGCTCATCGGCGACTCGGAGTAGACCGGCGTGGTGGCGAAGATTTTCGGCGCGTCGGTGTCGAAGTCGAAGCCGAGCAGGTAGTCGATGACCTGCGTGCCCGTGCCGCGCACCTGGGTGGGAGGCGTGGTGAAGACGTAGGGCAGGGAGCCGCCGCCCAGGGTCGCGATCAGGGAATTGGGGACCTCGGTGGTCGAGGTGCCCAGTTTCCAGAAGCGCCAGCCCATGGTCGCCACGCCGGCATCGTAGGGCCAGTCGGCGTATAGGGCCTCGCCCTTGCTGTTCCTGGGGCCGCCGAAGACTTTCTTCAGCGCATCCACTTGTGGCGCGCTCAGGCAGGTATCGGCCTTGGCGCCGGGGCAGGCCAGGTCTTCGGGCTTGAAGGCGGCCTTGCAGGCCACGGGGTCGTCGATCATGCCGTCGGCCGCGCCGTCCAGCGCATCGCAGGCGGCCACCGTCCGGTCGGCCACCAATTGCATGTCCTGGGACGAGAATGCCTGGCTGATGATGGGCCGGTCCCCGCCCGTGCGCGGCGCGACGGCGGCGAAGGCCTGGTTGTCCCAGGCGTGCTGCACGGCGGCCTGGGGCAGGTTGAAGCCCGGGTTGCCGGCGACGATGCCGTCGAACTGGTCGGCGAAGCGCGAGGCGGCCACCATGGCCTGCCTGCCGCCGTTCGAGCAGCCGACGAAATAGGAATGGTCGGCGCCGCGGCCGTAGAAGCGTTGGAGGATGGCCTTGGCGGTCGGAGTGACGGTGCCGACCGCGTTGTAGCCGTAGTCCACGCGGGCCTGGGGATCGAGGCCGAACAGCGAGCCGCCGACGATGGGTTCGCTTTCGCTGGTATGGCCGCCGTCGGTGCTGGCGACGGCGAATCCCATGGACAGCGCGTTGGTGGAGGCGCCCGCTCCCGTCAGGGTGCCCAGGGCGGGGTTGACCGCACCATCCGTGCCGCCGCCGCCCTGGAAGAAGAAGCGGCCGTTCCAGGTGTCCGGCATGCGCAGCTCGAATCCGATGGCGTAGGCCTTGCCGTCGACGTCGCTGTTGCGCAGGTTCAGCCGGCCTTGCAGCCGGCAGTGGGCGGGAACGGACTGCGCCGGGTTGCCCGCGGAGGCGGCGGCGACGGTTTCAGGGGCGGCCAGTTCGAGCCGGGGGATCCCCAGCGCGGCCGCCGTGATGTCGGCGCAGGCAAGGCGGGGGGGATCGGAGGGGCCTGGAACGGACGGCCCCGCGTCGTCGGAACCGCCGCAGCCGTGCAGCGTTCCCAGCGCGGCGAGCATACCGCTGGCCAGATAGCGTCTCTTCATGCTTGTCTCCTCGTGGACGGCCGCGCGGGATCTCGGTTGTCTTCTTGGTGGGCGCGGTGGATGACGATTCATCGTCATTTATTTAATATAGTTAAATAAAAATGAATCCTGAATCAGGTGAAAACCCTATAAAAACTTGAATGTTGATTTAATTTATAGTTTAAATTATTAATTAATTGATGGATTCCGAGAGCAAACAAAAAGGCATGCGGACGCATGCCTTTTTGTTTGCGCGGCCAGTCCGGCCGCATGACGGGATCGATCAGCGGTGCGCGGGAACCAGCGCCTCGCCGCCTTCCAGGTCCGCTTCGATCCGCTGGGCGCCCGCTGCGCTCAGGGCCTGGTCCAGGCGGTCTTTGTCCAACTCGCCTTCCCAGCGGGCCACGACGACGCTGGCCACCGCGTTGCCCACCAGGTTGGTCAGCGCGCGGCATTCGGACATGAAGCGGTCGATGCCCAGGATCAGCGCCATGCCGGCCACCGGCACCGAGGGCACGACCGACAGTGTCGCGGCCAGGGTGATGAAGCCCGCGCCGGTGATGCCCGCCGCGCCCTTGGAGCTGAGCATCGCGACGAGCAGCAGCAGGATCTGGTCCACCAGCGACAGGTGGATGTCGGTGGCCTGGGCGATGAACAGGGCCGCCAGGGTCATGTAGATGTTGGTGCCGTCCAGGTTGAAGGAATAGCCGGTGGGAATGACCAGGCCGACCACGGGCTTGGAGCAGCCGGCGCGTTCCATCTTCTCCATGAGCGTGGGCAGGGCCGCCTCGGACGAACTGGTGCCCAGCACCAGCAGCAGTTCCTCGCGGATGTAGCGGATCAGCTTCAGGATGGAAAAGCCGTTGTAGCGGGCCACGGCGCCCAGCACGACGAGCACGAACAGCAGCGAGGTCAGGTAGAAGGTGCCGACCAGCAGCGCCAGGTTGGCGATGGAGCCGATGCCGTACTTGCCGATGGTGAACGCCATGGCCCCGAAGGCGCCGATGGGCGCGGCCTTCATCAGGATGGCGACCAGCCTGAAGAAGGCCGACGAGATGGATTGCAGGAAATTCAGGACCGGCGCGCCCTTGTCGCCCACGGCGCCCAGCGAGATGCCGAACAGCACGGAGAAGAACAGCACCTGGAGGATGTCGCCGCTGGCGAAGGCGCTGACCACCGTGTCCGGGATGATGTTCATCAGGAAACCGACCAGGGTCTGGTCATGGGCCTTGGCCGAGTACGAGGCTACGGCCTTCGCGTCCAGCGTGGCGGGGTCGATGTGCAGGCCGGTGCCCGGATGCACGACGTTGGCCACGATCATGCCGATGATGAGAGCCAGCGTGGAAAAGGTCAGGAAATAGATCATGGCCTTGCCCACGACGCGACCCACTTTTTGCAGGTCCCGCATGCCGGCGATGCCGGTCGTGACCGTCAGGAAGATGACCGGCGCGATGATCATCTTCACCAGCTTGATGAAGGCATCGCCCAGGGGTTTCATCGATTCCCCGATCTGGGGATGGAAGTGGCCGAGCAGGATGCCGACCGTGATGGCGAACAGCACCTGCACGTACAGGATCTGGTAGAACTTCTTCTTGCGCACGGGCGCCTGCGCCGTGCCGGGTATGTCGATCATCGGGATGTCCCCTTCCAGTGGCTGGTTGCCTGCCGCGACGTGGCGGAGGCGAGGCCTCGTTTTCAACGGTTGCCGAGCTCGCGAGAGCATCGTTGACGCCCCTTATGCAATCGGCATGCCCGCTTTGCGGCAGCGGTAACGAATTCGTAACTTGTTGATTCATATAGAGAATTCATTTCCAGAAAAGCGGCTTGTCCGGTTGCTTGTGCGGTTTTTCGCTCATGCTGAAAAATAGTGTGTGAAAATTCGCACATCACTTTCCTGTCCATGGCCATGCCCCCCATTTCCTTGCCCACCCCGGACGCCCGCCCCGCGCCGTCGTCCTTCCGGGTTCCCGGCCATGGCCGGGCATGGGCCTGTTTCGTCCTGATCGGCGCCGCGCTGCTGGCGGCCGCGCTGTGGGCGGCGGGAGGCATCGGCCGCGAGCAGGCCTACGCGGAAGTCGCGGCGGCGGCGCGCAACGCGGCGGCGCTCAAGGTCGCGCTGCTGACCGCCGAACTCGACAAGCAGCGCTCGCTGCCCTTCGTCCTGGCGCAGGACTCCGAGGTCCGGACGGCGTTGGCCACCGGCGACCCGGCGCGCTATGGCGCGCTGAATCTCAAGTTCGAGGCGCTGAGCCGGGATACCGGCGCCGCCGTCATCTACCTGCTCGATCCGCGCGGCGTGGGCGTGGCCGCCAGCAACTGGAACCAGCCCACCAGCTTCGTGGGATCGGACTATGCGTTCAGGCCCTATTTCCAGGGGGCGGCGCACGCCGGCCAGGCGGAGTATTTCGCGCTCGGCAACGTCAGCAACCACCCCGGCCTGTACCTGAGCCGGCAACTGGAGCAGGACGGCCGGACGCTGGGGGTGGTGGTCGTGAAAGTGGAGTTCGACGGTGTCGAGGCCGGCTGGCGGCGCTTTCCGGACCCGGTGTTCGTGACCGACGAGCATGGCGTCGTGCTGCTGTCGTCGCAGGACGACTGGCGCTTCCAGGTCTACGGCGCCCTGTCGGCGGCGCAGCGGGACGCGCTGCGGACCAGCCTGCAGTTCGGTGATGCGCCGCTGGCGCCGCTACCGCTGCAGGCGGCCCCGGTACGCGAGGGGCAGGTGTTGGCGAGCCTGCCCGGGCGGGCTGAACAGGAATACGTGCATGTGCAGGAACCGGTTCCCGGCACGCCGTGGCAGTTCCATCTGCTGGGCGCGACCCGCGAGGCCATGGCGCGCACGGCGGCATCGGCCCGCGTGGCCGCCGCGCTGCTGGTGCTGTGCGCCCTGTTCGCGGCGGGGATCTGGCTGCATCGCCGGCACCGCGCCCACGACCTCGTGCTGGTCCAGGCGGCCGCGCGCCAGGAGCTGGAGTCGCGCGTGGCGGCGCGCACGGGCGAGCTGCGAGCCGCCAACGACCAGTTGCGGGCCGAGATGGAGGACCGGCGCCGCGCCGAAGCCGAGCTGCACAAGCTGCAGGAAGAACTGGTGCAGGCCAACAAACTGGCCTTCCTGGGCCAGATCACCGCCGGCGTGGCGCACGAGATCAACCAGCCGGTCGCGGCGATCCGCAGCTATGCCGACAACTCGGCCGCCTACCTGGACCGCGGCAATGTCGAGCAGGCGCGCGGCAACATGGCGTCGATCGCCGCGCTCACCCAGCGTATAGGCGTCATCACCGACGAGCTGCGGACCTTCTCGCGCAAGTCCTCCGGCGCTTCCTCCGGCCCCGAGCCAGTGGCCGCCGTCATCGACGGCGCACTGACGCTGGTCGGTGCCCAGATGCGCCTGCACGGCATCGCGCTCGAACGCACCGGTATCGATGATGGCCTGGCGGTACGCGCCGAGCGCGTGCGTCTGGAACAGGTGCTGGTCAACCTCCTGCAGAACGCCATCGAGGCGCTGGAGCAGACGCCCGGCCCCCGCATATGGATACACGCCGCGCGTGACGCGGATCAGGTCGTCATCGAGGTCGGCGACAACGGTTCCGGCCTGCCCGACAGCGTCATGGCGGCCCTCTACACCCCCTTCGTCACCACCAAGCCGCGCGGCCTCGGGCTGGGGCTGGTCATCAGCCGCGACATCGTTGCCGAGTTCGGCGGCACGCTGTCCGTGCGGACCGGACCGGGGCGCGGGGCGTGTTTCATCATCCGTCTTCCCGAGGCTGCTTCGTGAACGCTTCCTTTCCCATCGCTTCCATGTCCTCCGACGCCGTCGACCGCGTGCTGTTCGTCGACGACGATCCCGCCATGCGGGAGTCCAACCGGCAAACCCTGGAACTGGCCGGCTTCCGCGTCGAGACCGCCGCCTCGGCCGCCGAGGCGCTGGAGCGAATGTCGGCCGATTTCGAGGGCGTCGTCGTCACGGACGTACGCATGCCGGTGGTCGATGGCCTGGAGCTGTTCCGGCGGCTGCGCGAACGAGACCCGGACCTGCCCGTCATCCTGATCACGGGCCATGGCGACGTCGACATGGCGGTGGCCGCCATGCACGAGGGCGCCTACGACTTCCTGGCCAAGCCCTATCCGGCCGAGCGGCTGGCCACGGCGGCCCGCAATGCGCTGGACAAGCGGCGCCTGGTGCTGGACAACCGCCGGTTGAAGCGGCTGGCCCGCGACGCGGGCGAGAGCCTGCCGCTGATCGGCGAGGCGCCGGCCATGCAGCGCTTGCGCAAGACGCTCAGCCATCTGGCCAGCGCCGACGTCGACGTCCTGGTGCTGGGCGAGACCGGCGCGGGCAAGGAGGTGGTGGCCCAGGCCCTGCACGCCTGGGGCGCGCGCCATGGGCAGCCTTTCGTCGGACTCAATTGCGGCGCCTTGCCGGACACGGTCATCGAGAGCGAGCTGTTCGGCCACGAGGCCGGCGCGTTCACCGGCGCCCAGCGCCGCCGTGTCGGGCGCATCGAGCATTCCAGCGGCGGGACGCTGTTCCTGGACGAGATCGAAAGCATGCCGCTGGCGGCGCAGATCAAGCTGTTGCGGGTGCTGGAGACGCGCGAGGTCTCGCCGCTGGGGACCAACGAGGTCCGTCCGGTGGACCTGCGCGTGGTGGCGGCCACCAAGACCGACCTGAGCGATCCGGCGCAGCGCGGCCAGTTCCGGGCCGACCTGTTCCATCGCCTGAACGTGGTGACCGTCCGCATTCCGCCCCTGCGCGAACGCCGCGACGACATTCCGCTGCTGTTTTCCTACTTCGTTTCCCGTGCGGCGGCCCGCTTCAAGATCGACCCGCCCGCGATCACGCCGGCGGTGCGCCAGCATCTGCGGTCCCACGCCTGGCCCGGCAACGTCAGGGAACTGATGCACTACGCCGAACGCGTGGTGCTGGGAGTGGAGGAGACGGCGCCCGAGGCGCCGGAGACCGAAGCGACGCTGCCGCAGCGCCTGGAGCGCTACGAGGCCGACCTGATCCGGGAAGCGCTGGCGCGCCACCAGGGCGACATCAAGGCCACCCTGCAAACCCTGGGCATTCCGCGCAAGACTTTCTACGACAAGCTGCAACGCCACGGCATAGACCGAGGTGTGTATCTGATCCCCCCTACGCGCTGAGGGGAAGCCCACCCCCTACGCCCTTCGGGCGCCCCCTCAAGGGGGCGGCGCTGGCGGCCCGGCAAAGCCGGATCCGCGGCGCCCTGGATCAAAGCAAGCATGCGGTGCCCCGCACCGAGAACTACGATACAGACCACGACACGGTGGATCCGGCTCTGCCGGTCCACCGCCGTCGGCCCCCTGGGGGGCGCGCGTCAGCGCGTAGGGGGGGGTCACCCTATACCGGGGACGACGGTGGAGAAGCCGGCGTCGACATGCGTGACTTCGCCGGTTACGCCGGCGGCCAGGTCCGACAGCAGGAAGGCGGCGACGTTGCCGACGTCGTCGATGGTGACGTTGCGGCGCAGCGGGGCGAAGGTCTCGACGAAGTTCAGGATTTTCGAGAAATCCTTGATGCCGGCGGCCGCCAGGGTCTTGATGGGGCCGGCCGAGATGGCGTTGGCGCGGATGCCCTTGGGGCCCAGCGACGTCGCCAGGTAGCGGGTGGCGGCTTCCAGCGCGGCCTTGGCCACGCCCATGGTGTTGTAGTTGTCGACCACGCGCTCGGCGCCCAGGTAGCTGAGCGTCAACACCGCGCCCGTGCCGTTGCCTTCCGGCCCCTGCAGCAGGGGCAGGGCGGCCTTGGCCAGGGCGGGGAAGCTGTAGGCCGAGATGTCGTGCGCGATGCGGAAGCTTTCGCGCGACAGGCCGTCTAGGAAGTCGCCGGCGATGGCTTCGCGCGGTGCGAAGCCGATGGCGTGAACCACGCCGTCGAGCTTGGTCCAGGTCTTGCCCAGGTCGGCGAACACGGCCTCGATTTGTGCGTCGTCGGCGACGTCGCACGGAAAGATGAGCTGGCTGTCGAACTCGGCGGCGAATTCGGTGATGCGATCCTTGAAGCGGTCGCCCACATAGGTGAAGGCAAGCTCCGCGCCTTCGCGGCGGCAGGCCTTGGCGATGCCATAGGCGATGGAGCGATTGGACAGCACCCCGGTGACCAGGATGCGTTTACCGGCGAGAAAGCCCATGTCGAGGGTCCCTGTAAAAAGAATGTACCCCCCTGCGCGCTGCGCGCGCCCCCCAGGGGCGGCACTGGTGGACCGGCGGAGCCGGATCCACGGTGCCCGGGCAACTGCCTGGGGGCTGGTGGGGGCGTGGGAGGTGCGAGTTTACTGGATCTTCAGCGTACGGCCGACGGGGATGGCGGAGCCTTTGATGCGGTTCAGGGTGCGCAGGCGGTCCACCGAGGTGTCGTATTGGCGGGCGATGGAGCTGAGGGTGTCGCCCTTGCGGACCTTGTACGTCCGTACCTGGACGGTCTTCTTGGCGCGGCTGTTGCTCGACACGGGGGTGATGCCGGCGCTGGCGACCAGGGTGGGTTCGGCCTGGCGGCTGGTGGGCACCATGAGGATGTCGCCGGAGCCGATGCGCGAGCGGGTGCCCAGGCCGTTGGCCTTGCGCAGCGTGGCGACCGAGGTGCCGTATTTGCGGGCGACGGTGGTCAGGGTTTCGCCGCGGGCCAGTTCATGCGTGTGCCAGGACGACAGCGAACCGCTGTAGGCGCGCAGGTTGGCCTCGAAGATGCCGATGCGGTCGGCCGGCAGCAGCAGCGTGGGCTCGTGGCTGCCCAGGATCACGCCGCGGTTGAACGACGGGTTGAGCGCCTTGAATTCGTCGAGCGGCATCTCGGCCAGCTGGGCGGCCAGCTTCACGTCGATGTTGCGGCTCTTGGTGATGGTGACGAAGTAGGGCTGGTTGTCGATCGACGGCAGCGCGATGTTGTAGGCGGCCGGATTGGAGATGATGTTCTTGATCGCCTGCAGCTTGGGGATGTAATTGCGCGTTTCGTCCGGCATGTCGAGCGACAGGTAGTCGGTCGGCTGGCTGCGCGCCGTGTTCTTGTCGATGGCGCGCTTGACCGAGCCTTCGCCCCAGTTGTAGGAGGCCAGCGCCAGGTGCCAGTCGCCGTGGAAGTCGAACAGGTATTGCAGGTAGTCCAGCGCCGCGCGGGTCGAGGCGATGGGGTCGCGCCGCTCGTCGCGCCACCAGTCCTGCTTCAGGTTGAAGCCGCGGCCGGTGGTGGGGATGAACTGCCACAGGCCCGACGCCTGCGAGCGCGACAGCGCCCAGGGGTCGTACGAGCTTTCCACGAAGGGCAGGAGCGCCAGTTCGGTCGGCATGCCGCGCTGGTCGATCTCTTCGACGATGTAATAGAGATACTTGCCGGCGCGTTCGGCCGTCCGCTGGATGTAGTCCGGGCGCGAGGCGTAGAAGTTCTCCCACTCCTTGACCAGCGGCGTGTCGATGTTGGGCACGGCGTAGCCGCGCCGGATGCGGGTCCAGATATCGGCCGGCTGCACGGTCAGGTCGACCATGCGCGGCTCCAGGCCGTCATCGGGCGTGTGCAGGCTCAGGGGCGCGTCGATGCGCCGGCCGACAGGGCGGGATGCCTGGGAGATTCGTGGGGAGGAAGAAAAGCCGGCGGGGTTGGCGGTGCTGGCGGAGGCGGCGGCGGTCGCCACCCCTTGCATGTCTTCGCCGGTTGCCGCGGGGCGTTCCATCGAAGCGCAGCCCGCCAGGACCATCACGCACCCGGCGATCAGGATTTTGTACAGGGAGGCTGGACGACCATCGCGGACGCCCGCCCGCAGATTCCAGACGCCGCGGGGGCGCAATAGCATGTTTCGTGTCCTTGACCACATGCTTCGCTGGGCCTCGTCCCGAAGGACGGGGCCCAGCGAGGCAGTTTCAATTTGGAGCCGCGGGGGTCCCGGAAAGGGGCAGGGCCCCGGCTTGGGGACCGGCGCGACTCACGGTGCATTTAGCGCGGCATAGTACGAATCGAGAATGGTTTCCGTCAACCCGCTTTACAAATTCGAAGCTTTTGGCGGGCATTGCGCGCAAATCGGGGCAAGATGCGGCGTGCTCTACCGGAAGTCGTTTTTCCATTCGCGCAGCGCGGCGAAAACCTCGACGGCATCGGCCAGCGGCCTGCCGGCATGGGCCGCCGCGGCCGCCGCGACCTCGGGAACGGCGGTGCGCAGGAAGGGGTTGACTTGGCGTTCCAGATCCAGCGTGGTGGGGACCGTGGGCTGCGATTGCTCGCGCAGGTGGCGCGCCTGCTGGTGCCATACCTGCAGCGCTGCGTTGTCGGGTTCGACGGCGGTGGCCCAGGCCAGGTTGGACAAGGTGTATTCGTGCGCGCAGTAGATGCGCGTCCTGGCGGGCAGGGCGGCCAGCTTGTCCAGCGAAGCCTTCATCTGCTGCGGCGTGCCCTCGAACAGGCGGCCGCATCCCGAGGCGAACAGCGTGTCGCCGCAGAACACCAGCGGTTCGACGCCCGCCGCGCGGCCGGCATACGCGATGTGGCCGGCGGTATGCCCTGGCACGTCCAGCACTTCCAGGTCCAGATCCAGTTCGGGCAGGGCGACCCGGTCGCCCTGGGCGAGGCGGCGGTCGCAGTGGGGCAGTTTCTCGCCCGCGGGACCGAATACCGTGGCGCCGGTGCGTTCGACCAGTTCCAGGACACCGCCGACATGGTCCTTGTGGTGGTGAGTCAGTAGAATGGCACGAAGCTGGAGGCGCTGCTGCTGCAGCGAGGCCAGGACCGGCGCGGCGTCGCCGGGGTCCACCACGGCCGCCAGCGTGCCCTGCCGGATCAACCACAGGTAGTTGTCATTGAAGGCGGGAATGCCGGTTATGCCGGCCGCCGGGCCGGCATCTTGCGGGCCGGCCGATCGTTTGCTTCCTTTCGAGTCTTTCATTCCGATGCTGCCGTCTGACGTCCAGGATTCTCCGATTGTAGAGCTTGCCGCGTGGCTGGCGACCGATCCCGGCCGCCACGCGCTCGCTTGGGAGCAGGCGCGGCTGGACGAGGCGGTGTCCGACGTATTCGGCTTCCACGCCATGCAGGCCGGCCTGGCCGAACTGGACGGGCTGCGCGCCAACCGCATGCCCTTCAAGGGCTATGTCGCAGGCGCGATGCCGTCCGAGCCGCAGCGGGCGCGCTGGAACGCGTTCGTGGTGGCCGACCTGGAGGCCCTGCCGTTCGATTCGCAAAGCCTGGACCTGCTGGTCCTGCCCCACACGCTGGAGTGTTCGGACGATCCCCACCAGGTCCTGCGCGAGGCCGAACGGGTGCTGATTCCCGAAGGCCGCCTGGTGATCACCGGCTTCAACCCGTGGAGCCTGTGGGGCGCCGGCCGCCTGCTGGGCCGGCGCCGGTCCTTCCTACCGCCCGGCATCCAGCCGCTGTCCCCCGCGCGGATCAAGGACTGGCTCAAGCTGCTGTCGTTCGAAGTCGAGGGCGGCCGCTTCGGCATCTATGCGCCGCCCTGCCGCACCGAGAAATGGCTGCGCCGCTACGCCTTCATGGAAAGCGCCGGCGAGCGCTGGTGGCCGGTATGCGGCGGGCTGTACGTGGTGTCCGCGGTCAAGCGCACGGTGGGCATGCGGCTGATCGGCCCCGCGTGGAAAAAACAGAAGGCGCCGCGCCGGGCCGCGGTGGCCACGGCCCGGGAGGTCCATCTACGGTCCGGGCGCGAGCCCACGCGATAAGCCGTCCGCCGGGCGTCAGGCGTCGAACAGGTTCTGCCGGATCTGCTGCAGGTGGCCCAGCAGGAGGTCGCGCGCCTGGACGGCGTCGCGGTCCTTCAAGGCCTCGACGATGGCGCGGTGCTGCCGCTGGTACTGCGCCCGCCGCTCCGGCGTGAGCGAACGGCGCTTGAGGCGGCCCCATTCCCCCTGTTCGCGGACGCGGTTGGTCAGCTCCAGGATCTGCAGGAAGAACGAATTGTGGGTGGCTTCGGCGAATGACTTGTGGAGTTCGCCGTCCCAGTGCTCGAAGGCTTCGATGCTGGCGGCGATTTCCGATTCCTCCACGCATTGCTGCATGCGGGCGAAGTCGGCGGCGTTGGCGTTGCGCGCGATCAGGGCCGGCATCAGGGGCTCGATCAGCAGCCGCGCTTCCATGAGTTCGGCCGGGCTGGTGCTGACCTCGGGCGCGGGCGAGGGGCCGCCAGCCAGTGCCTGGGCGCCCTCGGCGACGAAGGTGCCGCTGCCCACGGACTGGATGATCAGGCCGCGGGTGCGCAGGTCGGCCAGCACCCGGCGCACCGACCCGCGCGAGATCGCGAAGCGCTGGCTCAGTTCGCGCTCGGGCGGCAGCTTGACGCCCACGTGCAGCCTGCCGCTGGATATCTCCCCCAACAGGTGGTGCATGAGCTCCTTGGCCCCGGGGGCGCGCGAAATGGGGCTGTGCGCTGCGGATTCGTCCATGGTGGCTGTCCCTCGTTCTGCCGCTACCTTAATTCAATGGTACCAATTGGTCAAATAAAAGGGGGCCATATGCTTGATGAAGATCCAATTTGGTTTTATATTGGTATATGAATTCACCAATTGGATCTGTTCAAGTACCATGAAATTCGTCCACCTGATCGCCGACGGCAAACCCGCCGTTGCCCTTGTCGATGCCGACATGCAGCACTACTGGCCGCTGGCCGAGCTCGTTCCCGGATTCTCCGGCGACATGGTCCAACTGGTCCAGGATTTCGACAAGCTCCGTTCCAGCCTGGCCACGCGGGGCGCCGGCCGGCCCCTGTCGGGCGCGCGGCTGCTGGCGCCCATCGACCGCCCTCGTCGCAACATCTTCTGCGTCGGCAAGAACTATTTCGAGCATGCGGCGGAGTTCAGCAAGTCGGGCTTCGACTCCAGTGCGAAGGAAGGCGAGCACGCGCCCGAAGCCCCCGTTGTGTTCACCAAGGGGTACAACACGGTGATCGGGCCGGGCGCGGCGATTCCGTCGCACGAGGGCGTCACGTCCCAGCTCGACTACGAGGCAGAACTGGCCGTGGTCATCGGCAAGCCGGGCCGGAACATCCCGCGCGAGCGTGCGCTGGAGCACGTATTCGGCTACACCATCGTCAACGATTTCACGGCACGCGACCTGCAGAAACTGCATCGCCAGTGGTTCCTGGGCAAGTCGCTGGACGGCTTCTGCCCCATGGGACCGGCGCTGGTCACCGCCGACGAACTGGATGCCGCCAACCTGGACATCCGCTGCTGGGTCAACGGCGAACTGCGCCAGGATGCCAATACCCGGCAACTGATCTTCGACATTCCGACGCTGATCGCGACGATCTCGGCCGGCATCACGCTGGAACCGGGAGACGTGATCGCCACCGGCACGCCGGCGGGCGTGGGCATAGGCTTCAACCCGCCCCGTTTCGTCAAGCGCGGCGACGTGATCCGCATCGAAGTGCAGGGCATAGGCGTGCTGGAGAACGCCGTCGATTGAAGGCGCGGGGCGAAGGCCGCGCGCGGCCCGACATCCCCGGACACACGGGGGCGGGCGCCAACCCGAAGGGAAACGAGGAGACGACATGAAACGCACATTGCTGGTCTGGGCGGCCTGCTGCGCCGTCCTTGGCGGCGCGCCCGCCGTTGCGCAGGAATCCTGGCCGACCCGGCCCATCACCATGGTCGTGCCTTTCCCGCCGGGGGGCGTGGCCGACACCGTTGCCCGTCCGGTGGCCGAGTCCATGAGCCGCTTCCTGGGCCAGACCGTGGTGGTCGAGAACCGCGGCGGCGCCGGTGGCGGCGTCGGCATGGGGCATGTCGCCAAGTCGGCGGCCGACGGCTACACCATCATGATGGCGCTGTCGTCCATCTCCATCCTGCCCGTGGCCGACAAGCTGCTGGGCAGGGAACCGATGTACCAGTTGTCCCAGTTCACCCCCATTGCCCGCTTCACCGCCGATCCGACCGTGCTGGTGGTGCGGTCCGACAGTCCCTGGAAGACGGCGCAGGAATTCATCGCCGCCCAGAAGAAGGGCGACCGCGGCGTGGCCTATGGGTCGTCGGGCAACTACGGCACCATGCACGTGCCCATGGAAATGCTGCGCAACGAGGCCAACCTGCGCCTGCTGCACGTGCCCTACACCGGCGCCGGACCGGCCATCGTGGCGCTGCTGGCCGATCAGGTCCAGGCGCTGTCGACGGGGCCCGCCTCGGTACTGCAGCACATCAAGGGCGGCAAGGTCCGGGCCCTAGCGCACTGGGGCACCGGGCGCCTGGAGTCCCTGCCCGACGTCCCCAGCCTGACGGAACTGGGGCACCCGGTCCAGTTCGCGCAGTGGTCCGGTGTGTTCGCGCCGGCCGGCACGCCGGCGCCGGTGGTCGACCGCCTGCGCGCCGCCGCCAAGGCCGCGGCCACGGATCCCAGGGTATTGAAGACCATCCAGGGCGCGGGCAGTCCGGTCATGTACCTGGACGCGCCGGAGTTCGCCGCCTACTGGCAGGCCGACGCCAAGGTGCTGGCCGAGGCCGTGCGCCGGATAGGCAAGGTCGAGTAGCGGAAAACGAGGGTTTACGCGGGGCTCCGAAAGCGCGAGATCCCGCGCAATCGTCATGGTCCGATGCTAAAGTGAGCGATACACCTTGTTGCGCTTTCCGCTCGCTACAGTATGCAGAAGAGTTCGTTAGTCCCCGTCGTGGTGGTTGCCCTCGCCGTCGGGGCGGGAGTCGGCTATTTTTCCCCCCGCCTGTTCGGCACCAGCGCCCCGGCGGGCGGTGCTCCGCGGGCCACTGCGCCCGATCCGGCGGCCAGGGCCGCCGGACCGCAGGCCATTCTGGTCGAGGTCCAGAAGGTCGCGCGCCGGCCGTTCGAGCGCGGCATCACCGCGGTCGGCAGCTTGCGATCCAACGAATCCGTGACCTTGCGCCCCGAAGTGGCGGGCCGCATCAGCGAGATCCGGTTCACCGAGGGCCAGCGGGTGACCAAGGGCCAGGTGCTGGTACGCCTGGACGATTCCGTGCCGCGCGCCGAGTTCGAGCAGGCCCGCGCCAACTTCACGCTGGCCAAGAGCAACTACGACCGCTCCATCGAGCTGCAGCAGAAGGGCTTCATCAGCAAGCAGGCCAAGGACGAGGCCGACAATGCGATGAAGGTGCAGCAGGCGGCCATGGTGCTGGCCCAGGTTCGCTTGGACAAGAACGACATCCGCGCCCCGTTCGGCGGCGTGATCGGGCTGCGCAACGTGTCGACGGGCGATTATGTCGCGGTGGGCCAGGACCTGGTGGCGCTCGAGGCCATCGATCCGCTCAAGGTGGATTTCCGCATCCCGGAAATCTACCTGTCGCAGACCCGAACCGGCCAGACCCTGCAGATATCGCTCGATGCCATGCCCGACAAATCTTTCGGCGGCACCGTCTATGCCATCAGTCCGCTCATCGATACCGGCGGCCGTTCCATCGTCATGCGCGCCCAGGTCAAGAACCCTGGGGGCCAACTGCGCCCCGGCATGTTCGCGCGCGTGAAGCTGCTGCTGGACACGCCTTCCCAGGCGCTGGCCGTGCCCGAGGCGGCGCTGGTCCCGGTGGGCGACGACCAGTTCGTCTACCGTGTGCAGAACGGCCGCGCCGAGCGGGTGCAGGTCGAGGTCGGCCAGCGGCGCGAAGCCATGGTCGAGATCACGTCCGGCCTGGCCGAGGGCGATGTGATCGTGGTGGCCGGCGCGCAGAAGCTGCGCGACGGCGTGCCGGTGAAGCTCGCCAGCGCCACGGCGTCGGCGCTCTGAGGCCCGGCACATGGTCCTGTCCGAAGTCTGCATCAAGCGGCCCGTCTTCGCGACGGTGCTGTCGCTGCTGGTCCTGCTGGTGGGCCTGATCTCGTATTCCCGCCTGACCGTGCGCGAATATCCCCAGATCGACGAGCCGGTCGTGTCGGTCAGCACCGTCTACAAGGGCGCGTCGGCCGAGGTGATCGAGTCCCAGATCACCAAGCCGCTGGAGGATTCCCTGTCGGGCATCGAAGGCGTGGAGGTCATGACCTCCACCAGCCGGTCCGAGCGCAGCAACATCAACGTCCGCTTCCGCCTGTCGATCTCGCCCGACTCGGCCGCGGCCGACGTGCGCGACAAGGTCGCGCGCGTGCGCGGCCGCCTGCCCGATGAAATCGACGAACCCATCATCGCCAAGGTCGAGGCCGACTCCCAGCCGGTCATGTACCTGGCCGTCGAGTCCGGATCGCTGTCGGCGATGGAGACCTCGGACTACATCAACCGCTTCATCAAGCCCCGGCTGTCCGTGCTGCCGGGCGCGGCCGAGGTGCGGGTGTTCGGCGAACGCCTGCCGGCCATGCGCATCAATGTCGATCGCGGGAAACTGGCCGCCTACCGGCTGACCGTCCAGGACGTGGAAGACGCGCTGCGCAAGCAGAACGTCGAGATCCCCTCGGGCCGGATCGAATCCATGGCGCGCGAATTCTCCATCGTCGCCGCCACCAACCTGCGCACCAGGGAACAGTTCGAGAACGTCATCATCGCTAATGTCGGCGGCTACAGCGTGCGCGTCGGCGACGTCGCCTCGGTGGGCCTGGGGCCGGTGGACGAGCGCGTCACCTCGCGCTTCAACGGCAAGCCGGCGCTGAACATCGGCGTGGTCAAGCAGTCCACGGCCAACCCGCTCGACCTGTCCAAGGCGGTGCGCGCCGAGATCGAGGAAATGAACGCCACGCTGCCCAGCGGCATGAAGCTGAACATGGCGTACGACACCTCGGTCTTCATCGAGAAGTCCATCGAATCGGTGTTCCACACCATCGGCGAGGCCATCGTGCTGGTGGTGCTGGTGATCTTCCTGTTCCTGCGCAACCTGCGCGCCAGCCTGATCCCCATCGTCACCATCCCCGTGTCGCTGATCGGCGCCTGCACGCTGATGTACGCGTTCGGCTTCTCGATCAATACGCTCACGCTGCTGGCCATGGTGCTGGCCATCGGCCTAGTGGTGGACGACGCCATCGTCGTGCTCGAGAATATCTTCCGCCACATCGAGGAAGGCAAGTCGCGCATGCAGGCCGCGCTGCTGGGCTCGCGCGAGATCGGCTTCGCCGTCGTTGCCATGACGCTGACGCTGGTCACCGTCTACGCGCCGCTGGCCTTCGCCACGGGCCGCACGGGCCGCCTGTTCATCGAGTTCGCGCTGGCCCTGGCGGGCGCCGTGCTGGTGTCGGGCTTCGTCGCGCTGACGCTCACGCCCATGATGTGCTCGCTCATGCTGCGCCACCAGGAGTCGCACGGCTGGCTGTACAACTTCATCGAGAGCGGCTTGAACGCGCTGACGCGCGCCTACCGTCGCGCGCTGTCGTTCGCGCTGGCCCATCGCGGATGGGTGGTGGTGCTGGGCCTGGTCGTGGGCGCATGCAGCGCGCCCCTGTTCAAGACCATCAAGAGCGAGCTGTCGCCGGTGGAGGACCGCGGGGTCATCTACGGCCGTATCGTGGCGCCACAGGGCGCCACGGTGGGCTACACCACCAGCTACCTCGAGCGCATGGAGGAGATCTACAAGGACATCCCCGAGATGGCCGCCTACCAGGCGGTGGCCGGCTTCCCGGTGGTGACCGAGGGCAACGCCGTGCTGCGGCTCAAGCCCTGGGAGGAGCGAACCCGCAGCCAGCAGGAGATCGCGCGGTCGCTCCAGCCGAAACTCGCCGCGCTGCCCGGCGTGCAGGCTTTTCCCACCAATCCCCCGTCGCTGGGCCAGTCGCCGCGTTCCTCGCCCATCGAATTCGTCATCATGAGCCAGGTGTCCTATCCCGAACTGGCCACGATGGCCGACACCTTCCTGGCCGAGCTGGCGAAGTACCCCGGCGTGCAGAACGTGCAGACCGACCTGCGCCTGAACACGCCCGAACTGCGGGTGCAGGTCAACCGCGACAAGCTGGCCGACATCGGCGTCGATGTGGACCGCGTCGGCCGCACGCTCGAATCCATGCTGGGCGGCCGGCAGGTGACGCGCTTCAAGGACAATGGCGAGCAGTACGACGTGCTGGTGCAGGTGGTCCCGCGCGACCGCTCCAACCCCGCCGACATCGCCGACATCTACGTGCGGCCCCGCAGCGGCGAGATGGTGCAGCTCGCCAACCTGCTGTCCGTCCGCGAGGGCGTGTCGCCGCAAACGCTGAACCACTTCAACCGCATGCGCGCCGTCACGATCTCGGCGGCGCTCGCGCCGGGTTACGCGCTGGGCGAAGCGCTGGACGTGATGAACGGCATCGCCGCGCGCGTGCTGCCCGCCACCGCGCAGACCGACCTGAACGGCCAGTCGCGCGAGTTCCGCGATTCGTCGGGCAGCATCTACCTGGTGTTCGCGATGGCGGTGGCCTTCATCTACCTGGTGCTGGCGGCACAGTTCGAGAGCTGGCGCAATCCGTTCATCATCATGCTGTCGGTGCCGTTGTCGATGACGGGCGCGCTGCTCGCGCTGTGGTTCTCGGGCGGGACCCTGTCCATCTACAGCCAGATCGGGCTGATCACGCTGGTGGGCCTGATCACCAAGCACGGGATCCTGATCGTGGAGTTCGCCAACCAGCTGCGCGACCAGGGCAAGGAGCTGATCGAGGCGGTGTCCGAGGCCAGCGTGCTGCGGCTGCGCCCCATCCTGATGACGACCGGCGCGATGGTGCTGGGCGCCGTCCCGCTGGCGGTGGCCACGGGTGCGGGCGCCGAATCCCGCGTGCAGATCGGCTGGGTGATCGTCGGCGGCATGAGCCTGGGAACGGTACTGACCCTGTTCGTCGTGCCCTGCGTGTACGCGCTGGTGGCCGGGAAGCGCAAGCGTCCGCTGCCGGTGGGCGAACATCCGCTGGAGACAGACTCCCACTCCGCCCCGGTTGCGGCGGCCCCGGAATCGGTAGGCTAGGCCGTTGCCGACGACACCTCCCAAATATCCTAAACTTAGGGGCCTCCGCAATTTCTTCTTTGGTGCCCCCGCATGCGTTATGTCGTCCTGGATACTGAAACCACCGGCCTCGATCCGCTCCAAGGACATCGCGTCATCGAAATCGGCTGCGTCGAGATCGTCAACCGCCGGGTCACGCAGCGCCATTTCCACACCTACCTGAATCCCGACCGCGACAGCGACCCGGGCGCCCTGGAGGTTCACGGGCTGACCACCGAGTTCCTGTCCGACAAGCCCCGGTTCGAGGACAAGGTCGACGAGTTCCTGGACTTCGTCCAGGACGGCCACGTCATCATCCACAACGCCGAATTCGACATCCGCTTCCTGAATGCCGAGCTGGCCCGGCTGCAGCGTGGCGGTTTCCGCGACAAGTGCGCGGGCGTCGTCGATTCGCTGATGCATGCGCGCGAACTGCATCCGGGCAAGCGCAATTCGCTGGATTCACTGTGCGATCGCTACGGCATTTCCAACGCCCACCGGGTGCTGCACGGCGCCTTGCTGGACTCGGAACTGCTGGCCGAAGTCTGGCTGGCCATGACGCGTGGCCAGGACAGCCTGGTCATCGATCTGGGCGACACGGGCGGGCAGGCCACGACCAATTTCGGCGCGTTCGACTCCTCGGTACTGCAGGTGGTGCCGGTGGACCAGACCGACCTGGCTGCCCACCAGGACTACCTGGCGGGACTGGACAAGGAATCCAAGGGGCAGACCCTGTGGCGGAAGTGGGCGCCGCTTCCCACTGAATAAAAAAGATATGCTATAGTCACTGGCTGTCGCGATTGCGGCAGTCAAAACCGAAGGTTCTCTTCGGGCGGTTAGCTCAGTGGTAGAGCACTGCCTTCACACGGCAGGGGTCACTGGTTCGAAACCAGTACCGCCCACCAATTCCCCCCCTCTTCTCCCCATACCGTCTTTCCCCTCCAGGGAATGCGCTCGCGTTCGCGCGTCCGTCCGGCGTCGCTGCGTGATTTCAATTATTGCGTGAATAATCACGTAAATTCGATTGATTATTCACGGGTTCGTAGGTGTTTTCACCAGAAGAATGGCTGATTTCATTGACTTGGCTGGCCATTCATAAATAATAAGATCGTGAAAATTCACCGAAATATAAATGAGCCGGTGGTTGCCGGTTTCTGAGTCGCACCTTTTGTTTCGACCTGGAGCAATCATGAAAGCGATGCGAGCACTACCCTTGGCCGTCTGTCTGATCGTTGCAACCGCACCCAAGTTTGCCCATGCGGCGGAGGTCGTGCTGAAGGCGGTAAGCGCCTTTCAAGAGGGCACGTACTTTTCCAGGAACTTCGAGAGTTTCGTGAAGAAGGTCAACGAGGAAGGCAAAGGCATCGTCCGGATCGAGTACATAGGCGGACCGAAGGCGATTCCGACCATGGAGCAGGGGGCCGCGCTGCGCAACGGGGTGATCGATCTCGCCAATACCACGGCCACGTTCACGGCAAGCATCGTTCCGGAGGGATTGGCGCTGAACTATGCGACCCTGCCTTTTTCGGAAATCCGCAAAAACGGCAGCCTCGACTATCTCAACTCGATCATGCGGCAGAAGGGGCTGTACTACTTCGCGCGTACCGGCGATCGCATTCCTTATCACATCTATCTGAACAAGAAGATAGACAAGCCCGATCTCTCCGGCCTGAAAATCCGGATCACCCCCATTTTCCGGGACTTCTTCGTCAAGCTGGGAGCAGGCGTCGTCCAGATGGCGCCGGGCGAGGTCTACACCGGCCTGGAGCGCGGGGTGGTGGACGGCTACGGCTGGCCCGCGATAGGAATCTTCGATCTGGGCTGGCAGGAAAGGACGAAGTATCGATTGGAGCCGGGTTTCTACACGCTCGAGTTGGGCATCCAGTTCAGTGCCCGGCGATGGGACAGCTTGACCCCGGAGCAGCGTGACTTCCTGCAAAAGCAGGTGGCCTGGCTGGAGAAGATGTCCCTGGACGCATCGCTGCGCGACGCGGCCGCCGATATCAAGAGGCAGACCGAGGCCGGCATACAGCCCATCAGGCTGTCCGACGCGGATTCGGCGGCTTTCCTGGCCAAGTCGCAGGAAGCAGGCTGGGCGACGGTCTTGAGCGCCAGTCCCAAGCACGGACCCAAGCTGCGCCAGATGATGGCGCCCTGAAGGCGGCAAGGGGCAACTGTGAAAATCTACGTGTGGATCTTGAATGCGTTCGGCCTGATCGCCGGATTGCTGCTGGGCGGCATGGTCATCCTGGTCAGCTATGACGTGGTTGCCCGCAATCTGGGCATGCCGTCGTTCGCCGGGGCCATGGACGTTACCGAGCATCTGCTGCCGGTGGCCACATGCATTGCCGCGCCATGGCTCATGTACAACCGCCAGCATATCCGCCTGGATGTGCTCAATGGGCTGTCCGAGCGGGTCCGGTTCGTCATCTTCCGGGTCGCGGCGGCGATCGGCTGCGTCGTCAGCGTGGTGATCGCGTACTACTCGATCGCGGTGATGCTGGATGCGTACGACGCCGAAGCGGTCGTCATGAAGAGCATCGTCTTTCCCGAATGGTTCATCTACATTCCCTTTCCCGCCTGCTTCGCCTTGCTGGCCATCGAGTGCGGCAGGCAGGCCGCGGTGGGGGAGCGGCCGGATGACGAGGGCCGCGACTCGATACTCAAGCCGGAGAGCGTGCTATGAGCTGGTGGGAGAGTCTCACGCTGCTGTTCGGGCTGCTATCCGTGCTGCTGCTGGTCGGGGTGCCGGCCGGGTTCGCCTTCCTTGCCATCAACCTGGTCGGTGCGCTGGTCTATCTCGGCGGCGAGCCAGGGATGATGATGGTGGTGCGCAACGGCGTCGCGTCGGTCACCAGCTTTTCGCTCACGCCCATCCCCTTTTTCCTGCTGATGGGCGAAGTGCTGTTCCATACCGGCCTGGCCATGAAGGCCATCGATGCGTTCGACCGGGCGGTGCGCCACGTTCCGGCCCGGCTGTCCATCGTGGCCGTCGTGGCCGGCACGGTGTTTTCCGCCATTTCGGGGGCGACGGTGGCCACCACCGCGCTGCTTGGCAGCCTCCTGCTGCCGGAAATGCTTAGGCGCGGCTACCACCCACGCATGGCCATGGGGCCCATCATGGCCATCGGCGCGGTGGACATGCTGATACCGCCATCGGCGCTGACCGTGCTGTTGGGAAGCCTGGCCAACATCTCGATCTCGGGGCTGTTGCTGGCCGGTGTCCTGCCGGGCCTGCTACTGTCGGCCATCTTCGTGCTGTACATCGTCGTGCGCGCGAAAATGAAGCCGGAACTCGCGCCGAGCTTCGTCCGTGAAGAAGTGACGGGCTGGGAGCGGTGGCGCCCGCTGGTCGTACACGTGACGCCGCTGGTGTCCATCTTCGCGGTGGTCGTCGCCTCGATGACCGCGGGATGGGCAACCCCGACGGAGTCCGCCGCGCTGGGCGCCTTGTGCACCGTGCTCGTGTGCGCGCTGTACGGCAGCCTGTCATGGCGCATGCTGATCAAGGCGCTGACCGGCACGGCCGCCATCAGCGGCATGATCCTCTTCATCATCATCGGCGCCACGACGTTCTCGCAGATCCTGGCGTTCTCGGGCGCGACCAACGGTCTTGTCGGCCTGGTCCAGGGATCTGGCCTGTCGAGCTGGCTCGTGCTGGCCGTCATGATGGGCATACTCCTGGTGCTGGGGTGCTTCGTCGACCAGATAAGCATGATGCTGATGACCCTGCCGTTTTTCATGCCCTTGGTGGCGCACTTCGGATGGGATCCGCTGTGGTTCGGCGTCATGTACCTGATATGCATGCAGCTCGGCCTGCTGACCCCGCCGTTCGGCATGCTGCTCTTCACCATGCGCAGCGTGGCCCCGGCCAACATCCGCACCACGGAGATCTTTGCCGCGGCCGTGCCCTACGTGCTGTTCGGCCTGCTGATGTTGTTCATGGTCATGCTCGTGCCAGACATTGCAACCGGGCTGCCGCGCTGGCTGATGGCCAGGTAGGGCCCGGCGATTTCACAGGCGAGTGGCGCGACGCCACGTCGGAGGAAAAGATCTTGATACCTGCTTCAGACAAGGGTGAGCGAAGGGGAACTCCGGAAGCGGAGCTGTTCCATGTCGCCGACTGGCCCATGCATTACATGCTGGCCATCGATCGCCAGCACGTCCACAACATGGCGAAGATCCTCAAGCCGTTCGATTGCTCGCCATTGATGTGGCGGGTGGTCAGCGTGCTTTCCGACCAGGACGGGCGCAGCGTGGCCGAGTTGGCCGAGACCACCGTCATCGAACGCTCCAACCTGAGCCGCCTGCTCGATGCCATGGAGGAAGACGGCTATGTCACGCGATCCCACGGGGTCGAGGACAAGCGCCAGACCATGGTCTACGTGACGGGAAAGGGGCGCAGCCTGTTCGAACGGTCGCTGCCGTCGGTGCTGGGCTATTACCAGATATTCCTGGCCGATATTTCCCCACCGGAAATGACGGTCTTGATGAAGGTGATCCGGACGATCAAGCGCAACGTCATGGGTTTCGACCCCCGGCCCGACGAGGACGAAGCGCCATGACCCGACCCGAGAGCACCGCGGCGCCGGCGGCGGTCCGCAACGTGTTGTTCATCATGTGCGACCAGTTGCGCGCCGACTATCTGGGCTGCTATGGCCATCCCTCGATCCGGACCCCGAACATCGATGCCCTGGCGTCGCGGGGCGTGCGATTCACCCGGGCCTATTGCTCGGCGCCGACGTGCGGCCCGTCGCGCATGTCCTTCTATACCGGGCGCTCCATGACCTCGCACGGCGCCATCTGGAATTTCATGCCGCTGTCGATCGGGCAGCCGACGATCGGGGATTGGCTGCGGCCCCGCGGGGTGGAAGTGGCCTTGGCCGGCAAGACGCATTTCGCGCCGGACGTGGACGGCCTGCGCCGGGTGGGGGCGCAGGTGCAGCCGGCGGCACCGGTGCTCGAAGGCGGCTTCCTGGTGGTCGACCGCTACGAGGGGCATGCCAATCCGGGCCCCGGACACCCCTACACGAAGTACCTCAAGGCCGCGGGATATGACGTGGCCGATCCATGGTCGGATTTCGTGATCGCGGGCGAAGACGAAGCGGGCCGTCCGGCCAGCGGTTGGGAGATGCGCAATGCGCACTACGCCGCCCGGGTCGAGGAGCGGCACTCCGAGACGGCCTACACCACCGATGTGGCGATCGATTTCATCCGCCGCCAGCAGGGGAGTCCGTGGCTGCTGCACGTCAGCTACATCAAGCCTCATTGGCCGTACATCGCTCCCAGTCCCTATCACGCCATGTATGGTCCGGAAGACTGCCTGCCGGTATGCCGCGACGACGCGGAGCGCGACGACCCCCACCCCGTCTATGGCGCCTATCTGCGGCACGGCGAGTCGTCGGCGTTCTCGCAGGAAAAGGTAGCTTCGCATGTCAAGCCCACCTATATGGGCCTGGTCACGCAGATCGACGATCATCTCGGCCGGCTGCTCGAAGCGCTGCGCGCCACGGGCCAGTACGAGGACACGCTGATCGTCTTCACGTCCGACCATGGGGACTACCTGGGCGATCACTGGCTGGGCGAAAAGGATCTTTTCCATGATCCCTCGTCCCGCATCCCCCTCATCATGGTCGATCCCCGGGCCGAGCCCGAAACCCGAGGCTCGAGTGTGGACCGGCCCGTCGAGTCCATCGACTTCCTGGCGACGGTGGTCGATGCGTTCGAGGTGCCCGACACCGATCATGTGATCGAAGGCATGTCGCTGCTGCCCTTTTCGCGCAGGGGCTCCGGCGCGCCGTGGCGATTCGCCGCCGTGAGCGAACTGGACTATGCCTTTCGCGAGGCCCGGGTCCTGCTGGGCCAGGACGCCCGCCGCTGCCGGGGCTACATGGTCAGGAGCGACCGCTGGAAGTACATCTACTGGGAAGGGTTCGCGCCTCAGCTTTTCGACATGCGGGAAGACCCGATGGAGTTGCGGGACGCTGCGTCGAACCCCGGGCATGCCGGTGTGCTTGCCTTGCACAAGGAATACCTGTTCGACTGGCTGCGGCAACGCAAGACCAGCCTGACCGTTCCGTCCGCGCGCATCGTCGTCTCGCGGGACACCATCGAGCCGGCGCACGGTATCCGGATCGGTGTCTGGTAGGCCGGCCCGAGGCCGGCGTTTCATCGGTAATCAAAGGAGACGGTATGGAAAAAGATCAGATCCACGGCTGCCGGCGCTGCGATGCAGCATCGAAACCGGGACGCCAGTCCCGCCATGACAGACTCGGCATTGTCCTTTCCCCGCCCCCGGGAAAGAATGGGTTGTTCGGACGCGCGCCGCGCGCCGGTTCCAAGAAGGAGGTCGTATGAAAGGCTCCATTGTCGGCGGCTACCTCGCCCCGCATCCCCCCCACCTGGTCTACGGCGAGAATCCCCCACAGAATGAACCGCGTTCCCAAGGCGGCTGGGAGCCGCTGCGGTGGGCGTACGAAAAGGCCCGCGCCTCGCTCGAAGCGCTCAAGCCGGATGTCCTGCTGGTTCATTCGCCCCACTGGATGACCCAGGTCGGCCATCACTTCCTGGGTGTGCCGCACTTGAGCGGAAAATCGGTCGACCCCATTTTCCCCAACCTGTTCCGCTACAGCTTCGAGCTGGACGTCGACGTGGAACTGGCCGAGGCCTGCTGCGAGGAGGCGCGGGAGGCCGGACTGGTGGCGAAGATGATGCGCAATCCCAATTTCCGGGTCGACTACGGCACCATCACCACGCTGCACATGATACGGCCGCAGTGGGACATCCCCATCGTGGGCGTGTCCGCCAACAATTCGCCGTACTACCTGAACACCAAGGAAGGACTGCAGGAGATGGACCTCCTGGGCAAGGCCACGCGCCGCGCCATCGAGCGGACCGGCCGCCGTGCCGTGCTGCTGGCCTCCAACACGCTGTCGCACTGGCACTTCCACGAGGAACCGGAGCTGCCGGAGGACATGACGCGGGAACACCCCGAGCGCTTCGACGGCTACAAGTGGGACGTGCGCGTCATCGACATGCTGCGCCGGGGCGAGGTGGACGAATACTTCAAGCTGCAGCCCCAGTTCATCGAGGAAGCCTTCGCCGAAGTGAAATCCGGCGCTTTCACCTGGATGTTCGCGGCCATGGGGTATCCCAACATTCCCGGCGAGCTGCACGGTTACGGCACGGTGATCGGCACCGGCAATGCCGTGATGGAGTGGAACCTGGTCGAGGCCGGGCTGGCCGATGCCCCGGCGAAGGCCGCGGCTTGACGCCGGCAACCCTGAAGAGAGAAAAGACATGCCCATAGCAAGCGCATTTCTGGTGCCGGGAACGCCGCTGCCGCTGCTGCGGCGGGACAATCCCCCCTGGGAGGCCATCGCCCGCGGCTATGAAGCCGCGGGGCAGGCGCTGGCCGCAAGCAAGCCCGACGTGGCGCTGATCTATTCCACGCAATGGATCGCCGTGCTGGACCAGTTGTGGCAGACGCGCGGCCGCATCCAGGGTTCGCACGTGGACGAGAACTGGCACGAGTATGGCGAACTGCCGTTCGACATCCGCGTCGATATCGACCTGGCGAAGGCGTGTATCGCGTCCACGGCGCAGATCGGCGTGCGATCGCGCGAAGTGGACTACGACGCCTTTCCCATCGACACGGGCAGCATCGTCGCCACGCATTTCCTGTTGCGGGGCCTGGACATCCCGGTGGTGCTGACGTCCAACAACCTCTATCACGACGGGCAGACCACCGAAAGTCTGGGCCGCCTGGCCGCCCAGGCTGCGGATGCGCAAGGCAAGCGCATCGCGGTGATCGGTGTCGGGGGCCTGTCGGGTTCGAGTTTCCGCCAGGACATCGACATCGCCACCGACCACATCGTCAACGACGATGAGGACCGTGCCAACCGCGAGATGCTGGCGCTGCTGGAGCGCGGCGACGTGGTCGAGGTGCGCGAGAAGGCGCCCGACTACGCGCAGTCCGCCCGGGCCGACATGGGCTTCAAGCATCTCTACTGGGTGCTGGGAGCCCTGGGCGGGCAGTACAAGAAGGCCCGCACCCATGCCTACGGCCCGGCCTTCGGCAGCGGCGCGGCGGTCGTCGAGTTCCAGCACTAGGGCCTGCGCCCGGCCCCTCGCGGCATGCCGCGAGGGGCTTTCATGCAGCGAGTCTCCTCATGGCATCTTCTTCATCCGCGGTCGTGTCCGGCCGCGCGGCTCCGCTCGGCCGCTACCCGCATTTCCGGCGGGCCGGTCCTTTCCTGTTCGTGTCCGGAACCAGTTCGCGCCGGCCGGACAACACCCATGCCGGCGTCGAAATCCTGCCGGACGGCGTACGCCGGGACATTTGCGAGCAGACCCGCGCGGTCATCCAGAACATCGCCGCCATTCTTCAGGAGGCGGGCGCGAGCCTGGCCGATCTGGTCGAGGTGTCCACGTTCCTGGTCGACATGGATGACTTCGCCGGCTACAACGAGGTCTACAACGAGTGCTTCGGCTACGACGGCCCCGCGCGCACGACGGTGGCCGTGCACCAACTGCCCCATCCCCACCTGCTGATCGAGATCAAGGCCGTAGCCTACGCGCCGTTGGACTGAGATCGCCGGGGCGCGGCGCCGTCGCGCAGCCAGGCCGAGACCTTCCGCACCCACGGGTGAGCCGGGTCCGCCAGTCCCAGCGCCGTATCGAAATGGCCGTGCTCCGGATAGACCTCGCTCGTCACGCCCGAGGGCTGGCGCGCGAGGGCCTGGGCGGCCAGCAGGTTGCTGGCGATGATGCGCGGAAAATCGCGTTCGCCATGGCTCAGGAAGAAGGGCGTGCGGTTGCCTTCCATCTGATGCAGAGGGCTGGCCGCCGGTGCGTCTTCCGACTGTGCCAGGAAGACCTCGTAGATGCGCGCCTCGCCGCTGCCGGGTTCGGGCGCGTCGAAGACGAGGTTCAACTGCGAGCTGACGGGAAAGCAGGCCTTGATCGTGTCGGGCGCCAGGCCCGCCTGCCTGAGCAGGTCGTGCCTGAGCGTCGCGAGCGCGTACAGGTGTCCACCGGCGGAATGCCCGCCCACGTAGATGCGATCCGGGCTGCCGCCATAGTCCGAAATGTGGTCGCGCACCCAGCGCAGCGCCGCCACGCAATCATCCAGCGGCGCGGGAAACCGGACATCGGGCGCGAGCCGGTACGAGACCGAGACGAAAATGGCCGGCGTGGCGACGATGGCGGGCGCCATCAGCCCCATCCATTCCTTGTAGCCATGGCTCCAGGCGCCGCCGTGCGCGAACACCAGCACGGGCAGGCCGTCCAGTGGCTCGTCGGGCTGGTAGACGTCCACCTTCTGCCAGTAGTCGCTGCCGTAGGGCAGGTCCAGCGCGCAGCGGGTGCGTTGCGCCGCCTCCTGCGACAACGCCAGGGCCTGCCGGGCGTAAGCCTCGGCTTCCTCGGGATAGATGGGAGATTGGGCGGGCAGGTCGTCAAAAGCCATGGGGTCGTCCAGATGGGTCACTTGGGAACGAAGCGCGTCGTGAACGCGGCGGGCGGAACGCTGTCCAGGAAGCCGGCGCCCATGACCTCGTTGGACAGGCGCGCGAAGTTGCCCAGATAGCGGATGTACTCGTCGTTCCAGGTCAGCACGTAATCGGCGTTCACCCGTTCCTGCAGGATGCGCACGTTGTCGGCGTCGAAGCCGAACTGCTTGCCATAGGCGACGAATACCTCGGGGTGTGTCTTCACGTAGTTCACCGCCTCGATCCAGGCGCGGACGAAATTGGCCAGCGCCTCGGGCCGGGCCTTCATGAAGTCGTCATTGGTCGCATAGCCGGTCCAGAGAAAGTCCTCGCCCACCTTGTCCTTGTAGACGTCGGCCAGGTTGCCGATGGAGCGGAACTTGCCGGAGGCGATCGCCTTGGCCGCCAGTGGATCGAACAGCAGGGCGGCCGAGATCTCGCCCTTCTCCAGCAGCGAGGGCAGGAGGCCGGGGCCGGCATACTGCAATTGGCCGCTGGTGCCCGGGTCATAGCCGAAATACTTGCTGGTCAGCACCCGCAGCAGCACCGTCGCGGTGCCCGCCGCGCCCGCGTACGAGCCGATGCGCTTGCCCTTGAGGTCGGCCAGCGAGCGGATGGGGGAATCCTTGGTGACGAGCACGTCCAGCGAAGCGCCGCGGCCCACCGGATACAGCATCGTCACCGGCACGCCCTTGCTGCGGAACTGGGCGAAAGCCGTCCAGCCGCCGAAGCCGATGTCGACCTGCTTGCCGCGTATCGCGGTGAACAGGCCGTCCAGGGTGGGGTAGACCGAGTACTCCACCTTGAGTCCGTACTTCTTGTCGATGCCCTGGGACACCATGACCCCGGAGGCGATGCCGTTGACCGACTGCGCCAGGTCGCCCAACCGGATCGTGACCGGTTCGGCGGCCTGCGCGGCCGGATACCAGGTTGCCGCGGCGAGCAAAGCCAGACGGCAAAGTTGAATTGCGAGCGATTTCCACATGTCAGTTCCTTGACGAATATGAGGGGCCGGCCGAGCCGGCGGACACGCCCGGAGCTAGGGCGTGGCGGGCGCCGCGGCTTGTGCGACTTCGAGAAACAGCTTCACCACCCGGCGGTTGATCTCGAATATCTCGGGGTCGTCGTAGTCCCGCGGCCGGGCTACGTCTATGGGTATCTCCTGCTGCACCTCGCCCTGGGACATCATCAGGATGCGGTCCGACAGGAACGAGGCTTCGTACGAGTTGTGGGTCACGAAGATGATGGTCTTGCCGGTGTCGCGCCAGATGTCCAGCAGGTCGACGCGCAGCCGCCGCGCGGTCAGTTCGTCCAGCCCGCTGAAGGGTTCGTCCATCAGCAGCACGTCGGGTTCGACGCACAGCGCGCGCACCAGCGCCAGGCGCTGGCACATGCCGCCCGACATCTGGTGGGGATAATGGCCGCGGAACGCATCCAGCCGGGTGAGGTGGAAGTGGCGGTCCTTCAGCGCGGTCCAGCGCGAGGCGGGAATCCGGCAGCTGCGCATGGCGAAGTCCACGTTCTGTTCGGCGGTCAGCCACGGCAGCAGGCGGGGTTCCTGGAACAGATAGCCGATGCGCAGCGGCGGTTTGCCCGCCTTGAACTTGCGTCCGCCCACGTCGATCTCGCCGCTGTAGCGGGGATCGAGGCCGGACAGGATGTTCAGGAAGGTGGACTTGCCGCATCCCGACGGGCCGAGAATGCAGATGAATTCATTCCTGCGCACGACGAGGTCGAGACCCTTGAGGACGCGCAGCGGCGCTGCGCCGTCGCGGCTCGGAAATTCCTTGACCAGGTTGCGGACGGAGAAGACGACGTCGTTCATAGTTCAACCCTCGGGCGCCAGGAGAAGAGTCGATGCTCGATCGGCTTGAGAATCGCCAGTTCGATGATCAGCATCACGATGGTGAACAACAGCGTCCACGCCAGTACCTGGGGCATGTCCGCGAGCTGGTACCAATAGAAGAGCTGGAAGCCGACGCCGTTGGGGCGGCCGATGAGCTCGACCAGCACGGCGATCTTCCAGATGATCCCGAGGCCGAAGCGCACCGAGGCCATCACGTAGGGCAGTACCTGGGGCAGGACCACGCGCCGGAACACGGTCCAGCGGCGGGCTTCGAACACGCGGGCCATCGCCACCAGCCGGGTGTCGATGTTCTTGACCCCTTCCCACAGGTTGATGGCGATCGAGGGGGCGGCGGTGATGCCGATGGCGACGATGGTGGCCGCCTCGTTCAGTCCCAGCCAGATGAAGCACACCAGCGCGTAGCAGAGGCTGGGGACGGTCAGGCCCACCATCACCCACAGGTCCAGGGCCCGCTCGACCTGCCGGTACAGGCCCATCAGCACGCCGATGGGCACGCCTATCAGCAGCGCCAGCGCGAGACCCGCCGTGACCCGGACCAGGGTCATCCACAGGTGGATCAGGACGTTGCCGGCGGCGATGTTCTCCACCAGCGTCTGGAGCGTGAGCCAAGGACCGGGAAGCACCGAGGCCGTGAAGGCCAGGGACAGCAGCCACCACAGCGCGATCGCCGCGGCGATGGAAACGAGCCTAATCATCATGGGGTTCCTTGAGAAGTCAGGGTGCGATGCTGCGGCTGGCGGACCTGGGAGGCGGTCAGGGCGCGTTCGGCCAGTTCTTCGGCGCGGGCCAGCGCGGCGGCTTCGTCGATCCGGGTCAGGCGGCGGCCCTGCATGAGCCATTCCCCGTCCACCATGGCATCGCGCACGTCCGCGCCTCGCGCGCTGAAGACCAGCGCCGCTTCGAGATCGAAGGCCGGCGCCAGGTGAGGCTGGCGCAGATCGACGGTGATGAGGTCCGCCTGTTTGCCGGGCTCCAGCGAACCCGTCCGGCGATCCAGGCCGAGCGCGCGCGCCCCTTCGATGGTCGCCATGCGCAGCGCCCGCCGGGCGTCCAGCGCGTGGGGATCGCCCGCCGCGGTCTTGGCGGTCGCGCAGGCGTATTTCATGCTCTCGAACAGATCCTGGCCGCAGTTGGCGGCCGGCCCGTTGGTGGCGAGCCCGCAGTTGATGCCGGCTTCGAGGAATGGTGTCAGCGCGGGAAAGCCCGTGCCCCAGAAGAGCCGGGTCTGCGGATCGAGAACGACCGAGGTGCCGGTCTCGGCCAGCAAGGCGATCTCGTTCGGGGAAAGGTCCGAGACGCCTACCGCCTGCACGTCGGGGCCGAGACAGCCGGTTTCGTGCAGCAGCTCGACGTTGCGCACCGGCCGGCCGTAGTGGCGCTCGATGATGCGGTTGAACTCGCGCGACTCGGCCACGTGCATGTGCAGGCAGATCCCCAGTTCGCTCGCGAGTGCCCGGCTGGCGCGTAGCATGGACTCGTCCAGGGTCCACGGCAGCAGCGGGCCGAACGACAGTCCCAGGCGTCCTTGGGCACGGCCGTGCCAGCGCGCATGCAGGCTGCGTACCCGCTGTGCCTGCTGCGCCGGCGTCTCGACGAATGCCGGATCGAAATGGATCGCCTCGAAGGCGCGGGCCACCATGCCGCGCACACCCGTGCTTTCCATGGCGGCAAAGGCGCAGTCTTCCGGCGACACCACGTCCGACCGGGGGGCGAACAGGTTCTCCACCAGCGTCGTGTTGCCGTTCTTCAGGTTTTCGATGCAACCCAATGTCTGCGCCGCCAGCATGGTCTCGGCATCCAGCGCGCGCATCAGCGGCATCTGCATGTCCAGCCAGGACAGCAGGTCGGTATTCGTTGCCAGCGTGCGGCCGAAGATCATGCACAGATGCGTGTGGCAGTTGACGAGGCCGGGCATGACCACGTGGCCGGTGGCATCGTGGTGCTGCGCGTCGAGGCTGCGGGGCAAGCCTTCCCGGGGGCCGACGTAGGCCAGGCGGGAGTCTTCGACCAGTACGCAGCCGCGCTCGTGGATGTTGCCGGCCTGGTTCATGGTCAGAACCACGCCGTTCTCTATCAGTATCCGTGTCATGGAAACTCCGGTGAGTCAGGCGGCAGATGCTCGGCGGGACTGCGTGGCCGAGGCCGCGTCGCTGATATGGCGCGCGGCAGCCACCACGTGCAGCACGGCCTGTTTCAGGACCTTGTCCTGGAGGCGGAAGGCCGGTGCGGCGAGGGTAATGGCGCCGATCAGCGAGCCGGATGGAAAGAAGGCGGGAGCCGATACGCTGCGCACGCCGGCTTCGATCTCGCCGTCGCTGATGGCATAGCCCTGCTCGCGTATTACCGCCAAGGATCGCTCCAGCGCCTGCAGGTCGAAGGGTTTGCCCGCCGGCCGAGCCGCGCGCAGGCGCGGCAGTACGCGCGCGCGTTCCTGTTCTTCCAGGTAGGCCAGATGGACTTTGGCCGATGAGCCCAGGTGCAGCGGTACGTTGCGGACGGGATCGACCGAGACCCGGACGGCTTGCCGGCTTTCCAAGGCCACCGTGCAGATGACGCGATCGCCGATGCGTGTCGTGAAGAGCACTGTTTCGCCACTGGTCAAGGCCAGCTCGTGCACGAAGGGCTCGGCAATGGAGGCCGAGGTGCTGGGGTCTTCGCAACTGCGGACGAGATTGACGAAGGCGGATCCCAGGCGATAGTTGCCCGCTCCGTCCACGTCCTCGATCAGGCCGCGTTCGCGCAGGATCTGCAGGTAGCGATAGGTGGAGCTGCGTGAGGTCCCGAACTCCCGGGCGATGGCTTGCGCGGAATGGACGGCGCCAGGGGTGACGAACGACAGCCAGATGTCGATGATGCGTTCGAACGACGGGTAATGCTCCACACCTTCTGCCTGGATCGCCATGATCGCTCCGCGCTGAGTCCGGCTATATCGGACAAGGTGTGTCTCATTATAGGAATGCGTTTTCGTCCCTCAATGGCCAGTCCAGCCATGAGGGAATCCGGTGTTCCTATACGGGAAACTCCCAGGCGCTCAGGCCCGCCGTTGCAGCCCGATCGTGGCCACCCAGGCCGCGCACCAGCCGATCGCGATACCCAGGCTGTCCGCGAACAGATCCGCCCATTCCGCCGACCGGTCGGGTGTCATGGATTGCAGGATCTCGATCAGCGCGCCATAGGCCAGGAGGCCCAGCAGGCGTGGCCACGCGGGGCCGGGATAGGCGAAGCGGGCCAGCGCGGCCAGCACGCCGAAGCCAAGCAGGTGATTGGTCTTGTCCCACCCGGTGGTGGGCAGGGGAGTGGCGGAAGGCAGGAGGGATAACGCGAGTATCCCCAGCAGGGCAGCCCAGAACAGCGGCTTCCATCCGCCGAAGGCGGTCAGGCGTAGATTCATCGGTGTCCGAAGTCAGGCGAAGGGCGGGGAAGTTTCCCCGCCCGCCATTATCGCCGTGCTTCGAGAACGCCCGGTGTCAGTTCGTTTCTTTTTCCAGCAGGTGCCGGTAGATCAGTCCGCCGATCGCGCCGCCGATCAGCGGCACGAGCCAGAATACCCAGAGTTGTTCCAGCGCCCAGCTGCCCTGGTACACGGCCACGCCGGTGCTGCGGGCGGGGTTGACCGAGGTGTTGGTGACCGGGATGCTGATCAGGTGGATGAGGGTGAGCGTCAGGCCGATGGCCAGCGGCGCCATGCCCGCGGGCGCGCGCTTGTCGGTCGCGCCGTGGATCACGATCAGGAAGAAGGCGGTCAGCACCAGTTCGCAGACGATCGCCGCGGCCAGCGTATAGCCGCCGGGCGAGTGTTCGCCGTAGCCGTTGGATGCGAAGCCGGCGCTGGCATCGAAGCCCGCCTTGCCGCTGGCGATCAGGTACAGGACCCCGCCGGCGGCGATGCCGCCCACGACCTGGGCGATGATGTAGGGCACGGCGTCCTTGGCCGGGAGGCGGCCGCCGGCGACCAGGCCCACGGTGACCGCCGGGTTGAAGTGTCCGCCGGAGATGTGTCCGACCGCGTAGGCCATGGTCACCACCGTCAGGCCGAAGGCCAGCGCGACGCCGGCGAATCCTATGCCCAGCTCCGGAAACGCCGCGGCCAGCACCGCGCTGCCGCAGCCACCCAATACCAGCCAGAACGTACCCAGGAACTCAGCGCAAAGCCGTTTGCTCATATATCCCCCATATCGTGCAGTGGTCGAGTAGCACGCGGAGCATGCACCCACTGCGGTTCATGCGCAATCGCGCCGTGATTCTATGAGGCGTTTGAACAACGCATGGCGCGGTGTTTGGGCTTGTTTAGCGTGCGGCCGTCAGGAGGCGGGCGCGGTCTCCATGGCCTGGAGGGCGTCGAGCACGTTGCGTTCGGTGCCGCCGATGTGACGGCGCAGCAGTTCGACCGCGCGGCCAGTGTCGCGCGCCAGTACCGCGTCGACGATGCGCTGGTGTTCGTCGTTCTTGCTGCGATTGGTCTGTCGGTGGCGGGCCGAGAAGCGGCGGAACCGCTCCGCCTGGTCGAACAGGTTCTCGACCAGCCCGAGCAGCATCGGCGAGCTGCAGGACGAATAGATGCCCAGGTGCAGGGCCCGATGGCGGTCGGACCAGTCGTCGTCCAGCACCACGGGGCCGGCCGCGAGGCGCTTTTCGACCAGGGCCAGGCTGTGGTGGGCGGCCACGACCCGGCTTTCCCAGTGGTCGTCGCCGTGTTCGATGGCGTCGCGCAGGGTCTCGGTCTCGATCATCAACCGCAGGCGGGTCAGGTCGCGCATCGCGTCGGCATGGATGGGGGCGACGCGAAAGCCGCGGTTCTCCAGCGTCCGGACCAGCCCCTGTTGCACCAGCCGGCTCAGGGCTTCCCGCAGCGGACTGCTGCTCAGGCCGAAGCGGCGTTGCAGCTCTTCCACGCGCAGGCGCTGTTCCGGCTCGAAGTCGCCGCGCACGATGGCCCGGCGCAGGGCGAGATAAGCCTGCTCGGTCAGCGGTAGCGCCTCGGGGGCGGGGGTTTCCTGGATCATGCGGCGACTATGCCAGAAAGAGATGTTGCGCACAAACCGTGTTTTATGCACAATAAATAAAAATGTGCATAAAAAAGGAGGGCGCATGCGATTCGTTTCTTTCCTCAGGAATGGGCGGGCAGGCTACGGCGTGGCCAAGGATGACGGCATCGTGGAGTTGGGAGGGAGGCTGGATGCCCCTGACCTGCGCACGCTGCTGGCGCGCGGCATGCAGGACCTGGCCGGAGCGCTGTCGGCCCGGCTGGCGGCGGATTTCCCGCTGGCCGAGGTCCAGTTGATGCCGGTCATTCCCGAGCCCAGCAAGATCATCTGCGTGGGCATCAACTACGTGGCCCATGCCGCCGAGGCAGGACGCACGGTGGGCAAGCATCCGGTCATCTTCCACCGGTTCGCCGACACCCTTGTCGGCGCCGGGCAGCCGCTGCTGCGGCCCCGCGTGTCGGACCAGTTCGACTACGAGGGCGAACTGGCCGTGGTCATCGGCAAGGGCGGGCGCCACATCGATCCCGGCGACGCGATGTCCCATGTCGCGGGCTACACCATCTTCAACGATGCGTCGGTGCGCGACTGGCAGTTCCACACGCACCAGTACGGCATGGGCAAGAACTTCGCCGCCAGCGGGCCGCTCGGCCCCTGGATGGTGACGGCCGACGAGATCGCCGACTACCGCAAGCTGGAGCTGCGCACCTACGTGAACGGCGAACAGGTCCAGGAAGGCCGGCTCGACGAGCTCGCCTTCGACATTCCCCACCTGATCGCCTACGTCTCGCAGGCGCTGCCGTGGAACCCGGGCGACATCCTGGCGACCGGCACGCCCAGCGGCATCGGCTTCAAACGCACGCCGCCTCTGCTGCTCAAGCAGGGAGACAGCGTACGCATCGAAGTGACCCAGATCGGAGAATTGGTGAACCCGGTCATGGACGAGTAGCGCACCCGGGGCGCCGTCCGCGCAGCCGGCGCCCGATCCATCCCTACAAGAACCAGGAGGAGACATCATGCGCATGTGGAGATTGGCGGTGGCGGGCGCTTGCCTGGCCGCCGCGGGGACCGCGCACGCCGGCGATTTCCCGCAGCCGGGGCAGGCCGTGCGCATCGTGCATGGCTACGCGGCCGGCGGCAACGCCGACATCATTTCCAGAGTGGTCGGCCAGGAGATGTCCAGGAACCTGGGTGTACCCGTCGTGATCGAGCCGCGCACGGGCGCCGGCGGCAACATCGCATCGCAGGCGGTGGCAAAGTCGGCCCCCGATGGCCATACGCTGGTCATGCTCATGGGGGGCCACAGCGTGGCCGGCGCGCTGAGCGACAAGCTGGGCTTCGATCCGGTCAACGATTTCGCGATGATCTCGACCGTGATGGATTTCCCGTTCTTCATCATGGTCAAGCGCGACGCGCCTTACCGGGACATGGGTGATCTGCTGCGGGCCATGAAGCAGCGCAGCGGCGGTATCACGTACGGATCGGCCGGCGTGGGCACGACCCAGCACCTGACGGGCGAACTGCTGGCCGCGCAGGCGGGCTTGCCGCTGCTGCACGTGCCCTATCGCGGCGGCGCCGCGGCGCTGACCGGCATGCTGGGCGGAGAAGTGGATTTCGTCATCGACACGGCCACCGTGGCCGTGCCGCAGCTCAAGGCCGGGACCATACGCGTGCTGGCCGTCACCAGCCGCGAGCGCTGGAGCGGCCTGAAGGACGTGCCCACGCTGGACGAGTCGGGCTTCGCGGGCTTCGACGTCAGTTCGTGGGCGGGACTGGCCGCGCCGGCCAGGACGCCGGCCGCGGTGGTGGATCGCCTGAACGCCGAGTTGCGCAAGGCGCTGGCGGCGCCCGAAGTGCAGTCCCGGCTGGAACAGATGGGCGGCGCGGTCGCGCCAAGTTCTCCGGATGCGATGAAGCGCCGCATCGCAGGCGAGATCGAGCGTTACCTGGCCGTGGCCAGGGACAAGAACATACCCCGGCTCTAAACTGCGCCCACTTCCAGACTCCAAGGCATGCAACCGTGAAACTCGTGCAGATCCACCAACCCGGCGGGCCCGACGCACTCGTCATTGCCAACGTGCCGGCGCCCGTGCCCGGGCCGGGCCAGGTCCGCGTCGCGGCGCGCGCCATAGGCGTGGGCCGGCCCGACGTGCTGATGCGCAACGGCACCTATAAATGGATGCCGCCGCTGCCGGCGACGCCGGGAGGCGAGATGGCCGGCGTGATCGACGCGGTGGGCGAAGGCGTCGCGCCGGAGCTGGCCGGCCGGCGCGTGTTGGTCAGCGCGCGGGAACTTGTCCAGCGCGGCGGCTGCTATGCCGAGGCGATCTGCGTGCCGGCCGATGCGCCGTTCGAACTGCCGGCGGCCATCTCCTTCGAGGCCGCGCTCAGCCTGCCCAACTTCCTGATGGCCGATGCGCTGCTGAATCGCTGCAATCCCGGTGTGCGGGCGCGCCGTGTCCTGCTGACCGGCGCCGCCGGCGGCGTGGCCTCGACCGTGATCCAACTGGCCCGGCTGCAGGGCAGCGAGGTCATCGGCGTGGTCAGTTCCGACGAGAAGGCGGCCTTCGCCACCGCCATGGGGGCCGCGCACGTGATCGATCGCTTGCGGGAGTCCATCCCGGAGCGCGTCATGGCGCTGACCGGCGGCGAGGGCGTGGACCTGGCCCTGGATCACATCGGCGCGGGCATCCTGGTGGACTGTCTGCACGCGCTGGCCCCCTTCGGCATGGCCGTGTCCTACAACATCGTGGGCGGACCGCCGCAGCCGGAGATCTTCGGGGAACTGCGCAAGCTGGTGGGCCGCAGCCTGGCGTTGCGCTGTTTCTCCATCCATAGCTTCGACCACGATCGCGCCACGCGGCGCGCAGCCACTGAACGCCTGATCGGCCTGATGGCCGAAGGGCGCATCACGCCGCCCGCGGCCACTCGCATGCCGCTGGACGCCGTCCGGGATGCCCATCGCGTCCTCGACGCCGGCGAAACCATAGGCAAGATCATCCTGATCCCCTGACATCTAGGAGTCCTCATGTCGCTCGTCGCCGTTCGCAAGACCCAGTTGTCCATCGAAACCATCCTGCACGAACGCGGCCCCGCGGCGGCGACGCCGCTGCGGGTGGGCACGGCGCTGGCCGTGGTCGCCAATCCCTACGCCGGCCGCTACGAGCCCGACCTGCTGCCTTTCATGCAGGCGCTGCGCGAGCTGGGGCGAGACCTGTCGCGCCAGTTGGCCGATGCGCTGGGCGGGGCCGCGAACGTGCAAGCCTATGGCAAGGGCGCGATCGTGGGCGAAGACGGCGAACTGGAACATGGCGCCGTCTGGCACGAGGCGGGGGGCTGGGCCATGCGCGAAGTGCTGGGCGAGCGCAAGGCCATCGTGCCTGCCGCCAAGACCATCGGCCACGCGGGGACGCGGCTGATGATCCCGCTGGGCCATACCCAGGCCGCCTTCGTGCGCAGCCATTTCGGCGTGGCCGAGATGACCCTGTGGGATGCACCGCGGCGCGACGAGATCCTGTTCGGCCTGGCGATGGCCACGGGGGGACGCGTCCACGCGCGGCTGGGCGGGCTGGCTGCCCGGGACGTACAGGGCCAGGACGGCCTGCGCTGACGATAGACGGATAAGGGAGAGACCCATGGCGGTATCGGCATTGCCCAGCTTGTCCCATTTCGGCATCTACGTGCATGACGTGGAGCGCATGGTGGCCTTCTATACGCGGGTGTTCGGCCTGAAGGAGACCGACCGGGGCGAGGGATCCACGTTTCGCAACACCCTGGTCTTCCTGAGCGCCCGGCCCGAGCAGCACCACCAGCTCGTGCTGGCTTCGGGCCGGCCCGCGGACGCCACTTTCAGCACGGTGATGCAGATGTCGTTCAAGGTGCCGGCCATCGACGACCTGCGGCGCATCCACCGCGATGCGCTGGCCGAGGGCGCGACCGGCATGCGCGGCCTGAACCACGGCAACGCGCTGTCCATCTATTTTTCGGACATCGAGGGCAATACCGTCGAGGTCTATATGGATACGCCCTATCACGTGGCCCAGCCGCATGGCGATCCGCTCGACCTGGACCTGCCTGATTCCGTGCTGCTGGAGCAGACCGAACGCCTGTGCCGGCAGGATCCGACCTTCATGCCGCGCGAGGAATGGGAGCGGCGCTTCGTGGCCTCGCTCGGCTAGCGCGCGGGTCCCTGTGTCAATGCTGGCAGCCGGGGTATTACCTTATGGGAAGGAGGGGCAGGCTACTATGGCGACCATCCGCAATACCGCACGTTCCAGGAGCGAAACATGCCCCAAGCCCCCATGCGCCTTCCCGTCTACATGGACTACAGCGCCACGACGCCGGTCGATCCGCGCGTTGTCGACGCGATGGTGCCCTACCTGTACGAGAAGTTCGGCAATCCCGCCTCGCGCAGCCACGCCTATGGCTGGGAGGCCGAGGAAGCGGTCGAGGCCGCGCGCGGCCACGTCGCGGCGCTGCTGAACGCCGATCCCCGCGAGATCGTCTGGACCTCGGGCGCCACCGAAGGCAACAACCTCGCCATCAAGGGCGCGGCGAATTTCTACGCCGAGCGCGGCAAACACATCATTACCGTCAAGACCGAGCACAAGGCGGTCCTGGACACCTTCCGCGAACTCGAGCGCCAGGGCTTCGAGGCCACCTACCTGGACGTGGACGAGGACGGCCTGCTGCCGCTCGCGCGCCTGGAGGCTGCCATCCGCCCGGACACCATCCTGGTCTCGGTCATGCTGGTCAACAACGAGATCGGCGTGATCCAGGATGTGGAAGCCATCGGCAAGCTCTGTCGCGAGCGCGGCGTGCTGTACCACTGCGATGCCGTGCAGGGCGCGGGCAAGGTGCCCATCGATGTCCAGTCCTTCCCGGTCGACCTGCTGACGGTGACCGCGCACAAGCTCTACGGCCCCAAGGGCATTGGCGCCCTGTACGTGCGGCGCAAGCCGCGGGTGCGCATCGAGGCGCAGATGCATGGTGGCGGCCACGAGCGCGGCATGCGCTCGGGCACGCTGCCCACGCACCAGATCGTCGGCATGGGCGAAGCCTTCCGCCTGGCCAGGCTGGAAATGCAACTGGAGTCGGCGCGCGTCGGTAAGCTGCGCGACCGGCTGCTGGCGGGCCTGTCCGAGATGCAGGAAGTCTATGTGAACGGCAGCCTCGAACATCGCGTGCCGCACAACCTCAACATGAGCTTCAACTTCGTCGAAGGCGAGTCGCTCATCATGGCGATCAAGGATGTCGCGGTGTCGTCGGGGTCGGCCTGCACCTCGGCGTCGCTGGAGCCTTCCTTCGTGCTGCGCGCCCTGGGCCGCAGCGACGAGCTGGCGCACAGCTCCATCCGCTTCACGCTGGGCCGCTTCACCACCGAGCAGGAAGTCGATTTCGTCGTCGACCTGATCAAGGGCAAGGTCGCCAAGCTGCGCGAGCTCAGCCCGCTCTGGGAGATGTACCAGGATGGCGTGGATCTGAGCACCATCCAGTGGGCCGCCCACTAAGGGGCAGGACCGGGCAGGCGGCGCGGCCGCCATTTCGCCAGCCGAAATAGCCCAAGAAACCCCGGCGCGCCCAGGGCCGTCGGGGCTATGCTGCGGGGGTCCGTGATTTCCCGCCGCGCAGCGCGGCCTTGCCTTTCATGTCCGATCATCCCGCTTCCGGCGCCCGGCGCGCCCTGTCCGGCATTCGTGTCCTCGATCTCACCTCGGCGGTGGTCGGGCCCTACGCCGCCAAGATCATGGCCGACCACGGCGCCGACGTGATCAAGGTCGAGGCGGCCGACGGCGACGTCATCCGCTGGATCGCCGGGCCTTCCCCCACGCCCGGCATGTCGGGCAAGTTCATGCACCTGAACCGCGGCAAGCGCAGCATCGTGCTGGACCTGAAGCAGCCGAGGGGCCGCGAGGCCGTGATGCGGCTGGTCGCGCGCGCCGACGTGCTGCTGATCAACATGCGGCCGCAGGCGGTGGAACGCCTGGGGCTGGACTACGACAGCGTGGCGCGCGCGAACCCCCGGCTGGTGTATTGCGCGATGGTCGGCTTCGGTCCCGGGCCGTACCGTGACACGCCCGCCTACGACTCCATCATCCAGGGCGGGGCGGGCGTGGCCGCGCTGTCCGAGATGGCGACCGGCCAGCCGCGCTACGTGCCCTACGTCGTGGCCGACCGCACCGTGGGCCTGATGGCGCTCAATGCCGTCATGATGGCGCTGTTCCAGCGCGAGCGCACCGGTGAAGGCCAATGCGTGGAGGTGCCCATGTTCGAAAACATGGCGGCCCTGATGCTGAGCGAGCATCTGTACGGCTCGACCTTCGACCCGCCGCTGTCGCCGCCCGGCGACCTGCGCCTGATCGACCCGCAGGCCAGTCCCGTCAAGACGGCGGACGGCTACGTCTGCCTGACGACCAACACCGATGCCCAGGCCTTCGCGCTGATGCGCGCGATGGGGCATCCCGAGATGCAGACCGATCCGCGTTTCAGCACCAAGCAGGCTCGCGCCGCCCACAGCCGCGAGTACTTCGGCATCCGGGCCGAGGCGATCGCCCGCCGCACGACCGCCGAATGGCTGGCGCTGCTGAAGGAAGCGGACATCCCGGCCATGCCCTACAACACGCTGGACAGCCTGCGCTCGGATCCGCACATCGTGGCCTCCGGCCTGTTGCGCGAAGTGGATCATCCCACCGAAGGGAAGATGTGGGACCTGGCCGATCCCACCCGCATGAGCGGCAGGGACGACGCGCCATCCCGGCCGGCGCCCAAGCTGGGGGAGCACGGCGCCGAGATCCTGGCCGAGGCGGGTTATTCGACGGAAGAGATCGAGGCGTTGGCCGGCACCGGCGCGCTGGGGCCTTCGTCGGCCTGATCCATGTGCCGCAGCGGCGCATGGGCAGCCAGGATCTCCGAGGCGGTCTGCTGCAGGATGGGGATGTGGCGGTCCAGGAAGTCCTGGGTCATCGTGGAGCCGAAGGTGGTCATGCTCAGCACGGCCAGCAGTTCGCCGTCCTCGGCCACCGGCACGGCGCAGGTCGCGCTTTCCCACTCCGCGGTCGGCTGCCGTACCGCGTAGCCGCGGTCCCGCGTGGCGTCCAGGATGGCCTGGAGTTCGGCCGAGGCGCCCTCGGGCAGCAGGAAGCGCCGTTCGGGCTCGGAACAGAAGGCCAGGTAGGCCAGCCCGACCGAGGATTGCGCCATCGCATGGCGGCGTCCGTACGTGGTGGGCAGGTAGGCCAGGGGGCTGTAGGGCATGGTGCTGTAGCGCACGGCCATGCGGTCGCCGTCCAGGGTCGACAGACCCAGCGGCCACTTGATCCGGCGCGTGGTCCGGATCATGCAGGGAATGGCCGCGTCCACGATCAGCAGCCGTTCCGAGCAGCCGTCGCTCAGGTCGCGCACCTTGCCGGTCAATTGATAGCTGCCTCGGGCGTCGACCTCGCGCACATAGCCTTCGTCCCGCAGTGTTTCCAGGATGCGGAAGACGGTGGGCTTGGGCAGGCCCGTGTCCCGGTGCAGGTCCGCCAGCGTCGAATGCATGCGCGCGTTCATCGCGCGCAATACCGCCAGTCCCCGGGAAATGGACCGTATCATCGCCGCCGTTCCCCGTCAGGCCCGGACGTGGCGGTCAGGCATCGGCCCGAGGGGAATAGCGGGAGGCAGGCGGGCGTTCGAAGATCAGGTCCCACACGCCGTGGCCCAGCCGCAGGCCGCGGGTCTCGAACTTGGTCTGGGGCCGCCAGGCCGGACGCTCGGCATAGCCTTCGCAGGTATTGCACAACTGCGATTCGCCGCTCAGCACTTCCAGCATCTGTTCGGCATATGGCTGCCAGTCGGTCGCGCAATGCAGATAGGCACCCGGCGCCAGGCGGGTGGCCAGTAGTGCGATGAAGGCGGGCTGGATCAGGCGCCGCTTGTGGTGCCGCTTCTTGGGCCACGGATCGGGAAAGTAGATGTGCACGCCCGCCAGCGAGGCCGGCGGAATCATGTCGCGCATGACTTCCACCGCGTCGTGCTGGACGATGCGCACGTTGCGCAGGCCCGAATCCTCGATGCGCCGGAGCATGGCGCCCACGCCGGCGTTGAATACTTCCACGCCCAGGAAGTTGCGCTCGGGCTGGGCCAGTGCGATCCGCTCGGTGGTCTCGCCCATGCCGAAGCCGATCTCCAGCACCGTGGGCGCCTCGCGGCCGAACACCTGGGCGAACGAGATGTGGCGGTCCGTGTAGGGCAGGGACCAGGTGTCGGTCAGCGTCTCGAGCGCTTCTTTCTGGCTGAGCGTGATGTGGCCGCGGCGGTGGACGAAGCTGCGGATGTGGGTGCCCGGCCGCGCGGCCTGGGGCAGTTCGCCGCCGGCCAGGGCCGGCTCGGCGGCCGGGATGGGCAGGGCGGGAGAAGGAGTGGTCATGTTCATCGTGATCCTAGCCTCCGCCGACGGCGACGACGATTTCGAGCCGGTCGCCGTGGGCGATGAGGGTGTTCTGGTGCGCGCTGCGCGGGACGATCTCGCCGTTGCGCTCGATGGCCACGCGCTTGCCCGCGTAGCCCAGCGCCTGGATCAGATCGGCCACCGAGGAGGCTGCCTCGATGGTGCGCGGTTCCCCGTTCAATACGATATTCATGGCCGGGATTTTAGTCGGTCTCGGGCCGGTGGTGCGGCAAGCTCCGCGTCAGGTCGGTAACGGATTGCGGGTACCAGGCGATCATTCATGCGACTGATTGATTCGGGTTTACCCCATAGACCCGTGTCCAAGTGTGACCTACTATGTATTTATGCCATATATAAATCATCGTTTTATATATGGTACAAACCGGCCCTTCCGGTTTTCTCCCACTCATATGCCGGCGGGATGCTTCCCGCGCCAGGCCAGGCCGCCGCGATCGCCGCGGCCACAACTGGAGTCCTTTGATGAAACGTCGCGAATTCCTCGGCAGCGCGGCTGCCGCCGCCGCCACGCTGTTGCCGCTGCCGGGCCTGGTGTCCGTGGTGCACGCCCAGGGCAAGGGCAAGCTGACTTTCCTGACGCCGTCGTCGTTCTCTCTGGCCTTCTCGCCGGTGCTGTATGCGTCGGTGGCCGGCTACTTCGCCAAGGAAGGGCTGGACCTGAAGGTCGAGGCCGGACGCGGCGCCGCCCAGGTCGTCCAGCTGACCGCGGCCAAGCAGGTGCAGACCGGCCGCACCGGCGGCGCCAACTACATGATGGCCCGCGTCAACAGCAATGCCCCGGTCATCGCCATCGCCACCATCGCCCAGCGTTCGCCGTTCGCGGTGATCTCGTCCAAGGACGCCCCGATCCGCACGCCGCAGGACCTGTCGGGCAAGGTCATCGGCGTGCAGTCGGCCGGCGGCTCGATGGAAGCCACGCTGGACCTGATGCTGATGCGCGCCAAGATCGATCCCAAGTCGGTGCGCCGCGAGCGGGTGGCCGATTCCGCCGCCTCCTTCGGCATGATCCAGTCCAAGCGCGTGCAGGGTTTCCTGGGCAATGCCAGCTCGGCCATCCGGCTGACCGCCCAGAACTTCCCCGTCTCCACCATGCAGATGGACGACGGCGTGCCGGGGCAGGTCTACGTGGCCGAGGAAGCCGAACTGGCCGCCAACAAGGACGCCTTCGTGGCCTTCCTGCGCGCCGCGTACCGCTCGGCCCAGGAACTGATCGCTATGGACGACGCGGCGCTGCAGAAGGCCGTGGCCCTGATGCGTGGCAAGTACGACATTCCCGGTTCGGACAACACGCCGATCGCGCTGGCCGACATGCGCGCCAACCGCGAGCTGTGGACGACCGCGAATCCCAAGCAGGTCCTGCGCTGCAACGAAGCGCAGTGGACCGAGGGCGAGTCGCTGCTGCGCCAGGCCGGCCTGCTCAAGCAGCCGACCACCAAGGCGCTGTACACCAACGACATCTGGGAGGCCGCCAATGGCTGACAGCACCGTACGCATGGTGCCGCCGGCCGGTAACGTGCATGCGCTGAACGCCAGCCGCGGACCGGTGGTCCGCGTGGATGGCGTCTCCAAGCGCTTCGATACCAAGTCGGGTACGGTCCAGGCCCTGGAAGGCATTCGCCAGTCCATCGACACGGGCGAATTCGTCGCCATCGTCGGGCCGTCGGGCTGCGGCAAGTCGACCTTGCTGCGCATCCTGTGCGGCCTGGAAGAGCCGACCGAGGGCCGGATCGACTGGGGCCGCGAAGGCCAGGCGCCGCGCATGGGCGTGGCGTTCCAGGACCACCGCCTGCTGCCCTGGCTCAGCGTCGAGCAGAACATCATGCTGCCCCGGCTCATGCAGGGCCGGGCTTCTGCCGCCGATGTCGACCGCGCGCTCGCGCTGTGCAAGCTGGTCGGCCTGACCGGGTTCGAGAAGCGCCGTCCGGCCGAGCTGTCGGGCGGCATGAAGCAGCGCGCCTCGGTGGCGCGCGCGTTGTTCACCGATCCTGAACTGCTGCTGCTGGACGAACCGTTCGGCGCGCTGGACGCGCTTACGCGCGAGCAGATCACCGCCGATACCGAACGCATCTGGACCGAGCAGGGCTTCGCCGCGCTGTTGATCACCCATTCGATCAGCGAAGCCGTGCACCTGGCCGACCGCGTGATCGTGATGTCGGCCCGCCCCGGCCGCGTGGTGGCCGAATTCAAGATCGACCTGCCGCGTCCCCGCACGGAAGCCCTGGGTTCGCCCGAGTTCGGCAAGCTGTGCAGCGACATCCGGAAAAAGCTGGAGCTCTGACCCGACATGAAACGATTCGCGCTACAAGTATCCGCCGTCGTGGCCTTCTTCCTGATCTGGAAGGGATACGTGCATTTCTTCGACGTTTCGCCGCTGGTGCTGCCGGCGCCCGAGCTGGTGGTGGTGGCCCTGTTCCGCCTGCTCGGCGCCACCGACACTTACTACCATCTGGGCATCACGTTGACCGAGTGCCTCGGGGGCTTTCTGTTCGCCATCGTGTTCGGCACCATCGTCGGACAGCTCTTGGGCCGCGTCCCCATCCTCGACACGGTGTTCAAGCCCTTCGTGATCGCCTTGCAGGTCACGCCCAAGGTCGCGCTGATCCCGCTGTTCATCCTGTGGTTCGGCTTCGGGCTGGAGTCCAAGATCATCGTCTCGGCGGTGCTGGCCTTCTTCCCCGTGTTCGCCAACAGCTACCTGGGCGCGAAATCGGTGGACCGCGGGCTGTCCGAGGTGTTCACCGTGGGCCGCGCCAGGCAGTCGCGGCGCTTTCGCCTGCTGGTCATTCCCAGCTCGCTGCCCTACATCCTGACCGGAATGGAAATGGCCATCGTGCTGGCCATCATCGGCGCGGTGGTGGGTGAGTTCGTGGCTGGTACGCGCGGCCTGGGCTACCTGGCCACCATCAAGCTGCAGGAGCTGGAAGTCGACACGCTGTTCGCGGTGGTGCTGCTGCTGGCGGCCATCGGTTTCTCGCTGTATTTCGCCGTGGGTTCGCTGCGCAAGGTGTTGATCCCCTGGCACGAATCCGCCAACAAGGTCGCCATCTGATGTCCGGATGTCGTCACTGATGCGGGCGCTGGACGAACTGCGGGCGGCGCTGGGCGACGACGTCGTCCATGCCGCGGCCGACATCCCCGAGCGCCATCTGCGCGACTGGGTGGTGGCGGCGGGGCCCGGCGACGAGCCGCTCGCCCTGGCCTTGCCGCGTACGACCGACGAGGTTTCGCGCCTGCTGGCCTGCTGTTCCCGGCTGCGCGTGCCGGTCGTGCCGCAGGGCGGCCTGACGGGCCTGTCCGGCGGCGCCACGCCGGTGCGCGGCGGCGTGCTGTTGTCGTTGCAGCGCATGCAGGGCATCGAGGAAACCGACGCCGGCGCCGGCACCCTGACCGTGCTGGCCGGCACGCCCTTGCAGCGTGTGCAGGAGGCGGCCGACGCGGCCGGCTGGATGTTCCCGCTCGACATCGGCGCGCGCGGTTCGTGCAGCATAGGCGGCAACGCCGCCACCAACGCCGGTGGCAACCGTGTGCTGCGCTACGGCATGATGCGCGACCTGGTCCTCGGGCTGGAAGCGGTACTGCCCGACGGCACCGTCGTGTCCTCGCTCAACAGGATGCAGAAGAACAATGCCGGCTTCGACCTGAAGCAGCTTTTCATCGGCAGCGAAGGTACGCTGGGCGTCATCACCCGCCTGGTGCTGCGCCTGGCGCCCCGGCCCGCCAGCCAGAACACCGCGCTGTGCGCGCTGGCCGATTACACCGCCGCCAGCCGCCTGCTGCGCCTGGCCCGCACGCGGCTCGGTCCGGCGTTGTCGGCGTTCGAATTGATGTGGCCCGAATTCTACGGACTGGCGCTGGCGCATGCCGCCCGCCAGGGACGCGGGGCCGAGCCCTTGGCCACCGGTCATGGGCTCTATCTGCTGATCGAATCCTCGGGCTTCGAGCCGGAGAAGGACGCCGATCAGTTCACCGCGTTGATCGAGGCGGCCGTCGAGCAGGGGCTGGTCGAGGACGCCGCGCTGGCGCAGTCGCTGCGCGACATCCAGGCCTTCTGGGAACTACGCGAATCCGGCAGCGACTTCCTGCCCGCGCTCGGGCCGCGCGTGGGGTTCGATATCAGCGTGCCCACGGGGCAGATCGGCGACTTCGTCGAGACCTGCCGCGAGCGCCTGCGCGAGCGCTGGCCGTCCCTGCGCAACATCGCCTTCGGCCATGCCGGCGACGGCAACGTCCATTTCATCGTGTAGGTGGACGACCGGCCGCTGCCGGTGCACGAGATCGAGGAAACGGTCTACGCTTGCGTGCAGGCGAGGGGAGGCTCCATCGCCGCCGAGCACGGCGTCGGGTTGCACAAGCGGCCGTTCCTGCACTACTCCCGTTCCGCCGCCGAGATCGCGCTGATGCGCACGATCAAGGCCGCGGTCGATCCGCTGGGGATCATGAACCCGGGCAAAGTGGTGGCGGCCTAGGCTTCCAGGCAGGCCCGGGCACAGGCGACGAAGTTGCGCGCGCCCGCGTGGTCGCTGTCCTTGCGCCAGGCCAGGGACACTTCGACCCGCGAGGCGGGGTGTGTGGCCGACAGGGGCACGAACCTGACGCGCTGGTGCTTGAGCGCGAGCAGGTCGCCCGGCACGATGCCCACGCCGGTCCCCGCGGCAACGACCGACAGCATGCTCGAGACCTGCGCGCATTCCTGGATGATGGTCGGATGGAAGCCGGATCCCAGGCACAGGGCCATCAGCGAGGCGTAGGCGGCGGGAACGTGGTCGCGGCCGAACACGACGAACTTCGCGTCCTTTAGATCGGAAACCGTGATCCGGTCCCGGCCGGACAGGGGATGACCGGCCGGCAGCGCGGCCACCAGTGCGTCGGTCGTCAGCAGATGCGTTTCCAGGTCGTCCTGGGGGCCGAAGAAGGGCGTGCGCAGGATGCCCAGGTCTATGCGCTGGTCGGCGAAGGCGGCGAGCTGTTCCAGCGTGCTCATTTCGAACAATTGCAGTTCGACGTCGGGACAGACCCCGCGGAAGTGTTCCACGAGCCGGGGCATGAGTCCGTATCCACAGGTGCCTAGAAAGCCGATCGTCAGCTTGCCCGCCTTGCCATGCGCGGCGGCGCGCGCCTGTTCGACGGCGTGGCCGATCTGTTGCAGCAGGCGTTCGCTGTCCGCCAGGAAGGTATGCCCCGCCGGCGTCAGGCTGACGCCGCCGCGCCCGCGATGCAGCAGGCGCACGCCCAGGTGGCGTTCGAGCTTGCCGACGGCGTAGCTCAGGGCGGGCTGCGCGATGTGCAGCCGCTCGGCGGCGCGGCCGAAATTCAGCGACTCGGCAACGGCAATGAATTGCCTCAGGATCTTCTCGCTGATCATATAAATATTTTATTAGTTGTCGAAAATGATGTATTGGACCGGCATTCGGCACCGCTGCTAGGATCCCCGCCTTCATTGCATACAAGAGAACAAGGGGGAGTGCATGCGCAGCGCACTAGGCGGCCTGTCCGTCCTGTTGGCGGTAACCGCGGCCGGATCGGCCTGGGCGGACAACTATCCGGCCCGGCCGTTGAACTGGATTGTGCCACTGGCCGCGGGCGGTCCCGCGGACACGCTGGCGCGCACCGTCGCCGACAAGCTCGCCGGGCAGTTGAAAGCGACGATCGTGATCGAGAACGTGGCCGGCGCCGGCGGCACGATAGGGGCCACGAAGGCTGCTTCCAATCCCGCCGACGGCTACCACTTCGTCGTCGGGCACATGGGCTTCATGGGCGCGGGACCGGCGCTGTACAAATCGCTGCGCTACGATCCGGTCAAGGACTTCACCGCCGTCGTGCGCTTTCCGGATACCCCGGCGGTGCTGCTGGTCGGCAAGGACTCCAAGTACCAGACACTCGCGGACCTCGTGCAGGCCGCGCGCAACAGCGCCACGGGCCTGACGTTCGGCACCGCCGGCGTCGGCTCGGTCTCGCACCTGGTGGCCGAGCTGTTCGCCTCCGAACTGGGCGTGAAGATCCAGTCCGTGCCGTACCGCGGCAACGCGCCGGCGCTGGCCGACCTGATGGCCGGACGCCTGGACGCCGTGTTCGACCAGAGCAATACGGCGGGCGCCGCCGTGGCCGGCGGCCGGGTCAGGGCGCTGGGAGTCGGCACGAAAGGCCCCATGGCCCAGTTCCCCGGCGTGCCGCCCATCTCCAGTGCCATTCCCGGATTCGAGGCCACGACCTGGTACGGCTTGTACGCGCCCGCCGGCACGCCGGACGCGGCGGTCCGGAAGATCAACCAGGCCTACCTGAAGATGGTGGCCGACCCCGTGCTGCAAGCCCAGCTCTCCGAGCGTGGCCTGCATCTGCTCAAGAGCGATGAATACGGCGCCCAGGCCTTCCAGGCTCTGACCCGGGCCGAGGTCGATCGCTGGGCGAAAGTGGTGAAGGCGGCGGGTATTCCTCCCCAGTAAGAACGCCCGCGCGGCCGGCTCCGTGCCGGCCGCATCCGATTTCTCCTCCATCACGAACCGGACCATGAAGACACTGTACGTCGAAGACCTCGCGGCCAGCGTGACCGCCGCGCTGCAACAGGTCAGCCATACCCATCCCGCCGATTTCGTCGCCGCGCTCAAGCGCGCGCGCGATCGCGAAACGCAGCCGGCGGCCCGGGGCGCGCTGGAACAACTGCTGGTCAATAGCAGGATGAGCCGCCAGGCGCGGCGGCCGGTCTGCCAGGACACGGGCATCGCGAACGTCTATCTGAAGCTGGGTGTCGAGGTCCGGCTGGCCACGAAAGACGGCGGTGCGGTGCCGGGCCTGCGGGACGTCATCGACGAAGCGGTGGGGCGAGCCTATACGGATCCGGACAATCCTCTGCGGGCCACGGTGGTGGCCGATCCGCTGGGCCGGCGCCGCAACACCCGCAACAATGCGCCTGGCCTGGTCCACGTGGAACTGGTGGCGGGCGATGCGATTGAGGTCGTCGTCGCGGCCAAGGGCGGTGGTGGCGACGTCAAGGCACGCTACAAGGTGCTCACTCCCAGCGATTCCATCGTCGACTGGATCCTGAACGAGATCCCCACGCTGGGCGCGGGCTGGTGTCCGCCTGGGGTGATCGGAATAGGCGTGGGGGGCGCCGGGCCGGATGAGACCATGCGGCTGGCCAAGGAGGCGCTCTACACCCCCATCGACATCGACGGCCTGTTGGCCAAGGGCGCCGAGACGCCCGAGGAGTCGCTGCGCCTGGAGCTCTACCAGCGTATCAACGACCTGAAGATCGGCGCGCAGGGCCTGGGCGGCGACACCACGGTGCTCGACGTCAAGGTCGCATCGGCGCCCTGTCATGCCGCCATGCTGCCGGTCGCCCTGATCCCCAACTGCGCCGCGACGCGCTTCGTACGCTTCAGCCTGGACGGCCAGGGGCCCGCCCGCTTCGAGGCCGAGGACGAGACGGCCTGGGACGACATCCCCGACCAGCTCTCGGTGCCCGACGGGATACGGGTCGACCTGCCGTCGCTGGCCAAGGCTGACGTCGCGCAATGGCGGCGCGGCCAGACCCTGTTGCTCAACGGCGCGCTGCTGACCGCTCGCGATGCCGCCCACAAGCGTCTTCACCAGATGCTGGAACGGGGTGAGCCGCTGCCGGTCGAGCTGCGCGATCGCGTGCTGTTCTACGTCGGTCCGGTCGATGCCGTCAGGGATGAAGTCATCGGCCCCGCCGGCCCGACCACCTCGGCGCGCATGGACGGCTACCTGGACGAGATGATGGGCCTGGGCCTGCTCGCCACCGTGGGCAAGGCGGAAAGAACGCAGCCGGCGGTCGACGCGATCCGCCGCCACCAGGGCGCCTACCTGGTCGCCGTGGGGGGCGCCGCCTACCTGGCTTCGCGCTGCATCGTGGCCTCCCGGGTCGTGGCGTTCGAGGATCTGGGCATGGAAGCCATCTACGAGTTCGAGGTCCGGGATTTCCCCGTCACCGTCGGCGTCGATGCCACGGGCGCTTGCCTCCATCGCTATATCCCGATACGCAGCGAGTACTGATCACCGCGCGGCCTCCAGCCCCGACGCGCGAGCCAGCTCCGTCGCCTGCTCGACTTCGTCCTTCAGGAAACCCGCGAACTCCTCGCGCGTCGTGGTCTTGGGTTCCAGGCCCTGCTTGATGAACGCCTGCTTGACGTCCGGCGCGCTGACCACCGCGACGATGGCGGCGTTCATGCGATCAACGACCTCGGGCGGCACGTTCTTCGGCATCACGACCCCATACCAGCCGTAGCGCGCGTATCCCGGCAGGCCGGATTCCGCGACGGTGGGCAGTTCGGGCATCACGGCGGTGCGGTACGGCGTGCTGACGGCCAACAGTTTCACCTTCTTGGCGGCGGCCAGCGCCATGACGGACGGGAAGCTGGCGAACACCATGTCGATCTGGTTGGACGCGACCGCCGTGACCCCTTCCGCGACACCCTTGTACGGAATGTGCACGATGCGGGCCTTGGCCATGGTGTTGAACAATTCATTCGACAGGTGCGCCGCGCTGCCCATGCCGGACGATGCGTAGCGCAGCTCGCCGGGGTGGGCGCGCGCCAGCTCGACCAGTTCGGCCACGTTATTGACCGGCAGGGTCGGTTTGGTGGCGAGCGCGAACGGCACGGTGACGACCAGCGAAACCGGCGCGAAATCCTTCAACAGGTCGTACGAAAGATCCTTGTGCATCAGGTGCTGCGCGGCATCGGCGGCCGATGCCATCAGCATGGTGTAGCCGTCGGGCGCCGAACGCGCGACGGCGGCCGTCGCGATCATTCCGCCCGCCCCAGGCCGGTTCTCCACGATGACGGATTGGCCGAGTTTTTCGGACAGCTTGGTCGCGAGCAGGCGGGCGGTGACGTCGGTACCGCCTCCGGGCAGGAAGCCGACGAGCATCTTTATCGGCTTGTCCGGATAGCCCGCCGCACAGGCGGGGACGGCGGCGGCAAGTCCCAGTACGGCAGCTACGACGGCAATCGCTTTCATGGTTGTCCCCTTGGATTATTTGGAACGTCGTATGGAGTGTCGAGGCATCGCGTCGCCTAGGCTACTTTCGGAAATCCCGCGGCGCAATCGGTATTTCCAAATATTAGAACGCTTTTCTAAAAAATTGACATGCACTGGATTTGAACCGTACATTACGCAGCCAGAGGGTGCCTGATTGCTTCACGAGCATCGCGCCCGAGGGTATTCCCCGCCATCAAGAGGAGCGGTCCATGATTCAAGGCGTCGTCGATGCGGCAACCCTGAAGCGCATGCTCCACGATGGCGGCGAGATCGCGTTGCTCGATGTCCGGGAGGAAGGCGTGTTCGCCAAGGGGCACCTGTTTCTGGCCGCCCCGGTTCCGCTGTCCCAACTCGAGATCCGCGTGCCTGTGCTGGTGCCGCGCCGTTCGACGCGCATCGTGGTGATGGACGGCGGCGAGGGCCTGGCCGAACGCGCGGCGGCGGCGCTTGTCCGGTACGGCCATGGCGACGTCTCGGTGCTCGAAGGCGGCCTGGAGGCGTGGGTCGATGCCGGGTACGAGGTGTACACGGGCGTGAACGTGCCGAGCAAGGCTTTTGGCGAGTACGTCGAGCTGCACGACGAGACTCCCCGCATGGAAGCCGCCGACGTCAAGGCGCGCGTCGATCGCGGCGACGACATGGTCATCCTCGACAGCCGGCCGCTGGCCGAGTATCGCAAGGTCAGCATTCCCGGCGCCATCGACTGTCCGGGCGCGGAACTGGCCTATCGCGTCCACGACCTGGTGAAGTCGGATTCCACGCTGGTCGTCGTGAACTGCGGCGGGCGCACGCGCAGCATCATCGGTGCGCAGTCGCTGCGCAACGCCGGCATTCCCAACCGCGTTGTCGCATTGAAGAACGGCACGATGGGATGGCACCTGGCCGGTTTTCCGGTGGACAACGGCAAGGACTGGGCGGCGCCGCCTCCGACCGAGGCTGGTCTGCGCAAGGCGCGGGAGGCGGCGCAACGCGTCGCCCGGCGCTTCGGTATCCGTTTTCTGGACGCTGCCGGGCTCGACGCATTCCGGCGCGAGGCCGACACGCGCACCGTCTATCTGCTCGATGTGCGCAGCCCTGAAGAGTACGCGAGCCGCCATCTGCGGGGCAGCGTCTCGGCGCCCGGCGGCCAGCTCGTGCAGACGACCGATACCTACGTGGCGGTGCGCAATGCCCGCCTGGTGCTGGTCGACGACCACGGCGTGCGCGCAACCATGACCGCCTCATGGCTGATGCAGATGGGCTGGGACGAAGTCTACGTGCTGCGCGACGCCCTGCAGTACGGCGAATGGGTGGCCGAGCCGCCGGCGGCCGAGGTACTGGGGCTGGACGATATCCGGTGCGAGAGGATCTCTCCCCGGGCGCTCGCGGCGCTGTCCATCGAGGGTGCGAGCATCCTCGATCTCGATTCCAAGCCGCGCTATCGCGACGGCCACATCCCCGGGGCCTGGCATGGCATCCGCGCCAACCTCGCACGCAATCTCGCCCGGCTGCCCGCGGGTGATTGCATCGTCGTGACCTCGGCCGACAGCGTCCTGGCTACGCTGGCCGCGCCCGAGATCGCCGCGATCACGGGCGGCGACGTCCGCGTGCTGGAGGGCGGCACCCAGGCCTGGCGCGCGGCGGGCCATCCCATGGAAGAGGGCGAGACGCGGCTGACCGACGATACGGACGACGTCTGGGTGAAAGTGCACGACCGCACCGAGAACCGCGACCAGGCGATGAAAGACTACCTGAACTGGGAGGTCGATCTGATGACGCAGATCGGCCGCGACGACGACGCCGGGTTTCGCCGCTATCCCACCGCTGAATAGGACCTCAAAGGAATCCTCATGAGTCAGAACTCCGCGATCGTGAAGAACGAGGCGGGCGCCGACGCGCGCTCGGTGTCGCAGCGCATTGCCGCGCATGTCGCCGGCTTGCGCCACGCCGCGCTGCCGCCCGGCACCGTCGAGGCGTCCAGGCGATTGATGCTGGACACGCTGGCTTGCGCGTGGGCCGGCCGCGATGCGCCGGGCGCGCCCGAGGCGCATGGACTGCTCGCGGCCGATGGCGGCACGCCAGAGGCCACGGTGTGGGGCTATGGCGGGAAGTTGCCGGCCGCGTCGGTGGCGTTCCTGAACAGCCTGTTCGGCGCGGCGCTCGACTATGACGCCGTGAACACCGTCCACGCGGACGTCTGCGTGCTGCCGGCCGCCCTGGCGGTGGCGGAGCGGCAGCGCGCGAGCGGCAAGGAGTTCCTGACCGCCTACGCGCTGGGCGCCGACCTGGCCTCGCGGCTGGGCGGCTCGATCACCGGGCAGCACCGGGGCTGGTTCACCACCTCGATCTATGGCGTGTTCGGCGCGACGGCGGCCGCCGCTCGCCTGCTGAAGCTGGACGAGACGGCCATCGCCCATGCCTTCGGCATCGCGCTGAGCCAGGCCTCGGGCACCCAGCAGGCCAATATCGAACAGGCCCTGACCAAGCGGCTGCAATCGGCCTTCGCGGCGCGGGCCGGGGTGTTCTCGGCGCTGCTCGCCTCGCGCGGCGTGACCGCGCCGCGCGAAGCCTTCGAAGGCCGGTTCGGCTTGTTCCAGTTGTATCAGGAGGGCAATCCGCTCAAGGTGCTCGATGGCCTGGGCCTGTCCTTCGCGCTGGAACAGACCAATCTCAAGAAGTACCCGACCTGCGCCTGCAGCCATGCCGCGCTCGACGCCGCGTTCGCCCTGATCCGCGAGCACGACCTGAAGCCGGAGGACGTGAGCGCGATCGAGGTCGTGCATTCACCGTTGATGCACCGGCTGGTCGGGGCGCCGTTCGACCCCTCGGGCAACCCGCAGGTGACCGCGCAGTTCAGCGTTCGCTACGCGCTGGCCAGCGCGCTGCTGCGCCGGCGCGTCGCCATCGACGACATCCAGGAAGCCGCGGTGCTCGACCCGGCCATCCGCGCGATCACGGAACGCATCGCCGTCGTGGTCGACGAGGACAACAAGAGCGCCCGCGCCCCCGCCACGGTCTCCATGCAGACCCGGCACGGCAGGCTGTCGCGGACGGTGCACGAATTCCCGTGGAGCGCGGAGGCACCGCCCAGCGGCGAGGAACTGGCCGCCAAGATCGATGCCTGCTTCGGCTACGGCGGCGACGCATTGGCCCCCGCCGCGAGGAAGACGCTGATCGAACGCGTTCGCCGCATCGAGGATATCGACGACATGTCGGCGTTCTTCGCTGGCGTGCTGTGACACCTCAGGGCCGTTGCGAGGACAAGAACCGATGGACACCAGTATTTCCCGCCTGGCGGATTTTGCCGCCGGACTGCGCTTCGAACATCTGGACGCGAGCGTGGCGCACGACTGCAAGCGCCGTCTGATCGATGCGCTGGGCTGCGGCGTCGCCGCGTTCGACGCGCCGCCGTCGCGGATCGCGCGCAAACTGGCCGCCCGCGTGGCGCTGCCGGACGGCGCTCCGGTGCTGGGGACGGCCCGGCGCACGCTGCCCGAGCTCGCGGCGTTCGCCAACGGCGTCATGATCCGCTACCTGGACGGCAACGACACCTTTCCGGGCGGCGGCGGCCACCCGAGCGATGTCATGGCGGCGGTGCTGGCCGCGGCCCAGGAAGCCAAGGCCGATGGCCGCGCCACGATCACGGCCATCGTGGCGGCCTATGAGGTGTATGCGGCGCTGTTCCGCGCGGTCAACATGCGCGAGCGCGGCCTCGACCACGTCTTCTATACGGCGGTGGCCGGCGCCGCCGGCGCCTGCAATGTCATGGGGCTGGACGCGGCGCGGACCGCGCAGGCGATCGCGCTGGCCGTGACCCCCAACCTCGCGCTGGAAGCCACCCGCCGCGGCGCCCTGTCCGAATGGAAGGGCTGCGCGGCCGGCAACGCGGCGCGCAACGGCTTGTTCGCGGCCCTGCTCGCGCGCGAGGGGCTGACTGGTCCGGAGCAGGCCATCGAAGGCGCCCACGGTCTGCGTGAACTGGTCGGAAGCTTCGACCTGCCCGAACTCGCCTCGCGCGGCGCGGGCTTTCGCATCGGTCAGGCGCACCTCAAGCGTTTCCTGGCCGAGTTCCATGCGCAGTCGCCGATCACCGCGGCGCTCGAACTGGCGCGCAAGGTGTCTCATGCCGACATCGCGCGGATCACCCTGCATACCTACCATTTCGCCTGGAGCGAGGTCGGCCACGAGCCCGAGAAATGGCGGCCGACCACGCGCGAGACCGCCGATCACAGCCTGCCCTACATGATCTCGGCGACCCTGATCGACGGCGATTTCAGCGACGCCGTCTTCGAGCCCGAGCGGCTGGCGGATGAGCGCATCCACGCGCTGGCGGCCAGGCTGGCGGTCGAGGAAGACCTGGACCTGAGCGCGCGTTTTCCCGCCTTCGTGCCCTGTCGCCTGGAGATCGTGACGCATGGCGGCACGCGCCACGTCGCGACGGTCGATTATCCCCGCGGCCATGCCGCCAATCCCATGGACGATGCCGAGGTCGAGGAGAAGTTCCTCCGTCTGGCCGGCCGCCATCTGGACGAGGCGAGCGCGCGCTGCGCGCTCGACATGCTGTGGCGCCTGGACGCCTGCGAGACGCTTGAGGAGCTTTGGTCGGTTCTGGCCATAGGGGGGGAGGAGAGATCATGAAATACAGATTGCAGGGGATGATGGCCATCGCGCTGGCGGTGGCCGCGGGGCCGGCCTGGTCGGCGGACGCCTATCCGTCGAGACCGATACGCATCGTGATCCCGTTCGCGCCGGGCGGCACCGTCGACATCCTGGGGCGTGTGCTGGGCGAACAGCTCGGCACGCGGCTGGGACAGCCGGTCATCATCGACAACCGGCCTGGCGCCGGGGGCAACATCGCGGCGGCAAACGTCGCGCGCGCGGACCCGGACGGCTATACGCTGTTCCTCGGCTCGATGGGCACGCAGTCGATGAACGGCGCGATCTACGCCAAGCTCTCGTTCGACCCGATCGCCGATTTCGCGCCGATCACGCGCCTCGTCACCAGCGCCAACCTGCTGGTGGTGCATTCGTCGATCAAGGCGAAATCGGTCAAGGAACTGATCGATTACCTGAAGGCCAGGCCGGGACAGGTGAACTACGCCAGTGCGGGGATCGGCAGCTTCAACCACATCTCGGCCGTCCTGTTCGAGACGATGGCGGGCGTGAAGATGACGCACGTGCCCTACAAGAGCGGCGGCCAGGCGCTCAACTCCGTGCTGGCCGGCGAAACGCAACTGGTGTTCCAGACCATCCCGGCCGCGGTGCCCTACATCCAGGCAGGCAAGCTGAGGGCGCTGGCGGTCTGTTCCGAAGAACGCCATCCCCTGTTTCCCGATCTGCCCACCGCCAGCGAGTCGGGCCTGCCCGGTTTCGAGATCAATACCTGGTACGGCATGCTGGCCCCGGCCGCCACGCCGCGCGCCGTGATCGACAAGCTCCACGATGCCCTGGTGCACACGCTGCAGGATCCCGCGATCCGCAAGCGCCTGACGGAGCTGGGCCTGGATGCCGCGCCGGACACGCCCGAGCAGTTCGCGGCGCTGATCAAGACCGATGCCGTGAAGTGGGGCAAGGTGATCAAGACGGCCGGCGTGGTGGCGGAATGAGCGCGTCGAACCGGCCCATGCAGGATGCTGTCGCCTGGGTGATCGGCGGCGCCGGGTCCCTGGGGCAGACGATCGCCGCGGCGCTTGCCGAGGCGGGGGCCCGGGTGATCGTGTCGTCCCGCCGCGTGGAAGGCTGTTGGCCCGTCCAGGGCCCGGACGGCATCTGGTCGCGGGGCGCGGTCGCGCTCGACCTGGCATCCGGCGCGCGGGTCGATGCGGCCGCGCGGGAAATCGAAGACCGATGCGGCCGCATCGACCTGCTCGTCAATTGCACCGCCGCGCCGGTCTTCGGCGATTTCCTCGAACTGGACGACGAAGACTGGGACACGGTGCTGCAGGCCAAGCTGTTGGGCTACATGCGGACCATGCGGGCCGTCCTGCCCGGGATGGCCGGGCGCGGCGCCGGCGCCATCGTCAACATCAGCGGACGCGGCGGCCGCCAGCCGACGCCGGCGCACCTGCCCGGCTGCTGCGCGAATGCCGCGGTCAACGTCCTGACCAAGGGCGTGGCTGATATCTACGGGCCGCGCGGTGTGCGCATCAACGCCATCGCGCCGGGCCCGATCGACACCCCGCGCCACCAGGAGATCGTCCAGGGCAATGCCCTGGCCGGCTCGGCCGCCTCGAAGAAGCTGCCGCCCGTGGGGCGCCTGGGCGAGCCCCGGGACGTCGCCGACGCGGTGCTGTTTCTTGCCAGCCCGGCGGCTGCGTTCATCACCGGCATCACCCTACCCGTGGATGGCGGCGGAACCGCCACCGTATAGCGAGAAAAGCGCGTGGACCAGGCGCGAAAAGGAGAGGAGATGAGGAGCACTCAAGGCATTGCCCGGCTCGTGGCCGGGTGTCTGTGCATGGCCGCCGGCACGGCGGCGGCGGACGGGTTCCCGACCCGCCCGCTTCGCGTCATCGTCGGCTACCAGCCGGGCGGGGCCGCCGATCTCGTGGCGCGGGTCGCCGCCGAAGGACTGGGCGCCAAACTGGGCCAGCAGGTGGTGGTGGAGAACCGCCCGGGCGCGGGCGGGCTGATCGCCAACGAAATGGTCGCGGCGTCGTCGCCCGACGGCTATACGCTGCTGCTGGTGAATTCGTCGTTCGCCTATCTGCCCACGATGTATTCGAAGCTGAAGTTCGACACGGTCAAGGACTTCGCGCCCGTCGCGCTGCTGGCGACGACGCAGAACGTGCTGGTGGTCAACGCCAACCTGCCGGCGAAGAACGTGAAGGAACTGGTCGCCCTGGCCAAAGCCAAGCCCGGCAAGCTGAGCTATGCCTCGGGCGGCCCGGGCGGATCCACCCATCTGTCGACGGAATTGTTCAAGAGCATGACCGGCACCGACATCCTGCACATTCCCTACAAGGGCAATGCGCCGTCCATCGCCGATCTCAGCTCGGGGCAGGTCGATATGACCATCGGCCCCATCCCGGCGTTGCTGCCCTTCATCAACGGCGGCGCGAACAGCAAGCTGCGCGCGCTGGCCACCAGCGGCGCCCAGCGCACGCCCATGCTGCCGGATCTGCCGACCATCGCCGAGGCTGGCGTGCCGGGCTACGACGCGGGTTCCTGGTACGGCTTCATGGTGGCCGCCAAGACACCCAAGGACATCCGTGACAAGCTGGAGCAGGCGCTGCTGGCGGCCGGCAAATCGGACAAGTTCATCGAGCAGTTGAAGAGCGCGGGCGCGGAGCCGTCGGTGATGCCGGCCGACGAATTCCGGCGCTTCGTCGCGAGCGAGACTGAAAAGTGGGGAACCATCATCCGGGAAACCGGTATCCGGGGCGATTGAGCGCCCGCTGCAAGGAGCATTCCATGGTTGACACCACGCGCGCGGCGCAGCGCCCGCGCAGCATGTTCGAGAAGATCTGGGCCCGCCACGTCATCGCCGAGCGCGAGGGCGGCGAGTCGCTGATCTATATAGACCGCAATTTCGTGCATGAAGGGCCGTTCTATGCCTTCGACGGCCTGCGGCTGGAGAACCGCAGGATCCACCGCCCGCTCAAGCAGTTCGCGATCGCCGACCACTACGCGCCCACGCAGCACCGCGAAGCGGGCGTGGTGGCCATCCAGGATCCGGACATCCGCAGGATGATCGAGCAGCTCGAACAGAACGCCCGCGACTTCGGCGTGCCGCTGATCGGCATGACCGATGCGCGCCAGGGCATCATGCACGTCGTCGCCGCCGAGCTGGCGCTGGTGCAGCCGGGCATGATCACGACGGCGGCGGATTCGCACACGACCAGCATAGGCGCGTTCGGCGCGCTGGCCTTCGGCGTCGGGGCGTCCGAGATCAAGCACATCCTGGCGACGCAGTCGCTCTGGTTCCGCAAGCCGAAGACGATGCGGGTCACCGTGGAGGGCAGCCTGTCCCGCGGCGTGGCGGCCAAGGACGTGATCCTGGCGGTGGTCGGCAGGGTGGGGCTGTCCGGCGGGACGGGCCACGTCATCGAGTACGCGGGGCCGGCCATCAGCGGGATGACGATGGACGAGCGCATGACGATCTGCAACATGTCCATCGAAATGGGCGCGCGGGCCGGCATGGTGGCGCCCGACGAGACCACCTTTGCCTACCTGAAGGGGCGCCAGTACGCACCCTCGGCCGAATACTGGGACCAGGCGATGGCGTTCTGGCGTGGGCTGCCGACCGAACCCGGCGCGCAATTCGACCAGGAGCTTTCCCTGGATGCCTCGCGGATCGAGCCCATGGTGACCTGGGGCAACCTGCCCGAGCACGCGCTGCCCATCAGCGCGCGGGTGCCGCATCCGGACGAGGCGGCCAACGAGAAGCAGCGCGGCCACTACGAGCGCGCGCTGGCCTACATGCAGTTGGAGCCGGGCATGCGGCTGACCGACGTGGCGGTCGACCGCGTCTTCATCGGTTCGTGTACCAACGCCCGCTTCGAGGACCTGGCCGCGGCGGCCGAGATTCTCAGGGGCCGGCACGCGGTCGTACCCGCCATGGTGTCGCCGGGCTCCACCGACGTGAAGCGCCGTGCCGAGGCGGCGGGGCTGGACCGCATCTTCAAGGAAGCCGGCTTCGAATGGCGCGATTCGGCCTGTTCGATGTGCGTCGGATCCAACGGCGATTTCGCGCTGCCGGGCGAGCGCTGCGCCTCGACGTCGCCGCGCAACTACGAGAACCGGCAGGGCCGCGGCGTGCGTACGCACCTGATGAGTCCGGCAATGGCGGCGGCAGCCGCCGTGACCGGCAGGCTGACCGACGTTCGCAACCTGGGCTAGGAGATTCCGCATGGAGCCGTTTACCCGCCTGACCGCCATCGCGGCGCCGCTGGACCGCGCCGATGTCGATACCGACATGCTGATTCCGCAGCGTTTCCTGCGCAAGCCCCTGACGGTGGGCTATCGCAGTTTCCTGTTCTACAACGACCGCTACGACGCGGCCGGCAAGCTCAAGGGCGATTTCCTGCTCGATCGCGAGCCCTATACCCGGGCGCGCATCATCGTCTCGGGGCCGAACTTCGGCTGCGGCTCGACGCGCGAAGGGGCGGTCTACGCCGTGGTCGATTTCGGCATCCGCGCCGTGATCGCGCCGAGCTTCGGGCCGTTCTACGCCAGCAACGCCTACCAGAACGGGCTGCTACCTGTCGTGCTGCCCGAGGACGTGGTGCGCGGGCTGCTGGAACAACTGGCCGCCGTGCCGGGCGCCGAGATCACCATCGATCTGCCCAGCCAGACGGTGACCGATCCGGCGGGCAGGCAATACCGCTTCGAGATCGAGCCGGCCCGCAAGGAACGCATGCTGGGCGGCATCGACGATATCGCGGCCACCGGCGAGTTCGCCCAGATGCGCGATGCCCTCGAACGCAAGCTCGAAGCCGAGACGCCCTGGCTGACGGGCAAGGAACTGGCGGAGCTCACGTCGTGACGCATGCACCGCTGACCGCCGCGCTGGGCGATTTCGTCGCGAGTCTCCGGTACGAGGACATCCCCGGGGCGGGCGTGGCCATCGCCAAGCAGGGCATCGCTGACTGCGTGGGCGTGATGCTGGCCGGATCGGCGGAGCCGGCCGTCGAGGCGGTCCGACGCGGGTTCGCGCCCGACACCGCCGGGGGCGGCTCGTCGATCTGCTTCGGTCCGGAGCGGGTACCCGCCCACGTCGCGGCCTGGGTCAACGGTACCGCCGCCCACGTGCTGGACTACGACGACGTGGCGCTCAAGGGCAGCCATCCCAGCGCGGTGCTGGTGCCGGCCATCCTGGCCGAAGCCGAGGCGGTGGGGGCGAGCGGGCGCGACATGCTGCGGGCCTATGCGGCCGGGTTCGAAACCTGGGGCGAGCTGATCTCGCGCGACCAGGGCAACTACCAGCGCAAGGGCTGGCATCCGACCGGCGTCTTCGGCGCCGTGGGCGCGGCGGCGGCCTGCGCGGCCCTGCGCGGCGCGACGGCGCAGGAAGCGGCGCACGCCCTGGGCATCGCGGCCTCGCAGGCCAGCGGCGTGATGGCGAACCTGGGTTTCATGACCAAGCCCATGCACGCGGGCAAGGCGGCGGCCTGCGGCCTGCTCGCCGCGCGTTTCGCCGCCGCCGGCCTGACGGCCGCGCCGAACGCGATCGAGCATGAACAGGGGTATCTGGGCGCGCTGTCGCCCGCCGGCGACATCGACCGCGAGCGCGCGCCGTCGCTGCCCCCCGTGCGCTGGCGCCTGGTCGAGCAGGGCCTGGCGATCAAGCAGTACCCGGTCTGCTACCGTGCGCACCGGGCGATCGACGCCATGCTCGGGCTCGTGCGCGACCGCGGCCTGGAGGCCGACGCGGTCAAGGCGATCACCGTGCGATTCAGTCCGTCGCATTCGGTGATTCTGAAGAACCACCGGCCCCGCACGGCCATCGACGCGAAGTTCAGCATCGAGTTCGCCCTGGCCTGCGCGCTGGTGGCGGGCAGGGTGGGGCTGCGCGACCTGGTCGACGAGTTCGTGCTGAGCGAGCCGATCCAGCGCCTGGTGCCGCGCGTGTCCATCGAGATCGAATCCGAGGAAATGGCCGGCACGTCGGGCTACGCGCCGTATGACCTGGTGCGCGTCGAGACCACCGCCGGTGAGGTGATCGAGAGCGAGCGCGTACGCCACGCACGCGGCGATCCCCAGGCGCCGCTCTCGGCCGATGCGCTGTGGACGAAATTCGAGGATTGCGCGCTGTGGTCCGGCCTGCCGCTGGACGCCCGCGCGCTGTTCGACAGACTGAACACGCTGGAGGACTGCCGCTCGGCGGCGGAACTGCTGCGACAACCCGACTAATGATCGAATCGGAGATAGGCAATGAATCAGCCGGCAGATGCGGGATTGAAATCCTGGCTGTGCATCACGTGTGGTTTCATCTATGACGAGGCCGTCGGCCTGCCGGGCGAAGGCATCGCACCGGGAACCCGCTGGGCCGACATACCGGACGACTGGTCCTGCCCCGATTGCGGGGTCAGGAAGGTGGATTTCGAGATGGTCGAATTCGCGTGAATCAGGGAATCCACCGATTCCAATATATGAAATCGCGTTCCTGGAAATGACCCCCATGCTATAGTCGATCAACATTCAATCTTCGTTGTCGTATCGCTTTGGACAAGACCGCCGCCAAGACCCTGCGCGCATTCGAACACATGTGCCGCATCGAAAAATCCATCGGGGTCAGCGCGCTCGCCGCGAAGCTCGAGATCACCAAGAGCAACGCGCACCGCATCCTGACCACGCTGGTCGAGACCGGCTACGTGCAGCAGTTGGAAAGCGGCGAGTACTTCCCGACGCTCAAGATCTGGGAACTGGGCAGCATGCTGCTCAGCCGGCTGGACTTCGTCCAGATCGCCAAGCCTCATCTCAGGCGCTTGAGCGAAGCCACGGGCGAGCAGGTCTATCTGGCGTCGATGAGCAGCGGCGTGGTCGTCTATCTCGACGTGATCGCCAGCAAGCATCCGATACGCACCTATGCCTCCATCGGCAGCGCGGCGCCCCTGCATTGCAGCGCGTCGGGCAAGGTGCTGCTGGCATACAACCAGACGCTGGCCGACGAATACCTCGCGGCGCCGCTTGAAAAGTACACCCCGCGCACGGTGACCAAGGAAGCCGACCTGCGCAAGGTGCTCGACGAGGTGCGCAAGAAGGGGTACGCCACGAACGATGGCGAGTGGCACGAAGGCGTGTGCGGGGCGTCCGCGCCCGTCCATACGGCGTTTCGCGAGGGCGTGGCGGCGGTGGGCATTTCCGCGCTGAAGGAACGCACGCCGCGGACCAAGCTGGTCCGCTTCGGCGAAGAGCTCAGGCAGGTGTCGGTCCGGATCTCGCGCGAGTTGGGTTATCACCCAGCCTTGCAGGTTCTAGGCTAGGTCCTTCAGCAGCTCACCGGCGTCCGCCAGCCGGTCCAGTCCCAATACCCGGTCCACCAGACGTTGTGCCTGTGCGCCGTCGAGTGGGTGTACGCCTGCCCGCAGGCAGTCGAGCGCCTTTTCGCGGCGGTCGGCTTCGGCCAACGGCGCTTCCTGCGACCCAGGAATGTTGGCGACGTGGCGTTCGCGCCGCTCTCCCGAATGCATGCGGATCACGACGGTGGCGGCGCGGCTGTTGCCCCAGGTTTCGTCGACGTGGACGCTTATCCGGCGCGCGAGCGCGAGCACGGCCGGTTCGAGCACGGCGTCGGGTTCGATGTCGCCCACGCCGAAGCGCCCGCGCAGCATGGCCGCGGCGACCGAGTACTGGACGCTGAATTGCGCGGCTACCTGGGGATCGCTGGACGGATCGAACGGCGCGCCCACCAGGCGATGGACGTAGGGCGAGATGGTCACGTCCAGGTCCGCGATTTCGGATGATTGAACGGGATGTTCCCGCGCCAGTTGCAGCGCCGCCTCGATCGCGGTGTGGTTGCAGGCGCAGCTCGGGAAGCGTTTCACGCCGGTTTCCACGTGGGGATAGGACACGCCCAGGCCGTCCAGCAGCCGGTCGGGTTCCCCCGGCTGGTACAGCTCGTAGAATCCGAATCGGCCTTCGAATGCCTGGCGTGCGGCGGTGATTCCGCGCGCGGCCATCAGCGCGGCCAGGACGCCGCCTTGGGCGGCGAAGGCCGAGGAGTAGCGCTTGACGAGGCTGCGTTCGATATTGGGCAACTGCGTCGAGCAGGCCTGGTTCACCGCGATGCCGAAGGCGTGCATGGTCTGGTCGGCATCGAGCCTCATCAGGCGGGCCGCGGCCGCGGCGGCGCCCATGATTCCGTAGATCGAGGTCTGGTACCACCCCCGGTGCGGCAGCGCGGACGCGGCCCCCAGGCGGGTGACGATGTCGTTGCCCAGGACCAGCGCCGCCACCAGTTCGCGGCCGGTGGCGCCGTGCTGCTCGGCCACCGCCAGCGCGGCCGGCAGCACGACGCTGTCCGAATGCACGCTGCCGCGTTCGGAGGCCCGCATGCCGTCGAAGTCCAGCGCCGCGGCGGCGGCGCTGTTCAGGAAGGCGGCGGAGCGGGCGGGAATCTTCGCATTGGTTGCCCAGACGGTGCCTTGCGGCTTGCCACCTTCGTCGATGAGCGCGTCGCGCACGGGCGGGATGCCCGGCGCGGAGGTGCCGGCCCAGGCCACGGCCAGGGTGTCGAGCGCCATATGCTTGGCGGCCAGGACGGCCGCCGGCGGCAGCGCGTCCCAGGGGGTGTCGATGACGTGGGCGGCGAGCCGGGCCGAGAGCGTGTCGGGCGACATGGCGGCGGCGCTCAGGCGGTCGCGGGCTGGGCGGGCGCCAGCAGCCGCTCGGCGTTGCCTGAACAGATCAGCGCCTTGTCGGCCTCCGAGATGTGCGGGTTGGCGGCCAGGAGCTGGACATCCTTGTACTTCATGCGGCCGCCCGGATCGTCGTGCGGATAGTCGGTGGCGAACAGGAATTGCGACGCGCCGAACAGGTTGACGGCCTCGGGCAGTTCGGCTTCTTCGGTCTCGATGGTGAAGAACAGGTTCTTCCTGAAGTAGTGGCTGGGCGCCTGCTTGTTCTTGGGCTTGTAGTCGTCGATCGAGACGATGCGCTTGCCGCCTTCCAGCTTGCGATAGTTGAAGCGCGGCGCGGCATCTTCCGACTCGTAGTCGACGATTTCGTTGTTGAAGACGGAGTCCAGGTGCGCGACCAGCGGCTTGATGAAGCCGACGCCGGCCTCGGTGAAGACGAACTTCAACTCGGGGAAGTCGTCCAGCAGTCCGCTGGTGACGAGCGAGACCAGGCTCATCTGGCCTTCCTGCGGCGCCAGCACGTCCAGTCCGTTGAACTGGTAGTTCAGCAGGTTGGTGATGCGGTGGCCGTGCTGGATGTTGTGCAGGAACAGGGGCATGCCCAGTTCCTCGGCCCGCTTGAAGAAGGGCCAGAGCTCGCGATGGTTGCCCAGCGGGTCGGAATAGCAGTGCTCGTGCACGGGAAAGACCTTGTCCATGATCACGGCGCGAAAGCCGTTGGCGGCGGCCCACTCCATCTCGGCGATGGCGCCGTCCACGTCCTGCAGCGCGACCAGGGCGCCGCCGATGAGGCGGTCGGGATAGCGCTTGAGCAGGTTCAGGATGGACAGGTTCCAGGAATGGGCCATCGCCGCGGCAAGGCGGGGCTCGATCAGGTAGGAGAACACCGTCGAGGTGAGCTGGGGGAACAGGAACTGTTTTTCGATGCCCAGCTTGTCGTAGTCGGCCAGGCGCTCCTCGATGTAGTAGGTGCCGCGGTAGCGCGAACCGGTGCCTGGCGGAGGCAGCGGCGTGGCCCCCGGGACGCGCGGCGGTTCTCCCGGGAACTGGACGTCGACCAGCAGTCCGGAGTCATCCCAGGTCAGGCGCGGGCGAAGCGCCTCGAACTCCGGTCCGAGGTAGTCGTAGACATCGGGAGGCAGGAAATGGGTGTCGGCATCGATGATCATGGCTGGGTCTCGTCCAATCGTTTTTCGGGCAACGTCTCGCTTGGCGGAAACGCGCTGGAAACAGACTACTCCGCGTGCCCTGGGGCTGCAATACTGATTTTCCAAATATTAGAACAGCTTTCCAAATTTATTGACAGCCTCACCGCATGTCCGTAAATTACCCAGCCAATACGCCGTGCCGCCACGAGCGTTCCTTCCCCTCCCACCCTCATACCTAGCGGGCCCGCACATGATCATCGACATGGACACCCACATCCTTCCGCGTGACATCTACGACCATGTCACCGGCAAGACCGCCGACCTGCGGCCGAGATTCGAGTTCGACAGCGCGGGCCTCCTCGTGAACTGGAGTTTCCCGGGCAACTACATCGTCAAGGGCTCGACGCCGCTGCCGCCACCCGGCGCCGGCGGCCGGCACACCGGCCTGACCGACATGGAATATCGCCTGGAGGAGTACGACAAGCTGGGCATCGAGAAGCAGTTGCTGCTGCCGCAGTTCTCGGCGATCTACTTCAACTACACGCTGGATCCCGAGTTGGCGGGGCAGATGGCGCATTCCTACAACCTGTCCATCCTCAATCTGCTGCAGAAGTACCCTGGCCGCCTGATCGGCTCCGCGCTGGTCGCGCTACAGGACGTGGAGGGCGCCATCGCCGAGATGGAATGGGCCCGCAAGAACGGCTTCCAGTCGGTCGCGGTGGACAAGGTGTTCCCCGTCCGCGAGCACCAGTTCTCGGAAACGCTGGGCAGCCGGCGCGAGCTGTGGCCCTTCTTCAAGCGGGCCGAGGCGCTGGGCATGCCCATCGTCCTGCACAACATCCAGCATGGCCACCGCATCAGCAACCTCAATATCTTCCAGCGCGACGGTCTGGACGTGGCATCGCCGGCCGAAGGCCAGCTCAGCCTGATGTCGCTGTGCACCAGCGGGCTGTTCGACGATTGCCCCAACCTGAAGGTGGTGTTCACCGAAGCCGGTTCGGCCTTCATCCGGCCGCTGGTGGAGCGCTTCGACGCCGCCTATGTGAAGCCGCCGCTCAACTACGAGGACGAGGACGCGCAGGCCCGCTTCCATCGCCGCGTCAAGCCCGGGGCCGAACGCCTGTCGGCCGGCAAGCGCATCACCTCGGTCGAGGAATACGAAAGCCGCAACAAGGAACCCGCCAGCCACTACTTCAGGAAGAACCTGTTCTTCACCATCGAGACCGAAGAACCCGAACTGCCGGATTCCATCGCTTTCCTGGGCGCCTCGCAGTTCCTGTTCGCCACCGACTATCCGCACGACGACCCGGGCGGCCGCATGAAGTACAAGGACGTCCAGCTTCTGCACGACCACCCCGGCATTTGCGAGGAAGACAAGGACATCATCCGCAGCGGTTCGGCCCTCAACATGCTGCCGGCCTGAACGGCGCACACACTTATCGAGGGAGCGAGGATGGCTATCCATACTGATGTGCTGGTCGTGGGCGGCGGAAACGCCGCATTGTGCGCGGCGCTGGCGGCACGCGCGCATGGCGTCTCGGTCATGGTGCTCGAGCGGGCGCCCGAGGATGAACGGGGCGGCAACAGCCGCTTCACCGAAGGTTCGATGCGCTTTGCCTTCAAAGGCGTGGACGACCTGCTGAAGGTCGTGCCCGACCTGACCGAGGACGAGAAACAGAACACCGACTTCGGCGCCTATACCGAGGACGATTTCTTCGACGATCTTTTCCGCGTCACCGATTTCCGCAGCGATCCCGACCTGGCCGAGGTCCTGGTCAGGCGCAGCTTCGATACCGTGTGCTGGCTGCGCTCGCTCGGGCTGCGCTACGTGCCCAAGTACGGCAAGCAGGCCTACAAGGTGGGCGGCCGCTTCAAGTTCTCCGGCGGGGTGGTGGTGGAGGTGGTGGGGGGCGGCGCGGGCCTGGTCGACTCGCTCTACAAGCTGGTCGCCGACCGCGGCATCAACGTGCACTACAACGCGCGCGCGCTTTCGCTGCTGGCCGACGACAGCGGCGTCCACGGCGTTCGGGCGCGCATCGACGGCAAGACCCAGGATATCGAAAGCCGCGCGGTGATCCTGGCCTGCGGCGGCTTCGAGGCCAACGCGGAATGGCGCGCCCGCTACCTGGGGCCGGGCTGGGACTTGGCCAAGGTGCGCGGATCGCGCTTCAACACGGGCGACGGACTGCGCATGGCGATGGACGCCGGCGCGTTGCCGGTCGGCAACTGGTCGGGCTGCCACGTGGTCGCGGGCGATCTCAACGCGCCGAACTACGGCGACCTCAAGTTCGGCGATGCCTTCCAGAAGCACAGTTACCCATTCGGCGTGCTGGTCAATGCCGAAGGCAAGCGTTTCTTCGACGAAGGCTACGACTTCCGCATGTACACCTATGTCGAGTGCGGCCTGGCACTGGCGCGCCAGCCCAAGCAACTGGCCTACCAGGTCTTCGACAGCAAGGTGCTGCATCTCCTGCGCGACGAATATCGGCTGCGCAGCGTGACCAAGGTGCGTGCCGATACCCTGGAAGAGCTGGCCGAGCGCCTGGAAGGGGTCAACCCCCAGCAATTCCTCGCCACGATACGGGAGTACAACGCGGCGGTCCGCACCGACCGCGCATTCGATCCCAACAGCAAGGACGGGCGCTGCACGGAAGGCCTTGCCCTGAACAAGTCGAACTGGGCCAACACCATCGACGAAGGTCCGTTCGAGGCCTATCCGGTCACCACCGGCATCACGTTCACCTTCGGCGGGCTCAAGATCAATGCCCGCGCCGAAGTGGAGGACGTCGATGCGCGCGTCATCCCGGGCCTCTATACGGCCGGCGAAATGGTGGGGGGACTGTTCTATTCGAACTACCCCGGCGGCAGCGGCCTGATCTCGGGCTCCGTCTTCGGGCGGGTCGCGGGCGACGCCGCCGCGGAATACGTGCATTCGCGCTAGATCATGGAAACAACCGGCTTCGCCGACGGCGACGAGATCCGCGCCCGGTTCTCCCGCCGCATGTCGGAAATGTACAGGCGCGAAGTGCCGCAGTACGGCGCGCTGCTGGACCTGGTGGCGGACGTCAATGCCGCCGCGCTGCAACGCGATCCGGCGCTGCGCGACCACCTGGCGCACGCCGGAGAGCTGGAGCGCCTGGGCGTCGAACGCCACGGCGCGATCCGCCTCGGTTCCGCCGGGGAGCTCGCCACGATGCGGCGCGTCTTCGCGGTCATGGGCATGCGGCCTGTCGGCTACTACGATCTTTCCGTCGCGGGCGTGCCCGTGCACGCCACGGCTTTCCGTCCGGTGGACGACACCTCCCTGGCGCGCAATCCGTTCCGGGTCTTCACGTCGCTGTTGCGCCTGGAGCTGATCGAGGATGCCGGCTTGCGCCAGGTCGCGGCGGACATCCTGGGACGGCGCCGGATCTTCACCCCCCGCCTGCTGGCCCTGGTCGAGCGGGCGGAGGGGCAGGGCGGGCTGGCCGGGGCCGAGGCCGACGAACTGGTGGCCGAAGCCCTGCAAACCTTCCGTTGGCACAGTGCGGCGACGGTGGATCAGGCGACCTATGCCAGGCTGCACGATGCCCACCGCCTGGTCGCCGACGTCGTGTGCTTCAAGGGGCCGCACATCAATCACCTGACGCCGCGCACGCTGGACATCGATGCCGTGCAGGCGGCCATGCCGGCGCGAGGCATCGCCGCCAAGACGGTGATCGAAGGACCGCCTCCGCGCAACGTGGCGCTCCTGCTCAGGCAGACCAGCTTCAAGGCGCTGGAGGAGCGCATCGCCTTCGTGGGGGAGGACACCCGGGCGCCGGGCACGCATACCGCCCGCTTCGGCGAGATCGAACAGCGGGGCGTAGCGCTGACCCGCAAGGGACGCATGCGCTACGACGCGCTGCTGGCGAGCGCGCGGCGGAGCGCGTCGGGCAGGGACTATGCCGGCCATCTGGCCGGTGCGTTCAAGGACTTCCCCGACGACCTGCCCACGCTGCGGCGCGAAGGGCTCGCCTTTTTCCGCTACGCGCGCACCGGCCGGGGCAACCGGGACGGCGCTGACGCGAATCTGTCCCTGGAGACGCGGATCGAGCGTGGCCTGGTCCGGGCCGATCCCATCGTCTACGAGGATTTCCTGCCCGTCAGCGCCGCGGGCATCTTCCAGTCCAACCTGGGTGATGCCGGACCGCGCAGCTATGCCGGCAACGCCGCGCAGGCGGCATTCGAGCAGGCCCTGGGGGCGCCGGTGCTGGACGAAATCGCGCTGTACGAAGCGGCGCAGGCCCGTTCGCTCGACGCGCTCGCGCAAAGGTGAAGCCATGAAAATATTGGTCGCGGTCAAGCGGGTGGTGGACTACAACGTGAAGGTCCGCGTCAAGGCGGACGGCTCGGGGGTGGACATCGCCAATGCGAAGATGAGCATGAATCCTTTCGACGAGATCGCCGTCGAGGAAGCCGTCCGGCTGAAGGAACAGGGCATCGCCACCGAGGTCGTGGCCGTTTCCTGCGGTGTCGCCGCGTGCCAGGAGACCTTGCGCACGGCCATGGCCATGGGCGCCGACCGGGGCATCCTGGTCGAGACCGACGAAGCGCTGCAGCCGCTGGCCGTGGCCAAGCTGCTCAAGGCGCTGGCCGACCGGGAGCAGCCCCGGCTCATGCTGCTGGGCAAACAGGCCATCGACGACGATGCCAACCAGACGGGCCAGATGCTGGCGGCGCTGGCGGACCTGCCGCAGGCGACCTTCGCGGGCAGAGTCGAGCTGCGGGACGGCGAGGCGGTGGTCACCCGCGAAGTCGACAAGGGCGTGGAGACCGTCGTGCTGTCCCTGCCCGCCGTCGTCACCGTCGACCTGCGGCTGAACGCGCCGCGCTTCGTCACGCTGCCCAATGTCATGAAAGCCAGGAAGAAGACCATCGAGGTCGTCAAGCCCGACGATCTCGGCGTCCAGGTCGGATCGCGCCTGCGCACGATCCGTGTCACCGAGCCGCGTTCGCGCACGGCGGCAGCCAGGGTGCCCGACGTGGCGACGCTGGTCGACCGGTTGCGCAACGAAGCCAAGGTCCTTTGAAGGAGAGTCGCATGGCCGCACTCGTCGTTGCCGAGCACGACAACGTTTCCATCGGTCCCGCCACGCTCAGTACCGTCGCGGCGGCGGCTGCCTGTGGCGGCGAGGTTCATGTACTGGTGGCTGGCAGCGGGGCGGACGAAGCCGCCCGGGCCGCATCCCGGATCGCCGGCGTCGCCCGGGTGCTGCATGCCGACGCACCCTGCCTGGCCGATGGCCTGGCCGAGAACGTCGCGGCCCAGGTGCTTGCCGTGGCCAGCGGCTACGGCCACATTCTTTTTCCCGCGAACGCCGGCGGCAAGAGCGTCGCGCCCCGCGTCGCGGCGAAGCTCGATGTCTCCCAGGTCAGCGACATCGTCCGCGTGGAAAGCGCGGACACCTTCGAGCGGCCCATCTATGCCGGCAACGCACTGGCCCTGGTGCAGAGCGGCGATCCCGTCAAGGTGATCACCGTGCGCGCCACGGGTTTCGATCCGGTGGCGGAGACGGGCGGGGATGCGTCGATCGAATCCATACCGGCGGTGTCCGGCCACGGCAAGAGTCGTTTCGCCGGACGCGAGATCAGCAGCAGCGATCGTCCCGACCTGGCCGCCGCGAAGATCGTGGTGTCGGGCGGCCGCGGGCTGGGCAGTGCCGACCGGTTCAGGGAGATCATCGGGCCGCTGGCCGACAAGCTGGGCGCGGCGATCGGCGCCAGCCGCGCCGCCGTCGATGCGGGCTATGCCCCGCACGACCTGCAGGTCGGGCAGACCGGCAAGGTCGTGGCGCCGCAGCTCTACATCGCCACCGGCATTTCGGGCGCCATCCAGCACCTGGCGGGCATGAAGGACTCCAAGGTGATCGTGGCGATCAACAAGGACGGCGAGGCGCCGATCTTCGGCGTTGCCGACTATGGACTGGAGGCCGACCTGTTCGAGGCGGTCCCGGAACTCCTGACGCGGCTCTGACGCCATCCCGCAAGGAACCCCATGCTCGATTTCCTGCGTCCCACCCCGCCCGTCCACGACCCGCTCGAGCCGCCCCTGCCCGGCGCCGCGAACGAGATCAAGTACACGACCTGCTACATGTGCGCGTGCCGCTGCGGCATTCGTGTGCATCTGCGCGATGGCGAGGTCCGCTACATCGACGGCAATCCGGACCATTCGCTGAACGAGGGGAAGATCTGCGCCAAGGGCTCGTCCGGCATCATGAAGCAGCACTCGCCCGCCCGGCTCACGGTGCCGCTCAAGCGCCGGCCGGGCACCGCCCGCGGCGACGGGGAATATGTCGAGATCTCGTGGGACGAAGTCTATGCCACGCTGGCCGAACGCCTGGGCCGTATCCGCGCCACGGATCCCAAACGCTTCGCGCTGTTCACGGGCCGCGACCAGATGCAGGCCCTGACGGCGCTCTGGGCGCGCCAGTTCGGCACGCCCAACTACGCCGCGCATGGCGGATTCTGTTCGGTCAACATGGCCGCCGGCATGATCTACAGCATAGGCGGCTCGTTCTGGGAGTTCGGCGGCCCGGACCTGGAGCATGCCAGGCTGTTCGTGATGATAGGCACCGCCGAGGACCATCACTCCAATCCGCTGAAGACCGCGATCTCGAAGTTCAAGCGTGCCGGCGGCCGCTTCATCTCCATCAATCCCGTGCGCACCGGGTACTCCGCCATCGCCCATGAATGGATCCCGATACGGCCGGGAACCGACGGAGCGCTTTTCATGGCGCTGATCCGGGAATTGATCGCCACCGGCGAATTCGACCGCGATTTCGTCGCGCGCTACACCAACGCGATGGACCTGGTCGACCTGGACAACGGCCTCGTCGTCGGCAAGGGCGACGCGCTGGAGGGTGAGCGCGAGGTGGCGGGCAAGCCCGCCAAGCCCGCGTTCGAGCTCCTGCGCGAACGCGTGGCGGACTGTACGCCGGAATGGGCCAGCGCCATCACCGGCATCCCGGCGGCACGCATCGTCGCGCTGGCCCGCGAGATGGGCGAGACGGCCATGCGCGCCTCGTTCGAACTACCCATCCCCTGGACGGACACCGATGGCGTGGAGCATGCGGGCGTCGTCGCCCGCCCCGTGGCGTTCCATGCGATGCGCGGTCTGGCCGCGCATTCCAACGGATTCCAGACCATCCGCGCGCTGGCCATCCTGATGAGCCTGCTGGGCACGATAGACCGGCCCGGTGGTTTCCGCCACAAGGCGCCGTTCCCGAAAGCCATCCCGCCGGGCGTGCGGCCGCCGAATTCCTGGGACCAGGTACGGCCGATGACGCCGCTGGGCGCCGCCCCGCTGGGATTCCCGGCCTGTCCCGACGATCTGGCGGTGGGGCCCGGCGGCGAACCGATACGGATAGACAAGGGGTTTTCCTGGGAGCATCCGCTGTCGGCCCACGGCCTGATGCACAACGTCATCACCAACGCCTGGCGTGGCGATCCGTACCGTATCGACACCCTGCTGATCTTCATGGCGAACATGGCGTGGAACTCGACCATGAACACCACCCAGGTGCGGGCCATGCTGAACGACCGCGGCCCGGACGGCGAATACCGGATTCCCTTCATCGCGGTGTGCGACGCCTTCGCCTCGGAGATGACCCAGTACGCCGATCTGATCCTGCCGGACACCACCTACCTGGAGCGCCACGACGCGATGTCGCTGCTCGACCGGCCGATTTCCGAGTTCGACGGACCGGTGGACTCCGTGCGCATACCCGTGGTCGCGCCGAAAGGGCAGTGCAAGCCTTTCCAGGAAGTGCTGATCGAATTGGGCTGGCGCCTGAAGCTGCCGGTGTTCACCGAACCGGACGGCGGGCGCAAGTACCAGGGCTATGAAGACTTCATCGTTCGCTACGAGACCGCGCCCGGCTCGGGCATCGGCTTTCTGGGCGGCTGGCGCGGCGCGGACGGCGGCAAATCGCTGGTCGGCGAGCCCAACCCACGGCAGTGGGAAAAGTATGCCGAGAACAATTGCGTGTTCCATCACGAATTGCCGCCCGGCATGCAATACATGCGCAACTGGAACCGCGACTATCTTGCCTTTGCCCGGCAGGCCGGGTTCAACGGCGCGCCGGAGCCCATTCGCATCCATCTGTACTCGCCGGTGATGCAGGCGTTCCGGCTGGCCGCCCAGGGCCGGCGCGAAGGCAAGCAGCCGCCGCCGCACCTGCGCGCGCGCATCGAGCGCCATTTCGATCCGCTGCCTTTCTGGTCGCCGCCGCTGGAGTACGCCGCGACCGATCTCGAGAAGTATCCGCTCAACGCCATCACGCAGCGGCCCATGGCCATGTATCACTCGTGGGACTCGCAGAACGCCTGGCTGCGCCAGATCCACAGCCACAACTACCTCATGGTCAATCCGGCCACCGCGCGCGCCGCCGGGATCGAGGACGGCGGATGGATCTGGGTCGAATCGCAGTGGGGCCGGCTGCGATGCATGTGCCGCTACAGCGAGGCGGTCGAACCCGGCACCGTCTGGACCTGGAACGCCATCGGCAAGTCGCGCGGCGCCTGGAATCTCGGGCCGCAGGCCGACGAGTCCAGCAAGGGATTCCTGCTCAACCACCTGATCTCGGAAGAGCTGCCCCTGCCTGGCACCGGCACGGGCGGGACGGTTTCCAACAGCGATCCGGTCACCGGCCAGGCTGGCTGGTACGACGTCCGTGTGCGCATCAGCCCGGCGGATCCCGGCGAGCCCAAGGAGGTCTGGCCGCGGTTTCCCGCCATGAAGCAGATGCCGGGCACCGGCATCATCCGCAAGGTCCAGGCCTATTTCGCCGGCAACAAGTGATCCCATGACCCAACTCGCGCTTGTCATCGATCTGGACGTCTGCGTGGGCTGCCACGCCTGCGTGACCTCCTGCAAGCAGTGGAACACCTCCGGCTCGGCCGGGCCGCTGGAGGACGCGAACCCCTACGGCGAAAGCCCGAGCGGCACGTTCTTCAACCGCGTGCAGACCTTCGAGGTGGGTGAGTTTCCGCTGACCGAGACGCTGCATTTTCCCAAGAGCTGCCTGCATTGCGAGGATCCGCCCTGCGTGCCGGTCTGTCCCACCGGCGCGTCGTACAAGCGCAAGGAGGACGGCATCGTGCTGGTGGACTACGACAAGTGCATAGGCTGCAAGTACTGTTCGTGGGCCTGTCCGTACGGCGCGCGCGAACTCGACGAAGGGCGCAAGGTGATGACCAAGTGCACGCTTTGCGTGGACCGCGTCCACAACGAGGCGCTGCCCGAGAGTGAACGCAAGCCGGCCTGCGTGATGGCCTGTCCGACCAATGCGCGGCTGTTCGGCGACGTGCACGACGAGGATTCCGAGGTGTCGCGGGCGATACGCGAACGCGACGGCTACACGCTGATGCCGGAGTGGGGCACGCGGCCGGCCAATCACTACCTGCCGCGCCGGAGCCGCACATGAAGCCGGCCTGGTCGGTCATCTTCCTGACCACACTGTGCGGCATGGCGCAGGGCCTGATGCTGGCGCTGGTCGGCGCGGACGTGCTGGGCGCGCCGCTCGAACCGGCCGCGGCGCAGCGTTTCTTCGGCGGCGGAGCGCTGCTGTGCGTCGGGCTGGCGGGCCTGGGGCTGTTCGCGTCGTTTTTCCACCTGGGGCGGCCCGAACGCTTCTGGCGCAGCGCCGCCATGTGGCGCACCTCGTGGCTGTCGCGCGAGGTCATCGCCGTGCCGGCCTTCATCGGCGCGGCGTCATGGTACGCCTGGGCCCACCATGCCGGACAGGGCTACGCCACGGCCGTGGGTGTGCTGTGCGTGGCATGCGCGCTGGCGCTGTGGGTGTGCACCGCGATGATCTACGCGTGCCTGCGCTTCATCCGCGAATGGGCCAGCCCCTACACCCTGGCCAACTTCGCCGTGCTGGGCTGCGCCTCGGGCTTCACCGCGGCGTCGGCCTGGGCGGCCTGGACGGCGCCGCGCTGGGTGCCGGCCTACCTGCTGGCCGCCTACCTGATGCTGGCCGCCGGCCTGGCGGTCCGGTTGTTGATGCTGCGCCGCAATGCGCGGCTGCGGCCGGGCTCCACCTTGCAGAGCGCGCTGGGTGTCCGGCATCCGGTCATCGCGCAGAAATCCATGGGCGCGATGGGCGGCACCTTCAATACGCGCGAATTCTTCCATGGCCGCAGCGCGGCCGCGATCCGCGGTGTGCGCTGGGCTTTCCTGTTGCTGTTGTTCCCCGGTTCGGCGCTGTTGCTGGCATGGGGGCAGCTTCGGGCCAGCGGCGCGCTGCTGGCGGCGGCGCTGGCGGTGCAGTACCTGGGGCTGCTGGCGGAGCGGTGGTTTTTTTTCGCACAGGCCAATCATCCGCAGAATCTGTACTACCAGGTGGTGTCCTGATCCGGGAGTGGCCGCGCCGGAGGCAAGGCGGCTTGTTCGCTATCATGGCCGGGAAATAGCCTGGATTCGAGCGAACATTCATGACTGACGCCTCACCCTCCACCGCCGGCAGCGGCAACGAAGCGCTTGCCGCCGTGCCCGGCGAACTGCGTGTCTTCCAATGGCACGACCACGCCTCCCTCTGGTTCAGCCTGGGTGTGGGCCTGCTGGTCATGCAGATGGGTTCGTACCTGCTGCCGGCCCTGAGCCCCTCGGAAGCCTTGCTGGCGATCGTACTAGGCTCCATCATCGGAGCCGGCCTGCTGGGCTGGGTCGCGCGGATCGGCTGCCGCAGCGGCCTGTCCAGCGCCGGGTTGATGGTGGCGGTCTACGGGCGCAGCTTCGCGCGCCTGCCCATTTTCCTGAACATCGTGCAACTGCTGGGCTGGGGCGCGTTCGAACTGGTGGTGATGCGCGATGCCACGGTCGCGGTGGGCCGCCAAGGCGGCGCCATGACCGCCGATTACTGGCCCTACCTGGCCACGCTGCTCTGGGGCGCCGTGATCCTGTTGCTCATCGGCGGTTCCATGGTGCGCCTGGTGCGCCGCATCGTCTCGCGCGTGGCGCTGCCGCTGGTCGTGCTCTCGCTGCTGTGGCTGAGTTGGCAGTTCCTGTCCATGGCGCACAGCCAGGGCCTGGCCGCCTTGTGGAACCGGAGCGGTTCGGGCGGCATGAGCGCGCTGTCGGCCCTGGACCTCGTGATTGCCATGCCCATCAGTTGGCTGCCGCTGGTGGCCGACTACGCGCGCCATGGCAAGAGCGGCCGTTCGGCGATGACGGGCGCCTGGACCGGCTATGCCGTGGCCAATATCTGGTGCTACGGGCTGGGCGTGCTGGTCGCGCTGACGCTGCCCAGCCAGGACCTGATCATGGCCCTGCTGCAGGCCCAGGGCGGCCTGATCGCGCTGTCCCTGGTGCTGATCGACGAAGTCGACAACGCCTATGGCGACACCTATTCGGCTTCCGTGTCGGCGCACAGCATCGTTCCGAGCTGGAGCATCCGGCGCTGGGGGCTGCTGATCGCCACGGCCTGCTGCCTGCTGGCGATGGTGCTGCCCATGCACAGCCTGGAGCCGTTCCTGCTGCTGCTCAGTTCCTGTTTCGTGCCCTTGTTCGGCGTCATGCTGGGCACCCTGGGCCTGGGCGCCGACGCCAACCGGCTGCTGAGTCAGGCGCCCGCGGTGCGGGGCAGGGCCGTGCTCATCTGGGTCGCCGGCGTTGCCTTCTACCACCTGCTGCCGCTGGCGAGCACGGCGCTGGGTTCGGCCCTGCCCACGCTGGCGCTGAGTTTCGGCCTGGCCGTGGTGTTCATGCGGCGGCGGGATCGGGTAGAGCCCGTTCCCGCCTAGCCAGTTCCGATGGCTGCCGCGTCTGCGCCGGCTTCAGCGGCAGATGTAGTTCGCCGCGTCATCCGGGGCGCCCGTTCCCCGGTAGGCCGCCTGTTTGGGATAGGCGCATAGCGGTCGGGTCCGCTGTACCGATCCTCCCGCCGTCCGCGAGGCGACGAAGTCGTCCGGGGGCTTGCCCTGTTCGACCCACCGGTCCATGGCGGCCAGGATGTCGCGGCCCGGATCCGGCGCGGCGTCGCCGTCGGCGCGCAAGGTGGTCGCGCCGGGGCCGCCGCTGCAGTGGCCCATGCCGGGAACCAGGAGGAGCCGGTAGAACTCGTCCAGCGAGGCACGGGATCCCTGCGCGGCAAGGACGCGATCGTAGTAGCCGATGCTGTCGTAGGCACTGACCACCGGGTCGCTCCAGCCGTGATAGACCATCAGCTTGCCGCCTCTCGCCTTGAATGCCGACAGGTCGGCGCTGGTCTGGTCGACCAGCGGCGCGATCTTCGCATACGCATACGAAACGTCGCGGTCGAAATCGAACTTCCACCAGTCCCACTGCGGATTGTCGAAAACCCAGTAGCGCCAGAAGTCGGCCCGTACCGGTTCGGTCGACCCCATGTAGCCCGACCAGCCCGATTCGCTGCCCACCGGCCAGCCCGGATAGAGCTGGGCCTTCGTACGGGGATTGCGCGGACCCTGATAGATATTCCGCGCGGAGCCAAGCTGGTCGGGTGTGAGGCAGTCCGCGGCGTCGCCGGCGGTGCACAGCAGGCTGGCGACGTCGAACTTGTCCGCGCTGCACGCGCGGGGATCGTCGATGACGCCGTCCGCCACGCCGTCCAGCGTATCGCAGGCCGCGACGGCGCGATCGGTGATGAGCCGCAGCTTGGCCGATGTCAGGAATTGCGTGAGGTTGTCGTTGGCGGGGCGGTTGGAGCGGAAGCGCCACATGAACTCGATGTTCAGGGCGGTGCGGTTATTGCCTGGCGCACCGGCGATGATGCCGTCGAAATCCTCGGGATAACGCTGCGCTTCGGCGAATCCCTGATGGCCGCCCGTGGAGCATCCCAGGTAGTAGGCGCGATTGGCCGCCGTGCCGCGCAACTGGGTCAACAATTGCTTGCCGGCGACCGTGATCGCGTTGATCGATCGGGAGCCCCAGTCGATGATTTTCTCGGGGTTGCTCACACCCCACAGCATGTCCTCCGTCTGATGGCCGGTATCGCCGCCCAGGACGGCGTAGCCTTGCCGCATGGCGTAGGCCATGTCGCCGTAGCTCAGTGCCGGGCTGTAGCCGCCGTTGCCGGTCGTGACCAGCTTGCCGTTCCAGGATGCGCCTTCGGGCACCCAGAGCTGGAAGTCGATCCGCGAGCCGGCCGTGGGCATGGCCACGGCGTCGATGCGGCAGAACGCGGGGACGTCGTTCAGGTCCTGGCGGCTGTCGGCGGGACGATAGGTGCCGGCGGGTACGGACGATACCGCGGTGATGCGCGCCGCGGGGATCTGTACATCGGCGAAGCTTTCCAACTGGCAGGAGCGGGCAACGGGCTCCGGGGGGGCGGGCGGCGTTCCGCCGCCGCCGTCACCGTCGCCGCCACCGCAGGCCGCGAGCGAGGTGGCCAGGGCAAGCGCGAGAGGCAATGCGGTGCGTGTGGGAGGTGGGTATCCCATGACTTCTCCTTTGGTGTGGCGCCGCGCTCGTTGTCGATCTTGTGCGCGTGGCGGGAATGGGCGGAGCCTTGTTGTCCGCCGCACTCTATGCCGGGAGATTTCATTTGGGAATTCGAAAATTTACATGAATTGATCGATTGTTCAGGATAGTCGGGGCGGTGGACGATGGCGCGCCAGGCTGATCGCACCCTCGGCCACCAGGACCAACACCGCCATCCAGATCGCCACGTAGGTCGGCCACTGCGCGGGGGAAATGGATTCGCCCAGCACCCCCGCGGCGACGACGACCAACAGGATCGGCTCCACATAGATCAGCAGGCCGAACAGCGTCACGTTCAGCTTCGGCGCCGATAGCGCTTGCAACCCCAGTGCCGAGGCGCTGATGATGCCCAGGCCGAGGATCAGCCACGGCAGGCCGGGCGGCGCATCGGCCGGCAGCGCGTAGCCGCCCTGCAGGACGAAGAACACACTGACGGGCAGGCCCAGCGTCATGTCCAGCCATAGCGAACCCAGGGTATTGGTATGGGTGGCGCGGCGCAGCCAGAAATAGCCGGGATAGCCCAGGCACACCAGCAGCGCGGGCCAGGATACGGTGCGGACGATCGCCAACTGGTAGGCGATGCCCACGAGCGCCAGTCCGCCAGCCAGCAACTGCATCCGGCTGATGCGTTCCTTGAACGCGAGCCGGCCCAGCGCGACCATCGCGATCGGCAGCAGGAAATACCCCAGCGACACGTCGAGCCCGTGGCCGTTGACCGGCGCCCACATGAACAGCCAGAGCTGGGCGCCGAGCAGGGTGGCCGACAGCACGCGCTGCGCCCAGAAGAACCGCTCGCGGCGCACCCGCGCGGCGAGCTGGCGGATTTCGTGCCAACGCCCCATGGCCAGGACCAGGAGAGTCAGCGCGGGGACCGTCAGCAGCATGCGCCAGCCATAGATGGCCGCGCCGTCCAGGGGGCGTAGCAGGGTGGTGTAGGCGGACATCAGCGCGAACAGCGCCGAGGATACGACGTTGAGCAGGACGCCGGTGGAGGTGTTGGGGGAGGGTGGGGCGGTCATCGGGGTAGGGGTTCGTGGGATGGCCAGGATCGATTCAGCGCAGATCGTTGACGGCGGCCACCATCATCCGCGTGAAGTCGTCGGCGATGCCGGTACGGACGGCGCCTTTGCGTACGATGCGGAAGAAGTCCACGTCCACCGCCGGATCGACGAGTTCCTGGACGACGACCTTGTAGTGGCGGCACGCGGTGAGGGCAAACGCCGGAATGATCGCGGCACCCACGCCGATTTCGGCCAGGGCGATCTGCGTTTCTATGTGATTGACGGACGTATTGCCGGCGTTGTCGTTGGCGCCGTCGGGCAGGTGCCGGGCGATCAATTGCTGTACCGCGTTACTCGGCTGCAGGCCGATCAGCGGGGTGTCGCCCAACTGGTTCCAACGCGTCTGCCCGATGCGTCGCAGCGGGTTGCCGCGCTGCTTCCCGTCGGCTGCGCTGACGAGATACAGCCGCGACGAGAACATCCGGGTGCGTTCGATGCCCGTCGCCCCCTTCAGGAAAATGCCGAAACCGATGTCGAGTTCGCCGCTGGCCACCAGGTCCTGGATCGCATCGCGCTGCAGTTCCAGCACCCGCAGGGTGACGTGGGGGTAATCGCGGCGGAACGCGGCGAAGGCCCGTGGAATGAGCTTGTTGCAGACCAGCGGCGTGGCGCCCAGGCGTAGGGCCTGCCGTACGCGCGTCTCGACTTCATGGACCTCGGATACCGCTACCTGCAGATCCTGCACCACCCGCTGGGCGGTGGGGAGCAGCCTGGCGCCAGCTTCGGTCAGGGTGATCGAGCGGGTAGTGCGGTCGAACAGCCGGCTGTCCAGTTGGGTCTCGAGTTCGCGGATGCAGAAGCTCAGGCCCGCCGGCGTGATGTGCAGACGCTCGGCGGCCTTGGTGAAGCTGCCGAGTTGCGCCGAGTGAACGAAGGCCAGCAGATGGCGAGTCGATATATTCATAAGAATTACTTGGTAATTCGATTGATATTGTAGCTTGTTGCCGCCGGCGAATTCTCCCAAGATGCGCGGATGGGCGTACCCGCTCCTTGTCCAGATCCCGTTTCCGGAGAGAAAGATGGCTGCTTCGCATTCCGCTTGTGCTGGAACTGTTTCGCGTTTCACCCGCCGGACCGGCTTGAAGCGCATCGCGCTGGCGGCGGCGTTCGCCGCGGTGGGTGCCGGCGCCGCGGCGCATGCGCAGTCCTATCCCGACCGGACGATCACGCTGGTCGTCCCGTTTGGTCCTGGCGGCCCCACGGATTCCAGCGCCCGCATCATTGCCCGCGTGCTCGGCGCAAAGCTGGGCCAGACCGTGGTCGTGGACAACAAGGCGGGCGGGGGCGGCACCGTCGGGCCCATGACCGTGGTGCGGGCAGCGCCCGATGGGTACACGCTGTTGTGGGGCGGGACCAGCAGCCTGGCGATGGGGCCGGGGTTGTATCCCAAGCTTGGCTATGACCCGGTCAAGTCCTTCGCGCCGATCGCCCAGGTCGTGCGCGCCCCGCATTTGTTCGTCGGACGGCCCGACCTGCCGGCGCGCAATCTGACCGAGCTGGTGGCGTTGGCCAAGGCCCAGCCGGGGAAGCTGACGTTCGGGTCGGCCGGCGCGGGATCGTCCACGCACCTGGCCGGCGAATCGTTCAAGGCCACCTTCGGCGTCGACCTGCTGCACATCGGCTACAAGAGCGGCGCCCAGGCTGTCGCCGATGTACTGGGTAAGCAGATCGACCTGGTGTTCGATGCCGTGCCCGCGCTGGCGCCAAGCGTGCAGGCCGGCACGCTGCGGGCGTTCGGCGTGACGGGCGTGGCGCGCAGTCCGCTGTTGCCCAACGTGCCTACCATTTCCGAGCAGCTCGGACAGCCCTTCGACGCCTATAGCTGGTTCGGGTTGTTGGCCCCCGCCGGCACGCCAACTCCGATCGTGAGCAAGATCGCCGCCACGCTGGAAAGCGCGTTGAAAGACCCCGAGGTCCGTGGGCAGTTGCAGTCGGCGGGCTTCGAAGTGCTCGGTTCGAGCCCCGAGGCGTTCGCCGACACCATAGGCAAGGAAGCCGCCAAGTGGACCTCGCTGATCAAGAAGCTCGGGCTGACCAGCGAGTGATCCGGTCCGCCCACAACCCAGGCCGGCGCCCCGGAGGCCCCGGCTGCATGATGCAGGAGAATCAATGAAACACCCCGGGAATGAGGCGGCGCCGATCCTGATCGCCGGCGGCGGCATCGGCGGCCTGGCCGCCGCACTGGCCCTGCTCAGGCGCGGTATCGACGTGATCGTGCTCGAGCAGGCGCCGCAACTCAGGGAAGTGGGGGCGGGGGTGCAGATCAGTCCGAATGGTTCGCGCGCGCTGCACGACCTGGGCGTTCTGGAGGCGGTCCGCGCGAGTTCGTGCAAGACCGAGGGCAAGGAGATCCGGCTGTGGAACACCGGTCAGACCTGGAAGCCTTTCGACCTGGGAGATCAGGCGGTCAAGCGTTTCGGCTTTCCGTACTTCACGGCCTATCGGGTCGACCTGCACAACGCGCTGCTCGATGCCGTGCGCGAGCTGCGGCCCGATGCCATCCGCCTGAACAGCCGCTGCGTCGATTTCTCGCAGGACGAGGACGGCGTGACGCTGACGCTGGCCGACGGCAGTGCCGTGCGAGGCCGGGCGCTGGTTGGCGCGGACGGTATTCATTCGACGGTGCGCACGCAGGCATTCGGCACCGAACAGGCCCGCTATGCCGACATGATCGCCTGGCGCGGCGTGATCCCGATGGAGCGGGTGCCGGAACGGCTGCGGCGGCCGGTCGGCACCAATTGGGTGGGGCCCGGCGGCCATATCATCCACTACCCGTTGCGCCGGGGCGAGTTGATGAATTTCGTCGGCTATCTCGAGGGCAAGCCCTGGGTGGCCGAGTCCTGGACGACGCAGGCGACAGTGGCCGAGTGCGCGCGCGATTTCGCGGGCTGGCATGAAGATGTCCACGCGCTGATCGATTCGATGGATGCGCCGTTCAAGTGGGGCATGGTGCGCCGTCCCCGTCTGGATGCGTGGACGGTCGGGCGCATCACCTTGCTGGGCGACGCCTGCCATGCGATGTTTCCGTTTCTCGCGCAGGGGGCGGTCATGGCCCTCGAGGACGGCGTCGTACTGGCCCGTTGCATCGAGGCCGAGCCCGGCGCGGTGGACGCGGCGCTGGCTCGCTACGAAAGGCTGCGCCGTGACCGCTGCTATGCGGTCGTCGATGGTTCCGCGCAAAACGTGGGGCGCTTCCACAATCGCGTGCTTGCCGATCCCGTCGAAGGGCCTCGGTACATCGAACGCGAGTGGGCGTCGCAGCAGGTACAGGCCCGCTACGACTGGATTTTCGACTACGACGCGGCCGGCGTCGATCTGGACGAACCGGCCGTGGCCGCGGGAGAGCGCCATGAATGACGCCGCCATTTTCGACACCCAGCATTTCGGACAGACGATGGGGCCGGGTGTATCGCCGGCGCTGCTCGTGGTCGATTTCACCGTGGGATTCAACGATCCGGCGGCGTTCGGCGGCGGCAACATCGGTGCGGCGATCGCGGTGACCACCGAACTGCTGGCGTTGGCCCGCGCGCATCGATGGCCGGTGGCGCATACCCGGATCGTCTACGCCAGCGACGGCAGCGATGCCAACGTGCACTGCCTGAAGGTGCCGCGGCTGCTGAGCCTGACCGAAGACAATCCGCAAAGCGATTTCGTGCCGGAGCTGATGCCGCGGGACGGTGAGATCGTCGTGCGCAAACGCCTGCCGTCGGCCTTTTTCGGCACCGACCTGGCCGGCATGCTGTTCGCCCGACGGGTGGACACGCTGTTCATCGCGGGCTGCACGACCAGCGGCTGCGTACGCGCCAGCACGCTGGACGCGATGTGCCACGGCCTGCGTCCGATGGTGGTTGCCGATTGCGTGGGAGATCGGTCGCTGAGCGCCCACGAGGCCAGCCTGTTCGACCTGGGCAAGAAGTACGCGGACGTGATCACCTTCCAGGAAGCAGCCGGGATGGCCTCCCGGTTCGCGCAGGCCGAGACGATGCCGATGGAGACGGATCATGTCCGTCGGTGACGAGTATCGCGGCCAGATGTGGCGGGAAGTGCTGGCCTTGTGCGAACTCCGGCGGGACGAAGGCGTCATCGTATTGACCGGCGAGTCCAGCCATCCCCAGAACGTCGATGCCGCGATGCGGGCGGCGGTGTCCCTGGGCGCCAAGCCCTTCCGGGTCGAGCTGCCTCCGGTTCCTCCGTGGCAGCACGGCGCCGACGACCGCACGGCCGCCGTCGGCACGACACCGCTTTCCGGCAACCCCTGGGCGCTGGGCGCCTTGAAGCAGGCGGGGCTGGTCATCGATCTGCTGGGGCTGCTGCATTCGCCCGAGCAGGTCGAACTGCTGGCGGGCGGCACCCGGATGCTGATGGTGGTCGAGCCGCCGGAGGTGCTGGCCAGGATGGTGCCGACCCGCGACGACAAGCGGCGGGTGATGGCCGCCAACGCCGCGCTGGCGGCGGCCCGCAGCATGCATGTGACCTCCGGTGCAGGCACCGACCTGCGGTTGGACGTCGGCCGGTTTCCGACCCTGCCCGAGTACGGCTATGCCGACGTGGCGGGACATTGGGACCATTGGCCCAGCGGATTCCTGTCGACCTGGCCCGACGAGGGCAGTGCCGAGGGCCAGGTCGTCATCGACGTGGGCGACATGCTGTTTCCGTTCAAGCGCTATGTCGAGAGTGCGCCCATCCGGCTGCGGATCGAGGCGGGATTCATCGTCGATATCGCCGGCGGCTTCGAGGCGGACTATCTGAAGCGGCACCTGGCGTCCTACCGCGACCCCGGTGCATACGCCGTCTCGCATGTCGGTTGGGGGCTGCAGCCCAGGGCGCGCTGGACCGGACTGGGGATGCGCGACAAGGCGCAGTCGCTCGGCATGGATGCGCGTGCCTACTACGGCAATTTCCTGTTTTCGACCGGGCCGAATGCCGAGGCGGGGGGCGGCAACCACAGCGCCTGCCACGTCGACATTCCGATGGCGCGTTGTTCGTTGTGGCTGGACGGCGAACCCATGTTGATCGATGGCGATGTCGTCGCGCCGGACCAGGCTGTCGAGGGAGCGGGTTCGCAATGACCCCGTTGGACTGCCAGCGCCACGAGTTTCCGCCCACTCGCCTGCACGGTGGCGATGTGCTCGAACGTCCCGTGCTTGCGTTTGCCACGCATGGAAGCCTGTCGCCCGCGAGGGATAACGCCATCCTCTTTCCCACCTGGTTCGGGTCCACGCACCACAACAATGCCTGGCTGATCGGTCCGGGAAGGGCGCTGGATCCGTCGCGCTATTTCATCGTTTGCGTCAACCTGCTGGGCAATGGGCTGTCCAGTTCGCCCAGCAATACCGCATCGCCTCACGACGGTCCGCGCTTTCCGGCGATCCACGTGCTCGACAATGTCCGCCTGCAGCGCAGGCTGCTGCGGGAGCGGTTCGGTATCGACGTGCTGCAACTGGTGGTCGGCCGTTCGATGGGCGCCCAGACGGCGTTCCAATGGGCTGCCTCGTATCCGTCGGAGGTCCGGCGCATGCTGGCCTTGTGCGGGTCGGCCCGGACCACGCCGCACAACCAGGTATTCCTGGCCAGTCTGGCCGCGGCGTTGAAAGCGGATCAGGAATGGCGTGGTGGGGACTATGCCGAGCCGCCCCTGGCGGGCCTGCGCGCGCTCGGCCATGCCTATGCCGCCTGGGCCATGTCGCCGGAGTTCTATCGCCGCGGCCTCCATCTGGAGCAGGCCGCGTCCGTGGACGACTACGTCGCCCGCCGGTGGGCGGACAACTTCATCGATCGCGATGCCAATGACCTGCTCGGCATGATGAGTACCTGGCAGCGGGCCGACTTGAGTGACGATCCTGCGTTCCTGGGCGACTGGAAGGCGGCGCTGCGTGCCATCGCCTGTCCCGCCATCGTGATGCCCAGTCGCACCGATATGTACTTCCCGCCGGAGGACAGCGCGGCGGCGGTCGAACACATGCCCAATGCCGAACTGCGGGTGATCGAGTCAGCCTGGGGGCATCGGGCGGGATCGCCGGGCTCGGATCCGGCCGATGTCGCGGCTGTCGACGGGGCGTTGAGGGAGTTGCTGCGCAGGAGCGGCTGATCCGCTTGTCGCCAGGGGAAAATCCCTGTTCCTCTATTGGGGCGATGGGCTCCCGGTGCGTATCTCCGCCTTCAGCCAATTGATGAATTCCCGACGGCAATCGCCGCGAGCTCAAGCCCGAGTATTCCCCTGTCGAGAATCGTGGCCAACGAGTTGCCAATCGCACCCAGGCCGGCAATGCCGACCCGTCTTGGCGCGTTCCCATCCACTAACTTCATATCGCCTCCAGTTGAACGCCTTGGCAGCGTCATGGGGCGATCGTAGGTTCAAGGCCTGTGGGCGAACAAACGATTTTCTTGGAGGGAATGGATCACTTGCATTCATGCATGTCCGGAGGCGCAGGGGAGTCCCGCTCTAGAACTTGTAGCTGACCCTTACCCAGAAGTTCCGAGGCGTTCCATAGTTGTACCCGTTGTATCCCCCCAGCCCGCTGTAGTAGCGCTTGTCGGTCAGGTTGTCGATGCTGACCGATGCGGCCACCTGCTTGTTGAATTCATACCGTGCCCTGACTCCCAGCAGCGTCACGCCGCCTTGCGTCGCGCGCCCGAGTCCGTCCAGCTCGTCGTAGTGGATGGCGCTCTGATAGCTCACGCTGCCGCCAACGGTCAGTTTGTTCCACGCGCCCGGGAGCCGGTAGCTGGCGGCCAGCCTGAACAGGCGCTGAGGATAGTTCGGCAGTAGCAGGCCACCTTCGTTGTCGCGCTTGGCGAAGTAGGTGTATCCGCCCATCACCTGCAGACCGCGGGCCACTTCGCCGGCGGCCGTGATCTCGAAGCCCTTGCTGCGGGCGCCGGGAACGGAGCGGTACGGCGCGCTGCCGTCCGGTAGGGGCGTGCCGCTGGGGTCTTCGATCGGCACGTTGGCTTCCTGCGTCCGGAAGATGGCGAAGCTGCTGTTGAGCTTGCCGTCCAGATGTTCGCCTTTGACGCCCAGTTCATAGTTCTTGCCGGTTTGTGGCGGCAGCAGGGCATTGCTGGCGTTGCGCTCGGATCTGGGAATGAAAATCCGGGTGTAGCTGGCGTAGGCCGAGAAGCTGTCGTTCAGGTCCAGGACCGCACCCGCGTAGGGCGTGAACTCTCCATTGGCCTTGGTGGCGGGGTTGATGGTCCAGAGATTGGCGGGGCCGTTGTAGGACGAGGATTTCTCCTGGTACCAGGTGGCGCGGGCGCCGAGGATGATCGATAGTGGGTCGGCGATTCGTAGGCGGGTCGAACCGTAGACGGCGGTTTCCTTCGCGTCCAGGAAAGTGTTGTAGAACGTGTAGAACTGGCTGGGTCTGGGAAAGTCCCGCAACTGGTAGAAATTCAGCGGGCGCCGGTCCCAACCGTTGGGGTTGGCGGAATTGAGGTTCAGCTTGCTGGTGTAGTCGTTGATGCTCAGGCCCACGGCGGCCTGGTGCTCCCTGCCGAACGCCCGGAAAGGACCGGTGGCATACACGTCGAAGGACTTGTTGACGGAGGTGGCGGGGTTGTCGCGGATCTCGATGGTGGAGGCACCGGTTTGGTCGACGGGCAGGTACTCGAACAGATAGCCCCAGGTGGCCTTGCGCTCGTTCTTCAAGCGGCTGGCGTCCATCTTGACGCGCCAGCCGTTGGCGAAACGATGGTCCAGCGTGACGAAGACTTTGTCGCTGTACATGTCCCACTGGCTCCAGGGGGTGCCGGGGTTGAACGAACGCGGGAGGTCCGTGCGCGCTCCGTTGCTGTAGAACAAGGGTGCCTGCCCGAAATTGGCGCCGTCGATGGCGGTCTTCTGGTGTTCGTAGCCCAGGCTCAGCGTGGTGTTCGCCGCGATGTCGGCTTCCAGGATGCCATAGACGATGTCGTCGGACCGTTTCTTGTAGTCGATGAAGCTGTCGCCCGAGGTACGCGAGACGATGGCCCTGCCGCGCAGGGTGCCGGCGCCGTTGAGGGGACCGCCCACGTCCAGCTCCAGGTTGTAGTTGCTCCAGCGGCCGGCGCCGACGGTGGCGCGGCCGGCGAATTCGGACGTGGGCCGCTTGCGCACCAGATTGACGGATCCACCCGGCTCGCCCACGCCGCCCAGCAGGCCGGCGGCGCCGCGCACGACCTCGACCCGGTCGTAGATCACCGTGTTCAGCATCCCGATCTCGGCCGCGGGCGTCTTGAATGAAAAGGTGGGCACGCCGTCGATCAGGGTGCTCAAGGCGAAACCGCGCGACGTGAAGGTGACGCGTTCGTCGAGTTTTTCGGCGACGACGCCGGGCGTTTGGCGCATCACATCGTCAAGGGTGACCAGGTTCTGGTCGTCCATCTGCTGGCGCGTGACGACGCTGATGGATTGCGGCGTCTCGCGCAGGGACAAGTCCATGCGGGTCGCGGAGGCCGCGGCGGGGGTGGTGTACGAGCCGGTGCCTTCGCTGGGCGCATCGCCGTCGCGTTGGCCGGTAATGCTGATGGTGGGCAGCGCGGTGACTTCGCCCTGGGGGAGGCGGTGCAGCGTATAGCCGCCGTCGGCGCGTCGCAGGGGGGCGAGTCCGCTGCCTTCCAGCAGCTTGTGCAGGCCGTCTTCGAACGCATAGGTTCCGCTCAATCCCTGCGTGCGCAGGTCCCGCGTCAAGGCCGGATCGAACGACAACAGCACGCCGGCGCGCGCGGCGTAGGCCGACAGCGCCGGGCCCAGCGGGCCGGGTGCGATGGCAGCGGCAAAGGGCGCCTGGGCGTGGACGGGCGCCGCCATGGCGGCCAGCGGGAGCGCAAGGATCGTGGCGCCGCGCAGGATGCGGCGGGACGCGCTTGCGCGCAGGCGTGGAAAACGCGGGGGCATGACGGGGGCACTCCAAGGATGGGTCTTACCCTCGTAGCCAGTTGAGACGCGAAAAGCGCTAAGCGTGTTACAAAATTTTCCCGGTCGTCGCCCGCGGCAGGACGGACACCCAGTAGCGGGTGCGATAGCGCAGGCGTAGCGGCAGGGTATCGGCAACGGTGACCAGGACCCGATCGGTATCCGCCAGCGGAAACGCGCCCGAGATCGGCAGGTGCGCTACCTCGGGGGCGCAGTCGATCCAGCCGCTGCGGTAGCGTTGCAGTTCGCCCAGGAAGGCCTTCAGGGGCATGCCGTCCACCTGCAGCATGCCAAGTCGCCAGGCGGACGGGTCGCCGGACAGTGGTTCGGGCGGGGAGGCCAGGCCATCGCCGAAGCGCAGGCCCATGCCGGCCGGTACCAGGCGCGCGCCGTCGGCCCCGGTGCCTCGTGGCAGCACGCGCACCGTGCCCTCCAGCACCTGCACGAACGAGACGCCATCGTCGCGCCGGACGACGAAGCGCGTACCCAAAGCGGTGATGCTGCCTTCCCGGGTGCGGACGATGAAGGGTCGGGCGACGGGTTCGGGATCCGGCGCGGTTTCGACCAGGATCTCGCCGGCATGCAGCGCAATCAGCCGCTGCCGGGCATCGAACAACACGTCCATCGCCGTGGCGGTGTTGAGGACGACGCGGCTACGGTCCGCCAGCATCACTTCGCGCTGCGCGCCGACCGCGGTCCGGTACTGGGCGGTCCAGCCGCGCCAGGTGTCGTCGCGATACGCCAGCCAGCCGGCGCCGCCGGTGCCGGCCAGCAACACCAGCTTGCCCAGGGCGCGCCGGCGCGCGGGCGAGCGCGGCCGGCTGAGCATGGGCAGCATGCCTTCGGGCAACGCCTCGAAGCGGCGCGTCAGGGCTTCGATGCGCTGCCAGGCGCGCTCATGTTCGGGATCGGCGTGGCGCCAGCGCTGCCAGGCCTCGTGATCGGCCTTGCTGGCGGCGCCCGAGGTCAGCCGCAGAAACCATTCCACCGAGCCGTCCAGCGCGCGCGGGTCCAGGCTTTCTTCCCCGCCGGCGCTCATGGCGCCAACCCCAGGCACTGGCGCAGGGCACGCCCGATGTACAGCCGTACCGAGCAGACCGACACGCGCAAGACCTTGGCGATCTCGGCATGCGTCATGCCTTCCAACTGGCACAGCAGGAAGGCGCGCCGCACCGGCGCGGGCAGGCCGTCGAGCATGGCATCGATCTCGTACAAGGCTTCCAGCGCCATCGCGCGGGCTTCGGGCGAGGGCGTCAGCGGCTCGGGCAGTTGCGCCAGCGTTTCCAGGTAGGCACGCTCCAGGTCCCGGCGCCGCAGGTGGTTCACCATCAGGCCGTGCGCGACGGTCGCCAGGTACGAACGGGGCTCGCGGATATGGCCAAGCTCGTGGCGCGACAGCACCCGCAGGTAGGTGTCGTGCACCAGGTCGGCGGCGTCCAGGGCGTTTCCCAACTTCTTGCGCAACCAGCCCTGCAGCCAGCCCTGATGGTCCTGGTAGAGCGCATGCAGGGAATGCTGCGGGGTGGGATCGGAGGCAGCCATGGGAGACGCGCCAACATAAATGAGAATAACTATAATTTACAACATGGGGCTTGCGGGCGGGCCTTCGGGCTCATTTGCTGGCCTTTGAAAACGGGCTTAGAATTGCGTTCCTGCCGCCATGCGGCAGTGCCTTCCGCCCAGGCGTTCAGCCCGGGCATCCCAAGGCGGGTGTAGTTCAATGGTAGAACGGCAGCTTCCCAAGCTTCATACGAGGGTTCGATTCCCTTCACCCGCTCCAGTCTTTTTCGGATCATTCCAGTCCGACATTTCCCCATATTGCCGCTGTCGGTGGCATTTCGCTGAATCGCCATGAGAGGATCGGCAATCGTTTACGCCGTTCTACTTGCATTGCCCGGTTGTCGGACGGGGGTCTACGTTTATCCGTCAAGGGAAGAACCAGACCAGTATCACCTTGCAGCCACGCCTCCGGGCGGGATGATGCCACGCCGGCAAGTCACCGTAGACATTCGGCGAGTTCGCTTTCTTTCTCCAACTCGAGTCTTTTATCCACTGATGGTGTTGGAATGGGTCGCTGCCACACGGTAGCCCGCTCATTCCCGCTCTTGATGGCTCAGCCCCACATCGAGCGCATCGGCCTGTACCAAAAAATCATCTGGACGTTTCTTGCGGAACGCCTCCAGGTTTGCGAGCTTCCAGCGCAAGGCGGGCAATCGGGCGGCGTGCGCACATTGCAGCAGCGACCAGTCAGGTTCAGCACGCACCAACCCACTCAGGAATCGCTTGTGATTTGCAGTCATGCGTCGCGGTAGTTCATACCGCAATTTGGCGCGAGCCGTCAGCAATGTCTCTAGCGAGCAGTCCACTTCGGTCATGCCGACGAACGCATGCTCGTACTCCGCCGCGATGTCCTTGTCGTTGCCGAACAGCACTTCATGGGGCGGCCGGTTGTGTCCGGCCAGATAGATCACGAAGCATTCGACCATGTCATCGCCGATGCCGCCCGACTCGTAAAGCTGCCAGACATCGAACAGATCGCGCGGGTGCTGTCGGTCCAGGGCCGCGACCAGCTTACCCGCGTATAGCTCGTCCCGTGCGAGGATTGGTACCTCGAACTCTACGCCGAACAGGTCGCTGGTTTTGGCGCTCAGCGGTTTGTGGCCAACCGGCAATACCGTTCCGCGGAATACCGCATTGACTTCGATCTTGACCTGGCTGGTGTCGTTCTCGATGATTAACTTGGTGTCGCCTACCTCCTTGCTGCGGACCAGGCGTGCCTCCCTTCATCGCGAACAAGTCGTTGGCGAAGACTTCGGGAGTGACCGCCAGCAACAAGCGGACGGTATCGGCGTAGCTCTTATCCATGCGGGTTCAGGCTCAACAGGGTGCCGTCGGTGAGCCGGCTCATCCAGCGTTTCGTGCTGCCGGTGCGTAGCGAATATCGCTCGAGCAAATCGTCAACATCCACGACTTGGGTTTCGCGAGCCCAGGTGAGGAACAGGCGAACGGCTTTGACGCTCGTGCAGCAAGACAACAATTGGCCCAGCAGGTCTTTGCGCGGTGAGCGCAAACCATCGAAGAGGTTGCGGGCTTCTTCCAGGCTTTGCTTGGTGCCGGCTTCGTACAGCAGTTCCAGCAGGGCGCGTTCGGGAGTTGTCACGAGCAGACCCTTGGGTAGCCCAGGGGGCGTTCCCAAGGTCTTGCTGGCGAGGGTGGTGTCCGACCAATCGAACAGGCGGGCGTGGACATAGCGCGCCGGGAAGCGCGATGTGAACCAGGCCGGCAGTGTGTAGTGGGTGTCTCCCCACAGCACCAGCGAGTCTCGGTTGCCCAGGTTGTGTCGTACGCCTTGGAGGGCCAGCGCACTTTTACCGCCGATGTGCAGGCCGGGCACGCGCCGCTGGAGGAATTTCAACGCACCGTAGACTCCGAAATCATCGTTCGGGAAGGCGTAGACACCTTGTGCCAAGCGGACGAGCCAGCCCCCTTCGGCGTAGCGCGCAGCGAGTTGGGGCGACACTCCAAGCGTAGCCAGGATGGCGAGGTCGAACGGCGCCCCGCGGGGAAGGTCCGCTTGGAGCCGCTTGATTACTTGATGTCTAGAATTTCCATCCATGATTGAAAATTAGCACAAAATTCAATCAAAAAATTTCTTGGGACAGAATCAAGACATCAAAAATAGCTTTATAGGTTATTTTTTAAGCAAAATCTAATCATAAAAAGCATCCCCGCCGTGCCGTTGTCAGCCCTTTCCAGACAAGTACATGATTAAGTCCATCCCCGCTACTGCGAGCCTTGCATGTACTGGGCCGTCTTGGCGATGTAATGAAGGTAACGGCCACGGAAAATGACGCGCTGGGTATGGAGTTGGTGCGGGAGCGACTGCCCCAGCGGGTGCGGACTTCCCGTGGCAGCCAAGACATCTCGGCGTCAGGACCTGGAGGTGCATCTGGGTTCCAGCGGCCGGGTCGTGGGGCGGCTGTATTTGGGTAGCGGCAAGCGCAGCGCGTTTAGCTACGACGAACGCTGGTTGCGGAGTGCGCGGTTCTTCAGTTCGACCTCAATCCGATGCCGGGAGATCGTCGCGAGAGCAAGACATGGCTAACCGAGGTTTCCGGGCCTTCCGGTTTCACCGCCGCAGCCTGCGCGAGGCGCGCCGGAATTCGGCCGCCAGCGCCGCCGCCGCTGCCGTCAGCGGCCGCATCGTCGGGGTGATCAGGTATTGCACGGCCAGCGGCAGATCGAGATCGATGGGCAGGAACTTCAGCAATCCCCGCTGCCGCAGGGGCTCGAGCGCCGCCAGGCTGTTGATCGCGACATAGTCGCCCTGGAGCAGCATGTCGACCAGCGCGCTCGCCGAGTTGCAGTGCGCCACCAGCGTGGGGTCGGGCAGGCCCTGTTTGCGCATCAGCGAGACGATCATCGGTCCGCCGGACTGCTGCACGCTGTACAGCCAGCCGTAGGGCACCAGGCTGGCCAGGTCGCGGGCGTCGGCGGCCGGGTGGTCGGCGCGCACGATGATGCCCAGGTCCGAACTGCACAAGCGCTCGGTATGCAGGTCGGTGATGCTCTGGTCGGTCGGCAGCGGGCTGACCGCGAAATCGATCCTGGCTTCGCGCAGCGCCGCGATCGTCGAAGACGACCGGCCGCCGTACACGCCGATCTGCGTGTTCGGCCTGCCCTCGCGGAAGCGGGCCACGGCCTCGGACAACAGCATCGCCTCGGCGGTGGCCGACAGGCCGATCTTGACCTGGCTGTGATGTTCGCCGCTGAACCGTTCGATTTCTTCGTGCAGATTGCGCATCTCGGCGTCGATGATGCGCGCGCGGCGCAGCACGAGGCGGCCGATTTCGGTGGGTTCGACACCTCGGGCGGAGCGTATCAGCAGTGGTACGCCCAGTGATTTTTCGAGCGCGGTGAGATTCTTGCTGACGGCGGCTTGCGCGAGGCCGAGCGTTCGCGCCGCGGATCGAACGCTGCCTGTCTCGACAACCGCGATCAAATCGCGCAGATGAGCTTCGCGCACGGTATTTCTTGCCTCCCCATTGTATTTTTTTGTTTTCTTGTTTTGTTCGTATTCTATAGCGTCCGGGACTCCCGCCGTGAACGCGGCCGCGGGAGGCGGCTTGCCGATTCGTCTTGAACGGCAAGCCGCCGCTGACTGCCGTCAGCTCTTCTGGCCTACCACCAGCTTGTTGCCACCGCTGTTATCCATGTAGCCGCTGGTCGAGAAATCGCATCCCGACGTGCAGGTAAAGGAGAAAATGCCGGTGTTGTTGCTGTTGTCCTGCACCAGGACACGGAACGTCGCCGGCTTGCCGTCGAAGGTGCCGCTGCCGTCGATCTGCACCGAGTTCCTGGTTGCCGTGATGTCGCCGCTGGCATCGATGGCCGAGCCGAGTCGCGTCACCGAGGTCAGTTGCGCGTCGTGGCCCTGTCCCTTGAGGGTCATGCTCGCCACGGCGGGGGCGCCGTTGCCGTTGCGGCTGGCTTCCACCGTCACTTCCAGGTTGCCCTTCGCCGAAGCGACCTTGCCCTTGACGCTCGCGCTGCGGCTCATGCAGGCGTTGTATTCGGGGTTGGTCAGTTCCACCGATACCAGGCCGCCCTGGTTCCACCCCGTGTAGTACAGGCAGTTCTCGGTGTCATAGCGCGGGTCGGGACGCGTGAAGTCCATCTGGTCGCTCGTGTTGCGCTCCTTGATGTAGTAGGCGACTTCGATGGGGCGGGTGGGGTCTTTCCAGTCGACGAAGCGGATGCCGCCGTAGGCGCTCGCATAGATCGCGACGCGCATGTTGCTGCGGTCGTCGAAGCCGATGTAGTGCGTCATTCCCGCCCAGGTATCCTCGGCCAGGTTCTTCTCGCAGTTCTCGGGCTTGTTGGCATCGGATTTATAGGTGCCGACGACTTGCGGGTTCTTCTCGTCCGAGATGTCGATCATGCGGGCGTAGGACTGGTGCCCGCAGATTCCCGAAGGCGTGCCGCCCAGGCCGCCGCCCGACTCTTCGGTCGAGACGATGTACTCCTTGCCGTTGACGTGGCGCACCCACTCGGTCGCATGGGCCGATGCCGTCTCGCCGTTGCCGAAGTCGGGGTCGATCATCTGCTTGTCGTCGCACCACGAGACGAAGCTGATGTACTTCAACTTCGGGTTGGGCACCCGCTTGGCGATGTCGCTCGAGTCCATGATGAGCAGGCCGTTGCCGCACCGCTGGGTCCGTGCCTCGATGGCGCTCTTGTTGCCTCCGCCCAGGGAGTTGGTGCCGCCGTACAGCGCCATGTAGACGCGTGTTCCATCGTTATTGGTGCTGACGTCGTGGAAGTGGGTCGTGTTCAGGATCTTCCAGTTCAGGTTGTCCTGGACTGCCTGGGGCAGATCCAGGCGGTTCCAGTTCAGCAGGGACTTCGGTTTCCTGGGGGCCGACAGGTCGGTCACGTGCATGTCGATGCGATTGACGGCCTCGGGAACGACCTGGTTCTTGTTGCCGTTGTCGACGTTGCCGCGGCCGATGATCGGATCGCCGCTGAACGGGATGCCGTAGTAGGTCTTGCCGTCAGGCGTGAGCCAGCCATCGTGGTTGCCCTGGGGGGTGTTGTAGGTGGTGCTGAGCGGAACGGGGTGGAGGCAGTCGCTGACGTCGTAGACGTCCAGCGGGTTGGTGACCTTGCCGTCCACGGTAGGGCCGTTGTCCTTGTACGCGCCGATCATGATGTTGCCCTGGAGCTCGAGCGCGGAGTAGGCGCGGATCATCGCGGGCGTGCGCAGGACCTTCCCGTACGGATTCGGGCCGGCCGGGTCGAAAGAGGCGTGGCCGACCTGGTCGTCGTCGGGCGCGATCGCCATTTTCGTCGGGCTCTTCATGTCGAACACGATGGTCCCGACGTACTGCTTCTGATCGGTGATCGGTTGGCCCAGGGCATCCTTGGTGCCGTCGCGCCGGGAGGCGTAGGCACAGCGGTCCTTGAGCTGCAGGTCGCCGAAGGCGCCACGGTCGAACAGCTTGTGCTGCGCAACCTTGCGCGCGCCACACCAGAAGCCCTTGAAGGTCACGTCGTTCTTGGCGGGGCCGCGGTCGGCGGCGGGAATTCCGCCACGGATGCCGGTCTCGGGCTGGTCGCCGGGGCCCGGCTCGCAGTAGTCGATTTTCTTCGCAGGTATGGGATCGCCGGCGACAGGCGTGTCCATGCCGGGTGCCGAGTCGTTGTCGCTGCCACAGGCGGCGATCAATGCAGCCGTGGCCAGAGCGACCATGGACAGGCCGATATGCGTTTTCACGTTTTGTCTCCTCTCATTTCAGAGTGGTTGTTGGTAAGCGGGGTGGGGGGCTCGGGTCAATGCCCTTCGACTTCGTTCTCGGGGGCAGGCCCTCGATAGGCCTCGGGCAATTGCTCGATGGGAAGCAGGGGAGGAGCTGGCAGGGGGGGAGGGGGCGAAGCCGGTTCCTCGGTGGCCGCGTTCGCGTCGGCCGTGGTCTGGGGCCAGGTTTCGATCGCGACAGGCCCCGCCGCGCCGGTCAACAGGACTTTGCCGGATTCGATTCCAGTGACGACGAGGTCGTCGACGCGATCGCCCACGCGAAGCTGCAGGAGCCGTGAGTCGGCCGTGTGACGCACCATCGCGAAACTGCCCGCGCCGCCGACGACCGTGCCTTCCAGCTTGAACGCTGGCGCCGGCGCGGAAACGGCGGCCTGGACCGGTACGGTGGACGGGTCCATATCGGGGGCACACATCGGCGCGGTGTCCGGCATCAAGGCCACCGCCGGCTCGGCCGGGTCATCGTGCCATGGCTGCCACCACGCTCCCACCAATAGGGCGGCGATCGCGGTCAGGAACCACCACGGCCAACGTCTTGTCTCTGTCAGGGAAGATTGCATGTCATCTTGTTCAAGTTCATCAACGCGGATCGTCGAAGTCGCGTGATCCAAGGCCGTGGCCCCGGTTATAGTCGTGGCCCCTGTGCGCAGGAAGACAACCGGCGGTTAACTCGTTCGGCATAGGTGAACAGACCGATATCGCCGTCGACACGCCGTGCTTGTCGTACCGGTCGCAAACCCGCGCCGATGCTGCTTCTTCCGCGTGCGGGCGGAGTTTGTCCCGCGCCCGAACCCTGCTCGGCGGCCGGCAAGTCCGCTCTTGCACACGTCCGCGACGCTGGTTGATACTGCGAGCCTTCAAGCAAAGGACGGGGACGACGATGTTGCTGAAATGGATCTCGAGTGGTGCTCGGGCCTCCTTGATGGCTGGCGCCTTGCTGCTCGCGATGGATGCCTCGGCCGACCCCGCCTGGCGCGGCGGCATGCTGCTCGCCGGCCATGACCCGATCGTCGATCCGGTGCTGCGGCGCTTGCCCGGCAAGGTGACCGGTCTTGGGGCAGCGAACAAGGCGGGCCGCGTCTACACGCTGCGCCTTCAGCCGCTCGGGCCGAAAGCGGCTCCACCGGTACCCAATGCACTGCGCGGCTGGCGGCTGACCGTGCTGAAGGGGGCGCGCTTCGGGCAGGTCTACTGGGTCCAGAGCAATACCGCGGATGCGATCACCGTGCGCAGCAAGGACGGTTCGCTGGACGGAATGGCCGCGGGCGACCTGTTCGTCGTCGAAGAGCTCGACCCCAATCCGCCGGCGACCTCGCTTGGCGATGACAAGGAAAAGCAGCGTGTGGCTTGAACGGGCGCGTCCGCTGCTCGCCGCCGCGAGCCTGGTACTGGCCGGCACGGCGTGGGCGCAGAGCGCGAAGCTGCCCGCCGATGCGGTCGACGGCTTCCATGCGGCCCTCAAGCGCAAGGACACGGGCGCGGCGCTTTCGCACCTGGACCGCGGGCTGGTCGTGTTCGAGTTCGGAACCATGGACCCGACGGTCGAGGCCTATGCGCTGAGCCATCTGCCGAACGACATCGACATGGCCGCCATTTCCGATTGGAAGCTGCAGGCCAGGCGTCTGGGCGGCAGCGGCAACGAACGCTGGGTGCTGAGCACCTACCGCGTCACCGGCAAGCTGCCCAATGGCAAGGAAATCGACCAGGTCACGCTGGAAACCGCGATCGTGCGGCGCGTCGGCGACAGCTTCCGCATCGTCCACCTGCACTGGTCGAGCGACAAGAGCGACTTCCAGTCCTGGGCGCAGACGCAGCAGCCGCGCCCCGCGCCCTGATATCAGCCGACGATGGGTTGGGCCATGATCCACAGGCTCAGGCTGGTATAGGCCACCATCAGCGCGAGCATCGGCAACTGGCTCATCAGCGCCGCGCGGTGGCTGGCGAAACGCCGCGCCGCTTCGACGTGCGCGACGATGACTGCCAGCACGTGGCCGACGACGATCAGCGCGACCGCAACGTACCAGTAGACGGCCGGGCTGACGATGCCGAGATCGACGGTGCGCCCGCGCGTGCCGAACAGGTCCCAGCCCCAGCCGAACGGATCCGACGCGAGCGGGATGATGAACTGGCCCGTGGTCAGCAGCAGCGACGCGTAGTGGGCGAGGTGATAGGCCACGGCGATCGGCACGAGGCTCCAGACCATCACGTTCAGGTCTGCCTGGGCATGGCCGGAGCGGGTCGTTTCGCCGGCCAGGCCCAGCATCCATGCGCTGACGCCGCGAAAAATCAGTACAAAGCCCAATGGGAACAGCAACAGCAGGACGGTGTTCAGCCACTGCGTCTCGTCCAGCGCTGTTACGGAGGAAAGCGTGAACAGCGTTTCGGCCACGGGGCGCGACATCTGCGCGGCGGTTCCGATGCGATCCATCAGCGGCGTTTCATGGAAGCCGTCGAAGGTAACGGTCGCAAGCATCAGCAGCACGAAGGCGGCCACCGAATTCGACACGGGTTCGTTCGTCAGCAGTCCGGCGGCATAGGGGCGCAGGCGCAGACGGGCGGGTTCGACCGGTGTCGAACTGCGCAGTTCGAGCGGTGCAAAGCGGCCCAGCACCCGGAATACCATCGCGAAAGCGTCGGCCTGGCGGCGCCAGGCTTCCACGCCGAAGAGCAGCATGCCACCCCAGCTCAGCGCAGAATAGGCCAGCAGGGCGGTGGCGATGGCGCGCGGTACGTCCTTGTCCTGCCAGATCAGTTCGGCCCAGGCGAAGATGAAGAACAAGGCGACCGCCGGCCATGCGGCCCATCGCGCCGGGTAGCTCCAGCCCAGCGATTCCCGGCAGCCGATCATGCGCACGGCCGCGCGATACAGCGTGGGCAGCGGGTTGACGATTTCCCACAGATCGCCGATCAGCGCGCAGAAAAAGGCCATGCCTACCCACCACAGCACCCAGACCATGGTGACGATCAGGTTCGCATAGGCATCGGAATTGCCGTAGAAGCCGGTGGCCAGGGTCAGCACGAACAGTATGCAGCTGATGGCGCGCAGCACGGTCGCGAGCGGATGGGCCAAGCGGCGCAGCAGCGAGAACCGCAGCAGGTCGGTACTGTGGAGGAAGGCCGTACCGAAATCGCGCCGGCGCGCGAACAGCGCCAGCGCCACGAAGGTGAGCACGAGGGTTGCGCCGGCCCCGGTGAGCCATAGCCACAGCGGCAGCGGCAGGTCGAAACGCTGCCCGAATCCGTGTGCCTGGGCTTCGGACGCGGCGCCTGCCATGGCAAGCGCCGGGAAGGCCCGGATCGATCCCCACGATGGGGATCGATCCGGCGTTGCACGGCTACGGATGAACTTCGATGAATAGCACGGCACGATGATTGCCAGCCCCATGGGTGTGCACGTGTACGGGAAAGCGGCCCGCCAGGTCGGCCTTGAATGCCAACAGCGTTGGCGCGGGCGGTTCGACCTTGGCTTCGATCTCGTAACCATGCAGGTGCAGCATCATCGGTTGGTCGCTGGTCAGGCTGACCCGGACCTGATCGCCCTTGCGCACCTTCAGCGTCTCCTCGCCCTTGACGCGGCCGCCAACGATCTGGATGGAAAAGGATTGCGTGGAAGCCTCGGCGCCAACGGCGGTGCCGCCCAATGCCATCGCCGCCATCCATGCGATCAGCCGCCGGCGAGAACGGTCCGTCATGACGGTCTCCGTGTTCATTGCACGTACTGCTGTCCGGCGGCCTTGATGACCGAGCCCCATTTTTCTATTTCGGCTTCGACGAATTTCTTCTGTTCGGGGCCATTGACCCGGGCGTCGTTGATGATGACCGCGCCGAGCCCTTCCTGGCTTTTCACGAAGACCGGGTCTTTCAAGGCCGCTTTCAACGCCGCGTTGAGCTTGCCGGCGATCGCCGGAGGCGTGCCCTTGGGAGCGAAGAGGCCGTGCCAGATCGTGACGTTGAAGCCTTTCAACCCGCTTTCATCCAGCGTGGGCAGCGCGGCCAGCGCCGGCGTCTTCAGCCGTTGCTGCGTTGTCACAGCGAACGCCTTGACCATGCCGGCCTCGATCTGCGTGGTGGTGTTGGTCGTCTGGTCGCACATGACATCGACCTGGCCGCTGATGAGGTCGGTCATCGCCGGCGCCGTGCCCTTGTAGGAAATGGGTTGCATCTCGATCTTGAGCGCATCCTGGAGCATGAGCCCGCACAGGTGCGAGGCGGAACCGACACCGGCGTTGGCGATGTTGATCTTTCCGCGGTGGTCTCCCAGCCACTTGTGCAACTCGGCGAAGTTGGCGGCGGGCAGTTTCTTCGTGCTGATGACGGTCATCGGCACTTCATTGATCATGCCGAGGTACTCGAAATCGTCGAGGGTCTTGTAGGGCAGCTTGCTGTACAGCGCGGGCGAGGTGGCGAGGCTGACGTGGTGCAGCAGCAGCGTGTAACCATCATTGGGCGCGCGCGCCGCCTTGGCGGCTCCGATCGTGCCGCCGGCACCTCCGGCGTTGTCGACCAGGACCACGATATTGCCCAGTTGCTTGCGCAGCGCTTCCGCGAAGTCGCGCGCCACCTTGTCCGTCGGCCCGCCGGCGGCGAACGGCACGACGATGGTTATCGGCTTTTCGGGATATTCGGCGAAAGCGGGAAGTGCGGTGACGGCCGCCATGGCCATCGTGATCGTGGACAGACGTTTCATTGCTCGTCTCGCAGGATGTGAAACGGCGATCCTATCGAGAGCCGGCGCGGCGCAGAAGACGCACGATCGTTAAGTCGTTCACCTCAGGTGAACGCTGGTCGAAAAGCACGATTCCCGGGGCACGCCGCCTATCCCGTTGCCGCGATGCTGAAGCTGTCCCGAATATGGGCGGAAGCGCCGGCGACGTCCAGGCCTACGCCTATGCCGGGCGCGTCCGGCAGCGTGATCGTTCCCTGGGCGATCCAGCCCGCGTAGCTGGCGCTGGCCCGCAAGGGGTTGTCGTTCACATCGAGCTCCAGGTAGCCCCGGCCGCCCACGGCGGCCAGGACGTGGGCCGATGTCATCGCCGCGATGTGGGTCCCGAACGAATGGGGGCAGAACAGGCCGCCGCGGCGTTCCACTTCCCGCCCGAGGCGCAGTGCCTGCGAGACGCCGCCCCATTTCGCCACGTCGGGCTGTACGACACCGAGCCAGGCGGACGAGCGGGAGAACTCTCCTTCGCTGTACAGGTTCTCGCCACCGGCGAGCGCCGTCGCGGCGGCTTCGCGCAGCCGCATCCAATCGTTGTCGGAGCAGTCCGGACGGATCGGTTCCTCTATCCATTCCAGATCGACATTCCGGAGCTCGCGGATGGCGGCAAGGGCAGACGACGGGGTCCAGCCGCAGTTCGCGTCGATCATCATGCGCTCGGACGGCATGAGCCGTCGACGCTGGTCCGCCAGCAGGGGCAGGGTCCTGGCATCGTCGAAGCCCGCCTTGAACTTGAAGGCGCGATGCCCCTGGAACCTCAAGCGGTCCAGGACCGCCTCGGCGGCATTGGGCGCGATGCCGCTGGCGTAGCAGCGCAAGGTGGGGCTGCCGGTACCCAGCAGCGCGTGGAGCGGGAGGCCCGCCACCCTTGCGCGCAGGTCCCAGAGCGCGCTGTCCAGCCCGGCCAGGACCTGTGAGACGGGACCACGTTCGCCCGCCAGGATTTCCACGGGCGCCAGCCGCGTCCCCAGTGTCCGCACGCATGCCGGAATGTCCAACACGAGCTGCCCCGCCAGAAAGGGCGCGACGAATTCGCGCAGCAGCGCGAGGCGGTGCAGGGCGCCGGCCGCTGGCATTCCGCACCATATTTCTCCCCACCCGACGTGGCCGGTCTCGTCTTCAAGTGCGACCAGCAGGGCGCCTCGCTCCCGGCGGGCGCCGAAAGCGGAGACGATGGCGGGCGTGGGCGCGAGGCAGGCGTAGGCGGAGACTTTCGTTACCCGGAGCGCGAAGGGCGCTTGCCGGTCCGTCGGCAGGATGCCGCCTTCGTCCGCGCTAGACGTGTCCATACTTCTCCAGGGCGGCGGACAGTGACAAGCCGTTGGCGAGTTCCTGCCGGATGCGAGCCTCCTGTTCGGTCAGACGTTCGGCCTCGACCAGCACCTTCTCGGCGTGGGCCGCGGGGATGACGATGGCACCGTCGGCATCGGCCAGGATGAAGTCGCCGGGGGACACGGCGACCAGGTTGCCCGTCGCTCCGGCCAGGTAGACCTTTTCCTGCCAGCCAGTGACCCGCCAGCGGCCGATGGACTGGACCGGTGTGCGGTAGGTGGCGAAGATGGGGAATTGCATGGCGTTGAGCCAGTGCAGGTCCCGGATGCCGCCGTCGATCAGAGCGCCGACGCAGCCGCGTTCCTTCATGCCTATCGCGATGAGTTCGCCGAAGTAGCAGATGCCGCGGCCGTCTCCGCTCCAGACGCTGACCTCGTCGTCCGAAATTTCCTGGCAAGCCCGCATTTTCTGCGCGTCGCCCCCTTGGGGGCCGGGTACCATCTGGCCGCGGAGAGTGAAGGCCCAGCCGGCCAGCTTGCCGGTGCCGCTCATCTGGCGGAATTCCGGAGCCAGGCCCTGATCGAACAGGCCCAGTTCGTCGAGTACGTCGGCCACGTTGGCCGTGTCGACTTGCGCATAGCGCTCGCGCAGGGCGCGGCGTTGTTCTTTGGTCATGGTCATGGTGTCGTCCTTGGGTCTAGATGCTGGAAATCAGGCCCCCGTCCACGCGGAGGACGCTGCCGGTGATGTAGCTGGCGCGGGCGCTGGCCAGGAAGGCGACCGCGTCCGCGTATTCGCCGGGGTCGCCATAGCGGCCGGCGGGGATGCTGGCGAGGCTGGCCGCCGACACTTGGTCCGTCGAGAGGCCGGAGGCGGCGGCCCGGGCCTGGTCGAGGGCGGCCACGCGGGAGGTGGCGATGCGCCCGGGGACCGCCACGTTGACGGTTACGCCTTCCCTGGCGACTTCATTGGCCAGCGACTTGGACCAACCGACCAGGCTCAGGCGCAACGCGTTCGAGACGGCAAGATTGGCGATGGGAGCGACCACGCCCGACGAGGTGGAGGTAATGACCCGGCCCCATCCGCGTTCGCGCATGCCCGGCACGATGCGACGGGACAGCGACATCAGCGTCAGCACCATGGCGTCGAAATGGCGGCGCCAGTCTTCGTCGGGAACCTCCAGGGCCCCGGAAGGCTTCGGGCCGCCGGAGTTGTTGACCAGGATGTCGATGGGGCCGAGGGTCGACTCCAACGCCGCGAGCTTCTCGTCGTGCTGGTCGATCCGGCCGAGATCCCATTGCAGCGCGACGGCTTTCCCGCCCCGGCCGGCGATATCGGATGCCACCGCCTGCGCGGCTTCCAGGTTGAGATCCGCCACCGCCACGCGGCAGCCTTCGCGGCTCAAGGCCTGCGCGATGGCGCCTCCCAGGCCGCCCCCACCGCCCAGGACCAAAGCGACTTTGTCCGAGATTCCAAGATCCATGCTTACCGCTCCAATTGCAAGGCCGGTGCGTTATCCACCGTTTTCTTCCACATGGCCGATTCGGCCAGCCATAATTTCTGGAACTCCACGGGCGATGTCTCGCCGGGCAGAAAGCCGGCGGCGGCGATCTTGCGCACCAGTTCGGGGTTCTTCAGCGCCTTGGCCACTGCCGTGGCGATCCGGTCCAGCCTGTCCGCGGGCAGGTCCTTGGCGGCGAAGAGGCCGGCCCAGGTCGTCACCGCGAATCCCGGAAGGCCGGACTCGGCCACCGTGGGGACGCTCGGGGCGAGCTCGAATCTCGCGGGTCCCGTCATGGCGATGCGGCGCGCCCTGCCGGTGGCGACCACCGACTCGGTGGACGGGATGGTTTCGAACAGCATGTCCGCGTCGCCGGAGGCCACCGCCAGCGCGGCGGCGGGGCTGCCGTTGAACGAGACCGTGTAGATATCGACGCCGGCGGCCTGCTTGAAGCGTTCGGCCGACACATGGGAGGCGCTGCCGGGAGCGGCGTAGGCCGCCGTCAACTTGCCGGGCGCCTTCCTGGCCGCGGCGATGAGGTCGCTGACCGAACGCAGGCCCGAAGCGTTGCTGACGATGAGGCTGAAGTCGGTCCTATAGATCTGGCCGACCGCGACGAAGGCCGTCGGAAAGGCGCCGGCCTGCCTGGGATAGACATGCGGGCTGACCGACATGGTGCTTTGCGGGGCGATCAGGAACGTGTAGCCGTCGGCCGGCGCCTTGAGCACTTCCCGCGCGGCCAGAATGCCGTTCACGCCGGGCCTGTTCTCGACGACCACGGGCTGTTTCAGGTCTTCCGCCAGGAAATGTCCCAGCAGGCGCGCGCCGATGTCCGGCGTCGAACCGGGGGGCGTCGCGACCACCAGGCGGATGGGCCGGTCGGGATAGGCCTGCGCGGAAGCGGCGCAGGGAAGGGCGCTCAGCAAGAGCAGGCCCCATGCGAGGGGGAGTGGTCGGGAGCCCATGATTTCTCCTGGCGGGTTCATTGCACGGCTGTGATATGGCGCTGACTGTAAGATGCCGGGGGTAATGCGTCCAATATCTTTGAGCGTCGTGGTGATACATGATGGATATACCTTCGGCCTTGCCCGACCTGCGGGTGCTGCGCCAGTTCGTGGCGGTGGCGGAGTCCGGAAGCTTCCGGCGCGCCGCCGACATGCTGCACATGTCGCAGCCGCCCTTGAGCGTGGCGATGCACAAGCTGGAGGCCCAACTGGACGTGCGGTTGTTCGAGCGTTCTCCCGCCGGGATCCGCTTGACGGAGCCGGGAGCGGTCCTGCTCAAGGAGGCCACGCTGCTGCTGGCCCAGGCGCGCCGGTCCGTCGAGTTGACCCAGGCTACCGCGCGCGGCGAAGTGGGCGAGGTCCGGATCGCCTTCATCACCTCGGCGATGGTGAGTTTTCTGCCCGAGGTGCTGGGACGCTTTTCCGCGGAGTATCCGGATGTCAGGCTGCGCCTTGTCGAGGGGGTATCGGTGGACGTGGCCGGCCTGGTATCGAGCGGCCGCGCCGACGTTGGCCTGTTGAGTCCGCCGGTCGAGCTTGCCGCGGGGGTGGACAGCGAAACCGTCCTGGTCGACCGCTTGTGCGCCGTGCTGCCGGATGATCATCCCCTGGCGTCGCGGCGTTCGATTCCGCTGTCGGCGCTGGCGCGCGAGCGGTTCGTGTCCTATTCCGCCGACCGGGTTCCCGCTTTCCATCAACGGATCGTCGGTGCTTGTATCGAAGCGGGTTTCCAGCCCAGCATCGTCCAGGAGGCGGCGCACATCTACACGATCATGGCGTTGGTCGCCGGACGCCTGGGCGTTGCACTGATACCGGGTTCGGCGGCGGCGAGCGGGCATCGAGGCGTGGTCCAGGTGCCGATCGCGGGGAACAGCCGCCTGTTGGAGACGCGCATCGACGTCGTCCATCCGCGCAGCGGGGCATCGGCCGCCGTGGCCAATTTCCTGTCCCATTGCCGGCGGTCGAGCGGTGCGTCTTTGCTATGATCAGCCGCGCAAGGCCGGTACCCATTGAAAATCTAGACCGCGAATGGATAAAACAGTCATCAAAGCCTTCCAGGTGTTCGAGCGCCTGTGCCAGCACGACGGGCCGGTGAGCCTGTCCGAACTGACGCGCGAGACCGAGCTGCAGAAAAGCAATGTCCATCGCCTGCTCAACACGCTGATGCACCTGGGCTATGTGTGCCAGACTCCCGATGCGAGCTACATGCCCACGCTCAAGACCTGGACGCTGGGCAGCAGCATCCGCGAACGCTACAACGTGGCGGCGTTGGCCCGGCCGGCCCTGGTGGCCTTGCGCGACGAACTGGGCGAGACCTCGTATCTGGCCGCGCTGGACCGGGACAGCATCGTCTACCTGGACGTGGTCGAGGGCACCCACCGCATCCGCGTCAACGCGAAGACGGGCGGGCAGGCGCCGATGCATGCGACGGCCTCGGGCAAGGTACTGCTGGCGTTTTCGTCCGGGTCCGTGCTGGATGCGCTGGCCGAGCCTTATCCGCGCTTCGGTCCCAACACGCCGACGACGCGGGCCGCGCTGGAGAAGATCATGACGAAGGTCCGGCGCGACGGCTACGCGGTCAACAACGAAGAGTGGGCCGAGGGCGTGATGGGTATTTCCGTGCCCATCCGCGATGCCGGCGGCGAGTGCGTGGCGGCGATAGGCGTGACGGGGCTGGCCGTGCGATTGGCCAAGGCGCCGCCCAAGCGGATCATCGCGCTGCTGCAGGAGCACGCGCAGGCGATCTCGGCGACGCTGGGCTTTCCCGGTTGAACGGGAAAGCCCTTTCCCCCGGGGTCAGTTGGACGCGGCGAGCTTGCCGTCGACGATGACCTTGTTCCAGTAGGCGGTTTCGGACGCCATGAATTTCGCGAAGGTGGGCGGATCGCTGAAGTCCACCGGCATGCCCGCGGCATTGAAGCGTTCGATCACGGCGGGTTCCGACAGTACCTTCTTCAAGACGCTGCTGTAGCGCTGGACGATGGCCGGCGGCATGCCGGCGGGTCCCGCCAGTCCCATCCAGCCCGACCAGTCGATCTCGCCGAAGCCTTGTTCGCCCAGTGTGGGAACGTCGGGAAGGTCTTTCGAGCGTTCCTTCGAGGTGACGGCCAGTACGCGCATCTGTTTGCTCTGGATGTAGGGCATGACCTTGCTGGGAAAGCCGACCACCATGTCTATCTGTCCGCCCAGCGCATCCTGCAGCGCGGGCGCGGCGCCTTTGTAGGGCACGTTGAGCAGTTCGAAATGGCCCAGGCGCTGGAGTTGCAGCATGACCAGGCTGCCCAGCGTACCTTGCGAGACGCCATAGCTGGCGCTTCGGGGCTTGGCCCGGGCGGCTTCGGCGACGTCGCGGAAGGTCTTGTAGGGCCGCTGCGCATTGACGCCGATGGCCATGGGCGCGCGCGTGACCAGGCCGATGGGCGTGAAGTCTTCCAGCGGGCGATAGCCGGCGTCCTTCATCAGGCTGGGCACGATGGTGTGGGCATCCATGATCAGGCTGATGGTGTAGCCATCGGGTTCGGCGCGGCGGACGAAGTTGGCGCCCAGCGAGCCGCTGGCTCCGCCGCGGTTGTCGACGATGACGGGCTGGCCGAGTTCGTTTGCCATTTCGTTCGAGAAGGCCCGGGCCATCTGGTCGACCGGGCCGCCCGGGGGGTAGGCGACGATGAGTTTGATGGGTCGGGAAGGTTTCCACGCCGCGTCCGCGGCGTTCGCGGCGGGCAGGCTGCCGTCCCAGGACAGCGCAAGCGCCATCAGACCGAGCAGGGGCTTGCCGAATCTTTGTCGTGTCATGAGTGTCTCCGTGTTTCTTATGATCGTGGCGAATGGCGCGGGTGGCTTCAGGCAGACCGCTGTGGGGTGTACGCCTGGAAGTTCAGGCTGCCGTCCAGGCGGGCTTGTTCCAGCAGGTCGACTTCCCACGACAGGTATTCGTCCATGGCCTGCCGGGTCTGGGTCGGCCTTTCGAAGGGGCGCAGCCAGACGTCTTCGGGTTCCACCGACCAGCGTTGTCCGTCGCCGGTCAACGGCAGGTCGGCCGTTAACCAGGCCGCGATCCCGCCCGCCAGGTAGTGGACGGGCTTCCTGGTAAGGGCCTGTGCCTCGGCCAGGGCGAAGCCCGAGACGCGGCCGTCCTCGCAGGTCAGCAGGTAGCCGGCGCTGCCGGCATGGGCATCCAGGGCCGTACCCAGGTGACTGCGCGAGGCGAATACGGCGCCCGGTATATGGCGGCGTTTGTAGTGGCGGCTCCAGGACAGGTCCAGCACCGTCACGTCAATCGCCTGCATGTAGGCCTGGGCCTCGGCCGCGTCCAGGCCCGGGCTGGCCGGCGCCGGTAGCGGTGCCGGCCGCGTCGCCAGCAGGGCGGCCATGTCGCGGACCCGGTGCGGCGGCGCCACGTAGACGTCGCGCCAGCCCATGCATCGCAGCCAGGCTCCGGTCATCAGCGCCCGCGTGTGTTCCGGGTCGAGCAGGAGGATGCGCGATTGCAGGGTGCCGACATAGAGATCGGTCGCCTGCACCAGTTGGCCGCCGGGCGCGGACAGCGTGCCGGGCAGCGGATCCCGCGCTGTTTCGTCAGGGGTGCGCACGTCCAACGCGTAGAGCGTGCGCGCTTCGCGTTCGTCCAGCCATTGGTGGAGCATGGGCAGGTCGGCCTCGCGCACGCCGGCGGCGTCGGCAAAGCGCCGCGCGGCCGCGCGCGAGGCCTGCGCGGCTTCGCGCGAAGGCGGGGCCAGGCGGCGTTCCGCGCCGGTTTCCACCGCCAGCCCCGCCAGGCGCCATCCCATGGTGCCGTTGCGCAAGGCGACGACGCGCTGCGGCAGGCCGGCGTTGATGATGGACTGCGCTCCCAGGATGCTGCGGGTGCGGCCGGCACAGTTGACCACCACCAGCGTGTCGTCGTTGACGACGGCTTCGGGAACGCGGAACGCCAGCTCCGCGCCCGGCGCACTGGTGGACGTGGGGATGGTTTCGGCGGTGTAGTCGTCGTAGGGGCGCGAGTCGAACACCTTCACGTCGGCATGGGTGTCGAGCAGATTCTGCAGTTCCTTGGCGTCTATCGACGGCGTGTGATAGGCATGCTCGACGAATTCCCCGAAGGCTTTGCTGGGCACGTTGACGCCGCTGAATATCGGCAGGCCGGCCTGGGTCCAGCCCTCGAGCCCGTCCTCCAGGGCGGCAACGTCCGTATAGCCGAGGGTGGCCAGCCGCTCGCGTGCCTGCTCGTTCAGCACCGCGTCGGCGCATAGCACGATGGGTGTCGATCGCCGGGGGATGCGCTGCGGCATCAGTACTTCCAGCCGCGACAGCGCGATGCAGCGGGCCTGCAGCAAGTGCCCGCGCGAGAAGGGCAGCTCTTCGCGGACGTCGACGAGGGCGAGTTCCCCGTCGCGCCGCAGGCGCTCCCGCAATTCGGCGGGTGTCACGATCCGTTCCTGTCCAGGCATGTTCATGTCGGTTGTTCCATGGTGCGAGGCTCCGCGTCAGCTCGCCCGCTGCGGGGTCATGCGGGTGACCGTTCCCGCTTCGAGATCGAACATGTCGCGATGGAAGGCATCCAGGTCGCGGCCGGTGACGCGCGCGAACACGGCCTGGTCGGGGTAGTCGATCGCGTGGATGGCGCCCTGGGGAAACAGCCGGGCCTGCCCGGGTTCCAGCCGGAAGGACTCGGTCAGTGTGAGGTCGGCGTGGCCGGGCTGCCGGCCGTCGTCGTTGCGCCGGTAATTGGTGATGTCCACCCACCGGGTGACCTGGCCATAGATCGCCCAGGATTCGCCGTGGTCGTGGGGCGGGGACTTGCGCGCCGCCTTGTTCAGGTGGACCAGGACCTCGAAGCCGAGTTCGGGATCGGTGTGGACGCGGTACAGCTTGCGTTCGAGATCCGGCCCGCAGTACTTGTCGACGAATGCCGGCGATTGCAGCAGCCGTTCGAAGTCGGCGCTGACGCGCTCCTGGCCGGCGCGGCCGGGGTCCTGGCGCAGGGTGGCGCGGGTGTTCTCGCAGAATTGCTCGAGCGTGTACGGCTGGTTCGACATGAAGTGCTCCTTAGACGATCTGCGGCAGGCACCACACGCGCTCGGCATGCTCGCGCGTAACGATGTCGAACACGACGCCGTTGGGGTCGCGGTACTTGCGCTCGGTGGCCGGGCCCTTGCCCACGCCGTTGATCTGGCCATGGTATTCGGCGCCGGCGCCGAGCACCCGATCCGCGGCGCTTTCCATCTCGTCGATCAGGAAGCCCACGTGATGAAGGCCTTCGCGCTCCTCGGCGTTGGGGTTCTTGGTCGAGCTGATGATGGCCAGGCTGACCACGCCGTCGGACATCATGACGGCGACGTTGGACTGACGCACGCGGAACATGCCGAACGCCTGTTCGTAGAAGCGCGCGGTTTCTTCGATGTCCTTCACCGAAAGGGAGATGTGGCGGAGTTTGCCAAGCAGGGGTTGATCCATGGTGGGGAGTGCCTTGTCATGTGTACCGAGTGCATCCGCCGGCCCCCGCACTTTGTACATTCCAAATATTGGACCGACTGTTCTAAAATAATAATTGGCTGATCCGATCCGGGTCAAGCACGAAAAAACCCATGGAGAAGACGCACGATGTTCCATCTACACTCCGGCACTCTTGCCGATGCGCCCGCCGTCCCGGACAGCGTGCGTGCGCTCATGCGCGAACTGGGGCCCGTCTGGGGCCGCGACATCAAGGACCACACCCGGCGCATGGTCGAGGCCTACGACGCGCTGCATGCCACCGCACCCAAGGTGGGCAGGCGCGAGATGGACCTGTCCTACGGTCCGCACGAGCGCAACCGGCTCGATGTCCATGTACCGCCTTTCCCCGAAGGCGCGGGCGCCCGCGCGGCCCGTCCCATCCTGATGTTCGTGCATGGCGGGGCGTTCGTGGACGGGGAGAAGAACCGCACGCCCGAGATCTACGCCAACGTGCTGTGGTTCATGGCGCGCCACGGCATCGTGGGTGTCAACGTGGAGTTTCGTCTCGCGCCGGACCATCCCTTCCCGAGCGCGACGCAAGACATCGCCGCCGCGGTGGCCTGGGTGCGCAGGCATGCCCGGCAGTGGGGTGGAGATCCCGACCGGATCTTCCTGATGGGGCATTCGGCGGGAGGCACCCATGCCGGCCACTATGCCGGCGACAGCCGCTTTCATCCGCAGGGCGGGAGCGGCCTGGCCGGGCTCATCCTGGTGTCGGGACGGGTGCGCGCCGAGGCCGGCGCCGAGAATCCCAACGCCCGGCGCGTCGAGGCCTACTACGGTGTCGACGCCCGGCGCATGGAGGAGGGTTCGCCGGTGACCTATGCCGCCCAGGGCCTGGCCGGGCTACCGATCATGCTGGCGGTGGCCCAGTACGAGAACCCGCTGATCGACGTGCACAACGCGGAGCTCTACCACGCCCTGAGCGCCCATCGGCGCCGGTCGCCGCGCTTCATGTGGCTGGCCGGCCACAACCATACGTCCATCATCGCGCACCTGAACACCGCCGATGCGGACTTCGGGATGGCGCTGGTCGACTTCATCCGGAACGGCGCCTGAAGAGGACGATTCAGTAATCAAGTCCAGGAAGCAGCAAGACGAGTCGCAGCGGTTGGTTCACGGGCGCCGGACCTCGCGGCGTATCGTGCCGGCCGCCTGCAACAGGGCCGCCGCGCACTCGTGCTCGATGTGGCGTCGCTCGTGCGGGGCGGTACTGGTGTGCACGCCGGCGATCACCGCGCTGTCGCCGCCGGCCAGCGCGACGGGCGCGGCGATGAAGCCCACGCCGGATCGCCATTCGCCGAACGAGGCGCAAGTGCCGCCTTGGACGAGGTCGTGGAAGGCCTGGTAGATGGCCGCGGCGTGGGTATGTTCGGCCGGATTCGCCGACGCGCGCAGCGGTGTCAGCCATTCGCCTTGCGTGGCGACCGGCTGGGTCCACAACCAGGCATGGCCCGGGGCGGTGCGGGCGATGGGCAGCCGTGATCCGGCCCTTAACGGGCAATGCGTCGTGCCGCTGCCAGCCTGGTGCGCGAGCACCAGCATGTCGCCGCGATCACGCACGCACAGCAGGCAATGCAGGGCATGCCGGTTGGCCAGCCATTGCAGCACCGGTGTCGATCTGCTCACCAGTTCCGAGCCCGACAGCACCGCCTGGCCCAGGACGAAGCTGGCGACGTGCAGGCGGAAGGCATCGCGATCCGGAACGCTGAACAGAAAGTCATGCGCGGCCAGTGTGTTCAACAGCCGGCGCGTGGTGGTCCGTGGCAAGGCCAGCCGGCGCGCGATTTCCGCAACGGTCAGTGCATTCTCGCCCGGCTGGAAGCAGCGCAGGGCTTCCATGCCTCGTTGCAGGGAATCGATGCCGCGATTGCCCTCGTCGCCGTTCGTCGCGTCCAGTGCCTGGATGCGCTTGCGCATCAGGAGCCTCCCGCGCCATTGGCCGCTTCCAGGTCGGCTTCGATCCGGTCGCGCAAGCCGAGCAGCAGCGGGCCGATCTCGGCGACGCAGCGTTCGCGGGGATAGCGAAAGGCGGGCACCGAGCAGCCGAGCACGTATGCGCCTGGGGACTGCGCGGAATCGATGGGCGTCGCCACGCTGTTGACGTCGGGCTCCAGTGAGCCGACCGTGACGCAGAACCGGGACCGGGCGATTTCGGCCGCCGCCTCGTCCAGCGCCGGACGAAGCGGGTCATCGGGGAAGGCCTGCTCCAGCTCGCGCAGCACGGCCGCGTGCCGGGCGGGGGCGAGGGTGGCCATCCAGGCGCGGCCCATGGCCGAGCGCGGCAGCTTCAGCCGCGAGCCGGCGGTGACGCGGATCGTGAGCGCGCCCCGGCCGCGGCAGACCTCGTGGCAGACCATCACATTGCCTTCGCGTACGGCGAGCACGACCACCAGGTCGTTGTCATCCGCGAAGCGCTGCATGTGCTCGCGGGCCCGCACGCGGATGTCCTGCGTGGACAGGGCGCCGAAGCCCAGCGCGACGGCGGCGTGAGCCAGGCGGTAACTGGCCGACTCGTCCAGGTATTCGAGGTAGCCCAGGCGGGTCAGGGTCGCCGTCAGGCGCGACACGGTGGCCTTGGGCAATTCGGTCATCCGCGCCAGTTCGCCGTTCGAGCGGACGGTATTGCGTGGGCAGAACGCCTTCAGCAAGGCCAGGCCGCGGGCCAGGACGCGGATTTCGTCGCTGGGGGCCGCGGCCCTAGGGAAAGTCCCTAACGTATCGTTCATGGAATGGAATTCGATGTGATGGAAAGAAACGATCCAGGCGGATTTCCATGCAATATCAATGACTTCGCATCGATACGCCGCGCCGTGGCAATGTGAAATTTGCCTGTTTCCCAGGCACCCCATGTTGCCATTCTACATAATTAAAATGGAATTAGACTTTTAAAAACGAAATAAGAATCTAGAATTCGGCCATTCGCTTTCCTGATTCCCGCATGGAGGCCCGGATTCAATGATCACCCAGCCTTTCGACGAACTGTCCCTGGGCCAACGCCGCCGTTCCGGCGGCCGCACCATGACCGAGACGGACGTGGTCAATTTCTGCGGGTTGACCGGCAACTGGCTGGCCATCCATGCGGACGCGGAGTTCTCCAAGCGATCGCTCTATGGCCAGCGCGTCGTGCAGGGAGGACTGGTGTTCGTGGTCGTGAATGCGCTGCTCGGCTTCGATTCGAGCGTCGTCGAGGCCTTCTACGGCGTGGACAAGCTGCGTTTTCTCAAGCCCACGTTCATCGGCGACACCCTGCATGCCGAAAGCGAAATCATCGACCTGCGCGCCAAGGGCGACCGGCACGGCATCGCGACCACCAGGCTGATCGCGGTCAACCAGCGCGACGAGACCGTGCTGAGCTGCGAGTTCAGCCTGCTCGTGCGCCGTGAGCGCCTGCCGGCCCAATGATCATTCCCCACCTTCCCACAAAGAGAGCGACATGGATTTCCTGAACGAAGAGCAGACGTTGTGGCGCGATACCGTCGCGCGCGTGATGGAGCAGGAGATCGGCCGCGAGTACGTGCGCCAGTGCGACATCGACCGCGCCTATCCCTATGAGGCCTATGAGAAAGTGGCCAAGCTGGGCTGGCTGCGCCTGCTGATACCCGAGGACCAGGGCGGCGATGGCGGCACCATCTTCGACTACGCGCTGATGTGCGAAGGCCTGGCGCGCTATGGCTTCGATTTCGCGACCGCCTTCATGGTCGCGACGTTCACGGGCATGAACATCGTCAAGTTCGGCACGCCGGAGCAGAAAGAGCGCTACCTTCCCGCGTTCATGCGGGGCGAGCTGCGTTTTTCGATCTCGATCTCCGAGCCGCAGGCGGGTTCCGACGCGGCGTCGACGCGTACCCGGGCCGAGCCGCGCGACCAGGGTTGGATGATCCGGGGCCAGAAGCTGTGGTGTTCCGGCGCGGCGGCCCGGAACGTCGTGATCGCGATGCTGGTGCGCACCGACAAGGAGGCGAAGAAGCACAAGGGCCTGTCGGTGCTGCTGGTACCCAACGACACGAAGGGCCTGGACATCCGGCGCCTGCCGACGATGGCGCGCCGCGCCACGGGCACTACCGAGATCTTCGTCGACGATGCGTGGGTGCCCGACGCCAACATGATGGGCGAGCCGGGGGACGGCTGGAGCATCATCACCGACCACCTGGAGCTGGAACGGATCGCCGTGTCCGCCGCCTACGTCGGCAATGCGCAGCAGGCCGTCAGCGACGCCTTGCGCTATGCGCACGAGCGCATCCAGTTCGACCAGCCGATCTACGATTTCCAGGTGATACGCCACATGCTGGCCGACATGCAGACCGCGGTCGACGCGTCGCGCCTCATGGTGTATCGCGCCGCCGACATGGCCTCGCGGGGTTTGTCCTGCTCGCGGGAAGTCAGCATGGCCAAGCTCATGGCGTCCGAGACCCTGCAGACGGTGACGCGCCAGGGCATGCAGATCCTGGGCGGGCACAGCATGTTGCCCGAGTCCGACATGGAGCGCTATTTCCGCGAAGGCATGCAATCGACCATAGGCGGAGGGACCTCGCAGATCCAGCGAAGCATCATCGCCAAGGCGATGCGCATGTGATCGCGGTGTTCATCCGCTGGATGCGAAAGACCACCAAAGGAGACATGACATGAGAAAAATCCACACATTGCAAGCCCTGTTGCTGGGGGGGGCGCTGGCGCTGGCCGCCTCGCCGCAGGCCCGGGCCCAGGCGGGGAGCTTCCCCAGCAAGCCCATCACCATCGTCGTGCCGTTCGGCGCCGGGACCACGACGGATCTGGCCGCCCGTTTCGTCGGTAAACACATCACCGAGATCACCAAGCAGCCGGTCATCGTCGACAACAAGCCTGGCGCCAGCGGGTTCATCGCTTTGCAGCATGTCCTGCGCCAGCCCGCGGACGGCTACACCATCGTCATCGGCACGAATACGACGCATGCCGCGAACCTCGCGCTGTTCAAGAAGCTGCCGTACGATCCCGTCGCGGATTTCGTGCCGATCACCGCGATGATCGTGGGCGGCGTGGTGCTGACGGTCGCGCCCGGCGCGCCCTACCACAACGTGCAGGAACTGGTCGCCGCGGCCAGGAAGAATCCCGGCAAGCTGACCTTCGGCTCCGGCAACTCTTCGTCCAGGGCCGGCGGTGAAGTGCTCAAGGAGCTGGCGGGGATCGACATCCTGCATGTGCCGTACAAGACGCTGCCGCTGGCCGTCACGGACGTGATGGGCGGGCAGATCGACATCGTGTTCGGCGACGCGCCGGCGGTGATGCCGCACGTGCGCGCCGGCAAGCTCAAGGCCCTGGGCGTGTCCACGCCCACGCGCATGCCGGGCTACGAAGACATCCCGACGATCGCGGAGCAGGGCGTTCCCGGCTACGAGGCCAGCGGCTGGCTGGCGGTGTTCGCGCCCAAGGGCACGCCGAACGACATCGCTGACAAGCTCAACGCGCTTATCGTCCCCATCATGCAATCGGAGGAGGCCGCCAAGTACTTCGGCGACAACGCCTGGAAGCCGATTCCGGGAACCCGCCAGGAGCTCGCGGCGTTCCAGAAGGTCGAAATCACCCGGTGGACGAAGCTGGTCAAGGCGGCGGGCATCGAGCAGCAGTGACGAACGAAAGCAGTCACTGGCGGATCGACTATTCCGGTTCCTTGCCTCACAATCGTCAGGTTGCGCCGCCGGCTCCATGGGGAATGCTGCCGGCCGGTTCTCACGATTTCAGTGCAAGCAATCCGAATGAAAAAACCGTCAAACGACAGAGTACGGATGGTGGACGTCGCCCGCCTGGCCAACGTTGCGCCCATCACCGTATCCCGGGCCTTGAGCCATCCTTCTTCCGTTGCTCCCGAGACCCTGGACAAGATCCATCGTGTCATCAAACAGCTGGGCTACGTGCCCAACGGGCCTGCCGGCAGTTTGAAGTCCCAGAAGACCCAATTGATCGCGGCGGTCATCCCCAGCATCAACCACCTGTTTCTGACAGCGATGGTGCAAGGGGTCAGCGATTTCCTGTCGCCCTTGGGCTATCACCTCATGCTGGGTACGTCCGGCGAAACCCTTGAGGGGGAAGAGGCCATCGTCCGGGCGTTCCTGTCCCAGCGGCCTCGTGCGCTGCTCCTCCACAACACCGTGCATACCACCGAGTGCGTCAACCTCATACGCGCGTCGGGAATACCGGTCATCGAAACGGGCGACCTGTGCGAGCAGCCGCTTGATACGGCCGTGGGTTTTTCGAACTTCGACGCCGCCTACACGTTGACCAGGCATCTGATCGATCGCGGGTACGAAAACATCGCCTGCGTCTATGCGCGGTCGCCGCACAACGAGCGCACGCAAACGCGGATCAAGGCCTATCGGGCCGCGGTGAACGATGCGGGGCTGCGTTCCGGTCCGGATCTCGAGATAGCGACCGACGGCGATGTGGCGTCTGGCGCCGTGGTGCTGCGCGATCTGATCGATGCCCGTCCACAGGTGGACGCGGCGGTGTTCTTCGGCGGCAACATGGCCCTGGGCGCGCATCTCGAATGCCAGAAGATGCGGGTTCCCATTCCCCGGCGCATTGCCATCGTGGCTTTCGAGGATACGGAGATAGGCGCCATGCTGGCTCCCGCCATCACCGCGCTGCGTATCCCCCGCTACGCGATAGGCCGGGAGGCCGCCCGGGTCGCGCTCGCGCGGATCGGGGGCGGTTCGCCTTCGGGCCATGTGGACGTTGGGTTTGAACTCTGCATACGGGAAACTTCCTAGTCGTTCTGGACGCGTAGCGTGATATGGTATCGATACCATAACCAGCCATCGCAGAGCTGCCGGGGCGATTCCGCATGCGCTATCGCCTGTAGCGGTTGTTTTTTTGAACGACGATGGTATCGATACCATAAAGGAGGAGAAATGAAGACCAGTCGAATCGGGATGGGGGTGCTCGCGTTGCTGGCGTGGCTGGCGGGGGCGCCGTGTATGGCCCAAGCCACTGAGTGGCCGAACAGACAGGTGAGATTCATTGTTGCCCAGGCTCCGGGGTCGTCGGCAGATGGGTCCGCGCGGCAGATCGCGGCCGCCCTGGCGGCGATCTGGAAGCAGCCGGTCGTGGTGGAAAACAAGGCGGGGGCGAACGGCATCATCGGCATGTCGGCTGTCCAGCAGGCTCCCCCTGATGGCTACACCATCGGTTATGCCGCGCCCGGCAACATGACGGTCAATCAGTTCATATACAAGGAAATACCGTTCGATCCGCTGAAGGACTTCACGCCGGTCACCCAGATGACCAGCATTCCGTTCGCACTGGTCGTCAACGGAAAACTGCCTGTAAAGACCGTCCCGGAACTGATTGCCTATATCAAGAACAAGCCGCAGGGCGTCAATTACAGCTCCGCGGGCGTAGGCAATGTAGGGCATCTCGCGGCCGAACTGTTTGCCACTCGGGCGGGCGTCAAGCTCTACCACATCCCGAACAAGGGCGACAGCCCGGCCCTGCTGGATGTCGCCAGCGGAACCACCGATTTCATGTTCTTGCCGTTGCCTGGGGCCATGGCGACGATCCGGTCCGGAAACGTGCGCCTGATCGCCGTGGGAGGCAGGCAGCGGATCGATGCGTTCTCCGACGTTCCGACCCTGGACGAATCGGGGCTGAAGGGCATGTACGTGGAAGGTTGGTCCGGCGTGGTCGCGCCGCCGGGACTTCCGGCCGGCATCGCCCGGAAGATACAGGCCGATTTTTCGAAAGCGCTGGCGGAGAAAAGCGTGGTCGATTACCTGCGGACCAGCAGCACCCTGGCCGTGGGCTCGACGGCGGAGCAGTTCAAGTCGTTCATGGACGACGAGGCAGCCAAGTGGTCGGGCGTCATCGACTCGATCGGGCTGAGGAATTCCCACTAGACACTACCGAGGTGAACATGTACTTCCCTAACAGGGTGAAGGCCGCCTTGAAGGATGGCCGGAAGAGTTATGGCGCCATCCTGAGCTGGCCGTCCCCGCAAACCGTGGAGATCGTCGGCAAGCTGGGCCTGGATTTCATCCAGATCGACGGTGAGCACGGCGCGTTTTCCCTTCGGGAAATCGAAGAAACCTGCCGCGTGGCCGATCTTTGCGGCATGACGACGTTGGCGCGGGTGCCGGACATTCGTTCCAGCACCATCCAGCAGTTCATCGACCGCGGCGTGCAGGGAATCGTGGCGCCGCATATCTCGACGTTGGAGCAGGCGGAACAGGTGGTGCGTGCCGCCTATTTCGGTCCGATGGGCGATCGTTCATTCGGAAGCGCCCGAGGCGTCGACTATGCGATGGACAAGGGAGACCGGACCGACTTCTACCGCCGGTGCAACGAGAACATGGTGGTGTGCCTGATGATCGAGGACCGCGAGGGCCTGGAAAACCTGCCCGGCATGGTCAACGTCGATGCCGTCGATTTCTTCTACATCGGGATGAATGATTTCTCACAAGGCCTGGGCTATCCGGGGCAGGCGAAGCATCCGGAGGTCCTGAAGGCTCGCGCGAAAGCCTTCGACATCATCCATGCCGCCGGCAAGAGGATGCGGGAGGACTTCATCGAAGATGTGAGTTCCAAGGAAATCGTGATAGAGGGCACACGGTGCCTGTGGCAGCACACGATCGACCAGGCGAGCTAGAGAGGCAGATCATGGGAATGACAGCGTTTGAAAAGATTGTCGCGCGGGCGGCCGGCGTGCCGGCCGTCAAACCGGGAGATGTGGTCTATCCGATCCCCGACCTCATGTTCATGCATGACGGGCAGGTAGGTTCGACCAAGGAAGAGCTGGATGACATCGGCATCGACAAACTGTGGGATCCCTCGCGGGTCGTGATCGTGACGGATCACGATGTGGTGTACACGACGCCCAAAGCGGCGCAAAAGGGTATGAAGATCCGCGAGGCCGTCAAGGCGTGGAAGATCGACAAGTTCTATGACATCGGAGCGGGCGGCCACGGGCACATTTTTCCCATGGAGCAGGGCTTGGTCCGACCCGGCATGTTCATCTTCGCCAACGACATGCATTGCACCAACTTCGGCGCGATCGGAGCCGTTGCGCTAAGAATGGGGACTGAGATCGCGACCGTCATCGCGCGTGGAACGACCTGGTTCACCGTGCCGCCGACGGTACGCATCGTCTTCACCGGACAATTGAAGGCCGGCGTCTATGGCCGGGACGTCGGCTATCGGATATCGCGAGACATGGTGGATGGGAGGCTGTTCGGTGGCAAATACAGCTATCGCGTCATCGAACTGGCGGGAGCGGTCCACGACATGGATTTCTCGAACCGCGTGGCGCTCTGCAATTCGCCGACCGAGATAGGCGTGGCCACCTTGTTCATTCCGCCGTCCGAGCGGTTGAGCGGGTCGATCCCGTTCGACGGCGATCTGGACCTGACCGCTCTTTGCAGTGACGAGGATGCCTGCTACGAGGCGGACGAGGTCTTCGACCTGAGCGAACTCGAACCGCAGGTGGCCTTGCCCGGCAGCCCCGATCGGGCCGTGGACGTGAGCGAAGTGACCGGCGTTCACGTGCATCACGCGTTCATCGGTTCCTGCGGATCCGGCACTTACGAGGATCTGGTCATTGCCGAGTCGCTGATCCGTGGCAAGCGGATTGCGCCGGGGACGCGCCTGTATGTCGCGCCGGGCTCGGTCGAGACGGCGCGCCGCGCCGCGGACGAGGGTCTCATCTCGAGCATCCAGCGGACGGGGGCGATCATCCTGCAGCCGGGCTGCGGCGTCTGCTCGGGCGGCAAGGTCGGCCCCCTCGGGCCGGGCGAGGTATCGATCTCAACAGCGGCCACCAATGCGCCGGGCCGGATGGGGCCCCGCGACGCGCAGGTCTACCTGGCCAGCCCGGCCACCGTCGCGGCCTCGTCGCTGCGCGGCGAGATCGCGGATGCGCGCGGACTGACGGCGGCATGACCGCCGATCGACATGCAAGGAGTGGAGAATGATCAGTGAGACCTGGTTGTACGAGGGGCGTTGCCACAAGTTCGGGGACGACGTCCGGCATGACGGATATCTGATGACCCAGCAGTACGTGACGGACAAGGTATTCGACCCCGAAGTGCTCAAGAGCCACGTCCTGGAAGAGGACCGCCCCGACTTCCGGACCAGCGTGGAACCGGGCGACATCGTTCTGGCCGGTCGCAATTTCGGCAAGGGCAAGGCTCACGTGCAGGGCTATATCGCGCTGCGTTCGCTGGGCGTCGGCGTTGTGTGCGAGTCCATGCCCTATCTGAGTTTTCGCGGCGCGATCAGCGTCGGGCTGATGTTCATGGCCAATTCCGCGGGCGTCTCCGACCTGGCCGCCGATGGCGACCGGCTGAGGGTGAACTTCGATACTGGAAGATTCGAAAACCTGACCAGCGGTCTCGTCCGCGACTATCCTCCCTTGCCGGAGGAACTCAGAAAAATCGTCGCCAAGGGAGGGGCAACGGAAATGCTGAGGCAATGGTGGACGGAAGAGCGGGCGAGGGCGGTAGCGTAGGGCTGTGCCCGGAAGGATTTCTCTTGACATCCATCCGGGCCGCTTGCATAAATCCGGCTTCTTTGTCACTCAGCGTTGTTGCCGGACCCACCATGGAAAACTATCCCAAGGACATCTACACCGAGCCGGAACCGGATGTTCACACGCTCGCCAATCTCGGGCCGCTGACCGGCTTGGCCGGCATCTGGACGGGCACGCGCGGGCTGGACATCAACCCCAAGGCCGACGGTCCCGAGAAGCAGGCCTTCATCGAGCACATGGAGTTGCAGCCCATCGATGCGCAGACCAACGGTCCGCAATTGTTCTACGGGCTGCGCTATCACACCCGCATCGTCAAGCCGGACGACGTCGAGACCTTCCACGACCAGGTGGGATACTGGCTGTGGGAGCCCGCAACGGGCGCGGTGATGCAGACACTGTCGATCCCGCGCGGGCAGACGGCGATGGCCGTGGGCCAGGCCACCGCCGACGCGAGGCGCTTCAGCCTCCAGGCCGTGCGCGGTTCGCTGACCAACGGGATCGTGTCGAATCCCTTCCTGGAATACGCGTTCAAGACCGAGAGCTACACCATCACGGTTACGGTCAACGACGACGGCACCTGGTCCTACGAGCAGGACACGATACTGGTCATCCCCGGCCAGGCGGAGCCCTTCCACCACACCGACCGGAACACGCTGCGCAAGATCGGCGAGCCTACGCCTAACCCCACGGCGCAGGCGGCCCTGAAGCGCGCGTAGCCGAGAGCCTGAAAGCGGCGTCATTCCTGGTTGTGTGTTAGTGCTTGCTACTTCTCGTAGCATTTAAATTCAAAGAGTTACGAGAAAAAAGGTATTTTTTCGTGCGATGGCAAGGGGGTATTGCCAGAACACCACGAAGAAACGCAACACACACCGGGGGGATCCGATGAGAGGATCGATGTGTACCCGCGCCCGCCATCTATGGCTGGCGCTGGCGGGTAGTATCGTGCTGACGCTGGCCGCGTGCGGCGGCGACGGCGCCAAGCCGGGCGGCGAGGAGCCGCCTCCGGCATCGAGCAGCAAGGCCGTGATCGAAGTCCAGGCCGATCGCAGCAATGCGTCGGTGGGCAAGCCGGTAGGCTTCAGTGTTGCCGCCGTAACGGACGGTACGAAGATCGACCAATATCGCTGGACGTTCAGTGATGGACAGCGAGCCACGGGACAGCGTGTCTCGGCTTCCTTCGGCAAGGCGGGCCCGGTAACGGCTACCGTGCAGGCCATCTCGGGTGGCCAGTCCGTGGCCGAAGGCAGCGCCGCAGTCGTGGTGATGGATGCCGGCAATTCGCCGTACGCCGAGTTCGGCATTCCCTCGAAGATCGGCAACATCGCCGGCAACGCGAAGCCCGGCCTGGTCGATGCCATGCGCCTGGGGCAGTACGTCGGGGGCTTGAACACGCTGGATGAGCTCCAGGTGGCGCGTGCCGACATCAACCTGGACGGTACGGTCGATGAAGCCGACGTCGCGCTGGCTATGCAGGCGGCCGCCGCCGGCCAGGAACTGCCGTCCGCGCTCCTGAGCACCCAGGCCTATCCCGGGGCGGTGGTGGCGATGGTGTCGCCGGCGCTGCTGAATCCGGAAGCCCAGGTGGGAATCAAGGTGGACGGCGTCGCCTCGCCCCAGGTATTCCGCATGCTGCCGGGCTACGCGTCGTTCCTCGTGCCGGCCGGTCTGGCACGCAACGCTAAGGCGCAGGTCGTCGTGTCGGTCAATGGCGCGGCCAGCGAGACCCTGGCGCTGGACCTGCTGGCACCGCTCCAGCCTGCGGTACCGGCGGCCCAGGACGTTCGCGCCTTTTTCGATCGGATCGATCGCCTGATGCAGGCGCAGCACGATGCCATCGTGGCCGAGCCCAGCGGCCTGAGCGCCCAGGACGCCGAACAGTTGCGCAAGGTGGCGACGGCCGGCCGTAGTGCATTCGGCAACGCCAGGCTGGAGCTCGAACGCGTGCTTGCCGGGCCCAACGGCGACACGCTGGCCAAGGTGTTCCAGAAGGCTCTGCTGGCCAACGGCATGCGCGAATTCCAGGCCGAGAGCCAGGAGGTGCTGGGCAAGGTGTCTGCGAATGCCGCCGCCGGTCCCATGGCGGCCGCCGTCTCGCCGGACCAGATCTGCGATTTCGTGCTGCCCGAGCTTTGCCGGCTGAAGAAGACCGCCGACATGCTGGGCGAGGCTTCGTCGATCGCCAGCGCGGCATGCAGCGCGGTCACCGCCACCATCTTCATCGCGGGCGCGGTGATTCCCGCCGACGGTCCCGCCATCGAGATCGGCGCCGTGGCCGCGTTCGTGAAGTTCTGCGTGCCGATCAGCGCGACGCTGTCGGTGGCGTCCACCTTGGGCGAGATCGTCAAGCCCATCGATCCCAAGCTGTACTTGACCGTGAGCCCGCTCAGCCTGAAGCCGGGCGAGTCGGCGCTGGTCAAGCCGGAAGTTGCCTTCATCGGCCTGCAGCATCTGTGCGGCATGGGTGCCAGCCAGGGGGCGGGGTATCTGGTCAAGCAGATCATCGGCAAGCGCGTGGTGGCGGGGATTCTGCGCAGCAACACGGCGGCTCGCACGCTGGCGGATTTCTTTGCGAGGTACGCGGAGGATCTCTACGTGAAGCTGCTGGACGGTCTGGCCGATGCCGCCGGCAATGCACTGGACGCCGCCGGCGTGATGGGCGCGATCGAGAGTTTCGTGACCAACCGCTGCGCAGTGGTGCCGGCGGGCCGAGCCACGATGCCGGCGAATCGCGTCCTGATGCCGTTGAGCGCGGACAAGGGCAGCTACAGCTTCAACTCCGACGGGACGGCGAACTACAACTGCCCGAGCGCGTCGCCCACGTCGGTCGGTACGGCCACGCTGGAGGCGTCGTGGCCAATGTGCGACGGATTGGGCAAGGCAACCGAGATCGTCGGGTGCAGCACGTCGGACGTCCTGATCACCATGGGGGACAATGGTTCCGCGCTGGACGACATCTTCGAGGTCGTCGTCTTCGGCCAGACGGTGCTGACCAGCAGCGCGCCGGTGCGCAGCGTTTCCGCTTCCGTGCCGATTCCGGCTGGCCAGGCTGAAGTGCTGATGCGCGGTCTGGCCGCGCCGGACGGGATCGGTACGTATTTCATCACCTTCGGCGGCAATGCAAGGGTAGTGGGTGGGGACGCCCTGTCCGGCAGCGACCTGACCCCGGGCGTGACCAAGCGATTCATCATCGAGGTGCAATGACATGCGTATCCGTTCGTTCATTCTTCGGTCGGTGCTGGCCGGCCTGCCACTGACGGCAGCCATGAGTGGCGCCGCGCATGCCCAGTTCGTCGGCGACGCCTTCTTCGTCGATCCTTCGGTGACGGCCGTGGCCGGCGCCGAAGGCGCCATACAAGTGGCCGTGTTCTCCGGGACCCAGGCGGTGGGGGCGGCCCACGCCACGATTACCTACGATCCGGCGGCGCTGGAGATCCTGGCCATCGACCCCGTGGCGGCCGGCCGCGTCACGCCGGCCGTCCAATGGCGCAGGGACGGCAACGTCCTGCACGTCGTGATGGTCAACGGCACGTCGCTCACGCAACCCATCGGCACCGTGCCGCTGGGCAACATCCGCTTCAAGGTGCTGGGTCCGGCGCGGGCTACGACCACGCTTACGGCCAAGGCGACCGAGATCCTGATGCCGGATGCGACGGCCATTCCGCCGGGCGTCAAGAGCTACGACGGCGACGTGACCTTCGTTGAAGCGGTGGCCTCGCCGACGCCCCGGTTGGCTGGGCTGGCCCGGAAGTCTTCGAGCCCCGACCTGGTGGAGCGGGCAAGGAGGATGCGGCCGGCAGGCGGTACGGTGACGCTACAGGTCCCCGGTGGGTCGGGGCAGGCGCAGCCCGTGGAGGTCCGGATACCGGCCGCCACGGTGCCGCGAGAGTAGGAAAAAGGAAGGTTCGAGCCGGCGTTCCGCCGGCTCATCCCGCCGTCAGGCTGTCCAGCAACTGGATGGCCAGGTACGCCAGCAGTGCCAGCGCGACGACGGCCTGAAACACAGCCACGAACCAGAAGAGGAGGGGCGTTTCCCGGCGCCGGATGGTGCGCGGCGGAATGACGAGTTCCCCTTCGCGCAGCCCTTGCAGGTAAAGAGGAAGAAACGCCAGCGGCAGGCACAACAGGAGAGCCTGCATGAGGCTGTCGGGCAGCGCGATCCAGCCTTGCTGCCTGGCCCAGGCGGCAAGCACGATGAGGACGAGCACCCCGGCGAAGATGGCCTGGCGCATGGAACGGCTCCCGAGAAGACCGGAGGATGGGGGAGTCTACCAGTCCCTTGCACGGTGATGGTACGCTTGGCCGCGGCTGGAAGTCCCGACCGTGCGGGCGCTGAGCGCCGATCCGTGGCCGGTCAGCGCCTCAGTTCCCGGGCTGGCCGGCCGGGCTTGCCGCAGCCGGAGCCGCCGCGGCCGGTACATCGTTGCGCGCGACCTCGGCGGTGGCCGCCGGACCATCCTTGGCTTTCTCGACGGCCGCCAGGCTTTACGTCGGCTTGCCATCCTCGCGATGCATCCGGTCGAAGACCTGGGGCTCGCCGAAGATCAACTGTACCCAGTCAGGGTAGTTGTAGGCCACGCTCTTGCCGTCCTTGTCGAGTGTTTCGACCCGCAGGGTCTGCATGCTGTCGCTGGTGATCGAGGCGCATGCGCCCAGTGCGCCGATGCAGGTCGCGGCCAGGATTGAACGAATGAACATCTGCAACTCCCCCGGGGTGCTTTTTTATGAGGGAGTAAATGTAATGAAAGATTTCAGAGACAGTAAACGGCGGGCATTCGACGGCGGCATCCGGCGATGACGCAGCCTCAGGCGTCGATCGTCCGCGCCCACGGCTCGCCGACGAAGTGCGTGGTCAGGTATTCCATCAGCGCCTGCACGCGGGCGGGCCTGCCGCGCCCAGGCGGCGTGACGAGGTGCAGCGCGATGGGGTCGACCTGCCAGTCGTCCATGGTCGTTTCCAGCGCGCCGGATTGCAGGTCCTGCCAGGCCAGGAATTCGGGCTGCAGGGCCAGGCCGGCGCCCGCGCGCAAGGCGGGTGTCAGCGCCTCGGCGTTGTTCACCCGCAGCGGCGTGGGCATGGCCTGGGTGAATTCGCCATGGCGGGCATGGCGGAAGCGCCAGCTCGATCCGCTGCGCGCGTAGGCGTATTGCAGCGCGCGATGCTGGGCGAGTTCGCGCGGGTGCCGGGGCCGGCCGTGCTGCTCGAAGTAGGCGGGGGAGCCCACCAGCAGGATGCGCACGGTGCACAGCCGGCGCACGAGCAGGCTGGAGTCGGCCAGCGTGGAAATGCGTAGCGCCAGGTCGAAGCGCTTTTCGACCAGATCGACCTGTTCGTCGCTGAAATGGACATCCAGGGTGACCTCGGGATAGCGCGCCATGAACGGGGGCAGCACCGGCGCCACGTGCGAGATGCCGAAGGACATGGGGGCGGTCATGCGTATCGGTCCGCGTGGGCTGCTGGACTGCTCGGCCACTTCCGCCTCGACGGCCTCGCCTTCTTCCAGGATGCGCGAGGCACGCTCGAGCGCGGCCAGTCCGCTTTCGGTCAGGGAGATGCGGCGCGAGGTGCGGTGGAACAGTACGGCTTTCATCCGTCCTTCCAGGCGCGAGACCGCCTTGGAGACGGTGGCCTGGGACAGCGACAGTTCGGCCGCCGCCCGGGCGAACGAACCGGTTTCGGCCACCTTGGCGAAGATGGCCCAGGCTTCCAGGTCGGGGAGTCGGCTCATGGATTCGTGTCCGGCATGTGTCGGTGTAGATCTAAGAAATGGAAAGTATGCTTTTCAATTAATTCTATTTCAATGGTCTCGACGAGTTTCTATAGTTCTCTCCATCGAAGCAAGCGAAAGCGGAGAACATCATGATCGAACGTCGTCCCTACGAGAGCCTGGGTGGAGCCAACCACGGATGGCTCGATGCCAAGCACCATTTCTCGTTCGCCGGCTATGCCGACCCGGCTCGAATGAACTGGGGTGCGCTGCGGGTCTGGAACGATGACACCATCGCCCCGGGCACCGGCTTCCCGCCGCATCCCCATGCCGACATGGAAATCATCACCTATGTCCGGGAAGGCGCCATCACCCACCAGGACAACCTGGGGAGCCGCGGCCGCACCGAGGCGGGCGACGTCCAGGTCATGAGCGCGGGCTCGGGCATCCGGCACTCCGAATACAACCTGGAGCCCGGCGTGACGCGCATCTTCCAGATCTGGATCTTCCCGGACAGCCGCGGCGGCCAGCCGTCGTGGGGCGCCAAGCCGTTTCCCAAGGGCGACCGCTCGGGCCAGTTCGTCGCGCTGGCCAGCGGCATGCCGGGAGACGAGGATGCCTTGCCCATCCGCGCCGATGCACGGGTGTCCGGCGCCACGCTGAAGGCGGGCGAGACCGCGGAGTACCGCCTGGGAGCCGGCCGCCACGGCTACCTGGTGCCCGCCACCGGCCGCGTGGACGTCAACGGCGTCGAATTGCAGGCGCGGGACGGCGCCGCGATCCGGGACGAGGACGTCATACGCGTGACCGCCAGCGAAGATACCGAACTCGTCCTGGTGGACGTGGCCGGCTGACCCACCCATTCCTGTGTTGTTTTCCCCAAGGAGAAGTGCCATGTCCCATTATCTCGACGTCCTCACGCCCCAGAACAGCCAGATCATCTTCATCGACCAGCAGCCGCAGATGGCCTTCGGCGTGCAGTCGATCGACCGCCAGGTCCTGAAGAACAACGTCGTGGCGCTGGCCAAGGCGGCCAGGGTGTTCGGCATCCCGACCACCCTCACCACGGTGGAAACCGACAGCTTCTCGGGCAACACCTACCCCGAGCTGCTGGCCGTGTTCCCGCAGAACAAGATACTCGAACGCACCTCGATGAATTCCTGGGACGACCAGAACGTACGCGACGCACTGGCCGCCAACGGCCGCAAGAAGATCATCGTCTCGGGACTCTGGACGGAGGTCTGCAACACCACCTTCGCGCTTTGCGCGATGAAGGAGGGCGGCTACGAGATCTACATGGTGGCGGATGCCTCGGGCGGTACGTCGCTGGATGCGCACAAGTACGCGATGGACCGCATGGTGCAGGCGGGCGCCGTGCCGGTGACCTGGCAGCAGGTCATGCTGGAATGGCAGCGCGACTGGGCCCGCAAGGAAACCTATGACGCCGTGACCGGCATCGTGAAGGAACATTCGGGCGCCTACGGCATGGGCATCGACTATGCCATCACCCACGTGCACAATGGCGCGGAGCGCGTCCAGCACGGCGAGCGGATCGGCCCCAACCCGGCCAGGTAAACCTCCGCGCGCGTGCCGGCTCCCGGCCGCGCGCGACAGTCAATCGTCGAGGTCAGCGATGAAACTCTATGTACTGTCATTGGGGGCCGGCCTCTTGGTCGGCATCGTCTACAGCCTGCTCAACGTCCGTTCGCCCGCGCCTCCGCTGGTGGCCCTGGTCGGCCTGCTGGGCATCCTGGTGGGCGAACAGGTCATCCCCGTCGGCAAGCAGTGGCTGGCCGGGTCCGCGTTCATGTCCGCCTGCGACAAGTCCTCGGCCGTCGCGCACGTATTCGGCCAGTTGCCCGGCCGCAACCAGGCCACGCCTTCCACCCGGTCCACCGAGGAGCAATCATGAGCGCGTCCACCGCCGACCTCATCCTGCGGCATGGCCGTATCACCACGCTGGATCGGGCCAATCCGTCGGCCACTGCCGTCGCGGTCAAGGACGGGCGCTTCCTGGCCGTGGGCGACGATCGGGACATCATGGCCCTGGCGGGGTCGGCGACCCGGATCGTCGACCTGGGCGGCCGCGGCGTGCTGCCAGGATTGATCGACAACCATACCCACGTGATACGCGGCGGGCTCAACTTCAACATGGAGCTGCGCTGGGATGGCGTGCGTTCGCTGGCCGACGCGATGGACATGCTGCGCCGGCAGGTCGCGATTACGCCGCCCCCGCAGTGGGTGCGCGTGGTGGGTGGGTTTACCGAGCACCAGTTTGCCGAGAAACGCCTGCCGACCATCGCCGAGATCAACGCGGTGGCGCCCGACACGCCGGTCTTCCTGCTGCACCTGTATGACCGCGCGCTGCTCAACGGCGCGGCGCTGCGAGCGGTAGGCTATACCAAGGATACGCCCGAGCCGCCGGGCGGAGAGATCACGCGCGATGCCCAGGGCAATCCCACGGGGCTGCTGCTCGCCAAGCCGAACGCGCAGATCCTGTACGCCACGCTGGCCAAGGGCCCCACGCTGCCGTTCGACTACCAGGTCAACTCCACGCGGCACTTCATGCGCGAGCTGAACCGGCTGGGGGTGACCGGCGTGATCGACGCCGGCGGCGGTTTCCAGAACTACCCCGATGACTACGCGGTGGTCCGGCAACTGGCCGACGACGGCCAACTGACGGTGCGTCTGGCCTACAACCTGTTCACGCAGAAGCCGCAACACGAGAAGGAGGATTTCCTGAACTGGACCTCCAGCGTCCGGTACAAGCAGGGCGACGATTACTTTCGCCACAACGGCGCGGGCGAGATGCTGGTGTTCTCGGCCGCCGATTTCGAGGACTTCCGCCAGCCCCGTCCCGAGATGCCGCCGCAGATGGAAGGCGACCTGGAGGAGGTGGTGCGCATCCTGGCGCAGAACCGCTGGCCGTGGCGCCTGCATGCGACCTACGACGAGACCATTTCGCGCGCGCTGGACGTGTTCGAGAAGGTCGACCGCGATATCCCGCTGAAGGGCTTGAACTGGTTCTTCGACCATGCCGAGACCATCTCCGACCGATCCATCGACCGCATCGCGGCGCTGGGCGGGGGGATTGCCGTGCAGCATCGCATGGCCTACCAGGGCGAGTATTTCGTCGAACGCTACGGCGCCGCCGCGGCCGAGGCCACGCCGCCCATCGCCCGCATGCTGGAGAAGGGCGTGAAGGTGTCCGCGGGCACCGACGCCACGCGCGTGGCGTCCTACAACCCCTGGGTGTCGCTGGCCTGGATGATTACCGGCAAGACGGTGGGCGGGCTGTCGCTGTATCCGCGGCGCAATTGCCTGGATCGCGAGACGGCGCTGCGCATGTGGACCGAGAAGGTGGCCTGGTTCTCGAACGAGGAAGGACGGCGGGGCAGTATTGTCCCGGGGCAGTTGGCCGACCTGATCGTACCCGACAAGGATTTCTTCGCCTGCGCTGAAGACGAGCTTTCCTTCCTGACCTCGGAACTGACCATGGTGGGCGGCCGTATCGTCTACGGCGCGGGGGGCTTTGCCGGCCTGGACGACAACCCGTTGCCGCCGCCCATGCCGGACTGGTCTCCCACGCGCTTGTTCGGCGGCTATGCGGCCTGGGGCGAGCCCGAGGGCGCGGGGCGTCATTCGCTGGGCTACCGCCGGGTGGCCGCGTGCGGCTGCGCGCAGGCCTGCGGCCTGCATGGGCACGAGCATGCCCGGGCCTGGGCATCGAAGCTGCCGGTGTCCGATGCGCGGGGTTTCTTCGGAGCGCTGGGCTGCTCCTGCTGGGCGGTCTGAGGAGGACGCGACGTGAGCGAAGCGGTCAAGAGCACTTCCCAGGGCGGCTTCGGGCCGCTGAAGCAGAAGCTGTTCGCCGTGCTGTGGGGCGCGACGATCATCGGCAACACCGGCAGCTTCATCCGCGACGTGGCCAGTTCCTGGCTGATGACGGACCTGTCGACCTCGCCCACGGCGGTCGCCATGGTGCAGGCCGCCGCCACGCTGCCCATCTTCCTCCTGGCCATTCCGGCCGGCGTGCTGTCCGACATCCTGGATCGGCGCAAATTCCTGATCGCGATCCAGGTGCTGCTGGCCTGCGTCAGCGTCAGCCTGATGCTGCTCACGGCCTGGGGCATGCAGACCATCGGTTCGCTGGTCGCGCTGACCTTCCTGGGTGGCATCGGGGCGGCGCTGATGGGGCCCACCTGGCAGGCCATCGTGCCCGAGCTGGTGGACAAGAAGGACATCAAGAACGGCGTGGCCCTGAATTCGCTCGGCATCAACATCGCGCGCGCCATAGGCCCCGCGCTGGGCGGCCTGATCCTGGCGAGCCTGGGCGGCGCGGTCACTTATGGCGTGGACGTCATCAGCTATGCCTTCGTGATCGCCGCGCTGCTGTGGTGGCGCCGGCCGCCCACGCCGCACGACGAATTGTCGGAGCAGTTCCTGGGCGCGTTCCGGGCGGGATTGCGCTATGCGCGGGCCAGCCGCGAACTGCACGTCGTGTTGGTGCGCGCGTTCTGTTTCTTCGCGCTGGCCAGTTCGGTCTGGGCGCTGCTGCCGCTGGTGGCGCGCGGGTTGCTGGGTGGCGGGGCGGGGTTCTACGGCATCCTGCTGGGCGCGGTGGGCATGGGCGCGATAGGCGGGGCCGTGGTCATGCCCAAGCTGCGCGACAAGCTGGATGCCGATGGCCTGCTGCTGATGGCGGCGCTGGTGACGGCGGCGGTCATGGCGGGCCTGTCCTTCGCGCCGCCGCAGTGGTTGGCGGTGGTGGGCCTGCTGGTGCTGGGGGCGGCCTGGATCACCGCGTTGACCACGCTCAACGGCACGGCGCAGGCCATCCTGCCGAACTGGGTGCGCGGCCGATCGCTGGCCGTCTACCTGACCGTGTTCAATGGCGCGATGACCGCGGGCAGCCTGACCTGGGGCGCGGTGGCCGAGTGGGTCGGCGTGCCCGCCGCGCTGTTGGCGGGCGCCGCGGGGCTGGTGATCGTGGGCGTGGTGTCACACGTGCTCAAGCTGCCCAAGGGCGAGGCCGATCTCGTGCCGTCGAACCATTGGCCCGAGCCCTTGACGGCCGCGCCGGTGGAGAACGACAGGGGGCCGGTGCTGATTCTGGTCGAATACCGGATCGCCCCCAAGGATCGCGTGGCCTTCCTGCGCGTGCTGGAGCGTCTGTCGGCCGAACGGCGCCGCGATGGCGCCTATGCCTGGGGCGTGACCGAGGATGCGGCCGAGCCGGGGCTCATGCTGGAATGGTTCCAGGTGGAGTCCTGGGCGGAGCACCTGCGCCAGCACAAGCGGGTGTCGAAGGCCGACGCCGATGTCCAGGAGGAGATCCTGCGCTTCCACCTGGGGCCGGAACGGCCGGCGGTGCGCCACCTCCTGGCGGTTCATAGCCGTACGGCCGCCTGATGGCATGCGCCGGAGCACCCGAAGGGCGCGGCCGCGGCGGCCGCGCCCCGGACCACTCAACGCGCCGGTTGCAGCGTGATGCTGTCCGCCTTCAGGCTGTCGACCTTTTGCCGGCTGAAGGCCATGGGGAAAAGTTCCCCCTTGACCCACAGCGGCAGCAGGTTCTTGTAGTAGGGGCTGGCGGGATCGGATGACTGGCCCGGCACGTTCATGGCCAGCGAGTTGTCCCAGTTGCCCACGTCGATGGCCTGCCGGTAGGACGCACCGTGGATCTTGCGGAAATCGGCGCCATAGGCGCCCAGGTACACCGTCTCGATATTGCCGCTCATCGGATAGCGCTCGGTCCCCAGCGCGGCGCGCTGATCGGCCGGCAGCAGCGCCGCCAACTGATGATCGAACTTGATGTGGAACAGGTCGCCCCATTTCCATTTGGCGGGATCGTTGCCCAGCACCTCCTTCAGGTTGGCGAGTCCTTCTTTCAGCGCATCGACCAGCAGCGCGTCGCGGCCCTGGACCGGCTCGGCGCCGAAGGCCGCGTCGGGTTCCCGGAGCTTGTTCATTACCAGCCGCTTGTCGAGGTCCCCGAACGTGGCGCGGCTGGCGGCCGGCACGTATAGATCCGAGACCCTGGCGACGATGACGTACTGCCAGAACTCATAGATGGTGGCCGCCACCGAGTCGGCGGACATGCGGTGGTTCCAGGCCTTGAGCCGTCGCAGCGCGTCGGCTACCTCGGCTTCGGGCGAGGACAGGCTCGAAGCCAGACCCATCAGGTCGCGCGCCGGGATGGACAGGTCGTCGTATTGCAGCTTGACGGTGTCCTGCACGGTCAGGCCGCGCGCGCTGCCCAGGACCTCGCCGATGCGCTGCACCCGGTTGGGATCCGACCATTCGCGCGCCGACATGTCCTTGCGCGCATAGTCGTCCGGCACGTTGTACTCGTTGGCCGTGGCGTAGAACCCCTTGGCCGGGTTCAGCACGCGCGGCAGCGAGGTGCCCGGCAGGATGCCGTCCCATTCATGGCTGCCGTCGCCCGGGACCGGCAGGAGGCCCGACCATCCGGCCCTGGGCCGGATGGGAGCGAGCGCGCCGCCGAACCAGCCGATGTTGCCGTCCACGTCGGCATACACCATGTTCTCGCCGGGGGTGTAGTGGCGGGCCATGCCGGCGGTGAACTCGTCCCAGTTCCGTGCCTGGCTCAGGCGCAGGCTGGCCAGGTAGGCGGCGGTGCCGGGAAACTCCAGATAGGCCGCGCGCATGGCGTAGGCCTTGCCTCGGGCGGCGTCCTCGTGAAGCACGGGGCCGTGGCGGGTGAACTTGATCGTCGCCTTCACGTCGGCCTGGCCCCGCACCTTGATCGTCTCCTCGACCAGGCGCATTTTTTCCCACTTGCCCTGGTAGCGGTATTCGTCGCGGTTGGCGGGATTGGTCTCGTAGACGTACAGGTCCTCCTCGTCGCCGAACGAGAAGATGGTCAGGCCGAAGGCGACGCGGTCGTTATGGCCGATGGACACGCCGGGCAGCGCCGGCTCGCCCGCGCCGATGACGTTCCAGCCGGGCGAGTTCAGGTGCACCATGTAGCGCAGCGAGGGCATGGACAGGGCCCGGTGCGGATCGTTGGACAGGATCGGTTTGCCCGACGCGGTGCGTGCGCCCGAGATCGTCCAGTTGTTGCTCTCGTAGCGGGCGATGCGGCGCGCGTTGGCGCGGGCCATGCCCTCGGCCGCGCTGCTGGCGGCGGCGGGCTCGTCGGGACCCGTCAAGGCCTTGGCCAGCGTGTCGCGGGCCTTCGCGCCCAACGGACTGCCGGGGAAGTCGCTGGCCTGGAAGCGCGCGGCGGCATGGCCGAGGTTGTAGGCGTTCATGACCGAGCCGTCGATCTGCGACAGGTCCACGCCGCCGGGTACCTGCAGGTCGATGGGCGGTTCGAACAGGCTGAGTTCCTGTACCTTCTTCGCGCCCATCGCCGTGACGTCGCGCGCGAGAGCGACTTCGGAACCGATGTTGCGGGTGATGCCGTACTTGCGCACCAGCACCGTTTCCGGACGCCAGTGATCGGGCTCGGTGCCCGTCAGGCGGAACTCCAGCGGCAGCCGGGCCGGATCGGCCTTGACCTGGTCGATGTAGGCGTTGATGCCGGCCACGAACGCGGAAATGATGGCCTGGCTTTGCGGATGGTAGCTGGCGTATTCCTTTTCCAGGTCGCCCCGGTACAGGAACATCCGGGCCGCCCGGTCGGCCTCGACGAAGCGCGGCCCGAACTGTTCGGCCATCCTGCCTTCGCCCTGGCGGCGCCATTGGTCCAGTTGCCACAGCCGGTCGCGCGCGGCGTTGTAGCCCTGCGCGTAGAACATGTCTTCCTGGTTCTTGGCGTAGATGTGCGATACGCCGTATTTGTCGCGGATGATCTCGACGCTTTCCTTCAGGCCGGGAAGCGTGTTGCCGCCGCCGGGCGGCGGGGCCGGGTCGTCGTCTCCTCCACCGCAAGCGGCCAAGAGCAGCGCGGCGCCGACCGAACAGGCCGTGGCGGTTCGTCTCCATGCGTGGTCCATCGATGTCTCCTGTTTGGGGATAGATATGTGCCGCGCATTGCGAGCCGGAGCACGATGGGGCTTTAGCAGGCGACGTACCCAGGCGGCAGGACCGTGCCAACTGGCCCTAACGCATTGATTGGAATGGGGATTTTCCTTCGACGGGAAGGAGCGGGCGGCGCCGTTTTCCGGGATTCCGCATAAAGCGGGGTTGTGGGCTGGCGAACTGCCGGAATGGTGGCGCCGGTTTGCTATGCCTGCGCGGCCAGCGGCCTGCCGCGCAAGGCGCCGGGCGGCTGGCCGACCACGCGCTTGAAGGCCCGGCTGAAGGCGGCCAGTGAACCGTAGCCCAGGCGGTAGGCCACCGTTTCGATGGGCTGGCGTTCCCGCTCTATCCACTGCACGGCAAGCTGCATGCGCAGTTCGGTCAGGTAGCGCAGCGGCGTCATGCCGGTCACGGCCAGGAAGCGTTCGGCGAAGACCGAGCGCGAACTGCCCATTTGCGCCGCCAGTTCCGCGACCGTCCACGGGCGGCCCGGATCGCGGTGCAGCGCGACGATGACCTTGCCCAGGCGGGGATCGCGCAGCGCCTGCACCCAGCCCGTGGCATCGCCGCATCCGCACTCGACCCAGCCGCGCACGATGAAGGCGGACACCACGTCGGCCAGCCGCGCAAGGATGCCGGCGAAGCCGGCGCGCCGTGTCCGCGCCTCGCGCTCCATGGCATCGAGCATGGGCCGGATCTCGGGGTAGCGGTCGAGCAGGGTGCCGACCAGCATGACTTCGGGCATCGACGCCACGAGCATCTGCATGCCGCCCAGGTGGAACTCCATGCAGCCGCTGAAGACCAGCGGACCGCCGGCCGGGCACGCGGCCGGCTTGACCGCGCAGACCTGCTCGCAGATGTCGACCGACTCGAAGGCCGTGATGTCCCGGCTGGGCGTCTCGGGCGAGGACAGCAGCTCGTGCATCCCGCCATGCGGCAGCAGTACGGCATCGCCGGTGTCAAGCCGGTGCAGCGTCCGGCTGGCGGTGCGCAGCAGCAGCGGACCGCGGCCGACGAAGTGGAACTGCGCGCGTCCTGGCGCCTGGCCGAAGCGCACGCCGCAGGGGGGCGCGAGTTCGATCCGCCGGTACTGGACGCCGACCAGCCGCATGCCGAGCAGCAGCTCGCTGGCGGGATCGAAGTCGGGGACGGGTTGCAGGTCGGGCGTGTCCATGATTTCCGGACGATAGATCAATAAAAAAGGATTCTACGTCATAGACAGTCCTGGCGTGCGGCCGATACGCTGCGGCTTTCGTCAATCCTGGAAGTCGTCATGAGTGAGTGCATTTCTCCCGGCCGCCTGGTCGCCGCGCCGGACCGGCCCGCCTGGGGCGCGGTGTTCGGGCTGGCGCTGGGTGTGTTCGGCCTGGTCACGGCCGAGTTCCTGCCCGCCAGCCTGCTGACGCCGATGGCCACCAGCCTGGGCGTGACCGAGGGCCTGGCGGGGCAGACGGTGACAGCGACTTCGGCGGTCGCGCTGGTCACCAGCCTCTTGATCGCGGCGGCGACGCGCGGCATCGACCGCAGATGGGTGTTGATGGCGTTTTCCGTGCTGCTGATCGCCTCGAACCTGCTGGTCGCCTTCGCGCCCAGCCTGACCGTCATCCTGTTGGGGCGGGTGCTGCTGGGCATCGCCATCGGCGGGTTCTGGACCATGTCGGCCGCGACGGCGATGCGGCTCGTACCCGACGCCATGGTGCCGCGCGCGCTGTCCCTGATCTTCGGCGGTGTGTCGGTCGCGACGATCGCGGCGGCGCCGCTGGGCAGCTATTTCGGCCATCTGCTCGGATGGCGCAACGTCTTTCTGCTGGCCACGTCGCTGGGCGTGGTGGCGCTGGTATGGCAGGCCCTGACCCTGCCGCGCATGGCGCCAGCGGGTTCCACGCGCCTGGGCACGCTGGTCGATGTGCTGCGGCGGCCGGGCGTGGCGCTGGGCATGGGGGCCTGCATCATGGTCTTCACCGGGCACTTTGCTTTCTTCACCTATCTGCGGCCGTTCCTGGAAAGCGTGCCCGGCGTGGACGTCAACGGCCTGTCGGCCATGCTGCTGGGATTCGGCGTGGCCAATTTCGTCGGCACGTCGCTGTCGGGCCTGTTGCTGCAGCGCAGCCTGCGCACGACGCTGCTGCTGATGCCGCTGGCGATGGGCGGCATCGGCCTGGTCCTGGCGGGCACGGGGACGCTGCCCTGGATCGCGGCCGTGCTGGTCGCGCTGTGGGGCATGGCCTTCGGCGCGGTGCCGGTGGCCTGGTCGACCTGGTTGACGCGGGTCGTGCCCGACGAGGCCGAGAGCGGCGGCGGGCTGATCGTGGCCGCCGTGCAACTGGCCATCACCGTGGGCGCGGCCGCCGGTGGCGTGGTGTTCGACGCGGGGGGCGCGCACGGCGTCTTCGCGGCCAGCGCGGTGTTGCTGCTGGGGGCGGCGCTGGTGGTGTTCAGGGGGTTCTGGCGGCGGCCGGTGCTGGCCGCCGCGCCTTTGCCCCGATAGAGCACCGGGCCGCGCCCGCGTCCGGCCTCCTAGCCCAGGCCGGCGTTGGCCCCGAGCACCGCCAGGGCGGTCATGTTGATGATGCGGCGGACCGTCGCGCTGGACGTCAGGATGTGCACCGGCGCGTTCACGCCCAGCAGGAAGGGCCCCACGGCCACGTTGCCGCCGGCGGCGGTCTTGAGCAGGTTGTAGGCGATGTTGCCCGCGTCCACGTTGGGGCAGACCAGCAGGTTGGCTTCGCCCTTCAACGTGGAGGACGGGAGGATGCGCAGCCGCAGGGCCTCGTCCAGCGCGCAGTCGCCGTGCATTTCGCCGTCCACTTCCAGGTCCGGCGCCTGTTCGCGCAGCAGTTCCAGCGCGCGGCGCATCTTGCCGCCCGAGGCCGAACTGCCCGAGCCGAAGTTCGAACGCGACAGCAGCGCGGTCTTGGGCGCCAGGTCCAGCCGGCGCATGGCTTCGGCCGCCGCCTGCGTGTATTCGGCGATCTGCTCGGCGCTGGGATCGTCGTTGACGTGCGTGTCCACCAGCGCGATGGTCCGTTCGTTCAGCAGCAGGATGTTCATCGCGGCGTAGACGCCGTGTCCGGGCCGCCGGCCGATGACTTCGTCGACGAAACGCAGGTGGTCGTGGTAGGCGCCGACGGTGCCGCAGATCATGCCGTCGGCATCGCCCAGGTGGACCATCATGGCGCCGATCAGAGTCATGCGGCGGCGCATCTCCACGCGCGCCATCTCCTTGGTGATGCCGCGGCGGCACATCTTTTCCCAGTACGTCGTCCAGTATTGGTGGAAGCGTTCGTCGAACTCGGGGTTGGTCACCTCGACGTCCTGGCCCAGGCGCAGGCGCAGTCCGAACTTCTCGATGCGCGCGAGCAGCACGGCGGGGCGGCCGACCAGGATGGGCTTGGCCAAGCCCTCGTCCACGATCACCTGTACGGCCCGCAGCACGCGCTCGTCCTCGCCTTCGGTGAACACGATGCGCGCCTTGCCGCCGTCGCGCACGAAGCGCTTGGCGTTGGCGAACAGCGGCTTCATGAAAGCGCCGGAGCGGTAGACGAACTGCTGCAACTGCTCGGCATACGCGTCCATGTCCGCCAGCGGGCGGGTCGCCACGCCGCTTGCCATCGCGGCGGCGGCCACGGCGGGCGCGATGCGCACGATCAGGCGCGGATCGAAGGGCTTGGGGATCAGGTAGTCGGGACCGAAGCGCAGGTCATAGGTGCCGTACGCGGCGGCCACCACCTCGTTCTGTTCTTCCTCGGCCAGGGCGGCGATGGCGTAGACCGCGGCTTTCTCCATCTCGCGCGTGATCGTGGAGGCGCCCACGTCCAGCGCGCCCCGGAAGATGTAGGGGAAGCACAGTACGTTGTTGACCTGGTTGGGAAAATCCGAGCGCCCCGTGGCCATGACCACGTCGTCGCGCACAGCGTGGGCCGCGTCCGGCAGGATCTCGGGCGTGGGGTTGGCCAGCGCCAGGATCAGCGGCCGGGGGCCCATGGCCGCCACCATGCCGGGCTTGAGCACGCCACCGGCCGACAGACCCAGGAACACGTCCGCGCCGGCGATGACCTCGGCCAGCGTGCGGGCGTCGGTCGGCTGCGCGAAGGACGCCTTCTGTTCGTCCATCAGCGCCGTGCGTCCCTCGTACACCACGCCCTCGATGTCGGTGACCCAGATGTTCTCGCGCGGCAGGCCCAGGTCCATCATCAATTCCAGGCAGGCCAGGGCCGCGGCGCCCGCGCCGGAGGTCACGACCTTGACCTGTCCGATGTCCTTGCCGACCACCTTCAGGCCGTTGATGAACGCGGCGCTGACCGTGATGGCGGTACCGTGCTGGTCGTCGTGGAAGACGGGGATCGTCATGCGCTCGCGCAGCTTCCGCTCGACGGCGAAGCACTCGGGCGCTTTGATGTCCTCGAGATTGATCCCGCCGAAGGTCGGGCCCAGCGAGGCGATGATGTCCACCAGCTTGTCCGGGTCGGTCTCGTCGATCTCGATGTCGAACACGTCGATGCCGGCGAATTTCTTGAACAGCACGGCCTTGCCTTCCATGACCGGCTTGGAGGCCAGCGGCCCGATGTTGCCCAGGCCCAGTACGGCTGTGCCGTTGGAGATCACGCCTACCAGGTTGCCGCGCGCGGTGTAGCGGAAGGCATTGGCCGGGTCGGCCACGATTTCCTCGCAGGCGGCGGCGACGCCCGGCGTGTAGGCCAGGGCAAGGTCGCGCTGCGTGACCAGCGGCTTGGTCGGGTAGATCGACACTTTTCCCGGAATGGGGAATTCATGGTAGTCGAGGGCGGCCTGGCGAATCGTGGTGCTCATCTTCCTGTCCTTCCGTGCCTCTGGGGCATAGGGTTGCATCAAGATCCAGCCATTCTAGGCAGCGATTATCATTGAAATATTCTAATTAACGATGTGGCCATAATATTTAGCTGATATCTTGGCCATTCCAGGCATGCCAGATTCCGGTTTTCCCTCTGATGACGTCGTCCGCCGGTTGGTTTCCCGGCTGAAGATGCGCCATCTGCAACTGATCGTGCAGGTCCACCGGCTCGGCTCCCTGACGCGGGTGGCCGAACTGATGGCCACCAGCCAGCCGGCGGTGACCAATGCCTTGTCGGAACTGGAATCCATGTTCGGCGCGCCGCTGTTCGTCCGCACGGCACGCGGCATGGCGCCCACCGACATCGGGCGGATCGTGGCGGGCCGGGCGCGGGCCATGCTGCAGGACCTGGGGCATCTGGTGCGCGACATGGAGGCTTCCAGCGCGGGCCTGGCTGCCCGCCTGCACGTGGGGGTGACACCTTTCGTTTCCGGGCGGCTGGTGGCCGAGGCCGTCTCCTCTGTCCAGGCGGGGCCCCGGCGGCTGGCGGTGCGCATCCACGACGGCACCAGCGAGAGCCTGCTGCGCGCGCTGCGCGATCACGCGCTGGACGTGGTCATCGCGCGGGCGAGTCCCATGCTGGACTTGCACGGATTGTCGTTCGAGCCGCTGTACCGGCAGCAGGCCCGGCTGATCAGCAACCGGCGCCTGGCGGCGCAACTGGGCCGCGCGCCGCTTTCATGGCCCCGGCTGGCCGAACTCGACTGGGTCCTGGGCGAACCCCATACCGCGCTGCGCGAGCAGGTCGCCGGCCTGTTCATCCAGGCGGGCGTCACCCCGCCGGTGCCCATCACGGAAGGCTATTCCGCCAAGCTCATCGGCGAGATCATCGCCGCGTCCGAGCGCGCGGTCTCGCTGCTGCCCGCCGATATCGCCGAGGAACTGGTGCACGTGGTGGGCGTGGCCATCGTTCCGTATTCCATCGCCTGGAGCCTGCCGCCCATCGCGGCCATCGTGCGCGAGGACAGCGGCGAGAACGAATCGCACCGGCGCTTCCTGGAAGCTGTGCGCCAGGCTTCCGACGGCATGCGGCGGGATGTGCCGGATCCGGGCCGGCAGACCGAGTTCTGATCGGCCGGCTGGCTAGCGCGCGCCGGCCTGGAGCAGGATGCGTTCGATGGCGGTGAAACCGCGCTGGCGGGCGTGCTGCAGCGGAGTGACGCCGTTGCCGTCGGCCAGATTCACGTCGGCATGGGCATCCACCAGCAGGCGCACGATGTCCGTGTGGCGGGCGCCGCCCGTGCCCAGGATGATGGCTTCGAGCAGCGCGGTCCAGTGCAGGTTGTTGACGTGGTTCACGTCCACGCCCGCCTTGATCAGCGTGCGGACCGTCTCGACGTGGCCGCGCTCGGCGGCCGGGATCAGCGCCGTGCCGCCGTAGCGGTTGGTGCTTTTCAGGTCGGCCCCGTGCGCCAGCGTCATCCGGAGGATTTCGTCGTGTCCCCGGGCGCCCGCGTACAGGTAGGGACTGTCGTTGATGTTGTCCCTGGCGTTGACGTCGGCACCCGCGTCGATCAGGGCCCGGGCCGCATCAACGTTGTTGCGGTGGGTGGCGATCAACAGGGGAGTGGCGCCCGCGGCATCGCGCGCTTCGATGTCCGCCCCCTGGCCGATCAAGGTCCGGACCTCGGCGGCCGTGCCCCGTTCGGCGGCGGTGCGCAGCCGGCCGTCCGGGCTGGCGCCGTTCACGGGCGCCGACAGCGAGGCGAGCAAGGTCGCCGCGACCCCGAGGCGGATGGATAGGCGCTTCCACGGCATGCGCGAGTCTCCTTGGATGGGTGGAGACCTGATGTTAAGCCGAGATGTTCCGTTCCAGCAGTTGCAGTGGAGGGATGAACAGCGTTGTGTTGCAGCCTTGGCATCGGAAAAGCCGCCGTCCCGGGATCAGCCGCATCCAGAAGCGCCTGGGCAGGCGCGATTTGCGTGCTTGGCACGAGCAAGGGCGAAAAAGCATGGCATCCTCGGAGCTGTCCCGGCCGCGTGCCGGAGTAGCAATTAGAGGGTAGGGCGAAGCTTGCGACTATCCCGAGAAATGGGTAATCGGGGGCAAGTGGACCCGCAGGCGCGTGCCGCCCGCATTCGACTCGACCTCCAGCTGTCCGCCTATGCGGGCGATGCGGGCCCGCATGCTGCGCAGTCCGATGCCCGCCATGGAGCGGTCCGCCAGCTCGACGTCGAATCCCGCGCCATCGTCCTCGACGCTCAGCGCCAGCGCCCCATTGCTCGCGTCGGCCAGGGTCACGGCGATCGCGCTCGCGCGGCTGTGCTTGATCACGTTGGTCAGGGCTTCCTCCAGGAAGCGGGTCAGGGCGAGCAGGCGGGCGGTGTCCGGTTCGGCGGGCCAGGCCTGGGCGATCCGCCAGGTGCACCGGACTCCTTGTTCGTCGAACAGTTCGCCGAAGCGGCGGCGCAGCGGCGCGATCCAGTCCGTGGGCGAGGCCACGGCCGCCGGGACCGCCGCGAAGCTTTGGTCCAGGACCTGCCGCAGGTCGTCGCGCAGGCTTTTCAGGACCGACAGGTAATGCTGCGGCGGCAGCGTGGCGTCGCCCTTTTCCGCCATGACGATGGAGCGCACCAGCGAGCTGCCCAAGCCGTCGTGCAGGTCGTGGGAGATCTGCAGCCGTTCGCTCAGCCGGGCATTGGCCACTTCCAGCTCGTGCTGCCGGCCCAGGGTGTGCGTGAGTTCCTGGCGGGCCTGGTCGACGTGCTCGGCCAGTTCGCGGTTGAACCGCTCGATGCGCCCGAGGGTGGTGGTGAAGCTCCAGGCCAGGACCAGGGCCATGCCTATCATCATCAGCGGAGCGGTGGCGGCCGTATAGCCGTGCACGTCGTCGATGATGCGCAGGAACGCCAGCATGTCGTGCGTGATGGCCACCAGGAAGCTCAGCATGCAGGCGGCCAGGAACAGGTGTTCGGGGCGGCGCGTGCGCAGGGCGTGCAACTGGAACTGCACGCAGGTTCCGACGAATACGCCGGCATACCCCACCGCCACGAGATAGAACACGATCTTGGGCTGAACCGGCCCCAGCGCCAGCAATGCCGCGCACACCGCGCCCGTGACGGTCCAGAGCGCCTTTTCCAGGCGGGGGAAGCGCTGGCCGCCGAAACGCCAGGCGAACATCGAGAAGGTGCTGCAGTAGATGGTGAAGATGAGGGTGATCCAGGTGGACCAGCCGTGCGTGGTGGCGAACGGCCAGGGCGTCGCGACGACCGAGTTCAGGCCGAACAGCAGCCAGGCCAGCGAAGTCAGTGCATACCACCCATAGGCTTGCTCATTGCGCCGCAGGAGCCAGACCACCAGGAAGAAGCAGCCCAGCGTGATGGAGATGATCAGGTTGATCTGCGGGAAGACGCGCCGCAGCAGCCATTCCCGTTCGTAGAGCGGACGGATTTCGTCGGGTGGGCCGATGTGTACCCCACCCAAACCGGAACTGTAGAGGTCGTAGCCCACCGCCTTGAACCACAAGATGTTGGTGCCGGCATGCAGCGCCGAAGGCGGCAGCAGGGAATAGCGCGGCATGTTCCAGCCGCGCGACAGGGGTTCGGCCAGGCTGTCGTCCGCCCAGAGCGGATCGTCGTTGATGCTTCCCGTGCCGGCCATCGACAGGTATTCGAGGAAGGCGGCCACGGGTTGGCCGGGGCAGTGCGTCCATTCGACGCGATACCAGACCGTGCCGTCATGGCCGGGCCAGCGCGTCGACCAGATGTCGGGCAGGGTGACGGCCTCCCAGCCCGCGGCGGGCGGCGTGTCCGGGGCTTCGTTCGCGCGCGCGGCGCTGATGGAGGAAATCGCCGGACGGCAGGCGTCCGCGCGGACCGTGTCCGCCAGGCCCAGCCAGAGGGCCAGGACTACAGCAAGCCAAGCGAGCGCGCTTCGTGGATCGCGCGGGTGCGGGACGTGACCGCCAGTTTCCGGTAGATGTTCTTGATGTGGCATGCGGCGGTGTGGGGGGAGACGAACAACTGCTCGGCGATCTCGCGGTTGGTGTGGCCCTGGGCGACCAGCTCGAGGATTTCCTGCTCGCGCCTGCTCAGTGGCGCTTCGGCTGGTGCCTGAGCGGGCGAGGCGGGTGGGGGCAGCAGCGCCAGCAGGCGCCGGGCGACGAACGGGTCGATGGGCGCGCCGCCGCGCAGCACGCTGCGCAGCGACATGGTGATTTCCAGGTCGTCGCGTTCCTTCAGGACATAGCCGGTGGCGCCCAGTTTCAGCGCCGCGAGAATGATGTCCTCGGTGGTGCAGGCCGAGACCACCAGGATGCCCGCCAAGGCATCGCGCTTATGCAGAATTTCGATCAGTTCCAGGCCGCTGCCGTCGGGTAGCCCCAAGTCGATCAGCGCGAGCGGGAAGGAGGCGCCGTTGTCGAGGTGGAAGCGGGCCTCGGCCAGGGTGGCGCAGCAGACCAGCGCGTTCGAGGGGTAGCCGAGGCCGGCGAGGAGACGCAGAATCCGTTGGCGTATCAGAGGTTCATCGTCGACGACGAGAACGGGGGCGGAAAGAGGGGGGTCTGTCATGGGGGGCGGGGCGGGCGGGTTTGAGCTTGCCGTCGGCCGGACCTCGCGGGCAGGCCCCTCGATTGTAACACAATGTTGTAAAGTTGCAAATGATGAGGAAAGGTCGCTTGACGCAAAACGGCCGCGCCGGCAGGTCCCGATGGAACCTGCCGGCGCGGCCGTGCGTGAACGGGTTGGACGTCAGGCGTCTTGCCAGACCTCGGCGGGAATCAGCACGCTGCCCTCGAACAGCCGGCGGGCGGTGCGGATTACCGCGGCGCGCCGGATGGTCGGCGTGGCGCTGGCCAGATCCACGTCGAGGTCGATGGAAATCGTGCCGGACGGATGCTCGATTCGCACCACGCTCTGCGGCGGCGTGCTGTCCAGGCCCGAGAGCCGGGACGCGAGGGTGCCCGGCACGGCGCAGGCCGAGGCTACACACAACGCGCCGGTGACGGCGTGCGCGGGGTGGCAGGAGTAGGGCACGAAGTAGCGTGACGAAATCGTGCCGCCGTGCTGCGGTTCGGCCAGCAGCCCGATCTTGGGCACGACCGATGCGCTGACGTCGCCCAGGCCCATCAATTCACCCGCCTTGCGCCGGATGGCTTCCATCCTGGCGATTAGCGCGGTGTCGGCATCGAGCTCCTCGGCGCTTTCATGGCCGGTCTTGCCCAGTTGCTTCGCCGAGAACAGCACCATGGGCATGGCGACGTCTACGCAGCTGACCTCGATGCCGTCGATCACGTCCAGCGGCCGGCCGGTGGGCAGCAGCTTGCCGGTGATGGCACCGATGGCGCTGCGGAAATTCAGCTTGACGGGCGCGGCGGTGCCGGGCACGCCATCGATCGCCGCGTCGCCCGAGTAGGTCACCGAGCCGCCCGGCGTCTGGACGATGGCGTGGACTTCGGCTTGCGTGTTGACGTTGAAGATGCGCACGGTCGTCTCGTCGCCCTGCGCCGGCACCAGCCCGGCGTCGATGGCGAACGGTCCGACCGCGCCCAGGATGTTGCCGCAGTTCGGGCGCGTATCGACCAGGCGTTCGTTCACCAGGACCTGGGCGAACAGGTAGTCGACGTCTATGCCCGGGCGCTGCGAGGGGCTGATGATGGCGACCTTGCTGGTGAAGGGCGTGGCGCCGCCGATGCCGTCCACCTGGTAGGAATGGGGCGAGCCCATGGCGGCCAGCAGCACTTCGTCGCGCCGCGCCGGCTCGGATGGAAGGTCCGACGCAAGGAAGAAGGGGCCGCGCGAGGTCCCGCCCCGCATCATGACGCACGGTATCTTCGTCTGCATGATCATTCCACCTGGATCTTGGCGTCGGTCACGACGCGCTTCCAGACCGCCAGTTCTTTCTGGATCTGCGCCATCAATTGTTCGGGCTTGCCGATGGCGGGTTCCTCGCCGTTGGCCTTCAATTGCTCCACGGTTTCCGGCAGCGCCAGCGCGACGTTCATTTCCTTGTTCAGCCGCTGCTGGATGTCGGCGGGCAGGCCCTTGGGGGCGATCAGCCCGTACCAGACGATCACTTCATAGCCCGGCACGCCGGCCTCGGCCACCGTGGGGATGGACGGCTCGGCCTGGATGCGCTTGGGCAGCGTCTCGGCCACGACCTTCAGCCGGCCGTTCTTCATGTAGGGAAAGGCCGCGCCCGCGGTGCTGAAGAAGAGGTCGGTCTGGCCCGCCACGGTGTCGGTCAGGGCCGGGGCCGTGCCGCGATAGGGCACGTGGGTCATCTCGATGCCGGCGGTGCGCTGGAACAGTTCCGTGGCCAGGTGCGAGATGCCGCCCTGGCCGGACGAGGCGTAGGTCAGGCCGCCCTTCCTGGTCTTGGCGAGCTGGATCAGGTCGGCCAGGCTGTTGACCGGCAGCGTGGTCGGCACCGCGATCAGGAGCGGGCCGCGCGCGATCATGCCGATGGGCGTGATGTCCTTGATCGGGTCGAACTTGATCGGGTAGAGACTGGGGTTGACCGAGTAGCTGTTGGAAATCAGCGTGAGCGTGTAGCCGTCGGGATCGGCTTTCACGCCGGCTTCCACGCCCAGCTTGCCGCCGGCGCCGGCGCGGTTCTCGATCACCACGGGCTGGCCCAGCGCGTCGCCCAGGCGCCGGCCCAGGGTGCGGGCGATGGCGTCGTTGCCGCCGCCGGGGGCGAAGGGCACGATCAGCTTGATGGGCTTGGTCGGATAGTCGGCCGCCTGAGCGGCCTGCCACGAGGCGGCAGCCAGCGTGCCCAGCATCGCGGACAGCAGGGTACGGCGGAAAGCCTTGAACGCCGAACCGGCGCGAGGCGTGAGGGGGTACGTCATGTAGGGGTCTCCGGGGACGGTTCTTGTGTCTGGATGGAAGAACTGTTGAGCAAGGCGCGTGCCATGGGCCGCGGCCGGCAGGGTGTCCAGGACCAAATCGTTGATTCGTATGGAGTTTCGAGGCACGGCGATGGTCCCGATAGCGCACCTCGAAAGGATGGATGTTTCAATAATGTAACGTGTTTCGCTGAAAGGGCATCAACGCCCGGCGGGCGCGTAGACCTCGCCCCGCATCAGCCGGCGCGCGGTGCGCGTGACGGTGGTGCTTGCGACGCGCGGCTGCTGCCCGCCGCTGACGGCGGCGCCCACGGGCAGCGAACCCGAGGCGTGGCCGATGACGATGTCGCGATCGTCCGTGGGTACGCGGCCCAGTTCGGCGCCCAGGGTGCCCGGCAGGCGCACGCAGGCGGCCAGGCACATCGCGCCCGTCAGCGGCGTCGCGCGGTGAGGCTGGCCGGCCGAGAACATGCGGGCGGTGATGTCCACGTCCTGGGCCCGCAGCGAAGCGCCCGAGGGCAGCACCACGTCGGCGGGCGGCGACAGCAGGCACACCAGCGGCAGGTTGCGCAGGCGCGTGCGCGCCTCGTCCTCGGTGGCGAGCCCCATCAGGACGGCGGCGGCCACGCGCAATTCCTCGCACTGCCGGACCAGGTCCGGCCGCGCGTCGATCTGCGCCGCCGATTCCGTGCCGGCCAGGCCGAAGTCCGCGGCGCGCGCGAAGACCGTCGGGTTGGAGACGTCGATGCACGAGATCTCGATAGTGCCCACGCCGGGGATCGTCACGGTGTCGCGCGCGGCGCCGGTCGGGAACAGCTTGCCGGTCGTGGCGCCGCCGGGGTCCAGGAAGGACAGCCGGATGGGCGAGCCGGTGCCCGCCACGCCGGGCAGTACGAAGTCGCCGGCGACCGCGGCGCGGCCGCCGCTGAGCGCGAAATCGGCCACGATGATCTTGCCGGTATTGGTGTTGTGGATGCGGACCGAGGCACGGTCGCCTGATGTCCGCACCAGTCCTTCGTCCACGGCATAAGGGCCGATGGCCGCCGAGATGTTGCCGCAGTTGCCGCGGTACTGGACCAGCGGCGCGTCGATCGCGACCTGGCCGAAGGTGTAGTCCACGTCGGCATCGTCGCGCGTAGGCGCGCCCACGACGGCGATCTTCGACAGCGACGAGATGCCGCCGCCCAGGCCGTCCAGTTGGCGCTTGCCGGGATCCGGGCTGCCCAGCGTGGCCAGGAAGACGTGGTCGCGGGCGTCGAGGTCGGCGGGCAGGTCGCGGTCGTGGAAGACCAGGGCGCGGCTGGTGCCGCCGCGCATGTAGACGGCTGGATAGGCTGCTTGGGGCATCGAAGTCTCCGAATGGGATGGCCGCCTGTTGCAAGGCCCATGCCAGCCGGCGCTCGCGGTGGGGGAGCCCGGCGCGGCGTGGTAACGGGCAGGGTGTGTTTCACCGGATCTCGTGTTCGTGTTTCAATATTGAAAAGGAGTGAACATGAGCATTGCCGCATCCGATGACCGCCGGCCCTTGATCTGGGCCATCAGCGCGCACCGGCTGACCGAGGTCTTCCGCACCGTCAGCCCCGAACTGGCGGACCGGGCTGCCATCGAGATCATCGACAAGGGCTTCGACGACGCGATCGCCGAGATCGCCCGGCGCAGCGAAAAACGGGCCTGCGACGTCATCGTCGCGGCGGGCGCCCATGGCGCCTATCTGCGCCAGAACGTCAGCATCCCCGTGGCCTTCGTCAAGGTGGGCGGCTTCGACCTGATGGCCGCGATCTGCAAGGCGCGGCAGTTCTCCGACCGCATCGCCATGGTCATGCACCGGCGCGTGCCGCCGGCGTTGAACCGCTTCGCGACGCTGTTCTCTTTGCCCATGCAGATCCGCGCCTACCAGACCGCCGAGGATGCCCGGCACTGCATCCAGGAACTGGCGGCGGCCGGCGTTGAGGTGGTGGTCGGCCCCGGCCTGATCGCCAACCTGGCCGATGAAGCCGGATTGACGGGCATCCTGGTCTATTCGCTGGATTCGGTGCGCGCCGCCTTCGACGACGCGATCGAGATCGCCGCCGCGCAGAAGGCCGAGAAATCTCGCCGCACGCAGCTCGACTCGGTGCTCTATCACCTGAACGACGGCGTTATCGCGGTGGACATGGCCGGCCGCATCGTCGCCGCCAATCCCTCGGTGGACAAGCTGACCGGCCGCCGCGTGCGCGAAGCCCTGGGCCAGCCGCTGCGCCAGGTGCTGCCCGACCTCGAGCCGGGGCAGGTCATGACCCGTGGGGCGAGCGAGATCGGGACCGTGCAGGAGATGGGCGGCAAGTCCGTCGTGGTCGACCGCGTGCCGCTGCTGGACGAGGGCATGCAGACCGGCGCCATCTTCACGCTGCACGGGTCCAGCGAACTGGAGCGCGCCGTCAGCAAGCTGCGGGCGCATACGCACCGGCGCTCGCGCGTGGCCCGCTACCGGCTGGACGACGTGGTCGCCGAGTCCGCCGCCATGCGCCAGGTGATCGCGCAGTGCCGGGTCTTCGCCGAGCATAGCGACGCGGCCGTGCTGATCCACGGCGAAAGCGGCACCGGCAAGGAGTTGCTGGCCCAGGGCCTGCACAATGCCAGCCGCCGGCGTCGGCATCCCTTCATCGCCATCAACTGCGGCGCCTTCACCGAGACCTTGCTGGAAAGCGAGCTGTTCGGCTACGACGAGGGCGCTTTCACGGGAGCACGCCGGCAGGGCAAGCCCGGCCTGTTCGAGTCCGCCAACGAAGGCACGCTGTTCCTGGACGAGATAGGCGAGATGCCGCTGCCGTTGCAGACGAGGCTGCTGCGCGCCTTGCAGGAGAAGGAGATCACGCGCGTGGGCAGCGTCGACACCATTCCGGTCGACGTGCGCATCGTGGCCGCCACTCATCGCGACCTGCTGGCCATGGTCAGGGCGGGCGCTTTCCGGGAGGACCTGTACTACCGCCTGAACATCCTGCAGGTGGTGGTGCCGCCGCTGCGCGACCGGCCCGAGGACATCGAGGCGCTGGCCCGGCTGCTGTTGCCGGCGGCGTTGGGGCGGGCGGGATTGCAGGAGGCCGTGGCGCCCATGCTTGAGGCGGCGCTGCCCGTGCTGAAGGAAGGCGCGTGGCGGGGCAATGTCAGGGAGCTGGAGAACGTGTCGGAACGCCTGACCATGGCCTGCCTGACCGAGGGGCGGCCGCTGTCGCGCCGCGAGGTGCGGGCCATGCTGGCCGATGCGCCGGCCCGGCGCCAGGCGCCCGCGGCGCGCAGCCTGTCGATGGTGCGCGCCAGCCAGGAGGCCGCCCATGCCCGCGCCGTGCTGGCCGAGTGCGCGGGCAACCACCAGGAGGCCGCGCGGCGGCTGGGCGTCAGCCGCACCACGTTGTGGCGCAAGATCAAGGCGGCGCAAGCCTAGGGAGAACCGGCCCTGGGCGCGGCGGTGCAAAATAGGGGCAAACCCACCGGTCGCGACGGCGGGCCGTGGATCGGTATTGGAGAGACCTGGTGAAACTCACGACCTTGAACGCGCTGGTCGCGGCGGTGGAGGAAGGCAGCCTGCGCGGCGCGGCACGGCGGGTGGGTACGTCGCAGCCGGCGCTGACCAAGATGGTCAGGGAGCTGGAGCTCGAACTGGGCGTGACGCTGTTGCAGCGGACCTCGCGCGGCGTCATGCCCACGGCCCAGGGCCGCATCCTGTACGAGCGCACGGTCAAGGCACGGCGCGAATTGAACCTGGCGGTGGACGAGATCCGGCAGATGTCGGGCTCCATGGTGGGCGAACTGCACCTGGGCGCCGTGCCGGTGGCGGTGATGCTGCTGGTGCCCGAGGCCCTGCGGACTTTCGGCCAGGAGTTTCCGGGCATCCGGCTGCGCGTGAGCGAGGAACTTTACGTCGCGCAATTGCAGAAGCTGCGGTCCCAGGAAGTGGACGTGACCCTGGGCGGCATACCGGAAGACCTGTCGGCGGGCGAGTTCCACATCGAGCCCCTGATCCGCACGACCATGGTGCCGACGGCGCGCCGCGGCAGCCCGTGGCTGAAGGCGCGTACGCTGGCCGATCTGCAGGGGGCACGCTGGGTGTTCACCGGCGCCGACGGAGAGTCGGGCTATGCCCGGCCGCTGTTCGAGCAGCACGGCCTGGAACCGCCGGCAGTGGCCGCGGTGGCCAATTCGACCCTGGCGCTGCTGTCCCTGCTTGCGGCGGGCGACTATGTGGGCCTGATGCCGCGCCAGATCGCCATGCAGCCGCTGGCGTCCCAATTCATGTCGGTGATCGACGTGGAAGAGAAGGGCCACGACCTGACGGTGGGCGCCATGCTGCGCAGCGATTCGCTGCCGTCGCCGCTGATGCGGCACCTGATCACCCACCTGCACCGGGCCGCCCACCACATCGGAGACGACGATGCCGGGCTCGCGCCGGCCCGGCGAGCCTAGGACGCCGTCCTAGCGGTTGACGACCACGCCGGCGTCTATCGTGCCGTAGACGCTGATGCCGTTGCCGCTTTGCGCGGAACCGGAGGGAGATCGCGGCGCGGGCGTGCAGGCCACGCAGAAGGCCGCCAGCAGCGGCCCGGTCGTCTTGAGCAAGAATCGAAGCATAGGGTTTCCTGTCCGCGTCAATGCAGGCCCCAGGCGGACATGCCGTCCGAGGCTCCTGGCTGGGAGCCGCCGACAACGAAAGCACGGACCTGTTCGTCGGTGATGAAGCTCGCGGCAGAACTGGCGCGCAAGATTTCGTCGGGCGCCATGGGCTTGGCGATGGCCCAGCCCTGTACATAGTCTACCCCCAGCTCCGCCAGCGCTTCCACCGTGGGATAGTCCTCCACCCATTCGGCGATGCTGCGCATGCCGAGGTTGCGCGCCAGCTCGACGATGGCCTCGACGATGGCGTAGTTGGCCGGATGCTCGTGCATCCGCTTGATGAAGCCGCCATCGATCTTGAGCGCGTCGGCGGCGAATTCCTTCAGGTACGAGAACGACGTGTAGCCGGCCCCGAAGTCATCGAGCGCGATCTTGGCGCCGCAGGACTTGAGCCGGTCGATGAAGCGGCGGGAGTTGGCGAGGTCGTGCAGGGCCACGCTTTCGGTGATCTCCATGCACAGGTATTTCACCACCGGACCGAAGCGCGAGAGGATGCGGAAGGTATCCTCGATGAAGGCCTCGTCGTTCAGCGAGGCGCCGCTCAGGTTGACGCAGACGAAGCGGGTATTGGGCAGGCGCGGCAGGTTCTCGGTCAGCCACACCAGCGTCGAGGTCAGCACCCATTTGTCCAGTTCGCCGATGGTGCCGTTGGCCTCGGCCGCCGCGATGATCTTGCCGGCAGGCACCATCGAGCCGGACGAGTCCTGCATGCGGATCAGCACTTCGAAGTCCAGCGAGGCCTCGGGCGAGCGCAGCGACATGATGGGCTGCATGACCAGCGACAGGCCGGTGGGCGTGAAGGTGCTGCCGAGTTCCTCGATCAGCCGCAGTTCCTCGGCGCGCTCCTGGAAGGCCGGCGCGTTTTCCTTGTAGATGACCAGGTGGCCGTGCTTGCCCTTCTTGGCCTCGCGGCAGGCGCGGTCGGCCGCCGAGACGGCATCCTGGACGCGCATCTCGGGCGTGATCTCGATCAGGCCGATGGAGACCTTGACCTGGAACGAACGCCGGCGCAGCTGGAACGGCATGTCGCAGATGTCGCTGATGATGCGGCGGCACAGGTCCGTGGCCGGCAGCATGGCGGTGTCGCGCAGCACCAGGATGAACTCGTCGCCGCCGATGCGGCCGACGTGGTGGTGTTCCCCCAGCGACCATTTGACGCGCTGGCATACCTGCTTGAGGACCTCGTCGCCGGTCTGGTGGCCATACAGATCGTTGATCAGCTTGAAACGGTCCAGGTCCAGGTAGGCCAGGGCGATCGGGTGCGCCGGGTCGAATTGTTTCAGCGACGCCTCGAGGATGTGCTCGATGCCCCGGCGGTTGAGCGCGCCGGTCAGTGTGTCGTTGTTGGCGAGGAAGCGCAGCCGCTCGGTGGCTTTGCGCCGTTCGGTGATGTCCTGCAGCGAGCCTTCGATGCGGGTATGGGCCAGCGTGGCCTTGGCCAGGTACCAGCGCGGCTCCATGCCGCCTATGGGCTGGGCCTGGATTTCCGCTTCGCCGCCGCGGTCGGCGATATCCTTGAGCCGTGCCAGCGCGCCAGGTTCGAAGTAATTCTGCCAGCGCAGTTCGTGCAGCGGCCGGCCCTCCAGGCCGAGCTTCTCCTGCATCGCCGTATTGGCGCGCACGAACCTGCCGTCGGGCTCCAGCGTGAACAGGCCCACGGGCGTCACTTCGTAGGCGCGTTGCAGTTCGGCCTCGGCATGTTCGCGCTCGATCCGTTCCACGCGTATCTGCTCGGCGAATGCGAAGGCGGCCACGAGGCTGGACGCCAGCGCGGCGGTGACGCTGTTGAGCGCGCCGACCAGGGCCTTGAAGTCGAAGGCCGCGGCGATGACCTCGGAGAAGGTGGAGAACAGCACGATGCCCAGCGCCGCCGCGTACCAGAGCGCGATGCGCGAGCGCGTGACGATGACGATGCGGGCCAGGAAGAAGATGACGACGAAGATGCCGAACGAGGCCACCACCCACATGGCGGGCAGGAAGGCGGCGAAACTGAGGAAGACGGCCAGGACCAGCAGTACCAGGCCGGCGCGCGAGCCGGCGCGCAGCAGCCAGCCGTAGCCCACCCGGCTGAGCTCGGTGCGCATGAACTGGGCGAACAGCGTGTAGGTGACGATGTAGTAGGCGGCGATGGTCAGCTTGCGGGTCATCGCCATCCAATCGACGGGAATGGTGCGTTCCAGCCACTGGGTGTCGAATCCCATCGTGATGCCGCCCAGGCGCAGGTTGCCGACCAGCCAGATCGCGAACAGCAGGTAGCGCGCGTCGCGGTTGATCAGCGCCGTCATCAGCGTGAGCACCGCCAGGGTCAGCAGTCCGCCCTCGAGCACGCCCGTGGCGTGGTGGTAGGCCAGATGGGACAGGGCCAGCTCGGATTTGGGCCAGGCCTCGACAGTGATGCGGGCGGGGCCCGAGAAGTGGGCGCGGCACAGCAGGTCGAGCGGCCGCGCGTGCACGCCCAGATCCAGCGCGAAACCCGACTTCACCGACTGCAGGATGCCCGACGTGCCGCCGCGCGTGGCCGCGCCCAGGGGCGTCAGGCCGGCAGCGTTCCAGCACGAGACCTCCTGCGCATGGCGGGAGGGAAGTTCCACGCTTTGCGGCGTGTTCGAAGGCGGGACGGTGAAGCGGAACCAGAACGGCGTCTCGGCCAGGCGGGTGTCGTGGAACCGGATGGCGGGCGCGGACGCGAGGGCGACCAGCGCTTCGGGAGGGGTCTGGCCGGTCTTGTCGGCGACCACGGCGAAGGGCAGGACGCGATTGTCGTTGGTGTCGTAGATGCTGTGTTCCAGCGTGAGCGCCACCAGCGAGAAGACGAAGATCGCGGCCGGTACGAGGTAGTACGAGAAGTTGCTTAAGAACCAGTCGATCTTGGCCGTAACCCAGGCGATGCGGGTAGAGGGTTCCGCCGAAGGGGGCTGCATGTTCGCCTTGTGAAGGAGGGGGGGCTTGTCGTTTCGCGGGCGGCCCGCCCCCCGGAAGGGCCGCTGATCGTGCCGGATCAGTCCTGCGGTTGAAGGAGATCTTCCCGTTCCCGCGAAGCGCTGCGCAGCGCGTCAATGTTAATCAAATTCCCATCGATGCGAATGTCCGGATGATGGGTCTTGAACACAAACTGATACAAAGGATGGCTACCCTCGCGCCACCGCTTTTCGGCCGTCGCGATTTCGAAAGCCAGTACGCGGTGAGGGATGTTGCCCGCGTGGCGCATCGGCATGAAGCCTTGGCCGGGGAACACCTCGCGGAACATCAGCGCCTCGTACTGGCGATCGAGTGGGGACCGTCCGGCGATGACCATCCAGTCTATGCCCGCTTGCACGCAAAAGAGGAAATAAGCCTTGAAAAGAGCGGTTTTCGCGACACGGCCCATGCGCTCGCTGGCCACGCCCAGCCGGGTGGCCTCGGCCAGGGCATAGCCCGAGAGCCAATCGGGCAGCGTGACCGACTGTTCCAGCCACAAGGGGCCGCACATGTTGGTCTGGACGCGCATGGTGCCCAGCGGCGCGCCGTCGAACTTGGATTCGGCCAGCAGCACGACCGAGCCGGGGTCGGTGTCGTGCTGTTCCGGTTCGCCCAGGTTGCGGGCGATTTCCGGTACGTGGCGACCGTAGGCCGACTGGCGCATGGCGATGGCTTTTTCCATGGCTTCACCGTCCCGGGCGATGCGGATGGTGAAGGGCAGGTTCTCGGGGGTCTGCTCGGAAAGCGGCAGCAGCAGACCGGACCGGTTGGACAGCGTGTTGTCGTAAGACATTTGAACTTCCTTGTAAGAGTGAGACGGTATGGCCGTTGCGGATATCGCAGCGGTAACACCAGATTCGCACGTCTCGGCGGGAAGTTGCTTACAACGGTCGGGAAAAAGGGGGTTATGGCCCGGTTTTTGTTGTGCGCTGCACAATAGGCGGTTTCAACCGCCCAGGCTGGCCCAGATCAGGCTGGCGCCGGCCAGCATCAGCAGGCCGCAGACCAGCCATTCCACGGCGCGCCGGGAAATGGGGGGCGGATGCCGGGCTTGCCACCACGATACGCCCGCGACCACGGGAACGGCGCAGATGCCCAGCAGCAGCGAACTCCATTCGAAATGCCCGCTGGCGGCCACCAGCACCAGGCGCAGGGCGGCGCTGGCGGCGAACATCATGAACAGGCATTCGCGCACCAGGTTGCGGTCCAGGGGCTGCCGGTACAGGTGATAGACCATGGGTGGCCCGGAAGTGGAGAAGAGGCCGCCGAGCAGCCCCGACAGTACGCCGAAGAACCACAGCGCCGGCTTGCCCGACGGCTGGGCGCGGGGAGCGGTCTGCACCAGCAGCAGGATGGAACAGCCGATGATGGCCACGCCCAGCAGCAGGCGCAGCGTCGTGACCGCGTTGGTGCTGAGCCAGGTCAGCAGCGCGACGCCGCCCAGCACGCCCACGAGGCTGCTGGTCAGGATGGGACGCAGCAGGGTCCAGTCGAAGGTGACGCGGTTGTAGCGCCAGTAGGCCCAGGCGTTCGCCAGGCTCAGGACGCTGGCCACGTTGGCCGCCTCGGGAATGGGCATCAGTCCGAAGGCGCCGACCATGCCGAGCAGCAGCAGGGCGAAGGCAAAGCCGGTGAGGTTCTGGCAGTAGGCCGACAGGCCCACGCAGGCGAGGAATAGCAGGAAGGTCAGTACGGTCATGAGCCCGAAATACTAACCCGAAAAAGCCGGGTTTTCCGGGGGCGGAGCGCTTTCAGCTCGCGCGCAGCACGGCCGAGATACTGGCCGCGCTGCGCAGCGCGTGCTGGGCCAACGGTGCCTCGGGCTCGAGCTCGTCTTCCAGCGCCAGTCCGGCCACGATCAGCGCGGCCACCGCTTCGCCGCTACGGCCGAACACCGGGCAGGCGAGCGTGCCCACGCCGGGCCGCATCTCGCTCAGCCCGAATGACAGGCCCCGGGCCGCGCGTATCGCTTCCAGCCGCTCCGACGCGGCCGCGTAGCGTTCCTCGCCCACGTGCGCGATGCCCTGTTCGCGCGGCCACGCGGCCAGGATGGCGCGCCCGCTCACGCTGGCGTCCAGCGGAAAATGCGTGCCGATGTCGGTGATGATGTTCAGCGGCACCGACGGGGCCCAGATGCGTTCGATGATGACCACTTCGTCCAGCGCCGGCACGGAGATCGAGACGATCGCCCGGCGCTTGCCCACGCCTTTCTCCTGCAACTCGATCGCGTGCGGCAGGGCGGCCCGCCGTATGCCCAGCCGGTCGTGCTGGGCCGTTCCCAGCACCAGGCATTTGGGGCCCAGCGCATAGACGCCGTTCCGCGCCTGCACCATGCCCCAGAAGGCCAGGGTGCGCAGCACGCGGTGAACCGTGGTGCGGTCCAGTTCCGTGGCCTGGGCCAGTTCGAGCGCCGAGGCGCCCCGCGGCATCCGCATCAGCACGTCGAGCAGGAACATGGCCCGGTCGATGACCTGGACCCGATTGCCGGGCGGCGCTGCGGAAGTTGAGGGCTGGCGGGGCATGGACACGGTCGAGGGGATCGTTGACGTCGCGACATGGTATCGCTAATCTCCGAGTGCGTATTACAAGCTTAATGTGCGTAATATGAACATAACCAACGGTCATGAGAGGTTGTCGCCATGTCGTCCCTGCGTGCTTCCTGGTTTGCGTCGTTTCTTCTGCTGGCTACGGCATCCGCTGCAGCGGCGGACGGATATCCCTCCCGGCCGGTCAGGCTGATCGTGCCGTTCGCGGCCGGTGGCGCGGTGGACGCGGTCGCGCGCACGCTGGCGGCTCGCCTGTCCGAGCAGTTCTCGCAGAAGGTGGTGGTCGAGAACCGCGCCGGCGCCTCGGGCAACATCGGCGCCGAGGCGGTCGTCAGGTCGCCGGCGGACGGCTATACGCTGCTGTTCACGGCCTCGACCCTGGTGGTCAACCCGCTCATCATGAAGGACAAGCCGCCCTTCGATCCGGCCCGCGACCTGACGCATCTCGCGCTGGTCGCCTCGGGGCCGCTGCTGTTCGTCACGCCCGCGTCGGCGCCGGCCGGGTCGGTCCAGGACTTCGTGGCCCAGGCCAAGGCGGCGCCCGACCGGTTCAATTTCGCGGTGGGCGGTTTCGGCGCGGCGGGCCACCTGGACGTGGAGTCGTTCAAGCATCGGGCCGGACTGGCCGTGCCCACCGTGCTCTACAAGGGCACCGGGCCGGCGCTGGTCGACCTGATGGGCGGGCAGGTCAGCGGCATGATCGATCCGCTGCTGACATCGCTGCCCCCGGTCAAGGCCGGCAAGCTCAAGGCGCTGGCCATCACCGGGAACAAGCGCAGCACGCTGGCTCCCGAGGTGCCGACGTTCGCCGAGGCGGGCTATCCCGAGGTCAACTTCTCGACCTGGTATGGCTTGTGGGGACCGGCGGGGCTGCCGGACTCCGTGGTGGACAAGCTGGAAGCCGCCGTCAAGCGTTTCGTGGCCGAGCCCGACACGCGCGCCTGGTTCGAGCGCCAGGGTCTCGAACCGTCGGGGGTGTCGGGCGCCCGTTTCCGGGCCTTCATCGACCAGGAAACGGCCAAGTCGCGCGAGATCGTGAAGCTGGCCAATATCGCCGAGCAGTGACGAGACGCCCGGCGCTCAGGCTTCGTCCTCGAGCAGGGCCCGCACCTTGGCCCGCTGCACCTTGCCGTAGTGGGACTTGGGGATGGCCGGGGCGAAGCGGATCACGCGCGGCTTCTTGAACCCCGACAGCGATTGGCGGCAGTGTTCCATCAGTTCCTCGGCCGTGGCCGCCGCGCCCGCGTGCAGCACGACGGCGGCGCCGACGATCTCGCCCCACTCGGGGTCGGGCAGTCCGGCCGCGGCCGCTTCGGCAACGGCGGGGTGGCTGCACAGCGCGCGCTCCACCTCGTCCGGAAGTATGGATTTGCCGCCGCTGCGTATCACTTCCTTCAGGCGGCCGGTGATGCGCAGTACGCCCGAGGCGTCCAGGATGCCGAGGTCGCCGGTGCGGAACCAGCCGTCGCGGAAGACCCGGGCGGTCAGTTCCGGCTGCCGCCAGTAGCCGGCTGCGACGTGCGCGCCGCGTATCAGCACTTCGCCTTCCGCGTCCGCCGGAGCGGTTTCCCCATCGCGTTCGATGCGGATCTCGCAGCCGAACAGCGGCCGGCCCACGCTGCGCACGGCTTGCGTCCGGGTCGCGGGAGCGGCCAGCGCGCCCGGCGGCTGGTAGCAGCTCCACGAGGCCTCGGTCAGTCCATACAGGATGCCGAAGCGCGGGCCGAAGGCCTCGATGGCGGCCAGGAAGGTGTCGGGCGGAATGGCCGCCGCGCCTACGTCCATGCTGCGCAGCGCGCCCAGGTCGTGGTCGGCGGGCCGGGTTTCCTTCAGCAGCCGCACGAGGTGGGTGGGGACCAGGGAAGTCGAGGTGGCGCGGTGGCGTTCCAGCAGTTTCAGGAAGCGCGCCGGCTCGAAGCGGCCCGCCAGTACGACCGAGCCGCCCGCGGCCAGCTGGGCCAGCACGATGATGGCGGCGATCGGCCATAGCGGCCGCATGTTGAGCATGACGTCGCCAGGATGCTGGCCGCGTGCCATGACGATGTTCTGCAGGGCCGACGTGATGCTGCCGTGGGTGATGATGACGGCCTTGGGCGCGCCGGTGCTGCCGCCCGTGTAGTTGAGCGAGGCCATGGCGTCGGCGGCGGGCGTCGCCGCGGGCGCATCGCGGCTGCCCGCGTCGGCCTCCAGCGGGCGCAGCCGCAAGCCGGGCACGCGAGCGACCAGCTCGCGCGCGCGTTCGCCGTATTCGGCGCCATGGGCCAGCATGCCGGCCTGGGCGTCGATCAGTTGCGCCGCCTGTTCGTCGGCGCTGAGCGCGGGGTCGAGCGGCACCCGCACCAGCCCTGCCGACATCGCGCCGTAGTCCCACAGCAGATAAGCGGGCGTGTTGTCTCCCAGGATGGCGACGCGGTCGCCGTCGCCGAGCCCGTCCGCGCGCAGCGCGTGGCCGAGTCCGAACACGCGCGCGGCGAACGACGGGAAGTCCAGGACGCTGCCGTCGCGCGCGTCCACGATCGCGGGCTGGCCGGGCCAGCGCTGCGCGCATCGTTGAAGCAGGGCACTGATGTTCATGACCAGCCCTGCATGATCACCCGGCCTTCCACGGCCCGGGTGTCGAGAAGCTCGTGCGCGCGGCGGATCTCGTGGAAGGGCAGGGTGGCGGAGATGACGGGGCGGATCTGGCCGCAAGCCAGCATCGCCAGCGCCTGGCGGATGTCCTCCAGCGTGCCGCTGCCCGATCCCATGACGCGTATCCGTCGGCCGATCAACAGGCCGGGCAGCAGGTCCACCGCCTGGCCGTCTATGTTGCCGAGCACCACCACCGTGCCGCCCTGGGCCATGCTGCGCAGGGTCTCGGGCAGGGACAGGCCCAGGTTGTCGATGGCGATGTCCACGCCTTGCTTGCCCGTGAGCTGCCAGGCCTGGGCGCTGAATTTCAGGTCCGGTGCCACGATCACTTCGTCGGCTCCGAGCGATTCCAGGTGCGCGGCCTTGGCCGGGCTCGACGTGACGGCAATCGAGCGGGCGCCCAGGGCGCGCACGATCTGGATCTGGTGCATGCCCAGGCCGCCGCTGGCGCCGGTGATGAGGACCGTGTCGCCGGGGCTGGTGCCGGCCAGGGTACGCAGCGCGCGCAGGCTGGTGCCTATCGGGCAGCACGACAGCGCCGCCGCTTCCCAGGGCAGGCCCCGCGGCACGGGGATGGCCATGGGCGCGGGCACGCAGACGTATTCGGCGTAGCCGCCGACGGTGTCGACGGCCGGCAGGCCCAGCGCGCGGCACATGTCCTGCCGGCCGCGCAGGCAGTTGCGGCATAGGCCGCAGAACTGGCGCTGGTAGATGACCACCGGGTCGCCCACGCGGTGCGTGATCACGCCATCGCCCACAGCCACGACCTCGCCCGAGGTCTCGTGGCCCAGGACGACGCCGGCGCGCGCGCCGGGCAGCTTGCCCGCGCGGTGCAGGACGTCATGGTGGCAGATGCCTGCCGCCTTGACCTGCACCAGGACCTCGCCCGGCGCCGGGGAGGGAGTGGGGACCTCGCGGATTTCCAGGGTGTCGGGTGCGCCGAAGGCGGAAAGGATGACGGCTTTCATGGGTGGGGCGTCCTCGTTTTTGTGCATTATATGCACATAATGTTTACTATTTACACATTTGCAGTATAGTTTGCATAGCCGGCAACCGCCTGTCAACGTATCGCCGGCGCCATTCACCGGAAGAGGCCTGCATGGGTATCGACTATCGTCCGCTCGAAGGCGGCATCCACGAGATCGTCATCAACCGCCCGGAGCGCATGAACGCGCTGGACGTGCCCGCCAAGCGGGAGCTGGGCCGCATCTGGCGCGACGCGGCGCAGGATCCGTCCGTGTCGGTGCTGGTGCTGCGCGGGGCGGGCGAGAAGGCCTTCTGCGCGGGCTCGGACATCAAGGAGATGCAGGCGACCGGCACCATGGTGGACACGCGGACGCTGATGGACGCCATTCCCGGCATAGGCGTGGAGCTGCACAAGCCGGTGGTGGCGGCGCTGCACGGCTTCACCATAGGCATGGGCCTGACCCTGGCCATCCACGCCGATTTCCGTATCGCCGCCGAGACCGGCAAGCTGGGATTCCCCGAAGTCCAGCACGGCATGCTCTCGGGTGTCAGCGCGGTCACCCTGCCAGGGCTGGTGGGCGAGCCGCGCGCGCTGGACCTGATGCTGACGGCCCGGCTGATCGAACCGCGCGAAGCGCTGCGCATCGGTCTGGTGGACGAGGTCGTGCCGGACAGCGTCGCGGCCGCGATGGCGCTGGCACGGCGCATCGCCTCGAATTCCGCGGCGGCGGTGGCGCAGACCAAGCGCCTGATACTGCTGGAGCGTCGCCGCCGTGCCCGCGATCATGCCGCCGCCATCGACGACGCGCGGCTGGCCATCCTCGAATCGAAAGAGTTCGGCGACGTGGTGGCCCACAAGCCCGGCGCGGGCCGCATCCGCTAGGCGGCGCGCCTATCCGTTTATGCGCCGCCCCGCGTCCAGCAGGCGGCCGATGTCCTGGGCTACCAGCAGCTCCACCGTGCCCTGCGCGAGCTGCGACAGCGGCCGCTCGCGGGCGGTGGCCAATACAAGGTTGTTGCGCATGCGCGGCGAGCCGATGGTGGAGATCCGGAACGGGCCGCCTTCGACCGTGCTGGCGATGGGGGCCGCGCTGCGCGGCACGATGGCATAGCCCTGTCCGCTCAGCGCGAGCTTGAGCAGGGTGTGCACGGCGTCGACCTCGGCCACGACGTTCAGCTTGATGCCGTGGGGCCGGCAGCCGGCCTCGATCACGTTGCGCACGGCGTTCGGAATGCTGGGCACCAGGACCGGGTACCGCTCCAGCTCCCGCGCCGCCAGCCGCGCCGGCAGTGGGAAGGCGGGCTTGGGGCGGCCGCACAGCACCATGTCCTCGCGATACAGGCTGCGGTATTCGAGCCGGGGGCTGGGCGGCGGGTCGAACAGCAGCGCGATCTCGATCTTGCCCAGGATCAGGTCCTCGCGCAGCGCGACGCTCAGGCCCTCGGAAACGGAAATCGATGCCTCGGGATAGCGCTTGCGGAACTGCTTGACCAGTTCCGGCGTCAGCACGTGCGCGATGCGCGGGGGCAGGCCCACGGTCAGCCTGCCGGTGGGCTGCTCGCGCAGCGCCTGGATGTCGGCGCGGGCCTGCCGCGTCAGCTTCAGGATGGCGTTGCCGTAGGACAGCAGGCATTTGCCGGATTCGGTCAGCTCCACGCCGCGGCCGGTGCGGACCAGCAGGTGGGATTTCAGTTCGAGTTCGAGCAGGCGGATGTGGCGGCTGAGCGTGGGTTGGGAGACGCCCGCCACCAGCGCGGCGCGGGTCAGGCTGCCGAGTTCGGCCACGCGCACGAAGGATTCCAGCTGCTGCAGATCCATGGTATTTAATTTGTGGATATCAGATGTAGAAGCTATTTTATTGATGAAAACGGCGCGCGTGCGCACAATGCCGCCTCTTGACGAAACGCCGCCAGCGGGATGCCGCCAAGGCGGCATGCACGAGGAGACCCCATGCACATGTCCCGCAAATTCCTGGTCCCGGCCGTTGCCCTGGCGCTGGCGTCCACGCTGGGCGCCGCGCGCGCCGACGGCTATCCTGACCGTCCCGTGCGCATCGTTATCCCGTTCGCGCCCGGCGGCAGCAACGACATCGTCGGCCGCCTGATCGGCGAGGAACTGTCCAAGAGCCTGGGGCAGCCGTTCATCGTCGACAACCGCGGAGGCGCGGGCGGTACCATCGGCACCGAGGTGGTGGCCAAGTCCCGTCCCGACGGCTATACGCTGCTGCTGATCTCGACCCCGCATACGGCGAATTCGACGCTGTACAAGAAACTGTCCTACGATCCGAACAAGGACTTCGCGCCCATTGCCCGGCTGGCGACAGCGCCGCTGCTGATTTCGGTCTATCCGGGCCTGCCGGTGAAGACGCTGTCGGACCTGATCGCCTACGCCAAGGCCAATCCGGGCAAGCTCAACTACGTGTCGTCCGGCGTGGGCAGTTCGCAGCATCTGGTCAGCGAGCTGTTCGAGATCCGGGCCGGCATCTCGATGACGCACGTGCCCTACAAGGGCGCCGGCGCGGCCCTGACCGACGTTGCTGCGGGCCATGCCCAGGTGTCCGTCGGCACCGTGCTGCAGGCCCTGCCGCACGTCAAGGCCAACCGCCTGCGGCCGCTGGCCGTCAGCGGTACCCAGCGCCAGCCGGTGCTGCCCGAGGTGCCCACGGTCCAGGAAGCGGGACTGCCGGGCTACGACGGCGACAACTGGTGGGGCATCCTGGCGCCGGCCGGCACGCCGCCTGCCATCGTCGACAAGCTGAGCAAGACCATCGGCGACATCCTGGCCAAGCCGGACATGCGCCAGCGCCTGGCGGCCGAGAGCGCGTCGGTGGCCTATCTGTCGCCGGAACCCTTCGGCAAATTCATGGCTGGCGAAACGACCAAGTGGGCGGAGCTGATCAAGCGGCTCGGCATCCAGGCCGACTGACGCGTTAGGCAGGCCATTTCTGGAAGATGCATCTATGAGTAGACCCGCCGCGGTGTTGTTGCGGTATTCCCCGGTGCCCGCCGACCTGGCGGCCATCGAACGGCTGGCGGCCGAGGTGGCGGCCGCCCACCCCGGGTGCTTCGAGCGCGTGGACGCCAACCGTGCGCTGGACGGCTCCCATCTGTACCTGTACTTCTGGTCCGCGCTGCCCGGCGGCCTGGAACTGGCCGGCGCCATCACCGAACGGGCCGGCAGGCTGCTGCCCGGCCAGGCCCCGGACGTCCTGGTCCTGTCGCCGGTGCAGGATCTGCCCGGTGTGTCGCAAGGCCAGCCGGCCACGCATCACTACGTGGTCGAGACCGACGTGCGCCCGGAAGTGGCCGGGGACCTGTCGGACTGGTACGGGCAGGAGCACCTGCCCGGGCTGGCCGCCGTGGCGGGCAACGTGCGTGCGCGCCGGCTGGTGGCGGACAATGCCGATGGCAGCCAGCGGTCGCTGGCCTGCTATGACCTGACCACGCCCGCCATCCAGCAGGATCCCGCCTGGCTGGCCGTGCGCGCGACCGACTGGAGCAGCCGCGTGCGCCCGCATTTCCAGAATACGCGCCGGGTCATGTGCGAACGGATCTACGCACTCGAACCCGGCCAAGGAGCGATATGACTTCCGCAATCCGACAAGACGGCGCGCCCGCCCTGGTGGACGCCCGCATCACCCGCATCGAGACCATCCCGCTGAAGGTGGAGCTCGAACGTCCGGCCACGGGATCGACCCTGAAGCTGACCCATCGCTGCACAATCGTTACGCGAATCCATACCGACGCCGGTGTGGTGGGCGAGTGCTTCAATGGCAACGACGACGAACTGCAGCCGGACATCATCCGCCTGATCCACGACGAACTGGAGCCGCTGCTCAAGGGCCGCCGCGTCGCGGCCATCGACGATGCCTGGGCCGCCACGCGGCGCGCGACCGAGCCTTTCCTGCGCGACCGCCGGGTGGCGCTGCGGGCCCAGGCCTGCGTGGACAGCGCGCTGCACGATGCCGTGGGCAAGCTGGCCGGCCTGCCGCTGCATCTGTTGTGGGGCGGCGCGCGCGAGCGGGTGCCGGTGGTCGCGCTGGGTGGGTACTACCGCCAGAGCGGCGACCTGGAAGCCCTGACCGACGAAGTGGCCGAACTGAAGGCCTTCGGCATCCATGGCCTGAAACTCAAGCTGGGCGGCAAGACGCCCGCCGAAGATGCCCTGCGCGCCCAGACCGTGCGCCGGGCCGGCGGCGATGCCTTCGTGCTGGCCTGCGACGCCAACCAGGGCTGGAGCCGCGAAGAGGCGCTGGAGTTCGTGCGCCGGACCCGCGACCTGAACCTGGCCTGGTTCGAGGAACCCTGCCGCTGGGACAACGACCGCGCCGACATGGCGGTGGTGCGGACGGTGGGCGGCGTGCCGGTGGCCGCGGGGCAGAGCGAACTCTCGCGCTTCGGCTGCCGCGACCTGCTGACGGCGGGCGCCATCGACATCTGCAACTTCGACGCGAGCTGGGGCGGTGGTCCGACCGAGTGGCGGCGCGTGGCGATGCTGGCCTCGGCCTTCAACGTTTCGGTCATGCAGCACCTGGAGCCGCAGATCGGTCTGATGATGTCGGCGGGCGTGGTCAACGGCCGCTATGCCGAAGTCATGCTGCCCTGGCGCGATCCGTTCTTCTACAAGCTGATCGCGAACCAGTCGGCACGGCCGTTCGTCGACGGCTTCTACACGCTGCCGACGGCGCCGGGCTGGGGCATGAGCTTCGACCTCGAGTACCTGGAGTTCGCGCGGCGCAAGTAAGCGCCGCCGGTTCAGCGCGCCGCGAGCAGGGTCTCGACGGCGCGTGCCACCGCCAGCAGGCGGCGGTCATGGCCGCCCGGCGCGGCCAGCATGAGCCCGACCGGCGCCGTGCCCGGTTCGTGGCAAGGTAGTGAAATGGCGCACCCGTCCAGGAAGTTGATGAAGGTCGGGTTGCGCAGCATCAGCAGATTGATCCGGCCATAGGCCTCGTCGTCGGCCAGTTCATGCAGCGCCGGCGCGATGACGGGCACCGTGGGGCAGGCGATCACGTCCAGCGTCTCGAAGTGCCGGCTCGTGCGCCGTATCCAGTCGGCGCGGCGGGTATGCAGTTCGGCGACGTCCCGGGCGGTCAGTTGCGCGCCTTTCTCGATGCGTACCTTGACGCGCGGATCGTACAGATCGCCGTGCCGGGCCATCATGTCCCGGTGCAGGGGGTAGGACTCGGCGGCCGTGTAGCCGCCCTTGGCATTGATGGCCGCCAGTTCCGAGAATTCGGCGAAGGGCATGTCCACGATGGCCGCGCCGGCTTGCGACAGCCGTTGCAGCGTGGCCTGGAAGGCCGCGGCTACGTCGCGGTCCATGCCGTCCAGCGCCAGGGTTTGCGGTACGCCTATGCGCAGGCCGGCCAGGGGCGCCTGCTCGTTCAGGTGCATCGTGTCGCCGGACAGGACGGCGTCGACGATGGCGCAGCAGTTCACCGTGTGGCCGATGCCGCCTATGCTGTCCAGCGTGGTCGACAGCGGAAAGGCGCCGGCGGCGGGTACGCGCGCCGCCGTGGGCTTGAAGCCGGCCAGGCCGGTCAGCGCGGCGGGGATGCGGCACGACCCGCCGGTATCGGTGCCCAGGCCTGCGGCCGCCATGCCGTCGGTGACCGAGATCGCCGAGCCCGAGGACGAACCGCCGGGGATCCGGCCGGTCTTGCGGTCGTAGGGATTGAGCGGCGTGCCGTAGTGGGGATTGAGCCCCAGCCCCGAATAGGCGAACTCCGTCATGTTCGTGCGGCCCATGACGACGAAGCCCGCCTCGCGCAGGCGGGCGACCGCCGCGGCGTCGCGCGCGGCGGGCGGGGCGTCGGCCAGCACGCGCGAGCCGGCCGTCGTGACCTGGCCTTCGATGTCGAACAAGTCCTTGATCGAGATGGGAATGCCCGCCAGGCGCCGGGTCCGTTCCCCCCGTGCGCGTGCCGCATCGGCCGCATCGGCGGCGCGCCGTGCGCTGTCGGCATCAACCAGGGTATAGACGCGCGCGCCTTCGCCGGACGGATCGACGATGCGCGCCAGGCAGGCTTCCACCAGCGCGCGGCTGGTCACGCGGCCGGCGTCCAGCTCGGCGCTCAGGTGTTCGAGGGACATCAAGGACGGCATCGCGGAGTCTCGTTCAGGCGGGGTCGTAATAGTGTATTTCCAGAAGGAGACAGCCGCCGTTCGATTTGAAGGGGCCGTGCCAGGCCCCGGGAGGGCGCACCGCGTAGGTGTAGCCGGAGAACGGCGTGCCGCCGTTGCCGTTGGCGTCGTTGCCCACCGTCAGGTCGCCGGAGACCAGGAAGACTTCTTCCCAATGGTCGTGAACGATGGCCTCCCGCGTGTGGAGGCCCGGCGGAAAGCGCAAGAGGCGGGTGCGGCTGCCCCGCTTGTTCAAGACATCCAGCGCGCCGGCGAGGATCTTCTCGCGGGCGCCGGAGGCGGGGTCGTAGCCTTCGGGCAATTGCCAGCCGTTCTCCATGTCCAACGTATGGAATTCGTCGTGCAGCTTGTTCACGGGCATAGGGGCTCCTGATGGAAAAGGGTCAGCCGGCCACGGGCAGCGCCTCGGCGCGATAGCCGTGGCGCAGCGTGCGGTCCAGCACGGGGTCGTGCAATTCGAAGTCGAAGCGGGCCGAGCAGCGGATGCCGCCGTGTGCGGGAAGGGTGCCGCAGAACATCGCGCCGCCCTCGGGCAGGGCGCCCGCGCCGTCGGTGTAGCCGGCGATCAGATCGAGCGGATGGCGCATGGCCGACACCGGGCCTTCCTGGTAGGGCACGCGCCGGCCGTCTTCCTCGATGAAGGCGCGCAGCAGCAGCCGGTCCCAATGCGCGGCCACGTCGTCGAACAGCCACCAGTCGGCGCCTATGGGTTTCTCGCACAACTGCTTGGAGATCGCCACGCCCACGGTCTCGACCTTGCGGTCGGTGTGGTCCGAGCCTATGCCGACCCACAACTGTCCGCTCGCACGCAGCATGACGAATTCGACCTCGCCGCTGGAGTCGATGCCGCTGACCTCGATGTGGTCGAGGGTGGTCAGGCGCGAGGCGGCGACGCGGTAGTACATGGGCGTGGCGGCCGGTCGCGGGACGCCCAGGGCCTCCAGCTCGGCGATATGTTTTTCCATCGCCTCGCGGTCGCGGCCGGTCCAGCCGGCGATGACGGCGTGCGAGATGGCGGTGTCGCGCGGGACCGTGCCCGCGCCGGTGATGAAGTTCAGGAGCATCGTGTATCCATCGGAATAGCGTGGCGGCCGTCATGCCACGGCATGGCGGCCGGATCCGGCCGGCGTCAGTCCAGCCGGGCGTTGGCGGCCTTGACCACCTTCTGCCAGTGGGCCGATTCCTGCGCGATGAAGGCGCGAAACTCGTCGGGCTTGTCGGCGATGATGGTCAGTCCCAGCGATTCCAGCCGGGTCGTGACGGCGGGGTCGTGCAAGGCCTTGGCGAACTCGGCGTTCAGCCGGTCGACGATGGGGCGCGGCGTGCCGGCGGGCGCGACGAAGCTGTACCAGTTGCCGGCTTGCACGTCGGGATAGCCGGCCTCGGCCGAGGTGGGGATGTCCGGCGCCTGCGGGCTGCGTTCCTTGGCGGTCAGCGCGATGGCCTTCAGGCGGCCGCTCTTGACGTACTGGAGGACGTTCGAGAGGTTGTCGCACATCAGTCCGACGCGGCCGCTCAACACGTCCTGCATGGCCGGGGCGGGCCCCTGGTAGGGCACGTGCACCAGGTCCACGCCGGTGGCCGCCTTCAGCGATTCGCCGCACAGGTGGCTGGTGCTGCCGTTGCCGGCCGAGGCGAAGGTCAGCTCGCCGGGGCGCTTGCGCGCCAGCTCCACCAGTTCCTTCAGGTTGGACGCCGCGATGCCTGGATGGGCCACCAGCAGGTTGGGGGTGGACGCGGCGTTGATGACCGGATCGAAGTCCTTGGCCGGCGCATACGCGAGCTTGCTGTACACCCAGGGGTTGATGGCCAGCACGCCCGTCGTGGCCATCAGCAGCGTATAGCCGTCGGCGGGCGAGGTCGCCACTTTCGCGGCGCCCAGCGAGCCGTTGGCGCCAGCACGGTTCTCGACGACGACCGTGGTGCCCAGGGCCTTCGAGACATGGGGCGCCAGCAGGCGGGGAATGATGTCGCTGGTGCTGCCCGGCGGGAACGGCGTCACGATGGTGATGGGGCGGCTGGGATACGGATCGGCCCAGGCCGTGGCCGACGCCAGCGCGAGGAGGGTACCTAGTGCGAGTTTGCTGAACATGCTGGACTCCCGATGGAGGATGGTAGGGAAGGGAAGCGCATGAGGGTCAGGCTCCCTGGTGCATCTCCGGCCGCCGCAGGCTGCTGATCATGGATACCTTCAACAGGTACTCCCTGGCCAGTTGCCCGTCCCCGGCCGTGCGGGTCATCTCTTCGCGCCAGGTCTTCTGCCGCGCTTCGTCCCGCGTCTCCAGGTTGGTCTTGTTGGCGATGGTGATCTTGTTCACGTAGTCGAGCGCGACGGGCCGGCGTTCCGCCTCGTAGCGGTCCAGCAGGGCGTCGTCGGCCTGCCCCAGGCAGACGCGGGCGAGCTTGTCGGCCAGGTTGAAAGCATCATGTATGCCACCGTTCATGCCCATGCCGCCCAGCGGATTGTTCAGGTGGGCCGCGTCGCCCGCCAGGAAGGCCCGGCCCACACGGTAGCGCGGCGCTACGCGCTGGTGCACGGAATAGATGGTGCGGTGTTCGATGGCGTAGCCGGCCGGGTTCGGGTGCACGCATTGCAGGCGTCGCTGGATGCTGGCGTCGGACAGGATGTCGGCGTCGGTTTCATCGGCGCCCACCGGCAGCATCACGCGCCAGAGGCCCGGCACGCGCAGCAGGAAGAACCATTGTTCCGGGTCCGCGAAGTAGCTGACTTCGGCCAGGCCGGGAATGACGTCGGCGAAATCGAAGGGGGTGCTGGCGACCAGGAAGCGTTCGGTCCAGGTAAAGCCTTCCAGCACCACGCCCACCAGGTCGCGTACGGCGCTGCGGCCGCCGTCGGCGCCGATCAGCCAGGTGCCGCGCTCGGTCGTCTCGGCGCCGTCCGTGCCCTGGACCGTAAGCGTCACGCCGTTCGCATCCTGCCGCGCGTCGGCCACGCGCGCGTCGAAGCGGACCTCGGCATGCGGAATGCGCGCCAGCCGGTCGACCAGGAGGCCGTTCAGCTTGAACTGCTCGCACTGGAGGCGATAGGGGTGCGCGGTCTCGCCGTCGATGGCGCCGAAGTTGAACTCGGCTACCCAGCCCTGGCGATCGCGGTATTGCATGCGCGGGGCGACCAGGCCCATGTTGATGAGTAATTTCGAAATATCGAGGCGGGCGAGCAGATCCAGCGTGGCCGGCTGGAAGGTGGAGGCGCGCAAGGTCTGGGGCAGGCTGGCCTCGGCCTCGAACACCGTCACGGGTATGCCGGCGTCCGCCAGCACGTTGGCGGCCACCAGGCCCACCGGGCCGGCGCCGGCGATCAGGACTCGTTGGTTGTTTGCGGTCATGGCTTGCAGGGATGTGGAGGAACGGGACACATCCTAGGAGTCTTGTCCGAGGCCCGACAAACGATTTATTCTGGACACATCTTGAGTTTTTGGAATGACCCAATGCGACGCAGGCTGCCCAGCATCGGTGCGTTGACCGCCTTCGACGCGGCCGCCCGCCACCTCAGCATCACCCGCGCGGCGGCCGAGCTGGCGCTGACCGAAAGCGCCGTGTCGCGGCAGATCTCGCTGTTGGAAGAACAACTGGGCGTGCGGCTGTTCCACCGCATCAAGAAGCGCATTTCCCTGACTCGCGCGGGCGCCATGTATGGCGAACGGGTGATGCAGACCATAGAACGCATCGAGCGCGACACGCAGGAGGTCATGGGACATGAAGGCGGCGGCGTGGTACTCGAGATCGCCGCGCTGCCCACCGTCGGGTCGCAGTGGCTGGTGCCCAGGCTGGCTTCGTTCTACGAGGGCCAGCCCGGTGCGACCGTGCACGTCAGCGCGCGCAGTACGCGTTTCTTCTTCAGCGAAAGCGCGCTGGACGGCGCCCTGTATTTCGGCGCGCCCGACTGGCCCGGCGCCGGCGTCGATCACCTGTTCGACGAGGTGCTGCTGCCGGTGGGCAGCCCGGCATTGCTGCGGGGCGCCGCCGCGCTCGGCCCGCGTGGCATCGTGGGCTGTCGGCTGCTGCACCTGATGACGCGCCCCGAGGCCTGGCGACACTGGTGCGCGGCGGCGGGGCTGGCCGACGTCAACGTCATGCGGGGGCCTCGTTTCGAGATCCAGTCCATGCTGATCAGCGCCGCCTGCGCCGGCCTGGGCGTGGCGCTGCTGCCGCGTTTCCTGATCGGCGACCAACTGCGGTCGGGCAAGCTCAAGGTGCTGTCGGATCTGGCCGTGCGCAGCGAAGGCGCCTATTACTTCGCCTATCCGGTGGAAAACGCCGGCGACCCGGTGCTGGCGGATTTTCGCGCCTGGCTGCAGGCGCAGACCGAATCCCTCAGGAAGCGGACACGGGCAGGCGGTACCGCTCCAGCCGCTCGCGGTCTATCCAGTCGTCCAGGCAAGGGGAGGACGGCAGCGCCACGCGGCCGCGCCGGATGACCGGCTCGGCGGGTACGATCTGCTCGGCCAGGGTCAGGAAGAACGTCTGTTCCGCGGCGAAGGCGCAGTCGGCGGCAGGCACGGCCGCGGCCTGCTGCAGGTTGATCAGGGTACCCAGCGCGCTTTCCGCATAGATACCGGTGGCGACCCGGGCGCCGTAGCGGCGTGCCAGTTCGCCGATGGCCAGCGTTTCGGTCATGCCTATGCGCCCGGGCTTGGCGCTGAGCGAGCGCGCGCCCCGTTCCAGGAACAGCGCCGCGTCGGCGGCCGTGGCGCAGGGGCTGTCCACCAGGATGGGCAGCGCGGTGCCGCGCTGCAAGGCCTCGAACTGGGCGTCCGGCCGCAGCGGGCAGGGATCTTCCGCGGTTTCGACCCCTTCGTCCTCGAGCAGGCGCAGGTAGGCCGCGGCCTCGTCCGGCGCATAGGCCGAGTTGGCGTCCACGTTGAAGACCGCGCCGTCGCCCACCGCCCGGCGTATGGCGCGCAGCGCCTGCCGGTCGACGTCCATGCCTTGTCCGCCCTTGATCTTGAACGCACGTATGCCATGGCGCTCGGCCGCGCCGGCGGCCTCGCGCGCCATGACCTCCGGCGGCTGGCGGGTCACGGTCCAGGTCACTTCGACCTCGGGCGTGCCGCCCCAGAGTTGCCACAAGGGCTGGTTCGCGTGGGCAGCTCGCAGCATCCAGCAGGCCGTTTCCAGCATGCCCTTGGCCAGGCGGTTCTCGGGCAGGGGAGCCAGCGCCTGGCGCAGCGTCGCCGGATCGGAAACGTCCAGGCCAGCGGCCATCGGCATGACCAGGTCCTTGAGGGCGGCGGCCAGCGACGCCGGAGAGACCCCGGACCAGGTCGCCTTGACCGTGCCCTCGGCCATCCCGGCCAGGCCGTCGTCCGACTCGATGCGCAGCAGGGCGTAGACGCCCGCATCCTCGATCGCGTTGGCCCAGACCACCTGGCGGCGGTAGGGCAGGCGATAGAAATCCAGCGACCAGCGGGCGATCTTCATGGCCGAAGGGTCAGCCCATCGTGATGTTGGCTTTCTTGATCAGCTTGCGCCAGGTTTCCATCTCGCGCTCGACGTGGGTCCGGAATTCCTCGGGCGTGGTGCCCAGCATCTCGACGCCCTGGGACTTGAAGTGCTCCTTGAATTCGGGCGACTGCACGATCTTGTTCAATTCGCGGTTCAGTTTGTCGACGATGGGCTTGGGCGTGCCGGCCGGCGCCACGTAGCCCCACCAGCCCGAGACATCGTAGCCGGGCAGGGTCTCGGCGATGGTGGGCACGTTGGGCAGTACCGACATGCGTTGCTTGCCCGTGACGGCGATCGCCTTCACGCGGCCGGGCTGCAGGTAGGCCATCGCGCCGGTATAGGTGCTGAACGTCAACTGCACCTGTCCGCTGGCGACGTCGTTCAGGCCCTGGGCCAGGCCCTTGTAGGGGATGTGCATCAGGTCGACCTGGGCCATGTCCTTGAGCAGTTCGCCCATCAGGTGGGCGCTGCCGCCGTTGCCGGTCGAGGCGTACGAGATCCTGCCCGGCTGCGACTTGGCCAGCGCGATCAGCTCGGGAACCGTGTTGGCGGGCAGGCTGGGCGTGGCGGTCATTACATAGGCCGAGGTTCCCACCAGGCTGATGAAGCTGAAGCTCTTGATCGAATCGTAGGGCAGCTTGGCGACCAGGCTGGGATTGATCGAGTGGGACGCCGCCGTCTGCAGCAGGGTGTAGCCGTCGGGTTCGGCGCGCGCGACGTATTCGGTGCCGATGACGGTGCCGCCGCCGGGCTTGTTCTCGACGACGACCGACTGCTTGAGCGCCTCGGACAGTTGCTGCGCGATGCGGCGCGCCAGCACGTCGTTGATCGCGCCGGGCGTGTAGGGAACGATGATGCGGATCGGCCGCGAGGGGTAGTTGGCCGCGGATTCGCTTTGCGCCCAGGCGGGCAGCGTTGTCGCCAAGGCAGCCGCGACGGCTCCCAGTTGAAGGGCGAAACGGGTCTTCATGCTGTCTCCTCGATGGCGGCTGTCCGGGGGACTTGCCGTCCTTGCCGGGGAAAAGCCAGATTGTTGCTTAAATCAACTATGGATTTTATCAACTATACCGTAACAAGTTGCCATTTTCAACGAAGAGGCGCTGGGGAAAACCCAGGGCGCCCGCCGGCATCCTTCATTCGTAGGAGAGTGTGTCGAACAGCGTTTGCAGTGCCCCCGGCGGGGTACCGGCGCCCAGTGCCAGCATCAGTGCGATGCGCGCCTTGTAGGGGTCCAGGCCGGCGGCCTGGATGAAGCCGCAGGTGCCGGGCAGCCCGACCCGGCCGGCGCCGCCGCGGGTGGCACGCACGATCGCCAGGCTTTGCCGGCCGGCCTCGCGCAGCAGCGGTTCGATGCGGCCGCTGATCGAGCCGTTGCCGTAGCCGGCCCAGACCAGCCCGCGCGTGCCGCCGCGCAGGACCGCGTCGACCATCGAGACCGAGATGCCGGGATAGTCGAACAGGATGTCCACGGGCGCGAGCGGCGTATCCGGCGCGAAGCGCGGCGCGCAAGGGCGGGGCGGCCAGAACCAGCCGACGTAGCCGTCCTGGATGAAGCCGGCGGGCCCGGCTTCTCCGCTGTCGAAGGCGTCCACGCGATGCGTGTGCGCCTTGCGCAGATGGCGGGCGTGATGGATCTGGCCGTTCAGGACGGCCAGCACGCCGTGCCGCGCCGCCTGTGGGCAGGCCGCCACCTGCACGGCCTGCAGCAGGTTCATGGGGCCGTCGGCGGAGGCCGCGGTGGCGGGGCGCATGGCGCCGGTGAGGACCAGCGGTTTGGCCAGGGCCAGCGTCAGGTGCAGGAACCAGGCCGTCTCCTCCAGGGTGTCGGTGCCGTGGGTCAGCACCACGCCGTCGACGTCGGGGTCCGCCTGCGCCTGTGCGAGTTCCCGGGCCAGCATCTGCCAGAACTCCGGCAACGCATCCTTGCTGTCCAGTGACGCCAGTTGCCGTGCGTCCAGGCGGACGTCGTCCTGCGGCGGAAGGGCGGCCAGCAGCGCAGCGACCGGCAGGGCGCCGGCGCGGTAGCCGCTGGTGTCGCTTGGCGATGGCGCGGCGCCGGCGATGGTGCCGCCGGTGGCGAGGATGCGCACGGCGGGTATCCGGTGCGTCATGCGGCCTCCGCGGAGTATGCTCGCGTGCGGGCGCGCAGCCGCGCCCGCCTGTCAGGACGATCCGTATGCACGATGCGACACACCGCTTGCTGGCCGCGCTCAGGATGCGCCAGCTCGAACTCATCAGCACCCTGGCCGATGCCGGCAACATGCGGGCGGCGGGCCAGCGGCTGCACCTGAGCACCGCGGCCGTCAGCAAGGGGCTGCGCGAGGTGGAGGCGCTGTTCGGCACGGCCATCTTCCATCGCCTGCCGCGCGGCGTGGTCACGACCGCGGCCGGCGACCTGATCGTCCAGCGTGCGCGGGTGCTGCTGGGCGAGGTGGCCCAGTTGGCGGACGAACTGGCCGCGCATGGCATGCCGGCCGACCAGGGCATACGGGTGGGCGCACCGCCCTTCATCGCCTGGACGCTGGTGCCCCGGCTGCTGCGCGACCTGGCGGCCCACGGCGGCCTGCCGCCGGTTCGCATCGTCGAGGGCCGCCTGGCCGACATGTGCCAGAAGCTGGAGGCCGGCGACCTCGATGTGCTGGTCACGATGAACACGCCGTCCGAGCTGGGCGGGCTGAGACCCGACGGCTTCGTGATCGAACAGATCGGGACCGAGGAGTGGACCGTGGTGTGTGCGCCGGCGCATCCGCTGGCCGCGGACCGCCGCCGGCGCCACGCGTGGCGGTCGCTGCGCGACGAGGCCTGGATACTGCCGCCACGGCCGACCAACGCCCGCATGATGGTGGAACAGGTCATGCTGCACCATGGCTTGGCGCCCATCGTGCCCCGGATCGAATCCACCAATGCCATCACCAACCTGCAACTGGCCGAACAGTCGCTGGGCGTGACGCTGGCGGCGCGCTGCGTGATCGAGGACCGCCTGCGGCGCGGAACCCTGGTGGAGATCGGCATGGAGGACCTGCCTGCGCCGGTCCCCATCGCGATGGTCTATCGCTTCAGCGGCGCTCATCGCGGCGGCGTGTCGGCGCTGCGCGAGGCGGCGCAGCGGCTGCGCAGCTCGGCCACGCCGCCCGAGGCCAGCCCCAGTTCGTCCACCAGGAAGTTCTCGGCTCGGAAGTCGCGCGCATAGGCGGCCTCCAGGATGTCGATGCAGGCCGACAGCAGCGGCGACTCCACGCCCGCCGCCCGCGCCAGCGCTTCCTGGAACACCAGTCCGAAGGGCGCGTCTTCCAGCACGTAGCGGTGGTCCAGGCGGGCGGGGCCCGAGGGACCCATGCCGCGCGCCTGGATGGTGGCGGCCATCTCGTGCAGCGGCCCGGCCTCGATATGGTAAGAGCGGCTGTAGTGCTCGGCCAGCGTGGGCAGGGCGAAGCCCAGCGCCGCGGCGGTGGCCAGGCGTTCCCGGTCCAGGCCCGCGGCCAGGCGGCCGACCACCGGCGTGAAGCAGCCGAACAGCGGCCAGTCCTCGCCCCGGTCCATGCGGGTCAGGTTGGGGATGACCTCGGCGGCGTGGGCGATGGGGTTGATGTTGGCCAGCGTCGGCGCCAGCAGGTCGCCGGCATCGACGAAGCGGTCGCCCAGCAGGGCGGCGCAGAGCGCCAGGACGCGGTCGCCCGCTCCGGTCGAGGCCATGTCGATGCGATGGCGCAGCGGATTGGCGTGCAGCCGGCCGTCGGGCAGGAAGTGCGCGGTCGTGGGCGTCGTGGCCCAGCCCGCGGCATGCAGGTCGCAGCCGCGCCGCGCCGCGCGCTCGCGCAGCCAGACCGGCGCCAGGCTGAGCGCGCCGCTGACGATGACGGTCTGGCCGTCGCGCCACAGCGGCGCCAGCCGTCCCAGCACGTCGGCATAGGCGTTGCCCGGCAGGCAGACGATGACGGTGTCGAACTCGGCCAGCCGTTCCGGCGCGGCCAGCAGCTCGATCTCCATGTCGCCGTCCAGGGCGCCGGTGCAGGCGATGCGCGCCATGCCGCCGCGGCGCTCGAGCCGGGCGGCCGTGGGGGACCACAGGAAGGGACGGTGTCCGTGACGAAGCAGATAGGCCGCGGTGGCGCAGCCGATGGGCCCGGCGCCGACGACTGCGACGTCGAGCGCGGGGTGGGAATGCGATGCCATCCTAGTCCAGGGAAATGTGGCGTTCGCGGATGATGCGGGCCCACTTGGCGCTTTCCGCAGCGGCAGCGCGGCGCAGTTCGTCGGGCGAGCCGTCGACGATTTCCACGCCCTGCCGGCGCAGCTTGTCGCGCAGGTCGTTGCCCGTCAGGACCTTGTGCACGGCCTGGTGCAGGCGATCGATGATCGGGCGCGGCGTACCGGCCGGCGCGAACAGCGCGAAGTTGGTCGTCGACTCGAAGCTGGGCACGCCGGATTCGCCCACGGTGGGAACCTCGGGCAGCAGGGGCGAGCGGGCGGTGCCCGTCACGGCGATGGCCTTCAGGCGGCCGGCGGCGGCGAAGGGCAGCGCGACGCCCAGGTCCAGGAAGGCCGCGTCGACTTCTCCCGCGGCCACCGCGTTGTTGGCCGGGCCGCCGCCTTTGTAGGGCACGTGCGTCATGGAAATGCCGGTCAGGCTCATGAACAGTTCGGCCGCCAGGTGGCTGGTCGAGCCGTTGCCGCCGGAGGCGACGTTCAGGCGGCCGGGCTGCTTGCGGGCCAGCGCCAGCAGGTCCTTCACGCCGGACGCTTCCAGCGTGGGGCGCACCGCCAGGATGAGCGGGCTCGAGGCCAGTAGCGAGACCGGGGCGAGGTCGCGCTCGTGCCGGTAGGACAGTGACTTGTACAGGTGCTCGGCGATGGCGTAGGTGCTGTTGGTGGCCAGGATCAGCGTGTAGCCGTCGGCCGGGGCGGCCGCCACCTGGGCGTGGCCGATGGTGCCGTTGGCGCCGGGCCGGTTGTCCACCACCACCTGCTGGCCGAGCTGCTGGCTCAGTTCCGTGGAGACCATGCGGGCCAGCAGATCGGTGGCGCCGCCAGGAGACCACCCGACCACCATCTTGATGGGACGGGAGGGATAAGCGCCGGACTGCGCGTGGGCGGCCGGGACCAAGGCGACGGCCAGCGCGGTCCATAGGCTTATGGCGGGTAAGGTTTTCATCGAAGAGAGTCCGGGGTGAAGGGTACGATGAGTGTATTGAGCGCCCTCCCGCCTGACGAGCGACGTCTTTTCAAGCCTCGTCAACCCAGGGTTAACGCAGCGTGGCCATCGCCCGCTGCCCGGTGGGCGCAACCCTTGCACGAGAGCAGAATGACCGCACTGTCCGTATTGGATCTATCGCCCATCTGCGCCGGCGGCACGGCCGCCGACGCTTTCCGCAACACCCTCGACCTGGCGCAGCACGCCGAGCGCTGGGGCTATCGCCGCTACTGGCTGGCCGAGCACCACAACATGCCCGGCATCGCCAGTGCCGCCACGGCCCTCGTGATTTCCCACGTGGCCGCCGGCACGACCCATATGCGGGTAGGGGCGGGCGGCGTCATGCTGCCCAACCATGCGCCGCTGGTCATCGCCGAACAATTCGGCACGCTGGCCTCGCTGTATCCGGGCCGCATCGACCTCGGCCTGGGCCGCGCGCCGGGGTCGGACCAGGCCACCGCCCGCGCGCTGCGCCGGGGGCAGGGCGATACCGCCGACCGCTTCCCCCAGGACGTGGCCGAGCTGCAGCACTATTTCCAGGCGCCGAGCCCGGGGCAGCCGGTGCAGGCCGTGCCCGGCGGTGGACTGGACGTGCCGCTGTGGCTGTTGGGATCCAGCCTTTTCAGCGCGCAACTGGCGGCGCAGATGGGGCTGCCCTTCGCCTTCGCCTCGCACTTCGCGCCGGGCTACCTGACGGCGGCGCTGGATCTGTACCGCACGCGCTTCCAGCCTTCCGAGGCTTGTCGGCGGCCCTATGTGATGCTGGGTATCAACGTGGTCGCCGCCGACACCCGGGACGAGGCGCGCCGCCTGTTCACGTCGCTGCAACTGCAATTCGTCAACCTGATCCGGGGCACGCCCGGCAAGCTCAACGCGCCGGCCGACAACATCGAGGAAATCTGGAGCGGGGCCGAGAAGGCGCACATCGAACGTTCGCTGTCCTGCGCGGTGGTGGGGACGCCGGAAGACGTCGAGACCGGGCTGGACGAGTTCGCGCGCCGCCACGGGGCCGACGAGCTGATGGTGACCGCGCAGGTCTACGACCACGCCGCGCGCCTGCGTTCGTTCGAGATCACCGCCGCCGCCGGCGCGCGGCTGGGGTGGCTGGAAAACGCGGCGTGAGGGGGCTCAGTCGTCCCGCTCGGGCAGCCGCTCGGCCTTCAGCGGCAACACCTTGCCCAGCCAGAACCCGTGGACCAGGTGATCGCGGCGGGGAAGGCCGGTGTCCGGGTGCACCAGCACGTCCAGGCCGCGCCGGTTCAGCATGAGCCAGGGCACGAGCGAAGCGAAGACGGCGGGGTCGAACAGCAACTGGTACATCGCCTGGGTATGCGGGCCGACGGGCACGTCGTGCCAGCGGCCGGCGCGCAGCGGAAAACGCGCGACGGCTTCCTCGCGCACGATCGCGGCCACGTCGCGGGTGGTGGCGGGATCGTAGTAGACATGGGCATGGAATGCGCGAATGATGCCGGTGTCGTAAGGGTCTGCCTGCATGGCTTCGGGCCTGGATGGCGGTGCGGACCGCGGTGGTGAATGGAAGAGAAGAAGGCGTGGCGGTGGCCGCGCCCTGTATGGATTCTATGTGACGGAGCGACAAGTGGATCTGGGATTGAAAGGAAAAGTGGCGGTGGTGACGGGCGCGACGGCCGGCATAGGCCTGGCGGCCGCGCTGAAGTTCGTGGAAGAGGGCGCCCGGGTGGCGATCTGCGCGCGCAGCGCCGACAAGCTGGCGGCCACCGTGGAGCTGTTGCGGGCCAAGGGCGGCGATGTCTTCGGGCTGGCGACGGACATCTCCAGGCCCGAGGAGATCGAGCGGTTCTTCACGGCCGTCGCGGATCACTTCGGCCGTATCGACATCCTGGTCAACAATGCCGGCACCTCGATGCGCGGCCCGTTCCTGAAGATGAGCGACGCCGACTGGGACGCCGATCTCGAACTGAAGCTGTACGGGGCGATCCGCTGCTCGCGCCTGGCCGTCCAGCACATGAAGAAGCAAGGGGGCGGCCGCATCGTCAACATTTCGACCATAGGCGGCAAGCAGCCCGCCGCCACCTCCATGCCGACCTCGGTGTCGCGCGCGGCGGGGCTGGCCCTGACCAAGGCGCTGTCGCGCGAGTTCGCGGCCGACAACATCCTGGTGAACGCCGTCTGCATCGGCAAGATCAAGGCGGGCCAGCATGAACGCGCCGCCGCCTCGAAGGGCCGCGATGCCGACGACCTGTACCACGAGTTCGCGCAGGACATCCCCCTGGGCCGGGTGGGCGAAGCCGAGGAAGCCGCCAACGTCATCGTCTTCCTGGCGTCCGGGGCGGCCAGCTACGTGACCGGTTCCAGCGTCAACCTGGACGGCGGCGCTTCCTCCGTGATGTGACAGGCGCGGGCTTCGGCCCGCGGCGGGACTTGCAATTCCCGGCCCGCGTCTATATAGTTAGTTCAACTAACTAACTTATTGGGCGCGGCGCCCGCGCGCGTGCCCGCCAGGACCATGCTGGACCCCACCGGTAACGAATCGATCGACCTGGCCGCGCAATTGCGGCCGGCCATCCTGCGGCTGAACCGGCTGCTGCGGCGCGAGACCCAGGCCTTCGGCGTCTCGCCGCTCATGGTCATGCTGCTCTCGGCCATCGACAAGGAACCGGGCATCGGCGTCAACGATCTCGCCAACCGCGAGAACATGCGCGCCGCCAGCATGAGCAACCACGTCAAGCAGCTCGAGGCCGCCGGCTACATCCAGCGCGACCAGACCCTGCATACGGACAAGCGCCGCGTCGGACTGGCCGTGACCCCGGAGGGTCGCAAGCTCGTGGCCGAGGTGCGCAAGCGCCGCACCGACTGGCTGGCGGGGCGTATCGCCAAGCTCGACCCCGACGACCGCGAGGCGCTCGGCCGCGCGGTTCGGGCCCTGCAGCATCTTGGGGAGTGACAGCCATGGCCTTGTCCACCAACGATCACTCTCCGTTCATCACCCGCATTACGCAGCGGCTCGCCCCCATGGCTGTGCCGCTGATCGTCGGCTGCGCGCTGTTCATGCAGATGCTGGACTCCACCGTCATCGCCACGGCCCTGCCGGCGATGGCCCATTCCTTCGGCGAGGATCCGGTCCGGCTCAACGTCGCGATCACCTCCTACCTGCTCAGCGCCGCCGTGTTCGTGCCGATCTGCGGGTGGGCCGCCGACCGCTTCGGCGCGCGCCAGGTGTTCGCCTCCGCCATCGTGCTGTTCACCATCAGCTCCACGCTGTGCGGCCTGTCTCAGACCCTGGGCCAGATGGTGGCGGGGCGGATGTTGCAGGGGTTCGCGGGCGCGATGATGGTCCCGGTGGGGCGTATCGTGCTGCTGCGCACGGTGTCCAAGTCGGAACTGGTGCGCGCCATGTCCTTTCTCAGCATGCCGGCGCTGCTGGGGCCCATCTTCGGTCCGGCCGTGGGAGGCTTCCTGGTCGAGTACGGCTCCTGGCGCTGGATCTTCTTCATGAACCTGCCCATCGGCGTCCTGGGCGTGATCCTGGCGCTGCGCTACATCCACGATACCGAGGCGGGCCAACCGCAGCCGCTGGACGTCATCGGCTTCCTGCTGACCGCCGTCTGCCTGGGCACGTTGGTGTTCTGCTTCGAGGCCGTGGGCCACGGCGTGCTGTCGACGCCCATGGTGCTGGGGCTGCTGGCGCTGGGTGTCGTATGCGGGCTGTTGTACGTCAGGCACGCGGAGCGTTCGCCGCATCCCATCCTGGATTTGCGCCTGCTGAAGATCCCGACCTTCTCCATCGCGCTGCTGGGCGGCAACCTCTGCCGGCTGGCGGTCGGCGCCGTGCCCTTCCTGCTGGCCATGCAATTGCAGGTGGCGTTCGGCATGGGGCCTTTCGCCGCGGGGATGCTGACCTTCGCCGGCGCGCTGGGCGCGCTGATGATGAAGATGAGCGCCAGCCCCATCATCAGGCGCTTCGGTTTCCGCCGCACGCTCGTGGTCAACGCCTTCCTGACCGGCGCGTCCATCATCGGCTGCGTACTGTTCACCTCGGTCACGCCGCATGCCGTCATCATCATCGTGCTGCTGCTGGGCGGGTTCTTCCGGTCGCTGCAACTGACCGGCGTCAATTCGCTGGCCTATGCCGACATCGGCCCCGAGCAGATGGGGCGGGCCACGGGCATGGCCAGCGCGGTCCAGCAACTGGCCATCAGCCTGGGCGTGGCCGTGGCCGCCTTCGCGCTAAAGGTCAGTATGGCCACGCGCGGCACCACCACGCTCGATGCCTACGACGTGATCCCCGGCTTCCTGGTCATCGGCATCACGATGATGATGTCGGTGATTTTCTTCAGCCGTCTTTCCGCCAACGCCGGCTCCTCCGTCAGCGGAAAGCGGGAGCCCCCCCCTACGCGCTGACGCGCGCCCCCCAGGGGGCGATGCGGGTGGACCGGCAAAGCCGGATCCACCGCATCCTGGGTCTAGTACCCGTTTCTTGGGTTGCGGCACCGGCGCTATCGCTGGTTGCCAGCGATAGCAACCGTGCTTCGGTCCAAGACACTTTCCCTAGACCCAGGAAACCGCGGATCTGGCTTTGCCAGTCCGCCGGTTTCGCCCCCTGGGGGGCGCGCGTCAGCGCGTAGGGGGGGGCTTCCCCCCCCCCTACACCATGTTTTTCGGGATGACCCACGCGTCGAACTGTTCGTTCGTCACATAGCCCAGAGCCAGCGCGGATTCGCGTAGCGACAGGTTTTCCTTGTGCGCCTTCTTGGCGATCTGGGCGGCCTTGTCGTAGCCGATGTGGGGGTTGAGCGCGGTGACCAGCATCAGGGAGCGCTCGACCAGTTCGGCGATGCGGTCGCGGTTGGGTTCCAGGCCCGCCACGCAGTTCTTCTCGAAGCTCTCCATGCCGTCGGCCAGCAGGCGGACCGATTGCAGGAAGTTGTGGATCAGCATGGGCTTGAAGACGTTCAGCTCGAAGTTGCCGCTGGCGCCGCCGATGTTGATGGCGACGTCGTTGCCCAGGACCTGGGCGCCGAGCATGGTCAGGGCCTCGGACTGGGTCGGGTTGACCTTGCCGGGCATGATGGAACTGCCGGGCTCGTTCTCGGGAATGCTGATCTCGCCCAGTCCCGAGCGTGGGCCGCTGGCGAGCCAGCGCACGTCGTTGGCCAGCTTGATCAGGCCGGCGGCCAGGGTTTTCAAGGCGCCGTGGGAGAACAGCAGGCCCTCGTGCGAGGCCAGCGCCTGGAATTTGTTGGGCGCCGATTCGAAGGGCAGGCCGGTTTCGCGCGCCAGTTCGGCGGCCACCTTCGCGCCGAACTCCGGATGAGTGTTCAGGCCGGTACCGACCGCGGTGCCGCCTATGGCCAGTTGCAGCAGGCTGCGCTGGGCGTGGCGGATCTGTTCCTCGGCCAGCAGCAACTGAGCCTCGTGGCCGGACAGTTCCTGCCCCAGGGTCAGCGGCGTGGCGTCCTGCAAGTGAGTGCGGCCGATCTTGACGATGTCGGCATAGGCGCGCGCCTTGTCGCCCAGCGTCTTGCGCAGGCGCGCCAGCGCCGGCAACAGGCGGGCGTGGATCTGTAGCGCCGCCGCCACGTGCATGGCGGTGGGAAAGACGTCGTTGGAGGACTGGCCGCGGTTGACGTGGTCGTTGGGGTGGACCAGCCGCGCCTCGCCCCGTTCGCCGCCCAGCAGTTCCGAGGCGCGGTTGGCCAGCACCTCGTTGACGTTCATGTTGGTCTGCGTGCCCGAGCCGGTCTGCCAGACGCTCAGGGGGAATTCGTCCGGCCAGCGGCCGGCGATGATCTCGTCGGCCGCCGCCTCGATGGCATGGGCGGCGCGGCCGTCGAGCAGGCCCAGTTCGGCGTTGACGCGGGCGGCGGCGCGCTTGACCTGGGCCAGGGCCGTGATCAGCGGCATGGGCATTTTCTCGTGTGAAATCGCGAAGAACTGCAGCGATCGCTGGGTCTGGGCGCCCCACAAATGGTCGGCGGGAACGTCGATCGGACCGAAGGTGTCCTTTTCAACACGGGTTTGCATGTTCATCTCCTTGCCTGCCCGGCCCGGCCTGCGGGCCTGGCTGATTCCAGATTAGCAGAAGCCTTCCGCGCATCGGCTTGTGTCCCTGCAAGCGACTGTGGTAAAGGATGAGCGGTACCAGAACCAGGGAGCTTTTCGTGTTCGAACGAGCCGAGCGGGACCCGTCCATGGACGAGCGGGAGTACGAGCGGCGCGAGCTCGTGCTGCGGACGGAACTGCTCCAGCAGCAGTACGAACTTCTGAAGCAGCGCGACCGCGCCGTGCTGATCGTGGTGGCGGGGGTCGACGGCGCGGGCAAGGGGTCCGCGATCAACCTGCTCAACGAGTGGATGGACCCGCGCCACATCCGGACCCTGGCCTTCGGCGACCCCAGCGTCGACGAGGCCCAGCGGCCGGCCATGTGGCGCTACTGGAACGCGTTGCCCGCGCTGGGGCAGACCGGGATCGTCTTCGGCTCCTGGTATGCGCCCCTGTTCAAGGAGGCGGCGCGCAAGAAGCCGGACATGGACCGCATCGAGGCGATGGCGGCCGAGATCCTGCACTTCGAGTCCATGCTGGCCAGCGAGCGGGTGCGTATGCTCAAGCTCTGGTATCACCTGTCGCGCGATGCGCAGGTGGCCCGTATCGATGCGCAACTGGCCGATCCCGCGACGGCCTGGCGGGTGTCCGAGGCCGACCTGAAGGTACGCAAGAAATTCGACCGGCTGCGCACGGCCGGCGAGATCGTGCTGGGCGCCACCGATGCGGCCTATACGCCGTGGCGGGTGGTGCCGGGCGCCGATGCCCGGCTGCGCGCGGTCGAAACGGCCTCGGCCGTGTTGCAGGCGATGCGCGAGCCGCTGCCGCGCGCGCCGCGCCGGCCGCCGCTGCAGGGGGGGCGCCCTGGCGGCAGATCCAAGGCGGTGCTGGAGCCCGCGCCGGGCGGCGGCAAGCTGGACGAGGTCGATTACGAAAGGCAACTGGCCGGGTGGCAGGCCCGCCTGTCGGAGCAGGTCCGCGCCAAGCGCTTTCGCAAGCGCTCGCTGGTGCTGGTGTTCGAGGGCGTGGATGCCGCCGGCAAGGGCGGCGCGATCCGGCGCGTTTCGCACGCGCTGGACGTGCGGAATTTCGACATCGTGCCGATCTCCGCGCCCAGCGACGACGAACTGGCCCATCCCTATCTGTGGCGATTCTGGCGGCACCTGCCGCTGCACGGCCGGGTGTGCATCTTCGACCGCTCCTGGTATGGCCGGGTACTGGTCGAACGGGTCGAATCGCTGATCCCGCCCGCTACGTGGCGGCGCGCCTACGACGAGATCAACGACTTCGAGGACCAGTTGCGTCGCAGTGGCGCGGTGGTGCTGAAGTTCTGGCTGTCTGTCTCGCGCGAGGAACAACTGCGCCGCTTCAAGGAGCGCCGCGATTCTCCCTTCAAGAGTTTCAAGCTCACCCCGGACGACTGGCGCAACCGGCGCAAGTGGGACGACTACATGTCGGCCGCGCGCGAGATGATCGCGCGCACGGACTCCGCGCACGCGCCCTGGATCGTGGTGGCCGACGACGACAAGCGCACCGCGCGGGTCAAGGTCCTGGAACATATCGTGAAGGCCATGAATGACGCCTAGTCCACGCCAGCCTTCCACCGCGTGGGTGCTGACCGTCACGCTCGCGATCCAGTCGCTGGCCTCGGCCGCCACCATCGCGCCGGCGGTGGTCGCTCCAGTGGCCACGCGCGAGCTCGGACTGCCTTCCAGCGCCATCGGCTTCTACATGGCCCTGGTCTACCTGGGCGCGATGTTCACCAGCGTGATCGGCGGCACCCTGGTCACCCGCCTGGGAGCGGTGCGCTGCAGCCAGGCAGCCCTGCTGCTGTGCGGCCTGGGCACGGGGCTGCTGTGCAGCGGCGGCCCCACGGTCGCGGCCTTGGGCGCATTGATCATCGGTGCCGGGTACGGTCCCATCACGCCTTCCAGCTCCTATCTGCTGATGCGCAGCACGCCCGCCCATCGCATGTCGCTGGTGTTCTCGATCAAGCAGACCGGCGTGCCGCTGGGCGGGGTGCTGGCCGCGCTGGTCAGTCCGCAGATCGAACACGTGCTGGGCTGGCGCTGGGCACTGGGCATTTGCGCGGTGGCCTGCCTGCTGTGCATGCTGGTCGCGCAAAGCGTGCGCCGCAGCCTGGACGTGCCGGGCGAGCCCGCCGCCCCGTGGCGCTGGCAGGACCTGGCGCGGCCGGTCGGCCTGGTCTGGCGCACGCCCTCGCTGCGCCTCATGGCCGTGTGCTCGCTGCTGTTCTCCTTCATCCAGCTGGCGATCACGGCCTACCTGGTGACCTACCTGAACCTGTCGCTGGGATGGACGCTGATCGCGGCGGGCGTCATCCTGTCCTTGTCGCAGGTCGCGGGCGTGGCCGGGCGGATCCTGTGGGGCATCGTGGCCGATCGCTGGGCGCCGCCGCGCAAGGTCCTGGGCGGCCTGGCCCTGACGATGGCGGCAAGCTGCGTCGCCACCGCCTTCCTGCAGCCCGCCACGCCATGGCTGCTGGTGGCGGCCGTCGCGGTGGTGTTCGGCGCTTCGGCCATAGGCTGGAACGGCGTGTTCCTGGCCGAGGTCGCCCGGCGCGCGCCCGCGGGCCAGGCCGGCGCGGCCACGGGCGGGACCCTGCTGTTCACGTATTTCGGGGTGCTCGTGGGCCAGCCCTTGTTCAGCTACGTGGCGTCGTTGGCGGGCGAGGCGGGCCAGCCCGGCTATGCCTGGGCATACGGGCTGCTGGTGATTCCCGCGCTGTTTTGCGCCACCTGGCTGCTGCGCGCGCGAAGCTAGCGCACCTGCGCGATGACGTGGGCCACCGCCGCGGTCAGCTTCTTCACGTAGGGGATGTGCAGGAACTCGTTGGGTCCGTGGGCGTTGGACCGGGGGCCCAGCACGCCGGTGATCAGGAACTGGGCCTCGGGGAATTTCTTGCCCAGCATGCCCATGAAGGGAATGGTGCCGCCTTCGCCTATCCATGCCGTGCCTTGTCCGAACGCCGACTGCGACGCCGCGTCCAGCGCGCGTGCGAGCCAGGGGGCGGTCGGCGGTGCGTTCCAGCCGCCGGCACCGCCCTCGCTCTCGAACCTGACCCGGGCCTGGTAGGGAGGATCCTTTTCCAGCGCGGCTTTCATCGCCCGTGTCGCGCGTTCGGCATCCACCGTGGGCGGCAGGCGCATGCTGAGCTTGAGCGAGGTCTTGGGGCGCAGCACGTTGCCGGCGGCGTCGATGGACGGCAGGCCGGCGGCGCCGGTCACGGACAGGGCCGGCCGCCAGGTGCGGTTCAGGATGCCTTCGACCGGATCGGTGGTGGTGGGCTGGGCGTGGGCATGGCCATCGGCGCCGTGCGAGCACCCCACCCAGGGAAATTGCTTCCACACCTGGTCGCCCAGGATGGCGCCCGCCGTGCGAGCCTGGACCTGGCGCTCGTCCGGGATGCCGGCATGGAGTTCCGGCAGCAGCACGCGCCCGGTGGCCGGATCGTCGATCCGGTTGAGCAACTGGCGAGCGATCCGGAACGATGACGGCACCAGGCCGCTGGCCATGCCCGAATGGACGCCTTCGTCCAGGATTTCCACCGTCAGCACGCCGCCGGTCAGCCCGCGCAGCGAGGTGGTCACCCACAACTGCTCGTAGTTGCCGCAGCCCGAGTCCAGTCCCACGACCAGCGTGGGCGGCCCGATGCGCGGGGCGAGCAGGTCCAGGTAGGCGGGCAGGTCGTAGCTGCCGCTTTCCTCGCAGGTCTCGATCAGCCCGACGCAGCGGGGGCGGGGAATGGCCTGGGCGTCCATGGCGGCCAGCGCGGCCAGGGCGGCGTAGATGGCGTAGCCGTCGTCCGCGCTGCCGCGTCCGTAAAGCTTCCCGTCCTCGATCTTCGGCGTCCACGGACCCAGGTCCTGGCGCCAGCCGGTCATCTCGGGCTGCTTGTCCAGATGGCCGTAGAACAGCACGGTGCGGTCGCCGCCCAGGCCCTGGGTGGCCGGCGTCTCGAAATACAGGCAGGGGGTGCGGCCCGGAATGGCGACGATCTCGACGTGCAGTCCGATGACCGGCTGAGCGCGCGCCCACTTCGCTGCAGCGTCCACGACCGCGGCCAGATGGCCGTGCGCGGCCCAACTGGCATCGAACATGGGCGACTTGGCGGGGATGCGCACGTAGTCGGCCAACAGGGGAATCAGTTCGTCGTCATAGCGGCGCGCCAGCACCGCGGCAAGGTCGGACAGGTCCATGTGGGGCTCCCGGGTCAGGTTCCAGTGTAGAACTTGTAGCCGGAGAAGGCAGCTTGCAAGATTTACATGTAATTCTTACCTGAGGCTGGGGAGGGGGCCATGCAAATCTTATAAGAACCGCCACGTTTACCCGGTGCAACACGGTTTTCACAGGGCAAGGCCGGCATGGTACGGAATGTGCTCGTCATCCGGCACGACGCCCATCGCGTCGCTAGACAGAGCCCGTCATCAGCGGGGCTGAGTCTTACGGGAAAGCCAAGGAGAAGCACCATGTTGCGCTGGGCTACTATCTTTTTCGTGATTCCCTTGCTGGCTGCCGTCGCGGGATTCAGCGACTTCGCGGCCAGTGCTGCGAACATCGCCGTCGTCCTGTTCCTGGTTTCGCTGGGGGCCTTTCTCGCCACCTTCTTCATCCGGACGCCCGAGGATGTGGAAGAGGAGTACCAGGGCGAATGGTCCCGATGAACACGCTGCTCCTTTTTCGCGGTTGAACATGGTTGCAAGACGCGCTTCGCAGGCGGCCGGGCCGCCCGATTCCTCCTATCTCAGGTTGGCCGAGCACGCCCCCGGCGTGCTTTGGTCCGCTTCGGCGACAGGTGAATGGCTGTATGTGAACCCGGCCTGGACCCGCCTGACGGGACAGCCGGCCGAGGCGGCCCTGGGCTGGGGCTGGCTGGCCTGCGTGCCCGCCGACCAGCGCGACCGGGTCCGCGCCGCCGTTGCCAAGGGTGCCGCCGATGCCGCTCCCTTCGAGGTGGTGCACGGATTGGCCACCGCCGACGGACGGCAGGTGGACGCGCATACGCAAGCCCATCCCAGCCTGGAGTCCAACCAGCAGTTCGTGGGATTCAGCGGCACCTGCCTGCCCTTGCGCGAATCCGCCGCGGCAAGCCTGCCCGCCGACGACGAGCCCGACGGACGGCAATTGCTGGACCTGCTGCCACATGCTTTCGTCGCCTACGACACCTCGTTGCGGTACCTGTACGCGAACCGGGCGGCCGGAGAGCTGTTCGGCATCGAACCTGCCGTCTTCGCCGGCAAGACCGCGCGGGAGCTGGGCGTGGCGCCCTACATCGCGGCGGCATACGAACAGGCGGTGGCCGACGCGCTGGCCACGGGGGCGCCGCAGACCTTCGACTACCGCATCGACACCGGATCCTCCACGCGCCACTTCCGCGTCCGCGTCGTGGCCGACGGCGACGGCCGTCGCGCCGTGGCGTCCACCCTCGACGTCAGCGCCTGGGTGCGTGTCCAGGTGGAGCAGGACACGCTGCTCCTGCGCGAACAGGCGGCGCGGACCCAGGCGGAAACCGCGATCGGGATACGCGATCAGTTCCTGTCCATGGTCTCCCACGAATTGAGGTCCCCGCTCAACGGCATCCAGAGCTGGGCCCATGTGCTGGAGAGCCGGGTCGACGCCGACGTGCCTACGATCGCGCGGGCGCTGGCGGGCATCAGGACCGGCGTGCAGCAGCAGGTCCGGCTGATCGACGAACTGCTCGATGCCACGCATGCGATGACGGGACGGCTGCAGCTCTCGATGGCGATGGAGGTGCTGGCGCCCATCGTCGACCGCGCGATCGCCCGCGCCGCCCCCAGGGCGGCCGAGCGCAACGTGAGCCTGCGCGCCGAACTGCCGCCCGGCGACATCCGGGTCTGGGGCAGTGCCGAACGCATCGAGCAGATGGTGGGACACCTGCTGGGCAACGCCATCAAGTTCAGCCAGCCCGACGGCCAGGTCTCGGTGCGGGTCGAGGCGACACAGGGCGAGGCGCGGATCGCCGTCGGTGATACCGGCAAGGGCATCGCGGCCGACGTCATGCCTTATCTGTTCGATCCGTTCCGCCAGCTCGACGCCTTTCGCGCCCGTCGCCCGGACGGCCTGGGCCTGGGATTGACGCTGGTGCGGCATCTGGCCGAACTGCAGGGCGGCAGGGTGGCCGCCCAGAGCGGCGGCGAAGGGCAGGGCGCGGTGTTCTCGATCTACCTGCCGCTGGCTCGTGAAGGCGAAGCGTCCACGGCCGCCGCGCGGCCTGCGGTGGCGGCCGTTCCGGCCGGAACCCTGAACGACGTGCGCATCCTGTTGGTCGAGGGGCATGCCGAGGCGCGTGGGGCGCTGGCCGACTCCCTGCAACTGGCGGGGGGCGCGGTGGTCGCCTGCGAATCGGGCGCATCGGCTCTGGAGCACCTGCGCCGCATGGAGTCGGGCGAGCTGCCGCATGTCATCGTCAGCGATATGACCCTGCCCGGCATGGACGGCAGCGACACGCTGGCCCGCATCCGCGAACTCGAGCGCGGCGCGCCGGACCGTTTTCCGTCGCCCACCCCCGCGGTCGCGCTGACTTCGGCCAGCCGGTGCGAGGATCGCATCGGCGCGCTGGCCGCCGGCTTCCAGGTCTACCTGGCCAAGCCGGTGGAGTTTCCCCAATTGGTGGGATTGATACAGAACCTGGCGCGGATCGCCTCCCTGGAACGACCCTAGCCGGAAGGCGGCCCGCGGGCCGCCTTCCGGGCCAGGCTACGCGTGCGCGCGCATGCGGTCGCGCAGTTCCTTCACCTGGTCGTGATTGCGCACGACGCCCTCGTATTGCACCTGGATGAGGGACAGGAGCTGCGGCGACAGTTCCTCGCGCAGGGCTGCCTGGTAGCGGCCCTTGGCGACGTCCTCGCCGCGCTCGCACTCTTCCAGGATGGCGAGATCCGTTCTTCCCGCCATCGCCGATTTCAGTCCCAGCCAGCCGCGGTGCAGCGCGCCGGCCGCGGTGCCGCCTTCTTCCGGCTCGTCGCCCAGTGCCGATACCTGCTGCTGCAACTGGGCCGCGGCCGTCGAGCAGTCGCTCGCGCGCCGGGAGAAAAGCGTCTTCAACTCGGGATCGTGGGCGTCCTGGGCAGCTTGCCGAAAGCCGTATTCGCCGTCCTTGCAGGTCTCGACCAAGTCGTTCAGTACTGTCGTCACATCTCGGGCCATCTTCGTCTCCTGGGTAGTCCGAATGAACCGGGCCGCATCGGGCCCGGTCCGGACTTCCAGCAGGAAACGGACCCGCCGGACGATCCGCTATTTCTTGGGATGACTGGGCTTGAGCGTCCAGTCTTTGTCGTCCTTGCCGGTACGGACTTCCTTCTCGGCATGGGCGGCGGCCCCGGGCGAGATCGGATCGCTGGCCGGGAAGGTGTCCTCCAGCGAATCGTCCAGCAGTTCCTGGTAGGTCGGCAGCCCTTCGTCGGACTGTCTGGCCTTGTCCTTCGGATCCTTTTCCGAACGGTTCTTGGGTTCAGTCTTCATGCCATGCTCCCGCAAATTGTCGCGTGGTCGAGTCGGCAAGAGTCATGCCCGGGCTTCACGCCCCTGCGGCGCCGCCCGCCGACGGTGGCGGCGCCGAGGCCTGCGGTCCGTCCCCATCCAGGCGGCGGACAAAACTGGCCTGCGGATTTGCAAACTTTATCCCCAACTGCCTGAAACGGCGATAGATGCGCTGGTTGAAGCCACGCTGGACCGCGGCCCTGCCGCGATCCAGCGTGCGGATCTGCCCCGCCAGGGTGACCGAGGCGCCGTCCACCTGGTCCACGCCCCACAGGTCCAGGTCGGCCAGCATCAGCGGACCCAGGTTGGGATCGTTGCGCATTTCCGCGCCCACGTTGCGGATGGCGGCGATGACCTCGTCCAGGTCCGAGTCGGCGCTCACGCTGACGCGCACGGAGGCGTTGCCGATGCCGCGGTTGCTGTTCGAGACCGTGCCCACCGCGCTGAACGGGACCACGTGCAGCGAGCCGTCGCCCGCGCGCAGCCGGACCGTCCGTATGGACAGGTATTCGACCGTGCCCGACACGCCGGCCAGCGTCACCGAGTCGCCCACCTGCATCGCGTTCTCCATCAGCAGGAAGATGCCCGTGATGAAATCCTGCACCAGCTTCTGCGAGCCGAAGCCGATGGCCACGCCGATGATGCTGGCGCCGGCCAGCAGCGGCGCGATGTTGATGCCCAGTTCATTGAGCGCGGTGAACAGCACGATCAGCGCGATCACGATGAACAGCGTCGTGCGCAGGATGGGGACCAGCGTGCGCAGCCGCGTCGCGCGGGCGAGGTCGCCGGCCCGGGTCCAGCGTTCCATGCGCCGGTTGATCGACAGATTGGCGGCTTCCCAGGCGGCCAGCGCCAGGATGCAGGACACCGCGATGGTGGCGGTGGCCGAGACCAGCCTGCGGCCCACCGTGCCGGTTTCGAACCAGTCCAGCGCATGCACGCCCCAGACCTCCAGCAGCCCGATCGCCGTGGCGGCGAAGACCAGGATCATCACCACGCGCTGCGCCAGCGTCTGATAGGGCCGCCTGCCCGGCTGGCCATCGCCCGCGGCGGGAGCGTCGCTGTAGAAGGCGCGGTCGAGCGCGCCCAGCAGGATCATGCTGAGCACGGTGGCCGCCAGCATGACCAGCGCCGTGCGCCAGACGTAGTGCAGCAACTGCGACAGCCCGCTGGCCGTGCCCAGCGCCCAGACCACCCACAGGCCGGCGATCACCGCGATGGCCGTGGGTGCCCAGACATTGGCCAGCACCACCCGCAGCCCCTCGCGTTCCTGCCCGCGTATCCAGCGCGAGACCTGGCGCCGCCGCTGGACCACCATGATGATCAGCATCGCGTGCACCGCCAGGCCCACCAGCTTGGACAGCGCGTTGCGCGCGTCGTCGCCGGCTCCCAGCAGATAAGCGATCTCGGTCGCGGCCACGCCGAAGGCGCCGACCGCCACCACCCGCCGCAGCCATGTGTCCAGATAGCGCGCCGATTCGTCGCCCAGCCGGGACAGGCGCAGGCAGGCGGCCGACGGCGAGGTCAGGAGACGCAGCGCGATCATCGTCAGGCGCACCGCGAGATAGGCGCCGATCAGTGGCAGGATGAACGGATAGAAACCGGCCGTCGGCGCGCCGAACAGCGTCATCGATACCGTCGCCACGATCAGGAAGCCGGCCAGCGGCACCAGGGCCAGGATGGCATGCGCCAGCGCGGCGGGCAGCCGGCGCACGATGCGCAGGTGCTGGTCGGGTTCGGCCGGCGTTTCCGTGTCGGCGTCCGGCGCCGAGGGCGGGACCGTGTCCGGGATGTGGCGGCGTTCCGCGTAGGCCAGCAGCATCGCGCGCGGCCGGCGCAGCAGCCGCCCGATCCCGGCTTCCACGCCCAGGGCCACGGCCAGGATCAACAGGATCGTGCCCAGACCCTGGAAGGTGGCCGAGCGGGCCTCCTGCGTGCCGAGGTAAGTCTGCCACCAGGCGCCCGCCGATCGCAGCGACAACAATGTGGCGCCCGTCAGCCGCAGCTCGCCCAGCGCCGAATCCACCCACTTGCCCGCCTGCGTGAAGGCCTGGGCGACCAGCCCGTCCTTCTCCAGCGCGACCGGCACTTCGGGCGTGGCGGGTTCGGCCGCCGGCGGCGCGGCCTGCTGCGCCGTCGCCTCGGCAATGACGCTCAGCGTCTGTTCCAGCTCGGCCCTCCGGGCGTCGTCGCGCAGCAGGTCCAGGACCTGGCGGGCCTGGGTGGGTGTCACGGCGGCGGGTTCGGGGGCGGCGTCGGCCGGCCGTGGCATCCAGAGGGCCAGGCACAGCAGGGCGAAGGCGGTCCAGGGGCGTGGGCGTCGTGTCTGCATGGGGTCGACCGGAAGGGGGGATACGGCGATTCTACCCAGCGATGCGGACGGTCTGGAGGGGAGTTGCAGCGAAATCAAAAAAACCGCTATAATCTTTCTTCTTTGCAGGGCTGTTAGCTCAGTTGGTAGAGCAGCGGACTCTTAATCCGTAGGTCGAGTGTTCGAGCCACTCACAGCCCACCAGAATTTCCCAGGTAGATCAAGCCCTTACGGAACAGACGCCGTAGGGGCTTTTTCTTTGGCGCGCTTTGTTGAGCCTTCGTGTCCGACTTGTGTCCGAAATTTCCGGCGAGAGAATCGAGACAGATTGAGACGACGCATGTTGTTGCGGCGGGGCCGCACATGCTCTTGGATTGCTGACGAAGCAGCCAGCGCAGTTCTATATTCCCCTGGGGCGTCGATCCAGGCTTGCAGTTCATCGGGCACCCAGCCACATGCGCGGCCACCGAGATGGACGGGACGGGGAAATCGGCCGTCCGCAATGCGTCGATAGATCGTTGCTCGGCTCAAGGCCGTAAGACGCACAACATCAGCGATGCGGTAGAACGCGGGGGCGATAGGTGGCGGCACTTGTACCGACTGGCCGTTGGGTTCTTGTATATCTGGCATGACCATCTCCACGAAGGACATGGCCTCAGATTGATGCAAGCCGTCTCAGCTCCAAACCCACATGGGCGTAATGCAGCGTAGATGGCTTGGATGGACCCTATGCGGCATAGGCTCGCGCTTCATACGCGCGGCCGGATGCTTGCACCTCGAAGTAGGCATCCGCAGCGCCGGCGGGATCCTTGTCCGTCAGCACCATTTGCCGCGCCCGATCGGCAGCGACCAACCATTGCCGCGCGACCTTCCACGTTTCATCCGACAAGCTGCCCAGCTTGTGCTCGGCCTCCTGCCAGGCGTTCCACGCCCGCAGCACGCCATCGGTCCCGCCCAACGCATGTTCGAGTGCCTGCCGGTACTGCACTTCCGCTTCTTGGCGCCGACTGGCCGGCAGGAAGGGATGGTGCAAGGTGACGGTATAGGCGTGCTGCTGCATGATCTTTCCAAGCGATAACTGTATTTTTATACAGCATTCCAGAGCTTGCCGCAATTCGGCCCGAGGGCACCTGACCAGCGCCGGCCTACCGCCCCTGACGCCGGAATCCCCGGTCGTTCTTGAGGAACCAAGCCAGCATATGCGGCGCGAGCGCGGCCGCATCGACTTGTTCGCCGTAGAGCTGGCTGTGCATGGCGGCGTACCTTTCAAGGTCCGCTCTCAAGGCCGCCGGCAGGCTGACCATCATCTTCACCATGTCCTGCTTGGGTAGCGGCCCGAGCCGCAATTTCGTCGTTGCCATCGCCTGACCTCCTCCTACCTGTCAATGAATAACGGCCGGTAGGGCTTCAACGTAATGTCGCGGTTCACGATCACGCGCACGGGCATCCCCTGCCGAATCGTCAGCGTCGGCTGGATGTTCAGGTTGCGCCGCGTGAATTCCTGCCCGACCTGATTGGCCGTGTCCTGGGCGCTGTCGCGGAAAGCGATGACCGCATTGCCGTTGACGTTGCCCTGGTTCGAGACGGCCAGTTCCGAGCCGACGCCCAAGAGCGTGGAGAGCGCGGCGCCGGCCAGGATGCGGTCCCAATGCCAATCCACCTCGTCTTCCAACCCCGCATAGCCTTGGAGATCGGCCGCGGCCAGGTTGTCGAGCACGACCGACGAGGTGTCCGGCATGATGATCCGGTCCCATACCGCCTGCACGCGGCTCTGCCCATAGGACACCTGGCTGTTGTAGCGGCCCTTGAGCGTCGCCCCTTGCGGGATCAAAACGTGTTGATGCGTGGCGCTGTCGTAGACAGGTTCGGTCACCGTGGCGATGATGTCGCCCGGCAGATCCGACTTGATGCCGGTCACCAGCGCCGCCGCGATGACCGTACCCGCCATCAGCGTGTCGGGCGCCCGCGGAACTTCCAGTCCGTGCGTGCTCTGCGTAGCCGTCTGCCCGCGACCGGCGAAGGCTTTCTTATTGCCCTGCATGTTCTGCGCCTGCATGGGATCGACCGGCCCGCCGTCACCGGTCGTGGGCTGGCCCGGCGCGCCGGCAGCGGCCGGACTCGATGCCGCGCCCGACGCGCCACCGGCCCGGTTGCTCGACTTATAGAACAGCGGCGCCCGCGCGGCATCCTCGGCTTCTTTCATCCGCGCCTGGCGCTCGGCATCGAGCGTGGACGGTCCGCCCGCCGGCGCGGCCTGCTGCGCTTGCAGGATCGGCCGCCCGAGATCGCCCGGCAGCGGCTCCCCCAACACCGGCGGCGGCACGGGTAGTGGCCGTGGCACCTGGCTGTAGTCGCGCGGCAGCGCATCGAGGCCGTCGGCGTGGCTGATGCGATCGACGTTGTAGAGTTCCTTGCCCGCGTCGGCCTGGCGCGAGCGCGGTTGCAGCGACCACATCGTGCCGCCCAGCACCGCGAGCGATACCGCGCCGATGCCCACGGCCAGCGTGCGCCGGTTCAGGCGCGTGACGGGCTGGGGCTGGGCGCGCAGCTCGGCGGCCTCCGGCGGCGCCTTGGGGAGAACACCCGGCGCGGCCGGCCCCGTGCTGGGTTCCTCGTCCGGGCCGTTCATCGCGCACCCCACGCCGATTTGCCGTCGTTGCGGCTGATGCGCACCACCTTGGCGTTGTCGCCGCCCAGGCGCAGCTCGACGGCGCCGGCCAGCCGGTCCACCACGTAGTACGGCGGCCGGAACTGATAGTTGACCAGCACGGGGCTGCCGTCCGGCCCGACCAGGAACAGGGGCGGAAGATCCGTTTGCGCGATGCCCGCCGGGAACTGCACATATAGCTTCTGCCCATCATCGAAGGCCCGCAGCGGCCGCCACGGCGGCGTGTCGCCCGTGATGTCGTAGCGGAAGTGAAGCTGTTCGACCGATACGCCCGGCGTCAATGCGGTGGTGGACTGCGCGGCCTCGTTGCGCTTCTTCAATTCCGCCATCTCGTCCTGCGGATAGGACCACGACACCGAGGCCATCCAGGCGGCATCGGTCGAGGTCAATTCCAGCAGGTAGATGCGCCGGTCGGTGGTGACGACGAGATTGGTTTTCAGGCCCGACTTCACCGGCTTGACCTGGAGGTTGGGCCGCAGCGTCGCGCCGCTGCCGCTGGACGAATCCCCCACGATCCAGCGCACCGTGTCGCCGGCCGACACGTCGATGAGCTTTTCGCCGAGCTGGAGCTGGATCAGCGTCACGCGGCCGGGGCTTGCATAGACTTGATACAGCGCGCCGTCCGTGTACGGCCAGGTCTGGATCGCGTTGATGAAGCCGTCGCGGGTCGGCGCCATGCGCGCCTCCCGGTTGGCCTGCTCGACGCGCGTGGCCGGATTCGCGGGCTCGGCCGCCACCGACTTTTCCTCGACGGGCTTCAACTGCCCTGGCAAGGGCAGCGGCTGCGGCACGGGCACGATCTCGACCGGCTTGGGCGGATCGGGCAACGCCACCGGCTGGCTCTGCGCCGCCGGCGGGTCGTCCAGCGTGATCTCGGGCGGCGGCGTGCCGTGCGTGGCGCAGCCGGCCAGGATCGACACGGCCAGCGCCGCCAGGCCGCAGGGACGCGGCAGCCACGCGCCCGTGCGCGTCCGCACCGGCCGGCCCAGCCCGTGGATAGGCTGGGCGGCCGCTTGCCCCCCGCGCCGGGTTCCGACCAATCGGGTCGTCAGCCGCCACGGCATCGGGCCGCGTCGGCCGGCATCGAGGCCGGGCCGTTCGGTACGCGCTTGGCCGGCGCCGGCGGTGCAAGTCGGGTTCTTCATGGCGTGGTGCCTCCAGAGGTGGACGTGGCCGATGGGGATGTGGTGGTGGCTGAGGCCGGCGCCGGCACGGTGGACAGTTGGCGGCTCCAACTGATGCCATCGACGTAGATGCCCAGGGGATTCGTGCGGACTTTCTCGGGCTTGGTGGTCGGTTGCAGCACAGTGGTCAGAATGGCGGTCCAGTGCTCGGTCCCGGCAGCCGACCCGTTGACGTAGGTGCGCTCGTCCCATTGCACCTGGAACGAACGGTCGCTGGCCCGCACGACGCTGACCACCTCGACCGTGACCGAGCGTTTGCCGATGTCGGCAAACGGGTCATGCTCGCGGGCGTAGTCATTCAGGAAAGCGGCGCCCCGATCCGTGGTGTAGGCATAAGCATCGAGCCAGTTCTGGCGCACGATGACCGGATCAATGGAGATCGCGCGCACGTTGTTGATGAACCGGGCCAACTGCTGGGCAATGTCGCCGTCCGTCGGGTGATACGGCGCGCGGCCCTCATGCACGGCCTGGACGTCGCCGCGGAACATCTCCACAACATAGGGCACGACCACCGAGCGGTGGGCGCGCCACCACATATCGTCGCCCATCGAAGCCCCCGCGAGCAGCAGGCAGCCGAAGGCGAAGTAGCGCCAGTTGCGCGCCTGCACGCGCGCGCTGCCGATGCGCTCGTCCCAGACTTGGCCGGCCTTCTGGTAAGGCGTGGCCGGCTCGGGCGGAATACCGTAATGAACCGCAGGTCGCCGAAAGCGCATGGTCCTCTCCTAGTTCGACGGATCGCGCAGGCTGGGGCCGGCGCCGCTGCCGCCGGCATCGCCTGCATGGATGGTGTGGGCCAGGAGCGTGGCGCCGTGCGCGGCGCGCTGGCGCGCCTGCGCACGCTTGGCCCAGGCGGGCGGCGCCGAAGGGCCGGCCTGGCCCGGTCCCGCCGCGCCGGTGGTCGCCCCGGCCGCTCCCATCATGGCCGCCTTGAATCGGCTGCTCGCCGCCGACGCGCCGGCGCGGGCCATGCCCGCCATGCCGGCTGCGGCCGCCTTCATTCCGGTCTCGCCCGAGGCGGCGGCGCCCAGGGCATAGGCGCCGCGCGCGCCGCCCGCCATCGAGGCCGCAGCCCGCACGCCGCCCAGGCCCGCGCGCGCGCCCATGCCGGCCACCGCCGCGCCGGCGACCGCCACGCCGGCTGCGCCCATGATCGTGCCGGCTGCCGCCCCTGCGCCAAGCTGCGGGGCGCCCGAGACCAGGCCGGTGGCGATGCGCGGGCCGAAGATGCCCAGGCCCAGCATGGCGAGCGCAGCCAGCATCACGGCGCTGGCCTGTTCCATCGTCGGCGTGGTGCCCACGGCCGCGCGGAAGTCGTTGAAAACGGTCGTGCTGATGCCGACGATGACGGCGAGCATCAAGACCTTGACACCCGAGGACACGACGTTGCCCAAGACCCGTTCTGCCAGAAAGGCCGTCTTGCTCCACAGCGCGAACGGCACCAGGATGAAGCCGCCGAGGGTCGTCAGCTTGAACTCGATCAGCGTGATGAAAAGCTGCACCGACAGCACGAAGAAGCTCAGGATCACAATGATCCAGGCGAGCAGCAGCACCACGATGGTCTCGAAGTTGGCGAAGATGCTGGTAAAGCCAGCGAGCCGCCCGATCTGCGCCAGAAGCGGCGCGCCCGTATCGACGCCGACCTGGGCGAGCCGGCCCGGTTGCAGGAACTGGGCGGCGGTCAGGGCGGAGCCCGAGGCGATCAGGCCCAGGCCCGTAAACGACTTGAAGATGATTCCCGACAGCGTGTTGAAGTTGTTGAGGAGGTAGGCGAAAGCGCCGACGTACAAGACCTTGCGGATCAGCCGCGCCTGGATGTCGCTGCCGCAGCCTGTGGCGTGCTCCAGCGCCCAGAACAGCCCGGCCAGCACCATGTCCATGACCACGAGCGTCGTGGTCAGGAACGTGACCTCCCCGTGCAGCAACCCGAAGCCCGAGTCGATGACGCGAGAAAATACGTCCGTGAAATGGTCGATGATGGAGAGGTTGTCCACGGCGGGCTACCTGGTTAGGGCTCAAAAGCCTTTCACGTCCTGCGGCGTGTAGTGCGACTTGCCATCGCCGAAGAACTGCTGGCGCCGCGCGTCGGCGTCGCGCTTGGCCGCTTCTTCCTCGGCAGGCGTGGGCACGCCCGCCGGCGCGGCCGGTGCCGCCGCCGGGGTGTTCGGGCGATGCGCGGCGGTTGGCGTCTCGGCCTTCTTGTCGCAGCCGGCCAGCATCGCGGCCAGTGCCGCAGCCAAGGACGCGGCCAAGAGCGCACCCAGCCTGCGGTGCCTGGGAAAGAGAATGGAAACCTTCATCTGCGCCTCCTAGTTGTTGTCCAAAGTGCTCGTGACGATCACGGATAGAACTGCACGCTCTGCGGGGTGTAGCTGCTGGTGCCCGTGCCGAAGAACTGCTGGCGCACGGCCTGCGCGCGCGCCATCTCGGCGGCCTCCTGGGCGTGGCCCAGCGTCGCCGCCCGGTCCTGAGCGACCTGCAACTGCTGCTGTTGCATGAGCTGCTTGGTTTGCAGCGCCAGGAGCTGGTTGGTCGCCTGCGTGGCTTGCAAGGAACCAACGGCCGACTGGCTGCGTGCCACGATGTCGGCGAGCGTGCCCTGGTCGTCGTTGAGGTTCTGCACCACCTGAGCCTGCACGTTGGCCGTGGTGCGCAGCGCCTGCTGCGATTGCGTCCAGCGCGCGAGCGCGTCCTGGGCCATCGAGCTGTTGCTCACGGAAGCTGCGTACTGCTCGGGGTACAGTCGCGCGAAGTTGGCATCGGCGCGCGAGATGTCGTAGGTGAGGCCGCGTGCCTGGTCGAGCAGCAGGTTCGTCTGCGTGAGCGCGCTGCGCAGTTGGCCGATGGCGTTGAAGTCCAGCCCGGTCAGGTTCAGCGCCTCGTTGGTGAGCATTCGGGCCTCGTTCTGCAACGAGACGATCTGGTTGTTGATCTGCTCCAGCGTGCGCGCGGCAATCAGCACGTTCTGCGCGAAATTCGACGGATCGAACACGGTGATGGCGTGTGCAGGGGGAGCGACCAGCGGACCGGCCAACGCCGCACACAGCGCGCCGGCCACGAACATGCGTTTCATGGCGAGACCTCCTCGGAGAAGATGGGAGAAACAGCAGAGGAAGGCGTGGGCGGCGGCACGAACTCCGCCAGCAGGTCCGCGGCCCAATCGAACCCGCGATGGCGCAGCCAGCCGGCCGCGAAGCCCTCGCGGCCGCATTCGGCGAGCACCGCGTCAATGGCGCGCTGATCCGCCGGCGTCGAAGCGCCCGCGAAGGCGAGCGAAACCGGACCCAGCCCCAAATCGAATACCCGGTTGCCCAGCCGCGACTGGTAGTAGTAGTCCCGCTTGGGCTGGGCGCGGGCGACGATCTGGATTTGCCGCGCGTTCAGCCCGAAGCCCTCATAGATGCCGCGGATTTGCGGCTCCACCGCCTGCGGGTTGGCGAGGAAGATCCGGCTCGGGCAGCTCTCGATGATGGCCGGCGCGATGGCAGAATCCCGGATGTCGGACAGCGATTGCGTGGCGAACACCACCGCCACGTTCTTCTTGCGCAGCGTCTTCAGCCATTCCCGAAGCTGCGCGGCGAACACGGGGTCGTCGAGGAATAGCCAGGCTTCATCGAGCACCAGCAGCGTCGGCCGGCCGTCGAAGCGTTCCTCCAGCCGCGCAAAGAGGTAGCGGATGACGGCATTGGCCGCGGCCTTGGAGGGCATCAAGTCCTCCATCTCGAAGCCTTGCACGTCGGCCGTGCCGAGCCGGTCGTGGTCGGCATCGAGCAGCCGCCCGTGCGCGCCGCCCAGCGCATAGGGCGCGAGCGCCTGGCGCAGCCGGTTCGACTGCAAGAGCGCGACCAGACCCGTCATCGTGCGCTGCGCCACCGGCGCGCTGGCGAGGTTGCCCAGCGCCGACCAGACGGCGGCTTTCTCCTCCGGGCCGACCGCCAAGCCTTCCATCACCAGCCGGCCCTCGATCCATTGCGCCGCCCAGCTTCGGTAGGCGGCATCGTCCACGCGGGCGAGCGGCTGGAAGGCGGTTTCGCCGTCCAGGCCCAGGTCGTAGTAGTCCCCGCCCAGGCCCAGGATCGTGGCCCGCATCGAGTGGCCCATCTCGAAGACGAACACTTGCGAGCCGGCGTAGCGGCGGAACTGCGCGACGAGCGTTGCCAGCAGCACCGACTTGCCGGCGCCCGTCGGCCCGACCACCACGGTGTGGCCCACGTCGCCGATGTGCAGCACCAGCCGGAACGGCGTCGCGCCCTCGGTGCGCGTGATGAGCAGCGGCGGGCCATCAAGGACTGGATTGCGGACCGGGCTGGAGTCCGGGCTGTGGTCCCGCCCAGCCTGGGCGGCGCGCGCGAGAGTCTGGGCTCGGGTCTGGGCTTGCATCAGTGCCGCTCCTGTCCGGCCCACACCGCCGAGGCCGGCATCATGTGCGCGAGGTTCAGCGTGGACAGCGGCCATTGGCGCACGTTGGCGTAGACGTGGCCGGGCAGCGAGGACAGCCAGGCATCGACCGCGTTCAAGGTCTCCATCACGACCACGAAGCCGCGCGCCTCGATGGCGCGCGCGGCCAGGCGCAGCTTCTCGTCGGCCACGGCCGCGTCCACATCGCGCACCACCACGATCGAGGTCAGGCTGCCGTAGGCCACGTCATCAGAACCCAGCTCTTGCAGCGCCGCGTCCGCATCCGCGGCTTTGTTGTCGGCGTCGCTATCGACCAGCGGGCTTTCCTGCTGGGTCAGCGTTTCGCGCAGCATCATGAGCACGCTCTTTCTTTTGGCAAACCAGTGCCGGCGCAGCCGCCCCAGTTCCGTCTCGGCTTCGCGCTTGTCCATGCCGAGAAAGCGCGTCGTCCAGCGATACGCGAAGCCAAGACGGTTCAGGTCATCCAACAAGTCCGGCCAGGTCCGCGTCGGGAACCCCTTCACCGACAACACCCGCAGGTGTTCCCCGCCCAGCGTGGGCGCCACGCCTGTCCCCACGCGGCTGTCGGCTAGCAGCGCGTCCAGATAGCACGGCACCTCCGGCACGCGCACGGGATGCCGGCGCGTGGAGATCGTGCCGTGCAGGTAGGTCAGGGTTTCGGCGCTGTCGAGCCAGCCCATCTCGGGCATGACGCCTTCGAGCAAACCGTAGAGCCGCTGAGTCTCAGCCTGGAAACCGGCCAGGCGCTCGCGCCAGTCCACGCCCTGACGCACGGCGTTCTCGTAGAGCAGGCGCCCGGCCCGCGCGCGGGCATCCTCGGGCGGCTGCCACAGCAGGGTCTGGTGGTACACGCTCTCGAAGTTGGAGCCCGCCTCCTCGAAGCCGGCGCGGCGCTCCTCGTCGATCAGCCACGACAAGCCCTCGGGGAAGACGGAAGTGGGATAGTCGGCCGTCTCGCGTCGCTCGGCCTCCACGAACAGCGCCCAGCCGGAGCCGAGCCGCTTCAAGGCGTTGTTCAGCCGCGCCGCGATGGCCACCAACTCGGCCGCGGTGGCGCTGTCCAGGTCCGGCCCGCGAAACCGTGCCGTGCGCTGGAAACTCGCGTCCTTGTTCAGCACCACGCCCTCGGCCACCAGCGCCGCCCAGGGCAACCAGTCGGCCAGGTGCTTGGGACGCTTGCGGTATTCGGCCAGGTTCAGCATGGCGGCATCCCGGGTCTATACGTCCAGCAGCGCTGGATGCTTCACATGGCGCGCGAAGACCTGCATGAACTGCACGTCGAGCTTCGCGCCCCACACGGCCAACAGATGGCCTACAAACCAGCAGGCCAGGCCCGCGAGCCACAGTTGCAGGCCCAGGCCGATGGCCGCGCCCAGCGTGCCGTTGGCGATCGCCACGGTGCGCGGCGCACCGCCCAGCAGGATGGGTTCGGTCAGCGCCCGGTGCAGCGGCGCCTCGAAGCCCTCGGGCAATTCTTCACGGGCGGCGATGCTCATACCAGCGCCCCGCCCGAGAAGGAAAAGAAGCTGAGAAAGAACGACGACGCGGCGAAGGCAATGGACAGCCCGAACACGATCTGGATGAGACGACGAAAACCGCCCGAGGTATCCCCGAAGGCCAGCGTCAGGCCCGTCACCACGATGATGATGACGGCCACGATGCGCGCGACCGGCCCCTGAACCGACTCCAGGATGGACTCCAGTGGCGCTTCCCACGGCATACTGGAGCCGGCGGCGTGTGCGCGCACCAGCAGCATGAGCGCGAGCATAACGAGCCAGTGATGGCGCCGCAGGAAGTACGCGGCCTGCCGGTGCCAGGTGGGTGCGGATGACGACGGGAACGAGGGCAATGCAGGCCGCATAGGCAAGACGTTCATGATGGTTCTCCAGAGGCAGGGACGGGATCGAGCTGGTAGGTATCGCCGTCCAGGCCCACCACGCGCACCACGTCCTTGACGCGGCGCGCTTCACCCCGGCCGGCGATGAAAACGACGACGTTGACAGCCTCGGCGATGAGCGCGCGTGGCGGCACGCTGGCGACTTCGAGGGTGAGCTGTTCGAGGCGCAGTAGCGCGCCGTAGGGGGAATTGGCGTGCAGGGTGGCCAGGCCGCCGGGATGGCCCGTGCCCAAGGCTTTGAGAAGATCCAGGGCTTCGCCGCCACGGACCTCTCCCACGATGATGCGGTCGGGGCGCTGGCGCAGCGCCGAGCGCACGAGATCGGCCATCAAGATCACGCCCGGCAGCGTGCAAAGCTGCACGCGGTCCTCGTTGTGGCATTGCAGTTCGGGCGTGTCCTCCATGATGAGGATGCGGTCGCCGCTGTCAGCAATCTCGTCCAAAAGCGCGTTGACCAGCGTGGTTTTGCCCGAGCTTGTGCCGCCTGCGACCAGGATGTTCAGCCGCTCGCGCACGGCCTGGCGTAAGAAAGCGGCATGGCCCGCATCGAGGATGCGGTCGCGCACGTAGTCGTCGAGTCGGAATACCGCCGTCGCGTGCTTGCGGATGCTAAACGTGGGCGCGTACACCACGGGCGGCAAGACACCCTCGAAGCGTTCGCCGTGCAGCGGCAGCCGCGCCGACAGCAGGGGCCGTTCCCGGTGGACCTCGGCCTGCACGCAGGCGGCCACCAACCGGATGATCCGCTCGCCGTCGGCCACCGACAGCGATGTGCCGGTGGGGATCCGCCCGCCCCGGTGCCGGTCCACCCAGAGGCGGCCGTCGGGGTTGAGCATGACTTCCACGATGGCCGGATCGTCCAGCGCCGCGATGATGGCCGGCCCCATTGCCGTGCGCAACATCTGCACGCTGCGCGTGCGGGCTTCGTCGCGGGCGGTGTCAGGGCTGGCGCGCATCGGTGGCCTCCCGCACGTCCGGCGGCGACGGTTCGCCCAGCTCGCCTGCTTCTACCGCTAAGCCATCCGCGGGCAAGCCGTAGGGGTCCGGGTAGAGTTCTTCGTGGACTTCGCGCACCAGGCTGCGCCCGCGTTGCAGGTGGCGGGCGAGCCGGTCGATGAACTGGCCGTAGCGGGTCTTGCCCTGGGCGCGGGCGGCTTCTTGGTGGGCTTCCGGCACAGGCGGTGAGACAGTCAGGTAGTAGCGCAGGTACAGTGCCACGGTCTCGATCAGGATGGCCTGATCGCGGTCGAGCTTGTCGAATTGGCGCGAGAGCTTGTCCAGGCGCCGGACCAGCGCTGCCTCGCGTTGATCGCCGCCGTCGGGCGACAGGAACGAGGCCAGTGCGGCGGCCACCAGGGACGATTTGGAGACGCCACGATGCACGGCCAGATCGTCCAGCCGCCGGGCGTGATCGGGCTCGATAAAGAGATTCAGGCGGGTCCGCGTACTCATAGCGCGATCCCGTCGTCAGGATCGAGCGCGGCCAGGCGAGCGGTGCGCTGTAAGCGCGGGTCGGGCCGATTGAACCGCTCAGGCCGGTCCGACAAGTCGTCGGGCGACAGCGGCACTTCGTCGTCATCGAGCAGCACGCCCAGCTCGCCTTCGGGGACATTCCGCGTCACTACGGGCGGCGGTGCCAGCTCCGGTTGTTGCTGCAAGCCGCCTTCGTCCTGGCCGCCGCCAGCGGCGCCGGGCGTGGATACGCCCACCAAGGGCGGCAGCGCCAGGCTGGTCCAGTCGTCCGGGCGCGGCTCCGGGCGGTCGGCATAGCCGACGGTACTCAGAACCGGCGGCGGCAAGACCCGGCGCAGGAAATTGCGGTCCTGGTAGTAGCGCAGCTTCTTGGCCTGGATCGGCGGATGGCCCGAGGCCATCACGATCTCGTCGTCGGGCGGCAATTGCATGATCTCGCCCGGCGTGCGCAAGGGGCGGGCCGTCTCCTGGCGTGAAACCATCAAGTGCCCGAGCCACGGTGCCAGGCGGCTGCCGGCATAGTTGCGCTGGGCACGCTGTTCGGTGGCGGTGCCCAGGGCGTCCGAGATGCGCTTGGCCGTCCTCTCGTCGTTCGAGGAGAACACCACCCGCACATGGCAGTTGTCCAGAATGGAATTGTTCGGCCCGTAAGCCTTTTCCACTTGGTTTAGCGATTGCGCGATGAGATACGCCCGCAACTTGTACGCCGCCATATAGGCCAGCGCGGACTCGAAGAAGTCGAGCCGGCCCAAGGCGGGAAACTCGTCGAGCATCAACAGTAGTTCATGCAGTCGCGCGATGCCGTCCGAGCCGTCCAGGGATTCGGTCAGGCGCCGCCCGATCTGGTTGAGCAACAACCGGATCAGGGGTTTCGTGCGCGAGATATCCGAGGGCGGCACGACCAGGTACAGCGATACGGGGGCATCGGCGCCGATCAGATCGGCGATGCGCCAGTCGCAGCGTTCCGTGACGGACGCGATGGTGGGATCGCGGTACAGGCCCAAGAACGACATGGCCGTGGACAGCACGCCCGAGCGTTCGTTGTCGCTCTTGTTCAGCACCTCGCGCGCGGCTGACGCCACGACCGGATGCAGGCCGTCGTCGAGATGCCGCGTGCTCATCATGGCGCGCAGCGTGGCCTCGAAGGTGCGGGCGGGGTCGGACAGGAAGGCCGCCACGCCGCGCAGCGTCTTGTCCCGCTCGGCATAGAGCACATGCAGGATGGTACCGACCAGCAAGGAGTGCGCCGTTTTCTCCCAGTGACTCCTGCGCTCCAACATACCCTCCGGGTCCACCAGGATGTCGGCTATGTTCTGAATGTCGCGGACTTCGTTGGCGCCGCGTCGAACCTCCAGCAAGGGGTTGTAGGCCGCCGAATGCAGATCGGTAGGATTGAACAGCAGGCAATGCGAAAAGCGTGAGCGCCAGCCCGCAGTCAAAGTCCAGTTCTCGCCTTTTATGTCGTGGACCACGCACGAGGCCGGCCAGGACAGCAAAGTGGGCACGACCAGGCCCACGCCCTTGCCCGAGCGCGTCGGGGCGATCGCCATAACGTGCTCAGGACCATCGTGACGCAGGTAGACCGGCGCCTTACCACGCATTTGGTCATTGACCCGGCCGAGGAAAACGCCGGTCGGACGCAACAGGCCCGCCTGCTCGATGTCCTCCCGTGCAGCCCAGCGCGCCGACCCGTAGGTGGTCACGCGCCGCGCCTGGCGCGCCCGCCACACGGACATCCCAATCGCCAAGGCCGCGGCCAGGACGCCGCCCGAGGCGGCGATGGTGCCGCCGCGCACGAAGATGTGCGGCGCGTAGGCGTCGTAGGCGTACCACCACCAGAACAAATCCCAGGGGTGGTAGCACGGCACGCCGGCGAGCATGAACCACGGCGCGCCGAGCTGGGCTTGGTAGCCCAGGGCCGCCGCCGTCCACTGCGTGCCGCCCCATAGGCAGGCCAGGGCCATGCCCAGCACCGCAGCGATCTGCCCGAACAGAACGCCCGTTGGCATACCTGCTGACATACCCGGCGACATACGGCCTCTCCTTCCAAGGTCCGTCCCGCGGCGCCTTCGTGGCACGCAAGCGTGTCGTCAGCGGCACGCGAGAACATGCCGCCAGTCTGAAAGCGAAGGCGCATCAAGCAAACCGAGTCAGGCGTAGCGTGGCGTAGCGCGCCGACGCCAAGGCTTGCCGTCTCCTGTTGCACGGCGGCGTCGCGCGCGACGAGGGCGGGAATCGCGTGCCAGGATGGGCGGGCGGCAGCGCCGTATGGCGCAGGCCCGCGTGCCGTGTCATTGTTCGTTCACAAGCATCAGGAGATGCTGTGCAGGCGTCAAACCAGTTTGCGCAATCGCCATTTGCGCACTTTGTTGCGGAAGATTACATAGGAACCGTCTAGGCAAACGATTGGGCCAGGGCGATGAACCGCGTCACAAAGGAACTTACCTTGTCCTCGCGGCCCGCCTTGACGACGGCGAAGACGGTCAGGTTCGCCTTGGGCTCGGCCAAGGGCACGATCGCTACGTCGTCGCGCTGTAGGGTGCGACCGTGGTTGGCATCCAAGAAACCCAGGCCGCAGCCGGCGCCGACTTTAGCGATCATGCCGGCCGGCGTGTCCGCCGGTTCTGCCAACTTCGGCTGCAGTCCTTGCAGCAGTGCGTCAAGCTGTGCTCGTAACCCAGGCTTGGCACGCGGATGAAAAAGCACCAGGGTATGCCCCACCACCTCGGGGAGCGTAAGTACGTCAGCATCTGCGAGAGGATGCGTGCGCGGAACCACTACGACGATCGGATCGCTCCAAAGAGGCTTGACCACCATGCCGCTGATTTGACTCATGCCGAACGTCAATCCGATATCGACACGCTCGGTTTGCAAGGCTTCGTGCTGTTCGAAGGCTGGCAGCTCACGGATATGCAGTTTCGCCAGCGGCTCCGCTTCCCGCCACCGTTGAAAAAGCATGGATAGCCGCGGCTGCGCCAGCCCGTCGGCCAGACCGATGGAGACCAACGACGGCAGACCACCGATATGGGCCACAGTTCGTCGCGCACGTTCAATGCTGGTCAGAATTTCGGCGGCGTATTCGCGCAGTGCCTGGCCGGCGGGCGTAAGCGTATTGCCTTGGCGCGAGCGGTTCAGTAGTACGACCCCCAGTTCGTCCTCCAGCTGCGTGATGGTCCGCGACAGCGGAGACTGCTCGACGTGGGCACGGGCAGCCGCCCGTCCGAAATGCAATTCCTCTGCCAACGCCAAGAAATATCGCAAATGCCGAACATCCATTGAGCTACCTTTTTTTTGTTTTTTAGCCCGCGCGCATATCCGCATGGGCAAGACAGGAGCAATCGCGCTTACCTTGGGTGCGCTGCTCCAGTGGCTGTCACAATTCTGTCTTAATTATAGTTCAATATGTCGTTATTTATGGACATAAGGACACCTAGGCCGACATGACGCCATCAAGTCCGTACCTTCCAGTGGTTAAGGGACGTCGAACAACGGAGCTCAACGGTGTCCATATGTACACCGCAGATGTCCTTGCTGCATTCTCAGCGCTCAGTCATTCCACCAGACTAGGCATCTTTAGGCTGCTCATTTCTAGGGAGCCAGAAGGTATTGGCATCGAAGAAATTCTCAAGACGGTCGGCGGGCCGCGAAGCATGATTGCCGTTCACCTTCAAGTTCTATCGCGTGCGCAACTGATTCAAGGGCAGCGCATAGGCGAGTCCCCAGTCTATCGTGCTCGGTTAGACGGTATCTATCGATTGCTTCACTTCATGGTCGATGGCTGCTGCTCCGCAACAGAATGTTCATGTCTGCTAGAAGGCATAGAACCGCCTCCGAGATCAGCCGAAAGTTCGCGCAGGCGATCATAACTGTCATGATGCGTTCATTTTCTCTATCCATTATGTCGATAAATAACGACATATGGATATTTTGCAAATTGTCGGCAAATGAACCGACGATCTTAACTTACGTATTGGAGTCCAAAGAATGTTCTCGTTCCAGAAGCAAGCCATAGTGGGCGTTGCTGCATTGCTCGTCTCGACAGTCGTTCACGCCGCCGATCTCACGGGCGCTGGTTCCACCTTCGTCTACCCGATCCTGTCGAAGTGGTCGGATTCCTATAACTCAAAAACCGGCAACAAGATCAACTATCAATCTATCGGTTCGGGCGGCGGCATTGCGCAGATCAAAGCCGGTACGGTCGACTTTGGTGCCTCGGACATGCCGCTGCCTCCGGACGACCTCAGCAAGGCGGGCCTGGGACAGTTTCCCGTCGTCATCGGCGGCGTCGTTCCGGTGGTCAACGTCGCCGGCGTAGACGCGGGCAAGATGCAGTTGACTGGACCGGTATTAGCGGACATATACCTGGGCAAGATCACGACCTGGAACGACAAAGCCATCACCGCGCTGAATCCCGGTTTGAGTCTGCCCGATACAAAGATTACGGTCGTGCATCGCTCGGATGGTTCGGGTACCACCTTCAACTGGGTGAACTATCTATCGAAGGTCAGCAGCGAGTGGAAATCCAAGGTTGGTGAAGGCACGTCGGTCCAATGGCCAGCGGGTGTCGGCGGCAAGGGCAACGAGGGCGTGGCTGCCTATGTGAAGCAAATCAAGAACTCCATCGGCTATGTTGAACTAGCCTATGCGTTGCAGAACAAGATGGCGTATACGACGGTGCAAAACGCCTCGGGCAAGTTCGTGGCACCGAGTGACAAGAGCTTCCAGTCCGCCGCGGCACATGCTGACTGGAAGAACACCCAGGATTTCCACTTGGTCATTACCAATGCACCGGGTGACGACGCCTGGCCAATTGCCGCTTCGGTCTTCGTGCTGATGTACAAGCAGCCTAAGGACGCCGCGCGCACCCAAGCCACGCTGGACTTCTTCAAGTGGGCGCTGGAAAACGGCCAAGGCGAAGCCGCAGCGCTCGACTATGTGCCGCTGCCGAAGGAGCTGGTGAGCCAGATTGAAGCGTACTGGGGTAGCCAGATCAAGCACTAGCAACAACAGGTCGCATGGACGGCAGCACGCTATCTCGCCCGGCCCGTACCTAACCGAAGATCAGCGGTTCCCTCCATGCGCCGTAGGTTCTCGCCCTCTATTTTGCACATACCATGGCCGTCCCCCCGCAAACCGTACCCTATCCAGTGTTACCTGAAGACGAACGTTCGCGGCGCGATGCCTGGTTCGATTCGGCCTTTCACCGCATCGTAGCGGTCGCTGGTTTTTTCGTTCTTATTGCGCTGAGCGGCGCTGCATTGTCCATGCTGTGGGGCGGACGCGCCGCGTTCGGCACTTTCGGCCTGTCTTTCCTGTGGTCCAGCGATTGGGATGCGGTCAATCACAAGTTCGGTGCGTTGGTGCCCATATATGGCACGCTGGTAACTGCACTCATTGCCATGCTGGTTGCCGTGCCGGTGAGCTTTGGTATCTCCTACTACCTTACCGAAGTTGCCCCATCCTGGCTGCGTCAGCCTGTTGCCTCTGCCATCGAACTGCTGGCAGGTATTCCTTCGATCATCTATGGCATGTGGGGCCTGTTCGTCTTCGTGCCAGTGATGGCTGAATACGTGAATCCGTGGCTGGACCAATACGTCGGTAGCGTGCCTGGCATCGGCGTGCTGTTCTCAGGGCCGCCACTCGGGATGGGTATGCTAACGGCAGGCATCGTACTGGCGATCATGGTCGTGCCCTTCATTACGTCGGTAATGCGGGAAGTCTTTCTTACCGTCCCTCGGCAGCTTAAGGAATCGGCCTACGCGCTGGGCTCCACGCGCTGGGAGGTCGTCTGGAATATCGTCTTGCCACATACTCGATCGGCGGTCATTGGAGGCATCTTCCTGGGCTTGGGGCGTGCATTAGGTGAGACGATGGCCGTGACCTTCGTCCTGGGCAATGCACACCGCTTGACGCCATCGCTGTTGGAGCCGGGCAATTCCATCGCCGCGACGATTGCCAATGAATTCACCGAAGCGGATTCCGACATCTACCTGTCATCGCTAATTGCGCTGGGATTCCTGCTCTTTGTCGTGACCTTCATCGTTCTGGCCGCTGCCAAGCTGATGTTGAACCGACTCAATCGACAAGGCGCACGCATATGACCCTACCTGTTACGCCACGTCGCTGATTAGCTCAAAGGCTCAGATCATGATTTCATCCATGCAGCGTCTGCAGCGGCGCCGCACTCGCAGAAACACCATATCGATCGCCCTGGCGATGGCCGCCACACTGTTCGGGCTGTTCTGGCTCGCCTGGATACTCTGGACCACAATATCCATGGGAATCAGTGCGATGAAATGGGATCTGTTCACGCAGATGACCCCGCCCCCTGGAGCCGATGGAGGCCTAGCCAATGCGCTTTTCGGCAGCCTAGTAATGAGCCTCTTGGCCATTGCGATCGGCACACCCATCGGGGTCGCTGCAGGGACGTACCTGGCCGAGTTCGTCAATCGCAAGCGGATCGGGGAAGTCATCCGTTTCGTCAACGATATTTTGTTATCGGCTCCGTCGATCGTGCTGGGTCTGTTCGTCTATGAGTTGGTCGTGCGCCAGTCCGGACACTTCTCGGGCTGGGCTGGAGCCGTAGCACTTGCCTTCATCGTCTTGCCTGTTGTCGTGCGCACCACCGATGAAATGCTTCAGTTGGTACCGAGCCAGATGCGGGAGGCAGCACTTGCACTTGGAATTCCGCAGTGGAAGGTCACGACGCAGGTGCTGTACCGTGCGGCGCTGCCTGGCATCACCACAGGTGTGCTGTTGGCGCTAGCTCGCATCAGTGGTGAAACTGCTCCGCTGTTGTTTACCGCGCTGAACAACCAATACTGGAATGCCGATTTGAGCAGTCCCATGGCCAGCGTTCCCGCGGTCATCTTCCAGTATGCAATGAGTCCTTACGAATCCTGGCACGCCCTGGCTTGGGCTGGCGCCTTCGTCGTCACAATGTTCGTTCTACTGCTAAGCCTGTTTTCCCGAATCGTCCTTCTACGCAATAAGGTGGAACAATGACCGAGGCATCTCTAACTGACCCTATGCTGGGGGCTGCACCTAGCCTCCTCGGCAAGAGCCGCGTCATCGTTCCAACCGCTACGCGGCGGACGACGGGCGACTCAGACGTAAAAGTAGTCGCTCGGAATCTGTGCTTCTATTACTCCGGCGTCCAGGCTCTTAAAGACATCAACATCGAGTTGCATACCCATCGCGTTACGGCCTTGATTGGCCCTTCCGGTTGCGGAAAATCCACGCTCTTGCGGATATTCAACCGCATGTACGCCATTTACCCTAAGTTGGAAGCACAAGGCGAAGTACTGCTCGACGGGCAGAACATCCTAGCCCCTGGTTATTCCCTGAATCGCCTGCGAAGTAGAGTCGGCATGGTCTTTCAGAAGCCCGTACCCTTTCCGATGTCGATCTACGACAACATAGCCTACGCGATTCGACATTATGAGCGGCTGTCCAAATCCGACATGGACGAGCGTGTGCATCGCGCCTTGAACGATGCCGCGCTCTGGAATGAGGTTAAGGACAAGTTGACGCAGAGCGCTATGGGCCTATCTGGCGGCCAGCAGCAGCGGCTTTGTATCGCGCGCGCTATTGCATTGCGTCCGGAAGTCCTGCTTTTGGATGAGCCAACATCTGCGTTGGACCCAATTTCAACGGCCAAGATTGAACAGCTCATTGACGACCTTAAAAGCAGGTACACCGTACTCATTGTCACGCACAACATGCAGCAGGCTGCTCGTTGTTCGGACTACACGGGCTTTATGTGTGCGGGAGAACTGGTGGAGATCGGCGAAACGGATGTGCTGTTCACGACTCCACGACAGCAGCAAACATCGGATTACATCACCGGCCGGTTTGGGTAGTACCGGGTATGTGCGAATGACTGGCTCAGTGGCGTGAGAGGGTGCGCCATCGCGTACGCTTCGCGTTAGCCAGTGGCGAATCTAAGATTTTCTGGAAATAATTCCATAGACGTTGTACTATCGAAATATGGATGAAGATCAAACGATTTCCGCGTTGGGGGCACTGGCTCATACGCAGCGCCTGCGCATCTTTCGTGCGTTGGTAGTTGCCGGACCCGACGGTTTGACGCCCAGCGTCCTAGCAGAATACCTACAGGTCGCGCGTAACACGCTGTCCTTCCATCTGAAGGAACTGACACATGCCAGCTTGGTGAGCGTGGAACAACAGGGACGCAACCTGATCTACCGAGCCGACTTTGCCACGATGAACGGGCTGGTGGGCTACCTGACTGAGCACTGCTGCCAGGGGATGACCTGCGAAATTACCGATGTGCGCACCTGCGCGTCGTGTTGATGGAACTTCGATGAAACGCTTTCACGTACATCTTCATGTTCAAGACCTAGCGCGCAGTATTGACTTCTATTCACAACTGTTCAACGCACGGCCGGCGGGCATCGAAGTCGACTACGCGAAGTGGATGCTGGACGATCCGGCAGTGAACTTCGCTATTTCGACGCGCGACAACGCAAGCGGTGTCGACCACCTTGGCATTCAGACCGAAGGCGCTGAAGATCTAGCCGAGTTAAAGGTACGCGCCGAGGCCGCTGGAATGACGCTACGCGATGAAGGCAACACGACATGCTGCTATGCCCGTAGCGAGAAGCACTGGGTCACGGACCTTCAGGACATCGACTGGGAATACTTCAATACTTTGGAAAGCATCCCCGTCTTCAGGGAAACCCTCGACTCGGCGGGAGCATCTCCAGCCTGCTATACGCCCTTACCCCACCCGGCGCGCGCGTGCTGTGCTTCCGCTGACAGAACGTCGCCCACTTGCTGCTGAGATTTGAAATGGAAAAAATCTACAACGTACTGTTTATCTGCACGGGAAATTCAGCGCGCTCCATCCTGGCCGAAGGCCTGCTCAACGGAATGGGCAAAGGACGGTTCCGGGCGTATTCGGCCGGCAGTCATCCAAAGGGAGCTGTCCACCCGCAGGCAACCGCTGTCCTGCAATATCTCGGCCTGCCGGCGACCGGCTATCGCAGCAAGAGCTGGGACGAGTTCGCCCAGCCTGATGCCCCACAACTCGACTTCATCTTCACGGTCTGCGACAACGCCGCCGGCGAGGTGTGCCCCATCTGGCCAGGGAAGCCTATGTCCGCGCATTGGGGCGTCCCCGATCCAGCCGCGGTCGACGGTGATGCGGAACATCAACGCAAGGCGTTCATGGACGCGGCAGTGACCCTGAAACGGCGGATCGAGCTGTTCCTCTCTCTACCGATCCAGAAACTCGACTCCCTGTCCCTGCAGCAGGAACTGCACGGCATCGGCAAGCAATGAGGTCTTTCATGTCTGCGCCTAGTGCAACCGTCCGAAGTCCATCGGCCACTCTATCGATGAGCGTGTTCGAACGCTACCTGACGCTGTGGGTCCTGCTGTGCATCGTCGCCGGAATCGCGGTGGGCCAGATGGCGCCCAGTGTATTCCAGGCCATCGGCCGCATGGAAGTCGCGCAGGTCAACCTGCCAGTGGGCCTGCTGATCTGGGTCATGGTGATCCCGATGCTGGTCAAGGTAGATTTCGGCGCGCTGGGCCAGGTCCGACAGCACTGGCGCGGCATCGGCGTCACGCTATTCGTCAACTGGGCGGTGAAGCCGTTCTCGATGGCTTTCCTGGGCTGGCTGTTCGTGCGCCAGGTATTTGCCGGCTGGCTGCCCGCCGACCAGTTGGACAGCTACATCGCCGGCCTGATCCTGCTGGCGGCCGCGCCCTGCACGGCGATGGTGTTCGTCTGGAGCCGGTTGACCGGCGGCGACCCGGTATTCACCCTGTCGCAGGTGGCGCTGAACGACACCATCATGGTGTTCGCCTTCGCGCCCGTGGTCGGCCTGCTGCTGGGCATCTCATCGATCACCGTGCCGTGGGCCACTCTGCTGGCCTCGGTCGTGCTGTACATCGTCATCCCCGTCATCCTGGCCCAGCTTTGGCGCCGCGCGCTGCTGCGCCAGGGCCAGGCGGCGTTCGAGCGGGCCATGGCGCGCATCGGACCGCTATCGACCGGAGCGCTGCTGCTCACGCTGGTGCTGCTGTTCGCCTTCCAGGGGCAGGCCATCCTGCGGCAGCCGCTGGTCATCGCCATGCTGGCAGTGCCCATCCTGATCCAGGTCCTGTTCAATTCTGGCCTGGCGTACTGGCTCAACCGCCGCGCGGGCGAGAAGCACAGCATCGCCTGCCCCTCCGCCCTGATCGGCGCGTCGAATTTCTTCGAGCTGGCCGTGGCCGCCGCCATCAGCCTGTTCGGGTTCCAGTCGGGCGCGGCTCTGGCCACGGTCGTCGGCGTGCTGATCGAAGTGCCCGTCATGCTGCTGGTGGTGCGCGTGGTCAACCGCTCGCGCGGCTGGTACGAACGCGCCTGACCGGTCGACATTTCCTCCATCGAGACGACTCCCATGAGCGACATCACCATTTATCACAATCCAGACTGCGGCACCTCGCGCAACACGCTGGCCATGATTCGCAACAGCGGCGAGGAACCCGAGGTCATCGAATACCTGAAGACGCCGCCATCGCGCCAGACACTGGTCAGACTATTAGCGGATGCCGGCCTGGCCGTGCGCGAGGTGTTGCGTGTCAAGGGCACGCCCTACGAGGAACTAGGCCTGGCGGACCCCAAGTGGACCGACGACCAACTGCTCGATTTCATTGGTCAACACCCCATTCTGATGAACCGGCCGATTGTGGTCACGCCGTTGGGAACGCGCCTGTGCCGGCCTTCCGAGGTGGTGCTGGAAATCCTGCCGCGCCCGCAGCAGGGGACATTTACTAAAGAAGACGGCCAGGTCGTAGTGGACGCGGAGGGACGCCGTGCCTGAACACCGCCTCGACCTGCCCAACGTGGATGCCACGCTGTTCGATGCGCCCGACCCCGGGCGGCTGTGGCAGCCTGCCCAGCGCGGGTCCCATGCGCCACGCTTCCTGCTGCTCTACGGTTCGGTGCGCGAGCGTTCGTACAGCCGCCTAGTGACACGTGAGGCAGCGCGGCTGCTGGAGGCCATGGGCGGCGAGGCCAGAATCTTCGACCCGCTCGGTCTGCCGCTGCCGGACAGCGCGCCCGATACCGATCCCAAAGTGCAGGAACTGCGGTCGCTGGTGCAGTGGTGCGAAGGAATGGTCTGGACCTCGCCGGAGCGCCATGGTGCCATGACCGGCATCATGAAGGTGCAGATCGATTGGATTCCGCTGTCGCTAGGGGCCGTCCGGCCTACCCAGGGTAAGACCCTGGCCGTGATGGAAGTCTCGGGCGGATCGCAGTCGTTCAATGCCGTGAACCAGATGCGTGTGCTGGGCCGCTGGATGCGCATGCTGACCATTCCCAACCAGTCGTCGGTGCCCAAGGCTTTCCTGGAATTCGACGACGCGGGTCGCATGAAGCCGTCCAGCTACTACGACCGCGTGGTCGACGTGATGGAAGAGCTGATGAAGTTCACCTTGCTGACGCGCGACGTCGGCGCTTATCTGGTGGACCGTTACAGCGAACGAAAGGAAAGCGCAGAGGCGCTTTCCTTGCGGGTCAACCAGCGCGCCATCTGAGATGCGGCTTGTTCACCGCACCGGCGTGGTCGCGGCACTGGGCGCCGCGCAGACGCTGGCCTGGGCCTCGTCATACTATCTGCCGGCGATGCTGGCCGCGCCCATGGCCCAGGACCTGGGCGTGGCCACGCCAACCATTTTCGCGGCGTTCTCCTTCGCCCTGCTGATCTCCGCACTGCTTGGTCCCTATGCCGGCCAGGCTATCGACCGCTGGGGCGGCAGGCCGGTGCTCATGGCCACCAGTCTGGTCTTCGCCATCGGCCTGGGCTGGCTGGGCAGCGTGCAGACGGTGGCGGGGCTGTTCGCGGCCTGGGCCGTGCTGGGCATCGGCATGGGCAGCGGACTCTACGAGGCGGGATTCTCGGCGCTCGTGCGTCTTTACGGCCGCGACTCGCGCAGCGCCATCACCGGCATTACGCTCATCGCCGGCTTCGCCAGCACGGTGGGCTGGCCGCTTTCCACTCTCATGGAAACCCATGTTGGCTGGCGTGGCGCGTGCTACGGCTGGGCAGTGCTGCACTTGGTGCCAGGCCTGCTGCTTAATGGGCTGTTGCCGTCGGCGACGCCACATCGCGCAGCCCCGTCGGCGCATGATGCGGCCGCGCGGAATGCTGCGCCCGGTTCGCTGCGGGCCTCGATCCTGCTGGCAATCGTATTCGCGGTGACATGGTTCACCAGCACGGCGATGGCCGCCCACCTGCCGCGCCTGCTGACCGCGGGAGGCGTCACCTTGGCGTCCGCGGTCGCCGCCGGCGCGCTGGTCGGGCCCGCCCAGGTCGGTGCGCGGGTACTGGAGTTCGGCATCCTGCGGCGTGTCCACCCTTTGCTGTCGGCCCGGCTGGCCTGCCTCATGCATCCGGCCGGGGCAGCATTGTTCCTCACGCTGGGCGGCCCGGCCGCAGCCGCGTTCGTAATTTGCCACGGTGCCGGCAACGGCATTCTCACAATCGCCAAGGGAACGTTGCCGTTGGTGCTCTTTGGTCCCCAAGGCTATGGCCACCGACAAGGTTTACTCATGGTCCCTGCACGCATTGCCCAGGCAGTGGCACCCTGGCTTTTCGGGCTCACCCTGGACCGCTGGGGCGACTCGGCGTTGTGGTTGTCTAGTCTGCTCGGCCTTGTAGCCTTTTTGGCCCTTGTTGGCTTAGGCGCATTCACCGACGACAAGCGAGAGGCCCACGACGCGGCCACTACGGTTAGGTCGTAAGCAACACATTGGCTGTGATGACAGTGCGCTTTGGTAGCATAGAGCGCCGTAGGTTCGGCGCTAACGTCCTGCAGATATCCCTGACCAAGTACACAGCCAATATATTGCTGTCACTAAATTGACATGCTTGTTATATAGTCTTGTCTGGAAATATGGACATTTCGTCACACCTCTCTGCATATGCCGACTACCGTTGAAGCCCCTCCCGCTGTCGCCAGCCATTTCCGGCCCGAGGCACCGGGAGAAGGTATGTCCTTGCAACATGCATTGATGGCTTTTCATGCCCTATCTCAGGCAACACGTTTACAGATCTTTCGACTGCTAATGGCACGCGAGCCGGAAGGACTAGCCGCCGGTCTTATAGCAGAACAGGTTGAGGGTCCACATAATACAGTTTCACAGCATCTGTCGATTCTGGCCAGAGCGGGCCTAATCTGGGGAGACAGACAGGGTCGGAGCATCATTTATCATGCGCACACAGGTACGATGGGAGCATTAATGTCCTTCGTATTAATGGATTGTTGCCATGGGCATCCTGAAGCGTGTGCGCCTGTGATCGCAGCGTTGACCGGCCAATGCGATTGCGAATTTCCGTACGATATTCAGTCAACTCCAGCGCCCGCCAAGCGTCCGGTACGGAAACCTCGCCGAAATCGTCGGGATTGAGGTTCACAGGCCAACTGGGTAGATGTCTAGAGCCCAATTCCTTTCGTCCTTCCAAATTCCCACGTTACCCGCCCTGTCTGGAGCGTGGCGGCCATCGATTGCCCCAGGCGCGGCTCGATAACCGGCCGCCACGGCACCAGCGAAAAACCCAGCCCATCATCGAGCATGGCGAAACGCCCGCTCGCCAGCATCAGCGAGCGCTGGTAAACGCCGCTGGCCTTGCCATCCTCGCCGAGCGGCCGATAGACCAGGCCCGTCTCGGCCTGAAGCGCCTTGCCCACCGCCGCCAGCTCACGCCCGCGCAAGGTGCGCAGTAGCCCGCGCGCCAGCACCACCCGGCCGCCCCGCCGCTGCACCAGCCCTTCGCCTTCCAGATGCGCGGCGCGCTCCTGCATGGCCTGCCGCGCCTGCGCCCCGAAGCCGGCCTGGGCCAGCGCCGCGCCGCCGTCGATCAACTGCCGGTCCAGCCAGGTCGCGCCGGGCGAGGCGATCTGCTGCGCGAGCGGCACGTAGGACTGCACCACGGCCTCGACGCCGTGGCGGTGCGCCAGGTCGTAGGCGCGCCCGCGCGCGAGCAGGTCGGCCGGCACCTTCCATACCCCGTCCTCGACGCGCTCGACGATGCCGGCCCGGCGCAGCGCCTCCAGGCGCCGGACGTGCGACTGCACGATCATGTCCGGGCTGCTGTCGCGGCCGCGGACTGCTGCCAGATGGTCGGCGGTGCGGTACAGGCCCTCGCGTGCCAGGCCGGCGATGTTGCAGTCGGCCGCGCTCTCGGCCATCGGCCGCACCTCCACGATGCCACCGGCCGGGTAGTCGGCCAGGTCCGCCTTGGGCGGCAGCGCCACGTAATGCGCCCGGCCGTCCACACCATCGACCACGAGATAACCGGCGTCGTGCAACTCGTCGGTCAATCCTTTTCCCACAATGCGCCCGACGATGGGCTGGGCCAGCACGGAGCCGGCGTCGATGACGAACTCGCGCGCCTCGCCGCGCATGGCCCGGTGCAGCGTGCGCACGATGTCGCCGCGCTCGCCCAGGCGGCGCAAGGTCGTCTCCATCTGGCCGTCGAGCCGCCAATGCCCCGCGTCCATCGGCTGCGCCAGGCCCATGCCGGCCAGGTGTTGCAGCCGCGCGCGCAGCAGCCGCTGGTAGGCCATGTCGCCGCGCAAGTGGTCCACATCCACCACATCGACCTCGGCCTGACGCAACAGGGTCCGGTCCAAGGTCGTGAACCGCTCCTGTTCGACCTCGCGTTGCAGGCTTTCGGCGATCTCGCGTTCCGTGCGCAGCCCTAGCCATCGCGTGACGATCTCGGAAGCCCGCCCACGCATTCCGTGGGCCAGGTAGTCGGGCGCAATGACGAGATCCTGGCCGTTGTCAGCGCGCCCGCGCAGCACGATGTGGGTATGCGGATTGTCGGTGTCGTGATGGTCCACCGCCACCCAATCCAGGCGCGTCTCCAGGTCGGTCTCCATCTTGCGCATCAGCGTTCGCGTGAAGTCGCGCAGCTCGCCCAGCTCGGCCGCGTCCTCGGCCGATACGATGAACCTGAACTGATGCCGGTCGCCCTGGCTGCGTTCGGTGAAAGCCCGCACATCGGCTTCGCCGGTGTCGGGGCCGTAAGCCTGGCCGCGCTCGCCCTCGCGCGTCACGCCATCGCGTTCGATGTAGCGCAAGTGCTGGGCCAGCGCCTGCGAGCCCGGCTGCACCTTCACGAACCGCGCCTTGATGACCACGCGCCGCATGTGCGGCGAGGTGGCAGTGCGCAGGCTCGCCGCCACCCGGCCGCGGCCGAACTGCCGGCCACCGGCCCGCTTGCCTACAGCTTGCGCGCCGGCCTTGGACACCTGGCGGCGCACCTGGGCCACGAACCGCTCGCCGCCCCGATGGCTCGATCGCGGCGGCCCAGGCCGCACCCGGAACTCGTCGTCGTCAGCGCGCCCCATGTGGCAAGCTCCCTGCAAGCCGGGCGCAATCCGGCGAATACGGCACCCGGCAAAGGCCGCATTCATGCGCCTCCGCGCGCCACCACGGCACAGGCGCCACCCGGCGCCGTGCCGTCTCCCCACCCGTGCAGACAAGGCTTTGCGACCAGCCCCGTGCTGGTCCTTTTATCTTGCCCTCCTAATCGGAGTCCTTTTCACCGCCGTCTTCGCAGGCGGTTTCGGGGTTCGCGTGACCATGGCCATTCTCCTTCAATCAGGCAAGTTGAACAATGGACCTGGCCGCGTGCGCGCGCTC